>Ga0196963_10000015_pt1 | contig 389840 bp, 297 predicted proteins | sample S1_5metaG_FD_148600 | JGI IMG/M metagenome (GOLD analysis project Ga0196963, IMG submission 148600) | Soil microbial communities from Anza Borrego desert, Southern California, United States - S1_5 | ecosystem: Environmental > Terrestrial > Soil > Desert | place: USA: California | collected...
ACACAAAGAACGCCGCGAAAAAATCATCTCCGAAAAAAGCAGCCAGGAGTGGCGGTAGCAGTGGCAGGTCCGGTGGTGGCAGGACTGGCGGCGGCAGATCAGGTGGTGGCAGATCAGGCGGTGGCAGGACTGGTGGCCGTTCATCCGGTTCATCAGGTTCATCTGGTTCAACTCCGGCAAATGATAATGCCAACACCTCTATGGAAAACCCGTCATCAGGAGGAGGTTCTTCCGAGAATACAGGTGGTGGAATGTAAGGATAAGCAATACTATGTTCTGATTAACATACGAAACAAAGCCCCGCGATTGCGGGGCTTTGTTGTAATGCGCTCAACTCATCTGCATATTTCATTCTGCACATTAATGATACATCTGTTTGCCGTTGCGCTATGATGCAGTCAACTCATCGAGCATATCTAAAATGCGCGTGTCGATCTTGATATCGAATTTTCTCGCGAGCAATTTGTCTGTTTGCTTTAACGCTTCAAAATCCTGCACCGTCAATATTTTCGGGTTGGCGCCTCCCCTGCTCCAATCGATGTACCGGTAATTTTCGGGCACCACGCTGTCCTTAAAAGAAGAGTTCATGATGAGCGTGGGTATCAAAAATTCATCGGGCGCCCAGGTAAATTTTGCGAACCGCCGAATGCGCGGATGCTCTTTCATAAATTGCAGCAGCCATGCCGCGCAATCGGTGCTGATGGTCCACCACGTGGCGCGCTCGCTCCCATACAAGGTATAGCCCATCGGGAAATTGCGTTGCGGTAAAACGGCATTGATCAGACGCTGCACCTGGTAACGCCCCCTGAAATCGAAATCCGTCATATGGTACTGATGTATGCGGATGGCGGCCCGCTTCCACCATTCGGACCCATATTTTTCGATGGCGAGAAAATTCTTGCCGCGCTGCCTTTCAAAAAACGAGTAGAAAGTATCGGTAGATACTACCGGGTAATCCTGCCCGCTCATGCAGCTTATAAAATCATATTGTTTTCCTGTGGTTAGTATTTCTTCTATGCAATTAAATACAGCTTTTGTAAAACTGAATCCTGCCCAACGCACTTTGACGCGGTTTTGGATGAAATACACGCGTTCGATATTTTCCAGGAAACGGAATGGCTGCATATCGAATTTGGTATCTACATGGATATAAAAATCGAAACCGGGATGGCTTAGTCTTTTGACGAGCCTTTCCAGTTGCGGCGGATCTTTATACGCCATTATGATGTGGGCCATTCTCATACGTGAAGTGATTGAACCGATTGGTAAAAATATCTGAAATATTCACAAAACAAAAGCCCTTCCGATGGGGAAGGGCTTGCAATGATATATGCTATTGCTAGGAGATTTTTTCTACCTGCATATAGTTCAGTTCCACCGGTGTTGAACGGCCGAAGATCTTTACGGTTACCTTGAGCTTTTTCTTTTCGTCATTCACTTCTTCGATGATGCCGTTGAAGTCGTTGAACGGTCCTTCGATGATCTTGATGGTTTCGCCTACGATGAAAGGTTCGCTCATGCTCATGCCGCCGGCCTCTGCCATTTCATCCATTTTGCCGAGCATCTTGGCCACTTCGTGCTTGCGCAGCGAGATGATGTTGCCGTGAGAGCCCTTGCCATCGGTGAGGAAGTGCATTACGTTGGAGATATTGCTGATGGTGGCGATGAGCTCATCGGTGAGCTTGCCATCCTGCACTTCAATCATTACGTAGCCGGGATAATAGTTTCTTTCGCGCATTACTTTTTTACCATTCTGCACTTTGTAAACCTTTTCCACGGGGAGAAATACCTGTTTTACCACGTTGTCCCAGCCGCCGCGGGAAACCTCTTTGTCGAGATATTCCTTAACCTTGCGTTCTTTACCGCTCACTACCCTTAGCACGTACCATTTGGTGTTGGTATCCTGTTGTTGATTAACTGCTTCCATTATCATTATGAAACAAATGAATAGATAAGTTTTAAAATTGAATTAGAAGCAAGGTCCATTACCCAAACTACCGCCGTGATGATGATGGTAGCGATGAGCACGATCACGGTCGACTGCTGCAACTGTGTCCAGGTGGGCCAGCTTACTTTTTCCAAAAGCTCTTTGTAAGACTCGCTGAAGTAAGTTGTGACTTTGTTCATACTAATTAAATATGCTTGGCACGGGCACCAGGATTCGAACCCGGATCTAAGGTTTTGGAGACCTCTATTCTACCGTTGAACTATGCCCGTATGAAAGCTAAGAGCTATTCCGACAGGTCGAAACAGCTCTTAGAATATCGCAAATATATAAAATTTATTTGCATGCTTCGCGGCTTTTAGCTACCGGAGCTTTCCAGGAAAGTGCGGTAGCTTTTGGCAAGGGCCGGTAGCTTATTTCACAATTTCGGTTACCTGTCCGGCACCCACGGTGCGTCCGCCTTCGCGGATAGCGAACTTCAAGCCTTTTTCCATCGCGATGGGGGCTATCAGTTTCACGTGCAGGGTGGTGTTGTCTCCAGGCATCACCATTTCAGTGCCTGAAGGCAGTTCAACCTCACCGGTTACGTCAGTTGTACGGAAGTAGAACTGCGGACGGTACTTATTGAAGAACGGAGTGTGACGGCCGCCTTCTTCTTTGCTCAGAACGTATACTTCGCCTTTGAACTCGGTGTGCGGGTTGATGGAGCCGGGTTTGCAGATTACCATACCGCGGCGAACCTGGTTCTTTTCAATACCACGCAACAGCAGACCTGCGTTGTCCCCAGCCTCGCCCTCATCGAGCAGCTTGCGGAACATTTCAACACCGGTTACTGTAGAGCCGAGGGGCTTTTCGATGAGACCTACGATCTCAACTCCCTCACCCACTTTGATCTTACCTCTCTCGATACGGCCGGTAGCAACTGTACCGCGGCCTGTGATGGAGAACACGTCTTCTACAGACATCAGGAATGGCTGGTCGATCGGGCGCGGAGGCAGCGGAATGTATGAATCAACCGCATCCATCAGCTCTTCAACGGCCTTCACCCATTTGTCTTCGCCGGCCAGGGCGCCGGTGGCGGAACCCTTAATGATGGGCGTGTTGTCGCCATCGAAGCCGTAGAAGCTCAGGAGCTCGCGGATTTCCATTTCCACCAGTTCCAGCAGCTCGGGGTCGTCTACCAGGTCTACCTTGTTCATGAACACCACCATGCGGGGAACGCCTACCTGGCGGGCCAGCAGTATGTGCTCTTTTGTTTGAGGCATGGGACCGTCGGTAGCGGCCACTACCAGGATAGCTCCGTCCATTTGGGCGGCGCCGGTGATCATATTTTTCACGTAGTCAGCGTGACCGGGACAGTCCACGTGAGCGTAGTGGCGGTTAACCGTCTGGTACTCAACGTGAGCCGTGTTAATCGTGATACCACGTTCCTTTTCCTCAGGTGCAGCATCAATTTCATCGTATTTTTTTGCTGTCGCCATACCTTTCTGAGCCAGAATGGTAGTGATGGCTGCGGTCAAAGTGGTTTTTCCATGGTCGATATGGCCGATGGTACCAACGTTAACGTGAGGTTTGTCCCTCTTAAAGGTCTCTTTTGACATCGTTATCTGTTTTTAGTTGCGTTTTAAATTTTTATTCAGCCTCCATTACCGGTAATGGCCGGGATTGGATATATGAGCCGTTGATGAGAATTGAACTCACGACCTCTTCCTTACCAAGGAAGTGCTCTACCACTGAGCTACAACGGCTTGCAATAGTCATTGAGCCAGTGTACAAGTCATTCAGTCATTGGGCCAGTAGGTCATTAGTCACTAACCTATTGACTCAATGACCGATTGACTCAATGACTGCTTTCAGGAGCGGAAGACGAGGTTCGAAGCCGCGACCTACAGCTTGGAAGGCTGTCGCTCTACCAACTGAGCTACTTCCGCGTTTCACCCGCCTGCGCTTCGTTAAGGAAGGTTCGGTGGGTATGCCCGCCGAAGCTTTAGCGAAGGCGGGTAATCTTTATTTAAAGAACTTTTTGCTTCCTCTTTCAGCGTCCTGGGCCTTCGGCCGCCGAAGCTTCGTTAGGGAAGCGAAGGAGGCCTTCGGTTTATTCGCCGTGGCTTCTGTTTGGAAGTTCCAGCGTTCGTGGATCGCCTTCGCTTCCTGCGGAGCTTCGGCGATCGAGGTGGGCAGGAGTGGATTCGAACCACTGAAGTCGAAAGACAGCGGATTTACAGTCCGCCCCATTTGGCCGCTCTGGAACCTGCCCATTAGGTTCGAGCCACTTGCCGGAATCGAACCAGCGACCTACTGATTACAAATCAGTTGCTCTACCAGCTGAGCTAAAGTGGCGTTTTCACGCCTCGGCGACGGCAAATAATGAACTACCCAAAATTTTGGGAAGGCAAAGGTAACGGAATTTGTGAAATACAAAAATTCCAAACTTATTTTTTAGGAATGGAAAACAATGAATTAGTGAAGAAATAAAAAAAGACCTTCCGGAGAAGGTCTTTACAATCATTTAAGCATATAGCTTATCTTTTTTTCTTTTGATTTGAACTACCAACGATTCAAGGGCGGAGTCGAATGATTCTTCGAACGATTTGGAAGAAGCCTTTACAAACAACCTCTGCCGGGGCACATGAACCTTGATCTCTGCGATTTTGTCTTTAATGTTGTGAACTACGTTGTCTAACTTCAGAAAAACATCTACTTTGATGATGCGGTCATGGAAGGTGCTTAATTTTTTCAACTTAGCGGCTACATACTCCTTCAATTTACCATCTGCATCAAAGTGCACGGTCTGAATGTTTACGTTCATATCAATGCCATTTTAATCAGTGAAACAATAAGAAAAAGAACTTAGTGTGTAAATGTGTTCATGGGCATTTTTTAGGCTACTATGAAGATACTCTATAAGGCTTCTTTTTCCAAATAAACAGGCTTGAAATTTATCAACTTTACACCTGATCTTACTCAGGCTTTCGGATGCGCTTTTTTGTGCGCATCTTTCAGTTTTTCAATGGTATGATGCGTATACACCTGTGTAGCGGCCAGGCTCGCATGGCCCAGCAATTCCTTTACGGAATTCAGGTCGGCCCCGTTGCTTAACAAATGCGTGGCAAACGTGTGGCGCAATACATGCGGGCTTTTTTTCTTTACTGTGGTCACAACTGTTTTGGTGCCCGCATCCTCACCATCTTTTTTATCGGTGAGCTTATAAGCAAGGTATTCCTTTACCGTCCTGTACACGTATCCCGCGTACAATTTGTTTCCCGCGGGTGTTACAAGCAAATGATCTACAGCTTCTTCGCCAAAGGCTTCTTTCTTTTCTTTCCTATACTGTTGAACATCTTCCAGCAGCGAAGGGCTTACCGGAATGATCCTTTCCTTGTTGCCTTTGCCCAGTACCTTGATCACTTTCTTCGAGGCATCCACCTGGTTTTCCTTTAGCGAAACAAGCTCGGCAGAACGCAGGCCGGTATTGTACAGCAGGCTTATGAGCAAGCGGTCGGTCCTCCCCTTCCAATCATCGGGAAAAGGCACGTCTTCCAATAATGTAAATATCTCTTCTTCTTTAATGAACACGGGCAACCGGCGCGGAACACGCGGCGAGCTCACCTGCGTCATGGGCGTTTGTGTGATGTTACCGCTGCGTAAATGATATTTAAAGAAAGATTTTAGTGCCGAAATTTTCCGGTTAATGGAGCGGGCGGCAAATTTATTATCCTTAAGCGAAGCAAGCCAACTGCGTATGATCGGCGACGTTAGCTCGTGCAAGGTTGTTTCACCAAAATTTACAACTGTATAATCATGGAATTGCTGCAGGTCATCGGTATAAGAATGCAGCGTATGCGCGGAATATCTTTTCTGATATTTCAGGTAATCTGTAAAATATTGGATGGCTTCGGGTAAGTGCATACAGTACTTAAAGATACTTAATAAATGCAATGGTCGGGCAAACGCACAAAGCGCTGCTTCAACACCGAATTGAACACGGCGCGGAATATATTCACGTTGCTGATAGTGCCATATAAAGCACGGTAATCCCCGCCGGGGAGGTACACCGAAATAAAATTATCATTTACCTGTTCGCATACCGATTTGCCGGGCCTGGCGCGGTACCCATGGTCGCTCATAAGAATGATCACCGCATTGCCACCGCTTTGGCGGAGGATACCTGCTGTTAATTCGAGCATCACTTTGTTGGTATAGGCCAGGTATTGCACATAGGCCGCTTCTTTTTGCTGCAGCGGCAGGTTGTTGCTGAAGAAATTGATGCCGGTTGGTCTGCCGGTACTGTCTAATAAGTAGGGCCAGTGCGGCATCAACAGGTGCGTATACACGAACCTGGGTTGCGCTGTTTTGGTAACAATTGTCTCCCGCGTAAGGTTCAGCAACCGTTGATTGCCGTCCTTATAATCGTCTTGTATCATTTTGCCCAGCCATGAAAAGCGCGGCGCCATTTTTTTGTTGATCTGCCAGCCGAGGTCGTCGACAATGCTGTTCCACAGTGTTTTGTCGGTAATCAGCTTCAACCGCATCGGCAGCAGGTCGGTCCTGAACCTGCCGGGCTGTCCATCGAGGTTGAAGATAGAATGGTTGAGGAAGGTATAACCGTGCGCTTTTAATAATTGAAGCACGATGCTTTGGTTCACCATTTTTTCTGCTCGTGTGTAATCTTCGGCTTTTATTTCCCGATGGAATTCCGGTAGGTACTCCATTGAAAAAAGGGAAGCCACGGCTACCGGCGTGGCGGAGTAATTGGCCGAGGGGGCGGGAACAACATAAAAGCCCTGCTGCTGCAGCGAATCTTTAAAATGCTGGTTGTCGTAATTAAAATATCGTTGAAGGGTCCTTAGGCCGGCATATTCGTCGAGCAATATGAGGTGGATATCGGGTGTGGCGCAGGTATCGCAGCGCGTGAATGCGGTTTGCGCCGGCCGCTGTTGGTTAGATGGGCGCGAACTGCCGGCAATGATGGTTCCCAGATCTACCAAAATATATATCAACAACAGCACATTGATAAATAACGTGAGCCTGGGAAATTGCCTGGAAGTTTTCCTGAAATAATAACCGAGCGCCAATACCAATACCAGCATCACTGGCAACAGGATGCTATAGCGCGAAAGCGGGTGCAACCAGCCGGGCTTCAGGGTATCCTTGATGGAACCATAAAAAAGATAGAAAAGGAATATCAACGACGTGATGATGCCTGCCTTCTGCGCCGAGCGTACTATTTTTTTCAGGATAAAAAAAACAATGAACCCCGCAGCCGATGCTGCCAAAAAGAAGATCAATAAATCGGTAAATGGAATAAGGCCGATGTATTCGCTATAGCCGTGCAGCAAAAAAAATAAGATGACGAGCAGGAAATGAAAGGGGAAGCGCTTTAATGGGGTTAAGCCTGGCATCTCCCAAAATTCAACATTTTATCAAACAAAAAAGCCGCAACACTGCGGCCTTTTATAAATATATAGCATGCAACCTTTAGCGTTCAATCTTGCCGCTGGCAAGCTGCTGACGGTAGACTGCTTTCAACACCTGGCCGCGACGCCTTACGGACGGCTTGGTATAAGACTGGCGCTCCCTCAATTGCAACAGGATCTTTGCCTTCTCGAATTTCTTCTTGTACTTCTTAAGCGCCTTATCTATGTTTTCGCAATCTTTACTGTCGATGATCAGCATTTTTGATACCTCCTCAGGTAGTTTTTTAGTTTTTAAATAGGGCAGCGAAGATAGCAAACTTTATGTAATTAGACAAGCGAAAGCTAATTTGGGTAGTGCCTCAGTTTGAAAAAGTAGTTTTTTCATGCTTGACCGATTAGGCATAAGGTTTTTGCTATCTTTGGGACATGGCAAGAACAAAACGTCCCACCGATATAAACCAACGGGCTAAATCCATAGTTGATATAGCAACCGGGGAAACTGAAGATACCGCACAACCCGAAAAGAACCCCGCAGCCGTGGCATTGGGCAGGCTTGGCGGACTGAAGGGCGGAAAGGCGCGAGCGGAAAAGCTATCGGCTAAAAAGCGGTCAGAGATAGCAAAGAAGGCGGCCGCGAAAAGGTGGAAAAAGTGAATAGGTTGTAATTATAGTCTTTCGTGAAATGCATGCCCTCTCTTATCAACTCGTATTAAAAACGGAGGCGAACTTTCTCTGGCAAGTTCTTTGATGTTTTCCCAGCCTAAGACAAATGCTAAACATTTCTCCCAAAATCTAATGCCATGTTGGGGAGGCTTGTAAACTACGCAGCCAACTCCTAACTCTTTTATTAACCGCTTGTTGGCCTGTATTGTATAAAAATCCGGGTCTTCAGAGACAATTATAGCCTTTAATTCCTTCGCTTTTTTAATTACATCCTCGTCTGGAACACCCGGCCCATACAATGTTTCTACGTGAAAAACCTGCACCTGAATATTTCTTTCATTTCGGTTCTCCTGATCTATTAATTCGATTGCTTTTGCCAATCTTGGTGGCATTTGAGCGTCAAATAAAAATGTCAGTTTCAAGCAGCTTGTTTATGAAAAGCGATTGCGTCTTTCACAGCTTTAACCGGAATGCCATATAATTCACTAATGAACTTATCCTTCTCTCCTCCCTTATGTAGAGTGAATATGGTTTTTGTTTTAATATTTGTTCCCTTAATTATCGGCTGACCAAATTGATTCATTGGATCAATCACTACACTATTTGACTTATGCAGGGGATAAAATTCTGATGCCAACTTATTATCGCCGTAGCTTATTCGGTGTAAAAAATCGTCCAAAATGGACAAAAAATCATATTGGTGTTTGCCGTCCGCTTTCAATAAATTACCAGATTCTTCAGCCCACATATTTTTGAAATCTGTTCTGATATGATAATGTGCAAAGGGATAGGGAGTATTCAAATCTGAGGACAACTGCTCGTGAAACTTCTTAATTCTTTGAGCAGACATCTTATTTTCCCGGCAATGAAAATATACAAAAAACTCTATCAGCCCCAAGAAGTTTATGGCCTTTTCTCGCTTTTCCCCAAATGTATAAGCATCCCAAAAACCATTCATCAAACGTCTGACTTTGTAAGGGTCTAATTTGAGAATTTTCGCAACATCTGTTGAGATGTAAATTCCTTCGCCGATTTTGGGGACAACCTTAATGTTTCGTTTCATGGTCTGACTAAGATTTTGGTGATGATTGGGCAAAAAATTAACTTTGTCCAAATCTTAATTAGACCCTCAGTAATAAAAACGGCATATAAGTAATTGACAACAAAGGGAATGGCTGGCACCATTTCCTTTTTGTATTTATACAAATGTAAGAAATAAAATATTTTAAAATAAACTGATTAAATGCTTGACCGTTCAAGAATAAACATTATCTTTATGGCATGAACAAGCTGCCAATTGAGAAAAGAGTACAAATAGTAAAGCTGCTGGTTGAGGGAAATAGCCTGCGTTCAACTTCACGTATTGCGGACGTTTCTTTAAACACCGTTACAAAGCTGCTTGTTGACATTGGTAAGGCTTGCGCTGACTTCCACAATTCAACCGTAATGGGACTTACTCCAAAGCGGGTTCAATGTGACGAAATATGGTCTTTCGTTTATGCGAAGGAAAAGAATGTACCTGAAGGCATGGAAGATTATGCCGGAGATGTTTGGACTTTTACCGCTATTGACGCAGATACCAAACTGATTATTTCGTGGTTCGTAGGTCAGAGGGATATGGCTACTGCAAAAGAGTTTATGCAGGATGTTGGTTCAAGAATATCAAGCGGCAGAATCCAGTTAACAACCGATGGATATGTAGCTTATCCGGGGGCCGTAGATGAAACTTTTGACAGGTTTATTGACTTCGCCCAACTTCAAAAAATATATGGTAAGCCCGAAGGTCTGACCCAACAGGAAAGAAGATACAGCCCGCCCCAATGTATCGGCTGTGAAACTAAGGTCATTTCCGGCAACCCCGACCCAAAACACATTTCTACGTCTTATGTAGAAAGGCAGAATCTTAACATGAGAATGTCCATGAGGCGGTTTACAAGGCTTACCAATGCCTTTTCTAAAAAGGTTGAGAACCATTGCCACGCTATTGCCTTGCATTTCGTGTATTACAATTTTGTACGTCAACACAAGACATTAACAATAACACCCGCAATGGCTGCTGGATTGACAAAGCGGTTTATGAGTATTGAAGATATAGTTAACCTACTTCCGGTTGAAGAACCTAAAAAGCGTGGCTCCTATAAGAAAAGGAATGTGCAACATTAAACACCATTCCTATTTTTTTATAGTTTTAGGGTGAAAAAACCCTTTTTTATTGTCCTAAATTACCCTTATTTGTTTTACTCAATAAACCCTTGACCTTGCAAACTCATAGTAATTATGAAAAACATCCTCAAATTCATAATGTTTATTATTGCATCAACCATATTGTGTATAGGATGCTCAAGCAAAAAACATATTGGAGAGTGGAAGGGGACTAACCGTGGGCACCAAATAAGTTTGATTTTGGATAATACAAATCATGCTGTTATAATTATGGATAATAAAGCTTGGGGTGGTAAAGAATTTGTGCAAGAAGGAAAGACATTAGAATGTAAATATGAAATAGATTATTCCATAAATCCTATGTCTCTGGATTTTGTAATCTATGATAAAGCTGATGGCTTAGAAATGGACCGCATTAAAACCACTATCAAATTTATAACGGATACCAAAATAGAGTATACAACTTTGGACGGCACTATGATTCTAGATAAGCAAAGTAAGTAACAGAAAGCATTTAATCTGACAGGATAGGGAGCAACGCACTATGTGCCAAAATATGTGAAGCTGTCTTTAGCCATTTTTGAAAGTTTACCAGAAGATTATTTACTCTTAAAATGGTTTCGGCTTGACTGTTTAAGCTCTAGGGCCAAGTCGCAAGCCGCTTAAGCTGGAAATAATCCAGCCCTTTTCCCGCCTCCAAAATCTTCTCTAAGGCTATTTGGATTTGATCGTTATAAATCTTGATATTTGCTTGCGTCGGGTTCAATCGCCCAAAATAGGGTGAAAATCAACGCAAAAATCTCAAAATTCAAACTGAGGCACTACCCTAATTTGCAGCCATGTTCACGGGCATTATAGAAACCACCGGCCAAATAAAACAAGTAACGCAGTCGGGCGATAACCATTCCTTCCTGATCGAATCCCCTATTTCGCCTGAATTAAAGGTAGACCAAAGCGTAAGCCACAATGGGGTTTGCCTTACTGTTGAAGAAGTAATTGACAACCAACACCGTGTAACCGCCATCCGGGAAACCCTGTCTAAAACCAACCTCGGAGCCTGGCAAGCGGGGGACCTTGTAAACCTGGAGCGCTGCCTGGCATTCAACGGGCGGCTGGATGGGCACCTGGTGCAGGGACACGTGGACGCGACGGCGGTTTGTATTGCCAAAAAAGAAATGAATGGCAGCTGGCAGTATACGTTTGAGTTTCCCGCGGAATTTGGCGCTTATATCATTGAAAAGGGATCTATATCGCTTAACGGCATCAGCCTTACCGTGTTCAATGTAACGGGCCACCAGTTCGAAGTGGCCATCATTCCTTATACTTATCATCATACCAATATCTGGTTGGTGGAGCCTGGCGATAAGGTGAACGTGGAGTTTGACATGATCGGGAAGTATGTGAAGCGGATGATGGAGCAAAGAAGTTAAGGAGAAAAAGGAGGGGAAGAGAGAGCAAACTGCCAAAATGTACGTTCGCCTTAGATTCGTCTTAGATTCGTCTTAGCTTCGCTCAGTGTTCACTAGAGTCAGAGCGGAAGTTTTGACAAAATGCCAGCCCATATAGGTACACTTAAAGGCCGTTGATCATCCGAGTCAATGCTTCAGCTACCTTCCGGTTGCCTTGCTGGTTCAGATGCACATCGAGTATATAAAAATCATCTTTCGAAAGCAGGGTGCTAGCGTCGATGAACAGGAATGATTGCGTTAAGCCCCGCTGCTGTACCAGGTTTTTAAGATGATGGATAAACCGCCCTTCAATGGGAAACGGGCCCAGTTCCAACACAATTATTTTGGTTCTTACAAGATCGACCGAACTGGTAGTAACGATGGACAGAAAATCGCGGGCGTTCCGCTCAAAAACACTATCGGCGGTTGGAGGTGCAGGCGCCGGCTTCATGGGCAGAGAAAGGTCATTCACCAACTGGTTCGCGGACAATTTTGCAAGGGTAAACAAGTGGCGGCATGGAAAATATTGCCTGGTCCATGCGTGCAACTCCATTACACTGTCCAGGCTTTGCGGCGTGTGCGATGGCGATGAACGATAAGTTGTGATATAAGCCTCGTTTTCCTCCTGGTCATTTGCGCAGTACTGCCAGATGACGTATTGTACCTGCGAGGTATCAAGGGTAGACAACAGCCTGCTTTCACGCGCCGTGCCGTACGAAGACATGCCGGCGTTCAGCACCTTCAAGCCGGTTTGCCGTTCTACCATGGCAGGATAAGATTGTTGTTCATCAGCGCCCCAGCCAAGGGTGTAGGAGTCGCCCAGGCAAATAATACGGGGCTGCGTAAGCGAAGCTTCATCGTCACGGAGGCCTTTGCTGTTGGTGGCAAATGCATTGTCATACTCGCGGTTGCTGTAGGTAAAGCTCACATTGCTTTTGAGCGTATAATACAGCGCGGTATCGTAGCGGGTATGTGCCGGCTCATACTGGATGATCCTGCATTCAAAATGATCATAATAGAATTTAAAAGAAGGGAACAATGCATTGGGAATGGACCTGGGATGGTTCAGCAGGTAGCTGCAACCCCATTCCATCAACAGTACCAGCAACACATAACCCAATAATTGCCACAAAAAGAATCTTCTTTTAATGAACCTTTTCAGCAGCGGGCGCGTAATAAGCACCAGTATGCAGCCTACCAATACAAACACCTGCATGCAGGAAAACAGGTTGAAATAAAAATAGTCAGAAGCATGCGGGGTCCAGGTAACAAGCCGCTTGATGCCTTCCAGCGCTACTAATATGAGGATGGTGAGGGATGCTTCGAACATTTCAGGATAACAGGTATGAAAACAACATTCAGTTATTAATTTCAAATATTCAAATTATTTTCAGAAAATGAATCATAGCCACCCAGCCCGTAAAAAATTGGAACTGTTGCTGGTGATCGCTTTCTGCCTGGTGCAAACCGGCCTGCTGCTGGCTTTTGGCATTTACACGCAAGAGGAAGCCGCGAAGTACGTGTACGAAGCGGGCTATTTTACCCAACATGGCACGTTCAGCCAACCAAAGTATGTTTTTTACAGTGGTTATATTTTCCTGCACATATTGTCGAATGCGGTGCATGCGGGCTTTGCCGGCGTATATGCGGTACAGTTGCTGCTGAACGCCTTTGCCACTTATTGCTTTTACAGGTTAGCGCTCCAGACCGCGGGCAACAAAACCGCCGCCTTCATCGGCACCTTGCTATTGATCCTGTGCATTCCCTTTCAAAAATGGACGGTGTATCTTTTCACGGAGTCTGTTTTCTTCAGCCTAATGATCATTTATTGTTATGTGTTATTCAAGCCGTACAGGAATGTATATGCAAAACTGGCATCGATATTATTGTTATTGTTATTGCTGGTAATCGCAAGGCCTACGGGCATGCTGGCAATACCCGCCACCATTATGCTGGCCTCGCTGTATTTGTTCAGGCAAGGCAGGAAGTTATTGGCCTTTGCCATCTGGGTGCCCGGGTTGCTGATTGCAGTATGGCTGGCGGATACAGCAATGAAGGGCAAGGGAGAGTTTGATTTTATTTTACCATTGGTAGAAGAGCACATTATTTGCGGACTTACCAATCGCGATGCCGGCGAGACGTGGTATTTTTATGAAGACGGCAAGCCCGAAGAATCATCGTTCCTGGGATTGATCGCTTATGCGGCGCAAAACTTCACGAGTTTTGTCAGGTTGGCTTTCATGCGTCTTGGGGCCTTCTTTGCACTGGTGCGGCCGTATTATTCAGAGCTACACAATTTCCTGCTGGTGGTTGGATTCTACCCCATGTACGTGCTGGCAGTTTATGCAGTAGGTTATCTGAAACGCCACGCAAGGCCTTTTCTCATTTTCTCCCTTACCTTAATTGCAACGTTTGCATTCAGCGTAATGCTTACATGCGATGACTGGCATAACCGGTTCATCATGCCCGTTATGCCATTGATACTATTGTACGCCGGCATGGGAGCCACACAGCTGTACAATCGCATGTTCAAAAAGAAAGCTACCTCCCCCGGATAATGGCCGCGATGGCCGCCGCGATCTTTTCATGCCCGGATGCCCGGTAATGGTCGTCGAGCAAATAATTATCGTTTGTGGTAAGCAGCGTAGATGCATTCACAATGTAAACGGGATTGGTAAAGGCTTCTTTGTAGGGCGAAGTGGCGAGCAATTGCTGCAAATGCCTTGTAAATACCGTATCCTTTCTGCCACCTTCAAATGCGTACAACACGATGAGTGAGCGGTTGGTAAACAACGGCGCGGATTGGCGCAGTGTTTCTGCAAACAATTTGGCGCTTTCGGGCATGGTCACCTGTTGGCCCGCACCCAACTGAACTGCATATTCAGGAGTGCCCTTGCGGGTAAATTTTTTAATGGATTCCTTGATCCTGAACATGCCCACGGTGAAAAAAGTCTTACCGGGATAATAACCATGGTTCCATTCGGAGCGGCGCACCAGCGTGTCATACGCAGCGGCATTGGAGGTTTGCAACCGGTAGCCGCTGTCGAGGTAGGGCTTTACTTCCTGCATATCATTGTCGCAATACTGCAACACCACCCAACGGCAGTTGGAAGTATCCAGTTGTGCAAATTGCCTTAGTTCCCTGATGGTACCGAAAGATGACATGCCTGCGTTCAATACTTTTTGCCCGGTGAGCTTTTCAAGCCTTGCCGGGTAGGTTTCATCCTGCTGCACGCCCCATCCCATTGTGTACGAATCGCCAATGCAAATGATGTTGGGTTGCGCCAGCGATGCTTCATCGTCCCTAAGCCCGCGGCTGTTGGTTTGAATGGTATTCGAGAATTCGATGTTGGAGAACACGCAACTGTTGTTGGCGCGCAGCCTGTAAAAGAAAGCGCTGTCGTACTCGCTGCAATTTCTTTCTACCTGTACAATGTTGCGGTGGTGGTGTATGTAATATTCCTTGAATGAAGCGAACAGGGATGACGGTATCTTCGAGGGATTGCGCATCCAGTAAAAGAACAGGCCTTCCAGCACGGCCACCATTACCAGCAGCACTATCCAGGTAACGCGGTTTGCCCGGCGCGGATCGTGCCTGAAAATAAGGCCCATGATCAGCCCAAGCACCAGCCAGCCGAAACAAAACAATTGCAGGGAGGTGATCAGGTTCCTGTGAAAGAGTATGCTGTGAGGCGAATATTTATCGAGCAGGATCAATATCACTTTCAGCAATACCAGAATGCCTACTGCAATGAGTGTTTTTTTTAAGAGGCGCATCGGTTACAATTGTTAAAATAAAAAGGTTGAAATGCGAGTTTCATTTTCCTCCATTCCAACCCTTGCAAAAAAAAATGTATGGCCGTCTTTACCAGACGTTTTCCAGGTCTTCCTTTTTATAGGTATAATTTCTTTCCCTGAAATAGCTGCCCGGCCCGGATTTGAGCTGCATGGTGATCTTTTTTCTTGAAAAGAATCCCATGGGTATTACCACCAGCGTGTACACCAGGGTAAGCATTACCTTGCTCATGACGAATCCCATGCCGTGCGCCAGTTTCATCCAGGCCCAATGGAGCTTGGCGGCCAGGTAAGGAATGAACACGCCGATAAACCCTACGCCGAAGGCCGCCCACAACAGGTACCTGGTCTCGAATATCCAATAAAAAACCAGCAGGCCTAAAACAATCACCAGGACTGTTTCAAGATGTTTGATTCTATTATCCATTTTCAGTTTAGAATAAAGTGTAAATAAATGGAGCAATAGCCGAGCTGCCGCCCAATACTATCAGCACGCCAATCAGCAATAGCACAATGATAAGTGGTGCAAGCCACCACTTTTTCCGCGCCTTCATAAAACTCCAGAGGTCTTTTAAGAATTCCATGTTTGTGGTTTTTAGTTGATACAGAGTACCAGATTACAATTGAACCAAAATTATACAAAACTGTTGAGATCCGCCACTGGCCTGCCTACCGGCAGACAGGCCTGCCTACCGGTAGGAAGGCCTGTCTTTCGTTAATCGAGCGTAAACTCCTTGCGCCAATCGTCTTTCTCAGTCCATTCCGGCTGTAATTTCTTATCGAACAGCAGGTTGCCTACCACCAGGTAATCCATATCGGTGCGCATAAAGCACCTGTAAGAATCTTCCGGTGTATTTACAATCGGCTCTCCCCTGACATTGAAACTGGTGTTTACCAGCACGGAATAACCCGTTTGACGTTTGAATGCCTGCAACAATTTCCAGAACCTGGGATTGGTTTCCTTGTGCACGGTCTGCAACCTGGCCGAATAATCGATGTGCGTAATGGCCGGCAGGTCGCTGCGCAGGAAATAGAGCTTATCCAGCAAATCCTTGTTCTTATACTCTGCCGGGTAAGCGATCTGCCTGTTCTTTTTTACGGGCTTCACCAGCAGCATGTAAGGAGAAATATCGTTGTGCTCAAAATAATCAGAAACGTCTTCAGCGGGCACAACCGGCGCGAAAGGCCTGAAGCCTTCGCGGTACTTTATTTTTAGGTTAAGCTTTTTCTGCATCTCCGGATTGCGGGCATCTGCAATGATGCTGCGTGCTCCCAATGCGCGGGGGCCAAATTCCATCCTGCCCTGGTGCCAGCCGATCACATTGCCTTCGGCGAGCAACCTTGCCAGCGTATTCAACAATTCGTCTTCATTATCGAACTGAGTATACACTGCTTTATATCTTTTCGCCACCTTGATGGTCTCTATGTCTGAAGTTTCGGTGCCTAGGTAGGAGCCGCGCAAGGCATCCAATTTATTGGGATCTACTTTTCTTTCCTGGTTGAAATAAATATAATGTGCCGCGTATGCCGCGCCCAGTGCGCCGCCTGCATCACCTGCGGCGGGTTGCACAAATACCTGTTTGAAAATTCCCGCATCGTCCAGCTTGCCATTGGCTACGCAGTTAAGCGCCACACCGCCGGCCATGCACAGGTAATCAGCTCCTGATAATTTCTTCGCTTCCCTTGCAAGGTTCAACACTGCTTCTTCCGTTACTTCCTGTATTGCCAATGCCAGGTCGCAGTGCATTTGCTCCAGGCGTGATTCAGATTCGCGCTTGGGAAAACCGAACAGGTCTTTCCATTTCGCATCGTGCGTCATGCGAAGGCCTGTGGCATAATTAAAATATTCCTGCTTCAGGAACACCGAGCCGTCGTCGTGCAGGTCAATCAGTTTTGTTTTGATGATGTCCTTATAGCGGGCCACTTCGGCCGATCCATGATTTCCGTAAGGAGCAAGCCCCATCAGCTTGTACTCTCCCGAGTTTACCTTGAACCCGCAATAGTAGGTGAATGCTGAATACAACAGTCCCAGTGAATGCGGGAAATCCAGCTCTTTCAATATCGTGATCTTATTCCCTTCACCCAAACAAATGGAAGCCGTTGCCCACTCGCCTACTCCATCGATGGTAAGGATGGCCGCACGTTCATAAGGCGCCGGATAAAATGCGCTGGCGGCGTGCGAAAGGTGGTGCTCGGGAAACAGGAGCTTTACTTTTTTCTTGTCTACTTTTTCAATGGTATCGAGTGAATCGTAAATGAGTTTTTTCAGGAAGAGCTTTTCCTTGATCCATACGGGCATAGACATCATAAAAGATGAAAGGCCCTTGGGCACAAAGGCATAATATGTTTCCAGCAGGCGCTCGAATTTCAATAGCGGTTTATCGTAAAAAACGATGGCGTCCAGTTCGTTTACAGAAACGCCGAGGTATTCCAGGCAGAACCTGGTGGCATTGACGGGGAATCCGGGGTCATGTTTTTTCCTGGTAAACCTCTCTTCCTGTGCGGCAGCTACAACCTGCCCGTTTTCAAGGATGGCAGCGGCGGAATCATGATAAAAAGCAGAAATGCCTAGAATTCTCATTGATCTTCTTATTTGTTGGTTCAGGGTAAAGCCGTAAAACTCCCATAGAAACGGAATTCTTCACCCTATATTTTGTGAATCATCCCTTTATAGTTGGGTAACGGCGGTAAGCCCCTTGTACGAGCGGCCTAAATTATAGCTTTTTTCCCTTCATTGCAATCCCTATTGCGGTATCCATGACCCGTTCGGCGTAAGGCCGGCTGATTTCGTTGAGCTTTTCTATGTGGGTTTGTATAAGGTCTTTGTCGTTGCCCCCCATTAGCCCAGCCAGCTCATCAATAGCCGTACGGGTGTCGGCCACCTCTCCGGGGGTCAGGTGTTCCTGGTTCTTGCGCAGGAAGTTCTCGGTGGTATCTATCAATTGCCTGGCCTCTTCCCGGGCCTCCACCAGGGCGCGGGTGCTGATGTCGTCCCTGGCATGGGTAATGGAGTCCAGCAGCATCTTTTCCACCTCTTCGTCGGTAAGGCCGTACTGGGGTTTTACCTCTATGTGCTGCTCTACCCCGCTCCGCAATTCTTTGGCTTTTACCACCAGTATGCCGTCGGCATTGATCAAAAAGCTGACTTCCACTTTCGGGAGGCCGGCGGGCATGGCTGGTATGCCTGCCAGGGTAAACTCGGCCAGTTTGCGGTTGTCCTTTACCAAATCACGTTCGCCCTGGTATACCGAAATGCGCATGCCGCTTTGACCATCTTTTTGGGTGGTATACTGGCGGCTTGCACTGGTAGGTATGCGGGAATTGCGTGGAATGAGCACGTCCATCAACCCGCCCATAGTCTCGATGCCCAGGGAAAGCGGCGTAATGTCGAGCAATAAAAAATCACGGTTGTTGCCCGCAAGTATATCTGCCTGCACGGCCGCCCCTATAGCCACTACTTCATCGGGATTAAGGTCATCATGCACGGGCCTTTGAAAGAAGCTTGCTACCGATTGCTTCACCAGTGGCACGCGGGTAGAACCGCCCACCATCACCACTTCCTGGATATCGGCGATGGTAAGGTTTGCGTCCTGCAGGGCATTGCGGCAAGAGTCGATGGTGCGGTTTACATAAGGTTGAATGAGCGCCTCGAATTGTTGTTTGGAAAGCGTGACCTGTTTTGCAGGCGCGGCCTCAGGCAGGGCGGATATGCTGCCCGTGAATTCGTTAGCGGAGCTCAGGTGTTTTTTTGCTTCTTCGGCTTTCAGTCTCAGCTCCTGCGCCAGGTTTTTATATTGGGCAATATATTGTTCACTCAATCCCAATTGGCCCATCCAATGTTTTACGATGGCCTGGTCAAAATCATCGCCGCCGAGGTAAGTATCTCCATTGGTGGACAGCACTTCGAAGATGCCATTGGTAATGCGCAGCACCGATATGTCGAAAGTGCCGCCGCCGAGATCGTACACTGCAATGGTCCTGGCCTCCTGCTCATTTTTTAATCCAAGGCCATAGGCCAGGCTGGCCGCGGTAGGTTCGTTCATGATGCGCAATACATCCAATCCTGCCATCTTGCCTGCGTCGCGGGTGGCTTGCCTTTGGGCATCGTTGAAATAAGCGGGCACGGTGATCACGGCTTTGTTCACGGGCGTTTTAAGAATGTGCTCCGCCCGATGCTTCAATTCCTTTAATATGTATGAAGACAATTCGATAGGTGAATAGAATTTATCCCCCACCTGCACTTTTACCAGTCTTTCAGTATCGTCGTCAATTACTTTATAAGTGAAGAAGGAAGCGTTGCGCCGGATGTCGTTGTATGACTTACCCATGAGGCGCTTCACGGAAAAAATAGTGTGCTGCGGTTCGGTGATAAGGAATTGTTTTGCCAGGTCGCCCACGGTTACCGTATTGCCTGCGCCGAAATGTATGATGGAAGGCACCAGCGAGCTGCTGTCGAATTCGCGGAGCACGGTGGGCTGCCTTGTTTCAGGATGAATAATGGCCACGAGGCTATTGGTGGTGCCCAAATCGATGCCCACGATCATTTCCTGCTGTTGCAAACTGCCGGTGGACAGGTTGATAGCTATTTTTGCCATAGTCGGCAAAGGTACGGAAGGTCAGGAGGTTTGTGGTTTATCTGCAAGGACTTCTTTATAGTACCCGGTAGCCGGTGACGGCGGGCACTCGGCGGCCTTTGTGATCCAACGGTATAGCGGCCGTTCGATCAAAAGGAATATTGATATCGCCAGGACCTCCAGCAACAAAAATGTATACAGGTTGCTGTTGGTGAGCTTGAATACAAAACCAGCGATAAAGCCCGCATGGATAAGATAAAATGCATAGGAGCTTTTGCCCAGCAGCTCAACCGGTTTCGATGCAAAGAAACGCTGCACCCAGGAACGTTCGTAGATGAGGCCGTAAAAGAACATCGCCACTGTAAACGGGAACACCAGGTTGTTCACTATTAACCCGAGCGGATGCTCTACCGAATAATTCAAATTAAAGTAAGCCCTGATACTGCTCATACCATACAGGCATAACAGCAGCAGCGAAATCCCCAATGCAGTGATAACAGGAAACTTTGCTGTGCTTGCACGTTTTTCTCTTCCCGATCGCAATACTATCAGCGCAAGTTGTATACCCATGAAAAATTCCAGGCACCGGCCAAAGAATGTTGCCATGAACAGGAAATAAGTATCCTGGAAAAATCCATAGAGGGGAATGATCGAGAAGATCAGCACGCAAAGCAGGCCAAAGCTTATGAGCACCGGTACTTGCCACCACAATTTGCCATACTTCCTGTGCAGGATGAACATGAGCGGCGCGAGAAAATAAAATGTTTCTTCCACAGTCAGGCTCCAGGTTTGAAAAATGCCGGTGAACATAAGGGTTTGCGAAAATCCCTTTATCAGCGTGATATTGGTAAAATATATGCCGAGAAACTTCAGGTCGGCCCTTCCATGGTACATCGCTGTATATATGAAATAAGCGGTGGTGAGCAGGAAAAATATGGGATAGATTCGGGCAAACCGGCGAAGGAAGTAATTTTTCAGGAAATCTTTCTTCAACGATGCGCCCTGGTAATAAATATAGCAGATAAGAAATCCGCTGAGCACGAAGAAAAGCCCAACGCCTGTGTACATTTCATTGAACACACCCACTACCTGTTGAACAATGGGGTTGTCAGATGACTTGAGCGGCTTATAATGAAACAAAAACACGAAGAAGCCTGCGAGGAACCTTACACCGGTAAGCGCTGGTATATAAGTGGCGTCGCCAGATTTCATTACGTTTTGAGTCATTAGGTCATTGAGTCATCGGGTCATTAAGTCAATAGGTCATTGAAGATATACCTCAATGACCTAATGACCTATTTGACTTATTGACTTAAATTATTACCGCATCAGGTACATCTTACCATACCCGCGGGTAAAGAACTTATCAGTATTGTCGTCTTCCGCAGTGTACTTGTCCATGCGCTTACCGTTGAGGGTAGTTACCACGCGGTACAGGTACACGCCATTGGCGAGCCTTTGACCATACTGGTCCGTACCATCCCATTTGAACTCGGTGATGTTCCGTCCGATCCTCAACGGCCCTAATTCGTCCTTGGTGATCTCGCGAACGATCTTACCGGTAACGGTCAGGATCTGTATCTTGATGTTCTGCGGTATCTCGCTGCCCGTGATGGTGAACACGAAGGCGGTAGACGTAGTGAACGGGTTCGGGTAGTTGAGCAGGTTAGAGATCATGGGTTTGTTGATGACCCTGAATGTTACACGGTACTCAACATTGCCGGCCTTGTTGCCGCTCCTGTCCTTTCCTTTCACTATCAGCTCATATTCATCCTCATCTCCATCCTGCGAAATTTGCTGGGTGAAGTCGGGGAAGAAGTCGAGCGTTGCCGTATTGTCCGAACCTGCGGCTGCGGGGGTAAACCGCAAGGTGTCCGTATTGAAATTATATGTCTTCAACGTATTGGCCGCATCGGGATAACGCACCTGCACACTTGTAAGCGCGGTGTCGTTCAGCAACAGGAACTTCGCGTCGTCCTTCAGCTTGATCTGGATGTGCGGCTTCGGTGAAACGATATCACGGTTGAGGATATGCGCTCCGTCGAAGGTCACGTCCAGCAGCGGGTTCTTCCTATCTGGCTTCACATAGAAGTTGCGGAACAGGAAGTTATTGAAGTGATGCTGCTCGGGTTGGTCGTAGTTGGGGTTCACATCCACGAACAGCGTATTCATTTCAGGATACTGTTCGGTATCTATCTCGTATTTAAGTATAACTGTATCTCCGCTGATCAAGGGTTTGGTACGCGGCAGGTCGAGGTTATGCGGCACGTTGCTACGGTCAAGCACATACGCTCTTACCAGCAGGCTGTCGAACGATGCCAGGCTGATGTTCTTGAATGCTATTGCAAACGTGAGCTTCTCGCCTATTTCCAGGGTATCTTTTGTTGTAAAGTATACATTGGGCGCCAGCGCACCTTCGGGAACGGGATCATACAGCAGCCTCCAGTACTTCAACTGGTAAGGCGTAAGGTTCAGGGTGTCCATCGTGGTCATCCTAAGCCTGAGGAAAGGATATTGCGCGGCATCGATGCCGCTCAGGTCGTACGTGCTGGTTGACTGGTTGATATTGAACAGCTTCGTTTCGTTGCGGTTGTTATCTATGCCTATTACTTCGAGGTCCACGATGTCAGTGGGGACTGTTTCCGTGCTCGACCCCTGCCATTGCAATTCCTTCCACGTTTTAGCGGGACCGAACTTGGGCGAGCTCACGTAACCGAGGGTATCGGGCGTTATGGCATCGAACACCATGGTAATGCGGTCGCCGGTACCGATACTGAATACAGAACGCGGCTGGAACTCTGCCTGGCTATTCTTCTTATAAGCGAATATCCAGGAGCGCGGAGCATTGAACGAATCGATGTTGGTAAAGCCCTGTTGCAACAGGCGATGGTACATGGAATTGTTCGGTCCCATGAACGAAGTATCACCCAGCCAGGTGCTCGCATACGTGTTAGAAAGTGGATTGGTGCCCGAGGTATTGTGCACTATCACAAAATGCCCATCGGGTATCAGGTTCATGAACTCTACGATCTTCCTGCGCTTGTTGGTATCGAGTATGTTGAACTGGAAGTTGTATTTCCTGTTGTCGCCGCAAATGGGGTCACTGCCGTATTTGGGAACGTCGCCAAACAAGCCGTTGATCCACGGGCGCATGGTTACAGGATCGAATACGTTGAAGATGATGTTCGACACGCCACACACGTTATAAACGTCTGTATTACCATTGATGGACACAGATACGTCGTATGCCTGGTTGGCCGCGGTGGGGAACACACCGTTTCTTACGAATACGTTGTTGATGCGGCTTCCGAACTCCCACGATCTGCTGGCCGAATCTATGGTCAGGCGTTCTGCAAACGACTTGCGTTGCTGGTAGAAATGCGATTGGTTAAAGCCTACTTCTGTCCCTGCCTTATACATGAACGATGAAGTATGCCAGCGATAGTCGCCGCCAGCGGTGGGTACCAGCGATGTGCGCCAGTAATACACCGTGCTGTCTGTAAACGCAATGCCCGGGTCAAACTCCAGCACGCCGCCGATTGATGAAATCTGCTTCGTATGCTTGATCGGCGAGTTGAAGAATTCTGTAGTGTCTATCTCCATTGCGTAGGTCTTCACATTGCTGAATGGGTTCGCGGTAGAAGCGTACAGCTTTTGCGAAGGATTGTTCATGATGGAGAAATCATAAGGATAAATAGGCCTTGCCTCATCCTCGTATATAAATACATCTTTAGAAGCTGTGTTATTGGTCTCTACTTTCTCCGCAACATTGTTGTCCGCGTCGATGGTAACCGTGATCCTGTTTGCGCCTTTGTCCCTTGTGGCAACGATGGGCACGTTCAGGTTCAGCGAATCGCTGTAGCGGATGCCGGTGATCCTTTCGCGATAGATGTCTTGTCCACTTCCGTCAGGATACTGGCGCCTTACCACCACGGTGATAGAATCAGATACCGCGCGGCCGATATTGGTAAGTTTCACTTTAAGGTTGAAGCTCGAATCGGCGATGGATATGAATGCAGGAGATATCTTGATCTGCGGCTCCTCGATAACATAATCGGGTTCCATGGGGAAGTTCAATTTCAACGCGGGGTCGCCGTGTATGGTGATCTCCTCCGCGTGCAGCCGCGAATAATAATCATCGAAGCCGGTCAGCGTCATCATTCTATACAAGGCTTCTTTATTGATGGCACCCAGCGACTTGCCATACTGCTCCTGTCCTATCATTCTATATAAACTATTGATATAGATGTTCAGGTAGTTCACGATACCGAAGTGGGTACTGGCCACAAAGGCGATACCGCCCTTCTGCTTGGCAAGCGTAAACTTCTCAGACAGCGTTTCATTATATGTAAAGCGCAAGGGATCGAACACGAAGAAGTTACCTGCGTTACAACCGCTTACGAAGAACACCGGGTACTTGCCGGTATTATTATAGTTCTGCGGATTGTCGATGTTGAACTCGAGCGTGGTAGACGAAGAGTGGCCGAAATAGCTCACGATGCTCAATCCTTCTTCGAACAATTGCGATATGCGTTCGTTCGACACCTGCTCTACCGGGTTGGCCGAGGTTTTACAGAAGGTAATGACCTTTGCGCCGGCCAGGGTATCTTCGAGCAATTGCTTGTACGAGTTCATGTAGTTACACAGCACGGTGCCCAAATAGGGATCACTGGCGCCGGTAACGTGCATGACATTCTTCATCCAGTCGCGGCCTGCAATGGTATAAGGAGCGGTGCGCTGCATGGTTTCGTATTCCTGCATTTTTTCCAGGTAGTCTTCTATCTCCTTTCCATTTACCACCGACAAACGGCCTATGGGAATTACCGGAATGCCAGGCATGGCATCATCCGCGGCCAGGTTATTGTCCGAGGCAGGATGTCCGAAAGTAGGCACCAGGTTAAGCCTGTCCGCATCGGGATTGGCTTCAAAACGGCGGTATTCGTTATAGGTCATTCCGCGCCCGATCAACAATACAAACTGTGGTTGGTTGCTGAATGTGGCGCGTGCATATTTCAAAAAGTTCTTAATGGACAGCGGGTGTTTTTTGATACCGAAAGCAAACTGGTCAACCAGCTCATTGATGTCAACGATCAGGGGGCTGAAGTTTCCGCCATTGGCCGATTGGCGGTAGTTGGCATAGTTCTGCACGGCGTTGCCGTTAGGACCATTGTACAATAAGGGATTACTGATGATGATGTAGTTACCCTGGTTGGCTGCGTTGTTATAGTCGGTAAATGTCTTGGGTGTAAGCGCTGTTACCGTGCGTACGTGACTTGCCTCTTCGTTTACCAATACCAGCTTGCGGTCAACTGTTGAAGCAGGCAGGGCGAACTTGACCAGGTTGGCCACGTCCGTTTCTCCTAAAAATCTTTCATGCGTTGCCAGGTCGTATAGTACGGGGATGGCGGCGCCATAATTGAAGTTGGCAATTTCCAGGTAGTGGCCCGTGGGCTTTGCGGCCAGTTCGAAATAAAAGCTCTTTGCTGCGCCGAAATTGAATTGCCTCGGGTATTTGATTTCGTAATGCGAAATCACGAACCTGTCCACCGATGTAGGAGAAGTATTCACGAACAGGGTGCTGGCGTTGCCGGAGCTGATGACCGACAAAGGCAGGTTTACCGTAGCTTGTACTTCGTTGAAAAAGTCTACGGTCGTATCGGTGATCTGTGTGCCGTTTACGCTGATCCTTACCGAGCGATTGTACAAGGAATTGCCGAATGCGCCATATTTGAAACTGGCGTCGGGGCCTGATGCATACACATACAAGTTAGCCTTGTTATCGGTGAGGGGGCTGGCCGGTGCGATGTCGCGGGTTGAATAGAACTCGCCTTTATCGTAGGAAGAAGAATATACATATTCACCTACCACTGTTGCGTAACCGAAATTGACCTTGGTATTGAAATAAGTTCCGGTGGTATGCCAAAACCATTGTTCAGCGGGTAATGAATTGCCGGAAACGTTGTTGGCCACGTTGGTATAGCGCGGTCCGCCGAGGGGGGATGAGGTAAGGAAGTACGTGGCGGTGTCGGTTTGCAGGCTCAGCTTTTCGGAATGCTGGTAGGCTGGATGCCGGTACAGGGGCTTATCTGCCTTACCGTCGTTTGCCTTTCCCCAAAATTCAATGTAGTCCGATGCCCCGAGCACGCCGGTGCTAACGGTAATGTATAAGGGCACTTGTTCGCCGTTCCTCCACAATTGAAAGTTCTGCGACGGTACCGCGCCCAATCCGGCACTTGACAGTACAGATTGAGGAATGCGGTAAACGCCGTCGGCGCCTACTTTAAATTTATAATAGGTCTGGCTGAAATTTATCCATTCATTGTTGTATTGCTGTGCCAGCAGGGCAACAGGCATGCACAACAACAATAATGTAAAAATTCGCTTCATATTTTATTTGTTTCCGGGTTATCAAAGTTTACGGATCATTGCTTAGCCTGTTTTTTAACCAGGTCAAGCTTCAAAGAAAAAACGTGTGTATATAATGGGTTCGATTGATTGGCCAAATTGGTGAAAGCATAGTCTATCTGCACGTTCGACAGCCTGAAACCCGCGCCTGCGCTGGGCTGATAGATCCATACCTTTTTGGTATTGGTGCTGTCATCATCGTCGTATGCTTTCTGGAAATTGTTGATGCCGGCCCTTACGAAGAACACATTCTTAAGCGACAGTTCCAGGCCTAGCTTGGGATCAACGCTTATTGCGCTGCTGGAAAGCACGGTATTCCTTCGTCCATCGAAGGTGAGGTCCAGTCCTGTTTCAACCAAAAAGTTCAGGTTCTTGTTCAACTTAAAATCATAAGCGCCGCCCACGAGGAGCCGGGGAGCGGTAAGCTCTGTTGATTTCACTGGTATTTCGTTCTGGGTCAGGTAAAACACCTCGCGAACCTTTTCGTTCAGGCTGAATGACCATGCATTGAAAGTGGTGGTAACGTCTCTTGCCACTACGCCAAACCTCCAGCGGTTAGCCTGTATCTGCACCGCCGCGTCAAAGCCAAATCCCCAGGCCGTAGCAAAGTCGCCCGCCTTGCGGTGTATGATCTTGGCATTGATGCCTGCGTTGAAGGTCTTATTGTTTTTCAGTTTCACCTGTTGCGCGAGCGACACCAGAAAAGCGTAGTCGGCCGATGAAAAAGAAGTGATGTTATTGAAGTTGATGGTGCCGTCGGGTTCGACCAGGAAGATGGTGTTGGGTATATCGTCAACCGCAAAACGGAGCAGCGAAAGACCGAGGGTCCTTTTGTTATCTTTCAGCGGAAGCGCAATGCTGGCGTAGTCGTACTTGCCAATGCCGGCAAAGTATTCGGCGTGCATGACGTTTACCTGCGGGTGATCCTTAACGTTAACCAGTGCGGCGGGATTCCAGTAACCGGCAGATCCATCATTCACGGAGGCCACTTGTGCACTGCCCATTGCAAGACCCCGGGCGCCTGCGCCGATGTTCAGGAATTCGTTGGAATATTTCCTGAACTGCGCAAACGATTGGCAGCACGCTACGGTAAGCAGGATTACTAAAGGGTAAATCTTTTTCATGCGATTTCAACAGTTTTCCATTCCGGAACCATTCCGGAAATGCAAGGATATCTGGATAAATTGAACAAACAGTCAATTTATATACGTCCACCTGAGCCCGTTAGTTGGCTAAGATAGGGTTATGCCTAATTTTGGGAAACGAAAATAAACTATAAATATTGCAATTTTGGGGGTTTAACAGGGGCGATAACCAATTATTAAAACGGTAAACTTACTATGAATCTGATAGAAGAATTACGAAGAAGGGGAATGGTACAAGATATCATGCCAGGCACTGAAGATCAATTGAATAACGAAATGACAACAGGTTATATCGGGTTCGACCCCACGGCCGAAAGCCTTCATATCGGCAGCCTGGTGCCCATACTGCTGCTGGTGCACCTGCAGCGTGCCGGCCATAAACCCATTGCCCTGGTGGGAGGAGCCACCGGCATGGTGGGCGACCCCAGCGGCAAAAGCGAGGAACGCAACCTGCTGAACGAAGAGACTTTACAACGGAACCTCGATGGCATCAAGCGGCAGCTGGAAAAATATCTTGATTTCGATCAATCAAAACCGAATGCGGCCGAGCTGGTAAACAATTACGACTGGTTCCGCGGCATATCCTTCATTGATTTTTTGCGTGATGTGGGCAAACACATTACGGTTAACTACATGATGGCAAAGGACAGCGTAAAAAAGCGGCTGCAGGGCGATACGGGCATCAGCTATACCGAGTTTGCGTACCAGCTGCTGCAGGGCTATGATTTTTATTGGCTGTACAACAACAAGCGCTGCAAGCTGCAAATGGGCGGCAGCGATCAATGGGGCAATATGACCACGGGCAGTGAATTGATCCGCCGCATGGGTGGCGGCGAGGCGTTTGTATTCACCTGCCCGCTCATTACCAAGGTCGATGGTACCAAGTTCGGTAAAACCGAAGGCGGCAACGTATGGCTCGATCCGCAAAAAACATCTCCTTACCAGTTCTATCAATTCTGGTTGAATGCAGCGGATGAAGATGCGAAAAAATGGATCTGGATATTTACATTTCTGCCACCGGATGTAATAGAAGGCCTGATAGCACAACACGCGCAGGATCCGGCGGCCCGCGTGCTGCAAAAAAGACTTGCAAAGGAAGTAACGGTATTTGTGCATGGAATTGATGAATACCTGAAGGCGGTGGAAACCACGGAGAAATTATTCGCGAACCAGTCTGCGCCGGCGAGCTCGTTGAGCATCGAGGACCTGGAGGGAATGGAAGGGGTAGTAAAGTTCGATTACTCGCTGGAGAAGCTAAGGTCGGGCACCGATGTGGTGTCGTTCCTGGCAGAGTCCGGCATTTTTCCCAGCAAGGGCGAGGCAAGGAAGATGGTACAGAACGGCGGCATCAGCATCAACCGGAATAAAGTAGCTGATGCGGCCATGCAGGTAAGTGAATCACTATTGCTCCACAATAAATATTTGTTGATACAAAAGGGAAAGAAGCATTATTATTTAGTGAAAGTGCTTAATTGATTATTGATTATTAATTATTGATTGATTTAAAGGATAACCAGTAATCAATAATCAGTAATTAATAATTAATAATTATTTACTCAACGCTCACTTGCTTACGTATCACCGCTCCTTCCTTTACTTCCATAAGGAATGCGCGTTCTTTCAATAGGTAGCCATTGCCTTTTTCACAAAAGTGCACCTTGAGGTTTTCGATGCTTACGGGATTGCCTTCGGGAATGTCGGCAATGTTGGAGTGGCGTATGTCGTGCCCATCGATGATAATGACCAGGCCACTGCCAATAGCTTCCATGCGGTTGCCTTCGGTAATAAGCATGCCGGTGTCCTCGCCCAGGCCAATGCCTATGCACGATGGATTGGCCGATACTGCCTGTGCCAGCCTTACGAAGCGGCCGCGCTTTTCGAAATGGCTATCGATGATGACATTGTCCATGAAACCGAGGCCGGTGGTCAATTTTACTTCTCCCTTTAGGTGGGCGCGGCTGGCGTTTCCTTCGTAGATCATGGTATTGCTCATGGCCATGGCCCCGGCCGAAGTGCCGGAGATCACAAAATCTTCCTTCATGTAGCGCTGGTGCAGTATCGAAAGAAAGTTGGTGCCGCCGAAAGTGGCGCCCAGGCGCATTTGATTGCCGCCACTGAACATTACGGCGTCGCAATTGGTGATGCGTTCGAGGAGTTCTTCGTTCAAAGCGTCTTCTCTCCGGCGTATGTGCATTACGCCGATATTGGTACAGCCGATGCGGCCAAAAGCGTTCAGGTAATTGTCGCCTACTTCGTTGGGGATGGTAGAAGCGGTAGTAACCACCTCTATGCGGGCGTGTGAGCCGCCGGCTTCTTCGACTATGCGGCGAAGGATGCCCAGCTCGAAGAAATTAAGATTATTACGGTGTATTTCACCTTTTTCGAGATCGGTCCCTTTGTCCTCTGCTCCGCCTATCGCTATCAGTTTTCCAAGAGGTATTGTCATGTTACGAATTAGCTATCGGCAAAAATAACGTAAATGAGCTGAAAGAATTGTTGAACTTGCCAGTTGAATGCGGGATGTTGTTAACTACCTGCTAATAATCTTTAGCTCAACCCTGCGGTTTTCCTGCCGCTCGAATTCATCTCTTTCAAGCGGGTACAGTTTCTGTGAGCCGCCCAGGCCTGTAAAGCTCAGCCTCGTGGGTGCGATGTTACGGCTTACCAGGTAATCGTACACCGTTTTTGCCCGCTGTACCGAAAGGTTCATGGTCCTAAGGTCGATGTCGTAACCATCTTCGTTAATCGGTGTGCAGCATACGTGCCCGCGGATCTGTATCACCAGCGTGGGATTATCGCGCATTACATTGTACAGTTCTTCCAATATGGCTTCGGATTCGGGCAATGGCACATGCCTGCCCGGTATGAACTGAAGGTTGCGCAGGATGATGGTGTTGCCTGTTTTGGTGGTGGCGGTATCTTTTATCACCTCTGTAAGCGAAGGTGGTTTGTTCTCCTTTGGAGGACTAGTGACCGTAACCACCGAATCTGTATCCTTCCAGACAACCGTCAGTTCCACGCGCCTGTTGTCAAACCTTTCTTCGGGTGTATTATTTTCGTTCAATGGCCGGCGTTTGCCGAACCCTTGGCTTTTTATAAAGATGTTTTCAGGAAGTCCTTTGCCTACCAGGTATGCTTTCGTTTGCGCTGTGCGCCGCTCGGAAAGTGCGTCGTTGTACGCGTGGTTGCCAACGGAATCGCAATGACCGTACAATTCAACCCGCTCTACCATAGGAATTAACCGTCGTGAAAACAAGCTGTCCAGCCTGGCCGCATCAACAGGACGTATATCGTGCTTATCGAAATCGAAATGAATAACAAGCTTTGAGGTTTGCTGGGCAAAGGAAATATCCGCGACATACAATACTGCTATAAAAAGAAGTAGTTGTTTCATCCTTAAACCTCCATCACCAAACAGGGTAAGCGAGAATACTTTTTAGTAACGCGCAAATTACAACTTCCTTCGATAAGTTGGTGAGCTATCCAGGACTTATCGACAATGGGAGAAAAAAGCAAAGCGAAATGGAGAATGGTTTGCATTTGCTCATGATCGACGAGTTCCTTCCCATAAAAGTGGTAAGACTTACCGCTGTTCAATAGAAACCCTTTCAGCCCTAACTCAACGAGTATAGCCTTGCATAAGTCCTCATTTTCTTTACCGACTGGAATATGAAAATCGAGTAGTGGCAAATGCTTGCGGTGTCCGTTTGTCATGGTAATATTTGAATTAATTACCAGGTACTTGTCCTCGGGTAGTGCGTCCAGGAATTGGGACACCTCTGTTCTGCGAATAATAAATGTTTGATTGATAGTATTGTGAAACCTGACATGCTTTAAGAAGTGATATTTCGAAAATGCTGTATCGAATGTACAGGCATTAAAAGCATCCCAAAAAGGAAGTTTATACTGAGCTCTTAGCTGAAGTGCCTTTTCAACCAAATCTTCCAGGGTATCGTCCATCTCAAGGCGATCCTGGATAGCATCGTATTTATTGAATGAGTGAAACTTCAATTCCGCTATATCTTCATTTAGCTGAACTAAAGATTTTATTATGTCGCTGCTGGTTTTCATGCCATCATGGATGCAACCAAGTGTCTGGATCTCTGATTGCTCTTTCAAGTTGTCTGAATTTTGTGTAATCAAATTTGGGATAGCGGTCATCTCCGCTCATATTCTTATCTGTCAACAATATTTGTTTAGCCGGGAACTCTCCCTTACTTGGCAATACTTCCTCTACACCTTCTACCACAATGCATTGCAGGTATTCAATATTATTGCGGTACGCATATGTAAACCGGGTATTCCCACCCACTACGAAATACCTGTTACCGATTTTTTCAACTACCGGAGGCGCAAACAAAGTGTATTTATCATTGTTCAACATCAGTTTGGCCGGTTCAAAAAGCGACAGGCCGAATGTTCGGAACAGTTCGAAAAGTACATGGATTTGCCTATACTTGTACCCTTTGATAAATTTAGTCAGGAATAAAACATCCGACACTTTAATTTCCCGCACGTCCATTTGGACATTGTCGATAGAATACTGCCGCACGTTCTTCATTAAGTCAAGCACCTCTGTTTTCTTTACTTTTTCAATCCGGATCTTTACAGACGGAGCGGCTTTTGTTATTTGAGGCTGCAGTTTATCTTTAAGCGCATTGATTGCAAGAAAATCTACTTCACCTGAGTATAACCTAGATTTAAAAGTTTTGTCGGCATCTGCTGCGGGGTTTTTGATTATCGCTCTGCATCCGTCCTTTAAATGAGCATCGAAAATAAATCCATAAAACGGCAGATTGTTAACAATTACAACATTGACCCCAAGTGCTTGTAAAAAGCGCTGCCTGAACCCGGTGTGCTCGGGTTCATCAGTAACTTCTTTCAGAAAGAACCAGATTTTTGCGCCATCCCGTTGCCACCTGATAAGGGTTGGAAATAATTCATACACCCATTTGGAATTCCAGTCCGCAATTAATATTTCCTGGTGTTTATACTCCAGGCTCTGAAGTAAGAAATTATTGGTATTGAACTCGTCTCGTGCCACGTCCATTCTGCTTACCCGTGAATGTACATTGAAAACCTCATTCATAAAGAAAGTGTTTACCGCCTCTTCGCCTTTTTGTATCAACGTGGTCTTTACGTTATCATCTACTTTATCAAAATCAATTGCGGATAATTTGCCGGTGTTGATATTGATGATGTGCAGGTCCTCCTGCAGGGAAAGTTGCAAGTCAAGATTTCCTTCCAGCACTGTATTCAGCAGTGCTTTTGAAAATCCCATAAAATCTGTCAGGTCCTGGTCCACAAGATCACTCTCCAAACTAAAGGCGAGTATCCGATTGTACAATTTATCGGACTTGTCCCCAAAAACAAATGCCGGAAGATTGCTCAACACACCACCATCTACATATCGCATGTTAATGGGTTGAAAAAAATAAGGAATACTGCAAGAACTTTGAACAGCCTCGCTTACATCCATGGTCCAACTTTCATCCTGGCTATACACCTCCACTCTTTTAGCCACCAAATCAGTAACCACTACGCTTGTTGGGATAATCAGGTGTTGAAACTTTACAGGGCCGTCAACATGCGGGAGCAGTATCTTCAATTTATCACCGATCCATTTTTTTAAAGCGTCCGAATTATACAACCCAAGATGTGAAAAAACCCGGTGGTATCGTTTAGTAAACTCTAAAGGGATGAACTTAATGTAACCGGAGTAACGGGGCCGTTTATATTTTTCAAGTTCGATGGGTGGCAGCAGCAAATTCTTAAAGTCAAGCTCGCGTAAAAAGGCTTCGAGTTGTGCAGGCGTTGCCCCCGCTCCAATAAAAATTGCGGCAATGGCGCCGGCAGAAGTACCTACTAATTCTGAGAAGGATACTCCCCACTTAACAGCTTCCTTATAAGCTCCTGCATATGCAATAGCCTTGCATCCGCCACCTTGAAAAACTCCCAGACAGTTTTGAAAATACTTTGTTTTGCTCATAAGCATCCAAAAATTAGTACTTATTTATGGAGTCCCGAAAAAATCAAATAGCATGAAAACACCTGAATTGACGAAATCTTTAAAAATCGAACCTGTTCAGGAAATCCTGTTTTTTTCTTCTCGATATGTCCACTACGGCGCCGTCGCTCATGATAACATATCCGCCTTCGCCGCGTACATATCTTTCGATATGGTCCAGGTTTATCAGGTGCGCGTGGTGAATGCGCAGGAAATTATAAGGCGATAACAGCTCTTCGTATTCACCCAGGGTGCGCGCCACCATGTAAGTCCTGTTCTCCTGTAAATATATCCTGGTATAATTTCCGCACGCTTCGCAGCGCACGATCTCGCTCCGGTTTACAAACTGCAGCCCGTCTGCCATGGGCAGTGCGATCTTGCTGTTGTCTATTCCTTTTTCAAGATAGGTTTTCAGCAGGTTCACCGGCAAGGCCGAGGCGGATTGCTGTTCCTTTCTTTCCGCTACCTTTTTTACCGCGTTTTTTAGTTCGTCGATGTCAACGGGTTTCAGCAGGTAATCGATGGCGTAATATTTAATCGCCTTGAGCGCATAGTGATCGTAAGCGGTAACGAAAATAACGTTGGTATTTTTGTGCTCTACTGCATCAAGCATGTCGAAGCCGGTGCCGAACGGCATTTCGATGTCCAGGAAAACGATGTCGGGAGCGTGCTCGGCGATGAGCTTTCTGCCCGCGGTAGCATGGTCGGCCTGACCGATCACTTTTACGTTGGGACAATAGATATCCAGGAGATTTTTCAACACATCCACGCTGTGTGCTTCATCGTCGATAATTACCGCTGTTAACATCATGGTTTCTTTGTTTGATATGTTACTATCAATTCAACAATGGTTCCCGTGCCTGCGCCGTGCGACTCCTCGGCAATGTCGATAAAATTAACGCTTACCGCCTGTTTCAGCCGCTGGTTGATCAGCTCCAGGCGCTGCTGGGTGATGGTCATACCCACGGGCTGGTGCTGCGAACCGGACGCTGATTCAATTTCCCCTGCCCGCTTGCGGCCGATGCCATTGTCCAGTATGCGGCATTTCAACACGTTGCCACCCATATCCTGTACGGACAATTTCACAAAACCGTTTGCCTTTTTATGCTGTATGCCATGCCAGATGGCGTTTTCTACATAAGGCTGTATAAGCATAGACGGAATAAATACCGAAGCGGTGTCAAGGGTGGGATCTATTTCTATTTCATAGGTGAATTTATGCCTGAACCGCAAGGCTTCCATCTCCATGTATGCACGCAATAGGTCCAATTCGTGCTGAAGGCTGATGGTGGTTTGCCTTGAATTTTCGAGGAAACCGCGTATCAGCTTCGAAAACCGGGTGAGGTAGCGGTAGGAAGACTCCTTATCGTTCTCTAAAATATATTTTTGAACTGCATTGAGAGTGTTAAAAATGAAATGCGGGTTCATTTGTGAGCGTAGGGCTTTCAACTCCAACTGCTGCAATTGCTGAATGTGCTTCATGCGGTTCCTTTCCTTCTGTCTCGATATCCTGCGCACCAGCAGCAAGGCCACTACCAGCAGCGAAATGAGCGCCACTGCATACAGCGCATACGCCCAATCCGTCTTCCACCAGGGAGGCACCACGGTAAATGCTACCCTTGCAGGGTTTTCGCTTTCTTGCCCGAAGCGGTTGATGCTGTACACTTCCAGCTCATATTCACCGGGCGGCAGCACGTCGTACAATAACTGGTTACGGTCTGTATAACGCCAGTCCTGGTACAATCCTTTCAGGCGGTAGCGGTAGCGCAGCTTGCCCAGGCTTTCGTAGGAAATGCCTTCCAACCCGATGACGATCTTATCGCGGTAGCCGAAGGAACGGCGGGTGAGCGTGTCTACCTGGCTGATGTAAATCGCTGGTAACTGTCCGTTCTGCTTTATCTGGCGTTGGCTGAAAAAACTAAGACCTCCGGAAGTGGCCACCCAAACCGTATCGCCGGAAACAAATACATCGTTCACGTCGTTCGATATCAATCCATCGTCGGTAGTGAACGATTGTACGCTGAACCTGAAAGGCTGCCACGAGCTGATGCTCACCCTCGACAGGCCTTCGTTGGTGCAAACCCAGATATTGCTGCCAGCATCGATGAACACCTTGCGGCAGATATTACTAATGAGCGCGGTGGGTGTATCGGCTACGGTTATACGAAAGATGTGCCCGTTCCTGATAATGGCCAGTCCCTTGTCGTTGGTGCCGACGCAAACAAATTCATCGGTTTTGCCAAGATCGGTGATGTGTTGTGTAACGATGCCGTTGGTGGCACGAAAAGTATCGAGCTTTCCATTTTTGTAAGTGTACAATCCGTCGGTGCTGCCCGCCAACGCGTGATCCCGCCCTACTTCAACCACAGCAGTTATTCTTTTGAAAGCCACCGCCTCGGCTTTGCGCCTGTTATCGATGCGGTAAAGCCTTGCATGCGAGCCTAGATAAATGGTGCTGTCGCTGCCGGGGCTCAGGCTTTTCATTGCGCCCACTAACGGATCGAAAGCATGCAGGGTGCTGGGGTGCACACGCCTGGCGCCTTTGCTGGAAAATTGCAGGCACGCGGCGCCCAGGTCGGTAGCTATCCAGCACCGGTCGGTTCCATCTATCAACATATCCTTAACCCTGTTATACACCGAGCTGTTTTCTACAAGGTCGTACCTCCAGGTGATCTTTTTACCGGTGTGCCGGTTGATAAATACTACCTCATTGTTCTTTCCGATGACCACGTACTCATCATTGCCGGTAACGGAATATATTTCTCCCTCGTTTTTGCCCGACTCATAGGTTTTTACGCCGTGCGCCGTTAGCAGGAACACACCCTCGGTAGGCGAGGTGAACCAATAATTGCCCTCGTTGTCTATGAGGATGTTATTGATATTGCGGTCAGACAGGTACATATCAGGCTTTTCATCCAACGCAAAAAGATCGGCGCCATAAGCAATGCCTTTGTTGGCGGTAGTAAGCCAATACGCATTGGGCAGGTATTTCTTTTCAGCCTTGTTTTTAAAAGGATGTATGAGCTCGTGCAGCTTGAAGCGCTGGATGGGATGCGAGTTTACAAAGATGTGGTACATGAAGTGGAGCGGAATGGAGGGATTTTTAGCGCGCAGCGCTTCCAGGTGCCTTCTTGAAAACATGAAATATGCCGTTACGTCCGGCAATTTGTCGATCACCGGTTTGTACCGGATGCCAAAATTGGCCATCTCGGTGTACAATAGCTTTTCATCGGCTATGGAAATGGTATCTATGCCATGTGGTGTTACAATAATGCTGCTATCCCTGTAATGCGCATAGATCCTTTTGATGGCTTTGTTTTTTTCGTCCATAATGTACACGAACGAGTCAAGATAGTTGCGCGTCCACACCAATCCTTCATCGTCTACATATGCTATCTTCATTCCACCGAAGGTCTTGTTGAGCCAGGGATCGGTGAGGTAGTTGTGAAACGAGCCGTTTTCGTAATAACAAAGCTTGTTGCTGAAGGTCCTGAACCAAATGCGGTCCTCGGAAGTTTGAAAAGCGCCGAACACTTCATTGTCGGACAAACCATGCTCCACGGTAAAGTTCTGAAAGCTAATGCCGTTGAAGCGGCTCACCCCTGCGTTGGTGCAAAACCAAATGTATCCTTCCTTATCCTGGTAGGCTGCGTACACCACGTTGCTGGGCAAACCGTCTGCGGTAGTGAATTGCTTATACGAAAATTCCTGCGCATGCGCACTGTGTATAAGAACCGTAAATAATATGATTGCGATGGCTTTCATTGCAGAGGGGTTACGGGTATGCGCTGCAATCATTTCAGTGCAACGAACTTTTCAATTCCTTCCACTAAAACATCCAGGTTTTTGGTAGTGGTATAAACATTGGGCGTAATGCGCACCCCTTTAATATTTTCCCATTCTATGGCTACGGAATGCACGCGGTGATTGTCCATCAGGTATGTTTCCAGTTCGTGCGGTCTTTTTCCTTCGATGCTTACTAACCCTATGCCACAACCGAACCCTTTGTTCATGGAAGTGCCCAGCTTTACTTTGGGCATGTCTTTTACGCGGCTCATCCAATAGTTCTTCAGGTACATCAGGCGCTCTTCTTTGCGCTTTGCACCGATCATATCATAAAAATCGATTGCTTTATTGATGGCCTGCTCTATAAAAAATGGGCGCGTGCCGAGCGTTTCGAACTTGCGGATATTGTCGCTGGTAGGTTCAGCGCTGGCCAGGAGCGGGTAAAGATTTTTGATCTTGTCTTTCTTTACATACAGCATACCGCTTCCGATGCAGGCGCTGAGCCATTTGTGCAGGCTGGTGCCGAAATAATCCGCGCCCAGGTCGGGTATCTTAAATTCGAAATGCGCAAAGCTGTGAGCGCCGTCTACCAATACGTCGATGCCCCTGGCATGCGCGGCATCGGCAACTTGCCGGACCGGAATGATCTGCCCGCTCCAGTTGATGACGTGCGTTAATTGCACCACTTTGGTGCGCGGCGTGAATGCTTTAATGTATTCATTGGCCATGTAATTATTGTCTTCCGAAGGCAATTGCAGGTTCACCCAAACCAGTTTAATGCCTTCGCGCAGTTCGCGCTGGCGCCAGGCGTGGATCATGTTGGGATAATCCTGTTTGCTCAGCACTACTTCATCGCCGCGTTGCAGGTTAAGACCGAAGATGACGGTCTCCAGCGATTCCGATGCGTTGCGTTGTATCGCGATCTCGTCGGGCAGGCAGCCGGCCAGCTTTGCCAGGTTCCTGCGCAAAGGTTCGCGGCCCTGGTCCAGTATGCGCCACATATAATAGCTGGGAGCTTCGTTGGAATAATCGTGAAAGCGCTTCATGGCCTCCTGCACAGGTTTGGGCGAAGGGGCTACTCCCCCATTATTGAGATTGATGATTTGCGGGGTTACCGTATATGATTGCTGTACATAATACCAGAAGTCCTCATCATTGGCAAGTTGCCGTGGATCGGTACCTGCCGCATCGTTCAATGCCGCATCCAGGTTGCGGCTCCATGCCGGTTGCGCCAGCGAGGCCAGGAAGGTAGCTGCGGAGAATGTGCCCAGCTTTTGCAGGAACTGCCTGCGTTTGGGGGAAGGCATACCAGTTGTTTTGCCATAAATGTAATGATTTGCCAAGGTACAGCGCTTATCTTTGCACGCTCAATTTCAAATGATCTCCATGAAAGTCATGAAATTCGGCGGCACCTCGGTGGGCAAGCCAGAACGTATGCACCACGTTGCCAGCCTGATAACCCGGGACGAAGAGCCCAAGATCGTTGTTTTAAGCGCCCTTTCAGGCACCACCAATACATTGGTGGACATAGGCGATTCCCTTGCAAGGGGCGACCGCGAGCTGGCCAGGCAACAGATAGCAAAGCTGGAAGCGCATTACCATGACTTCATCAAACACCTGGTAAAGACGGAAGCATCGCAGGCTAAAGCTTCGTCCATCGTGGCCGAGCATTTCGAATTCCTGAACATCATCCTGAAAATATCTTTCAGCCAGGCGCTCAATAAAGACATACTCGCGCAGGGCGAACTGCTTTCTACCAAACTGTTTTGCGTGTACCTGCAGGAACAAGGCATAAGCCATGTATTGTTGCCAGCGCTGGAGTTCATGACCATCGACCACCACGACGAGCCGCAGATCGGCAGCATTAAAGTGAAGCTTTCCCAATTGCTGCAGCAGCAGGCCGGCAACAAAATATTTATCACGCAGGGATACATTTGCCGCAATTCCCGCGGCGAGGTAGATAACCTGAAGAGGGGCGGCAGCGATTATACTGCTTCCCTGATTGCAGCAGCCATCCAGGCAAGCGTGTGCGAGATATGGACCGATATCGACGGCATGCACAACAACGACCCGCGCATCGTAAACAAGACCGTCGCCATTGAACAGCTTTCGTTCGACGAGGCCGCGGAGCTGGCCTATTTCGGGGCCAAGATCCTGCACCCTGCCTCTATATGGCCCGCGCAGCTTTACAAGGTGCCGGTAAAATTGCTGAACACCATGCAGCCCGAGGCAAAAGGCACAACGATCGCGGAAGCCGCAGGTTCTGTTGGTGTAAAAGCGGTAGCGGCAAAAGACGGCATCATCGCCATCAGGATCAGGAGCAGCCGCATGTTGCTGGCCTATGGTTTCCTAAGAAAAATATTCGAGGTGTTTGAAAAATACAGGACATCCATCGATATGATCACTACTTCGGAAGTAGCCGTTTCCGTAACCATCGACAGCGCCACTTACCTGAAAGAGATCGTGAAGGAGCTGGAGCCTTTCGGTTCAATAGATGTAGAGAAGGACCACAGCATCGTTTCCATTGTAGGCAATGAAATAGCTAAAACAGATCAGGTGCTGGGCAAACTGTTCGATTCCCTTTCGTCCATTCCCATACGCATGGTGAGCTACGGCGGAAGCCCGCACAATGTATCGGTATTGGTGCCCGCTGCATACCGGACCGAGACCTTGCAAAAATTGAACAAGGGATTGTTCAACCTGGAATAGGCGTTTACTTAAATGTTAAGCGGTATGTGGAATATATCGCGGGCGTATATCTTTATAACATGCGCCCTATCATTACTATCTTTCTCTTATTCATTACCAGCGCTGCCGCATATGCGCAAACCGGGTACGTTATCAAGGGCCGTATAACGCACGACAAGACCCAGACGCCCGTAAGCGGCGCCAGCATTTTCATCAGCAATTCCACCAGGGGAACCATGAGCGCACAGGATGGCAGCTTTGAACTGACGGACGTTCCTACGGGCAAGCACGACCTCGTGATCTCCTGCATTGGTTATTCAACTGTGGTATATCCCTATACCGGGGGAGACCTTCCTTTGCAAGTGGATGTGAAAATGAAGCGGAAGGTATCAGAACTTTCAACGGTAGTAGTGGAACCCGACGAAAAAGATGGCTGGAAGAAATGGGGTAAATTTTTCATGGAGAATTTTATCGGCACCAATCTGGATGCGCAGGACTGCAAGGTGCTGAACCCTGAGGTGTTAAGGTTTCGATTCTCAAAAAAGAACAATACACTTACAGTTATTGCCGATGAGCAACTGATCATCGAAAACCAATCGCTGGGCTATACCATCAAGTACCAGATGGAAGAATTCAATTATTCATTTGGCGACCGCATCCTAAAATTCACCGGCTATGCTTTATTCCAGGACAAGATCCAGGGTGAGCGGTTGAAAAGAAGATGGGAGAACAGCAGGGAGCGCGCCTATGCAGGTTCCATCCATCATTTCATGAAAAGCTTGTACAATAACCGCCTGCAGGAAGAAGGTTTTGAAGTGCGGCGCATGTACAAAACTCCCAATACCGAAAAGCAACGCGTACGCAACATCTTGCGGGAAAGCATCAGGCAACAACGTGAAACCGGCAAGCGCGACATAGCTTTTTTCAGCGTCGATTCATCGGAATATTATAATATGATATTGCGGCAGCCAGACGAATTTCAAACCGTGTTGCCGGCCTTGCTGACCGCTGACAGTTTGTTGAGTGCCGGAAAAACTCCCGATGAAAAGATCCTTTTCTTTAAAGACTTTCTATTCATCGAATACAAAAAGGAATACGAAGAGGAAAAATATACGCGGGAGATCTTGCGGTCGCCACGGCAATATTACCAGCGTTCCACGGTAGTGTTGCCTAACCTGGAGCCCATTACCGTCAACAAATACGGGCAATACGCTCCCCTGTTCGAGTTCATACTGCATGGGTATTGGGCCTGGTCGGAAAAGGTGGCCAGCATGTTGCCGCTCGATTAGATCACCAGCATGGCATCGCCATAGCTGAAGAACCGGTATTTATCCTTGATGGCTTTTTTATATGCTTCCATTGCCAGTTCGTAGCCTGCAAATGCGCAGGTCATTATCAGCAGGCTGGTCTTGGGCAGGTGCAGGTTGGTAACCAGTGCATCGGCCACGTTGAAGGTATAAGGAGGATGAATGAAGATGTTGGTCCATCCTTCGGAAGGCTTCAATAATTTTTCCGCGGTGAAAGATGATTCAAGGGCGCGCATGGTGGTGGTGCCTACCGAGCAAATGCGGCGGCCGTCCATCTTTCCTTTGTTCACGATCTTACACGCTGTTTCTTCGATGCGGTAGTATTCTGCGTCCATCTTATGCTTGCTCAGGTCTTCCACTTCTATCGGGCGGAAGGTGCCGAGCCCTGTGTGCAGGGTTACTTCCGCAAAGCGGACGCCTTTTATTTCAAGACGTTTGATGAGCTCCACGCTGAAGTGCAGGCCGGCGGTGGGCGCTGCTACCGCGCCTTCGTGCTTGGCGTACACTGTTTGGTAGCGCTCCTTGTCTTCTTCGTCGGGCTTGCGTTTGATGTATTTGGGAAGCGGTGTTTCGCCGAGAAATTCCAGCATCTGGCGGAATTCTTCGTCCGTGCCATCCCAGAGGAAGCGGATGGTGCGGCCGCGGCTGGTGGTATTGTCGATTACTTCGGCTACCAGTTCATCATTTTCGCCGAAGTACAATTTATTGCCTACCCTGATCTTGCGGGCCGGGTCAACTATTACGTCCCAAAGGCGGTTGGGTTTATTGAGTTCGCGGAGGAGGAATACTTCTATTTTGGCGCCGGTTTTTTCCTTGCGTCCGTACATGCGGGCGGGAAAAACCTTGGTATTGTTTACTACGAATACATCCTTGTCGTCGAAATAGTCGAGGATATCCCGGAAGTGCTTGTTTTCGATGGTGCCGGTGTGCCGGTGAACGACCATCATTCTTGCGTCTTCGCGTTTTTTAGTAGGATGTTGGGCTATCAGATTCAGGGGCAGGTCGAATTTGAACTGGGATAACTTCATGCGGAAACATTATTTTACATCGTGTCCACATGATACCAAAGTTGGTATGCCGGTGTGAAGTTGCTACGGAGGGGTCCCGATACAAACCTGATCTTACGGCACCAGGTTAATATCATGCGTAGGCACGAAATTTAGCGTGCAAAGGTATACTACGGGGGGAATATTTAAAAATTTTATTTTGCCAGTGGAGGAAGGTGAGTAGTGAGCAGGAAGCAGTTAACTCACAACTCCTTTCGGCACCGAGGCTATCAACTTACGCGTGTACTCCGTACGGGGATGATAATACACTTCATCGGCGGTCCCGATTTCTTCTATTTTGCCCTGGTTCATTACCATAATACGGTCGCTTACGTAGTGCACCACCGCCAGGTCGTGCGAGATGAAGACCACTGTAAACCCGAATTCTTTTTTGAGATCGTTCAGCAGGTTCAGCACCTGGGCCTGCACGCTTACATCCAGCGCCGATACCGATTCGTCGCACACAAGGAAAGAAGGATTAAGGGCGAGCGCCCGGGCAATGACAATGCGCTGGCGCTGCCCCCCGGAAAATTCGTGGGGGTAACGGTTGAAGTGGTCGGGCTTCAGGCTTACTTTTTCGAGCAGGTTCATTACCTGGTCCCTGCGTTGCTGCCTGGTTTCCACAAGTCCATGCACTTTGAGCGGTTCGGCAATGGCATCGCCGATGGTTATGCGTGGATTGAGGGAGGAATAAGGGTCCTGGAAAATGATCTGGATGTCTTTCCGCATCGATTTTAATTGCCTTCCCTCCAGCGTTGCCAAGTTGATGCCATTGTAGAGGATGCGCCCGGAAATTGGTTTGATCAGGCGCAACAGGGTGCGTCCCAGCGTGGTTTTGCCACAACCCGATTCCCCTACCAGCCCCAGCGTTTCGCCTTTTCTCACGGTGAAGCTCACGTTGTCCACGGCCCTTACAAAAGTTTTGGGCCTGCCGGGGAATGTACGGCCTGCAGGGAACCAGACCGACAAGTTCTGAACATTTATCAGCTCCGGTTGTACGGCGCCGGTAGTAAGGTTTGGAGTTGAGGGCTGCAGGTTTGTTGAAGCTGGATAACTTGTAATATGCGGTGCTTGTGGTATGGGGCCACTACCCGGCATGTCCATAAAATCGCTTACCGTAGGCAGCCGCTCCCCTTTCCTGTGCAACACCGGCCTGCACGCCAGCAATGCCTGGGTATATGGATGCTTTGCCTTGCTAAAAATTTCGCTCGTAAGTCCCTGCTCCACTATTTCGCCTTTATACATAACCACCGCGCGGTCCGCCATCTCGCCCACCAGGCCAAGATCGTGGGTAATGAAGATGACGCCCATGTGCGTCAATTGCTGCAACTCCTTAATAAGCTGCAGGATATTTTTCTGCACGGTTACATCCAATGCGGTAGTGGGCTCGTCGCAAATGAGCAGCGAAGGATTGCAGCTCATGGCCATGGCGATCATGACGCGCTGCTTTTGACCTCCGCTCAGTTGGTGCGGATAACGGTTGAACATACCCGCGGGATCGGGGAGCTTCACCTGTTGAAACAATGCAATGGCGCGTTCTTTTGCCTGGCGGCTGCTCAGTTTTTCGTGCAGCTGGATGGCCTCCATCACCTGGTTGCCGCAGGTAAACACAGGGTTCAACGAGGTCATGGGCTCCTGGAAGATCATCGAGATCTTTTTGCCCCGAAGTTGTCGCAACGCTGCATCCGCTAATTGCAAAAGATCAGGCTGTTGTTCGCCATTTTCTGAAAATAATATTTGCCCCGAGGTATATTTTGCGGGTGGCACGGGCAACAATCGCAATATTGACAACGCTGTAACGGATTTACCCGAGCCCGATTCACCCACGATGGCTACGATCTCGCCGCGGTTGACATCGAAAGAAATATTTTTTACAGCTTCGGTAATGACCGACTCGGTTTTAAATTGAATGGAGAGGTTGCGTATAGATAGCAGCGGGTGCATGCGTAGGCAGAAAATTATTTCTTTGTGATCTTAACTGCATTCCGCTTTTCGGGCGTGGGATAGAACGCCATGCATACCAGGCAATCTTCGGGAGGAGGATTGCTGTCGAAGCTGAATTCAAATTCATCGCCTTCCTTTAAATCGTTGGCGGGAAAGCTGCAGCGGTTGCTTATGGTGAACACTTTATCGTATGTGGTATTGCGTTTTTCATCTTTCCAGCCGTTTACTACCATCGAGGTATCTACAGTTCCCTCAATAACCTGCACCACGTAGTGCGCACAAATTTCTTTAATCACCAGCTTTCCTTTTAATACGCCTTTGCCCGAGCCGGTCTTGTTGTTACATTGGTAGGCCGGGCCTGTCAACACCACCACAACCAGGAAGAAAAAGAATTTTTTCATGCAATATTTTTTTCGGATGATCCAATATCAACTATGTGCAAATAACGTTCCAGCAGCCTATACTCATTACACTAACAATTCACCTCACCCACACTACTCCGTTCAAAATCGCAGGTGCCTTACCGTTAGGCCGCCGTTGATAAGCTGCTTCAGGGAATCGATGCCGATCCGGACGTGCCGTTCGACGTACTCCGCGGTAACGACCCTATCGCTTTCTTCGGTCTTTACGCCTTCGGGCACCATAGGCTGGTCGCTCACCAACAACAAGGCGCCGGTGGGTATCTTATTATAAAATCCTACGGAGAAGATGGTGGCGGTTTCCATGTCTATGGCATAGGCCCTGATCTTTTGCAGGTATTCCTTGAATTCATCATCATGTTCCCAAACCCTGCGGTTGGTGGTGTACACGGTGCCTGTCCAGTAATCAACGCCATAGTCCCTGATGGTGGTGGAAATCGCTTTTTGGAGCGCAAAGGCCGGCAGTGCGGGCACTTCGGCGGGGAAATAGTCGTTGGATGTTCCCTCGCCGCGGATGGCCGCTATGGGTAGTATCAGGTCCCCGATCTTGTTCCGTTTTTTAAGGCCTCCGCATTTTCCCAAAAACAGCACGGCTTCGGGCTCTACCGCCGATAAAAGGTCCATGACCGTTGCGGCGGTGGGGCTTCCCATGCCGAAATTGATGATGGTGATATTATCGGACGTAGCGCATTGCATCGGTTTATTGATGCCCACGATAGGAACATTGTGCCAGTTAGAAAAAAGGGTTAGGTAGTTACTGAAATTGGTAAGCAGGAAATATTTTCCGAAGTTCTCCAGTTTCTCGCCGGTATAACGGGGTAACCAGTTTTTAACGATGTCTTCTTTGGTCTTCATCATAGCCTCCCTCTCCCCGGGAGTGTTTAGTTCAGGGTCTAAATATAAAAATTACTTTTGAGGCATGATCCGGGTTCATTATCCACCCCATCCTTTTAAGATCAAGGAGGATGAGGAAAGAAGGGAATTTATTTTTGATGAATTGCGCAAAACATGGCTGAGGCTGACCTCGGAGGAGTGGGTGCGTCAAAATTTTGTACAATTCCTGGTGCAGGTAATGAAATATCCTTCATCGTACGTGGCCATCGAGCGGGAAATAAAACTGGGCGAGCGTAAAAAGCGTTTTGACATCATGGTGTTCAACCAGGCGGCCCGGCCCTGGATGATGGTAGAATGCAAGAAAATGGAGCGCAAGCTCGACAGCACCGTTATCTGGCAGGCTTTACATTACAATATCGCGGTGCCTGTAAAATACCTGGTGCTTACCAATGGCGAACAATCGCTGGCATACGTGAAAGAGGAAATGGATTTTAAACCGGTGGATCAGCTTCCAACCTGGGAATAGATCTAAACCCCTAAATAACTTCCCTTGGACATACACGAAAAAATTGAACAGCTTTCCGAGCAGATCAATGAGCTGGCCAGGCACCAGACCAACATAACCAAGCAGCTCATTCAATTGATGAACGAGCTGGAGCAATTGAAGAAGCAGGCCGCCGGTTCAGCCCCAAAGCCGGTGCGCGAACAAGCCCCAAAAAGAATTGTGGAGCCGCAGGAAACCATCCAGCCGCCGAGAGCAAAGGAGACCGCAGCAACGCAAACGCAAACCACCTCAACAAAGCCACCTCCCATAAGCCCATCGCAAAGCGCTCAAAAGAAAACAACGCTCGAAGAGTTTATCGGTGGCAATCTCACCAGCAAGGTGGGCATACTCATTACCATCATCGGCATATTCATCGGCGCCAAATATGCCATCGAACATAACCTGGTAAACCCGATGGTGCGGGTGATGATGGGCTACGTAAATGGGCTGATACTGGTGGGCGTGGCCATCAGGTTAAAAAAGAAATACGAGGCATACAGCTCGGTGCTCATGGGCGGAGGATTGGCCGTGCTGTACTTCATTACCTATATCGCTTATAGTTTTTATGGCATGCTGCCGCAGCTCACCGCATTTGGGCTGATGCTGGTGTTTACGGTGGCAACGGTATATGCATCGCTGGTATACAACCGCATCATTATCGCGCACCTGGGACTGGTGGGCGCGTACGCCATTCCCTTCCTGCTCAGCGATGAATCGGGGCGGTATGCGGTGCTGTTCACGTACATCGCCATCATCAATGCGGGCATATTGATATTGTCACTGAAAAAATACTGGAAGTCGCTGTTCTATGCAGCATTTGTTTTAACCTGGGTCATTTACAGCATCTGGTTCATCTGGCAATACGAACCGCGCCATTTCAACATTGCCTTTATTTTCCTCTCCGTGTTCTTTATTATTTTTTACACCACTTTTCTCGCTTACAAGCTTATCAGAAAAGAACAGTACGGCGTGGATGATGTATCGATACTATTGTCGAATGCTTTTATATTTTATGGCTTTGGATATTCCATACTCGATGGCAATGAAGACACCGAACACTTGCTGGGATTGTTCACGGTCGTCAATGCGGTTGTTCACCTCGCCGTAAGCCTGGTGATAAAAAAATTACGTCTCGCGGACAAAGCTCTGTTTTATTTATTGCTCGGGCTGGTGATCACCTTTATTACCATTGCAGTCCCTGTTCAGCTCGACGGCAGTTGGGTGACGCTGTTGTGGACCATGGAAGCCGTGATCATATTTTTTATAGGGCGCACGCAGGCAAGAACGGGTTATGAAAAGCTGGCGGCGATATTATCGGTGCTTGCTTTTATCAGCCTGGTGGAAGACTGGACTTCGCATCCGGGCATGATCTGGTCTTCAAGATCTTCATCTATTCTTTTTAATATTCATTTTCTTACCGGCTTATTGGTGGCCATTTCACAAGCGGCCATTCTTTATCTCCACTTCAATAGAAAGCCGGCGCATGAGGCAGATGACAGGCCGATGTACCTGCAGTTTTACGACCAGGGATTGCCATTTCTTTTTCTGATAACGTGCTACATCATGTTCCTGCTGGAAATTCAATCGTATTTCAGGTGGATCGAAGATCAACCGTCCATTGCAAGTGCGGAAAGTGAAATTGGCGCGTTCAACGCCTGTGCGGTAATATTGTACTCTATGGTATTTGTGGGCTTGGTAGCCTATATCAACGAACGCTGGATAAAAAGAAAGTTACTGGCGGGCATCGCCGTTATCGTGCTCAGTTTCATTCTGATAGTATTCCTCGTGCAAGGGCTTAGCGGGCTGAATGAACTTGCCAGCATGTATTATTCGGGTGAAATAACTTATTTCGGGCTTTGGAATATATTGTTGCGATATGTAATGATCGCTACCGCGGCAATAGTGCTTGCATTGGGCAGCCGTTCCCTGTCGAATATTATAAAAGACCAGGCGCTCAGAAAAATGTTCGGTGTGTTCATTCACATCGCCGCGCTTACCATCATCAGCTTTGAATACCTGAATTGGATGGGCATGGGCGATTCGGACAATGAATATAAACTGGGACTGAGCATTCTGTGGAGCGTATACGCCTTGTTTCTGATAATAATGGGCATCAATAAAAAGAAAAAGCATTGGCGGTTTACGGGTATTGCTTTCTTTATCATCACCCTTATTAAATTATTTACCTACGATCTTAATCAAACCACCACTATTTCAAAAACGGTTTCCTTCATTTCTCTGGGAGCGATATTGTTATTGGTATCGTACCTGTACAACCGTTACAAGCATATTATTCTGGCTGAGGACGAAGATTAATACTGGTTTAGGATAAGCGGCGCTATTAATTGGAAGGATATATTTATCTTTTTGCAATTACAACACGCTTATGCAAATTCATCCGCGCCTCCACCGTTTTCGCCGCACATTTATTGGTTATTTTTTTGTTTGCCTGGTATGGGCCATTGGTATTGCCATGCCGGCAAAATCGCAGGGCGGCCAACCCGATTACCTGGAATTAGCGCAAAAGGCTGCGGCCTTTATCCAGGGTATCGACAGCTTTCCCTGGCCCGATGATACCAGGACGCCGCTTGTAATTAGCAACGATATCGGCGATGGCATGGCGGGCAAACTGCTATTTTTTATTGAGCTCTATCGCGTCACAAAGTCAGAGCAATACCTGGTGTCTATCCGCAGAGTAGCCGATTATCTGTCCAATAATATCCCTGATAGCCTGCCCATGGCAGCTCCGGGCTTTAAAAGGCCCAGTGGCCTTTATTATGGGTCCGCGGGAATTATGGTTGCATTATACGAGAGCTATGAAGTCACTGGCAATCCTGCATACCTGACTAACGCTGCCAGGTACCTGAGACTGCTGGAAACAAGTGCCGAAAAAACAGAACACGGCTTGATGTGGGGAAAATACAACGACGTGCTGAACGGATCAGCCGGCACTGGATTAGGTCTGCTTTATGCAGCTGAAAAAATGAAGAGACCAGTTACACTGTCATTGGCGCAACAAGCAGGGACACAACTACTGGCGAAAATAGTTCCTGATAGCCCTGTCAATGGCACCCTTTACTGGTATTTACATACTGAAAGGAAGATCAATCTGCCGAACTTTTCGCATGGCACAGCGGGCATAGGCTATTTCCTCGCCAGGCTGTATGAAAAGACCGGGCATAAACCGTTTCTGGATGCTGCAATACGCGCAGCCTCGTATCTCGACCTGCATGCAAGCCGCACCAATGGCCTGTTGTTACTTCCCTATGGTATCCCTAACGAAGGATATACTTCCAAACACGACCTTGGCTGGGCGCATGGGAACGCGGGAAGCGCAAGGCTTTTCGTTCAACTATCACGCATAACGCGAAACTCAAACTGGAGGAACCTTACACAGGAATGCATCAATACCATCCTTAAAAGCGGTGTTCCGGGGAAATTGGACAGCGTATTCGGGAAAGACTCGTTGCAAATCGACAACCGATTCGACCTGGCCGGCATCGCGAATTTCCTGGTCGACATATACCCACACTTCAAGGACAAGCGCATCATAGAAAAAGCAGAAGAAATTGCTCATTATATCACCGGCAGGGCAATTATTACAAACAACGAAATGTATTGGCCGGTTAAGCAATATGCATTTATGGAAACACCCGGTAAGGAAGCGGTGTTTACCGGTTACTTCTATGGTAATGCGGGCATGGGTCTATTATATTTGAAGTTACATGCTCATAAAACAGGAAGGAAATTCGCTACGCGGTTGCCCGATGATCCATTCTAAAAATGAAAAGCGTTCCTTTCTTAGAGAAAGAAACGCTTTTAAAACGGTACAGCTTCTTTACGGGAAGATGCCCAGCTCCGCATAGCTTGTCGCTACCTTATTGATAGCGGATACATAAGCCGCGGTACGCATATCGGGAATATCGGGATTGCTTGTCCAGATGTTCATGATCTCGGCAGTGGCTTCGATCATGGTTTGTTCAAGACCGCTTCTCACAAGGTCTACTTCATCGGGTCCATGCACGATGAACTTTCTTTCATCGGCGCGCACCCGCTTGTCGGTAAGCTCTTCTATTTGCCCCAGAATGTGGCTGTTGAGGTTTTCGGTAAAGCGCTTTTCCATGCGGCCATAGCGCACGTGGCTAAGGTTTTTCAACCACTCGAAATAAGACACCGTAACACCGCCTGCATTCAGGTACATGTCGGGCACTACCAGTATATTCTTTTGTACAAAAATATCGTCTGCCTCAGGGGTCAGGGGCCCGTTGGCGCCTTCGCCGATAATCTTTGCTTTTATTTTTGGAGCGTTGTCTTTATTGATCACATTCTCGAGTGCGGCAGGTATCAGGATATCGCATTCCATTTCCAGCGCATCGAGGTTCCGTGCAAAATTATTTGCGCCGGGGAAGTTGAGAATGGAGCCGGTTTTTTTGCGGTGCTCTACTACTGCGTCCACGTCCAGGCCCTGGTCGCTCCAGATGGACCCTTCGTATTCTGCGAGGCCCACGATCTTAGAACCTGCTTCCTGGAAAAATTTAGCGGTATGATAACCCACGTTTCCCAACCCCTGCACACATACGCGTTTTCCTTCCACACCGGTGCTGAGTCCTCTTTTGTCCATTTGCTCTTTGATATTGCAGACTTCGCGTATGCCGAAGAACACTCCGAGGCCGGTGGCTTCCCTCCTGCCGCGTACGCCGCCCTGTGTAACGGGCTTGCCGGTAACGCAACCGAGGGCATCGATTTCGCCGGGACGCAGTGATGCATACGTATCCACTATCCAGGCCATTTCACGTTCACCTGTCCCGTAGTCGGGCGCGGGCACATCGGTGCCGGGCCCGATGAAGTTCTTTTTCACCAGCTCCGCGGTATAGCGGCGCGTGATTTTTTCCAGCTCGTATGGAGTATATTTTTTAGGATCGATTTTAATGCCTCCCTTTCCACCACCGAATGGCACGTTAACGATGGCACATTTATAGGTCATGAGCGCGGCCAGCGCCATCACTTCATCCTGGTTAACTTCGGCGGCAAAGCGGATGCCGCCCTTGCACGGCAGCTTGTGGTGCGAGTGTTGTACACGGTATGCTTCTATTACCTCTATCTTGTCTCCTATCCTAACGGGAAACCTCATCTGGTATACGGAGTTGCATTGCTTTATCTGCTCCAGTATTCCCGGGTCCCATTTGGTGAAGCGGGCAGCTTTATCGAAACTCTTTGAAACGCTTTCGAAAAAACTGTATCCATTTTGTCCTGACATGACTTGGTTATTTTGGTTTACAATCGTGAAATATTAAGGAGTCATTGGGTCATTGAGTCATTAGGTCAATAGTAAATGACTTAATGACCTAATGACTCAATGACTTGTCTTTTTCGAGCCTGGAAATCTTTCGATCCAGTCGGAAAAGATAAATGAACAAGCCCAGTAAAATGGTGAGCAACACCGCCACGACAACGTATATTTTTCCGTTGCTGCGCATTGCGTCGGCCATCTCAACCGGCCCATCGGCTCCCGTATTTCCTCCCTGCGCAAAAGCAACAAGAACCGCACAAAGAAGAAACAGGAGACTGATTATTTTTTTCATGATCAAGCATTGAGTTTATTGTCGTGCAGCCTGCGCAGGCGAATGCGCAGCGTGGTCATCCATACGCCGAGCAGTGTCCACCCGGGCACGGCCGCGGGCCAGAATATCATGCGCATCCTGTTATCGATATCGTCTGTTCCGAAGGCGGGGTTGCCCTGGCCGCCGGGATGCAGGCTATCCATCAGTCGTGGAATTATCCAAATGGTGGGAATAAGCATAAAAAAAGCAAACACATTGTATACGGCGGCCGTCTTGGCGCGCCTGTCCTCATCGGTCAATGAATTTCTCAGCACCAGGTAAGCGAAGTATATCAGCAGGGCGATAGCGGCGCCCAATTGTTTGGGATCGTTGCTCCAGGGTTCTCCCCAGGTATAGTTGGCCCAGATCATGCCGGTAAGCAGCCCGAGCATGCCGAACACTATGCCCGTTTGCGCATATTCAAGGGCGTAACGGTCGTGCAGGATATTGCCGGTGCGCAGGTACTTTATAGAATATACCAGCGACACGATAAAGAAGATCATCATGGCAAACCACATACTTACATGGAAGTACAGGTTGCGGATGGTTTCGTTAAGGATGGGTTTGGCGGGAACGTCGCCCAGGAAGCCGGCGACGAAAGTGATAACCAACAGAACGAGACTCAATATTTTCCACCAGGATTGACGAAGCATAATGGAGCGTGGGGGCAAAAATAGGGGGGAAATCGCAATTTCCAACGGACTCGTTGGGAGGTAAGTTTTAATCTTTCCAAAGAAAAGGGAACAATATCACCGCCAATACAATCACCAGTATATCCAAACCTATCAGCAGCAATACTATTTGCCATAATCCCCCCTGCACCACCTGCGCAAAAGCGGTATTGGATATGCGCATCAGCAATAATATTTGTGGGATAATCAGCGGGAATCCCAGTATGGCCATCATGGCTGCGTTTTGCTGAGCGCGGGCGGCAATGGCCGCCAGAAAAGTAAATACCAGGCTCAGGCTCCATCCGCCGAGGCAAACGATGCCCACGAACTTTAAGAAATTTTCCAAAGGATTGCCCAGCAATAATTGAAATATGATCAGGCTCACCAGGCTCATGGCCACCATGAGGATGGAATTGAACAGCAGCTTGGACAAAATAAAATCCCGCGGGCCCGCAATGGAATAAAAATAAAGCATGCGCCCCCTGCTTTCCTGCAGAAAACTTTTTGCCACCGCATTGATGCAAATGAAAAGCTGGATCATCCAGAACAGGCCATTCCATACAATGGCTTCTGGTTGTCCCATTGCCAGGTACAACACAAAAATGGTGGAAGCAACATATAACACGATGCCGTAAAAAGTGTATTGCTGCCGTATTTCCAGCAGCACGTCTTTTTTAAACAGTTCGGTTATGTGTTGGAGAGATTTCATAGTTGTTAGTCGTTAATGGTCATTGGGTCATTATTGATTATTGACCGGTTACTCTATGACTTAATGACCTAATGACCTAATGACTTCTCGCGTTCACCATCCCTGAAGCATTGCCTGCACCTTGGTTCATACAGATCTTTTTCACCCAGCAGCACCTTTCCGCCACCCGCAGATTTGCGGAAAGAAAAACTGGCAATGTTGCCGCAATTGACACAGATAGCATGCAGCTTGGTAATATAATCGGCCTTGGATAATAAAAAAGGTATCTGCCCGAAAGGCTTGCCGGTATAATCCATATCGAGCCCCGCCACTATTACCCTGGCCCCGCTTGCAGCCAATTGGTCGCACACCTCGGGCAACTGGTCGTCGAAGAACTGGGCTTCATCGATGCCAATAACATCCACGCCGTTGGCCAGCAGGAGTATGGTTTGCGAGTTATCGATAGGCGTGGAAAGAATGGCATTCTCATCGTGGGAAACAATCTGTTGGTCATGATACCGGGTATCCATGGCGGGCTTGAAGATCTCCACCTTCAGGTTGGCGATCTTGGCCCTTTTGAGGCGCCGGATGAGCTCTTCCGTTTTACCGGAGAACATGGAGCCGCAGATAACTTCTATCCAGCCCCGCCGGACGCCGGTAATGTGAGGTTCTATAAACATTAAGGTTCAATAAACATTATATTAAGAAACAGTTATCAATTGGCTAACAAAGATTGGCTAACTTTATGCAGGTACTAACCCAAATTATCTCCATGGAACGCTTATCTGCATTGATCCACAAATTAAAGGAACAATTCGAAGAAAATGTTCCTCCTGCCCAGATGCTCGGCACTGTTCGCCAAATTGAGTCTGAATTATCCCAGATGGCTTCCCGGCCTGTCTCCTCTTCCAATGGGCATTCAAATGGCCACTCTAATGGTCATTCCAACACATTAGGCACCGCCAAGGTTGCGGTAATGATGCCTGCAGGTGTTCGCTCCGCCGTTGCGGCTGAACCCGAGCCTGTGCGCGAAGAAAGACGTTACCAGCCCAAGCCCGTTATGGAACCCGTGCTGGAAAAAGAACCTGCCTGGGGCTTCGATCCATTGCAGGAAATACCCACCCTGGCCCACCAGCAAAGTGTACGCGAAATCAACGATGTCATAGGCATTAACGGCACTTCCATGAACGACCACTTGCGCCAGGAAAAGATAGAGCTCGCGCACGTGCTCACGGAAACGCCTATCCGCGACCTCAAAAAAGCCATTGGCGTAAACGACCGCTATGTCTTCCTGAACGAACTATTCCGCGGCGATGAAACCATGTACGAACGCAGCCTCAAGACCCTGAACAGCTTCCGCGTTTACCAGGAAGCAGAGTATTGGATCAACCGCGAGCTGAAAATAAAACTCGGCTGGAACGACAGCAACAGCATCGTACGCCATTTTTATCAATTGGTAAGAAGGCGGTTCTCCTGAATGTAAGCGAGTATTCTTTCCGTTGCTCCTTTTTTAGCTAACACATAATCACGGGACGCCTGGCAGGCCTCTTCGTATTGGACATGGTCTATCAATAATGAAGTAAAAAGGTTTTCGGCCTCCAGCGCATTCTCTACCGAGAAACCGCCGCCGCTGCCTACCAATTCAATTGCCTCTATATATTTATCATATACCGGCCCGAACACAACGGGCCTCCCGTATACAGCGGCCTCCAGCACGTTGTGCACCCCGTCGTCCCCGAATCCTCCACCAACCCAGGCTATGGTAGCATAGCGATATAACCGGGAAAGCAAGCCGATATTGTCGATGATAAGCACGTTAGGGGCCGGCCGTGCATCCATTGCCGGTTCACTATTCGCTTCCATTGGAGCCCTTTGGAGCATTGATGAATAACGAATTGTGTGCTTATACAACGCCTCTGCTTCCCGCAGCCGTTCCTCTTCAATATCGTGCGGGGCCACAATGAACTTTATTTCCGGGTGGGTATTGGCAAAATGGTCCAGCTCTTCATCGTCTTCCTGCCAGGTGCTACCGGCTACGATCACGGGGCTGTGGCCGCAAAAAGCATCGATGACGGGTATGGGCGCCGCCTGCTCCGCAATCTCGATCACCCGGTCGAACCGGGTATCTCCACCTACTGTAACCGTTGATATGCCGAGCGATTGCAACAATTCCTGCGAATGGTCGGTTTGCACAAAAAAATGCGTGATGAACCGCAACATCATCCTGTTGATGCCGCCATACCATTTAAAGAACACCTGGTCGCGGCGGAAGATACCGCTCACCAGCAGCACGGGTATGCTGCGCTTTTTCATTTCGTGCAGGTAAAAATACCAGTAGTCGTATTTTATCCACAATACCAGCGAAGGTTTAAATATATCCAGCATCTGCCGGGCATTTGCCGGCGAATCGAATGGAAGGTAAAAGACGTGGTCTGCACCCTTGTAATTTTTAGCGATATCGTAGCCCGAAGGAGAAAAGAAAGTGATCACATATTTATACCGGGGATACAGGGACCGCAGGTGTTCCAATACGGGACGGCCCTGTTCGAACTCGCCCAGCGAAGCGGCGTGCATCCATACTACCGGCTGGCCCGGCGTGCCCATCACCTCTCGGATGTGGCGCAGGATGTCATTGCGGCCCTGCAGCCAGCGCCTGGACTTAGCGTTCCAGGGCGCCGTTATTTTTACCCCGATAAGGTACAGCGATAAGAAAAGCCGGTATATCAGCAAGCTCACGTGGGTTATAAAATGTCAGCAAAAGTATAACCATTTGTTTCAGTTTGGCATTATTGGCAAACTGGCAAACCCCTTAAAAAGCAGGATTGGGCATGGGTGGGTATCTCGGTAGGACCCTTGGTAGGACCCAAGTAGAGCGTACATTTTGACAGCCGCTGACCCCTGGCCAGGGCAGGCTGACATTGTTTATCCCATATTTTTAGAGTAGGTTTGCGGCCTCAAAACCACACCCGGATATGCGCCCTATTCAAATGGTTGATTTAAAAAAACAGTATGCAGATATTAAAAAAGATGTAGACGCAGCCATCCAGGAAGTAATAGACACCGCAGCTTTTATTAACGGCAAGGCCGTAACCGATTTTGCAGGACAACTTTCCCGCTATTTAGACACACCATATGTAATTCCCTGCGCCAATGGCACCGATGCCCTGCAAATAGCCATGATGGCCCTTGACCTGCAACCGGGCGATGAAGTAATTACTCCCTCCTTTACCTATATAGCCACCACCGAAGTGATTGCCCTGCTGAAATTGAAACCGGTGTTTGTGGAAGTGGACCCCAAAACCTTTTGCATCGATCCTGTGGCCATAGAAAAGGCCATTACCTCCAAAACAAAGGCCATTGTGCCCGTGCACATGTTCGGCCATTGCGCGCCCATGGAAGAGATCATGGCCATTGCCGACCGCCATAAATTATATGTAATTGAGGACAATGCCCAGTCTATCGGTAGTGATTATACGTACTCCAACGGTACCAGGAAGAAGGCCGGGACCATCGGTACTATCGGTACTACTTCGTTCTTTCCATCGAAGAATTTGGGCTGCTATGGGGACGGGGGAGCAATATTTTCCAATGATGAGACGTTAGCTAACCAGTTAAAAATGATTGCAAATCATGGGCAAAGCAAACGCTATTACCATGATGTTGTAGGATGCAACAGCCGGCTGGATTCCATGCAGGCTGCTGTATTGAATGTCAAGATCGGGTTACTGGATAAGTACATCGATGCACGGATAAAGGCTGCGGATTATTACGATCAGGCCTTTGCCGGGCATGCCAGAATTACCACGCCTTACAGGGCGCCGTATGGCAAGCATGTGTTTCACCAGTACACATTGGTTTTGGATGGAGTTGACAGGAACGGGCTTAACCAGTTCCTGGCCCAGCACAATATTCCCTCCATGATCTATTACCCGGTTCCGGCGCATCGCCAGAAAATGTTCGATGCCTTCGGTGGCGCTTCGTATGAACTGCCCATAACCGACTGGCTTACCGAACGCGTGATATCGCTGCCCATGCACACGGAGCTTGACCAGGAACAGTTAGAATACATTACGACCAAAGTGCTGGAGTATGTGAACAATGCCTAAACCCTAATTAAAACACGTCATGAAAATTGCAGTGATTGGAACAGGCTATGTCGGTTTGGTTACCGGGACCTGTTTTGCAGAAACAGGTAACGATGTCACGTGTGTTGACATCGACCAGGCCAAGGTAGACAAGCTTTCCAACGGCCAGATCACTATCTACGAACCCGGCCTCGAAAAATTATTCGTACGCAACCAGCGCGAAGAGCGACTGCGCTTCACCACTTCCCTGGAAGAAGGCATTAAAGATGCCCTGATCGTGTTTCTTGCACTGCCCACTCCCCCCGGCGAAAATGGTTCAGCGGATCTTAAATATGTACTGGGCGTTGCCAAAGAACTGGGCAAGCTGATGAACGACTATAAAGTAATTGTAGATAAAAGCACCGTTCCGGTGGGCACCGCAGAAAAAGTGCACCAGGTGATCGCCCAAAATTATAAAGGCGAATTCGATGTGGTGGCCAATCCCGAATTCCTGCGCGAAGGCGTGGCCGTTGAAGACTTCATGAAACCCGACCGCGTGGTCATCGGCGCTTCGAGTGACCGTGCCCGTAAGATCATGGGCGATTTGTATTCTCCCTTCGTAAGACAGGGCAATCCCATCGTGTACATGGACGAGCGTTCGGCAGAACTTACCAAATACGCAGCCAACTCTTTCCTGGCTACCAAGATATCCTTCATGAATGAAATTGCGCAGCTGTGCGAGCGCCTCGGCGCCGACGTAGACATGGTGCGCAAGGGCATCGGCAGCGACGACCGCATCGGCAAGCGCTTCCTGTTTCCCGGCATCGGTTATGGAGGCAGCTGTTTTCCCAAGGACGTGAAAGCCCTGGTACAATCGTCTGACGAAGCGAACTATGATTTTAAAATACTGAAATCGGTAATAGAAGTAAACGAAACACAAAAGCTTTCGCTGCTTCCCAAGATCAAGAAATATTTCGGCGGCAAGCTCAAAGGCAGGAGATTCGCGCTGTGGGGTCTGGCCTTCAAACCCAATACCGACGACATCCGCGAAGCACCCGCTTTGTACATGATAGAAGCGCTGCTGAGTGAGGGCGCGCAGCTTTGCGTGTACGATCCCGAAGCCATGAACAACGTGAAGGCTTACTTGGGCGACAAGGTAATGTATGCCGATAATCAATACGATTGCCTGCACGGGGCCGATGCGCTGATCATAGCCACGGAATGGAACGAGTTCCGCACCCCCAATTTCCTGAAGATAGTGACCGCCCTGAAAAACAAGGTGATATTTGACGGCCGTAACCTGTTTGAAACAGCCGCCATTAAAGAACTGGGTTTTTATTACGAAAGCATAGGAAGGGCTACTGCCGTGCCAACAAACGGCGTTGCACATAAATAAGCCTCATGGAACGTAAACGGGTACTCATTACCGGCGCAGCCGGGTTTTTAGGTTCTCATTTGTGCGATCGTTTTATCAGGGAAGATTACCACGTCATCGGTATGGACAACCTCATTACCGGCGACATGCAAAACATCCAACACCTGTTTGCGCTGCCGCAATTTGAATTTTACCATCACGACGTTACCAAGTTCATTCACATACCGGGTGAACTGAAATACATACTTCATTTTGCATCACCCGCTAGCCCTATCGATTACCTGAAGATCCCGATCCAAACCTTAAAGGTGGGAGCGCTCGGCACGCACAATTGCCTGGGATTGGCCAAGGCAAAAAATGCACGCATACTGGTGGCCTCTACCAGCGAAGTGTACGGCGATCCGATGGTGCACCCCCAAAAAGAAGAGTACTGGGGAAATGTAAATCCCGTGGGGCCCAGGGGAGTATATGATGAAGCAAAGCGGTACATGGAGGCCATCACGATGGCTTACCACAGCTTTCACAACGTGGATACCAGGATCGTGCGCATATTCAATACCTATGGCCCGCGCATGCGCCTGAACGATGGACGCGCACTGCCCGCCTTCATAGGACAGGCATTGCGCGGGGAAAACCTTACCGTATTCGGAGATGGAAGCCAGACACGTTCTTTCTGTTACGTGGATGATCTTGTAGAAGGCATCTACCGTTTACTGCTGAGCGATTACCACTTGCCCGTAAACATCGGCAACCCCGATGAAATAAGCCTGAAGGATTTTGCAGAAGAAATACTGCAGATCACAGGCAGCAAGGTGTCCATCAGCTATCAGCCCCTGCCGGTGGATGATCCCAAGCAAAGGCGACCGGACATCAGCCGGGCAAAGGAATTGCTGGGTTGGCAACCCTCCATCAGCCGCAAGGAAGGACTGAAGCGCACCTACGAATATTTTAAGAACCTGCCACGTGAAGAATGGTTTAAACAACCCAAGTTTTTATAAAGTCCGCAAATTGAAAAAATGTACAAGGAACTGATTGAGAAAAAAACCAAACTTGCTGTAATAGGGCTCGGCTACGTGGGATTGCCCATAGCGCTCGAATTTGCAAAAAAGGTCTGTGTAATAGGGTTCGATATCAACAGCAAGCGCATCGACATGATGCGCAACAAGATCGATCCTAGCAAAGAAGTGGAAGCATCGGCATTCGAAGGCTGCGACATCTATTTCACCGATAAGCTGGACGATTTAAAAGAGGCGGGCTTTTTTATAGTGGCCGTTCCCACACCGGTTGATAAATACAATGTGCCGGACCTGAAGCCACTGCTCAGTGCATCGGAAACCGTAGGCAAGGTGTTAAAGAAAGGCGATTACGTCGTGTACGAGTCTACCACCTACCCCGGCTGCACCGAAGAAGATTGTTTGCCGGTGCTGGAAAAACATTCGGGCCTTACCATGGGCAAGGATTTCAAGCTTGGCTATTCGCCGGAGCGCATTAACCCGGGTGATAAAAAGCATACGCTGCGCAACGTGGTCAAAGTAGTGTCCGGCAGCGATGCGGAATCACTGGAAGAAATCGCCAAAACATATGAGCTGGTGGTAGATGCGGGCGTGCACCGCGCTTCGTCTATTAAAGTGGCGGAGGCCAGTAAAATTGTAGAGAACACGCAGCGCGACCTGAACATCGCATTGATGAACGAGCTCTCGCTGATCTTTGACCGCATCGGCGTTAATACCTACGATGTGCTGGAAGCTGCGGGCACCAAATGGAACTTCCTGAAGTTTCAACCAGGGCTCGTAGGCGGGCACTGCATCGGCGTAGACCCCTACTACCTTACGCACAAGGCGGCGGCGCTGGGCTACGAATCGAAAGTAATTTCTTCTTCTCGCTATATAAATGATGATATGGCCAAGTACGTGGCGCGCAAGGTAATTACGCACGTGCTGCGCAATTCAAATGAACCCAAAGTACTGGTGAAGGGCGTAACGTTCAAAGAAAACGTGAGCGATATACGCAATTCTAAAATAGTGGATACGGTAAAAGAGCTCCTGGCTTTCAATTTCCATGTAGATGTGGAAGATCCCTACGCGGTGATGGATGAAGTGCAGCACGAATATGGACTGAACCTGGTGCGCGAAGCGAAGAACGGCTACGATGCGGTGATCATTACCGTGCCGCACGAGCCCTACCTGAAACTGGACGATGCATACTTTGCATCCATCACGCATGAGAACGGGCTGGTGGCCGACCTGAAGGGCATTTATAAAAACAAGATCACAAGACGTAAATACTGGAGCCTATAATGAGCAACTTCACAAAAACCATCGGCATTACAGGAGGCGCGGGCTTCATAGGCTCGCACGTGGTGCGGCTGTTCGTGAACAAATACCCGTACTACCGTATCGTTAACCTGGACGCGCTTACCTACGCGGGCAATCTTGAAAACCTGCGCGATGTGGAAGACGCCCCGAACTATAGCTTCGAAAAAACAGATATCACCGAAGAGCAGCAGGTAGAAGCTGCGTTCAACAAATATAATTTCGACGCCATCATTCACCTGGCCGCCGAAAGCCATGTGGACAGGTCGATACTGGACCCGCTTGCGTTTGTGCGCACCAATGTGCTTGGCACGGCAACTTTACTGAACGCCTGCCGCAAGCACTGGAAAAACAATTACGAGGGCAAGCTGTTCTTTCATGTATCGACAGACGAAGTGTATGGCTCATTGGGGGAAGAAGGATTTTTTACAGAAGAAACCGCGTATGATCCGCGCTCGCCCTATTCCGCTTCAAAGGCCGCCTCGGACCATTTGGTAATGGCATACTATCACACTTATGGGCTGCCGGTAAAAATGTCCAATTGCTCCAACAACTACGGCTCGCATCACTTCCCGGAGAAATTGATCCCTTTAATGATCAACAATATCCGCAACAACAAACCACTGCCCGTATATGGCAAGGGCGAAAACGTGCGCGATTGGCTGTGGGTTGACGATCATGCAAGGGCCATCGATGTTATTTTTCATAAAGGAAGGATAGGGGAAAAATACAATGTGGGCGGCTTCAACGAATGGAAGAACATCGACCTGGTGAAGCTGTTGTGCGGTATCATGGATAAAAAGCTCGGAAGGGCGCCCGGCACTTCTGAAAAATTGATCACATATGTAACAGACAGGCCGGGCCATGATCTGCGGTATGCTATCGATGCAACCAAGCTGAATAAGGAACTGGGATGGAAGCCATCGCTGCAGTTTGAAGAGGGATTGGAAAAAACGGTGGACTGGTACCTGGAAAATGAAGAATGGGTGAAGCACGTTACTTCAGGCGACTACCAGAAGTATTACGATGAGCAATATGCGAAAAGATAAAATTCGATCTAACCGATAACACATGCCTTTTATTCAAACAGGAATTCCGGGATTGCTGGTCTTTGAACCGAGGGTGTTCGAGGACAGCCGCGGCCATTTCTTTGAATCGTACAATGCCGGCACTTTTTTGCAACAGGGCATCAGGTTGCAGTTTGTGCAGGACAATCAATCCAAATCTACTTATGGTGTGATCAGGGGCCTGCATTTTCAAAACCACCCGCACGCACAAGCCAAGCTGGTAAGGGCCATTATTGGAACGATATTGGACGTTGCCGTGGACATACGCGTAGGCTCCCCTACTTACGGCAAAGTATTTTCGGTTGAACTATCGGCCGAAAATAAAAAGCAATTGATGATACCCGCGGGCTTCGCACATGGATTTTCCGTGTTGAGCGATATAGCTGAAGTATTGTACAAATGCGATAACTACTATAACAAGGAAAGCGAAGGCGGCATTATCTACAACGATCCCGAGCTGGACATCGATTGGAAAATACCTGCGGACAAAGCAATTGTTTCCGAAAAAGACCTCCAGAATAAACTGTTAAGCCAGCAATCCAGTAAATTTACTTTCGAGGGTTAATTACCGCATGTCAAAACCTATCATTCTTGTAACCGGGGCCAACGGTCAACTTGGCAATGAGTTCCGTGAGCTGCAAACCGGTTATCCCGGTTATGCGTTCATTTTTTTGTCGAAGCAGGAACTTTCCATCAGCAATGCAGACAGTGTGCAAGCGGCATTTGAACGATACCACCCGCAATGGTGCGTGAATTGTGCGGCCTATACGGCCGTTGACAAAGCAGAAACCGAAATAGACCTGGCGATGGCCATCAATGCCGCTGCTGCGGGGATACTTGCCGAAACCTGCGCCGAATACGGTACCAGGTTCATTCATATTTCCACCGATTACGTGTTCAACGGCTCGTCGGCGCAACCTTACCGCGAAAGCGATGCCACTGCCCCCATTAATGCATACGGCCTCAGCAAGCTGAGAGGCGAACGCTTGGTAATGCAATACAATCCGGACGCCATCATCATCAGGACATCATGGGTATATTCATTCTTCGGCAACAACTTCGTAAAGACCATGATGCGATTAATGAAGGAGAAAGAAAGCATCAATGTGGTAGACGACCAGGTGGGTTCGCCCACGTATGCCGCGGACCTGGCACAGGTGATCATGCATATTATTACCCAGGACGCGCCGGCCAGCGGCATATTTCATTATAGTAACGAAGGCAGGATCAGTTGGTACGAATTTGCGCTGGCCATTAAAGACCTCACCGGCAGCCGCTGCCAGGTAAACCCCATTCCCTCCTCGCAATATCCAACGCCCGCCAAACGCCCGCAGTATTCGTTGCTGGATAAAACAAAGATCGCTTCCACCTTCCTGGTGCCTATAGCGCATTGGAAAGAAAGCCTGGAAATTTGCGTGCGCAAATTTGCGGGTTAGCGGCAATCGTGCCGGCCGCTTCTATATCTTCAGGAAAAGAAACCTCGTCTTGTCAAAGCACGTCCTCTCTATTTTCTTAATCAGTTTTATTGCAGTGCGGTTACCAGCACACCATACAAATCATTCTTTTTCGATGGACGATGTGCGCATTACTATCGATGCGGCCCCTCATAAGTTGATAAAGGGCAGGGACGTCATTATAATTTATGCATTGCCGAATGGCAATACCACGGAGCAAACCATGGGAAAAAAAATGGAAGCAAATGACGACTGGCATTTAACATCCAGCACATCCGCGCCCAAACAGCATTTATACGGCAAGCGCTCGTGCACGACCGTATTCACGTAGCATACCTGGAAAATAGTTATAAAAGCTGGCGCCTATGGAAAAGGAACCATCCCGATTTTCAGCAACGCATTCCGAAGATCGTGGATACCATACGGGCTTAGGTAAACAAACGCGACCACGTTGTATATCTTAACTGCCATAGTGGGCGGAGGCTGCTTTGTTTTCGGGTTCATCGATTCGTATGCGAGCGTTCCCGCTTATGTGGAAAGGATCAGCTTCCTCGACAGCAACTATGGCTATGATTCATTGCATGCGCCAAATTGTTCCTGTGGCTGAATTTAAACAAGCAACAAACCTTGAACGTATTTGCCTACAACGATAGCGTGGCCTTGCTGACAGCAAGCCCGTGGTATCTGAAAAAGGCGGCACCTATAAGGATTCAAAGGGATATCAATACTACCATGTACGGGCGTACGAAGCGTTGATAGAGTAAGTAAAATAGTTGTGGCCTGCAGTTGGCGACTGCAGGCCACAAACAAAATCATTCTATTAAGCCACTTTCTGGTAAGCCCGAACTTCCTTGCGGGTAAGCTCGCGGATCACTTCTACTTCTTTGGGGTCGTACGCTACGCCGTTTTCACGGAAAATGTCGTGGAACCAAAGCTCGGGCTCGGTAGCGTAGCTGTTAGCCCAGGAGTCCCAGGGATAATGCGTTTGTGTTTTGCCTGCAACAAAACCCCAGTTATAGCATCCTACATTGTGCTCTTTCAGCAACGGCATCACTTCTTCGAAGGTGCTGCCGAAGGGACGGGCCATGTATTCGGTACAGAATATAGGCCTGTTGAACTGCTTCAATGCCCTTATCCTGCTTTCGATGCCGGCCTTGTTCTCGTAACAATGGAAGCTGATAACATCGGAATGCGTAAACATGTAATTATCCAGGGGCGATAATTGTCCATGATCGCTCCAGTCATCGTCCTTCCACGGAGCGGCAGTAAGCGGTTGAATGGGATTAAGCGCCCTTACCCAGGTAATGGTTTTTTTAAGCAGGTGCATCGACAGCTCTGCTTTTTCAACGCCATAACCGCAATCGTTGTAGCTGGTCTTGTTGATATTGTCGGGCTCATTGAACAGGTCCCAGATCACCACGCGGGGGTCTTTGCCAAAGCGGCCCACCACCCCTTCTACGTAACCCTGGAGGGCGTCGTACTTAGAGGTATCTTTTAAAATGTGAAAGCCGGGGCTTTGCACCCAACCGGAGTTGTGTACGCCGGGTTTGGGATCGGGTTGTTTGCCCAGTAAGGGATAGGGGTCCCATACTGCATCGAACAATACGAACATGGTGCCCAGCTGGCGCCTGTGCGCAATGGCCAGGAACTGGTCGAGGCGGTGCAGAAAGCCAAGGGGGTCCTGCTCCCATAATAAATGGTGCAGGAACACGCGGATGGTGTTAAATCCAAGGCTTTCGGCCCAGCCAAGCTCCATATCGATCCGTACGGGATCGAAGGTCTCGGGCTGCCACATTTCTAATTGATTGATCGCGCTGCTGGGGATGTAATTGCATCCGGCGAGCCAGCCATGTTCTTCATACCAGGCGTTGGCTCTTTCTGCCGACCAACGGCCGGCTAACTGAGGGTCAGGTTCTGTTACGGATCCTGATAATTTTACGGTTAACATACAGATAGAGGGTTCGGTAATAAATAGTCCTTTGGGTAAAAATTTATTATCAAAAATAACGTACAGGTATTTTTGAAATTGTTTACCGCTCGTTATTTAGTTAGATGTGCATAAACAGCGAAAGGATGTTAACAGAAAAATAAAGGAATAGATGATGCATCGTACCGCATCCCCCGCCCTGCCGAAGGGTAGGCGGCCAGCGGGGGGTAATAGCCGCAGTCTACGCTTAAAAAGCCCTGTTTTTGCAGAAAATTACCCCCGGAAGCAAGCATAAATACATTGCCGCGTAGTTGAAATACGATTGCATGGATGGCAAATAGTTTCTTAATTTGATTAACAAATCCAATCCAAAGCCTATGAATATCCAACCGAATTCTACACAGGGCTTCGCCACGCTAAAAACACCCATTTTTACCGACTCACTTTCCGTTCAGCTCATCCACTGTCTACAGGGGCTCATCGAGGCCATACTACTGGATGAACATGGAACGGTATGCCGGAAAGTAGAAGCAGAGCTTGCGGAAAACGCGCAGGAGTTTACATGGGAAGGCCTGAACGATCTGCCTTATGGCATTTATACCCTGCAGTTGCTGCATGGTTTAAACGAAATGAATGTGCGCATTATAAAGCGGGTGTAACGGCAGCGCACATTTATTAAAGCGTGCATGATCTTACCCAGCCCAATTCATGCACGCAAAATTTCTGTGGACGATTATTCCTCAGCAGTAATTATTCGTCTAACCTTTTTATCGCGTTTTATTTCAAACATCTAACAAACAAAAGGGCACAAAATTTTCACATATTAAAATCTATCTGAAACTACCGTGCGTACATCTTGTACGCTTTGTTCAGCAAATCCGCAGCCCTTTTATATAAAATCCTCTGCAATACCATCCGTATCAGGTTTCAATTATGGTTACCTAAAAACTCATTTTGCCGATGAGAAAGCTACTGCTTTGCCTATCGATGGCCATCGTGTTTTGTATCGTTACTGCGGGTTGCCGCAAAGACGATAATGATAACGGTGTAATGCCGGAAGTGTATGAAACCGATCCACCGGTATTCAAGCCCGTTACACAGAAAGTAAATGACCTAGTGGGCGGTTATTACCGTGCCCTGCCCGCGCGGTATAGCGAGAGCAGTAGGCCCTACCCCCTCCTGCTGTTCCTGCATGGCGGGGGACAGTTCGGTAATGGCTCCTATGACCTGCCATTATTATTGAACGAAGGCATTCCGCAATTGCTGGATGAAAAAAAGTTTCCCGCGGATTTTGTTGTCGATGGCTCGCACTATTCTTTTATCGTGCTGGCGCCGCAATTTACCCGCGTTCCCGATGACAATGCGATCGCTTCTTTCCTTGACCATGCCGCAAAGACCTACAGGATAGACAGCACCAGGATATATGTATGCGGGTTTAGCCTGGGAGGCCGCATGGCCTTTGACTTTGGAGCGGCCTTTGCAAACAAACTGGCGGCCATTGTTCCCATTTCGGGAGCACCCAACTACGACCTGGTAAACAAAAGCCAGCGCATTGCACAGGCCAACCTGCCCGTATGGGCCTTTCACAACAGGCCCGATGCATTGTTCAGCATGCGGGAAACAAAGGATTTCGTCGATATGATCAACGGCCACCATCCTATGAATGCGGCCAGGCTTACCATCTTCCCAGACTCCACCGGTTTGCTGGGGCACGATGCCTGGTCCAGGGCCACCCATCCCTCCTACAAGGAAAACAACAGGAATATTTATGAATGGATGCTGCAATACAAAAAACATTAAAATCACACGCACATGAAAAGAATGTCTACCACGAAACGGTGGCTGAAAATTTTTTCTGTTTTCAGTTTTTCGATGCTATTAATGTCTTCCAGCCACCGGGAAGCGCCTATGATCTCGAACGACCCCTATGCGGACAATACCGACCTGTATGCGTTCCGCAGCCCCCAAAACCCCGACAAGGTCATCATCATCGCCAATTTCATTCCTGCCGAAGCGCCGCAGGGCGGACCTAATTATTATAGCTTCAGCAGCAACGTGCGCTACGAAGTGCATATCGATAACAACATTGCCACGGCAGGCGATGACATCATTTACCGGTTCAGCTTTATGCAGGTGAACCAGGACCCTACCACTTTTTTCAACATCCGGTTGGGCAAGCAAAACCTGTATACTACCTATACCTGCGAAAAGAGCACGAATGGAGGTAACAGCTTTTCCACCATCGTAACTAACGGTATCGTACCACCGAATAATATCGGGCCGCGCAGCATTGAAGGGCCCGCGGGTTTAAATGCGCCCAATTACAATACGCTGATGACAGGCGCTATTGCCACGGCGAGCTCGGGAGAAAAAATATTCTGCGGGCCTGCGGACGATCCCTTCTTCGTTGATCTTGGCGGAATATTCGATTTGGGCGACGCACCGAGGCAGGGCAGCAAGCCGCGCGACGGCATAGCACGTTACAATGTGCACGCCATTTGTCTTGAGATCGATATCGCGTCCCTGCAAAAAGACGGAAAGCCTGCAGCGCAGGCAGCCAATATTCTCGATCCAGATTATGTGATCGGCGTATGGGCATCGGCCAGCAGGCGCGCAATTAAAACGCTGAACTCTCCCGTTGGCGGCTCGCCTTTCAACCCGAACGGCGGCGGAACCTTTGCAGAGTCAGGCGACTGGATACAAGTATCGCGGCTGGGCATGCCATTGACCAATGAAGCCGTGGTTGCACTCGGCCATAAAGATTATTGGAACGCGATCACCCCTTACCAGGACCTGGCCAATCTTTCCACCTTCGGTAAATATTTCTATAACCCCGAACTGGCGCTGTACATGGATGATACGAAGTTCGGAGGCGCAGTGCCGGCATTCAAAGCACTGCGTGTTCAATCGCATTCGCTGAACCAATTTGATTTCAGGAATGGAGCGCCGGGATTGTTTCCTTTGAAAGGAACGGCGGCGGTGGCAGGCACTGCGCTGGACGATGCGGCCTTCGGAAATCTATTGCTTGCGGGACCTGATAAACCACGCTCCGTTGACCTGTGGCCGATATTCCATACGGGTGTTCCCAATATCAGGCCATATCAATTAGCTACCGGTAAAAATGGAAACCCGCTTGCAGCGGGCAAACCTTTCATCAATAATTTTCTTCCCAACGGCGGGGACATGCTTCGGTTAAACATGGCCGTTCCACCTACGCCCCGCAACCATCCGAAGTTCAGTTCCCTCGGCCTGGTGCAGGCAGCAGTGTTGGGCCTGACCGACCCGATGTACAATACCAGTACCGCGCTTCAATTCATTCCCAACATGGATGGATTCCCCAATGGCAGAAGGCTGGAGGATGATGTTACACGTATAGAACTGCAAGCCGTGGGTGGCGTGGTGCTGGCTGCCATCGGGTTATGGTACGATGATTACAATCCCGCCAATCCTGCGCAGTCGCCGGTAACCAATCAACTCATCAATACACTGCAATACTCTACAGGCGTGGAAAAGAACGATACCACTTTCCAGTCATCGTTCCCCTATGTGCAAACGCCATGGAGAGGCACATCTGTAAGGCAACAATAATGGATAACTGACATGTTCAACCGAAAATGATTAATTGTATGAAACGAAAAATATACGCGGCCGTTTTCCTGGCCCTCATGCTCATCAATATGATACCGGTGCCCGCATGGGCATCAAGCCACCGGGAGGCTCCGCTGATCCTGGCCGATCCCAATGCAGACAATACCGACCTGTATGCATTCCGTAATCCCGACGATCCCAACAAGATCACCATCGTAGCCAACTACGTTCCTTTCCAATTGCCGCAGGGTGGCCCTAACTATTATTCCTTCGGAGAAAATATCCGCTATGAAATACACATCGACAACAATGTGGCCAACAACACGTATTTCAACGGCGACGACATTGTGTACCGGTTTACGTTCAGCAAAGTGAACGAAGATTCCAGTACCTTTTTCAATATACGCCTCGGCAAGCGCAACCTGAATACGTATTATAAGCTGGAGAAAAGCGTGGATGGCGGCGTGAACTTTCAAACCGTTATCGACAAAGGCACCGTGCCTCCGCCGAACATCGGGCCCCGCTCCATCAGCTCTCCCGTTGGTTTGAATGCCCCGGACTACAACTCACTTATCAACAACAGCATTTTTACGGCGAGCAGCGGCGAAAAAGTATTCTGCGGCACCGCCGACGATCCATTCTTTGTTGACCTCGGCGGCATCTTCGACCTGGGTGATGCGCCGCGTACCGCAACGCCTCCACCCGTGGATGGCGTGAAGTGCAAGAACGTTTCTTCCATCGTGATGCAGATCGACATTGCGAGCCTGCAAAAAGACAACAAACCAGTTGCACAAGCAGCTAATATCCTCGACCCTGATTACGTGATCGGTGTATGGGCATCGGCCAGCAGGCAAAAGATCAGGACACTGAACCCCAATGGCACCGAATCGCACACGGGCGCATGGGTGCAGGTATCGAGGCTGGGAATGCCGCTTACCAATGAAGCAGTTGTTTCCATTGGCAGGAAGGACCTTTGGAATTCACTTACCCCGTACCAGGAAGCGGGTTTAAATTTTGATCCGAGTCTTGGTTACGATGTGTTCGCGGATTATTTCTACAATCCTGAGCTGGCATTGTATATGGATGATAGCCAGTTTGGCGGAGCGGTGCCGGCCTTTGCACCTTTGCGTATACAAACCAATTCACTCGGTGCATTCGATTTCAGGAATGGAAAAGATGGATTGTTTGCATTGAAGGGTTCGGCGGCTGTTGCGGGCACCGCGCTGGATGATGCCATTGCAGGTAATTTATTATTGCCAGGCCCGGGCAAGCCAAGATCGGTTGACCTTTGGCCGATCTTTCACACAGGCGTTCCTAATTTAATACCTTATCAACTCGCCACTGGCAAAAACGGCAATCCCCTTGCGGCAGGAAAACCTTTCATCAACAATTTCCTTCCCAACGGCGGCGATATGCTTCGGTTAAACATGGCCGTTCCCCCTACGCCGCGCAACGATCCCAAATTCAGTTCGCTGGGTTTGATACAAGCCGCGGTATTGGGATTAACCGATCCTGCTTATAATACCAACACCTCGCTGCAGTTTATCCCGAACATGGATGGATTTCCCAATGGCAGAAGATTGGAAGATGACGTTACGCGGATTGAATTGCAAGCGGTAAGCGGTTTGGTATTGGCGGCCATCGGCCTGCCTTATGATGACTATGCGGGCGGTCCAAGTCCTGTAACACCGAACCTGCTGGGCGTGCTCACATACAATACAGGTGTAAGCGCCAACGATACCAGCTTTAAATCAGGGTTTCCCTATGTACAAACTCCCTGGCCCGGAACGTGCAACTGCGCAGGCCTGGAGGTAGATTACACACAACCGCCCATTTTACCTCCCAGCTCGCGCCTTGGCATCATGGCACCCGAGCTATTCGTTGCATCGGCCCCTAATCCGTTCAACAATACCACCACCATCCGTTACCGGCTCGATGAACCTGGACATATCAGCATCGAAGTGTTCGATGGAAGAGGTAACCAGGTGAATGTGCTGGTAAACCAACAGCAGCAGTCCGGCACCTACACTGTGTATTGGAATGCGTCGAGGCTGCCTTCAGGCGTATACTTTGTGAAGGCGTTGAAGAATGGCGAAGTGATGCAAACTATCCGCCTTGTGAAGAATTGATTAATGATTATTGATTATTAATTATTGATTATTAGTTATCGGGCAACTGAATAATTAATAATCAATAATTAATAATAAAACAAACGCAATGAAACAAACATTTACATACCTGGCAATCGTTGCCATATTCATAACGGCCGTAGGCTTCATCATTGTAAAATACAATCATGATGAGCAGCAGAAAGCAAACGCCGTGTATGGCGTTAAAGAGCGCAGGGGCGCCCAGGCACAAACCGCGGAATGGGTAAGTACGCGCACTACCGCCAATAATCTGCTGAATGCCATTAAGCAAAATCCAGATGATAGTAAAAGCAAATTGGAGCTGGCATCGTTGTTCATACAGGAAGCACGCGTAACAGGCGATTATTTTTATTATGATGCGGCTGCCATGAAATACGTGAACGATGTATTGAAAAAAGATCCCGCGCATTTCGAAGCACTGATCTATAAGGCCATCATACAGCTTTCGCAGCACCATTTTGCGGAAGGATTGGCCACCGCCGCCAGGGCGCAAACCATCAACCCATACAATGCCTTTGTATATGGCATTATGGTAGATGCAAATGTTGAATTGGGAAATTATGCCGCGGCTGTAGCGCATGCCGATAAAATGGTTTCCATCAGGCCCGACCTGCGGTCGTATTCACGCATTGCTTACCTCCGCGAAATTCATGGGGATATTCCGGGCGCCATCGAGGCCATGAAGATGGCAATTGAAGCGGGCATGCCCGGCCATGAAAGCACCGAGTGGTGCAGGGCCCAATTGGGACAATTGTATGAGCAATCAGGCGATACCCGATCCGCCGAAACGCAATACAGCATTTCGCTGGAAGAAAGACCCGCCTACGCTTATGCGCTTGCGGGCATGGCGCGCATCGCCGCATTTAATAAAAATTATGAACAGGCCTTGGGCCACTACCGCCAGGCTTACGACATGATCAATGATTACGCATTTAAGGAAAACATGGTGGAAATCTATAGGCTCCAGGGAAAACAACAAGCCGCTGATAAGCTCGCCAAAGAAATGATCGAAGAGATGCAACAGGTATCGGCTAATATCGGGGAAGACAGCGCTGGCCATTACTCCGATAGAGAGCTCGCATACGCATACCTGGCAGTGAACAATACAAACAAGGCCCTGGAGCACGCCCGGCTCGAATACAATCGCCGCCCCGCCAACATGGATGTAAACGAAACGATTGCGTGGGTATACTATAAACAAAACGCCCCCGATAAGGCCTTGCCGCACATCAAAATGGCTTTACAAACCAATAGCAAAAACCCTACATTGCTGGCCCGTGCAGGATTGATATATTACCAAGCCGGCGATAAGGTAAAGGCTATGCAGTTATTACAGCAGGCACTGCAGCAAAAACCCGTGCTGTCCCCGGTGCTGCAGCAGGAATGTATCAGTACCTTGCAAACATTACAGAAAGGATAAACAGGTACCGGAAGGCTATGAAATTTTTTACACTGTTACTGGCATTGGTGTTTTTCTCAACGGCTACTTTTCCGCAGGAAGGCAAGCCTTTCAGTGGCCGTGCTACAGTGCGCGAAGCGGGCACAAATATTCCCATCGAAGGCGCCAGCGTGCGCATCTATCCGTTGCGCCTGGTGACCATTACCGATGAACAGGGCGCTTTTACCATCAAATCTTCCCAATCGATCGACAGCCTTGCTGTTTCAGTTATAGGGTTCGGCACCACTATCATCGGGTGGGACGAGCTTGCCGCGGCGGATTTCATTATTACCCTTACACGGCAAACCGCGGAGCTTAGCTCCGTGATCGTTTCCCTGAGTGCCGGTGACCAGTTCAGGCCCATCAGCAAGGCCGACATACATTTGCGCGGCATCAACAATTCGCAGGAAGTGCTTCCCATCGTTCCAGGGTTGTTCATTGGCCAGCATGCGGGCGGTGGCAAAGCAGAGCAGATATTTTTGCGCGGCTTCGATATCGACCATGGCACAGACATCAACATCGGCGTGGATGGCATGCCCGTGAACATGGTATCGCATGCGCATGGCCAGGGTTATGCAGACCTGCATTTTGTAATACCCGAACTAGTCGAAAATGTACAGTTCAAAAAAGGCCCCTATCATGCATCGAAAGGCAACCTTACCACTACAGGGTTCGTGGATTTCCGTACCAGGAACATGCTGCCGGCCAGCACTGTAACATTCGAGGCGGGCCTGTTCAATACCTATCGCGGCGTGGGCATGCTGAATCTGCTGGGCAATAAATCACGGCAAAAAAACCAGTCCGCATACATCGCTGCCGAATACATGTATACCGATGGTTATTTCGAACATCCGCAGCACTTCAACCGTCTGAATATTTTTGGTAAGTATTACGGGAAGCTTGGCCGAAACAACACACTAAGCGTATCGCTCTCCAACTTTCACAGCAAATGGAAGGCATCGGGCCAGATACCTGAACGGGCGGTAAACAATGGATTAATATCTTTCTTCGGGGCAATCGATCCCAATGAAGGCGGCAATACCGGTCGAACTAACGTGAATGCACAACTGACAACTGCTTTGCGTAACGGCAATTACCTGAAGAATCAATTGTATTATACAAAATATGATTTCGAGCTGTATTCCAATTTCACTTTTTTTAATGTAGACAGCATAAACGGCGACCAGATCAAGCAAAAAGAGATCCGCGACCTTGCAGGATACAACGGAAGCTACACCAGCATTCATTACATCGGCAATATTAAGGTTACGAGTGAAATGGGCCTTACCGCACGATACGACCAAACCAGCAACAGCGAATTGTCAAGAACGAAAAACAGGGCACAGCTCATCGAACGTTTAAAGCTTGGTGACATACAGGAGCTCAACACTGCTGTATACCTGGATGAAACGTTCCGCTTTACCGAAAAGTTCAGCATCAATGCCGGCCTCAGGTTCGACCAGTTCAACATGAGCTACCGGGACAAGCTGGACAACAACACGCTGAAAAAAACCAGCTCCGGCATGTTAAGCCCTAAGCTGAACTTGTATTATTATCCCAATACGTCCACCGAAATCTATCTTACTGCGGGAAAAGGATTTCACTCCAACGATACCCGCGTGGCAGTGGAAAAAGGCGGCCGTGAAACCCTGCCCGCAGCATATGGAGCCGATCTCGGGGTTGTGCTGAAACCAGCACGCAACCTGTTAATCAATGCAGCGGCGTGGTGGCTGTATTCAGAACAGGAATTTGTATACGTGGGCGATGAAGGCATAGTAGAGCCGAGCGGAGAAACAAGGCGCCTGGGATTGGACCTCTCCATAAGATACCAACCCGCCGCAAAACTCTTTATAGATATCGATGCCAACTATAGCAGGGGCCGTGCGGTAAAGGAGCCTAAAGGTTTCGACTTCATTCCTTTGGCTCCTGCATTCACCAGCGCGGGCGGATTAACCTATAAAAGCAAAACGGGGTTGAATGGGAGCATCCGCTACCGCTATATGTACGACCGGCCCGCCAACGAAGACAAAAGCGTGATCGCAAAAGGCTACTTCATCAACGACCTTGTATTGAAATATTCCAAAGCTTCGTATGAATTGGGCGTGAGCGCGCAAAACCTTTTCGATGTGCGCTGGAAAGAAACACAATTCGATACCGAAAGCCGCCTGAAGGACGAACCCGCGCCTGTATCGGAAATCCATTTCACGCCGGGGACGCCGTTCTTCATTAAATTTAGTTTCAGCTATTTCTTCAACGCCAGTAACAAACAGTGACACCTTCCAATCATCGCACAAAAGCATTGCTTGCATGCACGGCCATGCTGTTTGCGGCCAATGCCATGGCGCACACGGTGAACTACGCAATGGAAAAAGCGCCCACGCATGAAGTGGTAGGATTTTACATGCAACTGGGTATTCGTCATATTGTACCCGATGGAATGGACCATATCTTATTCGTGGTGGGATTGTGCCTGCTGAACCCAGCATTCAAAAGCATTCTATGGCAGGCCACCGCATTTACTGTTGCGCACTCCGTTACGCTGGCACTGAGCATGCAGAACATCATCGTTGCGCCCGCCGCCATTGTGGAGCCCATCATTTCCCTCTCTATCGTATTCATTGCCATAGAAAACATTTTATTCAGCAAGCTGCACCCCTGGCGCATATTGATCGTGTTCTTCTTTGGCTTGGTGCACGGGCTGGGCTTTGCTAGCTCATTGAATGAAACCGGGTTACCCCGTAATAAATTCTTAACCTCCATCATATCTTTTAATGCGGGCGTTGAAATTGGCCAGGTAATCATCATAGTGCTGGTTTATGCTTTACTGGTCCTTCCTTTTAGCAAGAAGCCCTGGTTTAAGAAATTAATTGTGTGGCCTTTATCTGCCGCAATTGCATTAATGGCCGCTTACTGGACGTTGCTGCGCGTAGTTTAATTTCGCACATATATGAAAAAAATTTTTCCGTGAATAAAAACTTGTCCTAAATTTAGAATGATGGATGGGGTGTGCTTACCAATCAAGCCCGCTCTCACAAGTATCGCAATAAACCTTGTCTACTATGAGATTGACTTCGGATAACCGTGCTGCCGTATTACCTATTTCGCCGATCGTAATACCCCAGGAAAAAATATTTTATATCAACACTTCTCATTCGCTCAATTCTTCCTAGCCACGGTAACATATAAGCTTGTCTACTTCGTAAGGTCGCTATACACTTGCGCTTACCGTGATTTTGCCAGAAACCTCCCGTTACTTAATTAACCTAGCGGCTATGGAAGATTATAAATATAAAGTGGCCATTGCAGACGATCATGTACTGGTACGCAAGGGATTTATTTCCCTTATCAATTCATTCGACGATTTTACCATTCTCTTCGAAGCGGACGATGGCAGGAACGTCATTGAAAATATTAACTGCAACAAGATACCGGACCTGCTGGTGCTGGACGTGCAAATGCCAGGGCTCGACGGGTACGAGACGGCACAATGGATGCAGGAACATCATCCCGGCGTCAAGATACTGGCATTGACCATGTACACCGATAAATTCTCGGCCATCCGCATGTTGCGGAGCGGCGCCAGGGGTTACATTTCAAAAGCGGCGGAACCGCAGGAATTTAAGAAAGCCATGTACACCGTTATGAAAAATGGAATTTATCTATCGGATCAGTTGTCGAGCATACTGATAGATGAAGTAAAGAAAAATGCCAGCGGGCAGGATGCGTTCGATACGCTGAGCGAACGCGAAATGCAATTCCTGCAGTTGCTCGCCAGCGATAAATCGTACAAGGAAATTGCACAGGAGATGTATTTAAGCCCCCGCACGCTGGACGACTATAAAAAAGCGGTGAGCCAGAAAGTAGGCATCAAAACCAGGATCGGCCTGGCATTGTATGCGGTAAAAATGGGCTTTGTAGATGTAATGAAAATAGTATAACCAAACTAAATTTAGCATATGTTCAGGAACTATCTTAAAACTGCCTGGCGCAACCTGTGGCGCAGTCCCCTATATGTAACTACCAATATAGCGGGACTTAGCCTGGGATTTGCCTGTGTGATGCTGATCATGCTGTATGTGAAGGATGACCTGAGCTTCGACAGGTTCCATGCAGCCGCCGGCAATATATACCGCATCGTGCACGAAGGCAAGGAGCCCGATGGAAAACTGAACTACGGCAGCAGCACCAGCGGGTTGGAAGCAGTGGTGTTTAAGGAGCATGTACGCGAAATACGATCTGCCTGCCGTTTCATGGGCGGAAGCGATGAACTGGTGGCAAAAGGAAATGAAGTGTTCAGCGAGCAGGTAGATTATGCCGACCCAAATTTCTTTACTTTCTTTTCTTTTAAATTATTACACGGACAAGCTTCAGCAGTACTGGACCAACCGAACAAAGTGGTGATATCGGAAGAAATGGCGTTGAAATATTTTGGCGATGTGAATGCCGTGGGTAAAATATTGAGGATATTCCAAAATGGAAATTTTGAAAACTTCATGGTGTCTGGAATATCCGCGCAATCTCCCCTGAACTCGAGCCTCCGCTTTAATATATTATTGCCCATCAGCAGGGTATTGCAACAGGATTACACGATGCAATGGTTCATGGGCATACTCAATACATTCGTATTGCTGGACGATAAAACGAATGTTTCGGCGGTAGAATCAAAGATCCAATCTGTGTTCGAAAACCAGGCGAAAGAAAAGCTCGCGGCCATCAGGACAGAGTTCGGTAATTTCTCATTCAATTACAAATTGCAGCCGCTCACGGGCATTCACCGGGATAAGGTGTACACTTCCGGCAACGGCATCCGCGACTGGAACGACCCGCAGTATTCTTTCATCCTCAGCGGCATTGCGTTTTTCATACTTGCCATTGCCTGTATCAATTTCATTAACCAGAACCTGGCGCGATTATTAAAAAGAGCCAAGGAAGTGGGCATCAGGAAAGTGATCGGCGGTTCACGCGGACAGCTGATCTTGCAATTCATCGGGGAATCATTTCTTTTGAACCTGCTTGCATTTATACCTGCATTCCTGATCGTTTATCTGGCCTTGCCCTTGTTTACCTCGGTGGCCAACAAACAGCTTGAAGCGTCTTATCTTTTTCAATTGGACACGCTGGCGCTGTTCCTGGCGCTGATTGTGGTGAATGCATTGCTGGCGGGCCTCTATCCTGCCCTGTCATTTGCGCGGTTCAATCCCACCCGCACGCTTGCAGGAAATGTAAGGCTAAGCGGACGCGGCACGCTCGGCAAATCATTGTTGGTGGTACAGTTTGTAATCTCTATCTGCCTGATCGCAGGCACCATTGTAATGCAAAAGCAATTTGATTACATGATGAACAAAAACCTGGGCTTCAACGCCGCGGGAGTAGTGAACGTGCAATTGCCTTATATTAATCCCCCCGATATTGCGCTATTCAAGAACGAACTGGCCAAACAGCGGCACGTTCAATTTGCAGGCGCGCAAAGCATACCCATTACCGCAGAAAATAAAATGGATGTAAAGGCCGGCAGTGAAAACATACCCGGCGTTCCATTTCTGAAAGTAGATAACAATTTCCTCCAGGTGATGCAAATACCCGTTATTGCCGGCAGGAATTTCAAAGACCACTTATCAGATTCCGCCAACTGCATGGTGAACGCCTCCTTTGTAAAAGCGGCCAGGTGGAATGTGCCGCTGGGGAAAAAAATAGAATGGGGCGGACAGGAATTGACCGTTGTGGGCGTTGTGCCCGATTTTCACATTGCATCTCTTAAAAATGCCATTGGCCCTGTGCTATTAAACCAACCGAAGCAATGGGTGTATGGAGAGCTTGCCGTTAAGATCGACCCGCGATATAAAGCGGAGGCCATTGCAGGACTGCAATCGGTGTACAAGTCACTTGTTCCCTTGTACCCGTTCAGGTACCGGTTTGTAGACGAGCTGATATCCGCGCAATACAAGAATGAAGAAAGGTGGAAGAAAGTAATCACCGGCGCCGCCATCGTTTCGGTATTCATTTCCTGCATTGGCCTGTTTGCATTGTTCTCGCTTGCCATAGAACAACGCGCAAAAGAGATCAGCATCCGTAAGGTGATGGGCTCCGGCGCCGCCAATATTTTCGGGCTGTTGTCGCGCGGGTTCTTTTACATAATACTGATAGCATCGCTGATAGCTGTTCCCTTTTCAGCCTGGATCATGCAGCGGTGGCTGGAATCCTTTGCATACAGGATACAGCTTCCATGGTGGATTTTTTTGGTGGCGTGCGTGCTTACATTGGTAATAGGATTTGTTACCATAAGCCTGCAAACCTTGCGGGCCGCCATGATAAAACCTGTAGAAAATCTAAGGGCGGAATAACGTACTGTTGCTCCGGCCAAACCCGGAAAAAATACCGAAGTACTCCGGTCTAAAAACCGGGATGAAAATTGCGGACCGCTTTGCTATCTATAGTAAATTTATTTATACATCACTTACCCCGTTAGTAGTATCCGTGCAGCTATGAATATCCAATAAAACTGCCTGGTTGTCCCAGGTGCCTTTCAGGCGCATACTTTCTTGAAAAATAATTCTTGTAAAACTTACTAATTGCTTAGTATGAAGCAGATATTTGCCTGTATCCTGACAGTACTTGCCCTGCCCTTGTATGCCCAATGGAACATTGAGTGTTGGGAAGAAAAAAGAGAAGTGCGGCACAACCTTATGCCCGCTAACGCAACGTACAGCAACCATTATACCTTCTTCGGCTCTTCGAGGCTCCTGTCTGAAAATGTGGTCACCAAAAGCATCACGCCTTTTGTTACCGGGCAAAACAACCAGCCCTCGTGGCAAATCAACCTCGCACAACCGCTGCAGTTTACCACCGGCTCGGCCAATGCGTTTTATTTTAATTTTTATTCCGAGAACATCAGTGCGTGCACTTTCATTTTTGAATCGGCCAATGGCCAATGCCTGCGGAAAAAAGTGGATATTACAAAGGATAAATACCGGCTGCCGATAGAGTTCTCGGTAGCCAACGAAAACCTGCAACCCTGCCAGGAAGGGCAAAAGGCCGACAGCCTGCTTGACATCAATAAGATCACCATCGTGTTGAATAAAAGGGACAATGCACGCGATTTCAAGTGCATCGTGGGTGAGTGCAATATTTTCGATCAATCATTGGGAAGGAAAACAGCACGCGGCGCATTCTTCTACGAATTTACACGCGATAAAAAACACGAGGCCCCGCAATACGTGTTTAAAGACTTTGGCAGCGCATACCCTATCTCTTATTATACTTCGTTCACCAACCTGACCATTCCCGAATATTATTTTATCCCTGACAGTGCAAAGCATAAAAATGTGGACTGGCAATTGGAAACCCTGAAGCTGATGAAACACTTCATACAGGTGTATCCCTACTTCAAAGAGCATAACATCGATAAAGCCTCGACATTACAAAAAGCCGACGCCATCATTGCTTCCCCTCTTCCTTTCAAGGAAAAAGTGGGCGATATGAATAAGTTAATGAAAAGCCTGCACGATGGTCATTTTTATGTAGAAGCGGGGAGTGCCCAGCGTCCGCTTATTGGTCCCATACTGGCGAGAAAGATCAATGACGACATACAGGTGGTGGGCATATTTGACGAGGACTTGAAGAAATCGGTGCAACTGGGCATGAAAATAACCAGCATCAATGGGGTGCCGGTAGACAAATACGTTGATTCATCGAGTGCACTGTTCTTTGGAAGCGAAAACGAAAGAAGGGATCTGGCCGTAGCCCGTTTATTTTATCGGGCCCAGAACGACTCGATGCGGATCACACTTGCGTCGGCCAATGGCGCGTCGCAGGAATTAATGGTCAGGTTTAAAAAATCCAGCGCGGTGCCCTCCAATTTCCGGCCGGAGCACATGCGGTTTGCGGCCTATGGCAATAATTGGGGATATGTGAAGTTGAACCGCTGGGCCATCGGCGATTGGATCAGCTTCTTTAACCTGGCCGATACGCTCAAGCAAATGCAGGGCATTATTTTCGACCTGCGTGGCAATGGCGGCGGCGCCGAAATAGAAGCCATTCGCATATTATCATGCTTCATCAAGAAACCAGTGGTATTCTCGTACGATGCTTACGGCAAGACCATGGGCCCAAGGACGGCAGTCCCCAATAAATTCCTGGACTTAAGCCACCTTAAAATAATCGTGCTGGTAGATGGCAGAACTGCCTGCGCATCGGAATTGTTTGCCGCCGCGCTTAGGAAATACTGTTCGGCAAAGATCGTGGGCAGTGAGCGCACCAACGGCGCTTATGCCAATGCGGCGTACATGTACCTGCCCTATGATGTGGTGGTAAAGACCAACATCATGAGCAAAACTTATTTCGATGCGGACAGGAGATCAGTAGAGCACAACGGGCTGAAGCCCGACCTGCTGGTGCCCATAACCCACTATAAGGATTTGTTTCCTTATGACGATAAAGTGCTGGCGAATGCCGTGCAATTAACGGGGACCATCAGCGGCAATGCAAAAAGATAGATCTGCTTCTTATATGCACATGCGAGGCTGCAAACCCCGCCAGGTTAGTGATTTCTTCACTTAAATACACACTTATGAAAGAAGAAAAAATGGGTCTTGTGAAGCCCCAGAAAATCAACCAGGAAGAGTTAGTACAAGGCTACTGCGGTAGCGGGTACTACAAGTCAGCAACATCTGTAGCCTGTCAATCAGGTTATAGCTGTAACCAAACTGCAGTAGGCAGTGTTCCAGAGGATTTTGACGTGCTGACCTAACACCAATGAAGCAGTCGTTTCATACGGCTGCTTCATTATTTCCAATCAACTTAAACCAGTCATATGCTGCCTCATCTTAAATTAAGCTACTATAACTTCTTCATCCCCCACCCGGAAAGAAAGATATATATAGTATATAATTCTTTTGCCAACTCTATGATAAAGGTGAACTGGGACGAAGGCATCATCCTTTCCAAGCTCAACAGCATGGAAATACACTACCTCGATATCGAGCTGATAGACCTGCTGCGAAAAAATGGTATGATCATATCAAAGGACGTGGATGAATTTGTAGAGATAAGAAAGCGCGCCAATGCCGGCCGCAAAGCCTGCGAAGACTCATCGACCCTGTTCTTTGTGATTGCGCCGACCAACACCTGCAATATGAATTGCCCCTATTGCTTCCAGGGCGATAAGAACCCAAAGAATGCAGATACCAAGTACCTGAATGACGACAACATGAACGCCCTGAAAAAAATGGTGTACGAAACCATTCACAAGCCCCACGCCGTGCCTATAACAGACATCAGCGTGGAATGGTTCGGCGGCGAACCCCTGGTGCGGAAGAAAGCGATAGAAGATTTTTCAAGCTATGTAATACCACTGGCGGAAGAAAATAATCTCGGATACAGCTCAGCCATTATTACCAATGGCACCTTGCTGGACAGGGAGACCTGGGATATGTTGCACCGCTGCAAGGTGAAAGAAGTGCAGATAACCATCGACGGTAGCCGCGACATGCACAACAAAATGCGCATGTACGTCAGCGGCAAGGGTACTTACGATAAAATACTGGATAACCTGGAACTGATGCCCGAAGGCAAGTTTACTACCATCATCCGGATCAATGGCGACAAGATGGTGTATAACAATTTGCCCGGCCTGTTCGACGACCTGGAAGCAAGAGGCATCTGGCCGCAACGCCGAAAGGAAATCACTTTTCACTGGGCGCCCAAGTTTTACAATTACGTAGGGTACAACCAGGAAAAAGACGTGTACTTCACCAGCTATGAATACCAGAAGTCCAAACACGATTTCGCCTTGCTAAGGCTTGAGCGTTACAATGACTACGCGAGAAGGTACGGGCTGCCACAACGCAAATTGAAAGTAGCCTATCCCGCATTTTCAGAATTTTATTGCAACACGGTAGAAAGTCCCAATTCCCTTTCCATCGACGATGGCGGGTACATACACAAATGTTACAACACCATCAACAACAAAGAAAAAAGGATACAGCACATATCCGAGTTCAATCCCGGGAACGATGGCTTGAACCATTTCAAGAAGTTCGACAAGACCGCCCAGCCGGATTGCCGGACCTGCAAAGTGCTGCCAATATGCGAAGAGACCTGCAATATGCGATTTGTAGACAACCAGGAAAGCAAGATCTGTTCTTCATGGAAATATTTCATGGAAGAAAAAATGATCGCTGTGTACGAGCAGAACTTCGGCGATGAGCGTGACCCTGAACAAGGCAATGAGATACTGTCGCGGAGCGGCGTCATCAGCCTGGACTAAAAATTAACGTAGCCTATGGTAAAGATCGGTATTATAGACAGCGGAGCCGATATTGAAAAGCTGGGTATCGAAACGGCGGTGGAAGGCGTAAGGATATACCGGGATGCGGCAGGAAAACTGCAGTACGAGGAAGGCAATTTTATGGACAGGATCGGACATGGCACTACCTGCCTGTCTATCATACATGGATATGCGCCAAAAGCACGGTATTATATCGTTAAGATCTTCGATGGCGCGCTGAAAACAGACGCGCAGGTATTAGCTGCTGCCGTTAATAGATGCGTTGAGCAGGGAGTGGCGGTCATAAACATCAGTTCGGGGATACAATCAGATAATATCCCTGGCCCTCTTGCCGCCGCCTGCGATCATGCCTTCAATAATAATGTCATCATAGTTGCGGCCGAGCATAATTTCCGCAAAATATCATTCCCTGCCTGTTATCCTAAGGTGATTGGAGTGGGCAGCATGTACCTGCAGAATTATGATGCTGTAGTGCACATTCCGGGCAACCCGATCGATTTTTATACCTGTGATATGTTGCCGGGCGGACAGTATTATGATTCGCACGGCACCAGCTTTGCCTGCCCCAAGATAACAGGAAAGATCGCTCAATGGATCGCAGGCAATGAAAAGCCCGGATGGATGGCCGCCAGAGCGGCAATGATACAGCAATCGGTGACAACCACAGCTCCTCCGCATATTCATTACCCTAGTGAATATGGTTATGAAGATGTTTGCGACTACGATAAGGAAACAATACGCCCCCTGGCACTCAAACACCTGCTAAGGGAAAATAAGTTCGGGGATATTCAGGAATTATTCGTTGCGCCGCTGGGCGATCCTGCTTTTACCCTGCTACGGAACATAGACATAAAAAATTTGCGCAATGGCTTCAAGGTTTGCGGAAGCTTTAAATCATTCCGGCAGCCGCTGCGCGAGTTGCTTTCCGATGAAAATGTACGGGACGCAGATACGATAGCCATCGGCCGGTTGACGGACTATATTTTCTCCGGTAATGAACGGACTGTATACCGCGAATTTTCGCGGTTATTGCAAGCAGGTAAGGATTTTATGGTTTTTGATAAGGACGCTGCCGCTTTCCTGGATGCTTTGAAAAGCAATGTGGGTTCAGAAAGCAAGGTGTACCTGCCGGAACCGGTAGCACAAGCGTACAGCGATATTTCCAGGTTCAAATACCTTCCGGAATTAACAACCCCGGTGCTCGCCATTGCAGGTACTGGTAACCGTGAGTGCGTTTCCACTCAGGTAGCAATAAAAAAAATACTGGAAGCCGAGGGCTATGATGTGGAATACATCTGTCCCACTCCCCAGGGCGCATTGGTGGAAGCCTGCTATTCGTTTCCGCTGGTGTACTGGCAACAATCGAAAGCCGGCATCCCCGACCCTGTTGCATTCATTCGCAACCTGCTGAAGGGCGTACAGGAATTTTGCCGGCCGGATATTATCGTAACAGGCCTTCCCGACAAAGTAGTGCCCGCCGATAACCGTTCCCGTTGGCACTGGGCAGATACGGCCAGTTTCCTGTATGCCGCACAACCCGACGCATTGATCATGGTAATAGACGAGCAATCGGACCCGGCATCCATAGAAACTAACCGGCAGGCCGCCGAGGCGTACGCAAAAGCCCCTGTATTGTTTTACTATGTCTATAGTCAACAGGCGCAATACGCTTTGCGCGATTTTTTACGCAACAAACCGGTAATATACGCAGACAAACCCGGAGCGGCGGCTGCGGCGGCAACCGCCATCCTTGAATTTTTCTCCATACACCGTCAGCCGTCCGCGGCACAGGTACCATCCGTACAAACCTCGTAACATGAAGCAGCGCCACCTGAAACATATCTTCGTATTCCTGCGGCCATATTGGTTGTACGAAGTATTGCTGTTTGCATTGCTGATCATCATTACCCTTTCCGGCCTCGCGTCCCCCTATTTTTTAAAAATCATTATCGATGAAGTGCTGCCCTCCGGAGATTTTTCGTTGCTGATGTGGCTGTTGCTCGCACTAACGGGCATCTATATACTCAGAGCATTGGTGGGGCTTGCCTCTGATTACCTGAATACCTGGCTGGGTGGAAAGATCATTTTCGATATTAAAACAAAACTGTTCAACAACCTGCTGCATTTGCCATTGCAATACTTTGAGTCGAACAATCCCGGCGATACCATCCAGCGCGTGAACAACGAGGTAGACAAGATACAGTACTTTCTTACCACCAGCATTATCAGGCTGCTCAATAACAGCCTCTCGGTAATAGGATTGGTGATAATGTTGTGCATACTCGATTACACGTTGTTCATTGCATCGGTGGTGTTCCTGCCCTTATCTATCATCGCAAACAGGCGGCTCAGTGGGAAGATCAGGCGCAACATAGAAAGCATCGGCAAGCAGGAAGGCGATAATTACAATTTCTATTTCGACAGGATCAGGAATATCAAGTTGATCAAAACCTTTAATGCGTATACCGCGGAATTGCTGGACATCCAGGGTAAACTGCAAAATCTTTTCGGCTTGCAGAAGAAGAACACACTGCTTACATCCACTTCGCGCAACATTTCACTATTCCTGGTTTCCCTGGGCCCAGTTGTAGTATTGGCATATGGCGGATACCATGTAATGGAGAAAACCCTCACCATCGGGGCGATGGTGGCATTCATACAATATTTGAACCGCCTGTACGGCCCGGCTAACGACTTGCTGGGCTTATACGTGGACTATGTAAAAGCCGTGGAATCTGTCAAGCGCATCACTCCCGTCTTAACAGATAAGCACTACCAGGAATTTGAAAAGAGCGATCGCTCAAAATCAGCCGGGCCTGTTCATTCCATCGAACTGTGCAACGTAAGCTATAACAATGGCGGGCAGTCGCTGGTGCGCCATGTCAACCTGCGGTTAGAGAAGGGCAGGAAGTATGCGCTGGTTGGTCCCACCGGCTGCGGCAAGAGCACACTCATTAAAATACTATGCGGCCTGTATGAACCGCATTCAGGCAGCGTGATGATCAACGATACCATGCGGCTGAAGGACATGAACAAGCATTATTGGATGAAACACGTGGCAGTTATTACACAGGATATCTGCATACTGTACGACAGCATTCGAAAGAACTTACAGTACGGCAACGCCGCAGCTACAGATCAACAACTCTGGGAAAGCCTGTCATTGGTGAACTTATCGGCCCATGTAAAAAAAATGCCGCAAGGGTTGGAAAGCAAGATCGGTAACGGCGAGCAAAGCATACTGCCATCCGGCGGGCAAATGCAGCAATTGGCGTTGGCACGCGTATTCCTGAAAGATGCGGCCTTTATCATCCTGGATGAAACTACTTCGTCCCTCGATTCGGAGAACGAGCGGCACATCATGGAAACCATTTCCAGGCAATTTGCCGATCGCATCGTGCTGGTAGCAAGCCATCGTCTTAGCACCATCGTTGATTTCGACGAGATCATTTACATGGAATCCGGCAATATTGCGGAGTCGGGAACGCACGAAACATTGGCCGCTTCGCGCAAGGGATATTATTCATTGTTCAGGAACCAGCTAATCGCAAGCAAACAATATGCGCCGGCCTGATGAAATTATATTAAACACCAGTCAATGAAAATAGTTCAGACACTATGGACAAAGCCCGGCCTTACAGGAGGATGGCTGAATGCCTGCTATCACCTGATGAGCTGGACGCTCAGTTGCCTGCAGCTAAGAAAATATTATGATGAAGTAGAATTATATACCGATGCATTGGGCAAATCCATTTTGGTGGATACTTTCAAGCTGCCATATACCAGGGTGCATACGGTATTGGATAGCTTAGACTATCCCGGTTACTACTGGGCCGTTCCTAAAATATATGTATACGGGTTGCAGGATAAACCGTTCCTGCATGTTGATGGGGATGTATTCATCTGGAACAAGTTCTTCGGATCCTCCATCGAACGCGGAGTGGTTTACCAGAACATGGAGTTTGAAACCACGCGACAGGCATTTTATACCATTACGCTGGACATGTTGAGGACCGCCGCCGCCGGCGAGCCATTGCCGGAATGGATCGATCATTTCAAACCAGGCGAAGCAGAGGCCATCAACGCGGGCGTCTTTGGCGGAAACAATATTGCTTTTTTCAAACAACACGCACAACAGGCTTTTGAATTTCTTGAAAGTTATAAAAGCATTATCGGCCGCATGGCTTTTCCGCAAACCGCCAACCATTTAGCGGAACAGGTCTTGTCGAGAATACTGCTCAACCAATTGAACGTTACGCACACAGGACTATTGCCTCCCATGCGGCTTGAGCTAACCAAAGAAGAATCTCCGTATGAAATGCTCAACCACTTCGGCATATCTCCTCACGGCGTTCAATATACGCACCTGATCGGTTACCTGAAAACCGACCAGCAGATCAGCAGGATGCTTGCCAACAGGTTATTCATCAGTTACCCTGATTACTACGAAAGAGTGATAAAGCACTTCCGGGCCGGGCTGCTGCCCGATGAACAGGACGAGAATAAATGGGCGCACAACATCCTCATGCCCGGTTATGTAAGCCAGCACCGGAGCAATACAGCCAACAACCTGCAATCCATACGGGAAATGGTTTGCGCATGGAAGCCCGTTGCTGCTTTTAGCAGGACGCTATTGCTATATGAACGCTTTGTTGGCAAACATGGCGTTGACAATATGCCCCTGCCGGATTTTATACAATGGATGCAGGCACAATTGTCAACCATACCCGGCGCACGCAGCAGGGAAAGGTTACAAGACATATTTGATTTTGAATACAAACGCTACCGCTATATATGCTCTATAAAAAATGATGAGGACCATCATGCCAGCGAACAGGAACTGGCACAACGGGTAGATTGGCTGTATGATCCCGGCCAACCGGGCCTGCACGAACTAAGCTTTTGCCTGAATGAACGATGCACGATCGTATATTCCAAATGGGATTGGACAAAGAAGCCTACTGTCGATAAATTATCAGGCAATTGGCAGGTAGCAGCATCGCAGGTGCAAACCGTAATTGCGGCTGATATCTTGTTCCGACAGTTCATCGAGTATAACATGACGAGCCTGTGCCAGGCCCTGCTGTATGTTTTTGCCGAAACCAAGACTTATAAAGAAGGAATGACCGATCTGGCCGAGTTTATAGACGATCCCTGGCAGGCCGGTACGCAACAACATATTTTTGAGGGATTGGTATACCTGGTGGTAAACAATATACTTGCGGTAACTAAACCAACCGCAGAACAACGCCCGCTTGCACCGGTACAACTGGTGCGGGAAAAATGATATCAAAAAAAAATTGCATTCCGGGTTTGCCATTCGGAATGCAATTTTTTTTCATTGTGGATCCATCAGTTTTCAGGGTCTCCGATCTTCCTGGCAGGTACCAATTTGAACACTTTACCGGTTGTTCCATTTGGTCCGCCGATGCTGGACACGGTCAGGTAAATTTCACCTGCCCAGTCCTGGCCAAAGCCTTTGAGGAAATAGCCGATATCATTAGGATTGCTCTTTAAAGAAACTTCGTAAAACACCCAATCGTTAGAGGCTTGCCACGCGGCAATGAACAGTTCGCCATTGGGCGTAGTGGGCGTTTGTGAGAAAGTACCGAACACGTACGCACCGTGCCATCCGGGAATAGTGTGGCCCCTGTACACTTGTCCACCGATAACGGTGGTGGCCTTTCCACCAGCCGGGTTTTGCCAGTTGTTCAATTCGATAACAGGATCGATGAGCGGGTTGCCGAAGTTGTCAACTGTCGGGCAGCTTGGAAGCGTTGTTTTATTGTCGGCAGCGTTAAAGCAATGCTTGCCTTCTTTTACGTTCCAACCGTAGTTGCCGCCTTTCTTCACAATGCTCACTTCTTCATACAATACCTGTCCGGCATCGCCAGCGTACAGCAGGCGGTCTCCACCGGGATCAAAAGCGATGCGGTATGGATTCCGGAATCCATAAGCATATATTTCATCCATGCCCGGTTTGCCTACAAATGGGTTATCGGCGGGTATTCCGTAGGGTTCAACGCTAACGTCTATGCGAAGTATGCTTCCCAGCAGGTTTTGTTCAACATCTTGTCCGTTGCCGCCGGCATTTACAGGATACCAATCGTCCACATGTCCTGGCGCAACATCGTTTGCAGCTCCGCCATCCCCAAGCGCGATGTACAAGTAGCCATCAGGTCCGAAAGTAATAACTCCCCCGTTGTGGTTGAACTGCGGGTCATCCCATTCCAGTATCGTTCTTTCAGAAGCCATCACGGCCTGGTGAGGATTGGATGGCAATACCCTGAACTCGGCAATGCGGCTGAGGTTGTTCCAGTTAACACCTGGCGCAGGTCCGCCGGGGCGCGGAGGAAGTTGGTAATACACAAACACGCGTCCATTCGACATATAATTAGGATGGAATGCAAGACCGAGCAGACCGCGCTCATCGAAATTAGGATTAAGCGGTATCATTTTACTGGTGACATCCAGGAAGGGCATTGCCATTTTATTCCAGTTGCTGTCGATGATCCAGATCTTACCGACCTGGTCTATTACAAATAATCTTTTATAGGGGTCGCCGGGGGCCGTTACAACACCGAGTGGTGAAACAAATCCGTCCTCTACCAACGAAATGTCCACTCCTCTTATTTGTACGGTGGGATGCAGTGCGCTGGCCACTTCGGGGCCGGTGGCCTCCCCGACCTTTTTACATCCCGGTGAAATGAATAGCGTGCCGAAGAGAAGCAACAGTGCCGCCGGCCTGATGCAGTTGATCAAGACAATCCTGGAAATTTTCATAATGATGGTTTTAGAATGATAAAATACTGGTAAATAGGAATTGAATTCTTGCTGAACGAGATGCGTTCAATCAAAGGATGTGCTCGTCAGAAAATTTCTAGGAGGACGCGGGCGGATTGAATGAGCGGGGTATAAGCAATGCCAGTAACGTATAATTCCGAGAAATGGTTGTGTTATTTTCGAAAAAAATCGCGCAACGATGCACCGCGGAAACTAATCAGCAATAAAAAAGGAAAGGCTGTTAACCTTTCCTGTAAGTTGCCCGACCTGGATTCGAACCAAGACAAACAGAACCAAAATCTGTCGTACTACCATTATACTATCGGGCAATCCGCCTTTAGCTTTCGCTGAGGGAGTGCAAAAATAAGGTGTGACAGCAAAAATACCAAACATAATCAAGTTAAAAGATAGAAATCACAACGCGCAACAAGCTGAAAGCCACACAGGATGCAGTTTGCAAGCTGCGGTGAGAGCAGCATCAATAAGCTTTAACCGCCCATTGCTACCGGCGTGATGGCCGCCTCTTTCTCCTCGCGCTCTTTCAGCTCCCTGATCTTATCCAGCGCCCGGGCCACCACATCGCACATGATGGTTACCAACGTTCCGGGCTTGGTATTGGCATAAGCGTATTCCAATGCCTCGTCTTCGTTGGGGATCACTATCACGGGCACTGAGGAATTTACCTTGTCGATGCCTTCGCGTAACAGGCCGATGATTTCGTCGGCGGTGCGGCCGCGCAGGTTCTTATCGCAGCGGATTATGATCTCGTCGAAATAGCGCGCTGAAATTTCGCCGAGCTGGCGGATGTCTTCATCGCGGCGGTCGCCCGTGCCGCTGATAATGCCAGTGCGGTGCGGGTAATCGAGCTTACTGATGAAGTCGCAAAGCAATTGCAAGCCGTGCGGGTTATGCGCGAAATCGGCCAGGAAGGTAAAGTTCCTGAAGTTAAAAAAGTTCAGTCTGCCCGGTGTTTGTGTTGAGGAAGGAATAAATGTATGCAGCGCCGTCCTGATATCTTCAATAGTAATATCCCTGAACAAATAGGTAGCCAGCACGGCTGGCAGGCAATTCGCGATGTTGTGCACGGCCTTGCCCTCGTACGTGAGGGGAATATCTTTTACGTGCATCACCCTGATCTTCCAGTTACCTTTCAGTATGCTGATATAGCCGTTCTCGAATACGGTTGCCAGTCCTCCGTCTTCGGCGTGCCGCTTGATACGTGGATTGTTTTCATCCATACTGAAGAGCGCGATCTTGCAGTCGAGCTCTCTCCTCATTTCATATACCAGGTCGTCATCGGCATTTAAAATGGCAAATCCGTCCGCGCGAACCGTCTCAGGTACAACGGCCTTTACTTTGGCCATTTGTTCAACGTTGTTAATGCCGCCCAGCCCGATATGGTCTTCGGCCACATTGGTAACAATGGCCACATCGCAATGCCTGAATGCGAGGCCTGCTCTTAATATGCCGCCCCTTGCGCATTCCAGTACGGCGAAATCAACCGTGGGATCTTTCAATACAAACTGCGCGCTTAATGGTCCGGTGCAGTCGCCGCGCATCATCAGTTGGTTCTGGATGTATACGCCGTCGCTGGTGGTGTACCCAACTTTTTTTCCGGCGCTTTTTGCGATATGTGCGGTTACTCTTGCAGTAGTTGTTTTTCCATTGGTGCCTGTAATGGCGATGATAGGGATCACGCCGGTGCTCCCTTTTGGGAATAACATATCGATGACGGGTTCGGCCACGTTGCGCGGCAAGCCTTCCGCAGGCTCGATGTGCATCCTGAATCCCGGCGCGGCATTTACTTCCAGTATGGCCCCTCCGTTTTCGGTGACCGGCGTGCGCAGGTCGGGCGCCATGATGTCGATGCCGCAAATGTCCAGGCCAACAATGCGCGCAATGCGTTCGCACATGAAGATGTTGGCGGGATGCACTTCATCGGTAACGTCGCTGGAAGTGCCCCCGGTGCTTAAGTTGGCGGTAGGTTTCAGCAATACCTGCTCACCTTTTGCCGGAACAGTATCGAGCGTATAGCCCTTATCGTTGAGCATCTTCCACGTAAAATCGTCTACGGTAATTTGTGTCAATACTTTTTCGTGTCCATAGCCGCGGCGCGGGTCTTTATTGGTTTCGTCGATGAGCCATTGAATGGAATGTTCGCCATCGCCGGTTACGGCCGCGGGCGTGCGCAGTGCGGCGCAAATGAATTTGTAATTGATGACCAGCACCCGGAAGTCAACGCCGCGTATGAACCGTTCGCAGATCACGCTCCTGCCATATTTCTGCGCGCCTTCCAGCGCTTTTACCGCCTGTTCCCAATTGACGATGTTGGTAGTAGCGCCCTTGCCATGATTGCCATCGATCGGCTTTAACACCAATGGGTAACCGAACTTATCGATAGCATCCTTCAAGCCGGCTTCGCTGCGGACAATGGTCCCCCTCGGTACGGGAATTTCAGCATTGCCCAGCAGCATCTTGGTCTCCTCCTTATCGCCCGCAATGTCTACCGCGATGTTGGAAGTGGTGCTTGCAATGGTGGCGCGTATCCTTTTCTGGTGAACGCCATATCCTAATTGTACCAATGATTGCTTGTTAAGACGGATATATGGAATGCCCCGCCTTGCGGCTTCTTGCACTATGCAACCGGTAGAAGGCCCCAGCCGCGTATCTTCCCTTATTTCGCGCAATTGTTGAATATCTGGCTCCAGGTTGTATTCCGTTCCATGCACCAATGCCTGCGCAACGTGCACCGCGGCCTTTGCCGCATATACGCCCGCATCTTCTTCCACGTAATCGAACACTACAAAATATTCACCGGTCTTTCCGGTACCGCGTGTTCTGCCGAATCCACAGTCCATGCCCGCCAGCGTTTGCAGTTCCAGCGCTATATGCTCTATTACATGACCCATCCAGGTGCCTTCCTTCACGCGCGAAAAAAAACCGCCGGGCTTGCCTTCGCTGCAACGATGCTCATACAGGGAAGGCATCAATTGTTGCAGCCTGTCCAGGAAACCGGGAATGGAATCGGTTGGGCGCTCTTCCAACTCTTCCAGGTCAAGACGCATTTGTATGAGATTGCCACGGCGTACGCTCCAGTAATTAGGACCTTTCAGCACCTTGATTTCAACAATGTTCATAAGCGGTTTTTTGACGGGAAAACAATTTACCGAAAGTTATTAAATAAGTCATTAGGTCATTTGGTCATTAAGTCATCAGTCATTGCTGCCTGATGACCACACCACCCAATGACCCAATGACTCAATGACCAAATGACCCATTACTTAATGACTGAACTCAAGTTCAAATCGCTCGGCAAGATATTGCAGGTCTTCGAGCACGGGCTTCAGCAAGGGAATGCCCGATTGCATCCTTTCTGTTTCCGTTTGGCGCTCCGGATCGCCTGGTATCAATACTTTTTCTTGTCCAACTACCGGAATAGCCGTCCTGAAACGATGTATCCATTGGTCCATGTGCTTTTTGAAATCACCGGCAGGCCTGAAAGCATCCACGCGCATCGCGCCGAAAAAATGGCCGATGCCTTTGCCGGGGAGGTTGTCGCCAACAGGCAGGAAGCTTACAAATGGAGGCACCCAGGGACCGTAATTAGCGCCGCTTAACACGGCTGATAAAATATCCACGATAGCGCCCAGCGCATAGCCTTTGTGGCTGCCATGTTCGCGGTCGCTGCCCAGGGGCAGCAGGGCCCCTCCCGCCTTCAACTCATGCGGGTTGGTGGAGAAGTTACCATCTTTATCCTGGATCCAGCCTTCGGGTGCTTTTTGATTTTTGCGCTGCAGTATTTCCAACTTTCCGTTGGCCGCGGTAGTAGTGGCCATGTCTGCAACAAAAGGAGGTTCGTGCCCCGCGGGAATTGCAACGCAAATAGGATTGGTGCCCAGCAAACGCTCGGTTGAAAAAGTTGGCGCTACCAGCGGGCTTGCATTGGTAAGCGCAATGCCGATCATATCATATTGCAGGGCCATCATGGCATGCGCGGCCGCAATGCCGAAGTGATTGGAATTTTGAACGCTCACCCAGCCGGTACCCGCGTTGCGGGCCTTATCGATTGCTATCTGCATGGCGTGGGGAGCCACCACCAGTCCTAGCCCGCTGTCGCCATCCACTACAGCAGTAGAAGGCGTTTCGTGTATCACGCGCACATCCGGTGTTGCGTTTACGCGGCCGGCTTCCCATAATCGTATATACCCGCTTAACCTGGCCACGCCGTGCGAATCAACTCCCCGCAGGTCGGCCATCAGCAATACTTTGGCGGCCAAGGCCGCATCCGCAGCAGAACAACCCATGCGTTCAAATACCCTGCACGAAAAATCGAACAGCTTTCCATATCCGATATACATATCCATAAGGATTGCAAGATAACAAGTATCAAGGCTGTGGCTAAATTGATTTGGCGCGTATTTACCCCGCCGCCTATCTTTGCACATGGCAACAATCATTAACGATCCCCAATCTAAATCTCCCCGTTCCAGTAAATTTTTTGGTGAAGGACTTACGTTCGATGACGTTTTACTGATACCCAATTTTTCACAGGTATTACCGCGCGATGTTGATATCACCACACAGCTTACCCGCACCATTTTACTCCACGTTCCCATGGTGTCTGCCGCCATGGACACTGTTACCGAAGCCAGCCTCGCCATTGCACTGGCACGTGAAGGCGGCATTGGCATGCTGCACAAGAACATGACCATTGAGAAACAGGTTGAACAGGTAAGAAAAGTAAAAAGAAGCGAGAGCGGTCTCATCCTCGATCCAATAACACTGAATGAAAATGCCATCATTGCGGACGCATTGCGGCTCATGCGCGAGAACCGAATCGGCGGCATCCCGATTATTGACAGTACAAAAAAATTGGTGGGCATATTAACCAACCGCGACCTGCGGTTCGAAACAGACAATCACCGCAAAGTGCACGAGGTAATGACGAAAGACAAGCTCATTACAGCCCCCGAAGGCACCGACCTTAAAAAAGCCGAAAAAATATTGCAGCAATATAAAATTGAAAAGCTGCCGGTTGTGGACAAGGCCGGTAAACTGATAGGGCTTATTACCTATCGCGACATACTGCAACTGCACAGCTTTCCTAATGCGGTGAAAGATCAATACGGCCGCCTGAGAGTAGGCGCCGCACTCGGCATTACGCGCGACTTGCTCGACCGCGCAAAGGCCCTGCAACAAATAGGCGTTGACGTGGTTTGCCTGGACAGTGCGCACGGTCACAGCAAAGGCGTGATAGACGCACTGAAAAGCGTGAAAAAAAATTGTAAGGACCTGGAAGTGATCGCCGGCAATATCGGAACGGCGGCAGGCGCAAAAGCATTGGCCGAAGCAGGGGCCGACGCGGTAAAAGTGGGTATAGGTCCTGGCTCCATTTGCACCACGCGCATCGTTGCAGGCGCAGGCGTTCCGCAGATCACCGCTATTATGGAGGCAGCCGCCGTTCTGCAGAAGCAGGGCGTTCCGTTGATTGCGGATGGGGGTATCCGTTATACCGGCGATATGGTAAAGGCGCTTGCGGCAGGGGCTTCAGCGGTAATGATGGGTGGAGTGTTCGCAGGTACCGAGGAAAGTCCGGGTGAAACCATCATTTATGAAGGCCGCAAGTTCAAGCAATACCGCGGCATGGGATCCATTGGCGCCATGAGCCAGGGCAGCGGCGACCGCTACTTCCAGGATGTTGAGGACGATATTAAAAAGCTGGTACCCGAAGGCATTGAAGGAAGGGTTGCTTACAAAGGCAATTTAAGCGAGCTGGTATATCAATATGCCGGCGGCCTGCGCGCAGGCATGGGTTATTGCGGCGCAAAAAATATACACGAATTACAAAAAGCACAATTCATTCGTATCACCAATGCAGGCATGCGCGAAAGCCATGCGCACGATATAGAAATCACGCGTGAGGCGCCGAATTACAGCAGGTCGTGATATGGCCATTGGGTCATTAGGTCATTAAGTCATAAATAATACCCAATGACCTAATGACTCAATGACCAATGACTTTCATAATCGCGCATTAACGCCCACACCCACATACCTGGATCCATAATAAATAGTTGCCCGCGGCTCCTTCATCAACAGCAGGTTCCTTGCCTGTATGCTTACATCCCACTGCCTGGCGCGTTTTGCACTGCCCGATTGAAAGCTGTAACCCAGCGTTACAAAGGTGAGGCCATGATTGGAAATGATCTTCGGGGCAGGCACGCCGCTATAGCCACGATCCTTGAAGTTTAACAGCGCCAATGCATGCATGAAAACTTTTCCAACTGCCAGATCAAGCGAAGCCGACCCGCGCCATTGCGGCGAATGGTGCTCATTCAATAAGGGGTTATCATCCGGAGTTATAGTGCCCCCCGACGAATTTTCTTTTAATTCAATACGCTCATAAAACAACACCGTCCTGAGCTTGCACGAGAATTTTTCCTTATTGACAATAACGGCTTGCAGGTCGCCCGATATACCGTCGCGCGCCACTTCGACATAATTAATAACATAGCCTATAGGGCTCCTGATGAGGAGGGCAGGAAAAGCGTTGCCGCGCAGGTAATTCAACGACAACACCAACCGGTCATTAACGAAGCCTGTATTTACGCCCGTAATCCATGTGTATCCAGGCCTGGTTTCCCCAAACGACGAATATGTTCCAACCGCCGGCGTTGTTGATGAGGCCCACGAGTATGCGTCCAGTTGATCGTTACGGAAGTTGAACTGCATGGATTTTCCATACGTACTGTGGAATTCCAGCAGCGACAATGCATTACTTTTTACCGGCACTATATATTGTATGCCGCCAAAAGGAAATACTTTGTCCTTGTCTTCCTGTTTTTGATATCCCGTGCGATCCCATGTATCGTAAGCCAGGCCGGCGCGTGCAAACAAACGTTGATCCGCATTGATGCAAATGGCCGGCATGATGGCAAATCCATCTTCATCGTAATGAGCCTCCCCGGTGCTGAAGGCAACCGGCGGCTGCCCGATCGGCCCTATGACACTGCGCATATTGGCATCGAGGTCGCTTTCATGGTAGCGCAACGTCAATTCCCAACCCAGTTCCACGGGTTGTTGCCTGTTGATTATTCCTTTGGTGGTATTGAGTATCGCCAACCTGGTGAGTTTGGCCACGTTATGATCCACTTGTTCCTGCGTAGGATTACCGGGCGGTTGGATAGCCAGGGTATGGCGGTCAAGAACGATGCGCGAAGGCGTGTATATTACATTGAATGAATTACTGATAGACGCGGTGGGCTTGAACTCCAGGCCAAGCTGCGCGCCCCAGTAGGACACCTTATCGCTGGCCCGGCCATCGAACGTGGTCCCTGAGAGCTGTGTGTATTTGGAACCAACGTTGTTGCCTTGCAATGTGCCCAAGAAGGTCGCGGAGAGGCGCAGCTTGTCGGTAATGTTATAACCGCCGAATAAAGATACCCTTCCCCTATTAAATTCATGATGAAATTCCTCGCTGACTCCGCCCTGCTGCATCTTATAGCCGGGCTGGTTTGCATTTCTTGTGTAGGAAACAGCACCGCTGAACTGGAACCGCTGGCCGTTCAACATATAGCCCAATTCCTGGTAGGTAAACAGCTCTTTTTGCAAGTCGTAATCCGAAGTACCGGTAGGACCAAATGATTTATCGGTAGGAAGAATAATGCCTGTTTGGGAACGGATATGAAATCCATTTGACTCCGCCCCTTTTTTTGTAGTGATGACAAAGGTGCCTCTCGATGAAAGGCTTCCGCTGCCCGCATCGAGCGATACAGGATAAAATTCGATCAATGCTATCTGTGAAATATTAATGGAATTGGGATTGAGCAGCACTAGCCCATCTACCAAAAATGTATAAGTTATGGTAGAAGGCGGATCGCCGAAAACAAAAGGGAAACGTCCGTTAACTGCCTCCATAATATTGGTAAAAGGCAGCCTGGCAAGGTCTTTATCGGTAAGACGGAAAACGGGCTTGACTGATTTTGGAAAAACGCAATACAATTCGGCGCCCGGGATAGTGTCTGTTTGGGGTTTGCTCCACGCGCTAATGGTCACCAGCATGGCGGCAAGCAGTAGTTGTGGCTTCATAGTTGGGTTTGTTTAGGGAACAACAAGATAAAATGAAATTGGTTAAACATTCAATTTAAACCCTATCAAAAAAAAAATTTAACGAACTTGTTGCGCAAAATTTTGTTCGTGAAGAAAATCCACCCGGCCATCCTTGCAATTGTATCAGGTTTATTGTTGTTTGCGAGCTGGCCGGTATCTCCCTTCTCTTTTTTAATATTTGTTGCATTCCTTCCTTTGTTCTGGCTGGAACAGCAGCAGGTAAAACGCAGGACTTTTTTTATATGGATCTATGTGGCCATGCTGATATGGAACGTGTCTACCACCTGGTGGATCATGAACTCCACCGTTCCGGGCGGCATCGCCGCCATGCTCGCCAATAGCCTGATCATGTGCGTTCCCTGGATAGGCTTTTACAATATTAAAAGACGGATGGGCGCAACCGTTGGCTACGTTTCCTTCATTGCCACCTGGCTCACATTTGAATATGTGCACCTTAACTGGGAACTGAGCTGGCCATGGCTCACGCTTGGAAATGTATTTGCCGTATACCCCAACTGGGTGCAGTGGTATGAATATACAGGCGTAAGCGGCGGCAGCCTTTGGGTATTATTGGTGAACGTTACGCTGTTCCTTTTGTTGAAACATTCCATTGCCCAACGCGGTTTTCATGTACGCCGGGGCACATTGGTAATAGGACTGTTGCTGCTTCCGTTTTTAATGTCTTATTACGTAGAGGGCCAGCGCAGCATTTTAAAAGAAAGAACGCCGAACAATATTGTAGTGGTGCAACCCAATGTGGACCCTTATGAAAAATTCGAAGCAGGTACCGCGGCCGCGCAATTGAACAACCTGTTGCGCTTGACGGAATCGGCTGTCGACACCCATACCAGGCTGGTGGTATGGCCCGAAACAGCCATCCCTGTTGCAATCGATGAAGCGCAGGTAATGCAGCATCCTTTTCTGCAGCCTGTATTCGAAATGCTGAAGCGACATCCGCACATACGGCTGCTCACGGGAATTGAAGGCTATCGATTTTTCGATGAACAAGGCAAAACAAAATATTCGCGCAGGTATCCCGATACGGAGTTGTATTTCGACGCGTACAATAGCGCAGCGCTTATGGATAGCAGCCAGGTGCAGTTGTATCACAAATCCAAGCTGGTGCCCGGCGTGGAAACGCTGCCATCGTTCCTTGGCTTCCTCGACAAATGGTTCGAGCAGTTTGGCGGAACAACCGGTGGGTATGCGCGGCAAGACGAACGCACCATCCTGCACGCCGGCAATACCAATTATAAAATTGCGCCGTCCATTTGCTACGAAAGCATTTATGGCGAGTTTATGAGCAAATACATACGCAACGGCGCCAACCTTATTGTGATCATTACCAACGACGGATGGTGGGCTGAAACAGCGGGGTTCAGGCAGCACATGAACTATGCACGGTTGCGCGCCATCGAAACACGCAGGTGGGTAGCGCGCAGCGCCAATACCGGCATATCGTGCTTTATCGATCCGAAAGGAAACGTATTGAAGCCGCAACCCTGGAATACGGTGGCTACTATCAAACATACCATTCCCGATACGTATACCAATAAAACTTTTTATGCGCTGAACGGCGATTATATTTACAGGATCGCACTCGGGTTTACCATTATACTGGTGATATGGAATATTTTTTTGATCATTAAAAGAATTATCCGTGGAAAAAAAGCTGCTGTTTCAAGGTAAGAACCTTTGGTACCGCCTGCGTGGCGAAGGACAGCCCGTGATGCTGGTGCATGGCTTCGGCGAAGACCATCGCATCTGGGATGAACAGGTGATTCAACTGGAAAAAAGATTCAGGGTCATATTACCCGACCTGCCCGGCAGCGGCGATTCGGAATTGGCGCCCGACGTATCAATGGACAATATGGCCGAAGCATTGTACGTGATATTGCAGGAAGAAGAGATCGATTCGATAGCCTTGTTTGGGCATAGCATGGGCGGGTATGTTGCGCTGGCCTTTGCTGAAAAATATCCCAACGTTGTAAGCGCACTGGGCCTGGTACATTCAACAGCCTATGCCGACAACGAAGAAAAGAAAGCCACCCGCCGCAAGGGCATCGAGTTCATACGCAACCACGGCGTGCATGAGTTTTTAAAAGGTATTGTGCCGAACCTGTTCTCAGCCGCCACCAAACAGGCTTACCCCGAACTCGTAACAAGACTTATCGACCGATACCGCAATATGGATTCCTATGCGCTGATAGCCTATTATGAGGCCATGATGCAGCGGCCCGACCGCACGGAAGTGTTGAAAAATTTCAAACGGCCTGTGCTTTTCATGGCCGGAGAGCAGGATACGGTAATTCCCCACGACCACGTGGTACAGCAGTCCGGCCTGACATTGTTGTCTCACCTGCACGTTCTGCACCGTTCGGGCCACATGGGAATGTGGGAGGAACCGAATGAATGCGGTTTTATTCTAGAAGATTTTATTAAAAATAACGTCCTTTGAAGTAGATTTTCCAGCGCTTTCATATCCTGGAATTTTTCTCACCATTAAACCCCCTAAACATGCGACAACTTCTAATTGTCCCGCTATTGCTATTGTCTTATCGTTCCCTTTCGCAGAATTGCCTTTCTGCGAATGCTGGTCCAGACAAAATTCTCTGCACGCCCAATTCAACTACCATCGGTAACAATGATGCCGATAATTCACTGTTCACTTACCTGTGGGCGCCTTCTGCGGGGCTTAACAGCACGACGGTCATGCAGCCGACCGCTACGCCTTCCATGTCTACGATCTATACCCTTACGAAAACAGCCAGGAATTTAATTGTTAACGGAGATTTTGAATTGGGCACCGGAGGATTGAACACTTTTCAATCCGATTACACCTACCATACAACGGTAGCACATGGAAGATTTGGATTAACCACAGATCCACATGTCACGTACTCGCCATGGTGCCAAACTTCGGACCATACCCCGGGCACTGGCAACACCATGATGTGGGTGGACGGAAGTGAAACCGTCACCAATCGCGTATGGGCGCAAACGGTGAACATCGTTGCAGGCAAGACTTACCGGTTTACGGGATGGGTGTATTCTGTCGGCCCTCCCTACGTGGAGCCGGGTTCCTGCATTAGCCAGTCGTGCGGCGATGCTATTATGCTCGTTACCATTAACGGGCAGGCCGTAGTCAACAATCAACAAATTGCCTATCAGAATTGCGGGGCCAATTCCTGGGTGCAAATTACCGGTACCTGGACGGCGGGCGCGTCGGAAACGAGTGCGATCGTGAATATCTATTCAACGTCGGGCATGAGAGTAGGAAATGATTTTGTACTGGACGATTTATCGCTGACCGTCGACTGCCCGGAAACCGAAGATGAAGTGAATGTAAATGTCACCAACTCCACGCAGGCAGCCATTGCCAGCGGCACCGTGGATATCAGCAACGGTTACGATCCACCCGTTACCTTATCAATGACCTCGCAGAACGAAGTGTGCTACAAATGGGAGAACGGCGCGGGAGTTACCTTATATGCCACGAACTCATCGGGCAATACCTGGTATATCGATAACGTGCAGGTGTACGACTACTATTATTCACCCGCTATCGGTCACGTGCGGATCCTGAACAATTCTCAAACGCTCACCCATGTGCCAACGCCTACTACCGCCAACCGAACGTATAAGATCAGTTATAACAACGGCACCTGCTCAGTAGATGGGCCAACGGTGAATGCGCGGTTCGTGGCTACATTTTATCCGGATTGGAACTGGCTTGGATTTATAATGAAAAATTCCTGGCATAATATATCGTCGTTCGATTATGGTCCCACGGCAACCTACACCTGGAGTTTCCCGGGCGCTACGGTCAATCCTGCCTCCAGCAATTCACCCAATGCACAATTGTTTGTGCCACTCAGCTATCCCTTAGTGTATAGTTACAATTGTCATTGCTATCCTGTTTACGGTACTGTTACTATCAGCAACAGCCCTTATCCCTGTGCCAACGGAACGTATGGCGTATACCTGAGTTTACCGGACGGCGTACGCATCAATCCGGGTTTGGATACCCTGGTGGGCATTGACAAATTAAGCCCGGGCATCTATCCTAACCCAACCCGGGGCCGCGCACAACTCGTAACCGATATACCGCTTGCCGACCTGCGTTCGGTATCGGTATATACATCGGGCGGCAAAAACGTTAAAAACTTTAACTACCGGGTTAGGGCAGCGGTCATTGAACTAGATTTGTCTGGTATTCAAAGCGGAGTCTATTTTATTGTGGTGAAAACCAGCCGTGAAATGAGAAATTATAAGCTGGTAATTGCAAAATAGCCCTCCATACCTTGCCGTTATTATGGTGCAGGTTTTTGAAATAGCAGCGTTTACCCAAAGGATTAAAAACCAATAGCTTGAAAATCGCGCGGTTCGTAACTTTGATCATTCTGGCACTTTCTTCTTTAACGGCATCAGCAGGGCATATTGCTGGAGGAGAATTGTATTACAGGTATATAGGACCTGGTGCCGGCCCTAATACAGACCGGTTCGAGATCACGTTGAGACTGTTCCGCGAATGTAACGCGAACGGTCCCAACGTATCTCCCATGCCTCCCGATGTCATTCTCGGCATATTCAGTCGAACTTCCGCCTCCACCTATGCTTTGCATGCTTCTTTTACCGTAGCCCGCTCCGATTTTCAAACCATGAACATCACGCCCAGCGCGTACCCGTGCATACAACCGCCACCGCTGGTATGTTACCAGGTGGGATACTATGTAACAACGCGGGACCTGCCTAAAAACCAATTCGGTTATACCATCTCCTTTCAAACCTGCTGCCGTTCGGACGGTATTATAAACATGATGGAGTTTGCGATTCCCGGCGGTAACATGGGCGATGGCGCTACGTATGTGGCCAATATTCCAGGCACCAATGCAATTACCGATACCGCCACCAATAGCAGCCCGGTGTTTGCGTTGAAAGATACCGCAGTAGTTTGCCAGAACAGCCAGTTTACGCTCGACTTCGGGGCAACTGATCCCAATAGCAGCGACTCGCTGAGCTATTCATTCTGCAGCGCTTATAATCGCGGTGATGCCACCAGTTCCAATAATCAAACCCCGTCTACACCGCCATACCAGTTTATCACGTACGTATCCGGATTTTCGGGCTCCAATCCTTTAGGCCCGAATGTGAGCATCAATCCCAGAACAGGACTTATTACCGGTATCGCGCCACCGGCCGGAAAATATGTTGTTAATGTTTGTATCAGCGAATGGCGGCGCGGGGTAAAAATCAGCGAACACCGCAAAGACTTTACCCTCCGCGTGGAAAGCTGCCAGATTGCCGATGCTGCGCTGAAGCCGGACTATCTTACCTGCGATGGATTTACGATGAGCTTTGAAAACACCACCACTTCACCGCTGATCAATTCATGGTACTGGGATTTTGGAGTGCCGGGTATAACCACCGACACGTCCACAATGGAGCGGCCTACTTTTACTTTCCCCGACACCGGCACATTTATGATGAAGCTGGTGGTGAACCGCGGTCAACAATGTTCAGATTCAGCCTTTGCGCCGGTCAAGGTGTATCCCGGATTTTTCCCGGATTTTACTTTCACCGGAGGCTGTAAAGATTTTCCCTTACAATTTTTTGATGCCACTGCCACCAACTATGGCGTGCCCACGGGATGGCGATGGAATTTCGGTGACTCGACGACGTTAGCAGATACCTCGCAGGCACAAAACCCCAGTTGGTTATACAGTACGCCGGGCGTTAAGCCCGTGCGGTTCATCGTGGGCAATACCAAGGGATGCCTGGACACACTTTACCGCGATGTGGTCGTTTTTGAAAAACCGCCCATCTCGCTGCCGTTCGAAGACACGCTTATTTGCAGCATCGACACTTTGCAACTGGGCGCTAATGGCACCGGCAGTTTTTCGTGGGGACCCAATTACAATATTCTAAATGCCAATACAGCTACGCCATTGGTATGGCCGAAGACTACTACGGACTACATCGTTACGCTGAATGACCGGGGATGCATCAACCGCGATACAGTACGCGTACGGGTCGTGGACTTTGTAACGCTTGCCGCGCCGATAGATACCACGATATGTCTCACCGATTCGGTGGTGCTAAGGCCGGTGACGGATGGATTAAAATTTGTCTGGTCGCCCGCGGCCACACTGGATGATCCTACGAAGAAGAATCCTATAGCCGTACCCGTTGATCCATTGACACGCTACGTGGTAACAGCCAGCATCGGTAAGTGTAATGCGCAGGACACCGTTAGTGTCCGCACCGTTCCCTACCCTTCCGCAAACGCCGGCCCGCCGGTGACCATTTGTTACGACGATACCGTACAATTGAATGCGAGCATGGTAGCATCCAGCTTTAACTGGAGCCCCGCCAACACATTGATCAATGCCAATACGCTTTCACCGCTGGCATTTCCGCTCAACACAACCCAGTATATTTTGACCGTAACAGATGTATTGGGATGTCCCAAGCCTTTCAGGGACACGGTAGTGGTAACGGTAAGGCCTAAGATACTTGCATTTGCAGGCAACGATACCGCCATAGTAGTAGGACAGCCTTTGCAACTGAATGCTTCGGGAGGAATACTGTATAGCTGGACGCCTTCCACCGGAATGAACCGGACCGACATTCACAACCCGGTAGCCGTGCTCAACGATAATATGACCTATGTGCTGCGAGCATATACTCCCGAGGATTGCGAAGGGTTCGATACCATCAATGTAATGGTGTTCAAAACCAATCCCGACATATTTGTTCCCAATGCGTTCACGCCCGGTAAGCGCACCAATAATCTCTTCCGCCCTGCCAAAACGCCCGGCCTTAGCAAGCTCGATTTCTTCCGCGTGTACAACCGGTGGGGACAGCTTGTGTTCAGCACCAGCGAGATAGGCCGCGGATGGGATGGCACCATCGGTGGCAAGCCCCAGGATTCCGGCACTTTCGTGTGGATAGTGCAGGGAACAGATTTTACCGGCAAACGGATTTTCAAGAAAGGAACGATGATATTGATACGATAAAATTTTCCTCCCCGAAACTGTCTTTCTTCTGGCTGAATTGTTTTAAATTCAACAGCCGATCCTATCCTTCCGATCAACCAACCTGTTGATATATCGCCCCGTATTTAGAGTTACCTGAGGCTATCTGAACCGGCTATAATTATGAAAAGAGTTCTGGCAATATTGCTGGCTTTAATGAGCTGCCAGGTCTTAATGGCCAGGCACATTAAAGGCGGAGAAATTTCGTATCGCTACGTTGGTGCCGGCCCTAATGGATCCGACCGTTATGAACTGACGTTGCGATTATTCCTCGATTGCAATGCCTCGGGATCTCAATTGGACAGTGAAGTAAGCATCGCCATTTATGGTACCGTAGGCCAGACTCCCGCTCCCGGTTCGCCTTTCACACTGCCGTTGATGGAAGATGAATTCATCAATCTTTCTACTCCCAATCCCTGTATCGTCAATCCTTCGCCTGTATGCTACCGCCTGCGTACGTACAGCACTTTCATCAATTTGCCCCGCAGCGTTGATGGTTATACCGCGGTGTTCCAGCGCTGCTGCCGCATCGACGGTATTAATAATCTCAGTCCGAACGTATCTATCGGCTCATCATACGTGACACAAATTCATGGCACCGGCTCATTGCCCGCGGGTACCAACTCCAGCCCTTTTTTCGTAGTGAAGGATACCGTGCTCATTTGCCAGAACCGCCCGTTCCGCCTGGACTTCGGCGCATTCGACCCGAATAATGATTCATTGTCTTACGAATTTTGCGATGCATATTCCTGTCCTTCTAACCCGCCTGTTATTACCAATCCACCGCCCGCGCAAAACATAGGTTTCGTGGGATATGCGGCAGGTTATTCAGGAACGCAACCGCTCGGGCCTAATGTTACCATTAACCCGCGCACCGGTCTTATATCGGGCATAGCGCCGCCGGGCGGAAATTATGTAGTGTGCGTATGCGTTACGGAGTGGCGCGACGGCAAACGGCTGAGCACACACCGCAAAGATTTTAACGTGCAGATAGACGACCGCTGCGATTTTGCATCGGCCCAGCTTGCGCAGGATTATATTAACTGCGACAGCTTTACACAAAGCTTCCGCAACGAAGCCCCTCCTTCGCCGCTGGTAACAAGCTGGTATTGGGATTTCGGCATACCCAACAGGACCGACGACACTTCTACCCTTGAAAGACCCACGTTTACTTTTCCTGATACAGGAGTATATACTATAAAACTCGTAGTAAACAAAGGGCAAACCTGTCCCGATTCCGCTACTTCCATCCTGAAAATCTATCCAGGCTTCTTCCCCGGCTTTACAGTGAGCGGGGCATGCAAGGATTTTCCATTCATCTTTACCGATACCACCACAACAAGATATGGCGTAGTAACGGGCTGGAAGTGGGACTTCGGCGATGAGACCACTACCACCGACCAGTCTAGCCAGCAGCATCCGCAATGGCAGTACGCCACGGCGGGCACCAAGCCCGCGCGGTTCATTGTGCAAAACACTAAGGGGTGTATCGATACGGTATTCAAGGATGTGATAGTGTACGACAAGCCCCCGATAACGCTGCCTTTCAGCGATACGCTCATCTGCAGCATCGATACATTGCAACTGAGCGCGTCGGGACTGGGCAATTTTACCTGGGCGCCCAACTACAATATCATCAACGCGGCATCTGCTAACCCGCTCGTATACCCGAAGGTTACCACGGACTACATTGTAACATTGAATGACCGCGGTTGCATCAACCACGATACGGTAAAGGTGCGCGTAGTTGATTTTGTAACGCTCGATGCAAAGCCCGACAGCACGATTTGTCTTACCGATAATGTACAACTGAATGCATCCGGCGATGGATTGTATTTCAGGTGGTCGCCCGCGGCAACGCTGGATGATCCCACGAAAAAAATGCCGGTAGCAACGCCCAATACGCCCACTGCCAGTTATACTGTTATAGCAAGCATCGGGAAATGCACGGCCACCGACGTGGTCACTATTCGCACGGTGCCTTACCCTCGTGCATTTGCGGGACCTGATACTACCATTTGCTACGAGGATACCGCTAGGCTGCGTGGCAGCATGATCGGCAGTTCCTTCTCATGGACGCCGGCAACCACCCTGCTTAATACAAATACCTTGTCCCCGTTCGCCTTCCCGCTGCGGCCAACGGATTATATACTTACTGTATACGACAACCTGGGATGTCCTAAACCCGGCAGGGACACGGTGAAGGTGGATGTACGGCCAAGAATATTTGCGTTTGCGGGAAATGACACTGCGATCGTTGTAGGACAGCCGCTGCAATTGAACGCAACCGGCGCTGAATTTTTCGAATGGAATCCCGCAACGGGCCTCAGCAACAAAAACATCGGCAATCCCATCTGCATGCTAAGCGACAACATGACCTACACGCTCAAGGCCATGACAGAACAAGGATGCTTTGCAATGGATACCGTCAATATTATTGTCTTCAAGACCAAGCCTGATATTTTTGTTCCCAATGCATTTACGCCCGGCAGCCGCAGGAACAATTTATTCCGTCCTGCAAAAACACCGGGTGTCAGCCGCCTCGATTACTTCCGCGTGTACAACCGCTGGGGGCAACTCGTATTCAACACTTCCGAGATCGGCCGCGGTTGGGACGGCACTATTGGAGGCAAGCCACAATCCAGCGGCACTTACGTATGGATTGTGCAGGGGCGCGATTACCTGGGAAATACGATTTTCAAAAAAGGAGTGATGATTCTCGTCAGATAGCCACATACCACAAACCATAAACTTCTTATTTTGCGCCCATGAATAAAACCGTGTTTATTACCGGCGCTACTTCGGGGTTTGGAAGGGCTTGTGCAGAAAGGTTCGCGGCCAGTGGTTATAACCTCATCATCAACGGACGCCGCGAAGAAAGGCTGCAGCAACTGCAGCAACAATTGCAGCAACAACATTCCATCAAGGTATTGCCATTGGTATTTGACATACGGCATAAGCAGGCTGTTTTTACTGCAGTGAATGATCTTGCCGCGGATTGGCAACACATCGATGTATTGGTGAACAACGCCGGGCTTGCACTGGGCCGGGATTATTTTGAAGACGCCGACATGGACGATTGGGAAACCATGCTCGATACCAATGTAAAAGGACTGTTGTACGTTTCAAGGGCTGTAATACCATTGATGCAAAAACAAGGTTCGGGACATATCATCAATATCGGTTCCACCGCGGGCAAGGAAGTATACGAAAAAGGCAATGTGTACTGCGCTTCCAAATACGCGGTGAATGCCATTTCACAAGCCATGCGCATCGACCTCCTGCGGCATGGCATAAAAGTAACGCAGGTAAATCCAGGCGCGGCCGAAACGGAGTTCTCACTCGTGCGCTTTAAGGGAAATGCTGAAACGGCGGCGAGCGTGTACAAGGGCTTTCAACCGCTAAGCGCCCAGGACGTGGCCGAAGTAGTGCACTATTGCACCACCCTTCCGGCACACGTGTGTATCAACGACTTAGTGCTTACCTCCACGGCCCAGGCCAATTCATTTTACTTTCACAGGACATAAAAATACGGGGTAACTTTATCCGTAGGTTTTAACATTTTGTAGTAATACTACCAAGGGCGGAGTAGAGGAATTACTAATTGACAATATTTTAATTCATAGGCCTTTACATTGTAAAAACTAATAGCTAATTTCGATTTTGTCCAACATTTCTTATCAAAAACTGGGGTAGTTATGGGTAGGTTCCTATGTAAAATCTGTCTGATCGCTTTGGCATTTGCCGCCAAGCCTGCACTCTCGCAGGAAGTCATACGCCAGCAGGCATGTGATGTTGCCCAATACAAACAACAGATCGATAGCTTGAAAGTGTTATTTGCCAACGCTGGTTTTGCATTGGTGCGCGAAGCTTCCATGACCATGGAAAGCGAATACGAAATGCCCATCATTCTCCAGATGCAGCAAGGCAGCCTTTACCATTTTGTATTTATCGGCGAACCCACCTCTAAACTGTATGAAGTGCGCATGTACGACTGGAACGAGCGCCAGGTAGCTTACGAAAAGAAAATGTGGGGGGATATCGATGGCAACATTATCAACTTCGCTTACACTCCTCAATTTACCGAATACCACATGATCAAACCTGTACAGGTAAACAAGCAAAAGAAGAAAGGATTATGTGGGTATGTAATGCTGCTAAAAAAAGTGAGACAATAACATTACTGCGCCAGCGCGATCCTAATCTGCAATCCCGCCCTGGTGGTCGTAATCGGCGGTGCCGTAGATATCTTCGGTATTACCCTTCTCTGGTCGAAATACAATTTGATATTAACGCGGTTATTTAAGACGTAGTCGATAGACGGCGAAATGATCACCTCTTTTTGTCCCGAGGTGGGCAAAGCAACGGTCTGGTCGAGGCGGCTGTTGGACGTAGCCACGTCGCGCAGGCTGAAGTCGAGCCTGAAGTTGATGTCATTGTCCAGTTTATTGGATGCCTGGTCCTTGCCCGGCAATTTGATTCGGAATGGCAGCGGGAACCCTCTCTTTCTCCAACCCGCACCGATGGTAAATTCAGTAGTCCTGTTTTCGCTCAGTTGGAAGTCAACAAGGCTAAGGCTTAGCGTACGCGACTTACGGTACTCGAACCTCGCGGAAACCTGGTTGGTGAACTGCATGTCGAGATCCAGCAAGGGCGCAAACTGCTCGCTGATGGTAATGTTCGGCACCAGGAAGTAAGGAACGAAATTTCCTGAAAGCGTATCGATGAAGAACGGATACCCGGCGCGGAAAGGATCCTGGAACAACAGGGCCGAGTTAAAGCTGTTCATGCTCAGCGTACCGCTGTACGCATGGCTCACGGAGAAGTTGCTGAATATTTTTTCCAAACCCGGAATGCGCGTGAGGCCATTATAAGTAACACGCCAGTTGGGCCTGGGCAATATGCCGCTGAACGGATTGGACTTAACGCTGGGATTGTTATTCTTGATCAGCGAAACCTTCTGCGGATCCTTGCCTGTATATGCAGCGATAAATGCGGGCAGTAGCACGTCCTGCGAATAACGCGTGTAACCCACGTAATATCCATCAGGCTGCTGTTGCGGATTAGGATTGGTATAAGGATTCTGTTTCGCAAGCCGCTCCGACAATACAATACGGTAATCCTGGAACTTGCGGAAAGCCGCGGTCACTTCATTCTCCTTGAAAGGCTCGAACAGCGTTTGGAACGCAATGTAGCTCACGCTGAAGCTACCGGTCGAATACGGATTGAGCCTGGAGAACTTACCGGTATACCCTAACGTGTCCTTATACAATTCACTGTACGATTTACCGAATGTTTTATCGAGGTTGATATCGATGTTCAGGTCACGCACCGGTTGCAACTGGGCGGTAATACTTATTTTCTGAGAATAGTCCTGCCGGTTTTGATAGTTGAAGTTCGGGTCCATTGTCAGCCATCCCTTCTGCGCATAACGATTGATGTCATTTGTATCGGGCTGCTTGCCGAAGATGAAGCCGAGGCCCGGCGCGCCGCTGCGCAGGTTAGTGCCGATGAGTTGCGTACTATCGGTATAACCGTAAATAGTAGTGGTGGCGTTTTCAGTATAATTTATGCTCACCCGCTTTACCGAAGTAAGTATGCGGCCGAGAGCTTTGGTAAATCCATTCAATTGCACCGGAGCGTTCGGGTCCCTTCTCCTGCGCTTGCCGCCGGTTGTATCTGTTCTCCGCGTGGTATCGGGTTGCGTATATGTGCTGGCCGGCGCATCCTGGTCCAACGCACGCAGCCATCTCGACTTCGAGTACAGCCGCGTAAAGTCCAGTTCCGCCGTTATATTTTTATCCTGCCCGTTTTGCAGCGTATTGCCAAGGTTCTTTGCTACCAGCGAAGCGCCGATCCAATTGAAGGTGGCGGTGTAGTTCAGCCGTATAGAAGTCCAATCGAGCAACGGGAACTTGGTAGTAGGCAGCACGTACGATGCGTTGGCGCGTTGCGTATAAGAAACGTTGCGCCCTCCTCTCCAGAAGTTGTTCCACATGCGCTCTCTTTCGCGCCTGTCGAGGCGTCCGCTGTCTTCGTCTACCCATGCCCGGTTCTGGGCGCTGAAATCGAGGTTGATGGAGCGTGTGAGGTCCCATCTTAAATTATATACACGGTCGAACGTAAAGAACTTATCATAAGTTTCCTGCGTGAATGACTTGGGAACGCCCACATTCCTGGGCCTGAATATGCCGAACTGCCGGTGTATGTCTGCACGCACGCCGATGAGCGATGGCAGCGGGTTGAAGTTGATATCTTTGAACAATGCAAACCAGGGTGAGCGCGACCGCACCACGCGTTTAAATGGCTCCCAATATTTTGGAGTGGCCACATAGTTATATCCAACGCCCGCTTTATACGTGCGGCGCTCATCGCTTTCAATCAATGGCGTATGTCGTTCCTGTTTTGTATAAGAGTAAGTAAGATCGAGGTTCTCGACGCTCCAGGGCTTTTGCTTTTTACCCGAAGTGTTGTTCTTTCTTACATTGGTAAAATTGATGGTGGTGATAGTGGTCTGGTCGATGGCATCGTTCTTAATGGAATCCTTTGCTGCGCCCGAAACCGCCTTGATCTTATCCTTCAGTTTTATATCCAGATCATACGGATCGTATTGCGGCGTGCTGGTGGCTTTGGAAATCCCTCCGTAGAATGGAATAGATATGCCCCAATTCTTCGGCATTAAAAGCCCAAGCTCCAGCGAAGTGGCAAAATCCAGTTGCGTCAATTGGTCCCTCGGCCGTTGGTTCACGCGCTGATCGATAGGACCGAATCCTATGCTGCGGTAACTCCCCGAGAGGTACGCCGTACCGAGACCGGCAATTTTAAAGTCGACCCTGCCCAGGGCCGCATATGCGCCTTCTTCATTCAATTGGGATAACCTCAGTTCATTGAACCATATTTCCGAGCAGGTGGTCTCAAGGTTATCATTCGATACGCCCAGGAAAAATGCACGCACTTCGCCCAGGTTCGGATTACCGTAAATGGCAATTGTTTTTCCATCTATTACTTCCGAATAATATCCACGCAACCTAGGGTCGGTAACCGGCAGGTTGTTGCGTCTCACTTTCAGTTGTACCAGTTTGTCCAATTCCAGGTCCAGTTCATTTTCCATGGGCCATATTTCCGTATCTGCATTGGCGCCCCATGGCGTTTTCTTCAACGGTATCCTGATCTCGTAATAGTTATTGATAAAATCATTACCAAGACGAATAACCGCGCTAAGGTCATTATCCGCCAGAAGATTGTCGTTGTCGGTAGCTTCCACGTGAATGAACATTTGCAGGCGTCCATACTGGCGCAAATCGAGGTTCATCGTCTTAAACACACCCCTTGACTGGTGCCTTTCCAAACGGCATACCTGCATGCTGATGGCTTGTTCGTTTTGCAACAGCAATGTATTGTTATTGCTCAGTTGTTGCTGGCGCACCACGCCGGGCGGCTCCACGTAACGGACGGGCTTGCGGAAGCTGTTCTCTTCTTTATTTACCGCCAGCACGTTGAAATCAGTAGGCGTATTTGCCGGCAATGGCTTGTATTGTCCGGTAGTATCCAGCTCGAAAGTAAACCGCCTCCATTGGTTACGGATAAGCTCCAGCTTTGCAAAACGGCATACTACTGAATCCGAGAAGTTGTGCAGGAACATCCTGATGAAACGGATGGATTTGAAGTCGGGAATGTTACCGATTTTCTTTTCATACTCCGCGATCGGTATCCTGAACAGGTACCATTTTTCACGCTTGCCTCCATTGGGTGTAAAATCCCTGATGTCTGTAATGAAGTTCCTTCCTACCTGCAGGTCCGCTGGCCTCAGGTCGATTCGGTACTGGAAATATTCTTCCAGCTCATTCAAAGTATTATCGCGGTTCAGCTCTTCCTGGTCGGGATACAAGGTAAACGCGGTAACGAACTGCTGGTCGCCGGAGGCAACGGGCGAGTTGCCGTGCGGGTTATTGATATTTTTATAACGGCCGAGGATCTTCGTTTGTGCCTGGTCGTAAGCCGCATCGCGGTAATTGCGGAAGTTGTCCAGCGAAGGGTCGTTGATGGCTGCCTGGTAAACGGGTGAGTTCACGCCGAAGTTGGCGGCCAGTTGCGCGAGGTATTGTTGGAACTTGCCTTTCTCTCCATCATCGGTCAATCCATCAAAGCCCACGTCCTGGTAGGGGCGGTCGTCGGGATCGTTGCTGAACGCATTGGTCACTTGTATGGGATTGGCCGGCACCCTGCCCCACTTGCTGGTTGAATCGATCAGCGCGGGTATTTTGGGTGTGTTCAATCCATTTTCAAAAAATCTTCTTCCATCTCTCAGGATATCCTCTGAAATATTACCGAGGTTGAAATACAATTGTCCGCCAGCGCTGCCTGGACTGTTCAGGAAAGGGTCCTGTAGCCAGAACTCGATGAACTCTACGTTGCCCGTTTCAAAATCCACCTGGTCAATGGCGCGCATAATGCCGCCCCATTTGGCTGTCGGGTTCAGAAACCTGCCTTGTGCATTTATCGCGGTGTCGCTCGCTTCAAAATTATAAGGTCCTTTTTCACGCGGGTAATATGCCAGGTCGAATGTTACCAGTTGCGCCTGCCCGAAATCAGTGGTCCTGTTCGGGAAGATCTGCTGCACGGTAACAGGACGGATGGTGGGATCCACTAAATTTTCATAACCGCGCACCGGGTTGTTGGGGTTGCGGTTATCCTGCAATACAGGTTCGATATTATACCAAGCCAGTTTTGCACGGTTGAACCCATACGCCAGTGAATCTCTTAGGTCTGCTTCGGGGAAAAGACCATTCCCCTGCGGTGTTGATGCAAGCGCCCAGCTGATGAGCGGAAAACGGAGGTCGATGGAGTTGCGGGTTCCTTCGAAATCGTCGACAAATATCAAACCATTGCCGCCCTTTCCTATCTGTGGCGGGTGACCAGGTTTCAGGTAGGCTGCCTCACCATATGCGTTGATGGTGCTCATTTCGTTGCTGGTGTAAAAGGGCAACTTGTCCAACCACCGCGTGAGCCTTGGAAAATCCGAGCGGTAATTGAAGTCTACCCCGTACATGGTATTGCGGATCGGGTCTTCGTTGTACACTGTTTTGGTAAAGAAGGGACGCTCGCCCAATCTTACCATCGTAGCGCCGAGACTTAACTGTTCCGTAGCGGTATTTTTTGCGATATAGTCCAGCCGCAATCCCATGAAGTTTCGCTGCTGAATGCCAAACCCCGCATTGTTCTCGTACTGCACGCTTACCGGCACGCCGGAATTGATGATGGCCTGATTGATGATCTTGACCGTACCGAGATTGTAGTCGACAGAATAATCATAGTTCTCGCGCAGCACCTGTCCGCCTGCCGACACCGTTACCGACCCAGGTGGAACATTGAATGCTCCCAAAGAAATTTCGGAGGTCGATTGTCCTTTGGCCGAACCGGCGATGATGAACCGGTCGAGGTTGGCGTAGGTCTTGGCCACCTCCTTGATGGTATCGTACAAAGGATAAAAGAGGTACTTGTCACGCAAGCCCACGTTGGGCCCGGTGAAAGCAGTATCCAGGTCATGCCCGAACGGTTCCAGCAAAGGAAAAATGATGCGGGCCTGCGACGAGACCACCGTTAGTCCTTCCAGGTAATCGAATACCCCATCGGGCTGCGGGTCCGACCGCGTATTGAGCCGGTCGAGGTTCAGCACCCGTATGAGTGGAATGCCCGTTTTATCTCCCTCGGGCAGGTAAGGCTTGGGGCCCATGCTTGGTTCTTCATATAATACCTGTAGCCTGAAATCCGAGGGCTGAATGCTTGAGATGAAGCTGCCATCGGATGTTCTAAGCGTATAAATATTTTTCATCATCAGGTCCCAGGTAGGTAACTGGGTACGCTGCGAAGTAGCTTTCAGCAATTTCAGGAACAATACCTTTTGAATGCCGGCCTTGTTGCCCGTGGTGTCCGGTGGAATGTCCTGCGAAAATTCACCCACCTGGTAAATGCGGCCATTATAGCTGTATTGAAAGGCTACGGCCAGCACCTCGTCGGGTTGCAGCGGTTGGTTAAGCGAAATGAAACCTACCTGTTGATTGTAGATATAATCATTGGGGCCCAGCTTGCGTGCGAATGTTTTTTCAAAATCCTGAACGGGTTTCAATCCCAATGCGGACAGCTTACCGGTTATAAGTGAAGGATTCCGGCTATCGGGATCGGTGATGATGCGACGGTACAGGTCATTTGCATCGTTGAAAGGATAATCCAGCGCGGTAAGCACTTGCGGGATGGTGCTGTAAGGTTCTTTTTCACCAAGGTCCATCAAGCCCACGACGTCCCGGGTTTCGGTAGTGCTTCCATTTCGGTTGGTAACCCATACCTCCATGCGCAGAATTTGTACCTGCGATTTGATCACGGGCAGGTTGCGCATGGCGGAATTATAGTTCTTCCGGAAATATTGTGATAACAGGAAGTGGCGGTTCTCTTCATAGTCATTGGCTCGGAACGAGTACGTAATGGTGGCGCTTCCGCCCGCAAAACTCTGCGATTGCCTTTGCGCCTTCTGGTTAGCGATCACGCCTGTGATGTACAGCTTGCCGAATTGCAACTGTGTCTTCAACCCAAATAATGACTGCGCGCCCTGTATCAATGAGCCCTTGGTGCTAAAGGCCACATTACCAGCTTCTATGCGTTTGATGATCTCGTCGTCGCGGCCTGTGTAATCCAGCTTTAATTGGTTCTCGAAATCAAATGTGGCCAGCGTATTGTAGTTGATAGGCAGTTTTAATTTATCGCCGATGTTGCCGATCACGCTCAGGTTGGCATTCATGTCAAAATCGAAGCCGCCTGTTCTCCTGGCGCGTTCGGGCAACGCAGGGTTTTTGATGTTTTGCCCCTGGTAACCCGCCAGGATGTCGATATTTCCCTGGGGCCTGATCTCTACCTTGGGTAGCCCGTCGGGCCCTGCCCCGAAGATGCGGTTCACCAGGCTATTGTGCCATTGCAGCTTGGGCCTTTCCATTTTGCGGTTAAGGGAGCTAAGGATGTTGGCGCGTTTCTGGAAATATTCTATCTCGGCTTTGCGGGCCATTATACGTTGAAACTCCTCGAAAGTGAGGTAGGTCGGGCTGCGGTAGTACTTACCCCCGATCTTTTCAACTATGTAGTACCGTTTGGTGGCGGGATCGTACTCGATGGAATCGGTGATGTTGGAGGGATTTTTAAGGTCGAAGGTATTGCGGCCGGGGTAGGTGAACCTGTCGCCCCTCCTGTCCTGGATGGGATATTTTAGTGTATCGACCTTAATCCGGCCTGTATCCTGGAAGGGCATGCCGGCGGCCATACTCTCTGTGGGTGAGAAAGCAGTCAGAACGGCAAGCAGGACCGGGACGATAATAAATGGTCGGGTAATACAGGTCACAAGTCTTCCTACAACATTGGTTACGTATAGGTTTGCTCTATAGGCTTACAGTGATTTAAGTGCTTTTTTGATGATGTCTTCAACCTGTTTCAGGTCCGGTTCGGCCGTCATAACCTTTTTAATGGCCTGTTCCCCGGTATTCCTGCCGATACCCAGCGAGATCAGTGCATTTAACGCGTCCTGCTCAAGGGAATTGCTTATCAAGGGGGAAATATTTGGTCCTGTACTGCCCCGGTTCACCTTATCCTTCAGCTCCAAAATGATCCTTTCGGCGGATTTTTTTCCGATGCCTTTGATGCTTTCCAGCATTTTGGCATTACCCTGTGTAATGGCCCGGCTTATTTCCTCGGGCCTAAGAGAAGACAACATCATGCGGGCGGTTGCTGCGCCTACCCCGCCCACGCTTAACAGTTGCAGGAACATCTCTTTTTCAGCCGGCTCAAAAAAACCGAAAAGGGTATGCTTGTCCTCCTGTATATGCAGGTGGGTCAGCAAAACTCCTCTTTCCAAACCCTGTATGCGGGAATAGGTGTTCAGGCTTATCTGCACTTCATAACCCACTCCATTCACATCTACCTGAACCATGGCCGGCAACTTGTGTACGAACTCACCCTTTAAAAAAGCAAACATCGCCACGAAAATAGGGTTTTTACGAATTGAGAAATTTGCCATCCGGCAAATTCAGAGATTAATTGTTCCGGGCAAGGCATCCCGGTTCCAACAATGCATATTATACGAGAAAAATCCGCCGCGGGATGGTTCGTTAACCGGTAGTTATCGGGGTTAGAAACCTTGTCCCTTCTTTTCATTACTTTTACGCACTTTTTTCATTAATCACCCATTTAATGACTAAGATAACTGCAGCCATTACAGCCGTTGGCGGATATGTTCCCGAGGATAAGCTTACCAATTTCGACCTGGAAAAAATGGTAGATACCAACGATGAATGGATCCGCACCAGGACGGGTGTTGCCGAACGGCGCATACTGAAAGGCGAAGCCAAGGGCAGTTCGGACCTGGGCGCTCCCGCCGTGCTGGACCTCTGCAAAAAAAGAGGCATTGATCCTTCAGAGATCGATTGCATGATCTGTTGCACCGTAACGCCGGACATGATGTTCCCGGCCACCGCCAATATAATTTGTCATAAAATCGGCGCTAAAAATGCTTTTGGTTTCGACCTGGAAGCTGCGTGCTCGGGCTTCCTGTATGGAGTTACCACCGGGGCCGCGCTGATAGAAAGCGGGCGATATAAAAAAGTAGTGGTGGTAGGCGCGGATAAAATGAGCGCTATTGTTGACTACAGCGACCGCACTACGTGTATTTTATTTGGTGATGGCGCCGGCGCTGTGTTGCTGGAACCTAACGCCGAGGGATATGGGATTTTAGACAGCATACTGCGCAGCGATGGCACCGGGATAAATTACCTGCATATGAAAGCCGGCGGATCGCTTAAACCTCCCAGCGTTGAAACCGTTGCTGCCGGCGAACACTTTATTTACCAGGAAGGACAGGCCGTATTCAAGTTCGCTGTAAAGGGCATGGCCGATGTGAGCGCTGAATTATTGGAAAAAAATAACCTTACCGGTGACGATATTGCATGGCTGGTGCCTCACCAGGCCAACAAGCGCATTATAGATGCTACTGCTAACCGCATGGGCCTCTCCCAGGACAAGGTGATGCTCAATATCCAGAAATATGGCAATACCACCGGGGGCACCATTCCGCTTTGCCTGTGGGAATGGGAAAGCCGGTTGAAGAAGGGAGACAATATCGTGCTGGCCGCGTTCGGCGGAGGGTTTACATGGGGAGCTACGTTGGTGAAGTGGGCGTATTGATAGACACATCAGGTGCACATGAAAAAATGCTGCGTATTATTCTTTGCGTTGATAGCAAGCTACCTTTTGGCTGCACAACAGGACAGTGCGGTCTGGAAGCAATATCAATCGGAACAACGGGCCATTGGCAGGTCATTCAGCAATTATTTTTATCCTCGCTATGCAACACTGTACTCCTTGCCGGAAAAGGAATTCATTGTAAAAATCGATTCTGCGCGGGCCTTGTTCGATGAACTGCTCCATAAATACAGCAACCAGCTCGATAAAAGCTTGGTTGACGACGAAACCATTTCCATCAAATATTATTTCGATAAATTAATTATCGACTATCCTTCCAATTATGAAACATACGCGGGCAAGCCTCTAGAACCCTCTCCCCTTATCACAAGGCTTATCGAAAAAAATTTACCCGACCTGAACAACCCGGAGCTGCTTACCAATAGCGACCTGCGGGAATACGTAAAGGCATTTTTATATTTCTATGAAAATGCCGCGCATAAAAAAGGACAATATCAACATTCCGACAACCAGCACCTGGAAGCCGCCTGGGACTTAATTTCGAAATGGATCACCCAAGAGGAATGCGCCGAAACCTGGAAGTATGAATACCTGCGTAACCATATCGAGAACTACGGCATAAAAAACATTGGCCGTTTCTACCGGGATTTTAAAGACATCTGCACCAACATCGAATACTACAATAATATTACCGCCATGCACAAGGCGGATTCAATCGGGCGGCAGGGACACATGATAAGGACCTATAAGACCGTTGGTTCCTTTAAGCTGGACATGCATATTTTTTTATCAGATAGCATACGCTATAATCAAAAGCGTCCGGTGATAGTGTATTTCCACGGCGGGAGCTGGTCCGAAGGCAAACCCGATTGGTTCTTTGATGTATGCAAATGGTATGCAAAGCAAGGGTGGATGGCTTGCGCGGTAGAATACAGGGTATCGAACAGGCATGGAAGCCTGCCGTTTCAGTCAGTCATGGATGCGCGTTCGGCTATACGGTGGATTCGTCAACACGCTAATGAGTTTAACATCGATACTTCAAAGATCATTGCGTCTGGCAATTCTGCCGGCGGCCACCTGGTGTTGTGCACGGCATTGGCAGATAAATGGAACGAAGAAACCGATGATCTTTCCTTTAGCCCGGTACCAAACGTTTTATTGGTGAACGCCGGCGTGTTCGACCTTACTGACGACCGCACCGCCTGGATCAGGAAAGGATTGAAGGACAAGAACACCGTAAAGGAAATCTCGCCCAACCATCTTGTAAAGCCCAACATGCCACCTACCTTGCTCATTCACGGAACAAATGACGGCAGCGTGCCGTTTGAAACTGCCAAAGTATTCGAGCAGGAAATGAAAAAGGCCGGTAATAATTTCGAGTTCCATGCGCTGAAAGACGCTCCCCATTTCATTTGGTACCAGCGGCCCTACTCTGCTGATGTTTCGTTTCTGCGTGCTGAATTCCTGAAGAAGCTGGAATATTAATCTTAATTTACTTATATGAAAAAGCTATCCACGCTGTTGATTGCGGTGGCGCTTTGCTGCACCGCCTTTGCCCAGCCTGACCTGGGGCCGATAACAGATTCTATCCGCAGGGAAGGGCTTGCGCTCTATAAATGCGAAATGGCTTCCTGGTATGGAACGGATATTTTTATGGAAAGGTTTAAGGACCTGCGTCAAAAGGCCGGCGGTTATTTTTCTTATTACAAGAATGACCAGGCCACCTGTATTTTTTATTCAAAAGAAGAAAAGCCGAAAGTGCTGGCAAGCTTTACTTTCGACAGCACTTACGATGTAAGCCGCGCACAGGTAGACGCAACTGAAAGGGCATTTACCACGGAAGAAAGTGAACTGTACACGCTTAGGAAGCTGGCATCGGATGATATTTACAGCGATACGCTGTATAAGTCGTACAAGAATACCAACCTGAACCTGATCCCACTCGTCAGCTACGGCCAAAAGAAAGTATATGTATTAACGGGCCCTTCTATCGGCGGTGTGGTGGTCATTGGCAACGATTACCTGATCACTTTCGATAATGACAATAAGATCGTCAGCAGGAGGCGGTTACACAAAAACATTATTCCCATCGAATACGGGAAGAATACGGAAGGCCAGGCTGAAACGGGAATGGCCATGCACTCACATTTACCGGAGACAGGGGATTTTATAACGGCAACGGATATCTGCACTTTGATGCTGTACGCCAAGTACGCGAAATGGGAGCAGCATATTGTAATTTCTGAAAAATACGTATCTATCTGGTACTGCGATAAGAATAGTTTGTTGGTGCTGACAAGGGACGCGTGGGAAAAGATCTATAAAACTTCAGAGAAAGAAAAAAAGAAACAAGAGTAATTATTTTTTCCTGCTCCACACGATAAAATCTGTTTGCGGAATTTTCTGTACGCCCAGTTGCCTTAGCATATTTACCAATTGCCCGCGATGGTAGGTGCCGTGGTTGATCACCTGCAGGCAAACCTGGTAGGTAGGTTGCTTAAAATGTTCCTTCTTTAGATTATAATAGCTGAACACATGGTCCAGCGCCATTTCGGTTGCATTGGCCAACCATTCTTCCCATAGCCTGTTTTGCTGTTGCAGTCCCGCCACCGCGTCCTGTATGCTTCCTGAAAAATTGGTGCTGGGTGCAATTACTACTTCCTGGAGTTTCATGCGCTGCCACCAGATGCTCTCTGCGTCCCACATGTGCAGCAGCGTGGCCCGTATGCTGGTAAAGCTGCTGGGAAGCTCTTTGTTGCTTAGGTCGTCGGGCAACTGCAGTATTATTTCGCATAATTTCTGGTTGGCCCAGCCATTATAAACAGCTAACTGGCGCAGTAATTCTTTCATCTCGAAATTCGGTTTACTTTTGAACGGTTCAAGGGTAAGCGAATTAACAAATAAAGTTGACATGGCAGATAAAAATTTTACACCTGATACACCCAGCGGCCCAACCGGCTTTAGCTCTATGGCCATTCATGGTGGCCACCGGCAGGACCCGAACTATGCGCACCTCACGCCCATTTATGCATCTTCTACTTACGTGTACGATACTGCGGAGCAGGGCATGCGGCGGTTCAGCGGCCAGGAAGATGGTTATATCTATTCCCGTTGGGGCAATCCTACCATGACGGAAGCAGAAGAAAAGATAGCCGGGATGGAAAGCTTCGGTCTCACCGACGCGCAAGGCGCGCCACTGCAGTTGAAAAGCATTTTACATGCATCGGGCATGGCGGCCATCTGCACCATGATACTCGGCAATGTAAAAGCGGGCGGCAAGATCCTCACGCATTATTCCCTGTACGGCGGAGCGCAGGAACTGTATCATAAAATATTGCCTTCGCTGGGCATCGAGCCTGTGGTGGTGGACCTGCGGGACCTCAACAAGGCCGAAGATGCATTGAAAAAAGACAAGGCCATCAGCTTCGTATACCTCGAGACGCCCGCCAACCCCACGGTTATGTGCGTTGACATAGAAGCGCTGACCAGCCTGGCAAAGCAATATGGTAAAAAAGTAGGCTGCGACAATACCTTCGCTACGCCCTATTTGCAGCAGCCATTTCGATATGGGGTCGATTTTGTAATGCACTCCACCACCAAATTCCTCAACGGCCACGGCACCGCTATTGGCGGGGTGCTGGTGGGAAGAGATATCGAATTCATGAAAGAAGAAGGCACCAAGCTGCACCGGTTACTCGGCGGCAACAGCAATCCATTCGATGCCTTCCTGCTCATCAATGGCATGAAGACCCTCGAAGTACGCATGGAACGCCATTGCCACAATGCCATGGAGATCGCGAATTTCCTGGACGCACATCCCGCTGTATCCAAAGTAAATTATACAGGGCTTCCCTCGCATGCCGATCACCACGTGGCCATGAAACAAATGCGGCATCCCGGCGCCATGATGAGCTTTGAGTTAAAGGAAGGATTGGAAGGCGGTATCCGTTGCATGAACAAATTGAAGCTCTGCCTGCGGACCGTATCACTGGGCACCTGCGAAACCCTGCTTTGCCACCCCGCATCCATGACGCATTTCGGGGTACCCAAAGAGCAGCGCGAACAATACGGAATAACGGACGGGCTCATACGCATGAGCGTGGGAATGGAAAATGCAGCGGATATTATTAATGATTTGGACCAGGCGTTGAAATAAGGTTATTACGTCATTTGGTCATCAGGTCATTGGTAGCCGAATTACTATTGACTCAATGACTTAATGACCTAATGACTTATCACTTCACTACAATTGTCTTGATGCTAGTCCCAGGCAGTCCATTGGCGCTTATGCCTTGCACTACTATAAGATAATTTCCGGGAAGGTCGGAAGTATAGAAACTGCTTTGCATATTGCCACCCGCACCTGAAATGTAATGGGCCTGCCAGAACAATACATTCCGTGTATCGGGCATGCGGCTGTTCTTTTTATCAGGCGTGCTGTAATCGGGATGATAAAATTCCCTTTGCAATTGCAATCCCTGGAATTCCACCACTACGGCCGCGGGGTCCAATTCAAAACCTGCAAGGTCCCCTTCATAAGTTGAAAAGCTTACGATGCCGTTGCAGGTAAGATTGCCCCAATAGTATTTACGCCCCATCACCTCTATTTTCCTGATCTTAAGCGGGTCGAATGCAATCAGCTTGTCTAGCTTGAACAGCGGCACGCCGTCGAGCAATACAACAGGGCCGGCATTGAAATGCAATTGCGCCGGAATGTTCAGCACCTGGAAATAATACCCGCTGGCGTCTTTGCGTATGCGGACCGCGTCCACGAACTCCCGCATCACTTCTTCCATCGTAGGAAAGCGCGTGTAGTCGTCGAGGTAATACTGCCTATCGGGAGTACCATAAAATAGCGAAGTATCGTAAGCAGCAGGCACAATGAACTGTCCCACCTGCACCGGTTGAAACGAATTGGAAAGCATGGCATTCAGGTGGCGGGTTTCCAATTGGCCCCTCCATGCTTCGGGCAATGCAAACCTTGGCAAGCGTATGGAATCCAAAGGGGGTGCAAAAGCATCGATGACATCGATACGGTAACGGTTGGAATTGCTATCGGCTTGCAGCACCATTTCATTCGGGCCAAAAATATCGCGGGTTACAAATATTGTGCGGCCGTTTTCATTGCTAACCGCATTGCCTACCTGGAATTGCTGGTCTGCAAACGATAAATAGCTCGTTACTCCTGGCGCCGGGTTACCCGTTGTTTTATCTATTACACGCGCATGCACCGTAATGCCCTCGTACTCGGGTAAAAATTCAAATGCGGGCTTGCTGTTTTGCGCCATGTCTTCCCAGCGGAACCTCCTCCAGCCTTGCGTGAGCATCAGATGGTCCGTTGCCCTGTTCACCTCCTCAGAAGGTTGACTGAAATAATACGCGGGCGATTCAATTGGTCCCGCCAGGTCCGAACCAAGCCACAGGTATTGCTCTATGGTCTGCATATTGGCCGGCTGCAACGAATCGATCATGAATACCGATACAGACAGGTCACCACGAATGGGCGCATTCCTTTCATTTTGCGTATTGATGTCCAGCGTGACCTTCGAACGCGTATTGTATTCCTGTTGATCGGTCCTGATGCTGATGTTCATGTTGGCGGTGGGCCTTTTAAAATACAACCGTTCGCATACGGGTTGGCGGGCATCATTGAAAATAGTAAGATGGGAAACGCCTTCGCCCAGCGCATTCTTTTCAATGATCCATTCCGCCTTGCCGTTATTGAAATTCTTTGCAAGCGCCAGTTTTACTGCCTGCCGCGTATGCACCAGCAGGTATACGGGCAATGCCCTATCGGTATCGGTAGTGGTAACGCTTATGGTCAACCGGTCATTGCCTGTTTCGGTTACGCGCATTACGGCCCCCTGTCGGAATACCTGCGGCAAGGGCGCGGAAATGGTCTTCCCATTTGCCAATCGTACCCATGCCTTGTAATTACTATTGGGGTGTGGAACAAAATCAAAACTTCCCATGCCAAACCCGGAGGTTTTGAACGTGATCTGCGAACGGGAAGTAGTATCGTTCTTTTCATCTGATACAATGCCCTCGCCTTCTATTCCCTTTCCATATTGGTCGGTAATGTGAAAGGCTATCCTGCTTTGCAGGCCATAGACAAGGTTACCGCCTTCGGGAAAGAAGCGGATGGTATAGGCTTCGCGCTTTTCCAGCGATTGCCAGTCGGGGCGCCTGGAAGTATTGACCAATGTGATGGTCTTTTGAAAAAAATACGACTTGTCGAAATTCTTCATCCAGTTGGTATACGCCCGCAGCATATAGTTGCCCGATCCAAGATAAGCCGGCAACAACAGCGAGCCGCTCCTGTTTCCATTCCGCTCGCCCAGCCCGACCTTGGCTTGCACCAGCGGCTTGCCTTCGTGGTCCAATAACTCCACGTAGGCCACCTTGCTAAGGTCGGTGGGCATATGCGTAGCGGCGTCTACATGATATATTTTAAACCAGATGGTTTCGCCGGTGAGGTAAAAGCTTTTATCGGTATGAACGAATAATTTCTCCTGCGGCGCCTGCTGCTTGTAAGCATTGAATTGCTCCTGTATCACCGCAAGCGGCTGTTGCGCAAAACCCGGCAGGGCAGCGATCAGGATCACGACGCAACATATAACTGTTACAGCTATACGAAACGTAGTTTGATATGCGGGTCTCGGTCTTTTCATGCTTCACTCATTACCAGAAAGAGGGTTTTTGATTGGTGCCGCCTTTTCGCCTGCAATCCAGGCAGGTCTTTCTTGCGATGGCTATTCCCCCTCCCGTTACAAAATAATAAGGTGAGTATGCCGTATCGGAATAATGCCACACACGAAAGTCCACCGGGTCCTGTGGCGTAAATGCAATTGTACAGTCAATCGATGGCAATCCCCCGGTCCAATCGACTACTTCAGCCTTATTGATGAATAGCCTTTTTTCGGTTACGGTTGAGGCGGTCACAAAACCGATCACGGGCTCGCCGGTGTTGTTTATGTTGCGGATATTCCCTGCCAATTGCGAAGGTTGCGGATCGAACAAAGTGCCGAGTTGCTCCGTATTCTTTTGTAAGATCTCAAAAAACTTGTGCGCCTCCGGTGTCAACACATATTGTCTTACCAGTATGCTGTACCGCACCCCGATCTTTGGAGAGTTCTGCGGAATTACCGCCACCGGTGCTTTGTCTATCACGTCCTGGCTCAGTTTCACAGAAGATCCCAATGCGATGAGGGTCGACGGAGTTGTGCTCCAGCAATTGTATATCTGGTTGGTTGAATCTGTGAAATGGATATAGTTACCGATGAGATACATGTCGGTTTCATATACCGAACGATACTGCCATGTTTCTGTAAAATCCCAACGGTAATACCTGGAATTATTGCCCGCATCGTGCGTACTCACATACACTGTCACGTCTTTGGCCGGTGCATCGGCCTGCTTCCAGCTTAGGCTGTCGATGGGTGGACTGATCTTTACCGGCACAAAATCAGAAAGGTACTCGCTGCCGTTGGACGTCCTGATCTTAAGGCGATAGTTCTGCGACGCGTTCAAAGACAGCGGCGCCGATACGTACCTGCCGTTTGCGGACTCTGTTAAGGTGTATTGGGTTCCGCCGGAAGACTCTATCTGCACAAGGGCGGCCCGCTCCGGGTCCGACACGACGGTATCCTGCAGGTTGCGTGTTCTCGACAAGAGAATCACCGTGCTTGCGCCCGGCGTTGCATTTATCACGCCTTCAACCACTAAAAAGCGGTTAGGAGCTTTAATAGCCGGCGGCTCGTAAGACTGCTTGCAGGCCATCGTCAGCAGCAATGCACCGGTTAATAAATATAATGTTCGCATGTTGTTCGCCGTTATATTCCGGCAATCCGGTAGTTACCGGGCTGCCATTTAAAATCTGAAATTGTACGTCACAAACGGGATGACGGTCCCGAAAATTGACAACTGGTACCCCTTCACAAAACCATTCTCCTGCACGAAATACACCGAATACGCATTCTTCCTTCCCGTAACATTGTACACGCCGAATGACCATGAATTGTGCGTCACCTTCTTCTTCTTATGATTACCTTCTATCATAATGGAAAGGTCGGCCCTGAAATAATCAGGTATGCGGTGCTGGTTCCTATCTGAATAATAAATGCGCTGGCCGCCCGCAAAATCAAAAATGGCCAATGGCAGCGTCACCGGCCTTCCCGTGCTGTAGTTGACGCCCAACGAAATGCTGTACCGGTGCGAAAACCGGTAATTGCCAATGAAATTCGCGTTGTGCGGTTTGTCGTGGTTGGCGGGATAATACGTGCCTTTGTTGACGGCCTCCCCTGCCGCGGGATCGTCGGACTGCAGCAGGATACGGGAATAAGAATAGCTCACCCATCCGTTCAGCTTCCCCGATGTTTTTTTGATCAATAACTCAGCGCCGTATGCCTTTCCTTTTGAACTGATCACATCTGTTTCTATATGACGGTTCAATATCAGCGCCGCGCCGCTTTTATAATCGAGGTAATTCTTCATCTGTTTATAATATACTTCCACCGAGGTTTCGATGGAATTGGACCGGAAGTTTTTATAGAAGCCCGCTGAGATCTGGTTGCCCGATTGCGGTTGTATGTATGCATCGCTCAGCTTCCAGACATCGGTAGGCGAAATGGCATTGGTATTCGAAAGCATGTGGATGTATTGCTTCAACGTATTAAAGCTGAGCTTCACCGAAGCATTGTCCGACAAGCTGTACCTGAGCGAAAACCTGAACTCGGGATTGCTGTAGGTTTGAATGATCTTGCCCTTTTGAAAGCTGATGGTGTCCATCATGGTATTGGCGCTGCGCGGCAATCCTTCGCTGTACAGGAACTGGTTGCGCGGTCCCAGGTAATTGAAGACGGAATAGCGGATGCCCGCGCTGATGGAAAGCTCGGGCGTAATGGTATATTCATCCCCTGCATAGATCGCGCTTTCCAAGGCCTGCTCCGATTGCAGTATGTCCGGGACTACGAGCGATTGCTGCCCGAGCGGCTTAAAGCTGCCGGGATTAAGCTTGTAATAAATAGACGTGAGCCCGAATTTGAGCAGGTGCTTCACAGCCGGCGAGTACGTAAAATCGACGCGCAGGTTGGCCTGGTTGATATCGAATGCCAGGTCGTAAGCATTGGTGGCGTTGCCTTCGCTCGATACTTTATACTGGTAACGATCGAAGCCTGCCGTGAACAATCCGTACAGCTTGTTATTGAAAATATGTTTCCACTTCAGGTTCACATTCTTGTTGCCGTACTTATAAGATGTATCGTTGTTGAGCTTGAACTGGTCATTGCTGATGTACCCGTTCACGTACAAGCTGTTCTTAGCATTGATGGTATGGCTGATGTGCAGATCGAAATCATAAAACGATGCACGGCTACGGTTATACGCAGAATTCTTAAGGTTGCGCAACAGCCAGTTGGAATAGCTGCTCCTGCCGCTGGCGATAAACGAAGACTTGTCTTTTACTATGGGTCCCTCTATGGTAAGCTTGCTGGTGAGGGGGCCGATGCCACCGCTGCCCGACAGCTTTTTACTATTGCCTTCTTTGGTGGTAACATCCAGTACAGAGGACAATCTGCCGCCATATTTTTCCGGGATCGAGCTTTTATACAATTCCACTCCCTTGACCACGTCGGGATTGAATGCGGCAAAAAACCCGAACAGGTGCGAGGGATTATAAATGGTCATGTCGTTTAAGATGATCAGGTTTTGATCTGCCGAGCCCCCGCGCACGTTGAAGCCCGTGCTGGCTTCCCCTGCCGATGTAACGCCGGGCAGCGTTAATACTACTTTTAAAACATCTGCCTCTCCAAAAACCACAGGCACCTGCCTGATGGCTTTGATGGTAAGCCTGTTGGTGCCCATTTGCAGGCTTTGCACATTCGAAGTGCGGGCCGCGGTAACAATTACTTCCTTCAGGCTGGGGATGTACTCAGACAACTCGATGTTCAATTGTCCATTGGAATACAGCATCACCTGCCGCCTTGTGTTGGTCATGCCTACGCTGCTCACCTGCATGTAATGCCTGCCCGCGGGAAGCGTGAGTGAATAATACCCGAACTGGTCTGTGAGCACGCCAACGGCCAGGCTATCGATGTAAATAGATGCGCCGGGAATGGGCTCGCCGGTCCTGATATCTTTTACGTAGCCGGCCAGGGTGACCTTGTCTTTCGGTTGTGCTGTCCTGTTACCTATCTCGAACAATTTATTCTCCGCGGATACTTTGATCCTGTCTTTTACGGTGTTTGTTTCCGGCGCAGGCCGTGCTTGCGAAGCAGTATCCCTGGTTGCCCGGGTACGGTCGAAAAAATCGGGCGGCAGCGAGGTTTGCAGGAAAGGTTGCCGCGTGATGTAAATATTTCCCGAAGCGGTAATGGCAAAATGATACGGTGTATTGACGAATATCGTTCTCAATAAATCATCGATGGGTGTATTGGTCGCGGTGGCGTTCACCACAAGGCTATCGAGGTCTGAAGGGTTGTAATAAAACCGGATGGGAGTGGTTTGCTCTACCTGCTGTACAAAGCTGCTGAACCGGACCGATGAAAAATTGCCTGTAACGCGATGCGTTTGCTGGCCGTTACCCGCGAAAGGCAATAGCAAATACAGCAAACACAAACCTGCCAGGTAGTATTTTTTGCTCATCGTTCGTTCTTTATTCTATCGTAGTACGCTGCCGTTTCTGCGATCATGCGTTCCGCACCGGTCTTGAAATTTAATTTCTCCTGTTTCCAAAATGTTTTGATGGCATCGCTTTTATCCTTGAATATCGCCAGCAGGTCGTTCCGTTTCGATACATCGTGGTACATGCCGTCTTTGTACACAAAAAAAGCATTGTATGTCAGGAATGGGTATCGCCCGTCTTCGCCGATATTGCGCGCAACCTGTTTTCTTCGTTTCACATATACTTTTGTCGCGCCATTGTACACCATGTCGTAAATATCTACGGGTATCAGGTTCCTGCTGTTGGCATCGCCATTGAATTTTACGAACAAATGTCCCGCAACGCGAAAAAAATCTATCCTCGCCGGGTCTAGCTTGATCACCAGTTGGCGGTAACCTCTTATCAATACTTCATTGCTTACCAGGTCGTAGGCTATGGGAATGTCTTTATACACTACGCCGCCATAGCTAAGCGTGCCTGTTTTAAATCCCGCGGTATCCCAGAAGGGCGTGCCCCGAGTAGAAGGATAGTATGCGGTGTATTCTGTGCCATTGAACAAATTGGATGCGCCACCAACGGAAGTCATGTACATTTTATACACGGGATCAGCAGTGGAATCGATCGGCCCGGTTTGTGCGTGCGATGAGGCAGCAATAAGAGAAAGCAAAAAAATAAATCCCTTCCGGGCGTACGGATGCATAAGCAGATTCTTAATGCCGTTCAGTGGGTTCATAATTCTCCGGACAGGGGGTATAATCTTATGAATTTACGATATTTACCAAAACGAACCGCATGAGGTGTTTTTCCATTCTAATGTGCGTATTGCTTGCCGGAGCTGCGTATTCTCAGACTATCGACAAGCGTTTGGCCGGGCTCGACACTTTCGTGAACCGCGTATTGAAGGACTGGCGTGCGGCCGGTTGTGCTGTAGCCGTCGTAGAAAAAAATAAAATAATATATGCCAAAGGCTTTGGATATAAGGATTGGGAGAAAAAGATCCCCGCAACAGAGAATACTCAATTCGCTATTGGTTCCTGCTCCAAAGCATTTACGTCCGCATTATTGGGCATGCTGGTAAAAGATGGCAAGCTGGACCTGGATAAACCCGTGCACAATTACCTGCCCGAATTGCAATTCTTTAATGAAGCGCTTACCAATAATGTTACCGCGAGGGACATGATGTGCCACCGGACCGGTTTGCCGCGGCACGACCTTTCGTGGTATGGCGCCACCACTCCGCGCGACAGCCTCGTGTACCGCATTCGCTTCCTGGAGCCATCGGCGCCATTACGGCAGATCTGGCAGTATAATAATTTCATGTTCCTGGCCCAGGGTGTGCTTGCTGAAAAACTTTATGGAAAAAAATGGGAGACACTGGTGCGGGAAAAGATACTCGAGCCCCTTGGCATGGTACGGTCCAATTTTTCAGTGAACGACCTGCAAAAAGACATCGATTTTACTTTCGGCTATCGCGAACAAAAAGATTCTGTTGTCAGGGCTGAATACATCAATATCGATCCGATAGGCCCCGCGGGTTCTATCAATTCCACGGTAAAAGATATGGGCAACTGGGTCATTACCTGGATCAACGGAGGCAAGTTCAACGGAAAGGAAGTGCTGCCTGCCTCGTATGTATCGCAGGCCATGTCATCGCAAATGGTGGTGGGTGGTGGATTGCCTTCGAAAGAAAACCCCGATATACATTTCAGCACCTATGGTTTTGGATGGTTCCTGGCTTCGTACCGCGGGCATTTCCGCGTTGATCATGGTGGTAATATTGCAGGCTTCAGTGCCAGTACTTGTTTCTTTCCTTCGGACAGTATTGGCATCGTGGTGCTGGTAAACCAGGATGGCTCAACGGTGCCGTCTATCGTGCGCAATACCATTGCAGATAAAATGCTGGGACTTTCTTACCGCAACTGGAGCAAGCTTCAGAAAGACGCGGTAGCGAGAGGCAAGGCTGCCGCGGCGCAACGCGTAAATACCGATAGCATCAACAGGAAACCCAATACAAAGCCCTCACACGCATTGACGGATTATACAGGCGTGTATGAAAATCCAGGCTATGGCAGAGTGAACATCATGCTTGACAAGGACACGCTTTGGTTCAACTACAACCAATTCAGGCGAAAATGGTATTTCAAACATTATCATTATGATATCTTCAACACGTTCGACATCGATAATCCCGAGCCACGGGGCGACGATTTTTCCAAGGTAAGGTTCATTATCGACAACAAAGGCGACATCAGCTCATTTGAAACAAAAATGGAAGCCGCCGTAAAAGAGATCGTTTTTACGCGGGTGCCGCCCACTATAGCACTTACCAAAAATGATCTGCAGCCCTATCTCGGAGAATACGAACTGGAAGGCCTGGTAGTGAAGGTTTACCTGAAAGGGGAAAACACATTGATGGTATTGGTGCCCGGCCAACCTGATTATGAAATGGTGCCCACAAAAAAGCACGAATTCGATTTCAAAACGCTGAAAGGGTTCAGCATTAAATTCGAGGTAAATGAAAAGAACGAAGTAACCGCCGCAAGCTTCGTTCAGCCTAATGGAACATTTACCGCGAAACGAAAGAACTGACAATTCATAACCCACTATTACCCATATGACCATTCGAAGAGCAACAAGAGAAGACTGCCAGCGCATGCTGGAACTGGTTAAGGAACTGGCTATTTATGAACGCGCGCCGGACGAAGTAACAGTATCGCTGGAACATTTTACCGAGAGCGGCTTTGGCCCCCGCCCCGTATGGTGGGCATTTGTAGCAGAGGAAGATGGCCGGATCGCGGGCTTTGCATTGTATTACATCCGCTATTCAACCTGGAAAGGACAGCGCATGTACCTGGAAGATTTTATCGTTACCGATGAGCACAGGGGTAAGGGCATCGGGAAGTTATTGTTCGACCGGCTGATAGAGGAAGCCAGGGAAAAAGGATGGAACGCCATTGTATGGCAGGTATTGAAATGGAACGAACCCGCCATCAATTTTTATAAGAAGTACAACGCCACGTTTGACGGCGAATGGTATAACTCAGCGATCGATATTAGTCATTGAGTCAATGGGTCATTAGGTCATTAAGCATTCATTTAATGACTAAATGACTTTACTGCAACTTAAACCCTTCGAGAAATTTCGTATTAAAATCTCCTTTGCGGAAGCGTTCGTCCTTCATCAATTGAAGATGGAAGGGAATGGTGGTCTTAACGCCTTCGATCACATACTCGCTCAGGGCGCGGTGCATGGTATCGATGGCTTCTTCCCTGGTGCGCGCAGTGGCGATGATCTTTCCGATCATTGAATCGTAATAAGGGGGGATGGTGTAACCTGCATACACGTGGCTGTCTATTCGTATGCCGTGCCCGCCCGGCTGGTGCAACACGGTAATTTTGCCGGGGTTGGGCCTGAAATCGTTGTATGGATCTTCGGCGTTGATGCGGCATTCGATGGCGCACATCTCGGGCTCGTAATTGGCGCCGGAGATGCGATCGCCGGCTGCTATCTTGATCTGTTCTTTTATCAGATCGTAGTTCACCACTTCTTCGGTTACGCAATGCTCCACCTGTATGCGGGTGTTCATTTCCATGAAGTAGAAGTTGCGGTGCTTGTCGACCAGGAACTCGATAGTGCCTACGCTTTCGTACCTGATGGCGGATGCGGCTTTGATGGCAGCTTCGCCCATGCGTTGCCGTAAGTCGGGCGTCATAAACGGAGAAGGCGATTCTTCTACCAGCTTTTGATGCCTGCGCTGGATGGAGCAATCCCTCTCGCTCAGGTGACAGACATTACCGTATTGGTCGCCTGCTATCTGTATCTCGATATGCCTGGGCTCTTCCACGAACTTTTCCATGTACACCCCATCGTTCTTGAACGCAGCGCCGGCTTCGGCGCGGGCAGTGTTATAGGCACGCTCCATTTCGCCTTCCTCCCAAACCACGCGCATACCTTTACCACCTCCTCCCGCCGTAGCTTTCAGTATCACGGGGTAGCCTACTTCTTTTGCCAGGTTCTTGGCTTGTTCAACGCTTTCCAATAATCCTTCGCCGCCGGGCACTACGGGCACGCCTGCGCGGATCATGGTTTCTTTGGCCGTTATTTTATCGCCCATGGCCCTGATCATGTCGGGCTTGGGACCAATGAATTTGATACCATGCTCCTGGCAGATTTCGGAGAACCGTGCGTTTTCGGCCAGGAAACCATAACCGGGATGAATGGCATCTGCATTGGTAATTTCTGCTGCAGACATCAGGTGCGGGATGTTCAGGTACGAATCGCTGCTTTGGGGTTTGCCGATACATACTGCTTCATCGGCAAAGCGCACGTGCAAACTGTCTTTATCCGCGGTCGAATAAACTGCCACGGTCTTTATACCCATTTCCCTGCACGTACGAATAACGCGGAGCGCAATTTCACCTCTGTTGGCTATCAGGATTTTTTTGAACATTCAATAGATTTTAATGATGCCTTCAACGGACTCCTTTTCAAGCAGAACTGCATTAAGAAGGTTCTACCAGGAATAAAGGCTGATCGTATTCTACCGGCGACGCGTCTTCGGCCAACACTTTTACGATCTTGCCCTTGACCTCGCTTTCAATTTCGTTGAACAGCTTCATGGCCTCGATGATGCATACTACCTTGCCCGGCGCTATTTCGCTGCCCACCTCCACGAATGCGGGTTTGCCGGGAGATGCGCTGCGATAGAATGTACCGATCATTGGGCTTTTAATGGTTACATAGTTGTCAGTGGCCTCAGCAGGTTTTGCTTTTTCAGCCTGCGATGCGGGTTGTCCTGCCGGTGCGGTGGCCGGGGCCTGGGCCGACTGTGCGGGCATTGCCGCGTGGGACTGCATGGGAGCAGCTATGATTTGCTGGGGAGCTTCTGTTTTCTGTTTTATGGTTATATGGAAACCCTTTTCTTCAATGGTAAGTTCACCGATGTTGGATTTGTTGACCATGCGGATCAACTCCTGTATTTGCTTGAAATCCATAGCCATAATGTTGGTTTTGGTTTTACATGCCTGCTTTGCGGCAGGATTGGTTAACAACAGGTCGGCTAAGATAAGGAAAAGTCATTACCATGTGCCGCGGAATTAAAATACGATTAAAAATTACCGGCAGGTCACGGTTACACCTATCCTCATTTTACGCGTTCAACGTATTCGCCGGTCTTGGTGTTGATGCGGATGAGCTCACCCTCGTTTACGAACAAGGGCACCATAACGGTGGCGCCTGTCTCAACGGTGGCGGGCTTTAAAGTGCGGGTGGCGGTATCGCCTTTTACGCCGGGTTCGCTGTAAGTAACCTGCATTACGATCTTATCGGGCAGCTCAACACCCATGGGTTGTTCGGTTTCGGTATTGATCAATACGCCCACTTCCTGGCCTTCTTTCAGGAATTGAGGGGCATCTACCAGGTTTTCCTGCACGGCTATCTGTTCAAAGGTTTCATTGTCCATGAAATTATAACCGGTATCGTCTTTATAAAGGAATTGAAAGGCCTTGCGTTCTACCCTCACCGGGAAAATATTCTCGCCGCTGTTCCAGGTTTTTTCAATGGTCCGGTTATTATCCACCCCTTTCAGCTTAGCCCAAACTTTGGCGGCCGCACGGGCAGTTTTGTTTTCGCCAAATTCTACTACGGAATATAAGCTGCCATCCAGCTTCAGGATCATACCACGACTGATATCTGATGTAGTTGCCATAGATGCTTTTGAAATTTGATAATTGGTTGTCGGTTTTTCAGCGGCGGCAAAACTACATAAAAAACGGTCACAGAAGCGGTTTAAATTATCCGTTGTTTATCATGGGTTTTCCTGGTTAACAGGTTATGCACGCTTTGAAATTTCCGGGGCATTTAGGAAAGTGGAATCCTAAATTTGAGATAAGAGGAGCGCAACCATGGTTAAATCGGGTAAAAAAACTGAAAACGCAGATACAAATACAACAATCGATGATTTCATAAATAAGGTCATCCAGGGCGATTGCCTCGAGGTGATGAAAGGAATACCTGACAAGTCTATCGACATGGTACTATGCGACTTGCCTTATGGAACAACCCAAAACAAATGGGATTCCGTGATCGATTTGCAAAGGTTGTGGGCTGAGTATGAGCGCATCGTAAAAGATCATGGGTGCATAGCACTGACGGCGCAGGGTGTATTTACCGCTAAGCTGATCCTGAGCAATGAAAAACTGTTCAGGTACAAGATAGTCTGGATAAAATCGAAGCCAACTAATTTCCTGAACGTTAAAATCCAGCCACTGCGAAAGCATGAAGACATCTGCATCTTTTACAGGAAGCAGCCTGTGTATAACCCGCAAATGACCGAGGGCGAGCCTTATGATAAAGGCGTTCGCAAAGATCAGTTTACCGGTAGTTATGGCGATTTCAGGCCACACCATGTTAAGAGCAATGGAGGCAGGTATCCTAACGATGTTGTGGCCTTCGAGGAGCAGGATATACACGATTTCGTTTATACCAAAACCGCGGAATCGGAAGGAAAGGTCATTCATCCGACACAGAAGCCGGTAGAATTGGGACGTTACCTTATCAGGACCTACACCAACCCGGGAGATATCGTCCTGGACAATGCCTGTGGCAGCGGCAGCTTCCTGCTGTCGGCCATCATGGAAAAAAGAAAGTTCATCGGGATAGAAAAAAACGAGGACGTCATATTACACAAAGTTCACCCCGTGGATTATATAAAGATCTGCCGGGAGCGGATAAAAGAAAGCGCCGGCCTATAGCCGGCGCCCCAAGGCATTATCGATAGTTGACCGGCTTTTCCTTTTCTTTTTGCTTTTTGGTATCCTGTATGATCCTGATAGATTCTTTTGAAATATAGGCCGAAACGTTGTGCGTATTTTCTTTGGTTATGATATTGATGATGGCTTTGTTCGCTTGCTCACCGTGGGCCACTACCACGTTCACATCTGTAACGATCTCCGCATGCGAGGCTACGGAAGCTTCCATTATTAATTCAGGATTTTGCTCCGCGGAGCGTTTGCCGTTAATGTAGAACACAGGTTTTATATCGGACCGGATCTTACCGTTCGCTTCCCGTGCGCCGGTATGCACCACTACGCTATCAGCGGTAAAGGCCTGCTCGTCATCCAATATCACCTTTACACCATTCAATACTATTGTTTCATCGTTGTACACATCGCTTTTAGCTTCAACATGTATATTGGAGGTCCTTGCTTCATCCGCTTTTTTTACTTTCACAGGGACTTCTATAACCGAAGATTTGTCAGCGCGTATTTCTTCATAGACTTTCACGGGAATTTCATCCAGCACCAGGATTTCTCCATACTTTTTTTCCGCGGCGGCTTTTTGTGAGCTCACTTTCAGGTCGTAGGTTTCCACTACACCGTCCTTGCGCGTGATCTTCATTACATAGTTGTCTGTTTCAACGCTGGTCACTCCTTCGGGAAGCGTGGGCGCAGATGGAACTACTTTAATGACGCGCGGGGGCGGCGGCGGCTGCGGAGGTGGTGCTCCGTACCTTTCCTGAAAGCGTTTAACGTCTTCTTTTTGGGACGGCGTGTAATTTTCCACGGTACCATCTTTCTTTTTCACGATGAGTTGCCCGTTGTGGAACATGGCCGTCTCAATTTCCGGGTGGCGCTTCATCAGATCTTTGAGATGGGCATCGGAACGTGCAATGAGCTTCAGTTGCCCCGCGGCTTCGTCGGAGATTTGAATATCAACAACCGGCTCATCGGGATCCGGCGCGTCTCTTATTTCTACATCCTTGTCTAGCCGCACCTCTTTGGAAATAATGGTGGGGAGCGCAGAATAACGCCTGCGGAATTCTTGCATATCCTGTGTAATGTGCAGGTTATACGCTTCGCGCTGTCCATTTTTCCGATAGATAATGATCTCGTCTTCATCGGACCAGGCCACTTCTTTAACCGAGGGATTTAATTTGTAAAACTCTTTTAAATGAACTAACCTGATTTCTACAGACTCTTGTTGGCGCTTTGGTTTTTTGGTGGTATCGGCGGTATCAGCTGCATCGGGCTGGCGCCAGCTTTCGGAATTGTGTGCGCGGAAGGCAACCAGTAGCACTGCCAGCAGGGGCAACGCAAAGAGAAATTTTACCAGGTGCAGCCTGGCGCTTTTTAACCTGTTCATCATGGCTATTCGTTTTTTTAAGGAAGAAAAATTGAAATTGTTAGCTATACTGTATTGGGGACTGCCTATTACTTTAAGCAAATGGTATTGATAGGTCTTTTTGTCGAGGCCGTGTTGCAGCACCGCCTGGTCTGCTATAAATTCAAGGTTCTGCCGTATGGCGTGGCGGATGCACCATGCAAATGGGTTGTACCAGTTGAGGATGCACAGTACCTCGCTCCAGATAATGTCGAATGAATGTTTTTGCCGCACGTGCACAAATTCGTGCAGGATAATATCGTTCAGCTCTTTTTCGGTGTGGAGCGATGTATTCACGAAAATGGCATTGCCGAAAGAAAACGGTATCACGTTTTCATCCACATGGTACACATTGGCATGGGGATGGTAGAGCCGCACCGCATTCTTACGGATACGGACAAGCGAATACCATTGAATGGCCAGCCTTGCCAGCAATACCAGCGAACCCGCGAGCATTACCAGGCCTGCGATCAATAATGGATCGATGGAGCGTTGCGCCGCCTCGGGATTCCCCGTTCCCGGGTTGATGGTGATGGCTGGGATGTATTGTACGATGGCAATGCCCTGGAGGCGCTGCGGCTGCATGTAAGTGTAAAGGTTTACGAATGGTATCAAAAAGGCCAGCAACGAGTATACGATAAGGTAGCGGCGGTTCCATTGGTAAAACGTAAGCGGGCGCAGTGCGAAGCGGTAAAACAGGAACACCACGGCCAGGGCGATGGACCACTTCAGCAGGTATTGAAAGATGTCGCTCATAGCTGTTTATTTGCTTTTACCAGATTCGATCATGTCGATGATCTCTTTCAATTCTTTCGGGCTTAGCTTTTTTTGCTGTACAAAGAAGTTGACGAGCTCTTTGTAGGAATCAGAAAAATAGTTTTTGACCACGCCGCTCATAAATATCTTTTTATAGTCTGCTTCGCGGATGGCGGGTTTGTAGAGATAGGTGTTGCCGAGGAGGCGGCTGCTGAGGTATCCTTTTTTCTCCAGGTTTTTAACGGTGGAGGCCAGTGTGGTGTATGGCGGTTTGGGATCGTCCATTTTGTCGAGGAACTGCTTTACGTTGCCTTCTCCTATTTTCCAGATGGCCAGCATGGCTTCTTCTTCCTGGCGGGTCAGTTTTTCCATATATCTACGAAGTTTTCGTAAATGTACGGAAGTTTCGTAATTCACCAAATTTTTTTCCGGCATTATTTTTTCCGGGTATTGCGCGGGGTTTTGGGATTGCCGAATTTCGGGGGTAAATGATATTAATTATGGAGGAACGGGTCAGCGTATTAGCAAGGATAGAGCTTCTCTCCGGCGAAAATGTTCGCCAGGTTCCTTTTATAAGTGGCTATCGCCCTCTATTTAGTTTTGAAGGAGAAAATCCAGGATTTCCGGTCGAATTGATTTAATCGACAGGGAGGCTTTGATGCCGGGCAATTGGGGATTAGTGAATATTGCTTTTATAAAGGGAATGATTAACAATGATAGGTTCAGTCCAGGAGAAGAATTTACGGTCGAACCATATTGGGCAAAGGAAAAATAATCGAAATGAGATAAATATTAGTTTTGAAAAAAATAGACCTGAAAGCACTCATCACCATATTGTTATTGTCCGCGCTGGCCATGTGCACACAGGCCCAGAGCCATAACCATAAGGCCGATAGCATAAAGGCCGCCTACCTCCGTTTTCCTACCATTCCGCCATTTGAACTATTACAACTGGACAGCACCACGTTTACAAAAGAAAACCTGCAGCAAAACACGCCCCTGTTGCTGATGTTCTTCAGTCCCGACTGCGACCATTGCCAGCACCAAACGGAAGACCTGCTGAAAGACATTGAAAAATTTAAGAATGTCCAGATCGTGTTTGCGTCCTACCAGCCTTTTGACCAGCTCAAGGCCTTTCACGAGAAATACAAACTGGGCCGGCATTCCAATATCAAACTGGGCCGCGATACCAAATATTTCCTCCCTCCTTTCTACCGCATGTTCAATTTGCCTTACCTGGCATTGTACAACAGCAAGGGCGCGCTCATTACCACTTTCGAAGGGAATGTAAACACAGAACGCCTGGCAAAGGAGTTCAAGCAGGATTGACCTCCACCCCTTACCTTTGCCCCTCAAAATATTCTCCTCACCATAAAATGCTTATGTAATGAAAGTTACTGTTGTAGGCGCCGGGGCCGTCGGAGCCACCTGTGCCGATAACATTGCCCGTAAGGAACTCTGCGAAGAACTGGTTTTACTGGACATCAAAGAAGGATTGGCCGAAGGCAAGGCCCTCGACATGACCCAGACCGCCTCCCTCCTCGGCTTCGATACAAAAATCACCGGCAGCACCAACGATTATGCAAAAACCGCGGGCAGCGACGTGGTAGTGATTACGTCGGGCATTCCCCGCAAACCCGGCATGACGCGGGAAGAGCTCATCGGCACCAATGCGGGCATTGTAAAAGGCGTAACCGAAAACATCCTGAAACATTCACCCAACGCCATCATTATCGTCATAAGCAATCCAATGGATACCATGACCTACCTGGCCCTGCAATCGAGCGGATTGCCCAAGCACAGGATCATAGGCATGGGCGGCACGCTCGACAGCGCACGCTTTAAATGTTACCTGAGCATGGCCCTGAACTGTTCGCCCAACGATTTGAATGCGTTGGTAGTAGGCGGACACGGCGACACCACCATGATACCCCTGATACGATTTGCCACCTGGAACAGCGTACCAGTTTCCAACTTCCTCAGCCCCGAACAACAAAAACAAATCGTGTCCGACACCATGGTAGGCGGCGCAACCCTTACCAAGCTTATCGGTACCTCGGCCTGGTATGCACCCGGAGCAGCCGGGGCGGCCCTGGTGGAAAGCATTGTACGCGATGAAAAGAAATTATTTACCTGCTGCGTAAGCCTCGAAGGCGAATATGGCCAACAAGACATTTGCCTCGGTGTGCCCGTAGTCATCGGCAGGAATGGCTGGGAAAAAATCATCGACTTCAATCTCAACGAAGAAGAAAAAGCCCTGTTCAACAAAAGCGCCGAAGCAGTACGAAGCATGAACGATGTGCTGAAAACTTTATAGGGCATCGGTTATCAAGTCATTGAGTCATTAAGTCATTGGGTCATTGAGCCATTGGGAAATTTTCCCGAACGATTTAATGGCCCAATTAATTTTAATCCTATTGACCTATTGACTTATTGACTTATTGACCCAATGGCCTATTGACCAATGACCAAAAAAAAATGAGCGCCGTTCATTTTTTTTTCGGCGGCATCAAATTTGTGCAAATTCTTCAAACCACCAGTCTATGCACAGAAAAGCTACGCCTTACCTCAATTATCCTGTAATCATACTGCTCACCCTGGTTCTTTCGGCAGGAACCGGTCATGCACAACCGAACCTTATTTACACCCCTGTGATCACGGGTCTCAACCAGCCTATCGACATCGTAAACGCGGGCGACGGAACCAATCGCCTGTTCGTGGTGCAGAAGGAAGGAGTGATCAGGATATACAGCCAGGCATACGCTTATATCGGGGACCTTGTAACGGTATCGGGCATCAGTTCGGGTGGGGAGCGCGGCCTGTTGAGCCTTGCCTTTCATCCCGACTATGAAACCAACCGTTTCTTTTACGTGTACTATACCACTACTACAGGCTCCAGTCCTAATACCACCACCTTTATTAATATCGCACGGTACCAGACCCGTGCCTCCAATCCCAATATAGCCGACGATACTTCGCGGAAGGTATTGCTGAGCATAGCCAAGCCTACCGGCGATAACTTTACCAATCACAATGGCGGCAGGCTGCAGTTCGGCTCCGATGGCATGCTGTATTTTGCCACCGGCGATGGCGGCAGCGGCGGCGACCCGTTCAACAATGCGCAGAACGGCAACAGCCTGCTGGGCAAAATGATCCGCCTGCGCGTGAACACGGGCGACAGCGCATACATAGCACCGTATTATACCATTCCTACCGACAACCCTTATACCGATGATCCCTCGGTCCGTGACGAGATTTTTGCGCTTGGACTTAGAAATCCTTTCCGGTGGAGCTTCGACCGGCTCACGTACGATATGTGGATAGGCGATGTTGGACAGGATGCAAGGGAAGAGATCAACTATCTGGCAGCGGGCATACCGCCATCGGCCAATTTTGGATGGAGGTGTTATGAAGGTTCGGTCGCGTACAACACGGCAGGTTGCGGGCCACAGAACAGTTACATTGCTCCCGTATACGACTACCCGAACCCGGTTCCCGGCGCGGCGGCCGTTACTGGTGGGCAGGTGTATCGCGGCTCGTTGTATCCGGCTTTATACGGTTATTACATCGCTGCTGATTTTTACTCAGGCAATACGTATAAGATAAGGCCCAACGGCGGCGGATGGTGGGTATCATCGCAAACCCTGGCAACAGGCATTGCCGCGTTCGGCGAAGCCGAAAACGGGGAGTTGTACGCAGTATCCCTCAATGCGGGTTCTGTATCAACGGTAACTACCAACACCCAATTGCCGCTGCGGTTGGTGAACTTCAATGCCATCCGGAAAAACAATCATATAGAAGTAAGCTGGAGAACAACGTATGAAATAGACCTGAAAAATTTCCAGGTAGAGTATAGCTTCGACGGAAGGAATTACCAGTTGGCCCAGGCTGTGGCGGCTTCCAATAGCCTGAACGGGTCAAGTTATTCGGTTCAGCATCACATAGCCAATACCGGTGTAATTTATTACAGGCTAAGGATTAATAATGCCGATGGCACGGCGGAATATTCACCGGTGGTAACTACTTCGTGGGACAAACAACTGGCGGGCGCATTTGTTCCCGGAATCGTGAGAGGCAACCGTCTGAGGCTTACTATATATGAGCCATTCACGTCTATGCGGGTATTGACGCCGTCCGGCCAGACCATGTTCGTTAGGAACATCACGGGCATGATCGGTTTTAATGAGATACTGATCCCCCAGCTGCCGCAGGGCACCTACATTGTGCAACTGGTTGGCAATGCAAGGCAGTTTAGCGGGCGGATAGTAGTTTCCCGCGAATAAGCTGGGGAAGTTACGACAGCGGTTGAAAATTCCGAATTGATAAAATTCAGCAATAGTGCTCTTGTCCTGAAGGCGGGGCACTATTACTTTTGATGTACAAGTTGATTGATATTGTTACGGTCAATGAAAATCCAATATCCGGCATAAAAAACCGCCAATATCCAGAAAACCAAACATCCAACATCCTGAGAAAAGAACCAATTAAAATCCAGTATCAATCAACTTCTTTTTTTTAGATCCAATACCTTGTGAAACATTTGTAGTCCTTATCCGAGTAACCTCCAAAGCAACTACTAAACGGATTAAAAAAGCCCCGGCAAAACCGGGGTTTTTTTAGGTCTTTCCAGTATCGTTTCTCCTGTTTTCGTTCTACTATCCTACGCTTATCCTACGTTCATCCTTCGTCCTTTTTTCGCTATAAGATAACTTAAGCTTGTCTTGCTTGTAGTTACAGGATCGGCCGCAGGCAACACATCCTGGTTAATAAAGCTTTTACTTTTGGACCATCGGGCCACTCGCCATTATCCCGATGACCTAATGACTCAATGACTTAATGACCTGAAGCCCAACCCTCCAATAAGAATTATGACCGGCGGTGCCATGGGCTGAAATTTTTTTGAAAAATTTGTCCTCCGGTCTTTTCTTCATTCGTCGTATAGGCGTACTAATTATTCCATCATTTAAAAACGCTCATCATGAAAGATTTTATGTTCATTTTCCGCGGTGGTCTCGATCCCACAACCGCTTCACCCCAGGACATGGAGAACAATATGCAGAAATGGTTCGCCTGGGTGCAGGACCTGCAGCAAAGAAGCATATACGCCGCGGGCGAAGCCCTGACACCCGTAGGTAAAACAGTGCGGAAGCAAAACGTGGTTACCGACGGGCCCTTTGCGGAAAGCAAGGAAATCGTGGGCGGATTCTTTGTGGTTAAGGCCAATTCATTAGAGGAGGCAATAGAGCTTGCCAAAGCCTGCCCCGACCTGTCTCATGGTGGAACTGTAGAGGTAAGGGAAGTGATGAAGTTCGACATGTAAGGTTGCCTCACCGCGCAAGTGAAAAGTGAAAAGTATAAAAGTTAAAAGCATAGCCATGCCCCGCATGCCCGGAAACAACAATTGCTGACTTTGACTTTTCTCTTTTCACTTTTACTTTTTAACTTTTGATTTTTGATCTTTACCATCAATCGCCCGCATGCAACCGCATCATCAAATCGTCAATAATCTCTTCCGGCATGAGTCGGGAAAAATGGTGGCGGTCTTAACGCGCATCTTCGGGTTGCATAACCTGCAACTGGCCGAAGACGTGGTGCAGGAAGCATTCCTGAAAGCAATGATGGTATGGAAGTTCGACCAGTTGCCCGAGAATCCATCGGCATGGCTCATGCAAACAGCCCGCAACAAGGCTATCGACATCATCCGCAAACAACAGTATGCAGGGCGCTATTCACGCGAGCTGGCCACTCAGTTCCGCGAAGCCGAATCGAACGTAACACAATTCTTTCACGAAGAAGAAATTGCCGACAGCCAGTTGCGCATGATATTCACCTGCGCGCATCCATCGATGAAAGAAGAAGACCAGATTGCACTGACCCTCAAAACCATTTCAGGGTTCAGCTCACAGGAGATCGCCAAATCGTTGGTCACCAGCGAGCAGGTGATCCAAAAAAGATTGTACCGCGCCAAAGAATTTATTCGCGACAACAATATTCAATTCAACATTCCTTCCGGCAAGGACCTGGAACACCGCCTGGATACGGTACATTCTGTACTGTACCTGATATTTAATGAAGGATACAATTCCATGAAGGCGGACGAGCTCATTCGCAGGGACCTTTGCGCCGAGGCCATGCGCTTGTGCAAGTTGCTCACAGAGCACAAGCGTTGCAGCCAGCCGGCCACTTTCGCCTTGCTATCGCTGATGTGTTTTCACGCGGCGCGCTTCGACAGCAGGGTGAATGAAAACAATGAGCTGGTATTGCTGCAGGAGCAGGACCGTTCCAAATGGAACCAGGAATTGATAAAGATTGCGCACGGTTATCTGAATAAATCAACCAGCGGCAGCGATATTTCGGTGTACCACCTGGAATCGGCCATTGCCGCCGAGCATTGCATGGCGCCGAGCTTTCAACATACCAACTGGAACCGGTTGCTGCTGATGTACGACATGTTGCTGAAAGTAAAGCCCTCTCCCATCGTACAATTGAACCGTGCGGTGGTGATAGCGGAACTGGGCAATATCGCGTCTGCTATCGAATCCATCCTGGGTATTGAAAAGATAGAGCACCTCATATCCGCGCATTACATCTACAGTGCCGTGTTGGGAGATTTGTATAAACGGCTCAGCGATTCCGTACGGGCCAGTGCCTATTTGCAGCAGGCGCATGATCTTACGAATTCGGCAGCGGAAAAGAAACTGATAAGAGAGAAAATGGAGCAGGTGTTATTAAGTAGCAGGAATTGATTATTGATTATTGGTCGGTGAAATAATTAATAATCAATAATCAATAATTACAGTCGCTTACCGATCCGCTCTAAAATCGATTCTTCCGAAATCAATCGCATACATCTAAAATGCCCGAGCGGACATTTCTTATAGCCTATTTTTGAACAGGGACGGCAGGAAAGATGATCGACCTCGATAATATCATACAATTCACCTTCGCTTATTACTTCGCGGTTACCTGAACGGTTCATTTTTTTATCACTGATTACCTCTTCCTGGCCGCCGTTGCCATAGTAAGGATACATCCCGAACTCGGGCACGGTATTGCCCCACAGGGAGATCACCGGCTTCCTGAATGCGGCCGCCACGTGCATCAATCCCGTATCATTTGTAACAATCAGCTTGGCGCGGCGCACCAGGTCGGCAGATTCGTTGAGGCTGAACTTGCCGCAGGCATTGTATATTTTCACTGCGTCTGCGGAAGCGATCTGGTCGCCGTCTGCTCGGTCCTCCTTTCCTCCCAATAGTATAACGGGGTGGTCTAACCGCGAACACAGCTCCTTCCATTTTTCCACGGGATATTTTTTGGTATTGTGCGCTCCGCCGATAACCATTCCGATATATCCCGCCAATTGGGCGGCGGGTATGTCTGACTCTTTTACGTGCTCGTCATCGGGAATAAAATAATCCAGCCCCTTTTCATCGTTTTGTACGCCGAACGGCTCCACCGTTTCCATATACCTGTCTACAATGTGCAGGTCCGGCAGTATGTTCCATTTGGTAGTGGTGAGCACCCATTTTTCTATGTTGAGCTTGTTGAAGGAAAATGATCTTTTGCCCAGGGCGTTTTTTACTTTTAGGGTGCGGAGGTTGTGGTGCAGGTCGATGACGTAATCGAAATCCTCCTTTTTCAGCTCATCGATCAACGCATCGAGGCTGTCCTGCAGGTAGTGCATTTTATCAATGTAGGGATTGGCCTTGAAGATGGGCGCAAAGGACTGCTTCGTAAGGTAATGCACCTGCGCCGTTACCACCTGCGATTTAAGGCATCGTACCACCGGGGTGGTCAATACGATATCGCCAATGGAGGAAAAGCGTATGATTAAAAATTTCATTGTGCGATTTGAATTTCAAATCATTCTTCTACATAATTCAAATCTTTTCCGAACGTTTCCCTGGTATATATTGCCGCTATAATGGTAATGAACATGATAATGATGGCGGTAAGCCAGCCGCTCATGACATAATCACCCGTTATGCTGCGCAGTCCTTTAAAAACGGGCAGTATCAATACGGTGAGCATGCCGCGCACCATATTCGGAATGGTGGTAGCTGCCGTGGCGCGCAGATTGGTACCGAACTGCTCGGCCCCCATCGTTACAAAAATGGCCCAGAAGCCCGTACCGAAACCAAGTCCGGCGCAAATCCAATACATCCTGTCCGCACTGCCGCCCCATTGCGTTGTAAAGAACAGCAGCATGAACACCGCCGTAATAAAATAGAAAAGGTACAATGCTTTTTTCCTGCTCTTGAACCATTGGCTGATGAAGCCTATCAGCACATCGCCGATGGAGATGGCCGCGTACGCATACATGATGGCCTTTCCCGCGTCGATTTTTTCGCGCACGCCCATCCGTTCCCCGAACTCTTTTGAAAAAGTTACCAGCACGCCGATCACAAACCAGGTAGGCAAGCCGATGAGAATGCCCAGCAGGTATCGCTTCAGGCGGTCGCTGTTATTGAACAACATAAAAAAATTGCCGCGCTGCACCTTCAGCTTTTTTACTTCGTGGAACATGCCGGATTCAAACACCGAAATGCGTAATATCAGCAAGGCGAGTCCCAGTCCACCCCCGATAAAATAGCAGGTGCGCCAGTCGAAATTTTCTTTCATGATAAAGGCCACTACAGCACCCGTTAACCCTATGCCCGCTACCATGGAAGTGGCAATGCCCCGTTTTTCCCGGGGCGTGACCTCTGAAATGAGCGTGATGCCTGCTCCTAATTCCCCGGCCAGTCCCAGTCCCGCGATAAAGCGTATGAGGGCGTATTGATCCGTCGTTTGTACGAAACCGTTAGCTATGTTGGCGAGGGAATATAAAATGATGGATCCGAACAGCACGCTTAGCCGCCCGCGCTTATCGCCCATAATGCCCCAGATAATGCCGCCGATGAGCAGCCCCGCCATTTGCCACATGATGATGTTTTCGCCGCTGGCGGTTAACTGTGCGCCGGAAAGTCCCAGGTCTTCCAAACTGGGAACGCGGATGATGCTGAAGAGCAGGAGGTCGTAAATGTCAACGAAATAGCCAAGCGCGGCAACAATAACAGGAATTGATAGAATTCCGTACTGCTTTTGGTTCATTATTCTGATGAATTAAGAGGTTCGGCAGGATCTTTTTTCTTACCGAAAAACAATTTGATGAGCACCGGCGCAGTGGTTACCAGCACTATGCCCAATACAATTATTTCAAGGTGTTCTGTAAGGTCGTAATTGAATTTGCTGAGCAGGAACTTGTACAGGTAATGCCCCATGGCCAGCATGGAGGTAGTCCACGCAAGACAGCCCACGACATTATAAAACCCGAACTTCTTGCGTTCCATGTTAACAATGCCGGCAACAATGGGTGCAAACGTGCGCACGATGGGAAGAAACCGCGCAAATACAATGGCGCCGCCGCCATGCTTGTCATAAAACTCCTTTGCCTGGTGCAGGTAACGCTTCTTAAATAAAAACCTGTCGCGCCAGGTGTACATGGCCGGTCCTATCCTCCGGCCGAACCAATAACCCACCGTATTGCCAATGATGCCCGCCACCGAAGTAAGCGCTATCAGCATTAACAAATTGGCAAAGTCGCTGCCGGTATCGTACAAGTAAGCCACGAGCTGATTGCTGAAAATACCCGCCACGAACAACAATGAATCCCCCGGCAGGAAAAAACCTGCAAACAAGCCCGTTTCTGCGAAGATGATGAAGAGCACGAGCCAAAGTCCGCCATTATCTATATAAAACTGCGGCTGCAGCAATTGCCCCCAATGGAATGCTTCCAGTACAAACATTATATTATCAAGTAAAACCATAATAAATATTTGTTGGTCATCGGGTCATTTAATCATTAGGTCATTTGAAATCAGTTAATGACCCAATGACTTATTGACTTAATGACTTAATAACTAAGTCTCCAACTCACCTTCCCATTTGCTCACCACGCTCGTTGCCAGCGCATTGCCTACCACGTTGGTCATGCTGCGGAACATATCGCAGAAATGATCGATGGGCAATATCAGCGCAACACCCTCTGGTGGTATATTGAACATGGCACAGGTTGCCAGCACCACTACCAGCGATGCCCGCGGCACGCCGGCAATACCTTTACTGGTAAGCATCAGCACCAACAGCATGGTGATCTGTTCACCCGTGCTGAGGTGAATGCCGTAAGCCTGCGCAATGGCGATACTGGCAAAGGTCATGTACATCATACTGCCATCGAGGTTGAACGAATAGCCCAGCGGCAACACAAATGAAACAATCTTGTCCCTGCACCCGAAACGTTCCAGCTCTTCGGTCAGCTTGGGAAACACGGCCTCGCTGCTGGTAGTGCTGAACGCAATGAGCAGCGGGCTGCCGATGCGCCTAAGCAATTCCGCCATACGGCCTTTCAGAATAATCAAACCTACTGTCATTAATATACCCCATAGCAATACAATGCCCATCAGGAAGTATCCAAAATAGACGAGATAAAAATTAAAGATGGAAAGTCCCTTGGCCGCTACCACTGCCGCTATCGCTCCGAACACGCCGAACGGCGCAAAGTTCATTACGTAGCCTACCATTTTTAAGATGACGTGGGAAACTACGTCCAGCGCCTTGACCAATGGTTTTGCAAAATCGCCGATGGCGGCGGTGGCCACGCCAAAGAAAATGGAGAACACTACCAGTTGCAGCATTTCGTTGGTGGCCATAGCCTCGATGAAGCTTTTGGGAATAACATGCTCCACGAAATTCTGAAGCGAGAAGCTTTGGGTTTTACCCATAAGGTCTTTAAGGCCAGTGGTATCGGCTTGCGATAGGCTGATATGTTTGCCCGGCTCGAAATAATTTACCAGCAACAGTCCCAGTAACAGCGAAACAAGTGAAGCTGTAATGAACCAAAGGATGGCCTTGCCCCCGACCCTCCCTACTGTTTTCATATCCCCCAGCTTTGCAATGCCTACCACCAGGGTAGAAAATACCAGGGGCGCAATGATCATTTGCACGAGCCTGATGAAAATATTGCTGAGCAGCTTGATGTTATTGGAAAACTTCCCGATTGTTTCGGGCGAGGAATTCTCATGAACAACGTATCCCGTGCCTACACCCAATATCATGGCCAACAGGATGAAAAGCGTGAGCCGGTTGCCTTTTGTCATAAGCAATAGTCGTTAATGGTGCAATATATATATTAATGGATAAACCAATCGTTGGAAAACGCTCCCATTTTTGGTGATAACCATCAGTAAATCTTTTAATTGGCAATCTGGAGAAATCTTTATCTTTCCAGCTAAATCTGGATTACCAAACGTAATATTTAACCAACAATCAACTGTATGAGCCTATTCAGAAAAAAATCTTTATCCGCGTTAATGGCCCAGGCTGCTGATTCAGAGAAGGGATTGAAACGGACACTAGGTTCAACCAATCTCGTTCTTTTAGGCATTGGAGCAATCATCGGCGCTGGCCTGTTTGTACGGACGGCGTGGGCTGCCGGCAGCCATGCCGGTCCTGCAGTTACCATCTCCTTTATTATTGCGGCCCTCGGCTGCGCGTTTGCAGGTTTGTGCTATGCTGAATTTGCTTCGATGATCCCAATTGCCGGAAGTGCATATACTTATGCATACGCAACCATGGGTGAATTGATTGCCTGGGTTATCGGATGGGCTTTGATATTAGAATACGCTCTGGGCGCCGCCACCGTTTCCATAGCGTGGAGCGAGTACCTGAATACGCTTTTAGGAGGGGCGATCCCATATGAATGGACCCACTCGCCGATGGAATCGGCGCTGATAGACGGCGTAAAACATACCGGTATTATGAATGCGCCTGCGCTGTTGATCTTACTGGTCCTTACATTACTGCTCATCAAAGGCACGCAGGAATCAGCTATCGTGAATGCCATCATCGTATTCCTGAAAGTGGCCATCGTGCTTATATTCATAGCGATCGGGTGGAGTTTTATCAATCCCGAGAACCATACTCCCTACATCATACCGGAAAACGCGCCACCAGCGCAATTGCCGGATGGCTCATCATATTCTTATTCGGATTTCTTCCGGCATGGGTGGGGAGGCATTCTTACCGGTGCGGGGATAGTATTCTTTGCATTTATTGGATTCGATGCCGTTAGTACCGCGGCGCAAGAAGCTAAAAACCCGAAAAGAGATATGCCGATCGGCATTCTCGGTTCGCTGGTAATATGCACCATTCTATATATCTTATTTTCCCACGTGCTTACCGGCGTTGCGCCTTATGGCGACTTTGTGAAAGAAGGCAGGGAAGCGTCGGTGGCCTATGCGATCAAGACTTATATGCCAGGATATGATTGGCTGGCAACCACGGTTACGATCGCAATACTTGCAGGCTTTTCGTCCGTTATACTGGTGATGTTAATGGGGCAAAGCAGGGTGTTCTTCAGTATGTCCAATGACGGACTGCTGCCCAAGGCTTTTTCGGCCCTGCATCCCCGGTTCAGGACACCTTATAAAGCCAATTGGATCCTGTTCCTGTTTGTCGGCGCTTTTGCGGCTTTTGTTCCAGGCAATGTGGCCGGCGACCTTACCAGTATCGGGACCTTGTTTGCGTTTGTGCTTGTAAGCCTTGGAGTGTGGGTTATGCGCAGGACCGATCCCAATACCCCGCGGCCTTTCAAAACGCCGCTGGTACCCTTGGTTCCTATTCTGGGTATGGTCGTTTGTACAGCTATGATCGTTGGATTGCCCGGCCCTACTTTGTTAAGCGCGCTAGGTTGGATGATACTCGGGCTGCTGGTATACTTCGGTTATAGCCGGCGTAACAGCAAGTTAGGATCAGGAGGGGATATACTTCCCACAGCCTCCAAGTTCGAAGGATAATATAATTTGATCGAAATAAAGCCCTCCCCCTGCGGGAGGGTTTTTTTTGTATGTATCTGTCGCTATTTTTGCGGCGGTTAAATGAAAACAAATGGGAAGAATATTCGAGGTAAGAAAGGCTACGATGTTTGCCCGCTGGGACCGGATGGCCAAACAGTTCACGCGCATAGGAAAAGATATTGCCATTGCCGTAAAAGCAGGCGGCCCCGATCCCAATACCAATCCCGCGCTTCGCCGCGCCATGCAGAATGCCAAGAGCGTAAACATGCCCAAAGACAGGGTGGAAGCAGCCATCAAGCGCGCACAAGGCAAGGAAATGGAAAACATCGAAGAGATCTTATACGAAGGTTATGGCCCTCACGGAGTGGCCATACTGGTGGAAACCGCCACAGACAACCACGTTCGCACGGTGGCCAACGTAAAATCGCATTTCAACAAGGGTAATGGCACCCTCGGCAATAACGGCAGCGTAAGTTTCCAGTTCAAGAAAATGGGTGTTTTTAAGCTGAAGCCCGAAGGCATTAATACCGAAGAACTGGAATTTGAATTGATAGACCATGGCCTGGAAGAAATGGGCGAAGGCACCGGTGAAAATAATGAAGAAGTAATAGTGGTCCGCTGCGCATTCAGCGATTTCGGCAAGATACAGAAGGCTTTGGAAGACAAAGGCATTACACCTTTAAGCGCCGAAGTGGAATGGATACCCGGCAATACAGTTGAACTGCCGGAAGACCAGGCGCAGGAAGTATTGAAACTGGTTGACAGGCTGGAGCAGGACGAAGATGTGCAGAAGGTGTTTCATAATTTGAAATAAAGATTTTGTTGCCCGATAATTCCCACCCGGTCGTTTTATTCGACGGAGTTTGCAACCTCTGCAATCGTTCGGTGCAATTCATTATTAAAAGAGATAAGCAGGCCATGTTCCGGTTTGCCTCGCTGCAATCGGCGGCGGGACAAAAGATATTACAGGAGTTACATCTCCCGCACGACCATTTCAATTCTTTCACTTTATATCATGAGGGAAAGATCTATACGCGTTCAGATGCGGCCTTGCGTGTATTGGCCCAATTAAAGGGATGGAAGTGGACGTCGGCGTTAGGAATAATACCGGGTTTCATCCGCAATGCCGTGTACAATCTCATTGCGCGCAACCGCTATAGATGGTTTGGTAAGAAAGATGAGTGCATGATACCCACGCCTGAATTACGCAGCAGGTTCTTAGAATAAGGTTCCCAAATCGATCTCGCCCTTCATGAACGGCACGCACTTCCCGCTCATCAGCACGCGGTCCTTTACCAGTTCGCACCAGAGGTCGCCGCCGCGTTGCGAGAGTTGTTTGGCAAATAATGTGGTCTTTCCGAGTTGCCCGCACCAATAAGGGATGATATTGCAATGTGCCGAGCCGGTAACGGGATCTTCGGGAACGCCGGGACCTGGATAAAAACACCGCGACACTACGTCGGCACTCTCCCCTTTCGCCGTTACTATTACTCCGATGGCATCCAGTTGCTTGATAAGAAAGAAGTTGGGGTCTACTTTTTTAACAGAGGCCTCATCGGGCAATACCACAAAATAATCGCGTGAGCGCAAAACTGCTATTGCACTGCTTATGCCCAGGCTTTCGAACAGCGTGGGTGGCACTTCGCAGGGTTGGGGCATTCTCGCGGGAAAGTCGAGCGTGTACAATTCGTTTGTGCAAAGCGCCCGCAGGCTGCCCACTTTTTCAGTAGTAAAATGAATGGCTTCTACCGATGGATCGATATAGTTTTTTATAACAAAGGCGGAGGCCAGCGTGGCATGCCCGCAAAGGTCTATTTCAAAACCGGGCGTGAACCAGCGGATATGGTAGCTTGCTTCACGGCCCTTTGTGATGGTTGCGGTATCGTCCATGCTGTCGGGGTTGCGCACAAAGAACACGGTCTCGCTAAGATTGTTCTCTGCGGCTATGCTTTGCATGAGGCCGGCATCCAGCCAGGAGTTCAAAGGAATAACAGCGGCGGGATTTCCTTTGAAGACCGCATCGGCAAATGCATCCACCTGGTATAAGGTAAGTTTCATAGTTCAAAAATATTTATCTATTTTTATTTACCAACTTCACAAACGCTTCCCCACTTCAACCATTTTTTTTACTTTTTAAACTTTTTGCCATGTCAAAAAAAATGGTTTTTCTATTGCTGGCATGCTGTTGCCTGGCAGGCGCTTTCTCGCAAGCACAATCAAAACTTACGCAACAACAGTTTACTGCTGAACTGGACAACTTCACGCAAAAAATCCTGGAAAGGGTTCCCGTGATACCCGCCATCACTATCACGATAGTGAGTGAGAACGGGGCCGTTTTCAACAAAGCTTATGGCTGGGCCAATAAGGAAACGGGATTGAAGGCCGATATAAATACCGCTTTTTACATCGCGTCTTCCACCAAATCATTTACCGCTTTGGCGGCAGCGCTGCTGGACAATGAAAAAAAGATATTGCTCGACGATCCCGTTAAAAAATACCTGAGCTTCAGCTCAGATATCGGCGACGACGTTACCATCCGCAGCCTGCTTACACATACCAGCGGGCTGGAGAACAATCCGCTCGTTTTTCGCATGGCCTTCTCCGGTATGACGGAAGAAAAAGAAATGATGAAGGTATTAACGAATGGCACCACTGCCAGGGCAAGGCCCGGCGCATACAAATACGACAACCTGGGATATAATATTTACGCCCTGGCGCTGCAGGAGCGACTTCATGTTAAATGGCAGGACCTGCTGCAGGATAAGATATTTACGCCGCTGGGAATGAAACGGACCACCGCCTGCGTATCGCATGCAAAGAAGAACAACTGGCCGGTAGCCATGCCATACAATGCATATGGGGTTAACGGATTGGAAAGAGTATATCTCGAAAAGAACGATAATACCATGCAATCGGCGGGTGGATTGATCACTACGCCGTCGGACATTGCTATGTGGCTGCAGGCGCAGATCAACAATGGTAAAATAAAAAACAAGCAGGTATTTCCCGAACAGGTTATGAAAGCAGTTCATACCGGTGTTGCCCCGTATGAAAGGGGTACGGGTATTTTTGCCGCGCCAGGCAAATATGGGCTTGGATGGCTGGTAAGCCAGTACCGCAATGAAAATATTGTATTTCATTTCGGAGGTTTCCCCGGGTTCAGGACGCATATTTCTTTCATGCCCGGCAAAAAAACCGGCCTTGCCATATTCGTAAATGAAAGCACCGTCGGAAGCGTGGCCGCGGATATGCTGGCAGGTTATATTTATGATTGGATAACAGGACAGGAGAACATTACGGACACCTATAATAAAAAGCTCGACGAGCTCGAGGCAAATCATAAGAGGGCGATAGATGGTTCACAGCGTTCGTATGCAGACAGGGCGAAGCGTACCTGGCAGCTTTCGTTACCGCTGGAAACCTATGCCGGCAAATTCAGGCATGAGTTTTTCGGCGATATGGATGTAACCGTAGACAACAATGTGCTGGCGGTGAAGATGGGCAACCTGTATGCGGTGTCTACTCCCTTTACACAAAAAGAATCCATTCGTGTAGAGTTAATTCCGGGTACAGGCCAGGTAGTATATTTCAAATTGGATGAGTCTGGAAAAGTGAACAGCCTTTCGTATGATGGACAGCAGTATAAGCGGGTGTTTTAACAATATAGGTTATAGTCAGATAAAATCAGATAGTTAAATTCGGGAGTCCTTATAATTTCATTGTATGCGATGCCCTGTAATGATTTTGCTGTCGATACTTTTATTGTATGAAACCGCTGCGGTAGGTCAAACTCCGTTTTCATGCTCGCTCCGCGACAAGGACTCGGGTCAACCGATTGCCTTTGCAACCATCAAAGTCCTGGGTAAACCTTATGGCGCTCACGCGGACAGTACGGGAAAATTTACGGTGAATATGTCTCCTTCAGACACACTGCTGATCTCGTGCGCAGGTTATGAAACGATAAAACTCATAGGCCCACCGGCAGCCGTCGTTCTGCTGACGAAATACATTAAAGAACTGCGGCCCGTAACAATCGGCAAAAAGCAGGTTATTAAAACCGAAACACTGGGCTTGAGGCGCAAAAGCAATCATGGCTGGGGACCCGCTGGTTATGGTGAGGAATTTGCACAACGCATTGACCTGTCTCTAAAAGAAAATGAATATTGCCGGCTTAAGAAAGTCGTGATCCCCTGCATGAGGTTTGTACCTACAGATCCGGGCGTGCTGCATATATATTCCATGGACCCAAAGACCGGAAAGCCGGAGAAAGAATTGCTTTCGAGAGTTTATATTCTCAATGAAACATACTATAGAAAAGGCCGGTTTGTCGTAGACCTTAGCGCGGAAGACCTGTACATCGACGAGCCATCATTTTTTGTATCCTTTAGCTGGCTTAATAACGAAAAGCATGGCCCATGGCTGAGGCGTCGTACAGTGCTGAAGTCAACCTTCGATATTCCGGAGCCAATAACTTATCACCGCGCACTGATATTTGCATTTTATGAATGGGCAGTATTGGTGCAAAGAGACGGAAAGGTATTGAACTCGCTTTACACAGTAGAAGTGGAAAAATATTCATTTCAACCAACTCACTGACCGCGCATTCTCAGTTTAAGAATAAGGCGGGCTAAGCCCGCCTTATCTATATCATCAATAGTTCACCGGAGCGCATGCCGCCACTTTCTTCTCCAGTTCCTCTATTTTCTTTTGCAGCTTTTCAATCATCGACTGTTGTTCCTGCACTGCTTTTACTAATGGCACTACAAAATCTCCATAGCTAAGGCTGTACAATCCTTCAGCCTTTGAAGGCCTGGTTATTCCATGAAAATCGTAGTTGCACGCCTTTGCTGCCTGCTCTACTTCCTGCGCAAGAAAACCGGTGATCTTTTTCTTTTCTATTGCATATTTTTCGGGCCAGTCTACTTCGTCTTTTTGTTTGCCGCTCTGTGTCATGTCGCGCTGCTTGTGTATGTTCAGGCTATAGGTCACTGGCCGAAGCTTTGTAATGAATGAAAGTCCCTGCACGTCTTCCTGTATATTTTCTTTAATGCGTTCATCGCTATAGGTGCTCCATCCTACCTGCCCGCCTATCCAGGTAACGCTGCTGTTGCCTATCTCCACGCTGTTGCTTACGCTTGAACTCGTGCCCACATTATAGCCAATGCCTGTATAATTGCTTAACGTGCCGGATATGGGATACGCATTGTAGCCAACCGCCGTATTGCTGTTGCCGGAAGTGTTACTGTACAATGCACGGTAACCAAAAGCAGTATTCAAATATCCAGTGGTGTTATTATACAATGCTTTCGACCCTACTGCTGTATTCCCTGTTGCTGTTATGCCTGAGGGCGGAGAAGGAAATGGATATCCATTCCAATACAAAGCCGAATCACCCACAGCTACCAGGTTACTCCTGTTGGTGGTCCAGCTAAGCGCGTATACCCCTACTGCAACGTTGGAATTTCCCGAAGAATTGTTGCCGGCGGCAAAGGCTCCGACAGCGGTATTGGTATTGCCTGAATTGGAAAAACCCAAGGCCTGCAACCCGAACGCTGAGTTATAATTGCCGGTACGGTTATCTCCCAGTGAATAATAACCCGTGGCGGTATTATTATGCCCAGTGGTATTCATGATCATGGCGGCGCCGCCTGTGGCCGTGTTCGAATAACCGCTGGTATTAGAATACAGTGAACGCCATCCCAATGCGGTGTTATAATTACTGGTAGTATTCACCCGCAACGCTTCTACGCCGTTGGCGGTATTGCCAAATCCAGTGGTATGCGATAAACCAGCGGACCTTCCAAAGAAGGTATTGTCGTTATGCAGCAGGCCTGCATACGCATTGTTGATCCTGAAGCGGAGCGGCTGGTTATCGGTGGTTCCTACAAAATGCGTGGAGGGGTTGGTGCCGGCATTACCAGCCAGGTTCCACGATTGGGCCTTGAGAGCTGCGCATGAAACCCCAAGTGCCAATGGTAATACAAATAACTTTTTCATGTGTGTGTGTTTAGTGGTGAGGAATGAGCGGGCGAGGCCTGGGAGGTTACAATTGTAATTTAGCTATTTGGCCGTAAAAAAGAATACCCGTTTTAGGGACTTTTCCGAAGCAGTTGCGCTTCATTTGCGCCCAAACCGGCGAAACGCCTGGATAGTTTGATAATACCCATACGCAACAAAAACACGGCCTCCAAAATCGGCCAGGTAAGAATATTCATTTAATGTGAGGGTATCCGCCGCAGGTGTGTTCCTGAACAGCGTTTCCAATTCAAAAAAGCGGAGCGGGTTCATGAATTTCAGATACGCCGGAAGCATATTCAAATCAAAAGTTGGAAGTCCCCATGAGTACTTGTCCGTTGAAATCAGCAACAAACAAAAAAATAAGAGACCAACGCCAAACGAAAAGATCACACCGCGGACCCAATCTCTTCCGAAATTATTAGAAACAGCGTTCAGCCAGAGATTGAGTTTTTGAAAAAAATTGCGTGAAAACCATCGGATCGCCCTGTAGTGGGCATCCACTTCTCTAGAAGTATATTCCAGGGCCCTTATATTATCGCCCTGCTTTTGAAATGCTGTGGCCAGTTGGCCGAATGCCAGTTGTGCCTGTCCATAATTCTTCTTGCCACCTATGAGAACTCGTTTGGGGAATTCGGTTTCAGAAAAGAACGCCTCGGTAACTTTACTATTTTCAAATTCCAAAACAGCTTTGGAAAAGTTACAATAAATAAAATCCGTCTTACCCAAATTGGATGATTTAATAGATACCAATCCTCCGTAAAGAACGCTTAGTTCCCTTAATGTTAGCAGTCCATTGTTGAATACTTTTTCAAACCGCAGGTTGTTAATCGTAGTTTTTTCAATATCCAAAATGTATCCTGCCTCATTCGAACCGGAGAGTTCAAGATCGTTGATTGTCCCGCCTGTAATAGAAGCCCTTTTTAAAGCACCAATTGGAAAATGCATTTGGTTAATATTAGGATCTGAAATCACCAGGCTTCCGGGATCCCCATCAAAATTTATTATTGCAAATTTCTCAACTATACATTCCATCACTGTCATTTGGCCATTTAAAATCGAGGAGCCTATACTTAGTTCAGTGGCTATTATTCGCTTCAATTCAAGCGTTCCTGAATTAACATCACTGGAAATTCTAACGGATTTTCCAACGATTTCCCGTGCCAGAATATTGTTGGAATCTGCTGCAATTATAACCTCCCGGTCGGCTTTGGGTTGTTCGTGGTTAATATTCCGGATTATAATTTGTCGAGCACTTCCTAAGACTTTGAAGGTACCATGCACAATTAATCCGGAAATATCTACACTATCCTGTTGGGTTAATTTAATTATCAGGTTCCCATTAAAAATACAGTCACCCGAAAATGCAACATTTGCAAAATCAATACTGATGGATTTATTGAAAGTGCAATTCTTAAATTCTATGCTGCCTGCATTTTCGTAACTACCGATATCTACATCCTCATTGAAAACACAGTTACTAAATAATAAAGACACAATATAAGTGCCGGGATTATGGCGGATCCGGTGTTGCAGTTGAATTGGATAATTTATCTCTTTACTTCGAATTATTCTGTCGCTGTATGAGTACTCAAGAGAAATTCTATTACGCAATTGTTGATCCAATTCTTCCTTACTTATGATTTGCCTTTGCTCTGCCATTGTTGATCATTAAGGTCACCGGATAAGATCAATCCGGCGAAATTCTTTCGCAAATATGCGAAACAAAAACATAATGACCTTGCTTACGCAGAGGCCCACTAAACACAATCGTAACCCACAATTACTCTATTTGAGCCCAAAAATAAAGCGGGACTCTCTTTCAAAAGCCCCGCTTCAAATGATTCGATATTAAATCAGTTACGACTTCTTCAATACCACTTTTGCCTGCGTGAACTTGTACGCAGCTTCCAGGAATGCCACGTAGTTAGGCCATGCTTCCTTTTTGTCGTAATTCTTCTTATATATTTTTTTGGTAGTAAGTATCAGCTTGTCGCCTTCTACTTTGGCGGTTGAAATAAAGCTGCCGCTTTCATTGTCGATGTTCATGTTCAGTTCCTGCCAGCCGTCTATGGTATATCCTTTCGGGATGTTCAGCGTAATGTTGTTGTTGATGGTGCGCGCATAATCAAGCCAGATGTCATTGTCGCGCTTCTGCATTTCCTTATCCTCCAGCTTTATTTGCCCGCCTATCAGCTTGCCGATATCGATCAGGTAATTCCTGCCGGCCTTGTTGATGAGCTTTTTCAGCGAGTACTGCTCTTTGAAAGAAAGTGATGGCGTTTCCTCGTAACGTCCGTCTTTAAGCAAGGTATAACTATCGTATTTTTCAACTTCCAGCCCCTCGCCTTCGATTTGTTTCTGCAAATATTCGCGCTGGATTTTCACGCGTTCTTCGCGGTCGGGATCGGAATAGGTTTTATCGGCCTTGTCTTTTTTGGGATTGATAATGTATTTCTGGAAATCTTTTGTCAGGTAGTCCCTATCAAGGTGTGCCAGCGTCATCACGTCGTCCTTTTCCATTCCATCGTAGGTGGAGATCCTTTCTGCTTTTACACTTTCCATATTGTCGGCAATGGTCAGCGTAAAATCCATTTGCTGCTTGTTGTCTTGGAAAGTGGTGGTTGGCACATTAGCTTTATAGTAGCCTTCGCTGCCTATCAGTCCGAAAGCATATGCATCAGAACCATCGTAGGTTTCGATGGCCTGGCCAAACACATCGAAATTGTTGAAGGGAAGCAGGGTATAGTATTTATCGCCCTTAACGCGAATGGCCAATTCAAGCTCCTCTTCAAACAGCAGATCGTTCCATTTACCCAGGTAGCGCGGCAAAATGGCGATAGATTCAACGCCCAATCCTTTTTTAGAGCACACACGGATGAGCACCGCGGCCCATATCAGCCTGTTTACCCTTACCTCATCTTCCTTCTGCGCTAATTCTTTTTTTGAATCCTTGGAAACATATTTTCTTTTGCTGCCAAATGCACCCGGCACCTGGCTTTTTACTTCGCCGGTATAGTAGCTTTCCAGGAACAGCTTCCTGAAAACATAATACGTTTCCCGAACCAGTTCCTTCGGAGGCAGGTTATCCTTGCCATTGTACTTCAGGTAATCCAGTACATCCTTGGCCATTGCATCTGCAACGGGATTTTGGTAATATTGAATGGATGCATACATGCTGCGCAGCCTGTCAAGGTCAACCGCTTCCGCAGTGGCCTCGCCCTTCTTTCCGAACAGCGTATTGTTCAATCCGCCGCCGGTATAGGTGATCTTCAGCTTTACCGTAGGAGCATTGCGGTAAGGGTAGTTCCATCTTTCTTCAGATACTTTCTCACGGTTTTTATCAACGATAAAATAGCTGACCAGTGATTTTTTATCAGAAGCCTTCGTGTCGAATCCACCATCGCCTTCGCGGAGCTTGGGGGCGCCGTTGTACGATTTGAACATGGCATTGGTACCCTTGTCCAGATCGAACTGGAACTTCTGGTACACTACAGGATAGTTGTACGTAAGCGTGAAGATATAAGGCGTGAATTCGCCATAGCCTTTTTCCAATGGTACGTCTATCGCCGATGCATAGCTGTAATCGATGATGTCGCCGATCTCCAGATCAGGAATGGCCATTTTGAAAAAGCTGGTATTGCTGCTGAGATAGATGGGCCTGAACACATCGGGCACATCCTTGTTCACCTCAATGGCGGTGCTAAGGTCTATGTTCACCGTCTGGCCGCTGGCCTTGATCACCGAAAAGTTCACGGCTGTTTTCTTTCCATACAATACGTAATAGAACTCCGAGAACTTTTCCAGGGCATTTTTGTCCTGGAGCCTGATGCGCTTGCGTACGTATTCTTTAATGGTCATGGCGCTGGCCATCGACTTGCGCACATAAGCATAGTCTATTTTTTGCGCAAGGATAACGGCGCTTTCATTCTTCCATTTGTCTGGCACCGCCGTTCCCTTGAATTCGGGCTCTTCCGACATGCCTTCCTGCGCAAGCGCAAACATGGGCAATAAGCCAACCAGCAAAAACAGCAGGTTCAATCTTCTTAACATATATTATTTTTTTACCAGCACAACCTGGTCGTTATAAAATTTGTTCACGCTGCGGATAAAATTGTTCCACTCATTGAACTCCGATTTGCGGATGTTTGTTTTGTTCACGATCATCTTCTTGGTGTATACAAGCGTATTTCCTTTTACCGCAAAAGCGCCTTCAAAAGAATAATCCTTTGTCTTCACGTTTACTGCATCGGGAGTATAGTCTACTTTGTATCCGTCCGGTATGGTGAATTCTGTTGTTGACACGAAATAATACTTGTGCCTCATCTCGTAATCGCTGCGGCGCGTTGAATCGAACTCCAGGGTCGAAAGCTCTTTGTCCCTGTCCAGGACAATATACAGCTCGTTGCCGGCCTTGGTCACCTGGTTCTTTGCCGCAATTTCGTATTCCAGTTGCAGCGGCTTCTGCCTGTCTGCCCAATTGGGCTCTTTAAGGCTTTTGATAGTAACATTGTTATCGCCGCCCTTCAGGAACTGCTGCAGCGCGTCTTGTTTGTTGTCGTTGCGCATCGATTCATATACGCCCACCACGTTTATCTTCGATTCGCCGTTGAAAATGGAAGTGGTGGTGCCGGTAAGTATATCGTTCTCCAGCTTCAGCTTGATAGTGGTTTGCACTTTGTTGCGTTCGGCCGGGAACTCCGGTATTTTGTCGATGATGTAATTGCTGCCGTCTTCTATCAATACCTGTTTTCCTTGTATGCGGTGCGCATAGTCGTTCAGTGCAATGTGTTCTTCGGTGCCATCGAGGAAGTAACGCTTGCCGTCCAGTATCACGGTGCAGATCATGTGATTGTCTACTCCCAGCGAAGGAAGTGAATAATCGTACGGCAGGTCCGAAGTACCGATCCACGTAAGCCGCGCATCGTATCCCGCCAGTTTCAGCATCTGGGCCAGCAGGTTGGCCTTGCCTTTGCAATCACCGTATTTTTTCTTCAATACGTTCTGAGCCGCATCGGGCCTGAAGCCCATGATGCCATTCTCGAATGCGATGTAGCGTATCTTTTCCTGCACCCAATAAAACATCGATTCTATCTTTTCGATATCTGTTTTCTTGTTCTGGGTCAATTGCTGCACCACCGGTTTCAATTCTTCGGGATTGTTATTGGTTTGACTGGTAACCGAGCGGTACCAGGCATACAGGTCCTTTACAGATTCGAACAACACTTTGCGCTGTCCGTTCGCGATATAGCTTTTGCTTACGAGAATGATGTGCGGGTATGTTTTTGCCATGTGCGGCGAGCGGTATTCGCGCTCGAATTCCGGGATGTTCTTCAGCTTATAAATGTACCTCGTGGTATTTGCGGATGCATCCTTCTGCACTTCTTTTTTGATATCGTACCCTGCAAAATTGAATTCGCGAAACTCTACTTCCAGCCAATCGGGGATGTTGAACACCAGGGTCTTTTCTTCGATGGGAACGCCTTCATGGAAATAAACGGAGGTAAGGTATTTTACATCCTTGTACTTCTTTTCATAGCTGTAACTAACGGGTATTCCTTTGGTTTCGAGCGGGATTTTCATTACGCATATCTTGGCATCGCTATGAAAGATGCCTTCGGACTGGTAATCCATGCACTGCATGGGCAATTTTATGCTCTTGCCCTTGCTGATGAACTTAACGTTCTCGATGCTTGATTCATCGTCGTAAAAAATTGCGTCTTCTTTGCTGGTGAAATCCTTTAATGAAACCAGCAGTTGTGTAGTGGAAGTGTTGGCCGTAACCTTTTCTTCCGGTCCTTTGGATTGAATGCCAAAAGAAAATTCTTCTGTAAAGGCTACCGCTACAACGTCTGTCTTTGGGTACTTGCTTTTAAGCGATGGAATAGCATTGCTATAATCATTCTGCACCTGGGTATACGCAGCAGGCAGGCAAAAAAATACTGCGCCTGCCAGGCATAGCCACCGGAGTTTGCTACTGATCATGGGGGGTTAGGGGTATTGATTTAAAAGCTAATATAAAAAAAACTGGTTTTTTGGGGAAATCCATTGGCCATGGCCGCTGTTGTTCAATTGTTAAACAGGCCCGCCGGACAATTATTGTCCCACTGTTGTAATTTAATGCCGATTGAAAGAAAATGGAAGTATGGCAAGTTTAAGTGCTTCAGCAAGGAATGGTTATTACGAAAGTGGCGCCCCTGCCTTCCGCTCCATAAGCCTCTATTTGCCCCTGGTGGGCCTCCACGATCTTCTTGCAAATTGCCAGTCCTATGCCGCTGCCGCCATAGTCAGACTGTCCATGCAAGCGCTGGAAAATATCGAAGATGCTGTTCTTGTACTCATTGGAAAAGCCGATTCCATTGTCCTCCACCGTAATGCGGCAACTATCCTTGCCCGCAAGTCTTTCGTCCAGATGAACACTGCTTATTTTGATTTCGGGCACAGGCTTGTCATTGAATTTTAATGCATTGCCTATGAGGTTCTGAAACAATTGGTGCAATTGGCTGGGCCGGGCCATGATGATTGGCAACTGGCCTACCGTAATCTCTGCCTTCTTTTCCTTAATGGTAGCCTCAAAGTCCTGGAGCACGTCCTGAATGATGGTATTCAGGTTGGTGAGCTCAAATTGCTCCTGTTCATTGCCTATGCGGGAAAACCGCAGCAGGTCGTCGATGAGTGTCATCATCCTGTATGCCGAATCACGCATGCGCGTGATATACATATCCATTCTATCGTCAATCTTTTCTTTATAACTATGGTAAAGAAGGTCTCCAAATGCGAGTATCTTCCGTAGCGGCTCTTTCAGATCATGCGAGGCCACGTAAGCGAATTCCTCCAATTCCTCATTCTTTCGTTCCAGTTGGTGGGCGTATTCATGCAGCCGTTCATCGGCCTTTTTTTTCTCGGTCAGGTCCCTGGTGACCTTTGTAAACCCGATGACATTGTTCTCATCATCGTGCAATGCGGTAATTACCACGTTGCCCCAAAACTTAGAACCATCCTTGCGCATCCGCCAGCCTTCGTGCGAAGCTCTTCCTTGTTCCTCGGCCTCTTTCAGCAATTTATAGGGCAAACCAGCGGCAACATCGGCAGGAAGGTAAAAGTTCGTGAAGCTTTTACCGACGATTTCATTGGCCTTATATCCTTTTATTCTTTCGGCCCCGGCATTCCAATTTTGAATAATTCCTTCTTTGTCGAGCAGCAGAATGGCGTAGTCCTTTACTTCTGCCACCATTTTGTGATACCGTTCCTCGCTTTGCCTGAGCTGCTCATTGTTACGAATGAGGTATTCCGTTTGCTGCCGCAGTTCGTCTTCAGCTTGTTTTCTTGCCGTAAGATCGCGGGTAACTTTTGTAAAGCCCACTACGTTGTTGTGGTCGTCGTGCAGGGCGGTAATAACAATATTGCCCCAGAACGTGGAGCCGTCCTTTTTTACGCGAAGTCCCTCATGCGTTGCACGGCCGTTTTTGGCCGCCTCGCCCAAAAGGGTCTCGGGAAGACCAGCCTTACGGTCAGCCTCAGTGTAAAAAACCCGGAAATGTTTACCGATGATTTCTTCCGCTTCGTAGCCTTTTATTTTGGTCGCTCCCTTGTTCCAATTCTGGATAATGCCCTTGGTGTTCAGCAGGATAATCGCGTAGTCCTCGATTTCTTCCACCATCCTCAAATAATGCTCGGCCCCTTGCCGTGCCGATTCCCTGGCCAGATAGGTGTCTCGGGATTCTTCGTATTTAGTCATTAATTCCCCTCTTGTTTTTGTTCAAGCATGGACTGGAGGACGGTTGGGGTAACTTAAACAAAAGCAGTCGCTAAGATAAAATGAATTGGATTATAAATGAATTAAAAATGGTCAACAGAACATACGCAATTATTCGGCCATCATTTCAGAGATCATCTCGCGGATTTCTTCCTCGTTGGGCTTGCTGAAGTAGTCCCCATCGGAGCCATAAGCGGGGCGGTGGGCCTTGCCCGTTATGGTGCGGGGCGCTACGTCGAGCCAGCGGTAGCCGCCCTGTTCTTCCATTACTTTGTTAAACATAAATGCGCTGGCCCCGCCCGGCACATCCTCATCTATAAAGACGATGCGGTTGGTTTTTTTAAGAGAGGCCAGTATGGTATGATGAATATCAAATGGAAGCAGGGTTTGTACATCCACGATCTCGCAACTGATGCCGGACCTTTCCAATGCATCTGCCGCCTCCTTGATGATGCGCAGCATGGAACCATAGGAAACAATGGTAACATCGCTACCCTCACGAATGATTTCCGGCACACCCAGGGGAACGCAGAATGATAACAGGTTGGATGGCAATTTCTCCTTGAGCCTGTAACCATTCAGGCATTCGATTACAATGGCAGGGTCGTTGGATTGCCTAAGCGTATTGTACATGCCTACGGCCTGTGCCATATTGCGCGGTACGCATACGTACATGCCTCTCAGTGAGTTAATGACCATGCCCATGGGCGATCCGCTGTGCCAGATGCCCTCGAGCCGGTGCCCGCGGGTACGCACGATAAGCGGGCAGCTTTGCCTTCCCTTGGTGCGGTAGTGCAGTGTGGACAGGTCGTCGCTTAGCGGTTGCAGCCCGTACAACAGGTAATCCAGGTATTGTATTTCCGCAATTGGCCTAAGCCCGCGCATGGCCATGCCTATGCCCTGGCCCATGATGGTAAGTTCACGGATGCCCGTGTCGAAAATGCGCATATCGCCAAATTTCGACTGTAATCCCGCAAAGCCCTGGTTTACGTCGCCGATCTGCCCCAGGTCTTCTCCAAACGCAATGATGCGGTCATCGTGCGCGAACAGCTCATCGAAATACTTGTTAAGTACCCTATACCCATCCACGAGCGGCGCATTGTTGTCGAAGACGGCCGGTACCGCGGGCACTTTCAGCGCGCTTTTCGGGCCTTCGTTGTATAAGGTGGAATTGAAAAGCTCCTGGTTCTCTTTTTTGAGCGATTGATAGTGCTCTTTTATTTCGGCTGCCGTCAATGAATCACCCGCAACGGTAATGGCTTCGTACAAAGCGTTCATTACATCGCGCCGCAAGGGTTCGCGCAGACCTGCCAGGTCGTCCCTGGTCTTTTGCAGGCGGTTTTCGTGGTCTGCTCCATTGCTTATCAGCTCATCGATCAAGGTAACGGTACGACTCACCTGCCTGCGGATGGGTTCGATGAATTCCTCCCATGCCGCGGCACGCTCGTCCCGCACCGATTCCTTGGCGCGCAATTCGATATCGTTCAGCTCTTCTTCGCTGGCCAATGCATTGTCTACGATCCATTCGCGCATTTTTTTAATGCCGTCCCATTCCCGCTCCCAGGCCAGGCGCTCAGGCGTTTTATAACGCTCATGGCTGCCCGAAGTAGAGTGGCCCTGCGGCTGCGTTACCTCTTCCACATGAAAGAGCGCGGGCGTATGCGTATCGCGGATCCTTTGTATGGCCGATTCAAATACTTCGCACATGCCTGCATAGTCCCAGGCCTTCACACGGTAAATATCGATGCCGTTCGTGCCTTCCCTTTTCTGCATCCCTTTCAGGGCTTCGGAAATGGAGCCCTTGGTGGTCTGGTATTTTTTGGGAACGGAAATGCCATACCCATCGTCCCAGACAAATATTGCAAGCGGCACCTGCAGCACGCCTGCCGCATTAACGGTTTCCCAAAAATGGCCTTCGGAAGTGGAGGCATCGCCAATGGTGCAGAAGCATACCTCGTTGCCATTGTTGCTAAACTTTCTAAGCCCGTTTAACCCCGGCACATTCCTGAATAATTTGGAGGCCAGCGCCAGTCCCAGGCTGCGGGGCATTTGACCGGCAGTAGGTGCGATATCCGCCGATACATTTTTCAGGTTTGCCAGGTCCAGCCATTCGCCATTGTTATCCATTGTAGGTGTGGCAAAATGGGCGTTCATCTGTCGGCCTGCGCTGAAGGGATCGTGTGTAATGTCGGGGTCGGCATACAATTGGGCAAAGAATTGCCTTACCGTAGCAAGCCCGGCCGCGAACATGAAGGTTTGATCGCGGTAATAGCCCGACCTGAAATCTCCCGGTTTGAAAAACTTGGCCATTGCTACCTGGGGTACTTCCTTACCATCGCCGAATATCCCGAATTTGGCCTTGCCCGTAAGCACTTCCTTACGGCCTAACAGGCTGGTTTCCCGGCTTTCACAAACAGTGCGGTAGTCGCTTAATACCTCTTCCCGGAAACGGTCGAATGATAGTTTCTGGTCGGCAAGGGCCTGGTTTTGCAAACTGGATTCCATGGGGGCAAATGTATGCCAATCCCACCAAAGGAATACCCGCGGTTACCGCTTGTTAAAAAAATGTCAGCCCCTGTAATTTTGTTCGTTTTCGTAGCGTTTAATGATTAATTTTGGACAGTTAATCAATCTTATATGAAGCTCGTATTTTTACTAAGCTCCCTGTTAGTGCTTTCAACATTGGTGCAGGCACAAACTGCCGCCGCTCCCGCCCCTGCCGTTGAAGTGATCCAGGTAAAGGAACCTGCGCACGATTTCGGCAAGATACCGCAGGGCCGCCCCGCCAGCTATTCGTTCGAAATAATGAATACCGGAAAGGAACCCCTGGTGCTGGACAATGTGCAGGTATCGTGCGGTTGTACTACCCCGCAATGGAGCAAAGATCCCATAGCCCCAGGCGGAACCGCCAAGGTGACCGTAGGATACAATGCTTATGCGGAAGGCTATTTTGAAAAGACCATTACGCTTCAATATAACAAAGGACAAACAAAAATGCTGGTGATCAAAGGTACCGTATACAAGGCGCCCCCGGCCCCTGCTCCTGAAAACGCCAGCGTGAAGTTGCTAAAGCAGATAAATCAATAAACAACTACCATTAAAATCATAAGTATGAAGAAAGCAGTCGTGGCATTATCTCTTTTGTTTATGTCTGTAGCGGTGCTCGCACAAAACGCCGTGCCCGCGCAAAAGAAAGCTGAAGATTTTGTAAAGTTCAAGGATGCCGTACATGATTTCGGCAAGATCAAGCAAAACGTTCCCGTAACGTACGATTTCCAGTTTACCAACATCAGTGCCCAACCCGTGATTGTAGAAAATGCACAAGCCACATGCGGATGTACCAAACCCACATGGCCCGAAGCAGCCATTGCAAAAGGCAAGAGCGATAAGATCACCGCGGGATTCAATGCACAAACGCTCGGCACGTTTACCAAGCAGATCACGGTAAAGCTGGCAGGCGTAGATATCCCGTACACACTCACCATTACCGGTGAAGTGCTGACCGCCGAAGACTATGCCAAATACGAGGCCACTAAAAAGGACAGGAACAGCAGCAAACCTGGAAGCAGGTAATTGATTACTGATTATTAATTATTAATTATATAGTCCTCCTTGCCGGGGGACTTATTTTTTATCCGGTGTCAACTGAATAATCAATAATCAATAATCAGTAATCAATAATATCTTTGCCACATGCTTAAGATATCCCACCGTGGTGAGCAAATGCCGCCCTCTCCCATTCGCAAACTGGTTCCTTACGCGGAAGCCGCCAAGAAAAAGGGAACGAAGGTCTATCATCTCAACATCGGTCAGCCTGATATTGAAACACCTCCGGCGATATTGGATGCGGTTCGCAAGGCCGACTTCAAGGTGTTGGAATACAGCCACAGCGCCGGCAATGAAAGTTACAGGCGCAAGCTGGTAAAGTATTACAAGAAAGTAGGGATAGATGTAGACCACAACCAGATCATCATCACCACCGGTGGTTCCGAAGCAATTTTGTTCGGGTTCATGAGCTGCCTCGATGCGGGTGATGAAGTGATCATTCCTGAACCATTCTATGCCAATTACAATGGCTTTGCAGTGGCGGCCGACGTAGTGGTAAAACCCATTACCTCGCACATAGAGGATGGGTTTGCATTGCCGCCGATAGAAGAATTTGAAAAGCTGATCACGCCGCGCACCAGGGGCATCGTTATTTGTAATCCCAATAATCCTACGGGTTATTTATACAGCCGCGAAGAAATGGAAGTGCTGAAACAGATCGTTCAAAAACACAGCCTTTATTTGTTTTCGGATGAGGCTTACCGTGAGTTCTGCTATGGCGGCGAGCACGTGAGCGCGCTGCACCTTCAGGGCATCGACGATCACGTAATATTGATGGACACCATTTCCAAACGCTACAGCGCTTGCGGCGGACGCATCGGCGCATTTGTAACGCGCAACAAAAAAGTGTACGACACAGCCATCAAGTTCGCGCAGGCCCGGTTAAGCCCACCTTCCTTTGCACAGATACTGGGCGAAGCCGCCGTCGATTTGCCCGATAATTATTTCGACGTTACGAAAGCAGAATATCTTAAGCGCCGCAATATGCTCGTGGCGAGGTTGAATAACATGCCCGGCGTGTTTTGCCCCAACCCAGGCGGCGCATTTTATGCCATTGCAAGGTTGCCGATAGATGATTCCGACAAGTTTTGCCAATGGCTGCTCGAGTCTTTCTCTCACAATAACCAAACGGTCATGCTTGCGCCTGCTTCCGGATTTTATGGAACGAAAGGATTGGGAAGAGATGAGGTGCGCCTTGCATATGTATTGAATGTAGACGACCTGAACAAGGCCATGGACTGTCTTGAAAAAGCGCTGGAAGTTTACAGGAAGGAAGTAGTGACTGAAACGCTGGCCGATGCCAAGCTGGTCTGATCCCGCGGGAACATCCTCCCACTTATAGCAATTCTGATGCGTTTAATAGTTTTAATCTGCCAGATAGGGAATTGCGGAATTACGCAATGATTCTATCAGTACTTTTATATTGCTGTTATTTCCTCCGCTAATATATGTTGTAACTGCTAAGAACCGTTTTCCCCCAAGGAACTGTCCTCCACCTGGCAGATGCCGGTAACGTGCACAACACTGTTTTTTATTTTAGGTAACCAATAAACATTTATGTTATGATCCACAAAAAACGGTCGTTACTCCTCGCTATGCTATTTTCTACCGGTATGGTGTATGCGCAAAATGTCGCTATCAATGCAGACGGCGCCCTGCCCAACAGGAATGCCATACTCGACATCCAGTCCCAAACCAAGGGTTTGCTTATTCCACGCATGAGTTCGGCAGCACGCTTGCGAATACCGCATACCCAGGGCCTTATTGTATATGATATTACTACCAATTCATTCTGGTACAATACGGGACGAAATTGGGTAAACATTCCTTCATCACCCGCTGATATTTCATCTTCCATGGCATCCAACGCATGGTTGATCACGGGTAACAGCGGCACGGTTGATACAGTTAATTTTCTTGGCACTACTGACAATGTTCCGCTGACCTTTAAAGTGAACAATCAACGCTCGGGGCGCATCGATCACCAGCTTAACAACACTTTTTTTGGTTTCAGGTCGGGTTATCTTATTACTACTGGTAACGACAATACGGCCATAGGCGCATCGGCTTTGTTCCACAACAGCATTGGGGTGAATAATGTAGCCGTGGGCTCCAATGCGCTGCAATCGAACGTTTCAGGATACCATAACGTAGGCGTAGGGAGGTTTGCCCTTTTCTCTAATGAAGGCGGGTTCAGCAATACGGCCCTGGGCACCAATACGCTTCACTTCAACGTATCTGGCGCAAACAATACTGCAGTCGGTGAAAGCGCTATGTTTAACAGTCTCCGTGGATGGAGAAATACGGCGGTCGGCGCACTCGCATTATATGATAATCCTGCCGGAGACGACAACACTGCAGTAGGCGCTTTGGCGCTCAATAAAAACAGGGCTACTGGCATCACCGGCATCGGAAGCCGGGCGCTTACAAACAATCACAGCGGTGCCAGGAATACGGCTGCGGGTCACATGGCACTTACTACCAATGATTTCGGCAACGAAAATACAGCCGTGGGATCCGAAGCGCTTAGGCTTAACACTAGTGGCAATTTCAATACGGCCGTCGGAGTTGAAGCATTGCACCGTAACAGGGCTTCTGAAAATACCGCAACAGGGGTAAGGGCCTTGTTCATGACCACCACAGGCGGGCAAAATACGTCGATAGGATTTGAAGCGCTGAGAGAAAACACGGTTGGAATTCGGAATACCGCCGTGGGTTACCGTGCGTTGGCTACTAATAGAGAGAGCATAGGGCTTACTGCTGTAGGATACCAGGCGTTGACTGCCAATACATCGGGAAGCGGCAACACAGCCATTGGCACCAGTGCAATGGTTGCTAACACAGGCGGCGATAATAATACAGCAGTGGGTTGGGAAGCCATGCGCAACAACCTGCACGGCTTTGGAAATGTTGCTATTGGATCGCGTGCAATGCAAAGCAGCGTCAATAGCGTTGCCAATACCGCCGTTGGATTCGCCGCCATGACTACCAATACCAGTGGGTCGGAAAATGCCGCGCTTGGCAATAATGCAATGTCCTCCAATACTACGGGCAATGGCAATACTGGTTTAGGATATTGGACCCTGTTTATCAATAGTACCGGCAATAATAATACGGCCGTCGGATGGCGCGCACTTTTCAACAACACCTCCGGCACAGGCAATACGGCGGTAGGACACAGCGCAAATGTTTCGGCCGGCGATCTTAGCAATGCCACTGCTTTGGGATTCCAGGCTATAGTGGATGCTTCTAACAAAGTACGTATCGGCAATGCTTCGGTTACGGTTATCGAAGGACAAGTGCCATTTACAACTCCATCTGACGGAAGGTTCAAGTTCGGCGTACAGGAAGACGTGAAGGGTCTTGATTTCATAATGCAGCTAAGGCCCGTTACTTACCAGTTCGATGTAAAGCGTTACGATGCACAACTAGGCATACCCGAAAGCAACATGGGCAGCAGTTACAACGAAGCATTGCAGCTCCGCCGCAGCGGGTTCATTGCGCAGGAAGTAGAGCAGGCCGCTTTAAGGACCGGGTATAATTTCAGCGGCATCATCAAGCCTTCATCGGCAAATGGTCATTACAGCCTTAGCTACGACGCCTTCGTTGTACCTTTAGTAAAAGCTGTGCAGGAACAGCAGCAGGTCATCGATGATCAAAACAAAAAGATCGCTGAATTGCAACAGCAATTGGATGAGATTAAAAAGTTGCTCGGCAACAGGTAATTCATAAAACGAAAATATATTTGAATGAAAACATTACAATATATACGGGCATTGGCGCCGGTCCTGTTAATTGCCTGCATGCCAACCTTACTCCAGGGCCAGCAGATCACCATTACCCGGGGCGCCAGCATGACCGTAAGCGGCCCAGCTATCATAGTGCTGCAGGATGAACAATTGAATGATGGGACCATCAGGGTTGGGCGAAATGGAGTAAGTATTAACGGCAATTCACAGAACGAGGAAATGGCCCGCCAATGGAAGTCAATACAAATCGATAACATCCTGTTCAGGCGGAATCCATCGCATACGATCGTGTCGCTGGATAAAACGCGCCATAACCTGGCAGCGTTGCAATCTTCCATACAGGCTTATCCAAATCCGACCACAGACCGCTTTATGCTGACAATTGCAAGCGATAAAGATGTGGCGGAAACCATCACGCTGCAGAACGGGTTAGGACTTCCTTTAGAACAAATGCACATCAACCTTAAGGCTGGCATCAATATTATCCGCTGGAACCTTGACAAATACACTCCCGGCATTTATGTATTGGCTTTCCAACATGCTCCTGTAAAATACCTGAAGATCGTGAAGCAATAAGGGGATCAGGCAGGTTGAAGATAGTAAAGGAATAAGCCTGGATTTGAACGAAGGATTTGGGGTTTGAGCAGCAAATCCCAAATCCAATTTTTTCTATAACCGGAAACCGCAAGTTTTTATATCTTTCGGACGCAAAAAAGCCCGCTGTAGAAACAACAGGCCTTTAACGATTGCTTGCCATATGAAAAAAAGCTGAATAGTATGTTTATACTACGACAGTTACCGCTTCATGGCCTTTACACGATTGCCCCTTAACGATTGCTGCCATTTATGAAAACGTTCTGATGTCAAAAATAGGACGTGCCGCCTTCCGGCAGGATTAACTTATTGAGAACTTTATGATCTCTAATCCACCAGCCGGAAGCTGAAAGCCTTTGCCAGAGCGGGTTCAGGCAATTTTTTAACATTATGTCCAAACACACGCCCGATATACTGTTTCAATTGGTCCACTCCCTGGAGAAAGCCGAAAAAAGGCATTTTAAACTTTACATCAAGCGCAGTTCTTCCCGTGATAATCTTAAGATCGTACGCCTGTTCGACGCTATCGACAAGCTGAAGGAATACGATGAAAAACAATTGTTGAAAAAACTGAACGGCATACAAAAGCCACAACTGGCCAATCTTAAAACGCATTTGTATAAACAACTGCTGGCCAGCCTGCGCCTGCTGAAAAGCACAGACAGCATGGACCTGCAACTGAACGAACAGTTCGACTATGCCCATATCCTGTATAAAAAAGGTTTATTTCAGCAAAGCTTGCGGATACTCGAACGCGCCAAGGACATTGCCCGCACACACCAGAAATATAATTTCCTTACGCAACTGATAGCGCTGGAAAAAAGAATAGAAACGCTGCACATCACTCGCAGCATCCAGGACAAGGCCGAGCAACTTGCTGCCGAAGCAGTGTCGGTAAGCAGTCGCGTGAACATGGTGGAACGCCTTAGCAACCTGGCTTTGCAATTGTATAGCTGGTACATTCGCTATGGGCATGCCCGCAACGAAGAAGACGAAACGGGCGTAAAAACCTTCATGAAAAAAAACCTCCCTGCCAATGCGCATGAACAAAAAGGCTTTTACGAACAATTGTATTTATGCCAGAGCTATTGCTGGTACGCTTTCATACGCCAGGACTTTTTACAATACTACCGCTACACGCAAAAATGGGTGAACCTGTTTAAAGAACAACCGCTGATGGTGCGTGTTGAAACCGGGCATTACATCAAAGGGATGCACAATTTATTGAACGCGCACTTCGACCTGCGCAATTACAGGAAGTTTGCCATTACACTGCGCGAGTTCGAAACCTTTTCAAAAACCAGGCGCGTACAGGAACACGACAATTTCAGGATCCAGGCCTTCATTTATATTTCACAGGCCAGGATCAACCAGCACTTCATGCACGGCACCTTTAAACAAGGACTTTCATTGGTGCCCGGCATAGAACAAAAGTTGGAAGAAAACTCGCTGTTCATCGACCGGCACCGTATACTGGTACTGAATTATAAGATCGCTACTTTGTATTTCGGCAGCGAAGACTATGCGTCGTGCATCGACTACCTGCAACGGATAATCCACGGTCCCATCGATTTGCGGTACGATCTGCAATGTTATTCGCGTCTCCTGCACCTGATTGCGCACTATGAGCTGGGTAATTTCGAGATCATTGAATCGCTCATTAAATCTGTTTACCGCTTCATGGCGAAAATGGAAAACCTTACCGTGGTAGAGGAAGAGATGTTTAAATTCCTGAGGAGCTCTTTTCATGTATCGCGCAATAAGCTGAAAACTGAGCTGGAAGATTTCCTGTATAAGATCAAGCACCTTGAAAAGAACCGGTTTGAAACAAGGGCATTCGCTTACCTCGATATTATTTCGTGGGTAGAAAGCAAGGTTTACAGGAAAACGATGAGCGAGGTGATTGCGGAAAAATATGCGAAGAGCAAGCGGAGATGATAATGATAGTCAATATTAACGAAGACAGTTGCAGCAAAATACCTGATTAACCCTATATTTGTGTACAAAATACACATTACTGCTATTGCTTAGCCCGCTTGCCAGATAAAATTTGAATGATACTATTAACCGGAGCGTCCGGATAATGGAACTAAAGGGTCGTTATTATTATTTGCATAATCCATAAGCTAGCCGCAAAATAAATCGACCGCGAAAAATTTTTTATATGGCCGAAATGCTTTTATCCCTGGAACCCTCCAAAAAAATTTACAGGTTCGCGGTAGCATCCCTCTTCTTTTTACAAGGATTGTGCTTTGCCACCTGGGCTTCGCGCATCCCCAGCATACAACAGGACCTTCATTTATCCGAAGGCACACTGGGAATAATCTTATTCGCGTTGCCCGCAGGTTCCATGATCGCATTGCCACTGTCGGGCTGGCTGGTCACACGCTTCGGCAGTAAGACCGTCGTCATCAACACGCTCATAGTATATGCGCTATTATTAGTAGGCATCGGCCTTGCACGCAGTACATTTCAATTGATTCCCGTGCTGGTGTTGTTCGGCATGGCCGGCAATACCGCCAACATCGCTATGAACACCCAGGCGGTAGGCGTCGAGGCAAAATATCGCCGTAACATCATGGCTTCTTTCCACGGATTGTGGAGCCTTGCGGGATTTACAGCCGCGGGCATCGGCGCTTATATGATCGGCAATGGTATCATCCCCTTTCATCATTTCATTATCATCGGCGCATTCATCATGCTTGCGCTTGCTTTCATATTTCAATACCTCCTTCCCAACGAGGAAAGAAGTACCGTACGCAATAAGCTCTTCGTTATGCCCGATAAATCGCTGGTCACGCTTGGCATACTGGCATTCTGCTGCATGATGTGCGAAGGCGCCATGTTTGATTGGAGCGGCATTTATTTTAAAAAAGTAGTAGGCGCGGAAAAAGCATGGATCGGTGCGGGTTATACCGCCTTCATGTGCACCATGGCCGCAGGCCGTTTTATCGCGGATTGGGTAGCGGTGCAATTGGGTTTCACCCGCACCTTACAAGTCAGTGGCATATTAATTACAGCAGGACTGGGGATAGCATTATTGTTTCCATACCTCGCTCCCGCCATCACTGGGTTTTTCCTGGTAGGATTGGGCGTATCATCAGTAGTGCCGCTGGTATACAGCAAAGCCGGACGATCAAAAACACTTTCGCCGGGCATAGCCCTGGCAGCAGTTTCCAGCATAGGATTCCTTGGATTCCTCATTGGCCCGCCGGTAATCGGCATAGTGGCCGGCATATTGAACCTGCGTGTTTCTTTTGTTATAATAGCTTTGATGGGATTGAGCGTTGCACTGCTTGCAGGTTTATTAAACAAACAAAACACGCATCGATCGCAATGATGACAGCAGAACACGAACGGCTCCAATTAATTTCCAATCGATCTCACCCGCTCGCCCAATGGGGACCTTACCTGAGCGAACGCGCCTGGGGAACCGTGCGGGAAGACTATAGCCACGATGGCAATGCATGGGAATATTTTCCTTTCGATCACGCTCACTGCCGCGCTTACCAATGGTCGGAAGATGGCATTGCCGGCATTTCGGACATATTTCAAAACCTCTGCTTTGCCATCGCACTCTGGAATGGCAAAGACCCTATACTAAAAGAAAGATTGTTCGGCTTACGCAATGGCGAGGGCAATCACGGTGAGGACGTAAAGGAATTGTATTATCACCTACACAATGTGCCCTCCCACTCCTATATGGAGTATTTATACAAATATCCCCAGCAGCAGTTTCCTTACGCATTGCTGAAAGAAGAAAACAGCAAACGCTCCCGCCAGGAGCCCGAATTCGAAATACTGGACACCAATATTTTCAGCAACAACCAATATTTCGATGTATTGGTTACCTATGCCAAGCAATCGCCCACCGATATCTTTTGCAGGATAACCATCACCAACCGTTATCACAAATCTGCTGAGATCACCGTACTGCCAACGCTTTGGTTTTACAACCGCAAATCCAACAAAACCCATGCGGCCGGCCCTTCCATTGCCTATAGAGACGGCACATCTGTTAAAGCCTGGCATGAATGGCTCGGGAATTATTATCTCTATTTCCAACAGCCCGGCGACATGCTGTTCACGAACAACGAGACCAACACCTTGAAAGTAACGGGTACGCCCAACCGCGATATCTTTATTAAAGATGCTTTCCACGAAGCTATCATTCGGAACGAAAACCGGGAAGCGCTACGTACAAAACAGTCCGGCACCAAGTTTGCGCCCGTGTATAAGTTCAGAGTTCCGGCGGGGGGATCCAAAACAATTTACTGCAGGCTCACCGACACGCCCGTAGAAATGGCATTTCTAAAGGGGTTCGAACAGATTTTTACCACCCGCAAACAGGAGGCAGACGCGTTCTACCAATCCATCCTGAGGCACGATGCCGGCGACGATATCAAACGCATACAAAGGCAAGCCCTCTCCGGATTGTTGTGGAGCAAACAATTTTATTATTATGATGTGGAGCGGTGGCTGCACGGAAGCGATGGCATAACGTCTAACACCGATCATCGTAAGACGGGACGCAACCACGACTGGCAACACCTGAAGAACCAGGATGTGATATTGATGCCCGACAAATGGGAATATCCCTGGTATGCCGCCTGGGACCTGGGTTTTCAATGCATTCCCATGGCCATGGCCGATGCAACATTCGCCAAGGACCAGCTGCTGCTGATCATGCGCGAATGGTATATGAAGCCAGATGGACAACTGCCTGCATATGAATGGAACTTTGGCGACGTAAATCCGCCAGTACATGCATGGGCAGCCCTTCAGGTGTACAATATCGAAAAAAAGCAGAAAGGCACGGGTGATATTGTTTTCCTGAAGCGCATTTTTCAAAAGCTGCTCATCAATTTTACGTGGTGGATCAACCGGAAAGACAGGAAAGGCAATAATCTTTTTGAAGGAGGATTTCTCGGTCTCGATAACATCGGCGTATTCAACCGCAGCTTCCACGGTGGAGAAATGCGGCTGGAGCAGGCAGATGGCACAAGCTGGATGGGCACTTATGCGCTGAACATGATGGACATAGCGGTGGAAATAGCCTTGCACGATGAATCGTTCGAAGACACAGCGACAAAATTCTTCGAGCATTTTATTTTAATTGCCGAAGCATTGAACGAACACCACCTCTGGAACGAAGAAGATAAATTCTTTTACGATGTATTGAACGTGCCGGGCGAAGAACCCGTTCCCTTGCGTATTAAATCGATCGTTGGATTGACCTCGCTGTTCGCGGTATCTACCATCAGCAAAAAAGCATTGGACCAATTGCACGATTTCAAGCACCGCACGTCGTGGTTTGAACAATACCGCAAGAGCAACAATAAATTCTGGCCCAACGAAGAACGCGGCGACGGCGAGGAGGTCCTTTTATCACTCGTGCCACGCGACCGACTGGTGTATTTGCTGGAGCGGTTGCTGGATGAGGATGAATTTCTTTCACCCGGCGGCATCCGCGCATTGTCCAAATATCATTTGCAACATCCCTATTCGGTAACCGTCGGTGGTAATGAGTATACGATTTCTTATGATCCCGCCGATTCTACCTCCGATATTTTCGGCGGCAATTCCAACTGGCGCGGACCGGTATGGATACCGATCAATTTCCTCATCATTCAATCCATTCGCCGTTATGGTGAATTTTATCGCGATACGCTGCAGGTGGAATATCCCACGCGGTCGGGCAACCGCTTAAACCTCTGCCGCGTTGCTGATGAGCTGACCAAACGCGTGATTAGCCTGTTTGTGCAGGACAGCGAAGGCAACCGAAGATTGTTCAATTCCCACAATTGGTTTTACCGGCAGCCCGGCAATGAACACCTCATGATGTTTTATGAATATTTCCACGGCGATACGGGCCGCGGCCTGGGCGCCAGCCATCAAACCGGTTGGACCGCACTGGTAGCAGCGTTGATCAATGATTTAGATTATTTTTAATCATCGTTCATCGTAATCATAATAAAATCAGCATTGCTTAATGCCAGCGTCCTCCACACCCGGACATCTTTCCCGCACGCTCGGCCCCCTCATGTTGTGGGGATTGGGAGTAGGCTATGTGATCTCCGGCATGTATTTCGGATGGAACCTGGGATTGGCTGAAGGTGGAACACTGGGACTGGCCATTGCCACGGCGTTCATCATTGTGTTATACATCACGTTTACATTTTCTTATACCGAGCTGGCTTGCGCCATTCCAAAAGCAGGCGGCGCATTTGATTATGCTACCAAAGCATTGGGAAGGGACCTGGGTTTTATTGGAGGCATGGCGCAGATCGTTGAATTTGTATTTGCACCGCCTGCCATTGCGGCCGCCATCGGCGCTTATTTCCATATTTTCCTTCCTTCGGTACCGGTTACCGTTATTGCCATCAGCGCATACATATTGTTTACCGCGTTGAACATATACGGTGTAAAAGCAGCCGCCACGTTTGAACTCATCATTACCATGCTGGCCGTTGGAGAACTGTTGCTGTTTGCAGGCGTTACGCTTCCGCATTTTGAGTTCAGCAACCTTCAGCAAAATGCTTTTCCAAATGGATGGATGGGAGTATGGGCTTCTATACCCTTTGCCATTTGGTTTTTCCTGGGATTGGAGGGAGTAGCCAATGTAGCGGAAGAAACTATCCGCCCGCAACGGAGCGTGCTGCTGGGTTTTGGATCGGCGCTGCTTACGCTGGTGGTGCTTTGCATTCTTACTTTTCTTTCATCGGTGGGCGTTGCGGGATGGGAAAGGATCGTATATCCATCGCCGGGAGCATCGCCATCCGATTCGCCATTGCCCCTTGCATTATCTGCCATTACCGGCAGCAGCGGTTGGTTGTATCATCTGTTGATCACCATAGGATTGATGGGATTGATCGCTTCGTTCCATGGGATCATCCTGGCGGCGGGGCGCGCTACGTTCGAATTCGGGCGGGTGCAATACATCCCACGGTTGTTCGGCAACGTGCATCCCCGGTTTAAGACGCCGGCCAATGCATTATTGGTGAACATGGCCGTCGGCATTATTGCCTTGCTCACCGGTAAAACAGCCGACATTATCATCATGGCTTGCTTCGCGGCGCTGACACTGTATGTGATCTCGATGATTGCTGTTATAGTATTGCGCAAGAAAGAACCTGCGTTGCCAAGGCCTTTCAAAACACCCTTGTACCCTTATTTCCCGGTAATAGCATTGGTGATCGCCGCCGTTTCGCTGGTAGCGATGACCTCGCTAAACCTGCGGCTGTCGCTTATTTATTTCGGCATTATAGGATTGAGCTATATTTTGTTCTATTTCTTTGCAAAACGAATACCCGATGCGCAACAAGCAATCAACTCATGAAGTGCTGCAACAACTGGTTGCATCCAATGCTACCAAGGTAAAGCTGGCCGCAACAGACATCGATGGCGTGCTGAGGGGTAAGGTCATCAGCTTTGAAAAATTTAAATCCGTTGCAGAAAAAGGATTCGGCTTTTGCAACGTGGTATTTGGATGGGACTCCGGAGACGTAGCCTACGACAATGCCAGTTATACCGGCTGGCACACCGGATATCCCGATGCTACTGCCTTGATCGATCTCAGTACTTTTCGTGAAGTACCTTGGGAAGACAACATACCTTTTTTCCTTGCGGATTTTGGCGACGATGCCGGCAAGGGCCTCGATGTTTGCCCGCGCACCCTGCTCAAACGCATCACGCGGCAATCGATCGATGCAGGCTACATTCCCTCCTTCTCGCAGGAGTTCGAATGGTTCAATTTCATCAATAATGTAGATGAATTGTACGAGCACAAGTTCCGGGAACTGAGACCGATAACGCATGGCATGTTCGGTTATTCTATTTTGCGCGCATCGCAACGCAGCGCTTTCTTTCACGATATTTTTGATTTGCTTGCGCAGTTCAATGTTCCGATCGAGGGCATTCATACTGAAACCGGACCGGGTGTATATGAAGCTGCGATTTTGTATGCAGGCTTGCCCGAAGCAGCGGACCGTGCGGTGTTGTTCAAAAGCGGCGTAAAAGAAATAGGGAACAGGCATGGCGTGCTGCCCACCTTTATGGCAAAGTTCAGCGAGCACCTTCCCGGTTGCAGCGGGCACGTGCATCAAAGCTTATGGTCTGCCAACGGCAAGCAGAATTTATTCTACGATAAAAAAAGCAAGACGGGCATGAGCGCATTGATGGAAAGTTATATCGCGGGGCAATTGCATTGCATGCCTTATATTTTACCGATGTATGCGCCCACTGTCAACAGCTACAAACGACTGGTAGAAGGTGCGTGGGCGCCCACCACCATTACCTGGGCCATCGATAACCGTACTACCGCTTTAAGGGCCCTGCCCGGCAGCGAAGCCGCTACCAGGTTGGAAACACGCGTGGTGGGTTCTGATTCCAATCCTTACCTGGCCATGGCCGCCTGCCTTGCATCGGGATTGTATGGAATAAAAAAGAAAATGAGATTGAAAATTCCCGCTACTACCGGCAGCGGTTACCAGGACAAGCAGCACGGCGTATTACCAAAGAATTTATGGGAGGCAACGCAAGCCATGAGAAATGCCGACATAGCCCATGAATTGTTCGGCGAAGCATTCGTGTCGCATTTTGCCGGCACGCGCGAATGGGAATGGCGGCAATTTGCGAAAGTGGTGACGGATTGGGAACTGAAAAGATATCTTGAAATAATTTAACTGGAATGAACATAGACTTCCATACCGTAAGGCAATACAATTTTCCAACTGTTGTTCGCTTCGGCGCGGGCGCGATAGATGAATTGCCGGACCACCTGAACGCGCAGGGGCTGAGCAAAGTTTTGATCGTTACCGACCCTACGGTGGCGCAACTGGATTTTTTCAGGCGCATACAGCAGCGATTGTCTGCAAAGAACATTCATTCGGAAGTATTTTCTGGTATCCATAAGAATCCCGTAAAATCAGATGTGCTGAAAGGCGGTGATATCTATAGGAAAACTGCAAGGGATTGCATCATTGGGTTGGGCGGCGGAGCGGCCATGGACGTTGCCCGGGCCGTGGCCTTGCGTATCAACCATCACCGGGACCTGTTCGATTACGACGACCTCATTGGCGGAGACCAATACGTAACGGAGCCGGTGCCTTATTTCATTACCATTCCCACTACCAGCGGTACGGGTAGCGAAGTGGGCCGCAGCGCTATCATTTCCGAAGACGACACGCACCGGAAGAGAATATTGTTCTCGCCAAAATTGCTCGCCAAGATCGTGTTTGCGGATCCGATGCTAACGATGGACCTGCGACCATTTATTACGGCGGCCACCGGCATGGATGCATTAACGCATAACATGGAAGCTTACATTGCAAAAAATTTTCATCCGCTGTGCGAGGGCATTGCGCTGGAAGGCATACGGCTGATCAATCAATCGATTGAAGATGCGGTAAACAAACCCGACCTTGCATCGAGGAGTAAAATGATGATCGCTTCGCTGATGGGCGCCGTGGCTTTTCAGAAAGGGTTGGGCGTGGTGCATTCGCTGGCGCATCCATTGTCGACCTTATTGGATACGCACCATGGACTGGCCAATGCTGTAAACCTGCCCTATGGAATGGAGTTCAACATCGAAGGATTTGAAGATAAGTTCGAACGCATGGCCTGGGCAATGGAATTGAAAAAGGAAAGCGGCAAGGCAGTAGTGAAACATTTATTCAAACTAAATGAATCGGTAAACCTGCCAACGCGGTTGCGCGATATAGGTGTAAAGAAAGAGCACATAGAGCCACTGTCTGACCTCGCTGTGGCTGATTTTGCGCATCCCAACAATCCCAAACCCGTTACCAGGGATGATTTCAGGAAACTATACAAAGAAGCATATTGATATATCGGATTATGAAGATCATTAACCCCGCTACTGAAGAGGTGATTGCAGACGTTGACGAAGACACGCGGCAAACCGTTGAACAGAAATACGCATATGCCCGGAAGGCACAGCCTGACTGGGCGGCGACACCTATCGATCAAAGAATCGCATGCATCCAACGGTTTTATGAATTGCTGGATGCAGAAAAAGCAGAGCTGGCCCAAACCCTCACCACCGAAATGGGCAAGCCGCTGCAGCAGTCGTACAATGAGTTGAATGGCGCCCGCAGCCGCATTAAGTTTTTCATTGATCATTCCGCCAAATACCTGGCAGATGAATGGATCACGAGCGAAGGCAATACAAAAGAAAAAATAGTGTACGAGCCTTTAGGCGTCATCGCCAATATTTCCGCATGGAACTATCCTTACCTGGTGGGCGTGAATGTTTTTATTCCGGCGTTGATCGGTGGGAACGCGGTGTTGTACAAGCCCTCCGAATATGCGACACTAACGGGCATGTATATCCAGATCCTGTTGCACCGGGCCGGCATTCCGCCGGATTGTTTCCGGGCGATCATCGGTAAAGCACAAGCGGGGGAATTTTTGTTGGACCTGCCGCTGGATGGATATTTCTTCACCGGCAGTTACCGCACAGGAAAATACATTGCAGAAAGAGTGGCGCCAAAGCTCGTGCCCTGTCAGTTGGAACTGGGTGGAAAAGATCCCTTGTATGTTATGGACGATGTAGACGATATCGATAAAGTGGCCGCCGCCGCGCTGGAAGGCGTAGTGTACAACAACGGCCAAAGCTGCTGCGCGGTAGAAAGAATTTATGTACAAGAAAAAGTGTACGATGATTTTGTCCGCTCATACGTGGAGCAGGCAAAAAAGATGAAGATCGGGAACCCCCTCAACGCCGATACGGACATCGGTCCCTTAAGCAGGAAGGAACAGGTTGATTTTCTGAAAGACCAGGTGCAGGACGCAATCGACAAGGGCGCTACCCTGGTGTTGGCGGAAAAAAGCCCGGAACAGAAAGGTTACTTTATCGCGCCGGCAGTATTGGTTAATGTGAACCATGCAATGAAGATCATGAAGGAGGAATCGTTTGGTCCCGTAGTTGGCATACAAAAAGTAAAAGACGATGAGGAAGCGGTAAGCCTGATGCAGGATACTGACTATGGCCTCACCGCCGCCGTGTATTCCAGCAGTTATGAACGCGCCGAATCAGTAATGAAAAAAATGAACACGGGCACCGTATATTGGAATTGCTGCGACAGGGTGAGTGCCGGTCTTCCGTGGTCAGGCAGAAAGCATTCCGGCTTAGGCAGCACCTTATCGTACCAGGGCATACGTGCATTTGTACAACCAAAAGCGTATCATATAAGAAGCGCCCAGTAGCGCTGTATATAAGACATAGTATGAATTTCAGGGAAGCAAAAGTATCGGACATCAAAGGGCTATTCGCGGTGAGGATATCTGTGAAGGAAAACACCTTGCCCGACCCTGGATTTATTACAGAGAAAGAATACGAGAAATACCTCACTTATCACGGCAAGGGCTGGCTCTGCGAAATAGACCACGAGGTGGTTGGATTTTCCATTGTAGGGCTTGCGCAGCGGAACGTATGGGCCTTGTTCGTGCATCCCGATCACGAAGGCAAAGGCATCGGCAAAAAACTGCACGATATGATGCTGGACTGGTATTTTGAACAAACCAACCAGCCTGTATGGCTGGGTACCGGCCCCAATACCCGGGCAGAACTCTTCTACCGCAAGGCAGGCTGGACCGAAACCGGCCGCCGGCCGAATGGAGAGATAAGGTTTGAAATGAATGCTAACTACTGGAAAAGCCTGCACAAGACTACCGGTTATTGATATTCCCGACCGGTCGCCATTTTCAAAAACTCGACAGATCGTAAGACTAATATGCTGGCTCCTAGAGCAATATGCGTCTTATGTTATCCAAATTACTTTCATTTAATTAGTACTATATGATACATAGTACTAATTAATGGCTTACCTTTGCCTTGTCAATTTATTTCAAACCATCCTACCCTTTTACAGTAGGCCAAATAAAAAACCATGAGCAAAAAACTTGTGACGAGAGCAGCCAGGAAACGCAGGAACAACAAACGCGCAATCTTTTTAATCGGCTTCATATTGCTGATTTCAATTCCTGTTTTGTATCACCTCTATTATAAACCCCGGGAGGTGAAAAGCGGCATAGTAACATTGCACAAAGTATTCACCAACCACAAACACGGCATCTGGTCGGCGCAGTTCAGTCCCGACGGTACCCTGCTCGCAAGCGGCAGCATCGACAGCACCCTTACCATCCGCGAAAAAGAAAGCGGCCGTGTCCGGCTGAACCTCAAACATTCCGCAGGCATTACGGGCATCGCGTTCAGTCCCGACGGGCAATACATCATTGCCAGCGGCTACGATGGAAAGATCAAACTTTGGAAAACTGCCGATGGGTCGCTGGTAAAAGTGTTTCCCGGCAACGGCACGGTAATATGGAGCGTGGCGTACCACAAAAGTGGGAAGATGATTGCAGGCGCCGGAGAAGACAAGACCATCAAGCTTTGGGATGTGGAGACCGGTGGCTTACTCAAAACCTTGCAGGGGCATACGCTCAATGTTTGGGCAATAAAGTTCAGCCCTGATGGAACCAAGCTCGCCAGCGGCAGTTTCGATAAAATGGTGAAACTGTGGGACGTGAATACCGGCACATTGATCAGGAACATGAAAGGACATACCGAAGCAGTAGTGGCGCTGGACTTTACGCCCGATGGACAACAGGTGGCCAGCACCAGCGACGACGTAACCATTCGTTTCTGGAACGTGCACGATGGGAGCCTCGCACGTACTTTGAAGGATGGCCCGGAACACGTGCAGGCTATAGCGTTCAGTCCCGATGGAAAAAGAATGATTACAGGCGGCAGGGATAAATCCACCTTCGGTGAATTGCTGCAGAATTTCCTGGGCGATTCAAAGTTCAATACAGGGATCTCGGCAAGGCTGTGGGACCTGGAAACCGGCAAGGTCATTCAAACATTCGACAAGCATACCAACGATGCAAATGACGTGGCGTATTGTCCCGATGGCAAATGGATCGCTACCGCGGGTTGGGACCATGCGGTGCATTTATGGAAAATCAATAATTAGTAATTAATAATTATTGATTATTGATAACGGCGTTTGCGTAGTGTGAAATACAGTGCGGCGAATATAATGACCAACAATACGGGCAAGGCAAGGTTCGCGATTTGAATCACTCTTTTATTGTCGCGGACCTTTTCCCTGTCCAGCAGGCGCAGGCTGAATTCTTTATTGCGGCTGGCCAGGAGGTTGCGGTCGCTTACCATGTAGTCCATGCAATTCATGAAGAACTCCCGGTTGGCGAATTGATAGTTTTCAAACAGCTGCACGCCCATCGGCAGGGCATCGTCGGTTGCGCTTATTACATTGGTAACAAGATCTGCATCGCTTACCACAATTTGTTTAGAAGGCTTTACAGCTGCTTCAGCAAAAGGTTTGTTGTGATACTTCGCCAGTGAATCGCGCAGCGTTTGCGACATCCTGTTGCGGAACAGCGAGGTAAAATTTCCTTCCAGCAGTACGGCAACGGGAATATGGCTTTTATTGAATTGCCGGAAATCATCTTCAGACTTAATGCTTTGCAAGCTCACAATAGCCGGCGTACTTAGTGTCCTGCTGTTGGTATCGGTAGCGAGCAATACTGTTTTGGTTACGCCTTCGGTCTGAACGGTATCGATGGAGCTGGGAAATACTGACAGCACATCGCCCAGGTTTTTTGACACTACGTGCGGCACTGGCGCTGATAATAATGGATAATAAGGAAATGGCACGCGCTCTATCTGCGGCTGGTTGCCAACCATGCCAACTACCAATGGCTGCCGCGCGCATTTGATATCCTGCACCAGGTCGATATTGATGCGCACACCGTAACGGAACAGTTGATCTTCCAGGTTCAGGTTTTTGTCGAAGGCCACGAAATCGCTTTGCGAGCGCAGCAGGCTATCGAACTCCGCATATACTCTGTCGATAAACCATAATACCCTGCCGCCCTGCATGATATATTGATCGATCTTAAGCTTTTCGATATCACTGAATGCAGTGGATGGCTTTACGATCAGCAATGCTTTTACAGAATCTGCATCGATGTATCCATTCTTCAGGTCGAGCACGCCGAGGCGATAGTTATTACGCAATGAATTGAACAAATCGTTTACGGTAGGATTGAGCGGCTGGCCATTGCCAACTGCATAGGCCACGATGGGCACCGTCTTGCGGGTGAGCTTGTGAATGGCATCTGCGAATTTGTATTCCAGCAGGTTCTCGGAGTAGTTGAGCGTTGCTTCCTTGCTCATGCCGCTTTTGCTGCTAAGCAGGTTGATGGGAATTTCAAAATCCTTGTACCGCGCAATGGCGGAGGGAAATACGAGTTGCTGCGACTGTTCATCCTGCTCTTCGCTGACGGAAATATCCGGAACAGGGCCGATGCCCATTCTTGTAAGGCTGTCGTACAATTGGCTGCGGGCGCTGTCTGGCAGGTCCTGCCCTGGTTGAACAAACCTGAAGGTAAGGTTGCGGTTACCATAGGTGCGGAATTCCGTAAGCAGTTCTTCAGCTGCATTCCTCAGCTTCCTGAAGCCGGCGCTCAGGTCATTGGCCAGGAACACCTGGATCTCCACTACATCGTCCAGTTCCTTTAACAAATCCCTGGTTGGCTGGGTAATGGTAAACCGCTTTTCCTTCGTCAGGTCGAGCCTGAAGTGAAATTGTGATGCGAGGTAATTAACTATTATCAATGCGAGCAGCAGGTATAACCACCAGAGCTTGCCGCGGTATGCCTTTCCGATCAGTTCCATTGAACGTGAAATAAAGAATTTTTCGTCATACACCGGCAGATTTCTCCTTTGCCGGTGCAATACGCCGTATAACCATAACCGGTTTTGGGTATTGTCCCGTTGTTTGATAAATGAACGCCGCCATAGGATATTATTACTGGCAAAGGGCCTTCTGCTATATTACTTTCGTTGCCGTTATCAATTAAGCTGAATCAACAACTAATTATGAACGCGCAACAGGTAACATTAGTGCAATCTTCGTGGGAAAAAGTAAAGCCATTGGGCCAGGCTGCCGGCGAACTCTTTTACAGTAAATTATTTCAGGCGGCCCCGGGAATACGGCATATGTTCCAGCCCGATATGGGGCCGCAGGCAGGCAAGCTGGTGCATATGCTGAATTTTGTCGTGACCTCCCTGCACCGCCTGGATACGCTGCAAGACGACATCCGCAAGCTCGCCGTGCGCCATGCCGGATACGCAGCGGAGCCTGCACACTATGCAGTTGTTGGTCAATGCCTGATCGCTACTTTGCAGGAAGCACTGGATACTGAGTGGAACGATGAGCTGCAACAGGCATGGACGGTGGCATATACCATATTATCACAAGCCATGATCAACGCTCAGCAGGAAGTAGCAGAACGGGCTTAACTACAAGATGTATAATACGCGTTTCAGGGTTTAGGGTTTATGTTTCGGGTTGCGGGTCATGGACGATGGATGCAACAATGCGGCACATCGTTCCATAACCCGTGACCTTTTCTAACGGTGACTAACACACTAAGTATCAAACGCAAAAAAAATTGATCTGGGACATGAAATTATTATGGCAGTATTTTCTTATATTTAATGTACTACTTTCAAAACCTTATTCTATAACGAAACTCTACTGCCGTGAGAATCCCCACACTCCTGCGGGCTATGTTATCATTAGCCGCGATTGCCCTTGTTATTACCGCTTATTTTAAATTCAGCAATAAAACATCCTCCGGGCCTAAACAGGAAGAAGTACTTACTGCTTATGAAATGATGGGCTTATGGGGCCAGATGCGGGCCTACCCCCATCCCTCCATTCCCGAAGAAAAATTTCACCAGGCCTTTCAAAAATTGCAAGCCCACGAAGCAAGGGCAAGGGCTATGCGCTCCGCTCCGAACTCCACGCTTGCGCCGGCTGTTCCCTGGACACCGCTTGCCCCGAAAAACTTTGGCGGCCGTATCCTTTGCCTGGCCTTTCACCCCACCAACCAAAATGTAATGTGGGTAGGCTCTGCCAGCGGCGGGCTTTGGAAAACAACCAATGGTGGAACAGGCGCCGCCAATGGCATCAACTGGACCAATGTTCCCACCGGTTTCCCCGTGCTGGGCATCAGCTCCATCGCTGTAAACAATTCCAATCCAAACGAGTTGTATCTCGGCACCGGTGAAGTATATAACTCAGGCGGTGCGGGTTATCAAGGCCATAACGATCGGACCTTCCGCGGCTCGTATGGAATTGGAATATTGAAAACAACTGATGGAGGTGTTACCTGGACCAAGTCCCTCGACTTTTCATATTCCAGCCTGAAAGGCGTGGCTGACCTCCTCATCAATCCGCTCAGGCCGTCAACAGTATACGCCGCTACAACTGATGGCGTATACCGCTCCAACAATTCCGGGGAAACATGGAGGCTCATTCACACCATTCCCATGGCCATGGACATTTGCATGAAGCCTAACGATACCAGTACATTGTTCGTCGGTTGCGGCAATTTTGGGTCTGCCGGTACAGGCATCTATCGTTCAACCAACGCAGGCGCAGCAACGCCTACATTCAGCAGGCTTACCAGCGGATTGCCTTCGACCATTACGGGGATGATCAGGCTGCACATCAGCCCTAACAACAGCAGCAAAGTGTATGCAAGCATCGGCAAATCGCCGGGAAGCAGTGCCAGCAGCGGCTTGTATTCATCCACCAATAGCGGCAGCAGTTGGACTAGGGCCAGCAGCACCGCGTACATCAGCAACCAGGGTTGGTATTCGCACGATGTAGTGGCAAGTCCCTCCAATGCCAACACCATTTATGTAGCTGAAATGGACATGTACCGCAGCACCAGCGGTGGCGGAACGCTTACGAAATTATCGAGCTGGAACCTATGGGACTTCAACAATACTACGGTGGGCACACTCAATGAAGGCACCACTACTAAATATGTGCATGCGGACATCCATCGTTTGTATATGTCGCCCTTCAGCAATTCAACGGTGTTCGCCTGCACCGACGGTGGTTTGTTCAAGACTACCAACAGCGGATATTCGTTCGTGGGATTGAACGGTGGTTTGCAAACCGCGCAGATCTATGCTACCATGGCCGTGTCCAACATCAATCCCAATTTCATGATCTGCGGATTGCAGGACAATGCCACTTTTGTATACGACGGAGCGCCGGGTTGCAGGAGAAAAATCGGGGGCGATGGATTTTCCGCGGTCATCGATCCCACCAACGATAACAATTGCTTCGGAAGCCTGTATTATTTTACGATCTATAAATCAACCAACCGGGGGTCCAGCTTCAGCACCGTGTACAGTAATTCTTCAGGCTCCGAGAAGGCTTGCTTCAGTGCCCCGCTGGTTATGAGCCGCAATAATCCAAACGTGATGTATGGCGGCACTATTTATGTAAAAAAGTCTACCAATAAAGGAAGCACCTGGACCAATGCGAATGGCGGCTTGCCGCTAAGCAACAGTTCAGCTCCTATATTGAAAATTGCGGTATCACATTACAGCACCGATAAATTGTATGCATCCACCGTACCGGGCGGAGGCGCGAGAAGCCGCTTGTTCAGGAGCACCAACGGAGGCGGCAACTGGAATGAAATCACCAGCACGCTGCCCGACCGTTACTATACCGATATCGCGGTTGATCCTAATAACGACGACCGCATCATCGTAACCTTATCAGGCTTCGGCAGCGGCCACGTGTTCTTCAGCAACAACCAGGGCAATACCTGGACCGACATCAGTGCCAACCTCCCCGATATCCCGCACAACACGGCCATTTTCGACCCGGCGGACCCGCAAACCATTATTGTTGGCAATGACCTCGGTGTGTATTACACCACCGGCTTCAGCGATCCCAGTGTGCTGCCGCAATGGATGCCCTATAACGATGGCCTTACCGATGCCACCATGGTGATGGACCTGGCCGTTGCATCGAATAATAAGTTAAGAATGGGAACGCATGGAAAGGGACTGTGGGAAACCGATATGCCAGGAACGCTTGCTCCATCGTTCGTAAAAATGGATAAAACGCCCAATGCCGTAAACCAAGGCGCCACTACCGTAGATGCTTACCCGAACCCAACATTTGGCGGCTTTACAATAGCCGTAGATCATGTTGCAAAGGCCGGCCGGGCTAGCCTGAAGATAGTGGACATTTCGGGCAGCGTGGTACAACAATCTGTTGTGAACCTGCAGCCGGGCCGCAATGTATTACAGGGCGATCTTTCGCGGCAGCGGAAGGGAACGTATTATTTAGTAGTTGAAACTGCAAACGGCAGGATCAGCCGGAGAGTTGTGAAACAGTAAATTAATTGCCGGTTTTGAATTGCTCATTACAGGCTTTGATCGATCAACCTGTAATGAGCAACTTATTTATAGAGCAGCGCGGCGCCGAACACGCCCGCGCTATCGCCCAGCAATGGCTTGATGATGGGCGTTGTAAGCCGCCCCTCATTGAACACATATTTCTTGATGCGTTCATAGCCTTCGGTATACAACAAGTCGATATTACCGACGCCTCCTCCTATAATGATGAGGTCAGGATCGATGATGTTTACCAATACGGAAACGGCCTTTCCATAACTTTCGACCAGTCTTTCCATGGTTGCGCTCGCATGGGTATCTGCGTTAGTGTTGTGTAACTGTAAAATTTCATGCAGTGTTCGTTGCTGGCCACTCCTGCTATGATAATAATCTTGCAATGCCGGCCCTGAGATCACTTTTTCCACGCATCCCTTTTTCCCGCAATAACAATCCGTGCCGTTTTCTTCTAAGATATTATGTCCCCATTCGCCACCTAACCCGTGGCGGCCTTCTATTACTCTGCCATCTACCACCAGCCCTCCGCCCACTCCCGTACCCATGATCACGCCGAATACCACGCGTGCATCGGGATATAATTTTCCCGCGCCCATCAAGGTTTCGGCCAGTGCAAAGCAATTGGCATCGTTGGCCAGCTTTACCGGTATTCCTAAATGTTCCTGCAGATCGTAGTGCATGGGTTGTCCGTTCAGGCAAACCGTGTTGCAGTTCTTCATCCTTTGCGTGGAAGGTTCCAGCACGCCGGGCGTGGCAAAACCTATTTTTTGTGGTACTTCGCCCAGTTCGGCGGCCACCTGTTCTACCAACCTTCCTACCTGTGCAATGATGTGCGGGTAACCTTTGAATGCTTCGGTGGCAATGCGTTTCCTGGTAAGCGTTTCCAGGTTTTCGTCCAGGACCGCGCATTCTATTTTGGTTCCGCCAAGGTCGATACCCCAGTATTTCATAATAAAAAGTGAGTCAACTAAAGTAATATATAAACAGGACAATTGTGTTGATTCCAAGGATAATCAAGCTGATTGGGATATATGGCATTCCGTGGTGACACTTCCAGGACCCCGCCTGAACCGGGCGTTGGCCAATACAATGTTTCCAATTTGAAAGTCCAGCCCTCTTACGGCTATGGGCACGGCATGTAATGGGCCTAACGGTAACCAATAGCAGCTTCAACTACGAGCAGCGCGACAGCAAGTATTCCATTTTCCTGGACGATGTAATTGGCGGGCAGCTATACTCGGTTAAGTCTGTTGCTGCAAAAGATAATAAAATAGTGTTAAGACTAAAGGGCTCACACAATATAAGGTTGCAAAATTTCGAATATTATGACGATGCCTGGGGGCTGTCACCCGCACGGTTGCAGTAATGCAATCGCTTCACTTGCTTTATGCAAAATGACTGTCTCTTGCATCTCATAAAAAATTTGTTATGCTGACTGCACGATTACTGCTCGTGGGAATAACCCTTGCTTTTGCGTCCTGCACCTGCAACGAGCCCATAAAAAAAACCGCTGCCGATTCACCGGAACCTACTACTAAAAATATAACCGCGCCTGCTACCGGCGGCGAAGTAGTGCCGGCCAACACCATTGTATATACTACTCCCGCACAGGAAAAGCGACAATCGGCCGCTGATAATTCCGGCAATACTGAAGACTTGGTGGTAGCACCCGGATTTGCAATACAGTTTGTGCCAATAACAGAAGAGCTTAAAAGCATCGGCAAAACATTTCAATCATTCACCATCGATAATGACAGCGACATTACGCTTACGTGCAAGGAAGGCACTGTTATCAAAATAAACGCCAACAGCTTTGTGCTTGAAACCGGAAAAGCCGTGACAGGCAAGGTAGATATCAGGGTAAAAGAGTTTTATGCATTGCATGATATGCTGATCGCCAATCTTACTACGCGTTCGGGTGACAGGATATTGGAAACGGGCGGCATGCTGTATATCGAAGCAAACGCTGGTGGGGAGCCATGTAAGATAAGAGATGGAATGGCCGTGGGATTGCGGGTGCCTTATAAGGAGAAGAAGGAGGGAATGCAACTGTTCAGCGGGGAGTGGAAGAATGATGCGGTGGATTGGGCATTACTGGAAGAGGATGTGTACGTTCCGTTCAACGATATGCTGAAAGTGCAGGAATATGTAGTAGGGAACATCAGGTATCCAATGCTGGATACCGCGCTTGGAGTGAACATGACCGTGGAATACGACGTTACAGAAGAAGGCAAGATCGACAGGGTAATCATTAAAACGCCGGCTCCACAGGCATTTAAGGACGCCGCTACAGTGGCTTTTCGCAAAATGCCGCCGGTGAACCCCGCAACAAAAAATGGCGTGCCGGTAAGATCGACACAGACAATGAGATTGTTGTTCCTTACCGGGCTGGAGGGATTAAATACTATGGACTCCGCGAGGAGAAAGCAGGTGGAAGCAGGGTTAATCAACGATTGGCGGCCCGATCAGCTAAATTCATACATCTTCAGTGCATCCCGGTTAGGATGGATAAACATCGACAGGTTCTACGACGAAAGACGACCATTGATAAACTTTGCCATCAATACAGGCCCGTACGAAGACCTGGACGTAAAGCTGATATTCACTTCCTACAATGCGATAACACAGGGAGAAAAAACGCGAACAGGGGCACAAGCAAAGCGTATACCAGAAGGTGAACCATTAAAACTGGTGGTTATTAAAAAATACAAAGGCACCAATTATTTTGCCTCCAAATCAGTTACGTCCGGGCGTTACACGGTTGACGACCTGCAATTTGAACCCATGTCGCTGGAGACACTGGACAAAGAATTAAAAAAACTAAGCGCCGCCCGGTGAATGTGAAGAGTAAATAATGCATTAAATATTCACGAATGCCTGTTGTTCCTGTATAGCCCGTATATGCTTTTCCAACCCTGCCATCATGCTCCTGTATAAAGCCGTGCCCTGGCTTACCCTTCGAACGCCGAGTTGCAGCAGTTCCTTATATGTTGGCAGTTTTTGGTAGTACAATAAATGTACGGGCAGCGAGGTGGATTGCACAATTGCCTTTATATCTTCCGGCTCGGCGGCAAATGGCACGAACAATCCGTTGGCCCCGGCGTTTTCATAAGCATGTGCGCGCTTTATGGTTTCGGGCAAGGGCGATGAATGGCCAGTCAAAAAAGCATCGGTACGTGCATTGATGAAGAACTTTCTATTGGTGCGTGCCAGGTGATTGGAAAGCTCATCGAGCATCCTGCTAAAATCTTCCATCGGTTGTAATGAGCGGCCCCCATCTCTTACGGAATCTTCGATGTTCATGCCCACGACTCCAAGGTCGTACAGGCGCGCTACATTCTCTATGATGCCTTGTATGCTGCTGCTGTAACCGCGCTCCATATCTACCGACAGCGGAACACTAACCCTGTTCAATATACGCTGGATCGTTTGCAACAATAACTCGAACGGAAGATGTTCTCCATCTTCATAACCCAGGGTCTCAGCCAGGGCCGCACTGGAAGTGGCAAGGGCCTTGTACCCGGCCCTTTCAAACAACTGTGCGCTGGCTGCGTCCCACACATTGCCTATTAATAACAGCTCCGGGCCTTTGTGTAGTTCAAAAAAAGCTTCAACGTTGTTCATACTCGTTCTTGTTACTGTACAGATCTTATGACGCTACTATGCTAATCCATTTCCGGTTCCATTTTCAAACCGACGCCAATGCGGTTCCAGGCATTGATTACGATGGCGGTCATAATAGCCTGCGCGGTTTTTTCTTCCCCAAATGTAGCGATCAATCGTTCATATACATCGTCGCTAAGCCCATGCCGGTGGATGAAGGTAAGTTCTTCCGTCATCTCCAATAGCAATTGCTCTTCCTTAGAAAAAACATTCGGAGATTCCCTCCATACATTCAATAGCAATAATTTCTGTGGAGATTCGCCCAGCTTCAGCGCGTCGCCGCTATGATAGTTCACGCAGTAGGCGCAACCATTGATCTGTGATGCCCTTATCCTGATCAATTCCTTGTATCGCGGCTCCAGCGAAGCATTGCTTACATATTTATCCAACGCATCCATGGCCTTGTACGCCAGGGGTTGTACTGAACCCATTTTAAACCTCGCGCTCATTTTTGAATTATTTATTTTCAAAAATACAAGCCCATTGGACTACCTTTATAGTCCAGAATGAACAATTCAAGTAGTCCAGATGCTACCCTTCAACAACCTTCTCCCTATTGACCGGCGTGCCACTGCCCCGGTATACCAGCAAATTGCCCATGGCCTTATTCACCTGATCCGCAATGGCATTCTTAGGCCTGGCGCTTCCCTGCCTTCGAGCCGGGACATGTCGCGGCAGTTGGGTGTACACCGTAAGACCGTAGTGGCCGCTTACCAGGAATTGTTTGCGCAAGACTGGATAGACACACAGCCGAGAAAGGGCGTGTACATTTCGGAGCGGCTGCCCGAGATAAAACCGCGCAGTTTTAAGGCAACCACTGCAAAAACAAACTATGACCAGCCGGCGCAATTTAATTTTCAACGATTTGAAGCTTCGTCAACGCTGCGCAAAACAGCAACGCGGCGACTTATCATAGATGATGGTTTTCCCGATGCGAGGATGGCTCCTATCGATACGCTCATGAAAACTTACCGGCGGCTTGCACCCCGCCAGGCATTCCATCGCATGAGCATGTATGGACCTGCTGCAGGATCCGAAAACTTACGCACGGCCATCGCCTGCTTTCTCTCCGGCACAAGGGGCATTTCAATTAAAGCAGAGAACGTGTTGGTCAGCAGTGGCGCGCAAATGGCCATATACATGGCGGCAAGGCTGGTGCTTACCCCGGGTTCGACGGTAATAGTGGGCGAGCCTGGATATTTTATGGCGAACAGGGCATTCGAACAGTTCGGTGCAAAGCTGGTACGCGTACCGGTTGATGAATACGGAATTGACGTGCAGGCCATTGAAAAAATCTGCCGCAAAAAGAAACCTGCCTTATTGTACATCATTCCCCACCACCACCATCCCACCACTGTTACGCTCAGCGCCGACAGAAGGATGAAACTGCTGCAACTGGTGCAACAATATAAACTGCCCGTGATCGAGGACGATTACGATTATGATTTCCACTACAGCAGCACGCCCATTCTTCCACTCGCCAGCGCCAACCACGGCGGAAACGTGATATATGTCGGTTCGCTGGCAAAATCCATGGCCAGTCATTTAAGGGTTGGATACATGGTAGCAACGGCTGATTTTATTGAACAAGCGGGAAACTTAAAAAAGCTGGCCGGCGGCCGTGTCGACAATATACTCGAAGAATCGCTGGCTGAGCTGTTCAGTCAGGGAGATTTCCATCGCCATCTTAAAAAATCGGTGAAACTGTATCACGAACGGAGAGACTTGCTTAGTGAACTATTACAGCAGGAACTGGGCGATGTCGTTGATTTCGATATGCCCGATGGCGGGATGGCGATATGGACAAGGTTCAACAAAAAATATCCCCTCGCGCACATTGCAGGTTTTGCGGCGGCCCGTGGGTTGCTCATGAGCGATGGAAGTATTTACAATACATCTGGTACCGACCATAATGCGCTAAGATTCGGATTCGCATCGCTGAACCCAAAAGAAATGGAAGAATCTATCTCCATTATAAAAAAAGCGCTCTGCTAAATATCATTAACTTTCGGTTGATTTTGTAACTAAAAAAAATTGATTGCATGCGTAGCTTTCTACTGGTATTGCTATTGTTCACGGCTTTCCTGGCAGGCGCGCAAGACCTGCGTTCCGGCGGAGTGCTGAAGCCTGAACAGGCCAATATGGACATCCGCCATTATACCGTTACCCTTTCCGTAGACCCCTCCACGCAAACCATCGATGGACAAACCGAAACAGACCTGGTGCTGGCTTCGGCCACCGACGTTTTGCTGTTCGATCTTACCAATGTGCTGACGGTTAAAAAGATCTGGGTAAATGGGACCCAGCAGGATTTCACACACAACTCGGACCTCATCCATATTAAAAACAAAACCATGCTGCAGCCCGGCCCCGTGAAAGTAAGGATAGCTTATGGCGGCAAACCCTTTGTGGCAGCCAATCCGCCATGGAAAGGCGGTTTTCAATGGGCAAAGGACAGCCTGGGCAATGCATGGATCAGCGTAAGTTGCCAGGGCGAAGGCGCCAAGGTATTTTTCCCCTGCAAGGACCATCCCAGCGATGAGCCCAATGAGGGCGCAGACATGATCATTACCGTTCCCAAAGGATTGGTGGTAGCTGGCCCCGGGTTATTAAAAAAGACAACGCACAAGGGAAATACATCCACTTATCATTGGGCAACCAATTATACCATCAGCAATTACTGCATCGTTTTCAATGCCGGCAAGTACACTCCCGTCAGGCGTACGTATACATCGGTTGCCGGCAACAAGATACCCATGGTCTTTTACGTGCTGGATTATCACGCTTCCAAAGCGCCGCACCATCTTGAAATGCTGGAGCGTTCCTGCCGCATACTGGAAAAATATTTTGGTGAATATCCCTGGGCCAAAGAGCAGATCGGTATTGTCGAAACCCCCCATTTGGGCATGGAACACCAAACGATGAATGCTTATGGCAACAGGTTCCGGTATACCAAAGTGGGTGGCGAAGATTTCGATTGGTTACTGCATCATGAATTCGGCCATGAATGGTGGGCCAACAAGGTTAGCAATATCGATTGGGCGCATATGTGGATACAGGAAGGTATTTGTTCATTCGGCGATGCATTGTATTACCGTGAAATGGAAGGAGAAGAAAGCTACCAGCGCCGCATGCGCAATACAGCGAGAAACTTCTCCGGCAGGGCGGTGGTACTGGCAGATACAGCGGATTCCGACCTGGCTTATACGGGTGATATATATGGAAAGGGTTCTTACTTCATGCACAGCCTGCGGTACCTGATAGGCGATGACATATTTTTTCCAACACTGATGAAGCTGGCCACCGATCCGCAATACACCTATCACAACATGGTGAGCACGCAGGACGTGGAGCAATTGTTCAGCAAGGCAGCCGGTAAAAACTTAAAGCCCTTCTTTGATTTTTACCTGCGCACCACTAATAGGTTCGAGATATTGGTGAAGCAGACCGCGGAAGATAAATACAAGATCTCTCTGTTGAATTTCAGCATGCCGCTCCCTATCGAGATCACCACGCATGAAGGCGTACAAAAATTAACGATCGATAAAACAGCAGTAGAAATACAAAGCACCATTGTTCCCGGGATAGATAAGAAGGGTTTTTATTATAAGCGAGTGATATTGGAATAATTATTAATTGATAATTATTAATTATTATGAGGCCCCAACTGCTAAAGGTTAATAAGGGAAACAATTGTTCCATCAGCATACGGCAGGACTTTGTGCCAAACAATAACAACTGGTGGCACTATCATACCGAAGTAGAGCTCATACATTTTGAAAAGGGTTCGGGCACACACTTCATTGGCGACTATGTAAAGCGATTCAACCGCGGCGACGTAGTGCTCATCGGCGCCAACCTGCCGCACTACACCCGGTTCGACGATGAATACTTCAACGACAGCGCGCATTATGTTCCGGACATCCGCGTTTCGCATTTTCCTGAGAACCTCGGTTCCGGCGATTTCCTGGAGCTACCTGAAACACAAAGCATCAAGACCGTGCTGGAAAAGTCGCGGCGCGGGTTGAAAATAACCGGCCATAATGCAGCCAGGGCCTCGAGGCTTATGGAACAAATGTTCAAGGCACAAGGATTGGAACGCCTGATACTGCTGTTCCAGGTGTTGAACGTGTTTGCCAATAGTAAAGACAGCCTGGTGCTGTCGTCTATCGGGTTCCGCCCCGACCTGGCCGAACGCGAAAACTCACGCATCAACGACGTGTACGAATATTCCATCAAACATTTCAAGAACAGGATCGAGCTGGAAGAAATTGCCAAGGTGGCCAACCTTAGCGTAAACTCATTTTGCCGGTATTTTAAATCGCGGACAAAGAAAACCTATTCCCGCTTTCTGCTGGAGCTGCGGGTGGGCCATGCGTGCAAACTATTGATAGAAGATAACTTCAATATTAAGCAGGTATGCTATAACTGCGGTTTCAACAACCTGACCAGCTTTCACAAATACTTCAAACAGATAACGGGTAAGAGCCCCGCTAGTTATAAGAACGAGTTTAAGAACGACTAAGGACCGATGATAAAAATTCGCTTATGAAACAAAACATCCTTCTGGTGCTTGGCTGTGTTTTTTGCTGTATCCTATTGGTTATTTCCTGCAGGTACCCTACTTATCGACATAAAGTTGGCCAATATCTTAATGCAGATGATTCGGTGAGTAAGGTGAAGTACATGGCAAATAACTACCGGTCTTATTTTAAACTGAGGGAAGGCACGGGAAAGAACAGGGAGGAGAGCCTCAAAGGATTTAAGAATTGGGATGGGGCATTGAACCCGGACGTAAAAATTACTTCATTCAGCAGAGTTAAAGATACTGTCACGGTGCACTTTGTTGAACAAAATGATTTTTCCAAACTAATTGACTATCCGGGATGGAGAGGAACTGAAGTTATCACTTTCGACAATAGTGGGCTGATCACTGAGATGATCTATATCCCAGATACCACTAATCCTCCATATAGGTCCTGGCTTGCACCGGCACTTGACTGGCTACAACAGCATGAGCCCGATAGTTTAGCCTTGGTGTATAAAGATAACCGCCTGGTACAAACCGAATACACCGCAAAACTTTGGACAAGGCTTTTAAAGCGTTGGAGAGCGGCAACAGGCAGGAGGCCGGGGTGATAATTATACACCATGGACCAGGCCTGCTTCGAAATTTACGGATGATGCGGGTGTCCCAGGTCGGGATACTCGTTATCGATCAGGTTCACCAGCGAAGCCGTATTTTTTATATTGAGCTTCTTCAGGATATTGTACCGGTGTACTTCTACTGTTTTCACTGCTACGGACAACACACTAGCGATTTCCTTGGAGGCAAGCCCTTTCCGCAGGTACCCTATTATCTCCATTTCGCGGCCTGAGAGGCTTTCGAGCCCGCCGGACTTTGAACCGTCCTGGTTCGATGCGCGGTCGCTGATGATCTTTACGATCTCGCTGCAAACGTACCTGTTTCCTTTTGCTACCTCGATAATGGCCTTGCACATTTCTTCTTTCGAAGAATTCTTGGTTACATAACCCGAGGCCCCTGCGCTTATGATCTTACGGCAGTAGGCAGGTTGCGTATGCTGCGATACGCCGAGTACCCGCGAACCGGGAGAATACTTTCTGATTTGTTGTGTGGTTTCAATTCCGCTCATGCCCGGCAGGTTAATGTCCATAAGAACTACGTCGGGACGAAGGTTTTTCGCGGTTTCAACAGCTTCTTCCCCGCTGCTGCAGGTTCCCAGCACATCAAAATCGGGATGGCAGCCAAGTACCAGTTCCCAGGTTTCTCTTAATAAAGCATGGTCGTCTGTAATAAGGATAGTGATTTTTTTCATTATGTTGTTTTTTAGGCTATGTGTTCGTAAACTTTTTCGATTGGAATTAAAACGGTCATGATGCATCCCTTTTCGGGCCGCGAATCTATTTTCATAATCCCGTCGTAGCACCGCGCGCGGGAAGCGATGTTCTTGAGGCCGATGCCACGCGCTTTTTCAGATACGTTAAAACCTTTCCCATCATCCTGTATGATCAGTTGGATCGATTTTGGATTCCTTAATATCTGTATCACTACTCTTTTTGCTTCGGCGTGCTTTAAAATGTTGCTAAGCTGTTCCTGGGTGATGCGGAACAATGCCATCTTCAGCTTGCCGGGCAGATCTTCGTTGTCGCGGCTGGCGCGGAAACTGATGCGTATCGGCTTGCTTTCCGAGATGGTTGCGATCAGCTCGTTTATTGAATCGGTGAGTGAAACTTCGCTTACTCCCGGCGCCACTAGCGATTTGGAAAGGCCACGTATCTCCTCGATGGTAGATAACAATATCTGGGTTGCTTTCTTAATGAAGACGGTGTAATTGTCGGGCTGCGACAAAGCCATTTCGTGGTAGAGCTTTACGGTGCTCAGCATCTGGTTCACATTGTCGTGCAGTTCCTTGCCAATCTCTATTCTTTCCATTTCCTGCCCATACAAGGTAGCTTCGAGTATCTTTTTTTCCTTGCTGATCCTTTCCTGCACTAATTGTTCTTGTACTTCATGCGTTTCGGTACAATCCTGTGCGGTGGCATAAATAAAACCGTCTTTGTGGGGATGCGTGGCCGTCCAGGTAAGCCATTTATAATCGCCGTACCGTGTCTGGAACCTGCAACTGAAAGTAACTACCAGGCTATGCTCCAGCGATTGAAATTGCTGGCTGGTCATTTCCCGGTCATCGGGATGAATGAATTCGGTGATCCCGTTGGTCAGCAGGTCTTCTTCGCTATGGCCGAGCAAACGTTCGAAGGCCGGGTTGATGTGCTTAAAGTAACCATCCATGCCTGCTATGCAAAAAAAGCTGGCAGACAAGTTAAAGAATCTCCAGAGCTCGCCCACGGAGATAACTTTATTTGATGGTGTTCCGGTCATAATCATTCGCTCGGTTTTTTTATAAAAGCACAAAAGGGGTACGGAATTCGTTGATGGCTAAGCCTGTTAAAGGAAAAAAACTGCCCGGGGGTTTTAACCAGGTAATGATTACCAGGCAGTTTTTCACAGGACTTTGTTTCATAGGATACGGACTTCTTTCCTGGGGTCAATCAGGGCCAATTCATAGGTAAGTACAGGTTGTTTTCTTCTTAGGGTTGGCTCATTCATAAGGTACAGCCTTTTCATAGGATTGGTCATTCATAGGATTGGGCATTCATAGGATTTGGTCGATCATAGCAATGAGTTCCTTTGTTTCAACGATGTAAAGATGCGAAGAGCGGGGCCCGGAAAAAATAGAGCATTTGACTATTGTTCTGTATGAGTTTTTACAATGCCCCTGTAGAATAACTCCTACAAGCCCAGGGTTTCGGGCATGAAAAAGCCCCGGTTATGCCGGGGCTTTTGTGTGGGGTAAGAGAACGGACCTTCATAAGGCGGATTAAAAACTGCGTCACCATGAAAAAAATATCGTAGAGGGTTAGTTCAAGTGAACCTCTGAAATTCGGAACTGAATGATTTCCACTTCATCAGACACTGCGATAAAATACTGCGCGCCCAGATAGGTGCATAGCTTGTTGTCGGGTTCCAGCGTATAGCTGGTCATCATTACCACGTTCAGATCTTCTGTATCCCTGTCTCTGTATTCCTGCGAGAACTCCTGTTCGGGCGGAATGTTATACTTTATCAGATTGGCCGGCGCCTGCATGCTCAGGACCTGGGTCACTCCCCCGCAGGCATATTCCATCAATATTGCTTGCAGTTTTTGTACTTCTTCCAGCATAAGCTCCAGCTTTTCGCCGGTTGGACAGGAGTTGTCTGCAACGAGTATGATTGGATTGTCGGCTTTCATATATAAAGGTTAATGACACAAAGAAAGCATAGGAGCAACCTGGAAAAAATAGAATCTTTAATGAAGTTGCGGTACAAATTTTAACAGAAAGCCTGTAGCATTCATACTACAGGCTTTGCTGGCTACTATGGATAGGGTTGACTAAATAAGCTTATTTTCCAGCGCGTAGCGGGTTAATTCCGCATTGGATTTCATATTCATCTTTTCAAGTATGCGCGAGCGGTAGGTGCTTATGGTGGTAACGCCCAGCGCAAGCTCTTCGGCGATTTCCGTCAGCGATTTGCCGGCAACCAGCATTTTAAAAACATCGAACTCACGGTTCGATAGCAGTTCATGCATGGCCTTATTATCGTCTGTATATTCCTCATCGGTAAACTTGCCTGCAATGGAAGGGGAAATGTATTTTCTGCCCTGCAGGATGCGTTTTACTGCGTTCACGAGCTCTTTGGTAGCCGCGTCCTTGCACAGGTAACCAGATGCGCCGGCTTTTAGAATACGGTGCGTGTATTGTTCTTCTGAATGGATGCTTAGGATGAGTACGGGCAGCCGGGGATGCTGCTCCCTGATGCGCTTTAAAGCTTCCATTCCTGTAAGGCCTGGCATGGCTATGTCGGAAATCACCACATCCCAATTGCCGTTGATGGCCTTTTGCAGCAATGCATTGCCGTCGGCTGCTTCCTCTATATGCGCAAAAGAAAATTCTTCCAGCAAAATTTGCTTTAATCCCTTTCGAATGATTTCATGGTCATCTGCAATTAAAAACCTTAGCATGTCGATTGCTTGACAGGGAACAGCGTATTAACCTGAAATCTGCCTTACTGCTTAATACAGCTGGAAAAATGGGAGCATACAAATCTACAGTTACACGCTCCGCGAAGTAGTAGAAAAACTTGTTAATAGCTTGTAGAATTTTTACTACAAGCAGGAAGAAAAAATGAAAACGATGCAGATCATATCAAATTGTTTTCCAATGCATAGCGGATAAGGTCGGCATTGGTCCGCATATCCATTTTTGCTAATATCCTGGACCGGTAAGTGCTTACGGTTGTGATGCTGAGCGACAGTTGTTCCGCTATCTCGGACACGGCCCGGCCTTCGGCAATGAGCTTGAATACATGGAATTCCCTGTCGGAAAGCAATTGGTGCGAAGGTTTGGTAGAGTCGTGGTCTAACTCAGAAGCCATTTTTTCCGCAAGAAAAGAAGAGATGTACTTCCTGCCCTGCAATACTCTTTGAACGGCCTTCACCAGTTCATCGGTAGCTGCATCTTTGCTAAGGTAGCCGGCAGCTCCCGACTTTAATGCACGGATTGCGTATTGCTCTTCGGGATGGATGCTGAGGATGAGCACCGGCAGTTTTGGGAAGTTGTGCTTTACGTGTTGCACCACGTCCAGGCCGCTCCTGCCCGGCATGGATAGATCGCAAATGATAATGTCCCACTCCGCGGTCAATGTACGTTTTATCACTGCTTCCGCGTCGTTGGCTTCTTCGATAATGGCAGCGGGATACGCTTCCAGCAGAATTTGCTTGAGTCCCTTTCGAATGATGGCGTGATCGTCGGCAATTAAAATACGCAGCATACCAGGTGGATTTTATGATGGCCTGGCCTGTAAAGGAATCGAAATGCGGATTTCGGTACCTTTTCCAGGCTCGCTGAATAGATCGAATTTCCCTCCCATTAGGAAGGTCCTTTCTTTAATGCCTACTAAACCGAGCGTTTTTTTTGTCTTAACCAGCGATTGGTCCATACCAATACCGTCATCTTTCACTGCAAGCACGAGGCAATCGTCCTGTAGCCGGAGGCTGCTGGTAATAACGTGCGCATTGGAATGGCGCACAGCGTTTGTCAGCACTTCCTGATAAATCCTGAAAATCCCGGTAGCCATGGCCACCGGCAATTCGGGCTCTTGTATATCTGTGGTGAAATTGACTTTTATCTCCGAGCGGTTTTCCACTTCCTCGCTATGCCATTCCAGGGCGGCTATCAGTCCAAGATCGTCCAGCATGCTTGGCCGCAGGCTCGATGAAATCCTTCTTACGGATTTTACTGTTTCATCTATCAGCCCGATAATGGACTTTATTTTTTCCTGTACCTCCTTGTCGTCCGTGTTTAGTTTTTTGTTAAGCCAGTGCATGTCCATTTTCAGGCCGGTGAGTTGCTGTCCCAGTTCATCGTGAATTTCACGGGCAATGTGTATGCGTTCTTCTTCGCGTATGTCCTGCAAATGTCCCGACAGGCTGTGCAATTGTTCGTTGGTCTGCTTTAGTTCAAGTTCGGCGCGCTTACGTTCGGTAATGTCCTGCAAAATGCCGTATAGTCGCATCGGTTTGCCCTTCTCATCGCGCTCGGTCTTCCATTCGGAGTATCCATGCCTTACAGTGCCATCGGTCCGGACAAAGCAGAAATGCATTTGATCGGCGCCGGGGTTTTCAAATGTGGCGCGCATTTTTTTTGCTACATAATCCTTGTCGTCGGGATGAATGAAGGACAGGAACAGCTCTGCCGAAGGAAGGGAATCTGCCTTGTCGATGCCTAATATCCTGAAGAACTCATCGGACCAGTAATGGATATTATGCACCAAATCGATTTCCCAACTGCTGATGTGCGCTATTGCCTGTGCTTCGTTCAACCGCAATTCGCTTTGCCGCAGGCTTTCTCCGGCACGCTTTCGCTCGGTAATGTCCTGCACCAAGGACATAATGGTGATGCGGCCGTCCCTTTCCTTCAATATGGAATTGAACCATTCGCACCAAATAAACCCGCCGTCCTTTGTGTAATTTCTGTGCTGTACATTGCTCTTTTGTATTTCGCCCGCCAGCATGTATTTCGATAGCCTGCTGAGCCTTCCTATATCATCTTCATAAATCTGGCGAACGCCTTTTTTTTGCAGATCGAGTATTTCCTGCTCGGTCCATCCAAAAATTTCCTCAGCTCTTTTAGACAGCGATTTTATGTTCAGGTCCTGGTCCCACTCGATAAATCCCAGCGGGGAATTATCGATATGAAAATACAGCCGGTCCCTGGCGGCCTGCAGCGCAAGCTCGGCGCGTTTTTTTTCTGTGATGTCCCGGATAAAAACCGAAATGCCGTCGGGAGAAGGATAAATATGGTTTTCCTGCCATAGGTCTAATGGCGCATAATAATCAACGTTATGCATGTACCGTTGCTCGGCCATTGCAGTGGCAAATGCTTTGTATGTATCCGAGCCTACGGCGTCCGGGAATTCCTCCCACACCACTTTACCGATCAGCGATTGAGGATCGCGGCGGATCATTTGTCCTATTTTCTCATTGATATAAACATACCGCCAGTTGCTGTCGAGGGCTATAAAGCCATCGGTAATGCGCTCCATTACCGAGCGGTATCTTTCTTCGCTTTGTGCAAGCCTGCGCAGGTGTTCTTCCTTCTCCTTTTCGTATTGTTTTTGTTTAATGGCTGCTTCAATTGCGGCGGGCAGCCTGTTTAACCTGTCTTTTAAAATATAATCATCTGCACCCAGTTTCATGATATCGGCCGCAAATTCTTCTGACACGGTGCCTGTAACCAAAATGAAGGGAATATGCAGCGAACGGCCATTGATTATTTTAAGTGCTTCCGATGCGTTGAACTGCGGCAGCGAATTGTCGGCAAGGATCACGTCGGGGCGGAACTGGTCGAGCGCCTGCAGGAAAGCTTTTTCATTGTCTGCTACCTTAGGCTCAAACTGCAGCTTGTCTCTTCTAAGCACGCGTTGTATGATCTCTGCGTCCGTAGAGCTATCTTCCAGTAATAATATTTTCAGTGGTATCTCCATATTCATTACAATACGGGCGGCTGGTTCAATAACAGCCAGTAAAAGCCGAGGTTGCGTATGGCTTCTGCAAATGCTTCGAAGCTTACCGGTTTTACGATATAACTGTTAGCGCCCAGCTTATAACTCTGGAGAACGTCTGGGTGTTCTTTCGAAGAGGTCAGGATGACCACGGGTATTGATTTGGTACGGGGGTCGGATTTAATTTTCTGAAGCACTTCTATTCCATTCACTTTGGGCATCTGGATATCCAGCAGTACAACTTTGGGAGGATAGGACGGATCCCTGACGCCTTTGTACTTTCCTGTAGCAAACAGAAAGTCTATTGCTTCTTCGCCATCCTTTACATGGTAAAGGCTATTGGCCATATTGTTCTTCTTCAGTTCGCGGATGGTCAGCTCTGCATCGCTGCTGCTGTCCTCCACTAATAATACATCCACTGCATTCATGTGACATTAAGTTTAAAATGCGCCCTGGCCAATGCCTGGATGGCGTTTGGCTTAAGCATGAAAAATATAATGATAAGGAATGCCGCAGTCGACAGAACACCTGGTATAATAAAGCCTGCTTGCCGTATAGAAAAACAATGCGGAAAAAGGAATGCCGAGCCTGTTACGATAAGACCAAGGATTAAGGTTTTAGTGGTGTTCATCTTCACACGGACACTTTAAATAACAAAATAATTACTTTAATACATTAGCATGGCAATTTAAACTTGATACATATCAAGACATATGTCATGCTTATGCCATTTTATTGCCTTTCAACAATGGTTTGACATTGTTTTGCAAAATCAGAGCATACTTTGATGTCGGGACCAGAAATAATTCATGGCTGGCTACTAACCTAACGTGCTGGCCTAGCTGAACCTTGGAATGATAAAGAAGGGATTCTAAGCGGCGGCGGCCAGCATCAATAAATCTAACTAAATTTCTTTAGTCCATGGCAAAAAGGGTTAAAAAAACAGTTATTAAATACTCTTCTGTCTGATAGGGTGAGCCTAACCGATAGGGTCTTTGGGCCGGCAGGTTTTTTAAGAGAGCGTGGCCACCATGTAATTAACAAAAACCTTACCAATAGTTAAAAAAAATAATGCTTTCAGTAAGGCCGATACGCTTGGGAAACCGGTTCAGCCGCCGGAACTGAACTTAATACAAAAAACCTGCTTGTTATCAGCTTCATGCATTAGGGACGGGCTAGCTCCAACAAAATATTTTTCAAAAAAACCGGGAAAAATTTGGAGAAGTGGAATTATTAATCGTAATATTGCGATACAATGGGTTTAACTAAAACAGAAATATTCACCGATAAGCAGAATAAGCTTGCCCAGATGATGAAGGCATTGGCGCACCCGGCCCGCATTGCTATCATTCAGCATTTAATAAAAGCGGATGCGTGCATTTGTGGTGACCTTGTGGATGAACTGGGCCTGGCCCAGGCTACTATTTCGCAACACCTGAAAGAACTGAAGAACGCCGGTTTAATACAAGGCACCATCGAAGGAACCAGCGTCTGCTATTGCATCGATCCCAAAGTGTGGAGTCAATATAAAAGCACCTTCGAAAGCTTTTTCGTGGCTTATAAGGATAAAAACTGCTGCTGATTTTTTTTGCTTTCATTAATCGCAATATTGCAATGTAACAATAAATAACAAAAACATGGAAACAGCAACTCAATTGAAAGAAATAGTAAAAGAAAAGTATGGCGACATCGCCTCCCAGTCAAAATCTCAAAATGCTTCATCGTGTTGTGGCGCCACAGCATGCTGCGGAGGCGAGGATATGTATAACATCATGGCAGATGAGTACAGTCACCTCGATGGTTACAATCCCGATGCCGATCTAGGCTTAGGTTGCGGCCTGCCTACGGCGTTTGCAAAGATGAAGGAAGGAGACACCGTAGTTGACTTGGGCAGTGGTGCGGGAAACGACGCCTTCATTGCCAGAAAAGCGGTTGGCGCAAACGGCAAAGTAATCGGTATTGATTTCACCCCCGAAATGATACAAAAAGCCAGGGCCAATGCTGAAAAATTAGGGTTTAACAACATCGAGTTCAGGCAGGGCGACATCGAAGACATGCCACTTACCAGCAACAAGGCTGACGTGATAGTAAGCAACTGCGTATTAAACCTGGTACCGAATAAACATAAGGTATTCAGCGAAATTTACCGCGTATTGAAACCCGGAGGACATTTTTCCATTTCCGATATTGTGTTGGAGGGTTTTTTACCTGAAAAATGGAAACAGGTCGCTGAATTATATGCCGGCTGCATTGCTGGAGCAATTCAAAAAGATGAATACCTTGCCATTATTAAGGAGGCCGGTTTTTCAAACGTGGTGTTGCAAAAAGAAAAAACGATAACACTTCCTGATGAGGTATTGTCGAATTACCTGTCGCAGGAGGAAATTGCACAATACAAAGCTGGAAACAGTACAATCAAAAGCATAACGGTCTATGCCGAAAAAGCCGCTAAAGATGAGCGCAACTGTTGTGAGCCCGGCCATGGCTGTTGCTGATTATAACTTATATTATGCCGAATCAAATTGATATAAGCAAAGTAGCTCCCGGGTACCGGGAAGCCATCATCGGTTTACTGCAATCAGAAAAGCTGCCGGTTGAAGACCTTTCGGACAACCTGCAGCATTTTCTGGTGGCAACAGATAATGGAACGGTAATAGGCGTTGTAGGACTGGAAACGTACGATCAGAATGGATTGCTTCGTTCGCTGGTGGTGCGGCCCGAATACCGCAAGATGAAAATTGCCGTAAGCCTGGTGAATGAACTGGAAAATATGGCGCGCAATGCTGGGTTAAACAATCTCTACCTGCTAACAGAAACTGCACAAGGATTCTTTGCCAAAAATGGATATGAGACCATTCACCGCGAGCAGGCGCCCGAATCCTTAAAACAATCAACAGAATTTAGTCATGTTTGCCCTACCACAGCAATCCTGATGAAAAAAACAATAGGTGCGCAACAAATATGAGAATTGCATTGTTCAGTGATATTCATGCAAACCTTCCTGCTTTAGAAAGCTTTTTTAAAGACGTTGAGAGCAGGAAGCCAGACGCCATTTACTGCCTCGGTGATTTGGTGGGTTATAATACCTGGCCCAATGAAGTTATCAATGAGATCAGCAACAGAGGCATTCCCACTATCGCCGGCAATTATGATTTTGGCATCGGCCGGGCCAGTGACGACTGTGGATGTGCTTACAAGACTGAACTTGAAAAAGAAATGGGCAAGGTCTCCATTGCATATACAAATGCTGTTATCAATGCTGAGGCAAGGAAATACCTGCGAACGCTCCCAGCCCATATAAGAGTGGAATTCCAGTTGAACAATGATACAATGAACCTGTTGTTGGTTCACGGCAGCCCAAGAAAAATAAACGAGTACTTATTCGAGGACAGGGATGAAAAGAGCCTGATGCGGATAATGGAGGACGCTGAGGCTGACATTATGTGCTTTGGTCATACCCATAACCCTTACCACCGCGTATTGAATGCTATTAGCAAAAACAACAATCATTTCCGCCATGCCATTAATATCGGTTCGGTAGGCAAGCCAAAAGATGGTGATAAAAGGGGTTGTTATGTTATGCTTACCATTAACGACCATAGCAATGTCTCTGCACCGGAAAGCATCGGGGTTGAATTTATTCGTTTTGAGTATGACGTGGAAAGGGCCGCAAAGGCTGTTGAAGATAGCCCGTTACCCAATGAATATGCTGATATGCTAAGGAAGGCCTATTGATGGTAACATTGATGCCGACCGTTTAATTGCTTACCCTGAACCAATCCACATCCACATATCCACCCAACCTGCTTCCAGCTTTGGCAATGCAAAACAATCCTATCCGCGCCCCTATCCATCGTCCTTCCCTGGCGGTAAAAGGACTGCCTATTTTTTTGAATTGCGTACCATTTTCGCTATAGCTGAAAGTACAGGTTGCCATGGGCGCTGTTACCATTACCCTTACGTACACCGTCGATGTTTGAAGCGGTTGTTGCTCCACCACTTCTTCGCCGCGGCCTGTGTTGGCATCCTTACAAACAACCTGGCTTATCCAATAACCTTTTTCATTTCTTGTGATAGCAACGTATGCGTAGTCGCTGCCCATCACCAGCAGTCCCGCTTTTTTTTGATCGCCTGCATTGGAGTCTGCAACAAACATAAGCTTTGCTGTAGCAGTAAAGGAAGGCGCAGGAAATTTTTGCAGCAGCAGGTTAGGCACTGTCCATAAATTACGGCTGGTATCGGGATATGCAAATAATCTGAGATAGCTGCTGCCACGCATCAGGGCGCTCCATTGAATTTTCGGGTTGGCATTCCATTGCCATTGCAATCCTGCCGTATCTGTATTGAATTCATCTGATTCAACGGGTGTTTCAATGGGCTTGCCGGTGACAGGCTTTTTATATTCCACTACGGGCTCGCCGTTTCCGTCTCCGTCCTTATCGATGCCCATAACCGGCCAGTCGTTTTTCCATATTACGGGCTGCAGGTGCACTACTCTTCCATATGCTCCTTTGTCCTGGAAATGCAGGAACCAATCTTCACCTGCTTTAGTATTTATCAATGCCCCCTGGTGCGGCCCATTGATAGCCGTGCTTCCCTGGCTTAGCACCACTTTTCTTTCATAGGGCCCATAAATATTTTTCGAACGCAGTGCCAGTTGCCATCCTGTTGCAACGCCGCCCGCAGGCGCAAAAATGTAATAATACCCGTTCCGCTTGTACAACTTGGGACCTTCTATGGTAGGGTCGGCCCCATGGCCATCGTACACATGCCTTCCGTCATCGATGGTTTTGGTGCCTTCTTTGTTCATTTCAAAAACGGTGAGCAAGCTGTTGATGCCCGCCCTGCTGCCGGCCCACGCAATGATAAGGTAGGCTTTGCCATCATCATCCCACAGCGGACAGGGATCGATATATCCTTTGCCGCCCAGCACCAACACCGGCTCGCTCCAACGTCCGGCGGGATTCCTGGTTTTGATCATGTAAATACCGAAATCAGGATCGGGATAGTATATGTAAAATTCATTGTTATGATAACGGATTGCAGGCGCCCATACGCCTTTGCCGTTTTGAGGGATACTGAACACTTCCTCTGGCACTTGCTTTTTGAGCGCGTAATTAATGATGCGCCAGTTTACCAGGTCTTTGGAATGCAGGATGGGCAAGCCCGGTGTGCAATTGAAGCTGGATGCGGTCATGTAGTAATCATCGCCCACGCGGATGGCATCGGGATCTGAATAGTCGGCGTGCAGCACGGGATTCTTATAAGTGCCATCGCCTTTGTCGGCCACCCACACCTGCGAAACGTATTTTTGCTGCCCAGCCGCAATAACAAACAAGGCTGAACCAATCACTAAACACAGGGCTCTTTTAACTTGCATAGCAGCAAAAATAACGGATCGGTTGTTATACGGCCTATACAAGCTGGTTAGTCTACAAACCCCGAAAAACCATGCGATATTTGTATACGGAGGTTATGTAAAATTAATGCCGCTTGCATCGGGCATAGTATGAAAACGTTTTTGTATTCCCTGCTAATGACTGCTTGCTTGCAGGCTGTTTCGCAATCCCTGCCGGATAGTATCGTCATACACAGGCTAACCTATGTGGCTGATTTTATCCAGGGTAAAAACGGTCTTACTAATGGCGAGCGCTTGCAAGGAACTGACACGTATTCAATCATCCGGAGGAAAGATCATTTCTATTCGCGTCATGGGAAAAGATTATCCTCATCCCGTGTAAAAAGACTGCTTGCCGAATTGCAAAGGCCGGAAGCCCCTGGTAAATCCTTGGCAAAATTCGGAATAGATACTCACTGGATAAAGAATAACCTGGATAAGGTATTAAAGCTCAGTATGCGCAACGGTTTTGAGTGGAATGCACGGCAAAGGGCATTCATATTCGAAGCGCTTACAAACTGGGCAGCGTATGAGTGGAAGCTGAATGATTATTTATCGGCGGGTGGAGGCTACACCATGCACCATGCTTACAGAAGCGAGATCATCATCGATATATATCGCAAAGGAGCGCCCGCAAAAGTGTTCAGGTCGCGGAAATCGGCATTTGGATATAAAATGCCCTGGACCAATATGGCAGGGGACCTATTGTACAACTATGATATCGAGCGCAGCCTTCACAAGATCTTTCCAGTTAGCAATACCAGCGCTCCCTTGAAAGGTAAAAAACTGTTGAGACTTGTGGTAAATGATATCATCAGCAGAAATGAGGGCATACTGGACAACTTGCGCTAGTCCACAAATCCCCAAAAGCCATGCGATATGTACCATATCAGCAATAAAACGGTCAGCGCAATCCAGAACACAGTAACAAACAGCGATACGCCTGCGGCCTTCCACGCGGCGGCGCGCGTGGTCCTGCCAATAAACCGGTAATAAAAAATAGCGGCGTACGAAATCTGGAACACCACGTAAATGCCCGTGAGCCACATGGAAGAATATTTTACGCCCGTCACCAGCGAAAACGGAACAAATATCAGTGCAAATACCAGGTTGGTTAGGCCTCCCATGTACAGGCAGGCTATCATATGCTCGGTATAATTATACCTTCCCCTGATATAAAACAACCAATAAAAAACACAGGTAAGGGGCACCGCTATCATCGACACCGTATTGGAGTACTTATTGATAAAAGCCAGCGCCTTGTACTGCCTTTCATAAATACGTATCACGTATTGGCGCACGTCTTTATTCTGTATGCGGTTTATTTCAGGATGTTCCTTTAGCACGTCCACGTTTGTTTTTGGCGCAACAAAACCAATGGCCAGCACATAGATGGTGCCTATCAACAAGTAAAAGTTCAGTGGCGGAAAATACTTTTTGCGCTTGCCTGATACATACTCTTTCGCCACATTCCCGCTCTTTACTACCAGGTCCTTCACCAGTCCTACGATGCCTTTGTCGGCATGGGTAAAATAATGTATGGCATCATGTATAATATCGTGCAGGGTAAGACGGTGCAGGTGTACTTTCTGGCTGCAATTCGGGCAGTACCGGAACTGTTGGTCCAGCGGGAACGAGCAATTGGCACAGTGCGTCGAAATTGCTGGAGTTTTATCCAAGGCTAAGGGTTATTTATCCAAATATATATTAATTTATGGTGGTAAAACTGCTCAGCTTGCAACGCCCCTCTATCGAAATCGCACGGACAAGCTCGGACAACACCGACTTTATTACGTTGGTACAATTGCTGGATGCCGACCTGGCCCGGCGTGACGGAAGCGAACACTCGTTTTATGCGCAGTTCAATGCGATAAATAACATCAGGCATGTGGTGGTGGCTTATGAAAATGGAAGGCTTGTTGGCTGTGGCGCCATCAAGGAGTTCGCGCCCGGCATCATGGAAGTAAAGCGCATGTACACGGTGGCCGAATCCAGGGGCAAGGGCGTTGCATCGCGTATATTGCAGGAGTTGGAACGGTGGGCTGCTGAACTATCCTGTAACAAATGCGTATTGGAAACAGGGAAACGGTTACCCGAGGCCATTGAACTGTACAAGAAAAACGGCTACCGGATTACCGCTAATTTATGGCCAGTATGCGGGTATTGAAAACAGCGTTTGCTTTGAAAAGGAAATTCTCTAAACGCTTTATAAGAAACCCAATCATATGCAACCCCTGGTAATCCGGTACAATCGTAAAGTGGCCTCGCTCATGCTGGCTGCATTGGCCATAGCGCTGGCTGTGACAGCATATTACATTTATTTTTCAGGAAAATTTGGTGACAGCCAACTTATAAAAATGGTGTATGCTGTATTAGCGGCAGGCCTGCTGTATACCATTTATAAGGTTGCAAAAAATCTTATTACCAACAAGCCTGCAATAACCCTTACCAAAGACGAGATTCACATACATACCGGAAAGCCTGTATCGTTCCTTTGGGCGCAGGTCATCGACTGGCAGGTAGTAAAGGATGAGAGTACTACTTACCTGATCATACAAACAGCGGAACGCACCAAAAAGGTGAACATTTCATGGCTGGAAAAAAAGCCGGCAGAAATAGAACTGGTCATGGAGGAATATAAATATCGGAAGCAAAGGCCCCACGTAAAAGATGCCTGAAGCCGGTACCCGCCATCCTTGTTCACCGACGCGGAGCAAACACTACTATGTAGATATTTTCAGCCTGGTGAAATGTAATTAACAATGCGCACGACGAGACACCATATAACTGCGTTGCCTATGCGAATAATTTTTAATCTTGCTGAAGAGCCTGCCATTTACTTTGAGCAAGTTTCACCTCTATAATGCAACAGGAAATATCTCTATATAATAATTCTTCTTTTATAACTTAAGCTTTATCAATGCAGAAAAATGTTTAAACAATAACAGGCATGCTTTTTGGGCTCGCCTTCCGGTACAACCTTTTGAAATCATAAAAATCACACGACTATGAAAGGGAAATTCCGGACTTTGATCTACCCCATTGCGTGCCTCTTCATAATCGTCTCCCTCGCTTCGCTCCCAGCCTGCAGAAAAAACAAATCAAATCCTTCATCACTTACGCCAGATGCTGACAACGGCGGGTTAAGATTGCCCGACGGGTTCGGGGCGCTTACCGTTGCTCCCGAGGTAGGCAAGGCAAGGCACCTGGCAGTAAATGCTAACGGGGATGTATATGTTAAATTGAGCGCGCTGAATAACGGCAACGGCATCATCGTATTGAAAGACGCCAATAACGACGGCAGGGCCGATTCACAAACAGGATTCGCCAATTATACCGGCACGGGCATCTATATCAAGGACGGATACCTGTATTCGTCTTCGGACGAGGCCATCTACCGTTACAAAATTGGAAGCAACAACGAAATAGAAAATCCCACCGCGCCGGAAACCATCGTTACCGGTTTGTTCAAGGGCAATCAACACGCATCCAAATCCATCACGCTCGACAACAACAGCAATATTTACGTGAACATCGGCGCTCCTTCCAATTCTTGCCAGGTACAGGACCGCACGCCGGGTTCGCCGGGCCAAAATCCTTGTCCTTTATTGCAGAATAGCGGGGGCATCTGGCAGTTCAAGGCCAATCAAATGAACCAGACCCAGGCGCAGGGCACACGCTATGCCACCGGCATACGCAATGTGGTGGGATTGGATTGGAACAGCAACGTAAACGACCTGTTCGTAATGCAACATGGCCGCGACCAGCTTTCCTTCCTGTTCCCCAATTTGTATACTGACTCCATGAGCGCTGAGCTCCCTGCCGAAGAATTTTTGCGCGTGCGCCAGGGCATGGACTTTGGCTGGCCTTATTGTTATTACGACCATATCCAGAACAAAAAAGTGCTGGCCCCAGAATATGGAGGCGATGGAAAAATTGAAGGGCAGTGCGGCACCAAAGAAAAACCTCTGCTCGCCTTTCCTGGTCACTGGGCTCCCAACGCACTCATGTTTTATACGGGCAACCAGTTTCCGGCGAGATATAGAAATGGCGCGTTCGTAGCGTTCCATGGCTCGTGGAACCGCGCTCCACTAAGGCAAGGCGGCTACATCGTAGTGTTTATCCCGATGGACAATGGCGTGCCGAGCGGCAATCCCGAAGTGTTTGCGGACGGATTTACCGGGGCTGATGTACTTACCGACCCCGACCAGGCAAGACACCGGCCAATGGGATTAGCTCAAGGTCCTGATGGATCGATTTATGTTTCGGACTCACAAAAAGGAAAAATCTGGAGAATTATTTATAAAGGATAAAAAAAGAGCCAACCTGTGATTACAATTTCTCGTAAGGTGGCTACATATTATAGTAGAACATTTCTCAAAAGCAACTGGCCTGTAGTTTCTACTACGGGTCACTTTTTTTGTGACAATTGCATACAATTCTATGACAAAACTCTCACTACCCGAAATGTTTCCGCAAAATTTTTCCCAACTTTTCCGACGTAAGCGGCTTGCTTTCGAAATCTGAAATGTCAGGAATTCCTTTGGCCCTCGCGCTGTCGTCGGGGTTGAGCGAGGTAGTAAGCATCACCACTACTATCTTTCCCTTCTTATCTTTTTCCAGGTTTTTATACTCTTCCAGGAACTCCCAACCATTCATGGCCGGCATGTTGATGTCGAGAAATATGAGGTCTGGACGAACGTATATGTCATGATCCTCATCGGTCGTCTCGCTGCTTTCAAGGTAGTCAAGCGCTTCGATGCCGCTGTGGGCTACTTCGATGTGTTCGGTGCAATTTGCTTCTTCGAGCAGCATCCTGCTTAAAAAATTCGTGGGCTCATCATCGTCGACCAGCAGGACGCAGTTTAGTTTTTTCTTCATTGGTTCAGGTTTTTATACGTGGTGAAATTAAAAGTGCTGCCGTTGCCCGGGATGGAGTCTATCCATATTTTACCCCCGTGCAGCTCGGCTATTTTTTTGCAATGCGCAAGGCCAATGCCCGACCCATCGTACTCGGCCCGGGTATGCAACCGCTGGAATATTACAAATATCCGCTCGCTGTGCTGCTGTTCTATCCCGATGCCATTGTCTTTTACATGAAACTCCCAGTATGCTTCTTTGTCCGAAGCGGTGATTTCCACTACAGGCGCCACTTCTTTTTTCCTGAACTTGATGGCGTTTACCACCAGGTTTTGGAACAATTGTTTTATCTCGGTGCGGTACCCGCTCATCACCGGCAGCTTGCCTGTTTTGATGGTTGCGTTGGATTCCTGTATCACCATTCCAAGATCGGCCTGTATTTCTTCCATTATCTGGTTACAATTCACCTCAGTGATTTGTTGTTTCCTGCCGATTCTTGAATAGTCGAGCAGGTCATGGATCAACACTTTCATCCTTTCGGTGGATTGCTTGATATATGTTAGGTATTTGTCAGCCTTGTCGTCTAACTTGCTTTTATACTGCCGGTGCAGCAGCTCCACGAAGCTGGACGTTGTGCGCAATGGTTCTTGCAGATCATGCGAGGCCACATACGCAAACTGCTCCATTTCCTTGTTCTTTTGTTCCAGTTCCTTGTTCTTCAGTTCAAGCTCTGCCTCTGCTTTCTTGCGTAGGGTAATGTCCTGGATAATGCCAACCAGCTTTACTACTTCACCCCTATCGTTGACAATAGGTTTTCCTTGGGCGAATAACAGCTTCTGGCCTTTATTGGTGATGATGCGCTTTTCAAGCGAAAAAGGATGAGTGCTCTGGAGTGATTGTGCAATCACATTGTTTGCAGACTCAATGTCGTCAGGATGTATGAAGGCTATCGCAGCTTCGAAACTGGGTACGAACCCCATACCCTTTACTTCGAAAATGTTGAACATTTCATCGGACCAGAATACCTTATTTCTTTTAATATCCCATTCCCAGCTACCGAGTTTGGCAATGTGCTGTGCCTCGTTCAGCCGTTCGTCGCCGGCTTTCAGATTATCACGCATGGATATCAGGGCTTTGCCCAGTGTGTCTTCCGTGCTCAGCGGTTCAAATGGAATGTCGAAGTTCCTATGTCCCACCTGGTGCGCGAAGGCCGCAGTGTTCTGCAATTTTTCAGAAAGATGGTTTACGGAACGTATCATCATGCCTATCTCATTGCGTGATTCCTTGTAATATATCCTGCTGATGATCCCTTTTCCAAGGTCGTTGATGATATGGCGGATCTGGTTCAATGGCTTGATGATGGTCTTAGCCATATAGATCGACAATAGGAATCCAGTGCAGAAGATAACGACGGCCATGATCACGATGATCATCCGCAGGTTCCTGGAAAAACGTTCCAGGTTCGCCTGTTCGTCTCTCAGTATTTCATAGCCATACACGCTGATGCGCTCCAGCGAAGCCATTACTGCTGTGGTCTGCGGAATAATAGCATCTTCTACGAGCAGCTCGGCCTGCAGTTTCAAAACAGGGTCGTCGTAATCATTAAATTTTTGCAACGATCCTATGATGTTTTTTTCGGTGTCCAGCACTGCTTCAAAGCCCTTCAATACAAACTGCAGGCTGTCCGATATCTTTTTATTTTGCCAGCGGTGGGAAAGGTTGTTCAGGTCTGTTTTAAGCGCACGGTAGCCGCTGTTGTGAATGTTCAGCAACGCGTCTTTATCGGCTTGGTTCGCCCTGAGATATACCCAGTTGGTGGAATACATCTTGGATTCTATCATCATCCTGTTCAAGTCTTCCAGTTTCTGTAAAGCCGGATTTACCACGTAGGTAATGCGATGAGAAAGGTCCCTGACCCTTTTCAGGTGAATGATGGCAAAGATGCCGTTCACCACAAACAGGGCCACGAGCAAAAAAAAGCTTAAATAGATTTTTATCTTGAGGCTAAGGTTCATCGCAGACGTGGTTGCTCATTTAGAAGGTAAAGCTGAATCCGCCCATGATCCTGATCGGATCCTGCGGCTGTCCGTGAAACAATTCGGTATCCGGTCTTTGCAAGTCCATATTAAAGCTCACTGCACGGTAACGCTGGTTCAGCGCGTTGGACACATTCACATACATGGAAATCTTTTTGGTGGCATTGTAACGCAACGCAACGTTCAGCAATGCGTAACCGGGAATGGTCTGTCTCCGGATCATCGATGCTGTGGTATCTCTTATGCCGGAAATATGCTGCCTTCCCATAACCGTAAGCCTTGGGGAAACGGTAAACTTCCCCGCTTTCAGATCAGTACCTAGTTTGAACATGAAAGGAGATATAAAGTCTAACTCTTTATCCAGTTCGCTTTCATCCTTTTCGGTAAGTCCTTCTTCGACTTTTCCATTTACATAGCTTAATGAAGCATAGGAATGCACCTTTAATTTTCCCGCGGAATACTTCCAGTTCAGTTGCACGCTTCCGCCATAATTTGTTTGACGGTTGTTATTGGTAAACACTTCGATGTAGTCTACCGGTATGCCATTGAACATATTGTTGTATAGCTTGGTAGTAGCATTGTCATCCGAAAAATGCAGCAATCCTTTCAGGAAGGTATAATACACATCGAACGTGAGTACAAGATCCGTGGTGAGGTCCTGTCGTACGTTGAGCTCGATGGTCTTTGATGTAATGGGCTTCAATCCTGCATTAGGCAAATGAAGGAAGGAAGAGTGATAGGTTCTGCCTGAATCCGCCGTATAAAACGATCCGTATTGTATATATGAATCGGAAGCCGAAGGCGCGAAAAACGCATTTCCATACAACAGTTTCACCGTGGTGCGCTTCGATGGCCGATAAACAAGCCCCAGGCGCGGGCTGGCGGCGCTGCCATAGCGTGAGTTGAAATCGTACCTGGAACCCACTGTAAAATGGAATTTCTCCGATGGAGAATATGCAGCTTGCGCATAGCCTCCCACGTTATGGTAGCGAACGAAATAAAATTGCGCCGGCAATCCTTCCGGCCTGTAATAAGCTGCGGTGCCAAGATAGCTTCCGCTGATGTTCTGCCTCCCGTTAACTGGGCTGGCAAGGTCTGCGCTTTGGGGAACCGCGTTGTAACTCTCGTAGGCCAGGCCCGCTGAAAAGTTCCATTGCTTCGACGCGCGGTAATCCAGTTGTTCCTCCAGCCTGATCATGGTATTGGTGGAATATTTATAGGCCGGCTCCATAGCGGTGTACAAATTGCGGTAATTGGACAAAGGATGGAGCGTATACTGGCTGGCAGTAAGAAAAGTGGAGCTAGTAACATCGTCAAACGATCTTTTATAGGAAGCGGTCGCATTGGTGATACTTTGCCTCATGTACACTTCTTTATTGTACAGCGCATTGCTGGTATTATTACCGAAAGCAGTAGGCACGGTAAAAGAATTACTGAACAGGGAAAAGCTAAAATCGTCCACGTTCAGCGCCGCATAGATATTATATGCCTCCAGGGGCGCCTCGTATTTTGCACGCATGGGTGCAACAGGGGTTGCCGGCCCATAAATGGTATTTACCGTGCCCGATCCGTAGTCCGCAACGCTTAGCTGGCCATCATTGCTGTACATTTTGTTGTAGTCGACACCTTTGTCATAGGAATATTGACCGGAAACAATGAAATCGACCCCGTCCCTGATCTTCTTCGAAAGGAACATGGTGGCATTGGTATAGCCGTAGGTGCCGCCGGTAACCGCCGCCTCGGCATGCAGTGATTTTCTCGCTGATTTTTTAGTAATGATATTGATAACGCCAGAGGCCGCGTTTGCGCCATACAGCGCAGAAGCAGGCCCGTACACTATCTCTATTTGCTCCGCCAGGTGTACGGGATAGTTTTCCATGATGGGCATGGCCTCCCCGGAAGGGGAAGATATGCTGACACCGTTCAGCAGTATCACAAATTTTTCAGATCCCTGGGTGCCGCGGACAGTAAAACTATTCCTGATGCCAGAATAAATTTTATCGTCGACTTTCACATCGGGCAGGTCGTACATTACGTCGAGCAGCGACTGGTAGCCGCGCAACCTGATTTGCTCTTTGCTCACCACTACTACCGTGGCGGGAGCAGTTTGCAAAGCCTGGGATACCTTGGTGGCGGTAACAACCCTTGCATTCAGCAGCTCCTGCAGGCTGGCTTCTTTTGGTTTCGCAGTATCTGCCTGGCTGTACACAGTGCAGCAAGCCAGTACTGCCACCAGTATTGCAGTTGAATTTTTAAGTAAAGCCTTTACCATAATTTTTGACATTGGATATTGATATTTCGATATTGAATTTTTATTTTACAAGGATTCCCAGGCTTAACAACTCCGAAGCAATGCTAAGGTCCCTTTGTTCTATATTGTTTTTATTGATCTCCAGCTTCAGTTTCTCATGCACGATGGCGAAATTGATGCACGCACCTTTTTGCGCAAAGCGCTCGGTTTCCGATACCAGCAACACCGGCATCCCTTTAATGGCGGCAAGTATTTTTTTTAAGCTGCGGCTTTCCTCATCGCTGATGAACAGTATATGGCAGTTATAGGAAGCGGCAGACGCTGAAAATTTTCTGATGACAATGCTTTGGTATCCTGCCTTTTTATTCGCCAGCGAAGCCTGCAATTCTTCGAATAACGGGGTATCGCCTATGACGCCAATAATAAAATTGCCTGATTTCCTATCCTCAGGCCAGTCGATGTATTTTGTAAAATGATAGATGATGTTGGCGTGAATGGAATAATTCACGTCCTGCTGCGCAGCCGCACCGGGGCAATAAAACACCGAAATCGCCAGCGTCATACAACACCATTTCAATATTGTACATCTCCTTTTGCTCATATTATTACGCAGCTTCCTGCGGCAGTTGAATTTTAGTTTGCAGCACCACCTCAAGTGTGCAGCCATTTCCCGGAGAGGAGTTGATATTTACCTTCCCATTGAACAATTCGGTGCGGCTAATGATATTGGTAAGGCCAATGCCTTTGCGTGCAGCACGCGTATCGAAGCCAACACCATTATCGCTGACTATCAACCGTACCTGCTGTTCGGTAGTGTCCAGGCGAATATTCACTTTCGAGCAATGTGCATGCTTGAGTATATTATTGATCTGTTCCTGTACGATGCGGTACAGGTTTATTTTTTGCTCTTCGCTCAGCAATGCCTCTTGCAAATCGGACACGTCCAGTGTTAAATTGATATCGGTCACCGGATGCAGGTCGTTGATCAGCAGATCTATCGAAGCCACCAGTCCCAATTCCTTTAAATTGCCGGGGAGAATGAGCGCCTTCGACAGCTTCCTGATCTCTTCGATGGCCAATGAAGTGTTGCCCATGCTTTTTACGATGAGTTCCTTTGCCTTCGATGAATGCTCCAGCGCAAAGCCGAGGTTCAGTTGAATAGCTGAAAGTATCTGGTTGATATTGTCGTGCAGTTCCAGTCCTATTCCCCTGCGCTCGTTTTCCTGCGCGGTCAGCACGGCCTGGATGATCTGTTTTTTCTTTAAGCTGATTTCGTTCTGCAGCCTGATGCGCTCGATGCTGTATTGAATGGATTTAACCAGGAAGCCGGCATTGAACTCTCCTTTTACCAGGTAGTCCTGTGCTCCATGCTTCAGCGCCTCAAATGCCATTTCGGAATCATTATACCCTGTAAGGATGATGATAGGCGTTTTCTGCCCTATTTCCTTTAACTGCACCATCGAATCGATTCCGGCGCTGTCGGGCAGTGAAAGATCCAGCAGCACCAGGCTAACGGGGTGTTCCTTTAATATAACAAGAGCGTCGGCCAGGCGCTCGGCCGTATAGATTTCCTCAATGCCAAGCGTAGAAGACAGCAACATTTCCTCGATGAGGTAACTGTCGGAGGGGGTATCCTCTACAATAAGAATAGTTAAGGGTCCAGGTACGGATTTCATAGCAGTGATAATATGTGTCGCTCACACTAACGCGGGCTGACACCTCAACTATTTCGTTCTTACCAAAAAAAATCACGCTCTAAGGAATTCTACCTATGCAACGGGCGAATGATTTACTTAAGCTATCCGGCAGCTGTGGGAACATCACCTCAGCTTCATGTAAAAGCTCGTGTCTTTTAATAAGGGTAGTTTGTAGTGGAAGTATTCATTCAATACCACGCGGAAGGTATTGACTGCCGAAATAGAATCGTACAATTGGCCATAGCGCCCCCCCGGGAAGTAAAAAGCGCTGAAGTTCTCAAACTCTACGTCGGGCGTGAGGTTGTCTTTCGAATTGAAGTTCCGGTACCCGTGGTCACTTTGCACGATGATGATGCGCGGCCGCTTTGCATCCTTTAACAGCGTGGTGCAAAGGTCGGTGATCAGGTTGTTGGTATATTTCAATTGCTCCAGGTAGTCTTCGTGCCGCGTAGACAGCCATTCGATTTTCGGTTTTATGTTTCCCAAACTATCGAAAAGAAAGGGCGCATGGGGCATCAGGAAGTGCGCGTACAGGAATAAAGGTTGCTGCCGGGTTTCGGCCGATAATTGTTTAATGCCTTTGTGGCTTTCGCGGATGCGGCTCAGGTTGTCTTCGCATTCTTTCAGGAAAAATGGAGTCAGTCCTGCTTCGATGGGGCGTTTCTTCCTGAACATTTTAAAATTCCAGGCTATGTCCGAGCGAAAGCGGAACCAGAAGGTTTGTGCAGCGATCAATTCCCGTGGCTCCGTTAATACAAAGGGCGCCACGCGTGCCGGCGCGTCGATAAAATGGAACCAGGAGTAATTATAAAACTGATATCCTTCCTTCTTTAAGATGCGGAACAGCTCATTGTCCTCGAACTGGCTAAGTTGGCCGCTGGAGCGGTATGCATTGGTGTACTTCAGGCTTTTTTCCTGGTAATCCATGTTCAGCGTGCTACCCATGGAAAATACCGTGTAGTTATAATTGCTGGTTGAATTTTTTGCCCTGTAAAACCCGCTGCTATCCAGGAATTGCTCCAGCCGGGTGTTGTCGTAATTCCAGAAAGACTTCAGCACCTTGGAATTGGCATACATATCGAACACCAGGAAATAAATGTCCGGGCGCGAACAGGTATCGCATTTCACATAATTATCTGAAATGGGGTAGTCTTTGGCTATTCTTTTTATTTTACCGTCGGTGATGTTCAGCAGCGATATCAATACCAATTCATATCCCACCAATACCAGCAACACGATATTCAGGTATTGATAAGTATTGTAGAAAGGCTGTTTGCTGCGCACCAAGAAAATCGCCAGTATCACAATGAAGGCCGCAGATGCGAGGATCATAACTGTATACTTTCCCAGTACCGGGATGTTCTCTTCGAGGAAACCGTGTATCGGCCCGAAAAAGAAAAACAGGAATTGCAGCACGAACACCAGCAGGGTAAGCCGCCGGACAATAGGTTTTTTAGTAGACAAGAAAATGAACAGCAGCAGCGAAATAAACAGGTACCAGAAGGTTTCAGCAATGAACAGGTGATGGAAATATAGCACCCTGAAATAATCCGTGAGCAAATGGGCAAGAAAAAAAACGGGCAGCAATACCAGGAACAAAGGGGAGCGCTGTAAGAATTTTTTCATCTATCGTATGCTGTTTAACGGGGACGTTAGCAGCGAAAATAGAGAAATATAACCTGATTATTTTTTCTGCGGCCCCGTGCCCCTTATTCTCACCAGCTTCTGCAGCAGGTCGAACCAGAACGGCGCTCCGATGGTAATGGCTACCGCGGTAATCAACCAACCCGCCAGCTTTTTGGGTATGTCGTACCAGTTCGTTGATAAAAAAGCGATTTTATCGCCCAGCGTGTTCCCTTCTATCGTATCCCATCCGATGCCGCTGGCATTGTTCACGTTCTTCAGATCGTTGTCTATGAACTTTTTTATTTCCTGTCGCTGGCGGTTGAACTCAGCAAGCACGGAGTCATTGGCACGGGCATCGTCCAGGCTGTCCAGCCTTATTCTGCCTGCACGGGAGGTATCCGCGGCAACCCTTGACCGGAAGCGGTTCATCATCGAATCATAATCCTTGTTCACTTCTGCAAATGCCTGCGCTTGTTCCAGCACATTCTGGCGGAACTTTTGGTTGGTAGACAGGTTGGTGAAAATCGAAAAAGCGTCCACGTTGAACAGCATCGCTACTATAAATCCTGTTATCAACACCACGTATTGCGTCATTCGCTTGTACGTTCCCGATAGCCGCTCCATGGTGGCTTCAAACCACACGCCGAGCAATTGGTCCACGGTTTTGGTTTGATCTGAAAGATAGGTAAACAAGGTTTTTTTAATTTCTCCTTCGGGCAACAGGTTGATCTTTTCCAGCACGCTCAGGCTCCTGTTCGGGCCCAGGTGCACATCCGGCAACAGGTCCTTTACCACCCTTACAAATGTTTCCTGGCTTATGTACGAGGGCACCAGCTGGCGGCCTGTAAATGTGATCTTTTTAATGAGCGGATGGTTTTGAAAATCCTGCGCAAGCTGGTCGCCGAAGTTGCGGTCCTTGAACATGTGAAAAAGCGCCGAGAATAAATACCTGCTCCTCAGCTTAAATATGGTGGCGATGAGTTCCTGTATGGCGGTCACCAATATGCTGTACAGCAGGAAGATGAAGATCATTCCTATTGCTACATCCAGGAATACGCTGTTGAACATATACAATTATTTGAAGTGTTTTATAACAAAATCATGGGCATTCCGGTATGCTATTTTTTCAACTACCTGGTCGGGCGTAAATGGATTGCCGTTCAGGAAAAGGTAACTGCCGTGCCTTTGTGCGATCGTTTCCAGAAAACGCCTCAGCTCTGTTTTGAAAACCCCGAACTTTTCCGAAGTAGAAAAAGGATCGAGCGGATCGATGATCCCGTCAAAATCCGTTCCTATGCACAGCGAGTTCCAGATGCGTTCAGGATTTTGTGCCACGTTGTTGATGCTGGCCACTACCATGCCCACGATGTGCCGGCCCATTACATCGATCCAGTATTCGATGGATTTGTTCTTTACATTTTTTTCACCCATGATCCGCTGGTCGAAGCTAAGGCCGATCAGTCCTTCGGATTCCACGATCACCTGTACATCTTCATCACATAAATTGATATTCCAGCGATAAAAACCATGAATGATGTCGTCATCCCCTTCATTCGCCGCCTTGCCTGCGAGGTAGGAAAGGTCCACTTTCGACACGGTTTGTATTTGTCCATAGTAACCGCAGTGGCTTGCAATTACCGGTATCAGGTCGTTGGGATTGGCGCGGTTATAAGGTATAATAATGCGATCGTAATAGTCTTTACGCGACCGCGCCGAGAAATGTTTCACGTCGATCAATATGCGCCTGCCCTGACCAGGGTCTGGCGCATTGTCAGCCGTTATGGATAACAATTGCCGGATGTAAGTTTCTCCAAGCGGTAAAAACCCGCTGTTTATCAGCGGCTGCTGGTTGGTTATTTCGGTCAGTAGCTTAGGGAGGCTGTGTGCGTGTCCCGCCAGGTGATTGCTGTAGTGATGCGAGAACGTGATAAAGAATATTTTCCACTCGTCTTTGAGCGTACGGATGCGTGCTTGTATCTGCTGGTCGGGGGCCAGTGTAAGATAGTCATTGCTTTGAGGGTCCTGGTCCAGCACAAAAGCGTGCGCGCCTTCGATGGTAAGCACTACCGCTATTTTATTGGGATCAGCAATGGCCTGGGCCAGGTCAACTGGCGTGCGCACCAGTTGATAGGGCTTGGTACCCACAGGGGCGGGAGCCTGGGGAGCGAGATTTTCATGCTTCAGGTAAAATGCATATTCGCTTTGCATTTCACTGAAGTAATGATACTTGTGGTCCTGGAAATAATTTATCCTGTCCCGCGAAAAGTTCATCACCATTTTTTGCAATATGTCCCTGGCCCAGCCTTCGTTGTTGATGGCAACGCTGAACACCTTGCTTAGCGGCCGGAGCACAGCGCTGGCGATCCTGCGCAAAAACCCCGGAGTGCCAGGGATCACCTGGTTCAACAGCCCTCCCACCACATCAGCGTTGATGCCCGTATCGCGGTTGCCCATGAAAAAGCCTTTCTCCACAGGATAAAGCGATGCAAAAACCAGTTTTACATCGCCGGAAGTAAGGGAAGCGAAATCGGCCTGCGAATACGTGGCCCGTTTGCCCTTTGTTTTAAGCTTGCGTTGCTTTTTGGTTAAAACTATATTCCAGATGTGATTATCGGGATCGTTCTGTTTGTTATTGAACGACCAGAACGCAGGATGACAATGGAGATCAGCAAATGCCATAACAGCTGGTTTAAGACTGTTACGAATGTACTTGCATGACCCTGCCTGGCGTACGGGTATTTACACCTGAAGATCACGGGTATTTTCCCGTATCCATCCCTATGCCCACTACTCTACTTCCATCAATGCCCTTTCATTAATGATCTGCTTTGCAAGGAAGTTAAGCTTGGTGTCCGCATCCTGTTCTTCTGCCAGTGTAAGCCGCAGCCGCTTGGCCACGCCGGGGTATCCCAGCATTTCGGCATAATAGGCAGCAGACCCATACCCGGAAATTTCGTAGTGTTCAACTTTTTGGGCGCCTGCTATAATGGCCGCATCCAGGGCTTCATCGGTTACATCCTTTGCCATTACTTTCTCTCCTTCCTCTATGATACCTTTCATGCCCGGGTTGAAATCGCCGGCAGGATCGATATTGAATTGCCTGCAGATCATTTCCAATGCAGCCAGGTGCTGTTCGGTTTCGGCCAGGTGCATTGCCAGGTTTTTCTTTAACCCGAGATGTTTAGCCCTTTCGATCATTTTGGGCATGGCTGCTACGAGCATCCTTTCCGCGCTCCACAATACCTGCAGTTCGTGATAAAACAATTGTTCAAGATCTCTTATCGCTTTCATACAAAATTATTTTCGGTTATACTGTATCGTTATCGGTCCATATCTGGTTTCAGCACTACTTTCACGCAGTCGTCTGTTTTGTGCTTGAACATGTCGTATGCTTCGGAAGCCTGCGACAACGGCAATTTGTGCGTGATGATATCGTCGAGCACCACCTTGCCGCTGCGAACAAATTCAAAGCACTGGTCGATGTACATGTGCACCTGCGCCTGCCCGAATTGCATGATCAGGCCTTTATCGAATATGCGGTGAATGGGAAAGTTATCGTAAGGGCTAAGATATACTCCCACCACTGCAATGGTGCCGCTTCGTCTCACTGCTTCTGTGCACATTTCTATTACTTTCATGGTACCCTTTTCCATGTTCACCACAGCCTTGGCCTTTTCCAAAAAAGTTCTTTCTGCTTCCATTCCAACGGCATCTATGGCCACGTCTGCCCCATGCCCATCGGTCATTTCTCTTATCTTTTCCATCAGGTCTTCGTCGTTGGCGTCCAGCACGTCCACTTTATTTACGGCTTTCGCCTTGTCTAGCCGGTATTGTAATGGATCTACCGCAATCACACGTTCCGCGCCGTGCAACCAGGCGGCTTTCTGGGCCATCAGCCCCACGGGGCCGCTGCCGAATATCACCACGGTATCGCCATGCTTTACCTTGCCCCATTTTGCTGCGCTCCAGCCGGTAGGAAATATGTCGGTGAGGAACAGGACCTGGTCGTCTGTCAGATCTTCCGGGATGATCCTCGGGCCTGCATTTGCTTTAGGTACCCGCACGTATTCTGCCTGGCCTCCGTTGTAACCTCCGTACAAGTCGGTATACCCGAACATGCCGGCGCCTTTGCCCTTCATCAGGTCGCCTTCGGGCCCATAAAACTTCGGGTTGGTGCGCTCGCAATTGGGATGGAAACCTTGCGAACAAAAAAAGCACTGCCCGCAGGCAATGGAAAACGGCACCACAACACGGTCGCCTTTTTTTACCCTGGTTACTTCGGGACCAGCCTCTTCCACGATACCCATGAACTCATGCCCGAGTACCATGTCGCGCACCTGCGGAGCAAAGCCGTTATATACATGAAGGTCTGAACCGCAGATGGCAGTAGAAGTGATCCTTACAATGATATCGTCCGGCTGCTCTATCCGCGGATCGTCTACCGAATCAACACTGATGTCGCCCATTTTGTGAAATACCGCTGCTTTCATAATGCAATTATTTTGATGATAAGATTTTTGTTGTGAGTACCCGTACAACAATTAAACCACCACAGGTTAAGTCGTTGATGGGCTTATAGTGTGCGAGTGTTGTTGGATTTTGCGCGGCAGAATGGCTGCTTCTGATTATACAACCAGTATAACCACTGAGAATGTTTATCGAAACCGAGCCCGATTTGATGATTTTATTTCCCAGTTCAAAAACTTTATCTTTAATCAGGCCATCAGCCTGCTTCCTACCTTATTATGCTATGTTATCGCACTGATTAGATAATATATTCCAATGGGCAAAAGGAGTGTATTTTATCTTTTATTATATTTTGCTTCGCTTTTTGTAACCAGCTGCGGTGACAGGCAGGACCGTTGGATTCCGCAAAGCCCCGAGCACGCTTTGGGCGCATCTCGGATCTACAATCAACTGAGCAAAGATCCACCGGCACTTGAGCAGTTTATCGATGCCTTGAAAACATCTAAGGAAATTCCTCCTGATTTTAAAACTGTCTTTGACCAGATAGTGGAATACAAGCGCAAACACGGTTGAGGCGAGCTCCTACCACTCGCCTGTGGCCACCAGCTTTTCCACGTCTTCCTTATCTGCTACGCGCCCATGCAGGCTCGCAATGCGTTCAACCTGTAAACCCAACGCTTTTATTTTTTTCAGAAAATCTTTGCCCGGCCCGGTCATGGGGTATTCTCCTTTGTTGACCATGTCGGCTTCGTACAAAATTTTCTCCTTTGGAAAGTATACTATCAGCATCTCATTGGCGTGTGGGTTGGGACCAATATCGTATAACCACTTCATGGTTCTGGTCTTTGATCACGTGTTTTTTATTCCTGATGGTTTCGATAACGGGCGCTTTGGGATTTTGCGCAAGCCTGTCTGGAAAAGCGTTGAAGCTCACCTTGGCCATTTTTTGTATCAGGTCAACATTGTTGGCCGTGGTGATAATGGTGGTGCCTTCAGCAATGTAACTCCTGATGCCGCCGAGGTGATCATCGTGGTGGTGGCTTTGTACGAGGTATTTTACCGGCTTATCCGGCGCTACTTCTTTTATCTTAGCAAGCACTCTATCGGTAGTAGCGGAATTCAGGGGCGCTTCGGCGACGAGTACGTACTCGTCCATCACTACAAACAGTACATTGTACGACCACTGTCCCCTGCTGTTGGTTATGTTTTCAAGCAAGTAAATATCCTTTGCAAGCTGGCGGACCTCGAAGTTCTTGCGGTATGAGTAATCCGCCAGTTTATAGTCCGAGGGCGCCCGAAGCCAGGAAGTGTCGATGGTAAAATCAGGAGCGAAATCAAAAAATGCATAGTTATTGGTAATGCTGCCATACACGCTGCTGTGCCGCACTACGTCAGTAGATTCCGGGATGGCCAGCCTTCCCACTTTCCGGTGGTTTTTAAAAAAGAATTCGTTCAGCTCCTCGCCGGCAGTGCCTGCACTCATGCGCTGCAGCTTTACGATATAATGGGTTTTTTTGTCGATGAAAACATTGTCGAGATTGTTGCCGGTAGAATATGTTATGCAATAAACATCATCTTTTCCCAGCAATTGGTCGCCGATATACCGAACCGATAGCGGGGCCCTTAACGCTGTAATTATAATATTGTGAGGCAGGTAGGTCATGCTATTGGCAATGCTGTTGCCATTGAATTCGGAGTACTGCTTCAGCAACGGATCGTAGTTGATGGCTTTGCCGTTCTTGTAAATAATATTATTCTCGAATACAAAACCCGCGATGGAACTTTTGCGCGCTTCCCATTCGATGCCTCTGGGCCGGTCGATCATAAAATCATAGTAAGCGAAATAAGGTTCGAAAGGTCTGTGGGCGGCCAGAGATTGACCGCGGCTGATGTTGCGCGAGTTGTGCATTTTAAAAGCAAGCCGCATGGAATCGATGGCGCCCTGGCCACCATATGCCTTCAGGCTCTTACGTAGTATTTCCACTCCTTTCCTGTTAGACTCCAGCGGCTGCAGCGGCTGAGACATGGCCGGAAGGGAAAGCACAAAAATCATGGCTATACAAATTAATCTCATAACATTGATAGTTAATGGTTCAAGCAATAGTTTGCGTAAAGCAACGGAAACAATAATTTTCCTCACACACATTTAGACCAACGCCGCCTGTGCCGCCCCGGAAGACATTTATAGGAAAAAAACTGCATTTTAAGGAAGGATTCACACCGTTCACGGACTAATAACACCTTGTGGCTGTCAACGCTCCTTTTATTAAACAGGAAATAATATCTTTAGAAACATGCAGCAAGTGGTATCATTTTTCCTGAATAACAGGGTTACTTCCCATATCATTTTCTGGGGCTGCATCTTCATTTGCACTTTCTTTTTATGGCATGGCATGAGCCAGCCGTTGACAGCGCTCAAGCTTACGAGTTGGCAGGTATCGGTGAAGATACTGATCGTGTACCTGAACTTTTACTGGCTCATGCCAAAATATCTGTACACCAAACGGTACATATCGTATGCGGTAGGCCTGCTCTTTGTATTTGCATTGGGCGTTTTGCTGTACCGCCTGCAATGGGAAGTGCTGTTCACGCGGAAGGGCGGTTATCCATTCTGGAACCCCATCGGCTGGAGCATGGACGCATTGAACATCATCAGCCCTGTAATAATGTTCAGCGGAGGCATCAAGCTTTTAAAAAACTGGTATATCGACAGGGAAAAGAAGGCGGCCATGGAAAAACAGAAGCTGGCCACCGAGCTCAATTACCTGAAAGGGCAGATACATCCGCATTTCTTTTTTAATACCCTGAACAATTTATACGCCCTCACATTACAAAAGTCCGATGATGCGCCCACCACGGTATTGAAGCTTTCACAGATGATGCATTACATGCTGTATGACGCCGCCACCGAAGTAGTTCCCTTATCGAAAGAGATCAAGAACATACAAAACTATATCGAGCTCGAACGCATCCGCTACAGCGACCGGCTCGACCTTTCGTTTTCCGTGACCGGCCCTATAGATGGCAAGGAGATAGCGCCGCTGATACTGCTGCCCTTTGTTGAAAATGCATTCAAGCACGGCACCAGCAATGAACACCGCGAGTGCTGGATAACCATCGACCTGAAAGTAAAGGACAATATGCTGCTGTTTAAAGTAGAGAACAGCGTGAACAGCAGCAATAAGAGCACCAACTTCATGGGATATAAAAGCGGCATAGGATTAAAGAATGTAAGAAGACGGCTGGAATTATTGTACCCATCGCAACACCAATTGAATATTGTAAAGGAACCCGAAGCGCATTGGGTTGACCTGAAACTCGAACTGCAACATACTTACCGCTATGAAAAAGATCAGGTGCCTGCTTATTGACGACGAACCCCTGGCCTTACAGGTGCTGGCTTCCTACGTACAGAAGCTGGAGTACCTGGAGCTTGCCGGGACCTGCCACAACGCAATAGATGCTTTGAACTTTCTGCAGAAGCATAAGGTTGACCTGATGCTGCTGGACATACAAATGCCCGGGCTCAACGGCATCGATTTTTTAAAATCGCTCCCGCATAAACCCCGCGTCATTTTTACTTCGGCTTATACGCAGTATGCGCTCGAAGGGTATGAACTGAACGTGGTAGACTACCTGGTGAAACCTGTTTCGTTCGAGCGGTTTGTGATTGCCATCAATAAATTGTTCCAGCCAAATACCTTGTCTGTTGGCCAGCATACCGAGGAGCATTACCCGGGATTTAAGAACAGTTTCATTTATATCAAGGCCGAAAAGAAAATGCGCAAGGTATTCCTGAACGATATTTTGTACCTGGAAAGCCTGAAGGATTTTGTGCGCATACAAACCACATCAAAGTCCATCATCACTTACCAAACCATCACTTACTTTGAAGAAAAGCTGCCGGAGGACCAGTTTCTCAGGGTGCACCGGTCATTCATCGTATCGCTCCATCACATTCAATCTTTTACCGGCACCAGCATCGAGATCAATAACTTCGAGATCCCCATCGGGCGGTTATATAAGATGAATGTATTGAAGACACTCGGCGCAGAGATGTGATACATGTTTTTTCTCCTTTAAAATAGGGTATTTATACGGGGTGTTATTAAGCACTAAAATCAATATATTTAGTGCAATCAAAACTATTATATCCAACTAATGGCAACTGGTAAAATCCCTCGTAACCCGCTTCAGAAAATAGCATTGAGCTGCTCAGGAGGGGGTTACAGGGCAGCCGCTTTTCATTTAGGCGCTATGTCGTACATGAACCGCCTGCAATACAATGGAAAACCTCTGTTGGAAAACGTAAAGATGATCTCTACGGTTTCCGGGGGCACGATTACCGGTATCATTTATGCGTTGCAAAAACAAAAAGGCGCCTCCTTCAAAGAGATATATGACTTCATATTACAAAAGCTTCACAGTATCGATCTGATCAAATCCGGCATTGTAAAATTGAACCCTGATGGCGAGTGGAAGAACCCCTATAAACATAAAAACCTGATCAATGCATTTGCCGAGTTGTACGATGAGCACCTCACCAAAGGCGCTACGTTCGCAGAGCTCAGTACCATGAAATCACACCTGGAAGTGGTTGTATTCAATAGTACTGAATTCAACAATGGCATAAATTTCAGGTTCAGGAATAAAGGCACGGGATATTTTGGCAATTTTGAGATTCGCATTCCCGAAGCGGCTGCGGAAGAAGTAAAGCTTGGGGATGCTATGGCATCGTCTTCCTGTTTTCCCGGAGGTTTTGAACCGATGATATGGCCACAGGATTTTATACATGAAAAAGCAGAAAAATTAAAGGCCCTGGTAGATATTACTCCTCCTATAGGATTGATGGATGGCGGCATTTACGACAACCAGGGGATTGAAAGTATACTCAATCATAAAATAAACAGCACCGAGCCCTATTTTGACCTGGTAATTATTTCAGACGTAGCCTCTCCTTACATGAAGGCTTATCAACCTATGGGCGACCGGCCGAAAACCGGCCTTAGGGCCCTCACGCTGGAAACCGTTCATAAGAGAATAAAAAAGGTCAATGTATGGATAAGCCTGGCGCTGGTTCTATTGGCTGGGATATTTGGAGCGCTTCCGCTGATTACCAGCTATTCCAACAGTTTGTTGACAGGATTTTCACTAGGTCTGTCCGCTGGTTTCCTTATCATGTTTATCATTAAGGTTGTACTGGTAAAGAAAATCAGGGGAATGGTGCGGGGAGCGTTAGAGAAATTCAAAAAAGCACTTCCCTCATTTTACATCGATAAACTATCTAACCTTAAGATAGAAAAACTATCTGTACGCCGCATCGAGCCATTGTTGATAGACAGGATCAATTCACTGGTTACTTTACTAATGGATGTATTTTTGAAAGTTGTGAGAAGGCTGAATTATTATAAGTTGTATAATAACGAAAGATACAGCTATCGAAGAATGACCAACCTCATCAAGGAGTTGACTGAAGTGGATTTTGGCAACAGGGTAAAGCGCAAAAAAGAAGATGATCCACGAAGTGATACTTACTGGAACAATACGGTTTTAAAAGGCGGATATGCTGATGTTGTAGGTCCGAAGATCAAGGAGGTGTCCGAGGACGCCTCTTCTTTTGGAACCACGCTCTGGTTCACCGAAGATGAAATGCTGAATAAGATGTTGGATAAATTATTGGCAACCGGCCAGTTTACCATGTGCTATAACATGCTGTACTACCTGGAAACAGTGATCTGGGAAGAAGGCAATGGGTTTGAACAACTTGACGCCGCAACGCAGGCGAACCTCAAGCTAATGTATCAACAATGCAAGGACGATTGGGCGAAGTTCAAGACTGAGCCAATGTTCTTATGCGCTGAGATGTCAAGTAAATCCTGACTATCTCGTTTACAATAAAGAACTTTGATGCTTCCGAAGCAATCAACTGGCCACTGGCTCGGCGAGGTATTTGCTGACGGCCGGTCAGAGCCACCTTCCTTTATTAAAGAGCTTTAACCTTTTTCAAAGCTGCAATTTTAAAAGTGGCGCTCTTTAGCGCAGTTTCTTCAAACCACTGGCAAATTACATTTTTCATATTTGCCTTAAGATTACCATGTGCGTGGGTTAGATTAGATTGATCTGTTGTTATTATATCAACAATGGTCATTTGAGGACCCCCAGACAACCGAATCTTTCTTCCAAAGTTTTTTCTTAAGCTTCTTCTCCTGCTTCACTAGCCGGGCGAGATAATTCTCCGTTTGCTTAGTAAGCTTCCGCTTGATGTATTTTGATTTCGCATCGATACGGTTGAATAGCTTATCAGGCAGATTATTAAGTTTCGAATAAAGAGAAGAGCCCTGCGCATAGGTTGCAGAGGAGAACAGTATGATCAATAAGAGGAATAGCAATACAATATTGTGCAGCGTCATAATAGGATGGTTTTAAGGGTTATTTATCCGGGCGCGTCAACAACTGTAGTAGATGCTTTGTTACCAATTGAATGCCCAGACTAAGAATAATAATAATTTCATTTTACCAAAAATTTTAGTATATGCTTTTTAGCTGCCCTCTTTGAAAAGGTAATAACGTGGACATTAACCAGGCTCTTCAGCCTTGAAAAAACGCTTTCGGCGTAAAAAATTTCCAGGAAAAATGTTGTGTTAAAAAAAAACACTAGATTTATGCAAACGTTTGCATAACTAACTGCCATATGCCGGTCAGAACTACGATCAGGGATATAGCCGAGGAGCTCAATATTAATATCTCCACGGTGTCCAGGGCCTTAAACGGCCATGCCACCATTAGTGAATCCACCCGCACCGCCGTTGAATTGGCGGCAAAAAAATTGAAATACCGGCCCGACAGGATAGCGTCCTCCCTGAGACTTGGTAAAACCAGGATCATAGGGGTTATCATTCCCAGCGCAGAGATCAACTTCTTCGGTTCGGTAGTGCATGGCATTGAAAAAGTAGCCAGCGAGAACGACTATAATGTACTACTCTACCAGTCGAATGAACAGGAGAATTTTGAAAAGAAAGGCGTGGAAACCTTCCTCCGTTCCCGTGTAGACGGCGTGCTGGCCTCCATTGCAAAAGAAACCACCAACCTCGACCATTATAAAGAACTGAGGAAAAAAGGAATACCGCTCATTTTCTTCGACCGCGTGAACGAAGAATTGCCCGTGCCCTCGGTGGTCATCGACGATTATAAAGGAGCGTTCGATGCCACGCAACACCTGATAGACCAGGGCTGCAAAAGGATAGCACATATTGCCGGGCAGCAACACGTACCCATTTTCAAGGCGAGGCTTAAGGGGTATATCGCCGCTCTGAAAAAGAACGAGATGCCGATAGATAAAGGCCTGGTGCAGTATGGCGAAGTAAGCATTGAGTCGGGCACGAGGTGCATGAATGCATTATTGCAATTACCCAATCCGCCCGATGGTGTGTTTGCGGTAGAAGACTTTACGGCATTGGGCGTGATCCAGTCGTTGAAGGCTGCCAATAAAAAAATCCCGGACGAGGTAGCTGTGATAGGTTTTGCCAGTGAGGCGTTCGGAGCCTACATTACTCCCTCCCTTTCTACCGTTGACCAACAAACGATAAAGATGGGAGAAGCCGCTGCCCGCTTGTTTTTTAAGTTATCAGGTCAAAGATCTTTTTATAAACCCACCCCACCTAAGACTGTCCTCGAACCTGTACTCGTTTTCAGAGAATCCAGTATGCGGAAGAAATGTTGAAACTTTTCTTCGTGAAAAACCACCAATTATTGTTAACGAAAAACAGCAGATATGAAAAACAAACGACTGCTTCATGCATGCTTTTGCACCTGCCTGATATTATTGCTAGGCATTAGTGCATGGGCTCAGCAAATCATCAGCGGAACTTTACGCAACGCATCGGGCGAGCCGCTGGTAGCCGCTTCGGTCTCGGTAAAAGGGACCAACAGAACTGTAATGACCGATGCATCGGGACGCTTTAGGATAGAAGCGCCCGCGGGCAGTACGCTCGTCATTACTTCGGTAGGCTATGACCCGAAAGAAATAGCAGTTACCGGAGCCGAGATCAATGAAGTACTGCAAACCGCCACTAACAGTCTTACCGATGTGGTGGTGATCGGTTATCAAACGGTACGCAGGCGCGACCTCACCGGAGCCGTTGCGCTCATCAATCCCGCGCAGGCCAACCGCAACGTTTCATCTACCGTTGCCGAGTCCATACAGGGATTGGCCCCGGGAGTAACCGTGCGCAATACCGGCTCACCCGGCAGTGGCGCTAAGATCGATATCCGCGGCGCGGGCACATTCGCTTCCAACAACCCATTGTACATCATCGATGGAATGTACAGCGATGCCACACCGGATTTCAACCCGCACGACATCGAATCGATCCAAATCCTGAAAGACGCTTCTGCGGCAGCCATCTATGGAAGCCGCGCCGCTAACGGCGTTATCATCATCACTACCAAAAGGGGCAAAGAAGGTCCTATGGTAATTGGTGGCAACATCAAAACAGGCATCCAGCAATTTCACAAGCGCTGGGAAATGATGGATAATAATGAATACCGCGCCTTGGCCACGCAATTGTTCCAAGCTGGCAACGTGCCGGTTCCTACCATTCTGACAACTGATTTTAATCCTAACATCAATACAGATTGGCAGGAGGAGTTCATGCGCACCGGCAGCATACAGGACTACAATATTTCACTGTCGGGCGGCACGCGTACGGCCAACTATTATATATCGGGCAATTATTTTAAAAATAGGGGCCCTGTTATAGACAACCAGTTTGAACGCGCAGGCCTGCGCATCAATACCAGCGGGCAAAGGGGAAGGTTCAAGTTCACCGAGAACATGCTCATTTCTTATGTGCACCAAGATCCCATTGCGTCGGATATATTCACCAATCCTTTCGTGGACATGATCACGATGTTGCCAGTAATACCCCTGAGAGATGTACAACGCTACGGGACCCCCACCAACCCGGAAGGCTGGGGACTTGGATTGAACAATGCTTATGTAAATACGCTTGCGGCCAACGTGCCCGCATTGCAAAGCCTGCAGCAAAACGATCACTATTTTCTCAAAATCCGCGGAAACATTACCGCCGAAGTAAGGATCATGAACTGGCTGAATTATAAATTCAATCTCGGCGCAGAAACCAGCTTCGACCGCTTCAGAGGTTTCCGTAGGCCAGGCACCATCCGGCAGGGCACGCCCTCTCCCATTGCTACTGCAGATGAGAACCGCGCCAACTTCCGCTCCTTCCTGTTCGAGCATACTTTAAATTTCGATCACCAATTCGGCGAGCATAAGATAAGCGCAGTGGCAGGTATCAGCAATCAAACCAATACCAACGAAATATTGTCCGGGCAGAAATCAGGATTTGTTCCCGATGCCAATGGAAATTACATTCTGATCAACCTGAACCAGGGACAAAACCCGGTAGTGAACAGCTTTATATTTAAGAATAACCTGGTAGGTTATCTCGGCAGGTTGAACTATACTTTCATGGACCGTTACCTTGCAAGCCTTACATTCCGCCGCGACGGCAGCTCACTGTTCGGTCCCGATTACAAATGGGGAAACTTTCCTTCAGCATCTGTTGCATGGAGGCTTAGCAGGGAACCTTTCTTTAACGTGGACTGGGTAAGCGATCTGAAGGTGCGCGCATCGTACGGCTCCCTGGGCAACAGTGAATTCCTAAGGCCCTGGCAGTACTTCGGCACCATCAATCCATTCCCGCGTGCGGTATTTGGTCCTGCCGAAGTAGAGCAGCTGGGCGCCATCAACACGCAGCTTGCCAATGCAGACCTTCGCTGGGAAACCAAGAAGACGCTGAACTTCGGCGTGGACGCGGTGTTGCTCAACAACCTGCTGGTGCTAACAGCAGAATACTTCATTTCAAAAACAGAAGACGTATTGATCGACCTGCCTATTAGTCTTACTACTGGTAATGCCGGGGGCAATCCGCCGGTAAATGCGGCTTCGCTCAGGAATAAAGGATTCGAGCTGTCAGCGAATTACCGCCATCCCGCGGCAGGCGATTTTAAATGGGACGTTACGCTCAACTTCACTACTATCAACAACGAAGTCACCAGCTTTGGGGACACTACCACTAAGTACACGCAATTAGGTGATGCGCGCACTGAGCTCGGCCGCTCCATTGGCGAATGGTATGTACTAAGAACAGATGGCATTTTCCAGAACCAGGCCGAAATAGACAAGCACGGCGTACAACCTTGGGCCAGGCCCGGCGACATTCGCTATGTAGACAGCGATGGTGATGGCGTATTGAATACCGATAAAGACAGGGTATATGTAGGAAGCCCCTGGGCTGATTTTGAACTCGGCCTCATCTTCAATGCCTCGTATAAAAATTTCACCTTCGGCATGCAATGGTATGGCGTGTTTGGCAACCAGTTATACAACCGTCCGCGCTACCAGGTAGACCGCATGGACCAGAATACCAATTTCAGAGAAGGCGCGAGTCCGTGGACACCGCAAAACACCAATACCGATTTTCCACGCGCAGCCATGGGCGCCCCCGACCAGGGCATACAGTTCAACGTGCTGCCGCAAACAGACCGTTGGCTGGAAAGCGGCACTTACATGCGCCTTAGAAACCTGGAAATAGGATATACTTTGTCGAAGCGCATATTGCAGCCCATTGGATTCACCTCTGCAAGGATCGTGTTAAGCGGCCAGAACCTGCTTACGTTTACGAAGTATTCAGGCCTCGATCCTGACATAGCCGGGGTAAACATTTTTGAGCGCGGATTGGACAATGGCCAATATCCCGCGTTGCGGATCATTTCCGTAGGAGTGAATTTCGGATTCTGATTTATGAATTTTAATTGAATTTGTATGAAAAAATATTTGAAATACATTTTTGTCGCCGGAATTTTCACGGCCTCGATGTCGTGCAAGCGCACCATGGAGTTGGACATTCCCAATCCCAATGTGCCGGACGAATCGAACTTTTGGAAAACAGGCAACGATGCCTTGCTTGGATTGAATGCGGTATATGGTAATTTCTACCGCAATGGCTCACCCGGCTCCCGCTGGTTGCCATTTTACATGGACGTACGGTCCGACGATGGTTATTCCACCAGCCCGTGGAATGAATTGCGCAGCATCGGCGGATTGAACATTACGCAATACAGTTTTGAAGTAAACTACGATACCTGGTGGCATCACTGGCGGGGAATATACCGTGCAAACCAGGTGCTGGCCAATGTGCCGGACATTACCATGGATGAAGCGCTTAAGGCGCGCTATCTTGGTGAAGCAAAGTTCTTGCGCGCATTGTATTATTATAACCTGGTTACTATCTGGGGAAATGTTCCGTTGATATTGGAACCTTCCAAGCCCGCGGACAAACCTTTCCAGGCTCCGCAGGAACAAGTGTGGGCACAGATAGAAAAAGACCTTACTGAGGCTGCTGCCGTGTTGCCCAATGCGTATTCGGGCGACGATATAGGCCGCGCCACCAAGGGCGCTGCGTATGGCATGCTTGGCCGCGTACATTTGCAACAGAAGGAATACCAGCAGGCTGCGGATGCTTTGGCATGGCTGATCACAGGCCCCGGCCAATCGTTGTACAACCTGGTACCGAACTACGCCGATAATTTCAGGCATACCACCGAGAACAATGTAGAGTCGGTATTCGAAATACAATTCAAGATGCGCGCCGAGAACAGCGGTGAGGATGGCCCCACTTCCAATGTAGGCACCAGCCGCCCCCCCTTCTTTGCGCCACCGGGCCACGGCTTTAACGATGCCAACATGCACCGTTGGGTAGTGCATGAATTTTTAAAAGAGAATGCGTTATCAGGTCAGCGCGACCCACGGCTTGCAGTTACCGCTTTATATGATTCTACAGATGTAAGAGGACCGGATTTCACGATTGTGTATGGTTCCACCTTTACATCAAAAAATTACAATGCCGACATCAGGCAAAGAGTATGGTATCGCAAATACCTCGACGATTATTTCCGCATCAATGAATTTGAAGTGTTCAACAGCCCGATCAACTTCCGCGTGATACGTTTTGCCGATGTATTGCTGATGTATGCCGAAGCATTGAACGGATTGAACCGCACGGCGGAAGCTTATCCTTATGTTGACCGTGTGCGCGAACGAGCAGGCCTTGCAAAGCTGTCTGTTACACGTCCCGGTCTTAACCAGGCGCAGTTCCTGCAACAGCTTATGCATGAAAGGATCACCGAATTAACCGGAGAATCAGTGCGCTGGAATGACCTTGCGCGTTGGGGTTATTTCGATGATCCGGCCAAGTTGAACGAATTGAAGGCCCGTGACCCGGAGTTCAATAATTTTGTGATAGGCCGTAATAAATACATGCCCATTCCGCAATCTGAAATAGATATCAATCCTAACTTGAAACAAAACCCGGGATGGTAATGAAACAACTATATATCGCCATATTGTTGGTGACGTTGATTGGGCCGGGGTCCTGCAGTAAAAAAGGCGGGTCCCCGGGGCCCAATCCGCCTCCGCCAACGGTAACCACTTTTACGAACCCTTTGCTGAACTCGGGCCCTGACCCGTGGATAGTGAAGAAGGATAGTTTTTATTATTACACGCACACGCTGGGCAACAGGATAGCTGTATGGAAAACGAAACAGGTTTCCGCACTGTCCAGCGCGCCCACGCAAACCGTCTGGAGCGCACCTTCAACAGGTCCTAACTCAAGGAATATATGGGCGCCCGAATTACACTATATCAACAACAAATGGTACGCGTATTATACCGCCGGCGCTTCGCCGGACCTGGCAACGCAACGCACATTTGTATTGGAGAATGCCAATGCCGATCCTTTAACAGGAACGTGGACAGACAAAGGGCAGATACGTGATGCCGCAGCAGATTTTTTTGCAATAGATGGAACTGTGTTCACGTACAATGGCAACAATTATTTTACATGGAGCGGCCATGCATCGGCCACCGACAATATGCAGCGCATTTACATTGCGCGCATGTCCGACCCGTGGACGCTTGCCACACCACGCACCCTGATATCATCTCCACAGCATGCATGGGAAACCAATGGCGCTCCACCTGCGGTGAATGAAGGACCGCAGTATTTAAAGAATGCGGCGGGAAAAGTGTTCATTGTATACTCAGCCAGCGGATGCTGGACCGATGACTATGCGCTTGGCCTGCTGACATTGGCGGATGGAGGGGATCCGCTGAACCCGGCGCATTGGACAAAATCACCCACACCGGTGTTTGTGAAAAAGCCAGCGAGCGGCGCGTATGGGCCGGGGCACAATTCATTCTTTAAATCTGCTGATGGTACGGAAGACTGGATACTGTACCACGCCAATCCAAACGCAGGACAGGGTTGCGGCGACTTCAGGAATCCACGCATGCAAAAATTTACATGGAACGCAGACGGCACGCCGAACTTTGGTGAACCCGTAAGCACCGGCGTTAAAATTCAAAAGCCATCGGGAGAATAAGTGGTGCGGAGCAGCGCAAAACATATCACTTTATTCAATACATATTATGAGCTGTAAACTCTTTGCATTCTTTGCAGGCTGTACCCTTTTGATGTCCGCCTGTAACAACCAGGGGGGCGAAGCAACAACAACTACCGGCGATTCTGCAAGCCAGCAAACCGATAGCCACCTGCTGCCGCGAAAGGAAGCCTTCCTGGATACCGTAGATGGCAAGCCTACTACTTTGTATGTACTGAGGAATAAGAACAATATGCAGGCAGCCTTTACTAACTACGGCGGAAGGCTGGTGAGCTTGCTGGTGCCCGGCAAAGACGGAAAACTGGTAGATGTAGTGGTGGGCATGAGCGGCGTCCGCGCATTTGTTGAATCTACAGAGCCTTACTTCGGCGCTACGATCGGGCGCTACGGCAACCGCATTGCCAATGGAAAATTTACGTTGGACGGAAAAGAATACAACCTGCCCAAAAACAATGGACCCAACACCTTGCACGGTGGCACAAAAGGATTTCAATACGTGGTGTGGGAAGCAAAAATGATCGACGACAAAACCCTTGAGCTCACCTATCTTTCTAAAGATGGAGAAGAAGGTTTTCCCGGCAACCTGCAGGTAAAAGTAACTTATAGTCTCACCGACAGCAACGAGCTGAAAATGGATTACGAGGCAACTACTGATAAAAAAACGGTAGTGAATCTTACTAATCATGCTTTTTTCAACCTGAACGGCGAAGGCAGTGGCACCATCAATGATCATGTATTATGGATCAATGCATCGCGCTATACGCCTGTTGATTCCACGCTGATCCCTACCGGGAAAATAGAACCGGTGGCGGGCACCCCCTTTGATTTTACCAATCCCACCGCCATCGGTGCACGCGTGAATAACGACCATGTGCAACTGAAATACGGCAGGGGTTATGATCACAATTTCGTTTTGAATGAAAACAAGGGAACGGGCTTGAACCATGCCGCAACGGTTACCGGCGACAAATCAGGCATTGTGATGGACATCTACACCGCGGAACCGGGATTGCAATTTTATGGCGGCAACTTCATGCAGGGCAAGAACAGTTTTAAGAATGGAAAGAAAGATGAATTCAGAACAGCGTTCTGCCTGGAAACGCAGCATTTTCCCGATTCGCCGAACCAGCCGTCTTTTCCATCCACTGTGCTGCAACCAGGCCAAACGTACAAAACCTCATCTGTCTACAAGTTTTCAGTTAAATAATTTATGGCTTATAGCATGAAAGCGTTCATCGCGATTTTTATTTTACTGGTCTCCGTTGCTGCGCGTACCCAGCAACTGGTATTACCGGGCGATTATCCCGATCCCTCTGTTGTGAAAATCGGCGATTCGTATTATGCCAGCGCCACTACCTCTAATTGGGCGCCCGCATTTCCTGTTTTACAATCGAAGGACCTGGTGAGCTGGAAAACCATTGGCCATGTGTTCCTGAAGTTGCCGGATTGGGCCGATTATTATTTCTGGGCGCCCGAGATCAGCTACGACAATGGTAAGGTTTATATGTATTATGCCGCGCATAAAAAGGGCGGCAACCTTTGTCTGGGAGTGGCCAGCGCCGACAAGCCGGAAGGCCCGTACACAGACCATGGTCCGCTTATGTGCCAGGAAGTTGGTTCCATCGATGCGTTTCCCATAAGAGATGAAAAAGGCAAGCTGCATTTGATCTGGAAGGAAGATGGCAACAGCGTAAACAAGCCCACTCCCATCTGGATCATGGAAATGAACGAAGAAAGGACAAAGCTCATCGGTGAAAAGAAAGAATTGTTCCGCAATGATGCGAAATGGGAAGGCAATCTGGTTGAAGGTGTTTCGATTGTGCGTGAGGGTGAATATTATTACGCGTTTTATGCAGCCGCTGCGTGCTGTGGCGCTGCGTGCACATATGGTGTGGGCATTGCGCGGTCAAAACAATTGATGGGGCCCTGGGAGAAGTACGATAAAAACCCTGTGCTTACCAATAGCGACGAATGGATTTGTCCAGGACACGGCACTCCCGTAAAAAAAGACGGGCGTAATTATTTCCTGTACCATGCCTATGATAAAAAGGACAATATATTCACCGGCAGGCAGGGTTTGTTGATAGAATACCGGTTTACCCAGGATGGATGGATCGAATTTATTCGTGAGCCTGTTACGGCGGGCACGCCGATTACCGTTCCTGACGTGCGTGATGGGTTTAAAGGCGCATCACTTTCAGGCCAATGGCAATGGAGCGTGTTTCAGCAACCTGAATTCCGCATCGTTAACAAAGAACTGCATTTACAGGCCCTGCCGGCGGCGTCGGGGGCTTTCCTGGGACATAAAACGGTCAAAGCAAATTATTTCGCTACCGCCAAACTTAATCTTCGGCGGTCGACTGCCGCGGCGGGCGTTGCGGTAATCGGGGATGAAAACAACATGGTGTCGGCCCTGTATGAAAATGGTGTGATAAGGATTACGCAATTGAAAGAAGGTAAGGAAACGGAGCTGGGCAGGTATTCGATCCTGCCGCGCAAGCAATTGCAGCTTCGTGTATTGGTAATGGATGGAAACAAGATCATGTTCCTGTACAACAAAACAAATGGCAGGAATTACCAGGTGTTGAACATGCAACCGATCGATGGGTCGTACCTGCCGCCCTGGGACAGGGCCCTGCGTGTAGGTGTGGTTGCCAAGGGAGGCTCAGGAAGCAAGGCCGTGTTCAGCAACTTTTCAATAGCCAATAAAATAATTGAATAAATTGTAGTCATCAATCCCTTATTATGCACAGCATCGATACCGTCGTATTCCTCATTTACTTTGTTATAGTAGCAACTTACGGCATTTGGATCTATCGCAGGAAAAAGCATAAGCAGGAAACCTCCACGGATTTCTTCCTGGCCGAGGGCTCGCTTACATGGTGGGCTATCGGCGCATCGCTCATTGCCTCTAATATTTCCGCGGAGCAGTTCATCGGCATGTCGGGCAGCGGCTTCAAGCTAGGTTTGGCCATTTCTGCGTACGAGTGGCTGGCGGCGGCCTCGCTGATCATTGTTGCGGTGTTCTTCATGCCCATCTATTTGAAGAACCGCATCTTTACCATGCCGCAGTTCTTAAAAACAAGGTATAATGAAACGGTGGCGCTCATCATGGCGGTGTTCTGGCTGTTTTTATACATCACTGTAAACCTTACTTCCATATTGTATCTCGGATCGTTGGCGATAGACAACCTTACAGGCGGGGAAAATTTTCACATTATCATGATCGGACTGGCGGTGTTTGCCCTCATCATCACTTTGGGCGGAATGAAGGTGATCGGTTATACCGACGTAATACAGGTGGCGGTGCTCATCATTGGCGGATTGGTGACCAGTTATATTGCATTGACGCTGGTATCGGAGAACCTGGGCTTTGGAAAAGACCTGCTCGCAGGTTTCAACGCATTGCTCGACCGCGCGCCTGAGCATTTCGATATGATCTTTAACAAGCCCGATACCGGCGCTACCAAGGAGCAGGTGTCCAACTATCTCGACCTGCCTGGCATTGCCATGCTCATGGGCGGCATGTGGGTAGCCAACCTGAACTACTGGGGATGTAACCAATACATTACACAACGCGCACTGGGCGCAGACCTGAAGACGGCGAGAACGGGAATATTGTTCGCTGCATTTTTGAAATTGCTGATGCCGCTGATAGTAGTGCTGCCTGGCATTGCAGCTTATGTGTTGCACAAAAACGGCGCACTGCAAGATGAAATGCTCACCAATGGCGAGTTCAGGAGCGATAATGCATACTCCGCCATACTTGGTTTTTTGCCTACCGGCCTCAAAGGTTTATCGGTGGCCGCTTTAACCGCTGCCATCGTTGCATCGTTGGCCGGCAAGGCCAACAGCATCGCTACCATTTATACATTGGATATCTACAAAAAATACATAAAGCGGGACGCGCCCGACAACAGGCTGGTGTGGATAGGAAGGATGTGTGTCGTTGTCGCGCTCGTGATTGCCATTGCCGTGAACTGGAAAGATGCGCTGGGTATCGGCAGCGAAGGAGGATTTGTATTCATTCAAAAATATACCGGTTATATTTCACCTGCCATCTTCGCGGTGTTCTTGCTCGGCTTTTTCTGGAAGCGCACAACAGCCACGGCAGCCATTGCTGGCATACTTGGAGGTGTAGTGCTGATGGTATTGTTCGACAGGTTCCTGCCAGGTTGGTTCCACGAAACACCATTGTATACTGCGTTCATGAATGCGCAGGGCGTATATGAAATTCCTTTCCTCATCAGCATGGGCTGGGTGTTCTTTTTCACAGTAGTATTGATGGTGATCATCAGCCTGCTGGACAAAAAAGGCAGAAGCAAGGTGAATGCATTGCAGGTTGATCCCGCTATGTTTAAAGTTTCACCGGGCATACTCACGATGATACTGATCATCATTGGAATTTTGCTGGCCTTGTATGTGAAGTTCTGGTAACACGTGTACAAAAATTTATTGCTGCTCAACAAAAAATATTGCTGCTTCTACATAGTGTGTGCGGTTCGCCACATTACAGATGTTGGATGAATGTGATGAGCATGCATATTCTGCTTTAGCATGTTGCTGGCATTATTGCTGTAGTACCTCTACCTGCACAACAATCATCTAACGTAAAAATCGAAGTTATGGCTAACAATCAAAACAAAGGCGGCAACACATCGAATCGTGGATTTGCTTCGATGGACCCAGAGCAGCAAAGAGAAATAGCAAGCAAAGGTGGAAAAGCTGCACATGAAAGTGGTAATGCACACGAATTTGATTCGGAAGAGGCACGAGAAGCCGGAAGGAAAGGCGGTGAATCTGTAAGTAAAGACAGGGAACACATGAGCGAGATCGGAAGAAAAGGTGGTGAAAATTCCCGCGGCGGAGGCCGTCAGGGCAACGAATAACATTTCTGTCTGCCATTATTCCATACAGCATACCCTAAGCAGGTATGCTGTATGTTTTTATATCACTCCGCTATCGCAATGCTGATGGCTTCGATGGCGCTTACCAAATATACCAACGGCGCATTCCAGTTAATGGCTATCTCATTGGAAGCATAGGAGCAGGCTTCATCGATGTATGCCATTTCAGGTTCCGTAAAAGGATAATTGCATTTGTCCTGCCTGCCGGGATTGGGGCCACCTGCCAGTAAGCCGGGAACAGGCTCCGGTATCCCATCTGCTTCCGAAGGACGATGGTGCGGATGCATCGGCGATTTTGCTCCCGCGCCCGTTACAAAACAATAGCCTGTTGCATTGCGGCCTAAGATATAGTCGAGATTGCCGGCGGCGGCGTATACATATTTTTTATCGTTCGAAAGAAAGTAGGCTGTTATCAATAATATTCCCTGGTTGGCGGCTACCGCATTGCTGCCCCACACGAAATCCCTGCGCGATTGACCCATGACGGTCGCAAAAGCGCTTGATGATATTTTCGACAAATAAGCATCTGCTATTGCGAGGATACTGTCGCGCATTTGTTTTACTAACGGTACCGAATATCCGGGAAGCAAATCCCTTTGGCGCACCAGGCTGTAATAGCCCAACATGGCCACATTGGCCCAGGAAGGAAGCGGCACAGGGTCTTTCATTCTCGCTACTATCGTGTCGTAAAATGGCCTGCTGTGCGTGGTGGCGAACAATTCCGTTGCAGCCCATAGCCATTCGTCGCTAAACTGCCTGTCGCCATACTCGCCTGTTGAAATGTCCGGATCGAACCGTTCATTGATGCTGCGTTGGCTGTAGACGAGATTAGGATTTTTCTTTGCCCAGTCCCATGCCCTAAGTGCAGCATTAATACAACTGTCGGCCAGCCCCGGCAATTGATTGTCGAACTTTTTTATGATCCTGGCCGCTTGCGCACATACCGCGGCAAAATCAAGCGTGGCCGCCGTTCCTTTTTGAACTACATATCTCGGCGCAGTTGTTACGCCGGGCATTACCATTCCATCGAAGGCCGCATTGGTGAGCTTGTGGTACACGCCGCCGTCTTCAGGGTCCTGCATCGTCAGCATCCAGCGCAGGTTGTAGATTATTTCATTCAAAATGTCCGGCACGGCATCCCTGCTTTCCGCAATACCCGTAGTACAACCATGGAAGTAAGCGGGAAAATCTTCGAATGCAGATAGTAACGTTCCCATGGTAATGCCCGAGTTCACGATATACTTGTTGTAATCCCCCGCATCATACCATCCGCCCGGCGAAGCAATGCGGGTGTTAGCTGCGCGTTTTCCACTGGCAGCTGAAGGATGTATCAGCACATCGGTATCGGCATGCCCGGCGGGCCGTGCCCATTTGGACGCATACTCAGCCGGAAGCGGCGTGTTGGAACGCTGAAAATAAAATGCTTTCAACACGGCGGCCGATAGCGGGGCATGCACATTTTCGGTTATGGCAAAGGGATAGGAGCTGCCTACACCGGGAATAGAAATGACGTAGTTGCCCTTGTGAGTATAAGCGCTGAAGTCAGCAATTTTGGTAACCGTTGCAGAATTGAGGGATTGCTTTTCTGCTGAAAGTGGTCCCGAGAACACGGTGTCGCGTTTATCGACGGTAATTACATAAAACACAGTGGCATCTGCTTTACCGGCGACCACAGCTATTTTAGGCCATGCGGGATAGAACCCGGCCTGGTTCAAATGTATCCTTCCATTCGCCTCTTGGGAAAAAGCCATCGTGGAAGTGCAGAGGATGTGGACCGTCAATGCGTATTTTATCAAGTAAGCGTTCATTATTTATTTTTTGGCTCGTTTGGCTATAATGCCGAATGACCGGTGCCGCGGCAATTCCAATTCCATCTTTGTTACTGTATCCCTTTTACCCGATTCCACTGCAAAGGGGAATTGCAGGGTAATTTTTTGGGGATGGTTGGCGCGCAATACTATTTCCACTTCATCCCCGTTCCATTGCAGTTTTTCCAAAATGATATTCCCCCTTAATAACAAGCCTTTAATGCTTCCCTGTGTCCATTCAGCAGGCAAGGCGGGCAGTACCGACACCAGTCCCTGTTCTGAATACACCAGCATTTGTGTGATGAGATAAGGAAGCCCCCCGCTGATATCGGTATTGAATAAACCATACACGTTGTGATAAGAGCCAAGTCCATGGGTCCAATAGCGGGCCGCAAGCCATTCGACCAACTGCAGGGCTTTTTCACTTTGGCCAAGGTGGGCGGCGGCGGAACCTAATTGCACCAGTCCGAATGCCATTTCCCCTCCGCCTTCAGCAGCGCGGAATTTCATCTTTTCTTCAATTACTTTAATGGCCCCTGCCCGCAAACGGGCATCGGCTTTAAATTCAGGTGCTATCTCGTTGAACAATGCATACAAATGAGAAGCGTGGCGGTGGCGGTGGTTTTCTTCCAGTCCTTTCCATATCCATTCTTTCAACGCACCCGCTTCGTTCAATTCGTACGCCGGCATTTTTGCCAGCATGACTTGCCATTGTTTCACTTTGGCTTCATCTGTCTTTAAGATTTCCGCGGCCTGTATGCAGTTACGCAATAATTGCTTTGCGATCATGATGTCCATGGTAGCATTGATGCTTGCCTGCGAATTGCTATTGGCAGGATTGTTCTCTGGTGAATAAGACGGATTGAAAATGTATTTTCCATTATTGTCCAGCCGGAGAAAATCTTCATAAAACAAAGCGGCTTCTTTCATGAAAGGGTAAGCCTGCTGCTGCAAGAATTCTTTATCCAGTGTGTATTGATAATAATCCCAGAAGAAATCAGCGGTCCAGCCTGCGCCGCCGGTCCAGAAGGTGAGGCACCATATTTCTCCAAAATCAGTATCGATGCCGGTGGTGGTTGCCTGCGCGGGAATATGTATGCCGCGGCAGTTGTACAGTTTTTTTGCCGCGGTGCGATAATCGTTCAATAAGCGTTGATGGTAATTGCAAAAAGCTTTCATCAGTTCGGGCATGTTGCCGGGCAGGTTCATGGATATGGCGGTAGCCAGGTTGCCGTCGTTGGTCATGCCACCGGTCCATGGGGCGGTCCAGGTGCCTGACCAAATGCCTTGCAGGTTTGGCGGATTGGTGCCGGTGGCGCTGATGATGTTGTACCTGCCGGCATCGAAGGCTTTCTCGATCATTGCAGGCACTGCTTTTTGCCTGGAGCGCAAAAGCAATTCCACGGAATGCAACAGCCTGTCCTCTTCACTGGCGTGCAGGCTGAAGGTAACCCTGTTGAATAACTCGCCATGGATGGCGATATGTCTTGTCAATAAAGCGTGGTAACTGGCTTCGGTTGCGGATAACCGTTGCTTTAACACCGCCATTTGCGAAGCATCGTTGTACAACGGAACAATTTTAATGAGCAGCAACACCTCATCTGCATTTTGTACTTGCAGGGTATTACCCTTACGGGTAACCGTGCCATTCAGGGCGATCAGTCTTCCCAATCCTTCATAACCATGAATGGCATTGGCATGCCTGAAGGTAAAACCCGATTGATAGTGCAGCCATTCATTTCCTTCTGCACCAGCCTGAACACTGCGGATATGCTCATTGATAAATCCCCATTGGTTCCACTCCACCAGCCTGCGCTCGAAGCGAAAGCTGCAATTAATCCTGGCAGTACCTTTTATCGATAGCGCGATCACGCTGTCGGCCCTCGATACAAATAATTTCCGTTGAAAACTACCCGCCTTGTTCTGCCAGTCTACAATGGCTTCACCTGTTTTAAAATTAACCGAGCGCTGGTAGCGTACGATATTCGATCCCTCGTGCTGGATTTTTAGATCGAATGCGGGGATGAATGGATCTCTTTCATCATGATATCCTTGCTGCTGCCGCAGGGCTACCGGTATTTTTGCTGCTTCCTGGAATTTGCCTTGCAATAATAATTTTCGGATGCTGTCCAATACTGAGGCCTGATCGATAAGGGAGGCCGAACGCTTTCTTGGCAAATACAGCAAGGCATGGGATAAAATGATGGTTTCATCATGTGGTTCGCCCATCACCATTGCACCCAGGGTGCCATTGCCGCTTAGCGATGCGTGTTCCCAACCTGACGCGGGCTGCCAGTTGGTAAAGCCTCTTACGGGCACGGCAAAAAAAGATTGTTGCGGCATAGCCGCAATGCCAATCAACATAAATACTATCATCATCACCCACCTCATTTCGCTTTTGTATTTGCGATGAGTAAAATGCTGGCCGGCTGTAATCCTTGCACAGAAGCTGTTAGTTGAATGCTTCCGGTATTGCCGTTCGACCGTACAATGCACAATGCTTTTCCATTCATGGCCGTGTGCCGCGAAGCCTTGAACGGCTCCAGGCTTACAGGGCTGCCGCTGTCAACCGCCTCAATAGTTCCCTGTCCTTTAATTGAGAACTGTATAAGGTGATTGGCATTGGGAACCATCACCCCGTCCTTATCTGTAATAGTTACTGTGACAAATGAAAGATCGTTTCCATCGGCGTTTATAACATTCCTGTCTGCTTTCAATAACGGTTTATAAGGCGCTCCTGCGGTGCGCACTTCGCGGGTTAGCACTGTTTGTCCATTTCTTTGCGAAATGGCCTTTATTGTTCCTGGCGCATAGGGCACCCGCCACTTTACATGCAATGCAGTATCCTTCGAGCGTTTACCCAGGGAGGTCCCATTTAAAAATAATTCTACTTCGTCTGCATTGTTATAATAAGCTATTACGTCCACGGTATCGCCGCGCTTCCAGTTCCAATGGGGATAGATATGCAGTACCGGCTTATTGGTAAATTCACTTTGGTATAGATAATACACATCTTTAGGAAATCCTGCGAGGTCAATAATGCCGAAGTACGAGCTCCTTGCGGGCCAGGGATAGGGCGTTGGTTCGCCCAGATAATCAAATCCTGTCCAGATGAACATTCCGGCAACATGCTCGTATTGTTTTAATACTTTCAGGCTTTCTTCGTGCGTGGAGCCCCAGGGCGCGCTTACATGATCGTATGCCGATACCGTCCAATCAGGATTGCCGTCTTCGAGCGGAAGGTCCCACCGTTTGGGCCAACGCCGGATGCTATCGGATGGAATGCGATCGTAATGGCCTCTTGTTGCCAATGCCGAAGTGCTTTCGGTAACGATCAATTTTTTTCCAGGCCATTCTTTGCGAAATGATCCCCAACGCTGGTGGTTGTAATTATAGCCGATAAGCTCAAATGCTCCTGATTGCAATAAATGATTATAGTGGTTCGCTTCGTTATTGCCTGTTGTTACCGGCCGGGTAGGATCGAGATTGCGTACGATGCCCACCAGTTCCCTCGCCATGGGTATTCCTATCGAATCCTTTCCCCATTGTTCGGGAATTTCATTTCCGATGCTCCAGATAAAGACAGAAGGATGGTTGCGGTCGCGCCGCACAAAATCTTCAAGGTCTTTTTTATACCAATCTTTCCAATCGAGGTGATAGTCGTACTTTGTTTTAGGGCGCGACCACATATCGAAAGCCTCATCCATCACGATAAAACCCATTTTATCTGCAAGTGATAACAATTCAGGTGCGGGAGGATTGTGCGCCGTCCTGATGCCATTGCAACCCATTGCCTTCAATATTTCCAGTTGCCGTTCCAGCGCACGGGTATTGATGGCAGCGCCGAGTGCGCCGAGGTCGTGGTGATTGCAAACACCCAGTATTTTCAACGGTTTTCCATTCAATGAAAAACCTTTATCAGTATCGAAATCAAAATACCTTATACCGAAACTTGTTTCATACCTGTCCAATACCTGCTGACCCAAACGCAATTCTGATACGGCTTTGTATAAGTAAGGCTTTTCTATCGACCATAACTGAGGATTACTAATGACGACAGGCTGTAAAACTTCATTTCCTTCGATGGCTTTTGAATCCGCCGCAACCTTCTTTCCTTTTTCATCATACACATCAGTTACAAGTGTTAAACGCTTGTCCGCCGCTACCAGTTTTGTAGCAATGTGAACGGTGGCCTGATTGTCGTTCACCATTGGCGTAGTTATAAAACTGCCCCAATGCTCAATATGCGATGGGTTCAAAACTGTAAGCCACACATTGCGATAAATGCCTGATCCGGTATACCATCGTGAATTGGGTTGTTTTGAATTGTCCACCTTAACCGCCAGCACATTTTTTTCATTACCGTACTTCAGGTAAGGTGTCAGCTCGTAATAAAAAGAAATGTATCCATTAGGCCGCACTCCGAGGGTCTGTCCATTGATGAATACTTCGCTGTTCCTGTACACCCCATCGAACTCAATGAATACGCGCTTACCTTTTTGTGCGGTGGCCATCGAGAATGTTTTGCGGTACCAGCCGATACCGCCTGGTAAAGCGCCACCGCCCGTACCTGCGGGATGATCTTTGCTGAAGCTGCCCTCTATGCTCCAATCATGTGGAAGCTTGAGCTGCCTCCATGCGGCATCGTTTATACCGGGACCGCTGTAGGAGGCAATGCTGTCTAACCTGAACTTCCATTCATCATTAAAACTTATCCTGCCCGCATGCTGAGCATGTAGTACCCCGCAAAAAAACAGGATGCCGATCATCAGCGATAAAGGGGCTCTCTTCATGAAGAGTAAATTTAAAAAAAGCATGGACTATAGACATAGTCCATGCGCGACTGCTACATGAAAAAACTACTACTATGTTATCGGATCTTCACGATGCGCACGTTGTCTATCGCCACGTCAAAAGCCGTGAGCGGCGTGCTGCCATCGTTGTATAACATAATTTGTATGGGGGCGGTATTGGTACCACCCGTAAGCACGCCTATGTTGGCCGCGGGGCTGCCCGAAGGATTGTAGTTGCCAGAGCCGCTTTTAAATTCTGTAAGCGGGATGGTAACAGTTTGCCAGCCATTGGTGACGAACTGCTTATTGGGCGCTGTTTCCCAGGGCGCATAGCGTGCAAGCCTGTTGAAATTTCCATTGGGCGCTATCATCAACGAACCAGCGGTCCACGGCACTTTGGTATTGATCTCGAATTTCAACGCATAATCTCCTATCGGGTCACTTAATTTATCATTTGTCATCCATGCTCCCGGCGCTACCATCACCGCGCGGTTGTCGGTATACCAAGCACCGTCGCCCGCATTGATAGTACCGGACGGTTTCACCCTTATATAATTACCAGTGTTACTAGGATATGCATTGTTTTCCTTGATGCCTCCCCACCATGCCCAACCGAAATAAGGATCGCCATCCTCAAAATTGGCAAGGAAGCCCGGCGTGGGCGATTTGTGATTATTAAAAACAAAAACCGATGTGCCAGAACCAAATTGTCCATTGGCAACAATAGGACCAGCTGCGGTAGCGGTGGCGGGTACGGTAACAGTGAGCTCGGTTGCGGTACTATTGACCGTAAAATTGGTAACGCTCACGTTACCGGGAAAAACAATATTGGTGAGCAGCCAGAAATTGGTTCCTCTTAATGTGATCACGGCGCCCGGTAAAGCATTTTCATTGGATGCACTCAGAATTGCAGGCGGCGGCGCTACGATCTGGAAGTCGAACATCGCTTCGCCATGATCTGTCACCACCCTAATCTTGTTGGGAACGTTGGGGTCGGTAACAGCGGTAGGCGCATCGTAAGGAATGCGGATGATGATGTTGTTATCAGTATTGAGGGCAGCATTGAAAGCAGCTTCCATGCCATTGAAGTACACATTCTTCAGCCCGCTGAAGTTCCTTCCTTCTATAACAATGAAAGTGCCGGGAAACGCTTTTACAAAAGAGCTGTCCCTTTTAGTGGGATCCAGCAGCCGCACCCTGTCTATTTGCGGCGGGCCGATGGAATCTTTCTTACAGGAATACAGTGCCAGCGTGCTTACCACCACTGCCAGCGCCAGCATACACCTGTTGATATTGCGCGATATATTTTTCATAACGATGTTTTTATATTGACAAGGATGGTTTAGTCAGTCAGCACGCTGAAATCGAACGGTACCGGCGGCTGCGACAATCCCGGGGCGATGTTCATCTCTACCTCGGGGAAGGGCAGGTACACAGTTTGATCGGTGAACGTAAAATGTGCGCTGGTATAAGTAGTATTGTATTGCCTTGGTGCATTGGTACCCGTTACATACGTGATGGTGTAATTTCCCCTGTCTTGCGCCAGCACATAGGCTTTTGCGGCAGCAGGGTTAAAGTAATACCATCTTAGTATTTCATACCAGGCAACACCTTCCATGGCCAGTTCGATCCTTTTCTCCAGGAAAATGTCTGCAAAAGTAAGCGAGGTCTTAGGAGCTACTCCTGCCCTCGCGCGAACGGCATTGAATGCCTGCAGTGCTGAGGCATCTGCGGTAGACCCACTGTTGCCAAGCACTGCTTCCGCATATATCAAATACACTTCGGCCAGGCGCAGCATGTAGGTATTGATGTAGGCCGCCATGAAGTTTCCTTTGCCGCCATTATCGGCTGGTGAACCCACCACATATTTTTTGATGTAAGCCATGCCGGTACCTGTTACGGTAGTACCGCCCGCTGCCTGGTTCAGTTCAGGGTAATGATCGCGGTGGAACATGGTGGTTGCTTTTCTCCTGATGGAGTCATCGGGATTGGCCATGTAGTATTTTACCAGGTCGGCCGAAACGCCTTGTGCAGCGCCCCATCCATCGCCTGTTTGCGTAATGGCAGGATCGAAGGCCACATAAGCCTGGAATGAATTATTTACGCCCCACGGATTATTGGTAGGCGCCCATTGCAGCGCGAACAATGCTTCGGGGTTTGGATTTACGTGGTCGCTGTTGTTGTAAGCGCCCCTGAACAGGTTGGCATAATTGGGAAGCAGCGTGAGCCCGCTTTTAGTAATGACGTTGCCTGCATAAAATTTGGCGCTGTCAAGGTCAGATTGCTTGCGGCTGCCTGTACCGCCCAATCCTGCGCGGGTGAGGTACATCCTTGCCAGCATTCCTTCGGCCGACCATTTGCTTAATCTTCCCCGTGCATAAGGAACAGCAGGAAGATTATTGGCCGCGTAAGTAAGGTCGCGGATGATGAACTGCCATACATCCTCGATATTATTCCTTCTCAGTTCGTTGCTTAGCTGCGATACATTATCATATACAATGGGAACAGCCCCCCAATTGCTTACGAGATAATAATAAGCCATTGCGCGCATGAAGCGGCATTCGGCTATGCCTTCCCGTTTTACGGCGTCGGATGCGGTGCTGTTGGTGGCATTTTTAATGGCGGCCATAATGGTATTGGTCTGCGCCACTATTTTATAAAAAGATTTATAGCCCGGCAGCAGCGTGCTTTGATCGGTGGAGTTTACCGAAAACTGGATATATGCGGTCCTGTCATTTGAGTTCAGGTTGCCGCCCCTGGCTTCGCCGAAGGCCATAAAAGCCTTATCATTATAATCGAACCAAACGATGTTGTATAAAGGCCCGGTAGCCGCCCTGATCTCCTCGTTGGTTTTATAAAAATTACCCGAAGTAACCTGGTCGATCGGGGGCCTGTCCAGGAAATTCTTTTTGCAGGCCGGGGCAATGCCGATGACTGCAAAAGCGATAAGATACTTGATAAGAGGTTTCATATGGAATGCTTTAATCATTCTTGTTGTGAATAGTTTTTAAAAATCGATTTGTACCTGCGCCGAATACATTCGGGTGTTGGGATACCTGCCGGTATCTATGCCCGATATCAGGGTATTACCGTACTGGATCATGCCTATCTCAGGATCATAACCCTTGTATTTGGTAAATGTGAATGCATTCTGCACGTTAACGGCAACGCGCAACCGCTTTACGCCGAACCTGGATGTAACCCTTCCGGGAATGGTATATCCCAGTGCGATGTTCTTTACGCGTACAAACGATCCGTCTTCGATATGCCATTGGCTAAGGCGGTCGTTACCATTGGGATTGCCCGGCGCAATGCGGGGTATAATGCCTCCGGGGTTTTGCAGCGTAACACCCAGGCTATCCGCAATGTTATAGCTGGAAGGGCGCGCAAAATCGCGTACAGCAGCAAAATAGTTGCTGAAGGTGCCGGTACCCAGCGGCTGCTCATTCAAAAAGCGCTCGTAGTTGATCACGTCGTTACCGATGGTACCGATCACAAAAATGTTCAGGTCAAAATCTTTATAAGCAAAAAAGTTATTGAAGCCGAAAGTAAAGGCCGGCCATGGATTGCCGATCACCGTACGGTCGAACTGGTCGATGACGCCATCGGGCTTTCCGGCGGGTCCGCTCAGATCTTTGTATTTAATATCGCCTACCCAGGTGCCTTGCGTGGGCGAGATCAGTCCGTTGGGCGTTTGCCTTGCATGGTTCTTGATATCGTTGTAATCCTGGAAAAGGCCTTCTGCAATGTAACCGGTGAACATGCTTGCGGGCTCTCCTACTTTGGAAAGAAATTGTGCCGCGCCATAACTTGGGTTAAGCGGTGTTACCAGCTCCAGGATCTCGTTTTTATCGCGTGAAATGTTCAAACCAGTCTTCCACGAAAAGATCCTGTTGTCGACGTTTACGGAATTGATGGTGATGCCGAAGCCCCTGTTCCTAAGCGTTCCTACGTTAGTAGTGGGCCAGGAAATATAACCCGGCGAATAACTGATGTCGCCACCATTGTAAAACGCGTAAGGATTGGTGGTAAGCAATTTTTCCACGCGCTTCACATACGCATCTGCAATTATTTCCAACCTGTTCTTGAACATGTGCAGGTCGATACCGATGTTGGAAGTTTTGGTTACTTCCCACTGCAGGTTGGGGTTGGCAAAGTTCTGCGGCAGGAAGCCGGTGCCCCATGCGGTGGGAACGGTTTGCAATTGCGCATATACGCCGCCCGCATTGGAGTTGCCGGTTTGTCCATATTCCAATCTCAGCTTCAGGTCATTGATGTTGGTGAAACGCTCCATGAATGGTTCTTCCGAGATCCTCCATGCAAAAGAAACAGCGGGAAATGTTCCCCAGCGTTTGTTTTCACCGAAAGTAGAGGAACCATCGTGACGTGCTGCTACCTGCACGATGTAACGGTCGTTATACACGTAGTTGATGCGGCCGAAATACGATTCCCTCGATCCATGTCCCCTTGAGCTGTTGGCGACAGATGTGTTTTGCACGCCGCCTGACAACTCCTGTATGTTATAAGTAACAAAATTCTGGCGGTAGCCATTCAATCCTTCATAGCCAAATGCCTGCGCTTCGTGCGCTATCATTGCTGAAATGCCGTGCCTGCCGAACTTAGTATCGTAATGCAGCCTGGTATTGAAGCCCCACCAGAAATTATTATTGGCCTCCCGGCGTGAACTTGCATTGGTAGAAGGAACAACAAAGCCGTTGAACTGGTAGCCGGGACGGAACTGGTAGTTATTATAGTACTGGATGCTGGTGTTGATCTCATTACGCAGCACCAATCCTTTCATAAAAGTAATATCTGCGTAAGCGCCGCCCAGGAACCCGAGAGCCCTGTTGTAATCGTTGTTGATATTGGCCAGCGCCACGGGATTGCTGAATGCAAATTGGGTGGTATTGGGACCGCCCCAGGTACCATTCGGGTTTTTAACCGGCACCGATGGGTTTTGCCGGATGGCCAGGTTGATGATGCCGGCATTGGTGGTATTCACTTTCTCACGGGTACGGCTAAGTGAAAGCGTTGTCCCGAGCTTTAACCAACTGCGGGTTTGATTGTCGAGGTTAAGGCGTATGGATGCGCGCTGGAATCCCGATCCCGGCGCAATGCCGTCCTGGTCGAAGTATTCGCCGGACAAAAAGAAATTGGTACCGCCATTGCCGCCACTTAGCGAAAGGCCGTGCTTTTGTAACAACGTTCTGCGGAATAAAGCGTCCTGCCAATCGGTGCCTTCGCCCAATGCGGAAGGATCGGCAAAAGCGGAATCCGTTGATGTGCCGCCGGCGCGTGCAATTTCATTGCGGTAAGCGGCGTACTCGCGCAGGTTCATTACCGCAATTTTTTCCGGCAAGTCCTGCACCGACCACAAGGTGCTGGCGTTGACCCTGGTCTCGCCGGCCTTACCTCTTTTGGTAGTCACCAGTATAACGCCATTGGCGCCCGCCGTTCCATAAATGGCCGTGGCCGAAGGGCCCTGCAATACCGTAACGCTTTCGATATCGTCGGGGTTCAAGCCGGAAAGCGCGTTGGTGAATCCTGTGGGGTGACTGTTGGGATTATCTGTGGGGTTGGCTGGTTTTATTTGTACGCCATCAATTACATACAAGGGTTGCGTGCTGCCGGTGAGCGAACCGATGCCTCGTATGATAACGGAAGGGGCGGCTCCCGGCTGCCCGCTGTGTGAGGACACATATACGTTAGCAGCGCGTCCCTGCAAAGCCTGGTCGAACGTAGGGTTAACGGTACGCTGCAATTCTTCTGCATTCACGCTTACTTGCGAGCTGCTCAAGTCCGTACGTTTCATCTTTCCATAACCTACTACTATCACCTCTTCCATGGAGCCCGTGGCGGCAGACAGGCTTACGTTCAGCACAGGCGCCGAACCAACCGTCACTTCTTTGGATTGAAAGCCTACGGAAGATACCACGAGCACGTCACCGGTCTGCGCATCGATTGTAAACTCTCCTGTCGGGCTCGTGCTCGTGCCTCCGGGTTTTCCTTTAATTACTACGCTGGCATTCTCTACCGGCTTGTTGTTTACGCCGGTGATCTTTCCCGTAATTCTCCGCTGCTGCGCCTGTAGCGAAAGCAATAGCAGTAAAGAAACGGACAATAGCAACAGCGGCCGCCATTGTATTGTACCGATCAAGTTTCGCATTTTCATAATAAGCAATTGGTTAATGAACAATGTATATGGACTATTTTAATGGAACTGTTTGTTTATCACCTTTGTACCTCACGACAATGCCCTGCCTGTTCTCCAATGCGAGTTGCTTCGGTTGGTTGCGGGTGATGTATTTAACAATGAACACCCGCTCCTTCAACATCCCCGGGAACGTGCCTTCGCGCTTTGCTATCGTTAGCATCCGATCCTTATCGTTGTATTCAAATCCAATGGTGGCAAACATTCCTTTTTCATAATTGTAGTTCACGCCCTCGTCTTCATACAATGTGAACTTTCCATCCTTTCCCTGGTACACATGCAATTGTATGGTATCGGCTTTCTTTTCGTCGGTGTATTGCAGCTCGGGGCCAAATGGAATGATGGCGCCCTCCCGCACATATACCGGCATGCGCTCATAAGGAGCAGGCGCATCGATGGTGCGGCCACCCTGTTCATATTTTCCTGAATACAAATCGTACCATCCGCAGGAAGCGGGCAGGTAAACAGTACGCTGGCTAGCTTTATGACTGTAAACAGGATTGATTAGCAACGAGGGACCAAACAGGTATTGATCGCCAATGGAGCGAACGTTTTTATCATCGGCGAAATCCATTATCAGGCCGCGCATGATTGTATAATCGTTATTATATGCCATGCCTGCCAGTGAATAGATGTAAGGCATCAGGCGGTAACGAAGCTTGTTGTAATACAACATGCTTTGATAAGCGGCGTGATGTTCGGGAGCGGTGTTGAAAATTTCGCGGTAAGGATATTGACCGTGCACGCGGAACAAGGGGGTAAAAGCACCGAACTGGTACCAGCGTGTCATCAATTCCCTCCATTCCTCAAGGTCAGCCGCATTTGGATTTTCAAACCTGTTTTCTACCACAAATCCACCAATGTCCATGGTCCAGTAAGGCAATCCCGACAGGGAAAAATTAATGCCTGCTGATATCTGGGCTTTCATATCATGCCAGCGCGCGCCGATATCACCGCTCCAGATGGCGGCCGCATAGCGCTGCGAACCCGCGAACCCAGAGCGCGTCAATAAGAAAACTCTTTTGTTGGGATCAACAGCACGTTGCCCCTCATAAATGCCTTTTGCATTTTGCAGGGGATACGCATTCAGGTTTTCCGCAACGATACCGCTAGCCACGGGCGTCATTTGCTGCTTCCTCCTTTCGGGTGATACATTGGAAAGAATATCGGGCTCGCTGGCGTCCATCCACCAGGCATCGATGCCCTTTATATAAATCTTTTTATAAATCAGGTCCCAGAACGCCTTGCGTGCCTGCTCATTAAAAGCATCGTAAAAAGTGGAAACATAGCCGGGGCCTACCCAATCTTTTTGCCTGTCGGCGATATTGCGTTTGTACAACCATCCCTTTTTATCGAACAGTTTGTAATTATCGATGCCTTCATAAAACTTCGGCCATACCGAGATCATCAATTTTGTATTGTATTGCTCGTGCAGGGTTTTAATCATGTGGTCGGGCGATGGAAAGCGCGTGCTGTCGAAATCCTGGCTGCCCCATTCGTTTTCTTTCCAGTAAAACCAATCCAGTACGATGTTGTCGAGGGGAATTTTTCTTTTTCTGAACTCAGCAACTGTGGATAGTAATTCGCTTTGGGTTTTATAGCGTTCGCGGCTTTGCCAGAATCCCAAGGCCCATTTCGGAACAATCGGCGCCTTGCCTGTAAGCGTTCTATAGCCGCTGATGACCTCATCCATATTTTTTCCATAGATGAAGTAGTAATCGAGCTGCTGCCCTGCTTCGGATGAAAAACTGAATGTATGTTGGTCTTCCGCAGGTGGGGGTTCCTGCCATTTTACCGAGAGATAAGATTCCTGGCTGTCGGGTATCCAGTCAATTTTTACAGGTACCCTTTCGTCTTTTTTCATTTCCAGTTCGAGTACGGCCGGCGCGGGGTTCCATGCTCTTCTCCACCTGTCGAGCACCAGTTTTTCATTCAGCCAAATTTTTAAGTATCCGCCATAAATCAGCCGCAACTTGTGCGCACCGTTGAAATCGCTGCTGATGCTTCCCTCCCACGTTATCATGCCTTTATCGGGTTTGAAAACCGGTGGCAGCTTCAATTTTGAGTCATTTAGGTACGGCATGTCGATCACGGATTCAGGCTGTTGCAGAATAACGTTGCCGGGATGATTTTTGTTGTTTGAATAGCAAGCCGTTAACCAACCTTCCTGTCCGGTTTTGGAAAACAACCTGAATGATGATAATGGATGATATGGCCTGATATCGCCAACAGTAGTAAGTGAATAATTGTCCCAGAGGATGCCATAATTTTTGCATGATACCAGGAATGGGATGGCTACTTCTGTATTGTTCTGGAAAAGGCTTACCTGGTGTCCCTTATAATTGAATACATCGTCCTGGTGCTGGCCGAGCCCGTACCAGGCATCGTCGGCACTGGCCTGGAACGATTGGACGAGGTTATACGACCGCCTGCCCTCAAAGATCACCGGCACTACCGACCGGCCGCCGGTTTGCTTTTCAGCGAGGATCTTATTGCCTTTGGTATCGAAGAAACTTACAACGCCGGTGCGCAGTTGTACCTTGGCTACAAGCGCTTTAGCTTTAAGTGTAATGGATTCAGCTGAGGAATCGACCGTCCATTGAAGGTGCGGGTTTTGGGTGTAAACGGTCACCAGGCTTTGAGCGGGCGTAAAATGTTTGTCAGGCAAGACCAATACACGTATGATATTATCTGCCACCACCTCCAGCTTAACGGCCTGAACATGTTGAACGAAGAGCGGATCGGTATATACGATCACCCCATCCCTGGTGCGCACAAAGCTTCCGGGATCATCGGCCCGGACCGGGGCAAGAGAGAGCAATAACACAGCTACAAGCAGCAGTCTGCCTCGCATCATATAGCAGTCATTTCGTTCCTTAGTAAAGACTGCTAAATGTAGCCGAAAGGTGCCTCAGTGCTGGTATGAGAATGTTTATGATTAGGGTATGAAATGTTAACTGCGATTGTAAATCAAGCGGTTCTTGCATTGGCTTGCCGCGCATGCGCGGCCTCCAGGTATTGCGAAGGAAGTATGTGGAACTCGTCCTTGAAATATTTCGAGAAGGTCTTGGGATTATTAAAGCCAACCTCGTACGCTATTTCCGAAATGGACATACCGCTTTTCTCCAGCAATTGGGCAGCCCTTTTCATGCGCATGGTGCGGATGAACTCCAGCGGGGCCTTGCCGGTAAGCGACAGTATCTTTTTATACAGGGCCACCCGGCTCATGAACATGTCGCGGCTAAACTCTTCAACCGAGAACGAGCTGTTGCTCATGTTCTTTTCCACCACGGCCATGGCCTGCTTCATGAATTGTTCGTCCAGGGGGGTAATGGTGATTTCTGCCGGATTGATATCCACCTGCTTTTGGAACTTCTTTCTCAGCAGGCGCTGCTGGTTCAAAAGGTTTTTGATGCGTGATGCCAGGATTTCGAAAGTAAAGGGCTTAGTGATATAATCAGCGATACCTTTTTGGTAACCCTCTAACTGAACATCGGGACTACCTACCGCAGTAAGTAATATAATAGGTATGTGCGCGGTCAGTGTATCGGCCTTTATTTTTTGCGCCAGTTCTATGCCTGTCATTAGCGGCATCATAATATCGCTTACGATCAGGTCGGGGTCCAGGCTCCTGGCCTTTTCCCAGCCTTCCTTGCCGTTGGATGCCTCCAAAACATGGTATTGCAGCTTTAGATTGTCTTTCAGGTAAAAGCGGAAGTCTTCGTTGTCTTCCACCAGCAATATGCGTTTCTTTTTGCCTCTGGTTTCTTCATCCTCTCCATTAAGCTGTTCGGCTTCCGCAGCAATCGGTTGGTTTAAATGAAGCTCTTCATTGATCTTCCTTGCGGGCAGCTTTACCGTAAAAGTGGTACCCTTTTCGGGTTCGCTGGAAACATGGATGGTGCCGTTGTGCAGCTTCACAAATTCTTTGGTAATGGCCAGGCCTATGCCGCTCCCCTGGTTGGCCATTGATTCAGGCAGGTCGCTCTGGAAAAAACGCTCGAAGATCAGCTCTTGTTTGTCGGCAGGTATGCCAATGCCGGTATCTCCCACTTCAATACAAAGAAAATGTTCACTGGTGTCGTCGCCGGTATAATCCAGGTTTACCCAAACCTTGCCATTGTCATAGGTATATTTATAAGCATTGGACAGCAGGTTGAACATGATCTTCTCCACTTTGTCCTTGTCGAAATAAATTTCAAGGGCATCGACATTAGAATGAAAATCGAAACTGATGTTTTTCTTTTCTGAGATGTCTGAAAAAGAATAGCTGATCTCTTTTATAAACCGCACGATGTCTCCCGCAACGGGATATAATTTAAATTCCTGCACTTCCATTTTCCTGAAGTCGAGCAGTTGGTTTACCAGGTTCAACAGCCGCCGCGCATTGCGATGAACGAGGTGCAGGTGTTTTTTCTGATCAGGATCGGCGGTGTTTTTAATGATCTTATCTAAAGGCGAAATGATGAGGCTAAGGGGGGTGCGAAACTCGTGGCTTACATTCGTGAAGAACTTGGTCTTCATGCGATCGAGGGCCAAAGCGCGTTCGGCTTCCCGGCGTTGTTGTTTTACTTCAAAGCGCATATGCGCCCTTTCGAGGGTAATGCGGCGCGCTACCAGCAATATGGCGATGATGACCAATGCATATATAATAAATGCCAGCGGGGTGCGCCAGAACGGCGGATCGATAATGATCTCCAATGTCTTCTCTTTACTCCAGGTGTTGTTGTTGTTCAGCGCTTTTACCTTCAGCACATAGGAACCCGGATCGAGGTTGGTATAAGCTATCCTTCGTTGCGCGCCATCGATGTACACCCAATCATCGTTGAAGCCTTCGAGCTTATAGGCGTACCGGGCGCCGCTTCCGTGCGAGAAATCGAGCACGGCAAAATCGATGGAAAATATGTTCTCTTTATACTTCAACCTTATTTTATCCATCGAAGGAAGCGCTTCGGCAAGGATCACGCGGTTGTCTACTTTCTCGCCGGCGGCGATGTTTTTATTGAGCACCTGCAGGTCCGTGAAAATTATTTTCGGTTCGCTTGTGCTGCGGGTGATCTTCCAAGGTTCGATGAGATTAAAACCGAAGGGGCCTCCCACGATGATCTCTCCTGCGCGGGTCTTAAATGCGGCGCTTTCATTGAACTCGCGGCCCTGCAGGTTGTTCAGCTCATCGTAATTGACCACCGAGAATGAGAGGTCTGCAAAGTTTTCTGATTTATTCAATACGAGATTGCACAAACCATTGGGGGTGGTGATCCAGAGGTCGCCGCGGTTATCTTCCACTATACCCAATATGATATTGTCAGGCAAACCGTGCTCGCGGTAAAATGAACGAAATGTTTTAGTGGTTGGATCGAATACGTTCAGTCCTTCGCGGGTGCCGATCCATATCCTGCCCTTCTGGTCTTCGAGCAATATGATCACGTTGTTATTGCTCAATGTGCCCTCTCCATTGTAGGCATAGTGAATGCGCTTGCCCGTTGCGCGGTCAAACACATCGATGCCATTGGCTGTTCCGAGCCAGAGGTTTTTCCTGCGGTCTTCCAGTATGCAGGAAATATAATTGCTCTCTACCAGGTTGTTGCTGCGGCCAGCGATATATTTATGGTGAATGAATTTTCCCTGTTGCCGGTCAAAAAGGTCGAGGCCGCCTGCTAGTGTGCCGATCCACAAGTTGCGTTTGCTGTCTTCGAAAATTTCCCATACGCGGTCGTCCGCAATGCTGTTGGTGTCGGCCTCGTTGTGGCGGTAATGAACAAAGCGCCGGCCATCGAAACAATTCAGTCCGCCGAGGTAGGTGCCGACCCATAGTTTCTCGTCGCGGTCGATGTGCAGCGAAACGATCACATTATTGCTGATGCTGTTTGGATCAGCGGGATTGTGCAGGTATTGTTTGAAAGCTTGCTGCCTGCTATCGAAATAAATGAGCCCTCCGCCGTTTGCCCCGATCCACAGATTGCCCTTTTTATCTTCCACGAAACAATTGACGTCATCGAAAGGAAGAGAATTTTTTTCAGTCGCGATGTGACGATAGTGCGAAAACTTTACAATGTTCTCATCAAGATAATTGATGCCCTGTTTGTACGTGCCGATCCAGATAATGGCCGCGTCGTCCTTATACAATACATTGATGCTGTTTTGCGCGAGGCTTTTAGGGTTCCTTACATCGCTTACCAGGTGCTTGACGGCATAGTTATTTTGTTTGTCAATTACATTGATGCCGCCGTGGTCGGTAGAGATCCACACCAGCCCGCGCGCATCCTGTATGATGCCGGTGATGAGATTATTGTTGATCCTGCTTGCAGCATTGTTTTCATTAAAATGTATGAGATTGCTGCTGCCTGCGCAAAAATGGAATACCCCATTGGGCTCGGATGCGGTCCATAGCCATAGGCAATCTTCATTATCGATGAAAAGACGATAGGTAAAATCTATTGTAAGCTTGTTTTGCAACTCATTAATACGGCGACGGACCTTGCCCGATGCCGCATCAAGCATTTCTATCAATCCGTTACTGTGCACGATCCAATGATTGCCTTTTGAATCCTGTTGCACATCCGAAACGCTTTGCGATGCTATGCCTTCTATCCTGTCGGTTTTGTTTGCAGAAGGATCGTGGCGGTACAGGCCAAGGCTATCGTACAGGAACCAGAAAACATTTTTCCTGTCCTTTACAATAGAGCGGATAGTTCCTTGCGGAAGGGAAAGTGAACCTAAATACTGCGCCGCATTGTGACTGAACTTTTCTGTGCGTGGATCATAAATATTCGGGATGGTGCTGCGCGTGGTAACCCACATCATTCCCGCGGGCAACTCGAATAATCCAACGATGTAATTATCATTGATAGAACTGGTATCGCCTGTTTTATTCCTGAAGACTTTAAAAGAATAGCTGTCGTACCGGTTTAATCCCGACATGGTGCCAAACCATACGAACCCGCTTTGATCTTTTAATATTGAATTGACCTGGTTGTGGGAAAGGCCATTGTATATATCCAGCCTGGAAAAACTGTATATCTCCCTCTGCGCAATCACCATCGTACAGCACAGCAAAGCAGTCAGTAAAGAAGCAAACCGGAGCATCGTCCCAATTTACTTCTTTTATTTTGTTTGAAAGGGCAATACCGGGCGGCTATTTGCCTTCCTGATTCATTCTCAATACCATAACTTCGGCAGCTTTTTTTGAAGCGCTGCTTCTATTTCTTCTTTATTAGTTACGATAACGCAATAGGCCAATACACCGGCTACAGCCTTTATTAAAAATTGTGCCCGCGAGATAATTATTCCTGCAATAACGAAACGACACATATCATTGCGGTCGGTATTCCGCTCGTGCGCTAATTAGCTTTGAAATTTGTCCTCGGTGACACCCAAGCAAAGACTCACTAAGTTCTTTTTTAATAACTCATATGCTTCGGCTTCATTTAGTTTCAGCAGCCTGATAGGATGGAACATCACCCATTTTTAATTAACCTGGAGTTTACGGCAGCGCAAACGCTACATAACTATCTCCCGATTTTGTCTTTAACTTGCCTCCCCCACAGGCAATCACTACATATTGTTTACCATTAATAGCGTACACCGCCGGGGTGGCAAATGCAGGCGCAGGCAGGTTGGTTTCCCATAATAACTCGCCGGTTCTTTTATTAAATGCGCGGAATTTTCCGTCCTTGGTGGCGCCAATGAATAATAAACCGCCGGCGGTCACTACTGAAGCGCCATAGTTTTCTGTTCCGGTAGGCTGTGTTGCATTCTTAAATGCTGTGTCGTGCCCGAGTGTTTTCTTCCATACATACTCCCCTGTATTCAGGTCAATGGCATTTAAAGTGCCCCAGGGAGGCGCCAAAGCAGGATATCCTTCTTTGCTTAGAAACCGGTTATATCCTGTGATAGTGTACGGCACTGCGCTAATGTCTTTTTCCTGTCGATCGATGAATGGTTTTGTTTTTGACTGTTGCAGATTTAAGACATAGGAAGCGATTGCTTCGCGTTCGTTTTCGTTCAATTGCCGGAATGCCGGCATCATTCTCCGTCCAGATTGCAGCAGTTCATTGAATGTTTGCGTTGTGTATTTTTTGTCTACCCCGGCCAGCGAAGGAAAATTCCCTGAACCTTGCATTGAAGCGCCATGGCAGCTCATGCAATTATTCCGGTACAATCGCTCGCCTGCCTGCTGGAAATTCTCCGAAGCGGGTTGCTCGCCTGATATATCCCGCAGTTGTATGATCCAGGCCATTTCGTTGGAATTTACATATAACCAGCCTGTTTGCGGATCAAATGAAGGGCCGCCCCATTCGCCGCCGCCGTCGAGACCAGGGAACACCACGGTGCCTTGCAATGAAGGCGGTTCATACATATGGCCATTTTTATAAGAACGTAAACGTTGCCGCACTTCTTCGTAAGATGATGTTGAAAGCAGCGGGTTAATGTCCTTTTCCGTGAATGACTGCCGCATAAAAGGGGCCGGATGTACGGGATAAGGTTGAGTAGGTGAAAGTTTTTCATCCTTTGCATCACTAATCGCAGGAACCGGCTTTTCAGTAATTTCATATAAGGCTTTGCCCGTTGTTCGTTCAAACAAAAAAATGAATCCTGTTTTAGTGGTTAGCGCAACCGCGTCCTTCTTTGCTCCATCATGCCTGATAGTGACCAGCGCCGGCGGAGAGGAGAGGTCTCTGTCCCATACGTCGTGGTGAATGTGCTGAAAATGCCAGATGCGCTTTCCGGTTGCAGCGTCGAGCGCGAGCAGGCAGTTCGAGAACAAGTTGTCACCCTTTCTCTTTCCTCCATAAAAATCAAAAGAGGCAGAGCCCGTAGCAGCAAACAATATTCCGCTTTTTTCATCGAGGCTGAAACCGCTCCATGCATTAGCGCCTCCTATGAATGTATGTGCGTTGGGATCTTCCCAGGTATTATATCCCTCTTCGGTCGGATAAGGAATGGTGTGAAATATCCACCGTCGCTTGCCTGTTCGCACATCATATGCGCGGATATGGCCGGGTGCTGCTTTAGGCCCTTCGTCAACCCGCGACCCAATAATCAAATGATTCTTATAGATAATAGGCGGAGAGGTAGCGGTAACAAACAAATCTGGCACATCAGGGTCAAGCCCTTTATGCAGATCAATTTTACCGGTGTCCCCGAATGACGGAACGGGCTTTCCGGTAACGGCATCGATGCAATACAAAAATGAACCCGCAGTATAAAATATTCTTTTCTCCTTTGCATTGCCTTGCCAATACGCCACTCCCCTCGAATTGTTCAAAATAAAAAACATGCTGCGACTGCCGTCCACCGAATCAAAAGGATTGAACACCCAAATGGGATTGCCCGTTGCTGCATGCAAGGCAAACAACTTCATTTGCGGCGAAGTGCCGTACAATACCGTATCGACTATAATGGGATTACATTGTATCTGCGAATTATGAATGGTATCGGCATCACCAGTGCGATAATGCCAGGCTATCCTCAGGTTTTTTACATTGTTGGTATCGATTTGCAATAGCGAGGAATAATGAATGCTTTCCGGCGAACCCTTGCAATGCGACCAGCCATTATATTTATCTCTAGTATTGCAGGCGCAGCCTATTAAACCGGCCAGTATGAGAATGCAGCATCGCATAGCCTAAAATACATATCTTTAGCCATTATGAACCCAACCAGCGGAAGGAATGCCATCTGCCGTACTTGACCTCGACCTGGCTCACCTGCCCGAACACATCGGCGGGCTTCACGCTTATACCAGGGCCTTTATCTTAATCCGGTATAAAAGCAAACCTATTGGTAATATCTGGGTGCCGCTGTACAGGGGCCAACTGAAACCCGCGCACGTTTATCCCGATATGATCGAGGCCGTGGCACCCGAATTAAAAAAAGCCTGGCTGCATGAATACCTCCAATGGGATGAAAGAGACGTTACTGGCTTTATACCACCTTCCGCCACCGTCGCCATTTGCACACGCAACCGAACACCGGATTTGCAACGCTGCCTCGAAGCATTGATGAAACTGCATGGCAATGGACACGAAATTTTGGTGATAGACAATTGCCCTTCCAATGATGATACCAAACACCTGGTAGCGCTTTATCCCGGAGTGAAATATATTTTGGAAGAACGTCCCGGTCTGGATATTGCGCGCAATACCGCTTTAAAAGCAGCTGCGGGTGAAATAGTAGCGTTTACCGATGATGATGCAGTGCCCGATGCTATGTGGCTGCACAACCTGCTTAAAAATTTCAACGACAAACAAGTGATGTGTGTTACGGGCATGACCATGCCACTGGAATTGGAAACAGAAGCGCAGGAAGCATTTGAACAGTATAGTCCCTTTGGAAAAGGGTTTACACGCAAAGTATACGCTTCGGACACGCATAACCCGCTGGCGGTTGGACAAATCGGGGCAGGCGCTAATATGGCATTCCGCAGATCAGTGCTGGAAGCCGTTGGCCATTTTGATGAAGCGCTCGACGCGGGCACTCCCACGGAATCTGGCGGCGACCATGAATTCTTTGCGCGCATTTTACTGGCCGGCTATACCATTGTGTACGATCCGCAGGCCTTGAACTGGCATCGTCACCGGCGCACCTGGACTGAAACAAAAAAAGCCATCAGGGGATATGGCATCGGCGTATATGCATTCTGGACAAGATTGCTGGTAAAAGAAAAACAGAGCGGCATTATAAAATTTACATACGGCTGGTTCTTTGGGCAGCAATTGCCGAATATCGTGCGCTCTATGTTCGGAAGGCCCGGCAGTCATCCTTTACATTTGTTGCTTGCAGAACTAAAGGGGTGTGCGTTAGGGCCATGGAAATATTATTCATCGCGCAGGCGGTTAAAACGCACCCATGTCAACGTATGAACCCCGCAGTAACCACCATCAGCATCATCATTCCAACACATAACCGCGCAGCATCCGCCAGGCGGCTGCTGGACAAGCTTGCGCATCAAACTTATTCCATGGCTTTGATGGAAGTGATTATGGTGGCTAATGACTGTAAAGATGATACCGTGGCCATGCTGCAACAATACAAAGCGCCCTACACACTGAAATACGCGGAGACCAATGGCACGGGACCTGCCGTACCACGCAACAAAGGCGCGTCTATGGCGGAAGGCGCTATTTTAATTTTCCTGGACGATGATGTGGACCCTTCTGAACAGTTAGCGGAAGCACACGTTGGTGCGCATGATAATGATACAACCGTTGTGATTGGCTACCTGCCGCTGGCGGTTTCAGGCAATCCCGGGTATTACCGGCTAAGCTTGAAAATGTGGTGGGAAAATAAGTTCCGGGAGATGAGCAAACCGGGGTACCGCTTCGGTTATGAAGACCTCTTGAGCGGCAATTTTTCGACTTCCGCGGACCTGTTCCGCCGCTCCAGCGGTTTTATCACAACCCTCAGTTGCAGGGACGATTATGAGTTGGGCGTACGCCTGCTGAACCTGCAGGCCAATTTTAAATTTTGTAAAGAAGCGGCTGGCCTTCACCGTGATGAAGTGACCGACCTCAACCGTTCGCTGAAAAGAAAACGCGAAGAAGGCCGGATGGACACAAAACTTTGGAACCTTCATCCGCGCATTACGAACAGCTTGCAAAAAAATTACAGGGAAAACAGGTTCAACTTCCTGCATTCGCGCAGGGCCTGGTTCATGATGAACTATCCGAGGGTATCGGACAAGTTCGCCGGTTTGTTGAAAAGCTGGATGAAAATAGCGGAACGCCTTAGCATGCGCTGGCGCTGGCACCGGCTAAGTTACAGGCTGCATACCTACTGGTATTACAGGGGCCTGATGGACGCACTCGGATCGAGGGACAACCTCGTACGTTATTTTTCACACGAGCCATTCATCAGGGAAATAAAAAAGCTGGACATCGACCTGGAAAAAGGATTGGCGGCCGCGGAAAACTTATTGGACGATGAGCGGCCGGAAGCCATTACCATTTGGCTTGGTCCCGAGAAAATTGCAGACCTGCCATACGAGCCCGGCATGGAACGCCTGAAAGGCGCGCACTTACGGGCCATTTTAGCCACCACTGTTTCCGAGCCCATGACAACTGCACTAGTTATGCAAACACTTAAAACCAAACCCGCACGCTGAAACACAAATCGGCTGTAATACCATAATGGCAACCCGCATACTTGAACTGGACCTGGCAAGCGATATTCAACCCATATTGTTCGAAGAATCGCATGAGCATTACCGTGTGTTGGTGCGGTCGTACAATAAGCCCTTGGGATGGATCAGCTTCTCCAGGGATAAAAGCGGGGCTATTTCAGGACAGGCAATTAAGAATCACATTACAGCGCGGATAAGCACGCTAGAACATGAGGCCTTAAGCCGTTATGCCGGCATGCAAAACAGTAGCAGCTATTCCGCTGGCATCAGCATCGTGGTGTGCACACGCAACAGGCCGGCGCAGTTATCCAATTGCCTTATACATTTGCTGGCCCTGCGCTACCCAGCCTTTGAGATCATCGTGGTAGACAATGCTCCCGGCAATGAAGACACGAAAAAGATCACCACCAATCTTCCCGTTCGCTATGTGCGGGAAGAAAGGCCGGGATTGGATTGGGCCCGCAACCGTGGCATCGCAGAGGCCAGGTACGACATCATTGCATTTACCGACGATGATGTACGGGTGGATGGCCATTGGCTGCACACCATCAACAAAATATTTGCTGACAGCAGCGTTGACGGAGCGAGCGGCTTTGTAGCGCCGGCGGAAATGGAAACACCTGCCCAGCATTTGTTTGAATTGGGATATGGTGGCATGGGGCATGGATTTTACGTCCGCTATTATCATAAGACAAAACTCAGCCACCGGCAGTTGCTTTGGGCCAGCAGCTTTGGCATTGGTGCAAACATGGCTTTTCGCAAACAAGTGTTCGATAGCATCGGCGGGTTCGATACGGCCTTGGACGTAGGCACGCCGAGCCACGGGGGCGGCGACGTGGAAATGTTCCACCGGCTGGTTGCCAAAGGACATTTGTTCGTGTACGATCCTTCCATGCTGGTATGGCATTATCACCGCAGGGAAGCAAATGCATTGAAAAAACAAATCTTCGACAATGGGCGCAGCTTCGGCGTTTACCTGATAAATTGTTTTGTGCACCGGACCGTACGGCGCTCCACCATCCTTTGGTTTTTATTGGTAGAATGGCTGTTCCGCTGGAACCTCAAAAACCTCTTTCGCAACAAGTCTATTCCAGCCATTTATACTTTAGCAGAAATATGGGGAATGATCACCAGTCCTTACGCATACGTACAAACGAAAAGGAATGACAGGGCTATCAGGAAAAAATACAGCAATACATAAAACCGGCCGGCCTATTCTTCGGGCTTTAGCCGCTGCAGCTGTTCCACCGTATCGACTACAAACCACTTGGTAGGAAGTGTGCGGCTGCAATACACCTGGTCTTTTGCTATCAGGCCGTTCCAGAGGTCGTAAAAATTTTCTACCGGGTCGATCAGTTGGTTGATCTTGTATGGGTTCAACACCTGTATGCCAGAACAGTAAGCATCTGCCGGTTCATGCCGTGATAATTTTTTTACAATGTTATTTTCGTGGAAGATATAATCCCCTTCCAATCCTTCCACGGGCTTTACCGGAACTACCATGCAGGCGGGGCTATCGAACGAAAAGTATTCTCTCGACAGTGTTTCAAAATCCAGGTCGGTAACGTTGTCGCAAGTGAGCACTGCAACGGGTTCGTCCAGGTTTTTCATCAGGGTATTGAATATCCACCAGGCATTGTCGTGCCCCTCGGTATTAAAGATGCCGGTAACATTGTGCTCGATCACGTGCTTGGCCAGCATGGCGCCTTTATATCCTACTGTAATGTAAATATTGGGAATGCGTTTGCGGATCTTGTCGATGCCGATGGCTATTAAGGTGCTTCCATTATACGGCACCATGGCCTTGGGAACAATATCGGTCAGGGGCATCAGCCGCGCGCCGCGCCCGGCCGCCATTATCAATGCATGTTTGATCATTTGTGTCATAGCTCCTCGGCGGGTGGATTATCGATGATTGACAGTATCTCCTGCTCGGTTAACCTTTCCGTATTGGCAGAGGACAGGCCGGTGCTCAGGGGTTGCTTTGCTTTTTGATTGAACGAGATAAGATAATGCGTTATGTTGTTATACATCACTTGCGAAGTGTAAGGCAACTCAAGGTCGCCGATCAGGAATTCATCGTCACGCTCTCCGGGCCTTCCTTCTATTTTTTCGTAGCGCCCGCCTTTGTGCTGCGTCCATACTTTCAGGATATCTTCTATTTGCGCCGCTTTCATTTTGCGCGACAATACCTTTCCCTGCACAAGTTCGATATCATACAAAGCGGTCAATACCAGTTCAACCGCTTCATCCACGGTAAAAAAGAAACGCCGCATCTCAGGACCTGTAGTGCCGATAACACCTGTTTCTTCGTGCATCTTTTTCCAGATCGGCAGCACCGATCCGGTTGACCACGCAACATTGCCGTACCGCACACACGCAAACCTGGTTGCTGATTTTTCGTTTAGTGAACAGTACATCCTTTCCATTAGGGCCTTGCTTAAGCCATACGTATTGCGCACCGGCGGCGCTGCCTTGTCGGTGGAAATCCCAATCACCGTTTTAACGCCGCTTTGCATGGCCACCCTGGCCACGTTTTGCGATCCCAGCACATTTACGTCGACGCATTCCATGGGGAACTTCTCCGCAAGGTCGACAAACTTGGTGGCAGCCGCATGAATGACGATATTTGGCTGGAACTCAGCGAAGGAATCCCTGACCGACTCTATGTTCGATACGTCCATCGGGGCAATTTCGCACCCGGTGAAGTTTCCGGCGCCCATGTTTTGCTTGTTGTTGCGGCCCGTGAGAATCACCCGGTACCTGTTTTTCAATTGCAGGCCCAACCTTTTGCCCAAAAATCCCGTTCCTCCTGTAATTAATATGGTTTCTTTCATTAATGAGATGTTATCGTATAACTCCGAAGGGGAAAATCGTACAAATACTATTGTAACATATAGGTTTTTTTCGTTACTTGTATAATCGCCTGATTCCGTGCTCCGTGAAAATATGCCAAACCTAAGTAAATCTATGGAGCATGTCAACCTTTAACCTTCCTAAACGAAAAATCTGGCCCCTCGGCGCACTCTCTATTCAGCAAAAGCTTCCATTACTTATTTGCATCCTCCTGGTGTGCATTGTTATCGCGCTTAGCGTGACCTCTTATCTGGGCGTTAGAAAAACTTCAATCGAAGTTGGAAAGCAACGCCTGCAATCGCTGACCGCTCAGCTTAGCGGCATGTTCGGCCAATCGTCACAGACAATCATAAATGCCACGCGTGCAACAGCCCACCAGGACTCGGTAAAAAAATTCCTGCTCTCGGGCGGTACACAATTTTCGGCTGAAGCGCTGGATGCCTTAAAGAAATTAAACAGGGATAGGGACAGTTCATCCGTAGGGGTGGAGCTGCTGAATGCCAAGCTGGACCGACTGTTGCAATCAGGCAAAACCGGTTTCCTTCCGCCGCTGAAAGCAGGCGATGTACTAGAACACACTCCCGTAAAACCTGATTCATGCAGGATAGGGAAAATTTATTTTGAAAGGGATTCTATTTTCTACCCGGTCATTGCAACAATAACCAACGACAAGCAAACCATCGGATATGTGATAAGATGGCGCCGGCTACAAGCCAACCAAAAGTCCGTCAGCCAGCTATCGGGACTGATGGGCACCAATGCCACTATTTATATCGGCAATCTTGATGGCAGCCTGATGACCAATATGCTAAAGCCTGTGAAGCGCCCCCTGCCAGGTGGCGGTGATGAGACCTTTATCCAGTATTCAACGGCAGATTCAGGCAACGTGATTGCCACCGCGTTGCCCATTCCCAATACAAACTGGATCTTGCTGGTAGAATTCTCCATGCAAAAACTAACTGAAACGGCTAACCGCTTTTTGACATGGAGCATTGGCATCGGGCTAGCTGCCATTATTGTAGGTAGTTTTATTGCCTGGATCATCAGCAGAAAAATAACCAGGCCATTGAATCAACTGACCGCTGCAACACAATCGATAGCCGGCGGTAACTATACTTCGCTGGTGGAAGCAAACCGGCAGGACGAACTGGGAGAGCTGGCAAGGGCATTCAATGCCATGGCGGTACAGGTAAGCAATGCAAAGCACAATCTTGAACACAAGGTAGAGGAACGCACTACACAACTGCAAACCGCGAACAAAGAGCTGGAAGCCTTCTCCTATTCCGTATCCCACGACCTGCGAGCTCCCCTGCGGGCCATTAGCGGCTATGCCATCATGCTCAAAGAAGATTACCAGGGAAAGCTGGACATGGAAGCAAACCGTCTCCTCAATTCCATAGTATCCAACACGGCAAAAATGGGGCAGTTGATAGATGACCTGCTGGCCTTTGCGCGTATGGGGAAAAAGGAATTGTTGCCGCACGAAATAGACATGAAGAAGCTTGCACAGTCATGCATAGCCGAACTGGTAAAAAACGACAGCCGTTACAATGTGCAGATAGAAGACCTGCCTCCCATTCCGGGAGATCAAAGTTTATTGAACCAGGTATGGATGAACTTACTGAGCAATGCCATCAAATACTCTTCAGCTGCCAACCCGCCGCAGATTGAAGTAGGATATAGAGAAGACCGGAGCAACATCGTGTATTTTATCCGCGACAACGGCGTAGGGTTCGACATGCGCTATGTAAACAAGTTATTTGGCATTTTCCAACGCCTGCATGGTGAAAACTTCGAAGGCACAGGGATAGGTTTGGCCCTGGTAAAGCGGATCATCGACAAACACAAGGGAAATATCTGGGCCGAAGGCGCTGTGAACAGGGGCGCAACCTTCTATTTCAGCCTTCCCAAAACCATTCAGTTTGAAATGGAATGAAACGGTACATGGTTATCTTTTCCATGCCCGCCTGTAAGCGGTCAATAAGCTTTTGTGGTCCAAAGTTCAATTTCAGGGCAGCTGCTGACAGATCATGGAAAAATTAATTCCGTTGAAAATGATAATTGCCTGCTTCATACGCTATTTGTCCGGCTTAAAGTTCCCGATTTTATTGCAAGCCCGGTAGATAACAGAAATTTAATCAATATCAATTATCGCAGCGTATCCACAACCTTCGTATATGCTGAAAACACACCGTAGCCATTTCGTACATTGCTGAATACGTTCACCGGCTCAGCAAAGGGATTGTCTTCGGTGCTCCAATAAAGGTTGAATGATTTCAGGAACTTAAAATGATCCTTTGTTATCTGGTAGACATGTATGTACGGCCGGGCTACGTGTCCCGTGCCCGGGTTTACATACTCCTGCAGCATGGACGATTCCACATATAATCTCAGCACTTTTTGCCCACCGTTGAAATGCACGTCTTTCATCAGCAGTTGGTCTCCATCGAAGCAATTGTCCGGGTCCATGGGATCGGTATCATAGCGCAGGATCTCGATGTCCTTATCCGTAGTGCGTACGCAACTGATGGGATAACCCGGGCCCGCGTAATAGCCACGGCCATAAACCTGTATCAAATAAAAATTCTCTTCAGCAGCTGCATCGTTCAGCCTCACGATGATCTCGTCCTCAGGAAAGCCGGACGGGTTGGTCCTTGCGTCCCGTATCCTTTGCACGCCTGCAAGTGCCACCTGCGAAGGAACAATGGTTTCGGCCAAAGCTTCTGTAAAATTTGGGGCATTCACCTTCACTACATAGTTATACCCGCCCCTGATCTTTTTATTGCGTACGCTCGTATACTTATACTCGTTAGCCTTGTACACCAGCGTATCAATGGGAATATTGTTTTCGAAAATCACAGGCACTGCATTTTTTACAGTATACGTTTCTAATAATTGACCGGGTACATCAGGCGCAAGGCTATAACGGCTTTTGCCCACGTGCACGCTAAGCACGCTGTCTTCGCCAAGCCAACCGTTGATGATGATACGCGGTGGCTTTTCAGGAATGTTTACCGTCACTGGTTTTTCGCAAGACCAAAATGCAACAATTGCAAAAATCATTAATACACAAAGTTTTTTCATATATAGTTACAGGTTGTCGTTATTAAAATTTGAATTGGTAGCTTACCGATGGTATGATGGGGAACAGCGATACCTGCCGGTATTCTGGCTTATTGCTCACATAATCATAATCGCGGTAAATGAAGAAGGGGTTTTGACGGTTGTACGCATTGTAAATGCTCACGATCCAGGCCCTTTCGCCCCATTTCTTCTTCTTTTTAAATTTCATGCTTACATCCAGGTGGTGGTAGCTGCGCATGCGGAACCCGTTGCGGCCATCGAATACTTCTACTTCACGCCGATTGTTATCAAGGTATACCTCCGTAGGTAATGTAATGGCCTGGCCTGTGCCGAATACCCAGTTGGCGCTTATGTCGAACTTTGGGCTCACAGTATGTATGATGGCCATTTTGATGTCGTGCCGCCTGTCGTATTTATAAGGGAAAGTTTTGCCGTAGTTCAGGTTCTCGAATTGCCTTTTCGACCAGCTTAAGGTATAACCCAGCATGCCGCTGGTTTTCCCCGTCTTCTTTTGCACGAACAGCTCCAGGCCATAGCTCCATCCCTCGCCTACCTCTACCTTCTCTTCCCAGTTGCTGGTGGCATTCAGGTACGATGCGCCTTCAGCATACTCAATTACGTTCTTCATGTTCTTGTAATAACCTTCTACGCTCACTTCGTACCGGTTGTTGTGGGTATATGCCATTCCAAGCGCAAACTGGTGCGCAAGCTGCGGCGGCACTTTTCCTGTTACCGGCACCCACAGGTCTGTAGGCAGCCCGATGCCGCTGTTGGTGAGCAAATGAATGTATTGGTTCATTTGCACATAGGATGCCTTCATGCTCAGATCGCTGTTAAGCAGGTAACGCATCGAAACGCGGGGTTGCACCGAAGTAAAAAATTCATCGTTCACCCTGAACCCGGTAACATGCACGCCGAGATTGGTCTTGAATTTTGGTGAAATGCGAATGTCATCTTCGGCATACAGGTCAAATTCCATGGCATTGATGAACCGGTACCTGATCAGCGTGTCTTCGTTAAAGCTGGGAGAGGATACCTTACTTTGCAAAGCCCCGGGCTTGTAATAATGTGCGGTGGCGCTGGCGCCAATTTTAATAAAATGATTGGGAGCCGGTAAAAAATCAATATCGTAGCGGGCGCTCCAATCCCTGATGCCGCTGAAGTATTTCAGGAAATACCGGTCGCTTTCGCCGGGCCTTTCCGAGCGGTCGTCGGCAGACACCTCGAAGTTGTAGCGGCTGAAATAAAAAGTAAGATTACCGAACAATTTCCTGTTGAACTCGTGGTTCCACCTTGCGACCGCTGTGATGTTACCCCATTTCAAGCTCGATTTGAAAGAGTTCTTTTCATTGCCGTTTTCGAATTTCTCTTTTACAAAGAACTTATCGTTGCCAAAATAACCGCTCAGGTACAGGTGGTCTTTTTTACCAAGCGTGAAGTTTATTTTACCGTTCAGGTCGTAGAAAAAATACCCGGGATCCACATCCCCATCAGTTTGTTTTTTCACTATTGGGCGCATAAAGATATCGAGGTAGGTCCTGCGGCCGCTGATCATGTATGAAACATTCTTTTTCTTCCCCAATGGCCCCTCCAATGTCAGGCGGGACGCAATGAGCCCGATGCCGCCCTCGCCATGGAACTCGTGCTTATTTCCTTCCTTCATACGTATATCTATAACCGAAGAAAGCCGTCCGCCATAGCGGGCGGGAAACCCGCCCTTCATCACTTCCACGCTTTGCAGGGCATCCGCATTGAACACGCTGAAGAAACCGAACAAATGCGACACGTTGTATACTGGCACGCCATCGAGCAAAATCAGGTTTTGGTCCGGGCCACCGCCACGCACATAAATACCCGAGGAGCCCTCGCTACCCGCCTGTATGCCGGGAAGCAATTGTATAGCTTTCATTACATCCGCCTCGCCCAAAAATGCAGGCAGCGCTTTAATAGTGGATATCGGCAGGTCGATGGTGCTCATTTGGGTGCGGTCCTGGATGGCCGCCTTCCGGGTAGCCTTCACCACCACTTCGGAAAGTTCCTGTGACTGCTGCAAGCCAATGTTCAAGGTAGTGTCGGCGCGCAGGTATAATTTCAGCATTTGGGTGCTGTAACCAGAAAACGAAAAGATAATTTCAATGGAATCCTGCGGGATGGTGATGGAATAAAAACCAAAATTATTGGAGGTAGTTCCGAGGTTTTTTTGCTGAATGAATATCGACGCACCAAAAAGCCGTTCACCGGTCTTTTGGTCGGTTATATAACCATTCAAGGTAGCTTTTTGTGAGAAAGCGCTAAGGCAAGCAGCCAGCGCCACTGTCGACAATATACTCCTGCGTATCAGCATGGGGATTGACTTTACAGTAAAACGCGATAAAATGCAATACCCCTATCTTAATTCCTGAAAATCTTTAGCGGATGGTATCGGTAACTACTGAAAAAATGGTGAACAGGCCATGCCCGTTTTTTACATTGCCTTTGGTACCCAATACCTGCGCAAAGCTGGGTCCTCCTTCGACCAAGGGGTAAGTGTGGGAACCCCTGAAGTACCTGTAGTAATCTTCTGTTACACTATATCTTTTTGCATACGACCGGTACACGGTACCGATGCCATCCCTGAAACTATCCAGCACGCCTACACCCGTGCTGAGCGTGAGCCGCTTTAATGTGCCGTCGAAAGTCTTATCGTTGTACAGGATCTCATCATGATCCATGCAGAACCCGTCTTCAAAAGGTATCGCTTCCGTGGAATACCGCTCTACTGCAGGATCGTACGTGTACACGCAGGACAAACCCGACCCCCTGCCATGCACCGATGCGAGGTAAAAATTGCGCTCGGCGGGCGGGTCCTGGAAAGTAAAGCTGAGGTCATCGAGCCAGTTGCCGCTGATCGTTCTTCTGGCCCCTTGCTTCCGCTCCACGCTGATGGAGGGCACCGGAAACGGCGCATTGCTCACAGCCTCTATGGATGTATACCCGGGAGCGCCTGCCCGTAGCATATACAATTTTCCTGCTTCGGCTTTACGCGATGATATATACAATTTCCGCAGCGGATGGTATTTGAGCGAATCCAGGAATACATTTCCCTCGTACAACAGCGCCCAACCATTGGTTACATAGGTGCTGCTGTCCTTGACAGCATTCCCCAATGAAGGAAATGTTCTGCCAAGCGCGATCCTGAACGTGTCGCCGGTTTGCACGTACCCGTGCAGCACCAGGGCCGGCGTGTGTTTGGGCAAATCGAGATCACTCGGCCTGGTGCAGGATACGATGTAGCAAAGCACAGCGATTACAATCGCCACACGCCGTATTTTCATAATGCTCATGCCTGCCTTCATACATTAAAATTTAAATTGATAACTGATCGATGGTAAAAAAGGAAATGCGGAAAAATCCCTGAACACGATTTTATTGTCAGGATGCTCATAAGTCTTATACCTGAAAAAGGGGTTGAACCTGTTATACGCGTTGTACAGGCTCACTACCCAGGTGCGTAAATATTTACGCTTTTGTTTGATGAAGCGCAACGATACGTCTAACCGGTGATAGTCCGGCATCCTGCTGTTATTCCTTCCATCGTAGATATCGACGTACTGCCGCGTAAAAGGGTCGAAGTAATATGAAGCGGGCAATGAAATGGCATTGCCCGTTGAAAAGAACCAATTTGCTGCGAGCTCAAACTTGTCGGACCGGCGCCATATGGCCGCTATTTTTATTTCATGCCTCCGGTCATATTTAAAGGGAAAGATCTTTCCATCATTGATCTCGTCGAATTGGCGCCAACTCCTGCTCAGTGTATAGCTGGCTAGCCCGGTAAATTTTCCTTTCTTTTTTTGCGCAAAACATTCGATGCCATAAGTCCTTCCCTTGCCGATCTCCAATACCTCTTCCCAACTGTATGTGGTATTGTTGAATCCCGACCGCTCTCCGTAATCGATCACATTTTTCAAGGTCTTGTAATATGCTTCTACTGAAAACTCGAGTGAACGGTCATAAGTATACGAAGCGCCTCCCGAAAACTGGTGCGATACCTGCGGCGGTATGGTAGGCGTTACCGGTACCCACAGGTCGGTAGGCAATCCCACGGTGCTGTTGGTAAGCAGGTGAATGAACTGGTTCATCTTTCCGTACGAAGCCTTCAGGCTCCATTTGCCGGTGAGCTTGTACAGCCAGTTCAGCCTGGGTTGCAAAGTGGGAAAGCTCTTTCCCTTTAATGCGAAAGCGCTGAACCGTACACCGATGTTAGCCTTCATTTTTGAAGACAGCCTGATATCGTCTTCAACGTATACATCATATTCGCTGCTGTATAAAGATTGGTTGCCCAACTGGCTGTTCACGACATTGGCGCTGTCCTTTTCAAAATGATAAGTAAGTCCCGGATGGTATTTATGCAGGATGAGTGCAAAACCAGCCTTTACAAAATGGTCTGGCGAAGGGAGATAATCGATATCGCCTTTCAGGCTCCAATCATTGATGCCGGAAACATACCGCTGATCAGATTTATATCCATAGGCAGGATTGGGGCCAACCTGTTCATCAGTCTGAACGGTATTGAAACGGAAACGGCTATACGTAAATGTGAAATTCGAAAAAGTCTTTTTGTTGAACACATGGTTCCAGCGCGTCATGGCCGTGATATTCCCCCAGGAAAAACCCGCCCTGTATTTGCTGTCTGAATAGTCTTCTTTAACGTGTAGCTTGTCCTGCCCCAGGTACGCGCTCAGGTAGAACCGGTTTTTTTCTCCCACGGGAAAATTGGCTTTTGCACTGATGTCTCCGAAAAAAGGGATCACATCGGTGCCGCTTTTGGATAACTTCATTATCGGCCGGATGAAAAGATCGGCATAGGTCCGGCGCGCGGACAGTAAAAAAGACGATCGTCCTCTTTTCAGCGGACCTTCCAAAGTGAATTTTGAGAACACCAGGCCGATGCCTCCTTCTCCGTGCAGCTTGTATTTATCGCCTTCCTTCATATGAACGTCTATTACGGAAGAAAGCCTGCCACCATAGCTCGCGGGAAAGCCGCTCTTGAGCACTTCTATATTGTTCACCGCATCGGCATTGAAAATGCTGAACAAACCAAATGCGTGCGATGCATTGTATACAGGCACTCCGTCGAGCAGGATCAGGTTCTGGTCCGCGCTTCCGCCGCGTACATTCATACCATTGGAACCTTCATTGCCCGCCTGTATGCCGGGCAACAGTTGCAGCGTCTTCAACACATCTGCTTCGCCCATCAATGCAGGCGATGATTTAATGAGCGAAGACGACACATCTGTTTTGCCGGTAAGCGTCCTGTTATGCGTGTTCTTTTTTCCCTCAGCGTTTACCACCACCATTTCATTCGTCACTACGTTGCGTTCCATGGCTATATTCAATTCCACATCGCCCTGCAGGTTGAGCGGAGTCGCCTTTGGAAAATAACCTGCATAGGTGGTCAATATTTCGAGGCTGTCCTGTTCCAGCGTAATGGAGAAAAACCCATAAGTATTGCTGGTGGTGCCCGCTTTCTTAGAAGGAATATAAATCGACGCGCCGATCAACCTTTCATCGCTCTTGCTGTCCGTAATGTAACCTCTTACCGTGTACTTTTTTTTAACAGGTGTTTCAGGCACCAGGAACACTTTTCCATTTTGTTCGACAAATCTCAATGCCTGCTGTTTCAATATCGATCTCAGATAATCTTCCACCGTCTTCTCCTGCCCGCTCAATTGCACGCGCCGCTGCAGGTCAACCACTTCCGTACTGTAACTGATCGTGATGCCTGGCAGCTTGTTCAGCTCATCCAGGAATTCGCCTACGGTTCCCGTTTGCCTTTGCAGGCTAACCGGCATTTTCAGGATGGTTTGCGCCTGGCAAACCATCGATGCCAACAGGAATAATAGCAACAATCGTGTTCTCACCATTTATTTTATACTGATTTCATATTGCGTATCACTCAATCGCTGAATGCGATAAGAGGTTATAAGTTCAATTTCGTCCAGCACCGCGGGCAGGGGCTGATTGTTGAAACGGGCGGTAAGGCCTGCGGCGGAAAGCTGCGCTGCATCTTCCCGTTTTATGCCGATGCTTACGTTATAATAATCGTTCAACGCGGCAATTACTTGCGGCAAAGGAGTATTGTTGAATACCAATCGCCGCGTTTGCCATGCATTGAAATTTTCATCCCTGTTCAATTCCTTTGTTAGCTCATTGCCTGCAAGCAGCGCTCTCTCGCCGGCCGATACCTGTATTTTACCATCCATGTTGCCCGCATTGCCAAAATTTACGCGTCCCGTTTTTACCACAAGCTCCACTCTATTACCATTGGTATTTACAATAAAGCTGGTACCCACCACCTCTACCCTCGCCCCGGCCGCATTGATACTGAACGGGCTCGCGGGATCTGGGGTAACCTCGAAAAAAGCCTCCCCGGTAAGCGAAACCTCGCGGCGGCCCTTATTGAACCTGCGAGGATACTCCAACTTCGCGCCTTTGCGCAAATACACCCTGCTGCCATCGCGCAGCAGCACTTCTTGTACGGCAACATCGGCTGCAACGGTTTGGCTTCCATACATGTTATTATACAGCCACCATACTCCCAGCAGCAACACAATGGACGCGGCCACGGCTATCATCTTTGAATACTGTCTCATGCTGCGTACGGGTGCTTTACCAGCCCTGATCTTTGCATTGACCGCCTGCCATGCCTTTTCGGTATCGAAAACAATGGGTTCATGATCGCCCGACTTGTGCCATAATTTCTCCAGCAGGCCAAAATCAGCGCGGTTCTCCTCGCTGGCAGCCGCCCATTGTTGTACAATGGCTTCTTCTGCCGCGGTGGCCTGCCCGCTGAAATACTTGCCCAATAAATTATGCATCTCGTCGGTCATGCTTATAGTTTTTATCTCACCAGGTACAACCGCTGCACATAGCGCTCATTGATTGCCTGTTGCGTATGGTCCAAGTGCAGGTAAAGTTCAGTATTTGTGAGGGTTTTGATCTTATAGATTTCATCCTCTATTTCAATGGTATTTTCATCCAGGATGCGGTAGGGGGACACGCCATCATCTTCGGTATCTGAATAGCTGTACACCTCGTTGTTGCTTTTAAAAACAACGGAATCGCCGGCTGCGCCAATGATCTCGTCGGTTTCCACAAGGGTGTTAACGGGTTTGTAATACTCGTCCACCACCTTCTGCACCCGCCATTTTCCAAGAAGCTTTTGCTGCGTAGTGGGTTCGGGGGTATCATCGGCTTGACAGGAGGTTAACACAACTGCCGATAAGCAACACATGGCCAGGATAATCTTTTTCATAATTTTTCTTTTTGATTTTACATGCTGTCTTACCTGAAAAACGCAGCGCTGTGCAATACCCCTACGGTTTGCTGATGTTTTTTCAGGCGAGTCCCATAAAAGCGTGTGCTTCAGGAAAGAGGACCAGCATCAAAAGCGCAAAAGAAATATTATGTTGTTTTGCATGTTCGCGCATTATGCGTAAGGCTTTTCCCACCTGGTTCTCAACAGTTTTTACCGAAAGCCCCAGTTCGTCGGCAATCTGCTGGTAGGTGAGCTTTCCGAACCGGCTCATTTTGAAAATGACCAGGCATTGTGGCGGAAGGGTGGACAGCGCCTTGTCGATTAGTGAACCAATGTCCTTTGGCCCGTGATGAGCGGGCTCTTCGCTGGCAGATAACTGAACATCCTCGGGTTGCACGAACACCTTGCCCGACTCCTTGCGCAGCACGGAAATGCAATTGTTCTTGATGGCTGTAAACAAATAGAACTTTACCTGCGAAGTTTTGACCACATCCGGTTGGTTTTGCCACAACTTCACGAACACGTCCTGCACCACGTCTTCCGCGCTTTCTTTATTCTTTAAAAAAGAAAAGGCATAGTTAGCCAATGCATTGTAATGTTCCTTAAAAAGCGCCTCAAAAGTTGAATATAGTTCTGGCGTAGACATGCGGCATGCTCAGTTGTTATCGGGACGAGCGCAAGAAAATTAAAATAGGGGAATAATGGGCAGCCGGGAAAAGATTATTAACAAATTTATTTAACTACCGTGCGGCGGTTCCTGGCAGCCATTAAAAAACCAGGCTCAAAATCCCGAGATCGTGAGCCTGGCTATCATTGGTCTTTGATAATAACACTTTAGTATGGATTGTTCCTGATATAATTAGTCAGGTCGTCTACACTGGACTGTGAGGTGAACATATCATACAGCTGATTGAACACCGTTGGGTCCGCTGCCCTGTGGTACGCCAGCTTTGCCAGCGAGAGCCTGTCCGATTCATCGCTGATCAAGGAAAGCAGCGAACGGGTTTGTGCAATCGTGAAATAATTATTCTTGTTCGACAGTGCTTCTTTAACGTCTGACACAGTGCTTGATTGACGGAAGTGCAAACGTGCTTTCATATGCAGTTTGCTGAAGTCCGCGTCGCTCATGGCAATCCGGCTGGAGTATTGCCCGCTGGATGTCAATGAGCCGCCACTTCTCGCATAACTGTCTAATTCATCTCGGGCGGCTTGTGTCCGGAACAAATTATACAGCGAAGAAAAATTAGCTTCGTCGGTTACGCGTGCATAGGCCAGTTTGGCAAGAGAAAGCCTGTCGCCTTCGGCGGTTACCTGCGATATCAATTGCCTTAATTGTGCGGTAGTAAAATAATTAGTGGTTAAACTAAAAGCGTCACGCAATACCGCATATTTTCCTGTTTGGTCGTATTGGTTGCGCACCTTTCTCAGCAGTTGGTTGAACTGTTGGTTGGTGAGCGGTTTTACGCCTGTACCTGCTATGATATCTGGATTTTTTTCCTCGATGAAAGCCATAATATTATCCCTGTTCGCCTGGGTATTGAACAGGTCTGCGACGTCCGTAAAATTCTGTTGGTCTGTAACTCTTGGATAGGCAAGCTTGGCCAGCTCGAGCCTCCGTGATTCTGTGTTGACCAGTAACAACAACTCTCCTACCTGATTGGTGCTGAAGTAATAGGACTTGTTTGCAAAAGCGGTTTTAATAGCCGAGATGCGCGACGATTGCGACCATTTGGACTTCACCGACTGCACCAATTTATCAAAGTTCGCATCGGTCATGGGTGTTGAGGCACTGGTATTACCGGTGGTTTCTTTGATCTTCTTTTCAGTAAACGCAACGTTTCCATTCCTTCTGATTGACACGATCATATCGTATCCCGCTCTCAGTTGGAAGTTGTTGGAATATACCAGATCACCGGCACTGTTGTTACTATTGGCCTCGTACACGGTAATCTTGTGTGTGCCTCTTGCAAGGTCGGTGATCACGATTTGTTTAATCCCGGCCGAACCAGTAATAGAAGCATCGGAAGAATAATATTGTCTTCCGTCCACATCTATGATGTAGTCGCGCATGTTAGCGCTGTTGGAATTGTTGGCTGTGCCTTCCAGGCGAATGGTTACAGTTTGAGAAAGGACGGTTACATACAGGAACAGCGATGCCAAAAGAATGACTAGCTTTTTCACTGCAATACGTTTTATGTTTAATAATAGATACTATATAGCTGGTTCAAAAGCTGTACCAGACCCCGGTCAAAAACCGTAGAATATATTACTCAATCTGTATCCTGCTCTTTTCTTCTTCCGAAGCGCTCCTCCGCCTTCTTTCAGCAGGTACGGTTTGCTTACCGAACTTCCATGAAATGCTTAGCCGCACCTGCCTGGAATCGAAGGTGTTCTTGAAACTCGCGTCGATGTTTGCAAACCTGGTGTCCTTTTTAAATTGTTGCGTGCGGAAAACATCACTGAACGTGAGGCGCGCAATGCCCCTTTTTTGAAAGAAAGGTTTTTGAACACCAATATTGAGATTCCCCTGCGGGGCGATAGTGATGATGCCTTGCGGTTGTTTGGAAAGATAAAAGCCTCCGAATTCGATAATATAGTTCTTAGGAAGTGAGATAGTATGGTTGATGCTGGCATTGACAATAAACCGCTGTTGTCCACCACCTGGTTCCCGAACACGCCGCCTGAAATGGTTATAAAACACCCCGAAAAAATTGTTACTGTTCCACCAGGGCGCTATCCTGATGTTAGCGCTCACTGTAAAACTCGCATCCTCCAGCTTCGCGAGATTGTCGAATGTTTCAACGGTTGTTTTGGTGGCATCGTCCTGCCGCACCACAAAGGTCATGCTGCTGGCGGTATTGCCATAACCCAGGCCAAAAATGAACTTATTGTTCAGCACATAGTTGAAACTGATCTTATTGCTCAATTGGGGTTTGATGAATGGATTTCCTTCTGAATACGTATAAGGATCGCGGAATACTTTGAAAGGATTTACGATACCATAAGAAGGCCGCCCTATCCTGCGCGAATACGAAATACCCAATTGGTGTTTTTCGGAAGGTGTAAAATTTATGAACACCGAGGGGAATAACTGGAAATAATTTTGCGGCACCAGCTTCTGGCCCGTTGTTCTTTGCTCTCCCTCGGTATGCGTTTGCTCGCCGCGTAAACCGAATTGATAGTTCCATTTTGCACGTTCCCGGGAATAGCTCAGGTACAGTGCATAAATGTTCTCCCTGTAAATAAAATGATTGCTTAAGCTGGTATTCAGCACTGGCCCATTGCCCTGGTGGTTATAAAATACAAGATCATTGTCGTTGACGACGCGGCTCGATTTGAAACCGGCCTCGAATGCAGCATTATCAGGCAAGGGGTGCCGGTAATCTGCCTTAAATGAAGTGAGCTCTAAAATAGCGGGAAGGTCGCCGGTCAATGTATCTGTAGGCCGCTTGGGAACGCCCGCCGCGGTTGCCGGCAAGTTTTCAAAGAACTGTATATTGCTGCGATCATATTTCGAGTGCTCCAGGTCAAGCGTAAGTTCCTTTCCTGTAGTGTCGAGCGTTGTTTTGAAATTGACATTGCCGGTATAAATATTCCATTTGCTTGTGTTATTGATAGAGGTGAATAGCATGGAATCTACCGCGCCATTGCTTCCCAACATAAAAGTTTGGCTGTGGGTAACCGGGCGCAACCTGGTATGAATGCCATTGACCAAAAAGCCAAGGGTTGAGTTCTTGCTCAAAAACAAATCGAGGCCCAGTCGCAGGTTATGCGAGGTGTTATAGTCAATGGTAGTGCCTTCCTGCACGAACCTCGCTAAAATATTGCCGGCATTCCTGAATACCCGGTCGCTTTCGATATCCGTGAAATTCTTTCTCCGGTTGGCGGTATAGTTTCCGTAGAAATTCATTTTTTTATTCCGGTAGTTACCGGCGATGCCGCCGTTCCATTTCGCATATTTTCCATAATTCAATCCCAATGTGGTTGTTCCATTAAAACCGGTCTTTTGGTCTTTTTTCATTCGAATATTGATGATGCCTCCCGATCCTGCCGCATCATACCGGGAAGACGGGTTGGCGATAATCTCCACACGCTCTATTTGAGATGCCTGCAAACTTCTGAGAAAATTGGCCAATTCATCGGCCGACATATTCAGCGGACGTCCATCTATATGTATCTGCACGGCCTGCCCTTTCAGGCTTATCGCTCCGTTTGGCTGTACCGTTACCCCCGGCAATTTTTCCAATACTTCCAGTCCATTGTTGCCTGTGCTGATGATGCTGTTTTCGATATTCACAATCATCCGGTCGAGCTTGTACTCGATAAATGGTTTGCGGGCACTCACGACAATTTCCGCAAGCGACCGGGCTTCGTTCTTCAATACCAGCGTGCCAATATTAATGGCATTACCGGTTTCGGTAACGGTTACAATTTCGCTATAGGTATTTTTATACCCTACTTTGGAAAACTGCAGCATGTAGCTGCCCGTGGCTACGCGTTCAAATTCAAACACGCCGCTTGCATTGGTAACGCCTCCTTTTACCAGCGAAGAATCTTTTGCATGCAATAACATTACGCTCGCATGTTCGATAGGCTTATTTTTTTCGTCTGCTACAACGCCCGTTATGCGGGCGCTTTGCTGTGCTGCACTCTCTATAAACCAGCACAGCATCAAACAACTCAACAGTGTTTTCATCAGTATCTTTTTTTTAGTAATGACAATACAAGGCCGCTCCCGCCCCGGCGGAATTTTTTAATAAGGGTTAATATGACTGAGGATTATTTCCTGCTCAGTTGCACCACGCCATCATACACGCCGTCAATGAGAGGGTCTTTCCCGGTTTCGATGATCCTTACGCTACAAGGACATTTTATCTGTTTGATCTGGTCTTGTGTGAATTTTTTTATTTCGTCCTCTTCATACTTTTTATCCAGTATTTTATACAATACTTTCCCGCCTGTAGGCACATGTCCCACGATATGGTAGTTGTTGAAGTTCATCCGCACTTCGTCGAACGCTATTCCGTCTTTATTTTTCATTGTTTTGCGGCTGAAGAAAACAGTTGATGGGTCTTGCGTTGATGGTTCGGAAGGTAATTGTTCCGCTGTCCCTTGTACAGTCATCCTTTCGGAAATATCGGGGCTGACCTTGCTGAAGGCAAGCAGTCCGAATGCAAACACCGGTATGCTGAACACATAGGCCATCTTCTTAAAATGCCGCGAACGTTCCGCGAACAGCATCAGTATCCTTGCCTTCAATGGCTTTTTGCTGAAGTAATGCAGGAGCTCCAGCTGATGGTTAGTAGATATGTTCAGCAGGAAGTTCACATATTTTTCTTTGTCTGTTTTGCGGGTGAGCAGCGCGTCTGCTTCAAATTCATGCACCTCTTCCAGCGATCTGCGGAACAGGTAAATAAATGGATTGTACCACAGCAGCACCCTGATGAGGTGCAGGTACAGTTTATCGTAGGTGTGCTTCAGCAGGACGTGACATTGTTCGTGCTCCACTATTTGTGCGTATGCTTCGGCGGTAAGATCATCGGGATTAACGAAGATGGTGTCCAGGAAAGAGCAATTGGTAATTCTTCCGGCGCCTTCCACAATGCGTATCTCACCTAATTTTTGCAGGGATTTTTTCCTGTACAGCTTTGAAATGAGTACCAGGCTCACCGCGAACTTTGCCAGGATAAAAACAGCGCCCACGCGATACACAATGCCGACCACGTCTATCCAGTTAAATGCATAGTTGCCGGTGTTGGAAGCATCTTCCCCGGCCAGGGTGGAATAGATCTTCCACGAAGGAATAAAATTGCCCACCGGGTTATTGGCCGCAAGACCGGCCTGCAATGGTATTAAAGGAATAAGGATGCTTAAGGTAAGCGAAACCAGCAGGTAGCAACGGTTCCATTTGAAAAAGGTGAGCTTTCTCAATACCAGAAAGTACATTGTATAAAATAGCAGGGATAGCATGGATGCCTGCAGCGTATACAGAAGGAAAGCGTTCATAACTATTTTTTATTAAGTATCTGCTTTATTTGATCTATATCTTCCTGCGATAGTTTCTTGTCTTTAGCTATGAAGGATAAAAGGCTCTCAACGGAGTTATCAAAAAAATTGCTCAGAAAACTTTTATAATAAGTTTTCAGGTAGGCTGTTTTGGTTACGCTTGGGGTGTATTCGAACAGGTTCCCGATCTGCCGATGTTGCACCAAACCTTTTTTCTCAAGGTTCTTAAGGGTAGATGCAAGCGTGTTCTTATGCGGCACCGGCTTCTCATGGTTCTCCAGGATGTTCTGAACAGTGCCAGTGCCCGTCTTCCACATTGCCAGCATTGCTTCACGTTCCTGCTTGGTCAGCTTGTCCATCGATCGACGAAATTTTCGGCAAATTACGGAACTTTCGGCATTTGAATAGTTTTCTGTAAAAATTTATCCTGGACACGTCTTTTTCGATGATCCATCCGGTAAATTTTTCACAAACAAGCGGCTGTAACAGCGGCCTCATCCATTCACGACATCAGCCCGCGTAAAACCACTTATCGTATTATTACCACCAATTAATAATCTGGAAATATTTACAGGTTCCTCGACTGCTTTTCACCGGGAATTTTGATACCTTCACGCCTGGTTTTTTTACCCTTTGCCCGCAGTATATCTGAAACAACCTTATTAGCAATTACATCGTCTCTTTAATGCTGTTTAATATCCTTCCAAAAAAACCTTTTGGCTAACCTGGTCTTTATCTCAAATGAATAATACTTTATTTATGAAGAAGGTTTTACTTCTTTCCACAACCTTATTGATTGCTTATGCCGCCCTTAAGGCTCAACCCAACGTGTTTGACCCCGCAGACCCTATCAATTTGTACAATCCTGGCAGCGCGCCGGTAACCAACTGGGGCAATGTGCAGAAATGGGTGATCACCAACCGTAACCTCGGCTGGAACACATCATCGTACAAAGCTTATCACTTTAACGGCATTTCATTTCGCCTGAAATTCCCCAAAACCTACCAGCACAATGTATCGGACGGTAAAAAATATCCCGTTATGATATTCTGGCATGGGGCCGGAGAAAAAGGCGGCATCTACGATAACGAGATTCACCTGTTACAGGGCGGTGAAATTTTCCGCGATCGCGTAGACAATGGCTCCTTCGATGGATTTGTATTGTTCCCTCAAAATACCGGCGGCTCATTCGGCAACTCATATTACGGTCCTGTAATACAGGTACTGGACTCACTTGCAAAATATTGTAAGCTTGATGTGGACCGCGTGCTCGTTAACGGCGCATCGGCGGGCGGCAGCGCAAGCTTCGACATCGTGGCCGGCTATCCCCATCGCATTACCAAATCAACGCCCAGCTCAGCAGCCGCTACAGGGCTCATTCCCTTTATTCCTGATTTTATTCACGTGCCCATCTGGTTTGCAACCGGGGGGCTGGATGCCAATCCCAGCCTGTTCATGGCCCAGATGCTGCACGATTCACTCAAGAACCGCGGCGCCGATATCAAATGGACGCTTTACCCCGACCGCGGACACTATATATGGATCTCGCACTGGTTCGAGCCAGGTTATGTAGAATATATGAACGATATGCACAAGGCCAACCCCCTGGTGTATTTTCAAAAAAGTGAATTCTGCCCCGATGAAACGGTCAGTGCAAGGCTGGGCATTTCCCCAGGTTTTGTTGCATACGAATGGCAGGTGAACACGGGAAGCGGCTATACCACTATTCCCAGCGCCACTTCCAACGAATATGTTGCTACCACGTACGGGACATACCGCGTTCGTTTTAAGAGAACCAGCACGGGCCCATGGTCGGAGTGGTCGCCCAAACCCGTTGTGGTTGGTCCTAAAAGCACTACAGTTACTCCGCCTATTACCATCAAAGGACTTCGCAGCAAGGTATTACCCGCGCCGGACGGAAGCACTACCGTTCCATTGAGACTGCCCCCCGGTTTTGTAGGATATGAATACTGGCATCTTAGCACGGATAGCACTATTGTTGGTACAGACAGTATCTACAATGCCGCGCCCGGACTGTACAGGGCAAGGGTAAGGGAACAATTCGGTTGTAATGCATTCTTCTCGCCCGACTTCAGCGTAGTTCCGGCAAACGGCGTGAATAAACCTGATGCGGCCAAGAACCTCAACGCATTTGTGTTGACACCTACCAGTGTGCAGCTTAACTGGAGCGATAATCCCACGCCCGCATTCAACGAAACAGGATTCGAGATCTATCGCGCAACGCAAGCGGGAGGTCCTTATACTTTCATTGCACTTACAGCAGCGGACGTACTTACTTATAATGATATAAATCTTGCTTCCGGCAAAACATATTATTACATAGTGCGCGCTGTAAATAATACCAGCGCCGCACCTGCTAACAGCAATGAAGTAAGCGTTACAACAACGGCCGATAATAATCCGCCCACAGCGCCGGGCAACCTGCGCTACACCGCGGTTGGCCGCTTCTCCGTTTCATTGGAATGGGACGCATCGACAGACAACGCAGGCGTATCCAAATATGATATCTATGTAAACGGCACCAAGCTGTATACTACGGATAAGCTTTCATTCACCATCAATGAGCTGGACAGCTTCCAGCGTTATACATTCATTGTAAAAGCAAAGGACGCTGCAGGCAATGTATCAGCGCCCAGTAATCAGTTGAACGTGGTGACCAAGCTGCAAGGACTGGCCTACCAATATTATGAAGGGTTATGGTTTGTGCTGCCCGACTTCGAGGCTATTGGCAGCCCAGTTGAATCGGGCCTATCACCGAACCTCGACCTGAGCGTGCGTAACCGCGATGACCAGTTTGCCATTATATGGCGCGGATACATCAACATACCCACTACGGCGACGTATACTTTCGAAACCTGTTCCGATGACGGCAGCAAAGTATACATAGGCCAACCATATTCGCATACTGCAACACCGCAGGTTGCGAACGACTTCCCGCATCCGGTTACCTGTAAAACAGGAACACCGATATTGCTCACCGCAGGCATATATCCCATTACCATTACCTACATGGAAGTGGGCTCGGACCAGGTAATGGAATTGTATTGGCAGAATGATGCGGGGCTTGGTCGCCAACTGGTGCCTGCTTCGGCATTCAGCGATTCGTACACTGCACCGGGCACTCCGCCCACAGCGCCTTCTGCATTGAATGCAAATGCAACAGGCTTCGATCGTATTGCACTGGGCTGGACAGACAACAGCAGCGATGAAACGGGTTTTGAAGTAGTGCGCGCAACCTCGGCCGCAGGGCCATTCCTTAACATCGGCACCACAGCCGCAGGCGTTATCTCGTTCATCGATTCAGGACGCAATGCATCCACTACTTATTGGTATAAGGTGCGGGCCATCAGCAACGCGGGTGAATCATCGTTCTCGGCTGCTGCTTCCGCTACCACACAAGCTGCGCCTCCCGCACCGGCGGCACCCACGCTGCTGAGTGCAACAGTGATATCTTCTTCGGCCATCAATCTTACATGGAACGATAATTCGAGCAACGAAACGCTATTCGAAATTTACCGCTCTACCAATGACAATACCAATTTCAGGCTTATTACCACCGTAGCCGGCGGCACCGGAACGCAGAAGCATTATACAGACCGCGGCCTCTTTGCCAACGTAACTTATTTCTATAAAGTGCGCGCAAAAGGTATCGGCGGCCTCACTGCGTATACCAATGAAGCCAGCGGCAAAACACTGAACTCTCTGCCGGTGGTAACAGACGTGCTGGACTTTACGATACGTCACTCGGTACAATTCGTATTGCCACTGGCCGCAACCGATGCGGATGGTGATGCCATCAGCTTCAGCTCAGACAACCTGCCCTGGTTTGCTACACTTACCACAGGCATTAACGGCGCAGCCGAGCTGACATTCAATCCGGGCTTCAGCGACCAGGGCGGATATGTGATCAACATCTATGTGGACGATGGCAATGGCGGCGGAGATACCACCTACCTCAATATGCTGGTGAATGATAACTTCCCGCCAACCCTCAATCCAATCAGCAATGTTTCCATCGATGAAGGCGCTGTGCTGGATCTGCCCATCGTGGCCAATGACAATGAGAATCCTTCGTTCATCGGTTGGACGTTCACAGGATTGCCTTCGTTTGCAAGCTTCAGCCACAACGGCACCGGCGGCGGAACACTGCACATTGCGCCGGGCTATGCGGTGTCGGGTGTGTACAATGTATCATTAATGGTAGACGATGGATTCGGAGCATGGGTAAGCCGTTCATTTACCATTACGGTAAATGAAAAAGACCCGAACGAAAAGATACTCGTGAGCATTAAGAATGGCACTACCGCTCCCGCTCCATGGAACAACATGGGCAGCCAGTCCATCGCCAGTCTTAAAAATACCGCAGGTACCACCACTACCGTAGGGGCCGCAGTGGCCAATAGCTGGCAGTTCAACCTGAACGACCTTGGAGCACAAACGGGCAATAATTCCGGCGTGTATCCCGATGCTGTAATGAAAGACGGCGTGCACTGGGGTTATTTCCTCGGCAATAATTCAGTAGACATTTCAACGCTTACTATATCGGGATTGAACCCCGCGCGCAAGTATACATTGACATTCTTCGCCAGCAGCGTGTTTAACCTGTATCCCGACAACGGAACTACTACTTACCAGGTAGGTTCCATTTCAGTTTCACTGCCGGTACAGGGTAATACGCAAAACAAGGTTTCCATCAACGACCTTTCGCCGAATGCAAGCGGCGTTATCACTGTTCAAATGATCGGTGACCCGCACCCCGATATCGGTGGCTGGCTCAATGCGTTCGAGATCATCAATCAATACGATGATGGCACCGCTCCTGCACGGCCTACTGGTTTAACAGGTGAGTTCGTGGAGCACAAAGGCTCGCGCCTTAATTGGAACGATATAGCATACAACGAAACAAGGTACAAGATATTCAGGGCAACTACCCTCGGTGGTCCTTATACCTTGTTGAACCCCGCAGGCAACAATGCCAATGCAGTTACTTATACCGATGCAACGGCAGTACCGGTAACACAGTATTATTATTATGTGGTGGCGTCTAATTCCATTGGCGACTCACAGCCCAGCGATACGGTGTCGGTGCTCACGGGTAATAACAGCCCGCTGATCAATAACCTGGACAACATCTTTGTAAAAACTGAAAGCACGTTCAGTGAGCCTTTCACCGTTACCGACAATGCCGGCGATGTAATTACGGTTACAGCAGAAAACCTGCCGCCATTCGTTACACTGCAATCGCTCGGCGGAAGCAACTATCAGTTGGTGGCCGATCCCGGTAAGGAATTCCTGGGCCTGCATACCATTAACATCATTGCAAAAGATGATAAAGGTGGCACCAATTCAAAAACCATTACAGTGCAAGTGGCAGACAAGCGTACGCGTTCGTTCTATGTAAACTTTGGAACCGATGGCAATGCAGCAGGAATGCCGTGGAACGATTTTGTAGGATTTGCTTATGCGGGCAAACAACTGCTTAACCTGAAAGATGAAGCAGGAACTACCTCCGCTATCAGCATACGCATAGACAGTAGTTGGAGCAATACATTCCGCCTTGGTTATCTTACCGGTAATAATTCCGGCGTGTACACCGATTCCGTACTGGTTGGCGGCGTATTGTCTGACCACGCAACCAACAGGCGTATTACGTTCACCGGGTTGAATCCCGCGAAGAAATACAACGTTGCTTTCATCGGCAGCAGTAATAATGGCCTTACCGCTTCAGCTAATTATGCTGGTACCGGCGCGGTTACCACTTCGCTGGATGCGCGGTACAATCAACATCGCGTTGCTTACCTGAGTGGAATGACGCCTAATGCATCCAATAACCTGCAGGTAGATATTACCAAACAGGCAAGCGCACAGTTCATGTACCTGAACGGTGTTGTACTGGAAGAATTCACAGATACCGTCCCGCTGATGAATCCCATTCACCTGTACGCAGAACCGAAAGACAAAAATGCGGTGACACTGGTATGGGCAGACCGTACCAATGCGGAAACAGGTTACGAAATATACAGGGCAACCGATGCCGCGGGACCATGGACGCTGGTGACCACCACGGGAGCCAACGTAACCACTTACACCAATAATGGTCTTAGCGCTAACACTAAGTATTGGTTCAGGGTGAGGGCCACCAACAGTGGAGGACCGACCTTCTCCGAGTACAGCAATACAGAAGTGACCATTACGCCTAAGTCAGTGATATATGTGAACCTCACGTTCACCTATCCTGCAGGTTCGCCCTGGAACAATACCAATGTGAACCCCGATGCAGGAAAGACCTTCCCTGATCTTAAGAACGATGCCTTGCAGAATACGGGCATTACCATGAGCATTACGCAACACTTCAATGGACAAAACGATGCAGGAATGCAAAGCGGCGTAGGTATATTCCCCGATGCAGTAACGAGAAGCTGCTACTGGTTAGACCGGCTTCAGGTTGGGCAATTCAAGCTCACAGGCCTCAATCATTCCAAACGTTACCGCATTGGTTTCTTTGGAAGCATAGGACCGGGATGGGATGGTAATTTCAATGCCACTTATTCCATCGGCAACCGGACAGTATACCTAAACTCGTACCGCAACGATTCGGAAGTAGCATACATCGGCGATGTGGCCCCTGACGAAAACGGCGAATTGTTATTGAACGTTTCATCGCCACCCGATGCCAACTATACCTTCACAACTGCAATTGTGATTCAGGCCTATGACGATGTTACCGGCGGAACTGTTCCGAACCGCTTCAATGATGGCAGCATTGTGCAAACTACCGACGCTTCGCGCGGCGCAAATGCTGCTACAACAGAAGTGGCAGTTGAAGAAGAGTTGAAGAAAGTGCGCATACTGGCTTATCCCAATCCATTCACCAACAACCTGAAGATCGACTTCGACAACAGCGCCGCATCCAATCATGTAAGCGTTGATATAGTGGACCTGACGGGAAGGGTTATATTCCGCAGGGATGCAGGCAAGCTTCCCGCAGGAATGAATACACTGCGGCTGGATGTGTCCAACAGCACCTTTACACCGGGAGTATACATGGTACGGTTAAAGGTCAATGGCCAGGTAGTGAATACCGCTAAGCTGGTAAAAGCGAGAAGATAGACCGATGATGTGTAAACAGCATAAAAAAATCCGGGATGCCAGTCCCGGATTTTTTATTTGTACAACAGGCAGTGCATTTAAAACTGCACAAGCGACAGCTTACGCTCTTCCTTATTGTAATAAGCGTAATAATATGCTCCATTGTACACAAATAGGTTTTCTGCTTCCATTGGTATTTTGAGTCCCTTTGTGTATTGTTCGATTTTTTCGTTGATGGATGCGCCCATATTGCCTTCGACGTGTTCATGCGTATCAGCGTCCATCAGCATTTTAAAATAGGCTGATTTTGTCCAGGCGCTGCGGGCGAACCCACCGGTAGGTATATATACCATGGTCGGCACGTTACCGGGGCTACCCACACCGGCTGTCGTCCACCTGCCTCCGCCGCCGCCGGTGCTTATTTTTTTATAAGACCCGATCGTTAACGCTACCTGCCCTTTGCTATTGAGTGTAGCTACCACTACCGCGTCGCCGGTAACCATTTTGCGAAGCAATTGACGGGTTTTGTCCAGCTCGCGTTTTGCATTGGAAGAATATGCGCCCCCTTCCTGCATCAGCGCAGTGTTTTTAAAAGGAATGTCCTCACCGCGGCCTGTCCTGTAGGACCTAAGTGTTTTGCCAGTATTAAAATCAATTACCTCCAGGCCTAGGCTATCCAATGTTGCATACACGTAATACAGTTTGTCCTTAAGCAAATAAGAATTATCTGCAAAGGCGCCGGGCTTGCCAGGCGTCATTGCCGGAACCGCATGTGTGACTGTTCTTTGTGCCACGGTTTGTCCCGGAAGGTCAAAGCTGAATATTCTGGTGATCCCGTTCTGAGCATTCATGAGCAAGAAAAGCGAATCATTTCTTACATAGATTTTATTGGACGTTGCCGCTACTTCCACGCTGCAATCGCCTTCAAAATCTATTTTTTCTACGTCGATTGCGCGGCTGAAACCGCGGGCCCTGGTAAGGTCCTGCCACCATCCTTCGTCGAATGCGTGCCGGGTGGTGGTGAACTTGCTTTCGCTGGTAAAATCGTGGATGATAAACTCGGAAGTTTTTTTGTTTGCGGTGAAGTACAGGAAATGGTCGCCGCAACTGATGCGATCGATTATTTTTTCTCTTTTTAGGTCGAAAGGAATGATGTTTTCCAGCGCGCTGCCGGTTGTTGGATCGATGGTCCAGCAATGGAGCCCATCCTCGCCACCGTTGTCCAGGAACAGGAATATCTTGCCATCCCTGAAAAAGCCGCCCAGCATGTTTTCATTGGGCTTGCGGGGAAGCGTAAAACTTTGCTGGTATTCTATATTACCGGTGAGTAAAAATCCCCTGATGCTATCGTATTTCAACAATACGCTGCATACCTGTTGTTTCGATTTATCTGAAATGGAATGCAGCTCTATATTACTGCCGCGCCAACCGATATGTTGTACGTGCTTCCGCTGCTGGCCGAAAACAGTACAGGCCGGCAACACAACCAGGATAAGCAATAGTTTACGCATAGTGCAGGATTGAAGTACGGTAAAATATAAAAAATAGCGGTACCCTGCAAGCGTTGCAAAGCGCTATTGTGCATTAGTTGACCTGATTTTTTCAATGATCACCTGGTTGAACTTTGCAGCTTCTTCTTCCAGGGGTTCATGCCCGGAATTGTCGAACCAGATAACCTCTTTTTTAGGGGCCTTCAGCTTGCTGACGTATGTTTCGGTAACATGCGCCGGAATATTCCAGTCGTGCCTTCCCACCAGGAAATATACGGGGATCTTAGTTTCGGTTATTGTACGCAGGTCAGTATTGAACAGATCATTCTCCAGCCGGCCGATGGAATAATTGAATGCCTTCATCCAATCATAATCTTTATAGTCTTCATATTTAGTTACTGCTTTCTCTATCTCCGCTTCGGATTCCTTTTTATAGATAGCACCCCCATATTTTGTTAAAAACTCGTATTGTTTATAAAAGCACTCGAGCTCTTTTTTGCATATGCCGGTATCCCCTTTCTCAATTCGTTCCAGCGCTGCAAGGGCTGGCTTATCTCCGCGGGACCTGGCCTGTTCGGTAATCCATTTTCTCGACTGCCTGATACTCTCTCTTGCGCTAAGCACTTGTGAAATGCCGAAGTAAGCAATGTAATCGTCCGGATATTTGTCAATAAGCTTCAGTCCTACCGTACTGCCCCACGAAAATCCAGCAACGTAAACTTTATCCTGGTTGAATTTTTTCTTAAGTATTTGAGTCAGTTCATGCGCATCGCTCACGATCTGCTCCAGGCTTAGATTTTTTGGTTCAGGATTTTGCATGAATGATTTTCCGGAGCCCGATTGTTCCCACGCTACGAGTATGACATCTTTTGTGAGGTCTGCATTAAAATACCGAAGATGCGGCGTTTGGGGCCAGCCCGGGCCTCCATGTATAAAAAGCAGAACAGGATTGCGTGACGACGCGCCGGTAATCTCCACGTATTGCTTTTCTCCACCCAGCTCAATGAATGATTTTTCATTTACCGCAGTATCGGTACCATTCTTAGCAAAACTGCCATCGGTTTTTTTTGACTGGTCCTGGCATGCCGCAATCCATATTGCAAGCACAAGCGTGGCGATCGTTATTCTCATGTTGTTAAAAATATTTTAGAAATAAGTGGACATGGAAACACTCCCTTAGTCGGGGATTTACAGATAGCTTGTTGGAGGCCACACACGTGAAATGGGCATACCCAACTTATCAGCCGCGTTAGCAATCTGCAACAAACTGTCGCCTGAAAACCCATCCTTATCCCTGCTGATCCCAAACACCTCTTTCCTATTTTTCAAAAAGTATATTACTGTAGGGAATTTCGACCTGCTTTGAATGATTTCTACCCTGCCTGTGGGGATGGAAAGCACTTTCTGCTTAGGCCCGGAAAGAATGTCAATTCCATTGTACTTCAGGTTTATAACAACATCTTTTTTACTATCACTATCTGGCCGAGATGATAATGTGCATGCTCAATTATGCCCTGGATATTCCTGTAGTATGTTCCGTATTTAGGGTCTGCCATATTTTCCCAAAGCTTTGCTTCGGGCAGTTGTTCTACCAACACTGCGAAGCTTTCAGCGTCACTCCAGGTTTTATCCAATAATTGTTCCCAACCTTCCTGCGATTGTATCGGCGGAAGGTCAAAGCTATACTTATCGTGCGCATCGAGCGGGTGGCCCTGCAAAACCTTCAGCACGGCGCTCACATAATAGTTTATATGATATACAAGCGCTGCAATGGTATTGCAGGAATGTACCTGCGTGGTAGCCTGCTGCCAATTGATACTGGCAATACTGTCTTTTAAATTGACGGAGGTCCAGTTTCCGCCGAAGTGAACATCCCTGAAATGTTTTGCAAGTTGCGCTGACAAGCTCATATGTGCTGCTTATTCCGAATCACGGGATGATCAAATTACAGCAACTCAATGGGTAATGAAAAATATTTTTTTGGTACTAAAAACTTTTCTAAATTCCATTTTAGAGAATACCTAACTGTCGAATTTAAATATCCTGCGCGAAACTGAAAGTCCCCGTGAAAAGCTAAAAACTATCGTAGATCCCTAATCATTAAGACCATGAACCTTATCCTGGAACGGCAAGTGGCCGACTGGCTGCGTTGCCTTCGCATACCAATAGCGTATGACCTATTGCGTTCGCGCTTACTTGCACATCCTAATTATCCATCTCTTTTAAGTATTACCGACACGCTCGACGAACTGGAAATTGATAATGCCGCCCTGGTCGTGGATAAAGAAAAGATCAGCGAGCTGCCGATCCCGTTCCTCGCATACCTGAACAACCGAGGCGGACAATTCGTTGTTGTCACGAACGTAACAGACCTGCAAAAAAAGTATCCTGATTTTTATGATCAGTGGAATGGCATTATTATAGCGGCTGAGAAACCAGCAAACTGGCATAATGATGAAAATGAGATCGCTACCGCCCGGCGGAAAAAAAAGCACAGCCTGCTGCTAAGGCAAGCTGCGGTGTTAACCTTGGTCATCGTTGCAGGCATGTGGTTCAATACCTCATGGTTCACCCTTGCATTGACCATATCATCCCTTGCAGGTTTGTTTGTAGCCATCTTAATCGTGCAACACGAATTGGGCGTAACAAACCCAATAACTGACAAGCTATGCGGTGCAAGCTCGCAAACGGATTGCAACGCAGTCATGAGATCCAGGCCGCTGAAAATTCTCCGTTGGTTCCAATGGGCCGATGCCTCCATCATTTACTTCTTTTCTATCTCCGTTATTTTCTTTCTACAGTTGATCGCTGGGGCCGGTGCAGCTTCCTTGCTTGCCGTGGCCGCACTGATCTCAATGCCTATTACGTTTTTCTCCATTTATTATCAATGGAAAATAGTTGGCAAATGGTGTCCGCTTTGTCTTTTGATCGTTGCCATTCTATGGTTTCAATTTGCCCTGCAAATTCCGCTCATAACAGCATTTGATATACGGGCGATTGCTGCCGCAGAAGTACTTACCATGGTCCTGTTGTTTACGATAGCCTCGGCAATCTGGCTGTCGGTATTGAAACCCGCCCTGAAAAAGAACAGGGAAACAGAGCATGCGAATTTTGTGCTTAAAAGATTGAAGAACGATCCCACCATCATAACATCAATGCTGCATCAGCAACGCATCATCGATACAACGCCCTTTGTGAACGAGCTGCAGTTAGGCAACCCCAAGGCAAATGTTCAAATCATTGTCGCCTGCAACCCTTACTGCGGTCCCTGCGCCAAAACCCATGCATTGATGGAAGCCTTGTTACAGAAACATGACATCGGGTTCAGCATCCGCTTCTCCATAACAGACACCGATAAAGAAGATAAAAAAATTACCACCGTACAATACCTCCTCCGGCATTTACACAGCCATGAAAATGCTGGCATTGCATACAAAAAACAAGTCTTGCGGGATTGGTATGAATGGATGGATTATCAGCGGTTTGCCGGGGCGTATTATACAGATGAATCCATCGATGTTACGGACCAGTTGGCGATGCACAAACAATGGACTGAAAAAAGCGGCATCCAGTTTACGCCTACCATCTTTATTAATGGATTTGAATTGCCAAAGCAATATACCACCGGCGATCTACGGGCAATCGTGAAAGGACTGACGGCGGAAAATATAGAAACAAGGACAGAAATTTCCGAAACCAGTGCCATCCCTGCATAGAAAGGCCCGGGCGCCAAAACTCTTTGTTGCAACAAAGCCTGCCGGCTGGGCCAACAGACGGGGTAAAGAGCCTGGTACCTTAACCCGGGCCAATTACTTAAAGTTAAACCTTTTACAATGAACAAGTTTCAAACCTTAGGCAAGCCATTAAGCAGGCAAGAGCAAAAAAGCATCAGGGGTAGCGGTGAGGACGACGATCCTGGTGGAGGAGCATGCTACGGCACATGTATCGGCAGTGTTGGCTGCTGGTCTTACAACGAACCCGTAAGTTGGAGCACCTGTTTGCAGGACATACAAACATATTGCAGCTCCGGATCTGGAACATGTTCAGTTAACTACGTTTGCAACTAGTTACTTGAATCATTTGTAGGCGATTAGTAGCCAGGAGATCAGGCACTAACAGTTTTGAGCTGCTGTTACGGAACCGAAGGTTGGTGCCTGATCTTGCTAAATTGCAGGATAAATGTAAGTTTATAAACAATGATTATGCGGTACGTTTTTCTGTTATCCCTTATTCTTTGTATTGTTGACCAATCTTTCGGCCAATGCCATATTAGTGGAAGGCTTAAGGACTACCAGGGCAACGCTATCCACATCAGGAAACCCATAAATGGCCGTTTCAATAATATTTCCTTTGAGGCGCAGGACACCGTGATTGCAAAGGACGATGCATTTAAAGTAGATATCCCCTGCAGCAGGCCCGTATTTGTAACACTGCTGTTTTCCGATCACCCCGTAAGGCTGATTGTCCAACCGGGGGATTCTATCAATTTCATGCTGGACTTCAGCAGCTACGCGAAAACAAAAAAAATAACCTGCCTGTTCAATGGATCCAATGCAAAAGGACACCAGTATTTCTATGAATACAATTATAACCCCGTCGATAAATTCACAGAAGTCTGGAAAATAATACGGTCCGGCCGGCAAGACAGCATTGCGCCATTCATATCATCTGAGATTAATAGACAACTCACTCCCTTCAGGGACCTGCTTAAAAAAAGCGAAATAGACAGCGGTTATTTTGCGCTCATGAAAACGAGTATTACGGCAACCTTGTTAGCAGAAGCTATAAGAAGAATAGGCGGCACCAGCACGAAGAACCTTGGAATGTCCGAAGAAACAAGGACGGGAATAATGAACCAATTATTTCAATTGCTTTCGCCACATGATCCAAATTTACCCTATGCGCTGAGCGGCTATTTTTATCCTAATCTATATTTCAGCTATATAAGATCTCAGCGGCTAGGCACAGGCAACATATATTCACAGCCCGACACCATCGTGCAATCCAGCGATCGCACCCTTACCATTACCGGCGAATTTGCATACCTGTTGCCCGTAAAAGACAGTCAATTGAGAGAATACCTGTTTGCAACCCATATACTTAACGGGCTATCGGTGAACGCAGAAGAGTTTATGAAAGATGAAATACCATTCTTTACCCGCCAGTATCCCAACAGCGTGTTCATTCCTATCATAAGCTCCTATAAAAAATCGAAAGAGACAAAAAAGCGCGTTGCAAGCGCACGAAAACATTATACAGCCGTGCCGATCAGCATCGTAGACTCGGCGGGCAGTACGACCAGCTTCGACTTAACACGTTATGCAATTCCTAAAAATAAACTGCTGTATGTAGACGTATGGGCTACCTGGTGTAGCCCATGCCTTGACGAAATGCAGTTCAATTATGCAACAGACAGTTTCCTCCACGCCAATAACATTGCCCGTGTTTACTTGTCAATTGACAGGATGACGGAAAAGGAAAAATGGAAAAATATCATCCAAAAAATGCACCTCGGCGGATATCATATACTCGCCGGCAAAGAAATGCAAAACTTTCTTGCAAAGGAACTCGGCATTTACGATGGATTGCTGTCGATTCCCCGGTACCTGGTAGTTCGGAATGGAAAAATATTGGCAAGTGATGCACATCGTCCAAGTGAATTAGAGAAGTTAAAAAGCCAGCTGACAGCCATTTTAGAGAGCACTGGCAAGGACAATACACCTTAATCGCTATGAAAAGAATTCATTTTTATAAGCAACCCGATTCAGTAGACTGCGGGCCTACCTGCCTGAGAATGGTCACCCGGCATTACGGTAAAAACATATCCCTGCAAACGCTGAGGCAAAAATCGCAGATCGGAAAAGAGGGCGTCAATCTTTTGGGCATCAGCGAAGCGGCTGAATCCATCGGTTTCAGAACGCAGTCTGTTAAGTTAACTTACGAGCAACTTGTGGAAGATGCAAAACTGCCTGCCATCTTGCACTGGAACCAAAATCATTTTGTGGTGTTGTACAAGGCAAAGAAGGATAAATTATTCATCGCCGATCCCGCAAGAGGATTGATTACGTATGACCAGGATAAGTTCAAATCGCATTGGATAAGCAGCAAAACGAACAAGCAGGATGAAGGGGTGGCATTGCTACTAGACCCGTCGCCGCTATTTTATGAAAACGATCATGAACCAGAAGAACAGGGAACAAAGGGCCTGGCATTTAAAAATATATTCAATTATATATTACCATACAAGAAATTGATCTTCCAGCTTTTTATCGGCCTTGGCATTTCGACCCTATTGCAATTCTTCCTTCCATTCCTGGCACAAAGCGTGGTGGACAATGGTGTGAATACAGGCAATATTCATTTTGTTTACATCGTATTGTTGGCACAGCTTGCCTTGTTTGCCGGCAGACTTGCCGTAGAATTTGTGCGGGGCTGGATATTGCTGCACATCAACACCAGGATAAATGTTTCTATCCTCACGGATTTCCTCATCAAATTAATGCGCCTTCCGATTGGTTTTTTTGACAGTAAGAAAACCGGGGATATCATGCAAAGGATGTCCGATCATAGCCGCATCGAGTCATTCCTGACAGGATCATCGTTGAATGTTTTGTTTTCGGTGCTGAACCTTATCGTGTTTTCCATCATCCTCGCCATTTTCAATACCGGTATTTTCATGGTGTTTGCTACCGCCGCTATCTTGTATTCATTCTGGGTGATCATTTTTCTGAAAAAGCGGAAGGTGCTGGATTATAAGAAATTCGATGTGGCGGCGCAGGAGCAAAGCGCCACCATCCATTTGGTACAGGGCATGCAGGAAATAAAGTTGAATGGTGTGGAAAAAGCCATGCGATGGACATGGGAAAGACTGCAGGCCAGGTTATTCAAGCTTGGCATGAAAAGCCTCGCCTTAAATCAATGGCAGCAGGGCGGAGCTTTTTTTATCAATGAAGGAAAAAACATTTTCATCACTTTTCTTGCAGCTAAAGCAGTCATCGATGGGCAAATGACACTTGGCTCCATGTTGGCCATTCAATACATCATCGGGCAACTGAACAGCCCCATTGAACAAATGATTGGTTTTATACAAAGTTGGCAAAATGCAAGGATCAGCATGGACAGGTTAAATGAGATCCACGCCATGGATGATGAAGAACCGGCAGGAAAGCCGTTGCTGCAAGAATTGCCTATAGCATTTACCACCAAGCTGGTGGGTGGAAAAGGTAATGGGCTCATCATGTTCACAAAAACAGAAGGGCCGCCAATTCCTGGTAAGGCCCATGACTCGCCTGACGTGTCACCGGCCAATAACGAACCAGCCATTGCATTCAACAATGTAAGCTTTACCTATGCCGGCGCCGGCAATGAACCTGTCCTGAAGGATATCAACCTCGTAATACCGAAAGGAAAAACAACCGCAGTCGTTGGTGTTAGCGGAAGTGGCAAGACCACCTTGCTCAAACTGCTGTTGAAATTTTATACACCACAAAAAGGCGAGATAAAGCTTGCAAATACGTCGCTTGATAATATCAGTCATAAGACATGGCGCAGCCACTGCGGCGCTGTAATGCAGGAGAGTTTTATTTTCTCCGATACCATTGCGAAGAACATTGCGGTGGGCGTTGAGAAAGTGGATATGGACAAACTACGGCATGCCGCCGCCATGGCCAATGTGCATGAATTCATCGAAAGCCTGCCCCTCGGGTACAATACTAAGATCGGTCCGGAAGGCAACAGCATCAGCATGGGCCAGAAACAACGCATCCTGATTGCAAGGGCGGTGTACCGCGACCCTGAGTTCATACTTTTCGACGAGGCCACCAACAGTCTCGATGCCAATAATGAAAGCATCATTCTCAGGAACCTCGAATCATTCTTTAAGGGAAGGACCGTAGTGGTGGTGGCGCACCGGCTCAGTACGGTAAAAAATGCCGACCAGATAATAGTCCTCGATAAAGGGAAAATAGCCGAGCGCGGCACACACCGCGAGCTTGCAAGCCTCAAAGGGGAATATTATACGCTTGTAAAAAATCAATTAGAATTGGGAAACTAAAAATCGACATATGCGGGGCAATGCCATTACAACGCAGCAGGACGAATTGGTGAGCGATGAAATCAAGGACATCATCAGCCACAAGCCACAATGGATGATCCGCAAAGGGAATATGATATTCCTGCTTGTCCTCCTCTGCCTGTTTGGCCTGACTTTTCTCGTAAGGTATCCTGATGTTATACCGGCATCTACGAGGCTGGTGGCCATAAATCCGCCAAAGCTGATTGCTGCGAAAGTGGAAGGCAAGATCATGAAGCTATTTGTTGCAAACGAGCAACTGGTTAAAAAAGGCGAGCACCTCGGGTATATGGAAAGCACGGCGGAATTCAATGCGGTTGTCAGGTTAAAAGCATGGATAGAACAGGTTATCGACTCAACGCAACAAGGACAATACAATATCCTCTTGCAACACGATCCAAAAGCATTTTCACACCTGGGCGAATTGCAAACATCCTACCAGGGTTTCCAGGACCAGCTGATGCAGGCAAAAGAGGTGCTTGCGGGAGGATATTATCGCAGGAAAGCCAGCTTTCTTCAAAAAGACCTTACCTACCTTTCATCTTTAAAGAAGAATATTCAGCAACAACAGGAAATACAGGAACAGGATAAACAACTGCAGGAAACAGAATTACGGGCTTATGAGCAGCTTGCAAAAGATAAAGTGATCGCTCCATTGGAGCTGAACCAACACAAAAGCCGCCTGCTTGCAAAAGAACAGGGCGCCGGACAGGTCAATACAGAGCTTACCAATAATGAGTTCACCAGCCATAACAAGAAAAAGGAGATCCTTGATCTGCAAAAAACAGTTGCAGACCAGGAACAGCAATTCCGTTCGTCGGTATTGCAACTGAAGAGTGAAATAGAAAAATGGATAAGCCAATATGTGCTGATAGCGCCCGAAGACGGCAGGATATTGTTCGTTTCGTCTTTGCAGGAAAATGAACTGATCGCCAATGGCCAAAGCTTATTCTACATCGAACCCTTGCAAACAAAATTCTACGCCGAGCTGATGGCCCCGCAAAAGGGTTTTGGAAAAGTGAAACGGGGCCAGCGAGTAGTGATCAGGGTGGAAAGCTACCCGAGTTCGGAGTTCGGACACCTGACAGGGACAATTGAATTTATTTCCAAGATCCCCGTGCGCCACGACAGCTTTTTAGTAAGAGTGCAATTACCGAAGGGACTGACCACTAATTACGGTAAGGTCCTTTATTTCAGAAATAATCTTTTGGCGCAGGCAGCGATCATTACTGACGATCGAAGGCTGTTTGACCGTTTGGCCGGACGACTAAGGGAAATCGTATCCGCGCCATAAGGCAGCGCCTGCATCAGACGGTGTGCGGGCAAAGCACCGCGCCGATACTTCCACATCCATTTTACTCCCGACGATCATACCGCCTAATCCGGTTTCTATTTTATAATCATCGATATCGATGCTGAATTTCGATTGAAGCACAATAACGCCTTTGTCTACCTGCAGCGTGCCGGTAACAACAATTTTTTTTGTCACATTATGGATCGAAAGATCGCCCTCGGCTTTTACCTTATACAAACCGGGCTTCGTTAAATTAATTGTTTTAAAACTATAGATGCGGCCCTTAAAGAATGCTTGCGGATACTTGTCGCTCTCAAGGTAATTTTTATTGAAATGCTCTTCCATCTCTGCCATATCGAACCTGAAATCCCTGACCAATAGCTCAAAGTTGATCATCCCTTCTTCGTTCACATTCACTACGACGTTGTTGTTTACAGCGCTTACGTCGGAATTTTTAGTAGACACAAATTTAATAACTCCACTACCTGTGCTGAATGCCCTTTGCGCACTGGCGAAATGGCAAAAGCCTAAAACGCAAATGCAAAAAATTACCCTGCGCATGGTCAAAGCCTCCGTTTATATTCCAGCGCATTGGGATGATGCGGGTCCAGGGCCAGCAGTTTGTTCATCCATTTCTTTGCCTCTTCCGTGTCTTTCGATTCATAGTAAGCCTGCATGACCGCGTCGTGAGTAATGGGACTGTTCGGGAACTGTTCAAGGCCCTTCAGCAAAATGGGAATTGCTTTTTGCAGGTCATTGGTGGTGAGAAAATAAGTTCCCACATACCATGCACTGAAATCCTGGCCTGGGTTTGCAGCGGGCGTTTTATAAAAACTGTCGAGCCTTTGCCGAATATCGGCAGGGGACGCAACTTTCATTGCTTCATACAGGAGGGCATTGCGCGAGCCGGGTTGGTTAATGCGGTTGAATGCGTTTTTTGCGCTGGTTTGTTTACCGAGCAAATTAAATTCTATCAGCACCGAATCTGAAATGGCCACCATATCATTCGCGGAAGTTTCATAGCGGGAGGTGGGCATGGTAACGTTGAAGTCTTTACGATTGATGAAGGTTTTTCCCGATACTACTACGAACGGGTCGTTTTGATAATCAAGCCCCGGCGGTTCGATCTTATCAACATCCAGCGTAATAACCTTGGTAATCCCTTTGAGCGTGAAGTTTCCCTTTATTTTTCCTGGCTTATCCTGTTTGGATAACGGCAGGCTCTCAAAATAAGCAAAGGAATGGTTGGCAGTATCGAACCACTCCTTCATCAGGGCGGCGTCCCGTAGGGGAATTCCGGTGCTAAGTGTCTTAATGCTGATCTTTAGCGTTGCCGAGAGTTCCGAAGGCTTTTTTGGATCATAATAAATGGTGCCGGCGATATTGTCGAAAGTGCCGGTGACCTTGCCGCTCTTCATCCATTTTATGGAAAAGTCGAGCTCCGAATGCGAGCGGTCTAAGTAATAGTAGTTCGAGGATTGGCCGAGTTGTGCGCCGGCGTGATAAACTGCAAACAAACAAACGCAGCAAGCGAGGTATTTTATTCGATTCATGCAATGGCTATTATAGGTGAATCAAATAAAATGAAATATGGGTTAGTGATGCGAGGATTTCGACTAACGCCGGGAATGATTCCGCAAACGACGGGTTGTATTGGCTAAATGTTTGTGGTATGCGGGCTTAAACGCTGTAAAAAAGCAAGGCAATTCCGGCGCTATCGCACGGAAATTATATCAAAGGGATCGTTCGAATCGTTTAAAAAGAAACAGTTTTCTTTGATCACTCCCCTTCCCTTGAGCGCCCCCGAGCCGGCAATGTATCGTTTCAGCGAAACCAATGGCAGGTTTACTACGATTACATAATCGTACCGCTTATCGAGGAATAAAATAATAGGGTCCCTAAAGATCTTTGACAATTGAAGCAATTCAATTCCATCATATTTCCCCCTGGGCAATACCACCACACTGTCCTCCGAGCGATTGAAAAAGACGTCTTTCCTGCGCTTGAAACACCGGATGATCCATGAGCTGTCTGAACCCCTGATGGTTTTACGATCTGCCGAGAGAAATTTCAATATTTGGTTGGGGCCACTGGACCTATGTAGTTGGATGGATACAAATGCCGGCTCGGTTTTATAGTCAAAAGGCTGCAGGAAAAATGTATCGGCACGGTATACGTACCTAGCCAGGAAAATGCGCTGATTTCTTTCGCAGCCGGCAAGCATGGAAAAGAAGCGTGCGGCATCCGTGGTAATATGTTCTCCGCAAAGAACGAACTTTGTAGTATCGCCGGTTTCCGGGTTAATTTGAAAACCGTCCCTTTCAGCCTCAAAAAACACAATAGAATCCTTTGCCTGACCAAAACATTCAGCGACAGCCTGCAGGAAAATCGCTAATACCAGGTATTTGAGAAGAAAGTTCATACAATGCGATATAAGTTACTAAATAATCACCTGATGTTTTTAGCGCAAAGTGGCTAAATTCGAAGCTGCCATATGACAAAAATCCATAAATTATCTCTCTTACAAATTACCGGATGGCTCATTTCATTTGTCCTGTTTACAGCCTACCTCAGGCAGCGTATGCTGAGCTATGAGTGGGAGTACATTTTGGGAATCTCAATCAGCGCATTTCTTTCGTTTGCTGTTATTATTTACGGGTATACCTATTATTTGTATCCCAGGTTTTTCTCCAAGGCCAGGCGCTTGCCATTTACCTTGATTGTCATAGGTTTTTTCTTCGTGGTAGTGGCAGCACGGATGATCCTGGAAAGAAAGATAGTTGCCAATTTAACAGAGAAAGGCAATTTCTTTTATTTCGGAAAGGCGCATTTCCTTTACGATGTCATCAGTGTGTTTATTGCATTGATGATAGCCGTCATGCTCAAGATTACACTGGAAAGCCTTGTCGAAGAAAAAAACCGGGAGCAGCTAAAAAGAGCGCAACTGGAAACAGAGATGAAATTATTGAAATCACAGCTGCAGCCGCATTTCATTTTCAACTCCCTCAACAATATCTATTATGAGGCATATAAGGAGGCGCCCGCTGTGGCCGTGCTGATTCAAAAACTTTCAGACCTCATGCGTTACATGGTGTCGGAAGCCTCACGCGATCGCGTTCCGGTGCAAACCGAAATTCAATTTCTTCATAATTATATTCATTTTGAGAACCTGCGATTACGATACGAAGTGCCTGTGGTCACGCGGCTGCGGGGCGATCAGCGATGTTTAGTTCCGCCTTTGCTTGTACTTACATTCATAGAAAACGCATTTAAACATGGTGTCGATAAAACCTCCAACAAGAACAGGATCGAAATTGATCTAAGCTGTGAAAACGGGTTTTTCAGCTACAAGGTCGTTAACACGCTCACCGGAAATGATCTGGAAAAAAATACCGGAATAGGACTTAAAAACCTGGAAGAAAGGTTAAAACTCTTGTACGGGAATCAATTTGAGCTGAACTTTGAGAAAAAGAGCAGCGAATTTCATGCCTACTTAAAAGTTCCTGTATGAAAATACGATCTGTCATTGTAGATGATGAGCCACGTGCAATGAAGCTGCTGGAAGAGTATATCAATAACTACCCGGTTCTGGACATCGTCGGCAAATGTTTTAATGCCACCGAAGCCATCCAGCTTTTAAGCACTACCCAGGCTGACCTGCTGTTTTTAGACATCAATATGCCAGGAATATCAGGAATTGAACTTGCAAAGATCCTCTCCAATCATAAGATCATCCTAACGACCGCTTACTCCGAGTACGCTGTAGAAAGCTATGAACAGAATGTCCTGGATTATCTGCTGAAACCTATTTCGCCCGAACGGTTTGCCCTGGCAGTGCAGAAAGCCATACAATACTTCAGCGAAAAGAATAAAAACAAGGAAGTAATTTTTGCAAAAACAGGGAAGCAGATTGTCGCACTCCGCATCCAGGACATATTTTATATAGAGGGATTAAAGGAATACCTAGCTATAATTACAGCAAAGGGAAAAACGCTTGTTTACAAAAGGATGAAGGACATAATCGACCACCTGGATGAACGGTTCATCAGGGTACATAATTCGTGGATCATCAATATGGATTTTATTGAAAAAGTAGAAAATAACCAGGTCTTCATTGCTGATAAAGCCATTCCCATCGGCGAAAAGTATAAAGATGAATTCTACACAAGAGTGCAACAACGCCTGATATAGCCAGACTCCACGCCACTAAGCCCATATCAAATATCTGACACATGTTACGTCAATCCAGATCCGCCCATCTCGAATAATATTTAGAAGCGCTGAATGCTTTATGGAACGCTTCTTTTGCCTTTGCCGGTTCGTTTGCCAACAAATACGCCTCTGCTAAAACGTAATGCGCATATCCTGACCATGGGTACTCGGTAGTATTAAATTCCAAAAGCCTGACAGCATCTGCAATCCTATTTTTTTCTTGATAAGCCCGAGCAAGGCCAGCCAATACCGTCTCATTAAATCGATACTGTGTTGTACTATCCTTTTTTAAATTTTCATAAACTGCGATCATTTCTTTTGCAGTTTTCTGTGTTACCAAACCTGCAAGCCTATCATACAGCGAGGCCGGCGGACGATACAGTAATACAGCATCCATTGCTGGATCGCTATGAAAAAAATTTTCAACGTTATAAGTTATCGGAATGTCGGGGAAAATGGCCGGCCTTGTGTCATAGGGATTTGAGCTCTGCACATACAAACGCGAATAGCGGATTTCAAGTTTGGTATTAGGCAATGTAAATCTTCCGATATCCCCATACCCGTTAGGGCTTCCTCCAGTGGGCTCTCCTATAAAAACAGCCGGGGTATTGTCATTGATAAGTGCCGCAAGAGCTACCGCCGCAGAAAAAGTAGCCGTACTGGTAACAACAAACAACCTGCACGAAGAATCAAGCATACTGATTGTTACAAAAGCATTCAACAAAGGTTTTGTCCTCCAGATGCTTCCCCCACGATTTTTCCTAAGGTCCAGCACCACATTGCTGGTTTTATTCCTCGACACCGTTTGCACGACCGCATTGGCAAATGATCTCATTTCAGCTTCGAGCCCTCCAATATCAGAGCTATTCAGTTGTATATACAAGGTCCGGTTCTCATGCAGCGAATCCATCCAAAATTTCTTTCCCCTGTTCTGAAGCCACAAGGGACTGTCCGACCCGGTTAAAAACAGCGGCAGCTCTGTATATTGTTGTTTTGTTACAGTCAACACCTCCAGGATGCTTGACTTCTTTTCCAAGCTTTCCACAGTCACTAAAATCTTACTGGTGTCCTTAATTATTCCCTTAGCGAAGAGCATCGAGGGAATCACGAGGTATTCCGGCAGTAATTTTATTTTCGTGAATTCATTGTCATGGGCGATACCGTTCTTAAATTTTTCTTCAATCTCAGCCAGGCCCACACCGTTTATTTTTGTAAGGACCTTACCCACCAGGTGGCGATAGGATTCAGTTGTCGAGGTAATGATATATTTACTCTCCAGCCTGTAAATACGGAAAGGAAGTCTTTTGTGGCTCACCGACCTGGAAGATGGGATGATCAGCGTTGTATGGCCATCACCTATCGAGCTGATCAACTCTTCCAGTTCCAGCATGAACTGATCGTCCGATAAATCACCGGTTTTCGATTTTAAGGCTCCGGCTTTTTTATGAAGATCGCTCTTCGATATCCTATGGTAAAGGTTTGCATGGCGAACCTCCAGCTCAGCAAGCAAATAATCTATGTCATTATTGCGCGATAAATCCTGTTGCCCGGCTAACGCAAATGGAATAAAAAAGCACAGCGCCAGAATAGTTTTCATAAATTAAAATTTGGGCTACTGTCCCGAAAGCAGCGCAACCATAGCCTCCGCCAGCTTGTCTGTCGATGCCGGGTTTTGTCCTGTGATAAGTCTGCCGTCCACCAGTACATTGGCAGACCAATTTGAAGCCCCCTTGAACTTGCCGCCGGTCTTGCTCAACTCGGTCTCGAGCAGAAAAGGAAGCTTTTTCTCACCCGAAGCTTTCTCTTCATTGTTCGTGAAGGCGGTCACGGATTTGCCCGAAACAAGATAGCTGCCGTCTTTGACCTTAACTTTAAGCAGGGCGGCGGGACCGTGGCACACTGCGGCAACCACACCATTATTGTCATATATTTCGGAGATGAGTTTTTGTACTTTGTTATTATCGGGCAAGTCCCACATCGCACCATGGCCTCCAGCCACAAAAACTGCTTTATAGATCCGGGCAGTAATACTGTCTGGTTTTTTTGAATGCGTAAGTTTCCTCATCGCATCGGTATTTTGCACAAACCATTCAACGGCCTGATGGTTGACGTCTACGCCGTAGTAATGAGCTTTACCGCCTTCGGTGCTGACGATGTCAATATCATAACCGGCATCGGAGATAATTTTGTACGCCATTGCAACTTCCCCAAGATGCACACCTGTTTTTTGATTAGTACCTTCCACTTTTGAATGACTGGAAACAATAAACAAAACTTTCGGCCGTACAGGATAAAGTGAAAACGACTTGCTTGCGATAAGCCACTTACCATTTTGCTTTAACAGGTTAAAATAATCTGCATACGTTCTGTCCGGGTAATAGAGCTCAATTTTCGCCTGGGCAGCATTGCCGGCGATATTTATAGAAATAATATCGCCTGTACAATTTGCTCTGCGTCCAGGTTTTATCCCATTCACATAATCTTCAATTTTCCAAATTGCAAATTCTCCGTTCGCATTAATATGCCGAAGGTCTGCTCCAGGAAAAAAGGCAGACCGCAAGCGGGCGGTATCACCTTTATTTCTGCCTTCCATATAATCAGTAAGCGTCTTCACAATCTCGGCTTCGTCTTTAAGGGCCTGCCCATTGACCTTAACCAAAAGGAATACCGGTAAAATCAGGCAGGCGAAATAACGCACGTATTTCATTTTTTGCATAAAACTACCCGCATTGCCGTGTTCAAAATTGCCTTTTCAATGAAAAGGGTTATTTATTCAACGGTTCCTGTGAATGGGCTAAAAGTGGGTATATTCGGAGTAACCATTTTGATTAAACTGCGACCATGAAAAAGATCCTGTTCCTCGTATTATTTATAGCCTGTTGCACCAGGCCTTATGCGCAATCATCGTTCGTTACGGATAGCCTTGACAGTTACATCAGCCAGGGTATGGCCGATTGGCAGGTGCCCGGCCTCGCGATCGTAATTGTAAAGGACGGAAAGGTTGTATTGAAAAAAGGATACGGCATAAAAGATATCGTTACAAAAGCGCCCGTGGATGAACACACGCTATTTATGATAGCCAGTAATTCCAAATTGTTTACAGGCCTTGCGCTCGCTCAATTGGAATACAATAAAAAGATCTCTTTGGATGATAAATTCACCAAATATTATCCCGGCTTCAAACTCTATGATGCCACCATTACCAGCCTGGTGACCATTAAGGACCTGCTATCGCATCGCATCGGTACCAAAACCTTCCAGGGAGATTTTACATTCTGGAACAGCCGCCTTACGCGAAGCCAGGTAATGGAGAAAATGCGGCTGCTTAAGCCAACCGGCTTGTTCAGGCAGGACTATGGTTATTGCAACAGTTGTTTTCTTGCAGCCGGGGAAGTTATCCCGAAGGTTACCGGCAAGCAGTGGGAGTCCTATATGAAGGACAGCATCTTCACCCCGCTGGAAATGACCAGTACATATGCAAGCATCAAAGATGTTCCCGCAGGCGCCAATTTCGCCACACCTTATACCACCAGCTACACCGGCGTATTAAATAAAGTGCCTTATGATAAATGGGACAACCTGGGCCCGGCCGCTTCCATCATCAGCAATGTTACCGACATCGGCAACTGGCTGCTATTTCAATTGGACAGCGGAAAACATATGGGCCGGCAGGTTATGCCCTTTGCCGTTCTCCAGAAGACACGCGATATTGTTATCGTCACCAGCAGCAGGCGTTCAACTGTAGTGCCCACGCACATCGTGGGCTATGGGCTGGGATTGTTCGTAGCGGACTACAACGGCCGGCAGGTGTATTGGCATACCGGTGGAGCCGCAGGCATGGTGAGCAATGTAACCTTTGTGCCGGAGGAGCGGCTCGGCATCGCCATCTTTACCAATAACGATAACCAGAATTTTTACGGCGCCCTGCGAAGCCAGCTATTGGATGCATACCTCGGCGTGCCTTACCGTAACCGAAGCAAGGCTTACCTCCCTTCCTTTACGCAGGATATGGACAGCACGGTAACCAGGATTGCCCGGTGGAAGGCAAGGATAAAAGGCTCCACACCGCGCCTTCCTTTAAAATTGTATGTTGGCAGGTATACCAATGCCCTGTACGGTTCGCTGGATATCAGCCTAAAAGACAATCGCCTGGTTATAAAATTTAATAGTCACGATGACCTTACCGCTACATTAGATTATATGGACAATGATGAATGGCTGATGCAGTACGAGAACATTGAGTACGGCATTTTCGCCATTAAGTTCAAGCTTAGTGGCGGCAAGGTGGTATCAGTAGAGACAAAGCAAAATGAGTATGTGGAGTTTGACCCGTATGTATTTATAAAATCTCCAGCCGCTAAAAAATAGTCCCGAATTTTTATTGTTGCATTCAAACCTGCATTGGGCGACGCTGTCATTGCTCTGATAGGGTAATGATGTGCCTCAAACGCCCATTTGACCAGCTTGCCAGCCAATTTGATGGGGTAATGATGTGGTAGCGGATTAGTTTTCCGCAGTAGCCAAATCTAACTTTAACCGTCTCTATTTACTCATCAAATAACGGCTTGCTTATGAAGTGTAAATCTGCTCTACTACTACTATGCTGCTTGCTGGTCTCCCAACTCTTTTTATCGCAGGCTTTCGCCCAAACCATGAACGTTTCGGGTAAAGTAACGAACAAATCCACCGGGGAATCGCTGTCCAAAGCCACTGTTGCCGTTAAAGGTACCGGTACGGCTACCCAAACGGACGCCAGCGGCAATTTCAGCCTTAGCGCCCAGGCTGGCGCCGTGCTCACCGTGTCCTTTGTGGGCATGACCACGCAAGAAGTTACCGTATCGCCTTCTGCCACCACTATCAATATCGAATTGGAACCACTGCCCAACTCCATGAACGAAGTAGTGGTGGTGGGCTATGGCACCCAAAAAAGAAGCGTGGTAACAGGCGCCATCTCCAGCATCAAGGCACGGGACCTTGAAAATGTCCCGAGCAACCGCATCGAACAGGCACTCCAGGGCCGCGTGTCGGGTGTAACCATCGCCCAAAACAGCGGACAACCGGGCTCACCTTCCACCATCCGCATAAGAGGACTTACCACCTTCGGCGATGGAGGCAACAACCCGCTATGGGTAGTTGACGGAGTGGTGGTTGACCAGGGAGGCATCGGTTACCTGAATCAAAGTGATATTGAATCAATCGAGGTATTGAAAGACGCAGCCTCGGCCGCCATTTATGGCACCCGCGCCGCTACCGGGGTAATACTGGTTACCACTAAAAAGGGCAAGGCGGGCAAGTTCACCGTTTCTTATAACGGGTTTTACGGGGTGTCTTCCCCCGCAAGGAAACTGGACCTGCTCAACGCCAGCCAATATGCCGCAGTAATGAACGAAAGGGCCGCGAACGACGGAGGCAACCTCGTTTTTGCCGATCCCGCTTCATTTGGAAAGGGCACCGATTGGCAGGATGCTATATTTAATAATAGCGCCAAGCGCTACTCGCATGAAATAAGCCTGAGCGGAGGGAATGACAGGTCAACCTTCTATTTTTCGGCGGGCATCCAGGACCAGGAAGGTATAGTGGCCACTGAAATTTCCAACTATACCAGGAAAAACCTGCGTTTAAATTCTACGCATAAGATCTCCAAAATATTCACCTTCGGCGAGGCCATTGGTTATTCACGCCAGAAAAGCGTGGGCATTGGCAATACCAACAGCGAATTCGGCGGGCCGCTAAGCTCAGCCATCAACCTCGATCCCATTACGCCGCTGGTAATAACCGATCCCGCAATAGCCAATTCAGGACTGTACCTCAACAGGGGCATCGTTCGCGATGCAAACGGTAACCCTTATGCGATCTCCACAAGAGTAGGGCAGGAAATGACCAATCCCCTCGCCTATATTCAAACAAGGCTGGGCGCGTACGGATGGTCCGACGATTTTGTTGGAAATGCCTACCTCGAAGCCGCCATACCAGGAGGTAACATTGGCAATTTCAGGATCAGGTCTTCAGTAGGCGGTAAGCTTGCCTACTGGGGCGGACAAGGATTCACTCCTATCTTCTATCTAAGCCCCACGCAAAACAACATCGTTCGCAACAGCTATAACAAAACAAACAACAACAGCCTTAACTGGAATGTTGAGAACACCATAACTTATAGCAAGGCTACCGGCGACCACGACTTTACCGTGCTGCTTGGACAAGGCGCCTATGTAGAAAACATCGGCGGCTCTTCTTCCAATACCATTTATAATCTTCCCATCAACCATTACAGGGATGCATCGTTCAGGTTCAACATCCCGCAGTCTGACAGGGAATCTGGCACGAATGATTTCATCGAGCATAAATTGTCCTCGCTGTTCGCCCGCGTTAATTACAACTACGCAAACAAATACCTGTTCACCGGTATCATCCGCCGCGATGGATCGAGCAGGTTTGGCCTGAACAAAAAATACGGCACCTTCCCCGGCGTATCGGTCGGCTGGAATGTGTCCAACGAAAATTTCTGGAAATCAAACAACATCATCAGCAGGCTGAAGCTGAGAGGTAATTACGGAGTAGTTGGTAACGATGCCATCCGCGAGTTCGGTTATGCGTCCATCATTGCAGGTGGGTACAACTACACCATTGGCTTCCCAACACAAACTATCATCACTGGTTATGCGCCGTTGTCGCTCGATAACCCCGACCTGCACTGGGAGGAAACCTCGCAGGCCGATATCGGTTTCGAAGCATTGTTATTGAACACACTCACGGTAAACTTCGATGTGTACAAGAAAAAAACCACGGGCATCCTCCGTCCCATTATCATCCCGGGTTATGTGGGCGTGTCTGACCTGCCTGTAGGCAACGTAGCTACCATGCAAAACACCGGTGTAGAACTGGAGCTGAGCTACCAGAAAACTTTCGGACAGGTTAACTTTTTGGCCAGCGGTAACGTTTCATACCTGAAGAACAAGGTTACATATGTAGCGGCCGATACCAACTTCATAGCAGGCGATGCAGGATTTCAAACCATGGGCGCCATCACCCGTACCCAGGTGGGACAAGCTTACAATGCCTTTTTCGGTTATAAATCAGACGGTGTATTCCAGAACTGGGCGGAAATTGATGCTCACAGGAATAAAGATGGAAATCTCATCCAACCCAATGCAAGGCCCGGCGATTTCCGCTGGCTCGACCTCAACGGCGATGGAAGAATTACCAACGATAACCTCGACAAGACCTTCCTCGGCAGCAGTTTCCCGAAATACACTTTCGGCCTCACGCTGGGGGTATCGTATAAAGGTTTTGATATGAGTGTTTTCCTGCAAGGCACCGCAGGCAGCAAGATCTTCCAGGGCCTGCGCAGGCTCGACATCGGCAATGCCAATTTCCAAACCCGCATATTAGGCCGTTGGACGGGCGATGGCACCACCAACGAAAATCCGCGCCTGACCGCGGCGGATCCCAATGGTAATTACAGCAGGATGTCTGATTACTATTTGGAAAAAGGCGATTATACAAGGATCAAGTTGATGCAGTTGGGATACACCTTGCCCGGCAGGCTGGCAAATAAGATCAGGGCAAGCCGCTTAAGAATATATGTAACAGCCGAGAACCTGCTTACCCTCACCGGTTATACAGGTTATGATCCTGAGATCGGCGGCATGGTGCTGGGCGTTGACCGCGGCGTATATCCGCAAGCCCGCTCCATCCTCGGTGGCATACAATTACAATTTTAGTTACTTCTAAATAAATGATCATGAAAATGACAAAAGCTTATTGCATCGCTATCACGGCAATGATAATTGCTTTTTTCTCCTGTAAGAAAAGCTTTGTTGATATAGAGCCGAAAGGACAATTCCTTTCTGCCAACTATTATGCTGATAAAGACCAGGCATTTGCCGCATTGGTGGCCACGTACGATGTAATGCGTAAGAACTCCGGCGGCTTCGAGAACATGCTGGCGCTGATGAATGCCGGCTCCGACGACCACTTTGCAGGCGGCGGCGGTCCTACCGACGGTAATCAATTGCAGGTGTTTTCCAATTACACGCTTACTCCCAACTCCATGGCAGGCAGCTATTGGAACGATCACTACCAGGGCATATTCAGGGCAAACGTGCTGTTGTCTAAACTACCGGGCGTGCCCATGGACGATGCTTCAAAAACAAGGTTTGCCGCGGAAGGAAAAGCGCTGCGCGCATATTATTACTTCAACCTCGTGAGAATGTTCAGGAACATTCCATTGTTGCTAGAACCGCTCACTGCCACTAATATTTACGAAGTTACACAGGCAAAACCCGAAGAGGTATATGCGCAGATTGAAAAGGACCTGAACGAGGCCGCTGCCGTTCTTCCAATCACGCTTCCACCCGCGGAGCTGGGCCGCTTTACAAAAGGCGCAGCCAAAGCACTGCTTGGCAAAGTGTATTTATATCAGAAGAAGAATACCGAGGCTGCCGCACAGTTTGCGGAGATCAATGGAACACCCGGCGGCACCAGCACCTATGGATACAAACTGGTGAGCAACTTTGCCGACCTATGGATCGCCAGCAATAAGTTCAATACTGAATCCATACTGGAGGAAACACATACCAATCTCGGGCGCTCTACCTGGGGCAACTGGGGCAGCAGCTCCGACGAAGGAAATACTTTCGTGCAAATGGTAGGCCCCAGAAGCTACCAGAAAAAAACAGCCAACGCTCCGGACATCTATCCCGCGGGCTGGAGCTTCAGCGTAATTACGCAAAGCCTGTACGATTTTCTTAAGAACGATCCGCGCTTCAATGCAACGGTGCTTGATGCTGCTGCGTTGAAAGCTTCCGGCGACATCGACTACACACCGGGATACCAGAACACCGGATATTTCCTTAGAAAATTCATTCCCCGCGCATCGGACATCACCACGCTCGGCGGTAATACAGAATTGAACTTTGTGCACGATACATACATCATCAGGCTGGCAGATACCTACCTGATGGAAGCAGAAGCACTGGGTGGAACAGGCGCAAGAGCACAGGCATTGCTGGACGCGGTAAGGGCAAGGGTTGGCCTGCCTTCCGTTCCCGTTTCGATGCAGACAATCAAGAATGAGCGCAGGGCTGAATTAGCAGGTGAGGGTCACCGTTGGTTCGACCTGGTAAGATGGGGCGATGCGGCCACTGTGCTGTCGAGCCGCGGATTCGTACCCGGCAAGAACGAGATCTTCCCTATTCCTTCCAGGGAATTGCAGGGCACCAAACTGGTTCAAAACCCCGGTTATAACTAACAGAAACTTAACGCTTAAAAAATTTGATGATGAAAAATATTTCAAAAAAATTGTTTCACTTCCCAATGTGCCTAGCAATGCTTTGCATTGTCGCTTCGTGTAAGAAGGAAGCGGTGGAAGACAGGGGATTGACAGAAAGCAATCTCGACGCCAGCTTCACCCTCACGCCTGTTGCGGGAAAAGTAAATACTTTCTTTGCACAGGTAAAAGACAGCAGCTACATTCTTTCCAAATGGGATTTTGGCAACGGGAGCGTAGTGGTGGGTAAATCTTCGCAGGAAGTTTTTCTTCCCGATGCCGGTGTGTATACCATTACGCACTATGCGGTGGGCAGGGGCGGCGCCACGTTCAGCTCCAGTCAAAATGTAACCATCGCCACTTCCGATCCTGCAAGGGGTAATTTGGTAAAGGGTGGTAAGTTCGAAACTGCCGATGACGAGGCCAAATGGACCAGGCTTACCATCAGCGCTCCCGCCGTTACCTGGACGAGATCGAATGGCAAAATGGTAGCAAGCGGTGGCAACTGGGGCCACAGCGCCATTTACCAGGCAATTACCGTAGAAGCCAACAAGGATTACCGCTTCGCGATGCAGGTGTCTGGCAGCGGCGCCACCGATACCTGGTTCGAAGTTTACTTCGGCACCGCGGCGCCGGTACAAAACTCAGATTATTCATCCGGTGGCATCGCCATTGCCCTCAATACCTGGGCAGGTTGCGGCAATACCACCTTCAATGGAAATATCGCCACTATCGGTTGTGCGGGGGCGTTAGTAGGGCAAAATGGAAAGATCCGCTTTACACAGTCAGGTACCGTTTACCTGCTGATCAAGACAGGTGGCGCGAACCTCGGCACCAGTGGTATTTCCATCGATAATGTAGAGTTGAGAGGCATTTAGTGTTTCTTTCTCCTAATAGCAGAACTAACCTCGCCGTGTTTCTACACGGCAGGTTTTCCATTTGTTCATTAAAAATGTATTTATTCGGTAAATTTTCGTGTATGAGAATGTTGCTACCATGTATTGTTTGCCTCACCCTTTTGTCATTCAATTGCGGCAAAAAAGGAGACGGCGGTGGCGGTAATCCGCCCCCACCACCTCCCGGCCCTGCCGTTAAATCAGATGTAGACTTCTGGCTCACCCAGGCCGACCAAACCGTGCTGTTTAAAAAACAGGGAACTAACCTGGCATGGTCCGCTGGTGGAACTACCAATAGCGTAGAGGTCGACACCACGCAAACATATCAAACCATCGATGGCTTCGGTTATACCTTAACGGGAGGAAGCGCAAGTCTCATCAACGCATTGCCCGCGGCACAAAAAGACGAAGTATTGAATGAGCTGTTCCGCCACGACAGTACCTTCATTGGCGTCAGCTACCTGCGCATAAGCATTGGCGCATCCGACCTCAGCGCCACTACCTTTACCTATGATGACGTGCCGGCTGGCCAAACCGACGTAAACCTGCAACAGTTCAGCATCGATAAAGAAAAACAAGACCTCATTCCCGTGCTGAAAAAAATACTGGCCATCAATCCATCGATTAAGATATTGGGCTCGCCCTGGTCAGCACCCGTATGGATGAAGACCAATAACAGCTTTGTGGGCGGCAGCCTCAAGACCCAGTACTACCCGGTGTACGCCCAATATTTTGTCAAATACATCCAGGCCATGAAGGCCGAGGGCATCACCATCGATGCCATCACCCCGCAAAATGAGCCGCTGCACGGTGGCAACAATCCCAGCATGGTAATGCAGGCCGCGGAACAAGCCGACTTCATCAAAAATCATTTGGGGCCCGCGTTCCAGGCGGCCGCTATCAATACCAAAATCATTGTGTACGATCACAATGCCGACCGCCCCGATTATCCCATCGCCATTTTAAACGATGCCGGCGCAAAGCAATACGTCTATGGATCTGCATTCCATTTGTACGGCGGCCCTATCAGCGCTCTAACACAGGTGCACAATGCGCATCCCGATAAGAATATCTATTTCACGGAACAATGGACGGGCGGCCCCGGCAATTTTGCCGGCGACCTGAGATGGCATATCGAAAATCTCATCATCGGCGCTACGCGCAACTGGAGCAGGAACGTGCTGGAATGGAACCTGGCCTCCGACCCTAACTACCAGCCGCACACGCCCGGCGGTTGCTCGAACTGCATGGGCGCGCTCACCATTGGCAACACGGTCTCCCGCAATGTATCGTACTACATCATCGCGCATGCGGCCAAATTTGTCAGGCCTGGCTCAGTGCGCATTGCATCTACGCAAACCGCCACCCTGCAAACGGTAGCATTCAAAAATCCCGAAGGAAAAAAAGTACTGATCGTGCTGAACACCGGGCCGAATGCGGAAGTATTCAGCATCAAATTCCATGGTAAAACAGTCACCACCAGCCTGAACAACGGATCCGTAGGAACATTTGTTTGGTAATACAGCATACACATGAAAAGAATATTTTTCCCGCTATCCTTCATCATTGCCCTGTCGGTTGCAAATGCGCAGCAGAAGGCAACGGTGTTTACTACCGCGCAACAAACCGATCTGCGCATTACTAAGTCTGGCGAGCTGGCCTTCAAAGAATGGAAGCAACCGCTGGAATCCGAACCCTGCGTTTTTGTAGACGCGTCCAAAACCTTTCAAACCATGCTCGGCTTCGGCGGCGCTATTACCGATGCTTCTGCCGAAACCTTTGCAAAACTGCCTTCCGAATCGCAGGAGGAACTGCTAAGGGCTTATTATGATGCAAGCAACGGCATAGGATATACGCTGTTGAGGACCAACATGAACAGCTGTGATTTTTCCAGTGGCAGTTACACCTATGTGGCCGATAATGACAAAGAGTTGAAGACCTTTAGCCTGGCCCCTGATGAACGCTACAAGATCCCTATGATCAAAAAAGCCTTTGCCGCGGCCAATGGCAAGCTATCGCTGTACATCAGTCCCTGGTCGCCGCCCGCCTGGATGAAGGATAACAACAGTATGTTGCAGGGCGGTAAGCTTAAAGACGAGTACAAGCAATCATGGGCGAATTATTACGTCAAGTTCATCAAGGGACTGGAGGGAAATGGCATTCCTGTCTGGGGCCTTACGGTTCAAAACGAGCCGATGGCTAAGCAGCGCTGGGAATCCTGCATTTTTACCGCCGAAGAAGAAAGAGATTTCATCAAGCAATATCTTGGTCCCGCCCTGGCAAACAATGGCCTCGCAAATAAAAAGCTCATTGCATGGGACCATAACCGCGACCTGATCTTCCAGCGCGCCAGCGTGGTGTTGAACGATGCAGATGCGGCCCGCTACATCTGGGGACTTGGATTTCACTGGTACGAAACCTGGACAGGCAGCAAGATGCAGTTCGATAATCTTAAAAAAGTCGCTGAATCCTTCCCTGATAAAAATTTGATATTTACCGAAGGTTGCCAGGAAAAATTCGACTGGAACCGGTTGAACGATTGGGCCCTTGGAGAAAAATACGGCCACTCGATCATCAACGATTTCAATAACGGCACGGTGGGCTGGACAGACTGGAACATTTTGCTCGATGAAAAAGGCGGACCGAATCACGCCAACAATTTCTGCTTTGCGCCGGTGCATGCCGACACGCGCACCGGAAAGCTGGTGTATACGAACGCTTATTATTATATCGGTCATTTTTCGCGGTTCATTAAGCCGGGCGCAAAACGCATCATCAGCTCCTCGAACCGTGATAAATTGCAAACCACGGCATTCCGGAACACCGATGGCTCCATCGCGTTGATCGTGATGAATGCCACCGATGAAAAAATTGCGTTCAAGGTTTGGATGAAGGGACAAGCGGCGCCAACTACCGTGCTCCCCCGCTCTATCAACACCATCATCATAGAATAATTTTTACATGAAGAAGTTAGTTGTTTCGTGCATCGTACTCGCCTGCCTCGCCACCTTTGTAAAAGGGCAGGGCTTTTTAAAAGTGTCCGGTACCAACATCGTGAATGAAAAAGGAGAGAACGTCATCCTGCGTGGAATGGGACTCGGGGGGTGGATGCTGCAGGAGGGATACATGCTAAGGCTGCAGGGGACCAATCCCCAATATGCTATCCGCAATAGAATAGAAAAACTCATTGGCCCCGAACAAACCCAGCAATTTTATGATGCCTGGCTGAAAAACTTCACTACCAGGGCTGACATCGATTCCATGCGCAGTTGGGGATTCAACTCAGTGCGCTTGCCGATGCACTATAATTTATACACGCTGCCGGTTGAGCAGGAACCCGATTCCACCAAACAAACCTGGCTTGAAAAAGGATTCCAGCTTACAGACAGCCTGCTGAGTTGGTGCAAGGCCAACGACATGTACCTGATACTGGACCTGCACGCGGCGCCCGGCGGGCAAGGAAATGATCTGAACATATCGGACCGCGATTCCACCAAACCTTCGCTCTGGCAAAGCCCGGCGAACCAGGCAAAGACCATCGCACTGTGGAAAAAACTTGCCGAGCGGTATAAAAATGAACCGTGGCTGGGGGCTTACGATATCATCAACGAACCGAACTGGGGCTTTGAAGATCCTGCAGACAGAAACGGACTGAAAGAGTCAGGCAATAAACCACTGCGCGAGCTGATGGTGAAGATCACCGAGGCCATTCGAGCGGTGGATAAAAAACACATCATCATCATCGAAGGAAATGGCTGGGGTAATAATTACAAAGGAATATTTCCGCTCTGGGACGATAACACCGTCATCAGCTTTCATAAATACTGGAACCACAACGACGCAAAGTCCATACAGCACATGCTGGATGCGCGCAAGCAAAACAATGCGCCGGTATGGGTTGGAGAAACCGGTGAAAATTCCAACACCTGGTTTGCAGACGCAGTGCAATTGCTGGAATCGAACAATATCGGCTGGTGCTGGTGGCCATTGAAGAAACTAGGCAATAACAATCCCCTCGAAATAAGATCGAACCCGAACTATAACCGGCTGGTGGACTACTGGAACGGCCGGTCCAAGACCGCGCCGGGCGAGGCCGAAGCAAAGGAAGGTTTAATGCAGCTAGCTGCGCATACACATAACCGGTACAATGCTGTTTGCAGGGATGTGATCGATGCATTGATGCGGCAACCTTTCAATGCAAATACAGTTCCCTTCGTAAAGCCAGAAGCAACTACCGGCCAATGGGCCATCAATGCTGTCGACTACGACCTGGGACGGAATGGAATAGCTTATTACGACAAAGACACCGGCAACTATCGCGTATCTACGGGCCGGAACAGCGCCGGCAACCGCGGGCGCGTGTACCGTAACGATGGCGTGGACATTTACCGCGATTCATCGGATGCAAATGCCTTTTATGTCGGGCACATCGAAGACGGCGAATGGTTGCAGTATACCATCAACCTTCAGGAAAAAGCTTCTTATAATCTTAACCTGGTAGGCGCCGCGGCAGGCGATACCAGCAGCGTAGACGTATATGTCGATGGCAAATTGCTGTACCAGAACATACCAGTTAAACCTACCGGCAAGGCTACCGACTGGCAGACCCAGCCTCTCGGTAAGATCGACCTCGGCAAAGGGCCACGCGCGATCAGGCTTCGCGCCAGCAAAGGCGGGTTCAACCTGAAACAATTGTTGTTGACGAAATCCTGACGGATATGAGCAAATCCCATGCTTCCCGGCAAAACCGCGGTGCCCGCAGCTAGGGCCGGCATGGTGGATATACGATCTGAAATCGATCTTACATGGAAAATATTTATTGCCTGCGTTTCAGTAGAGAGTCTAAAAATTGTTTTGATTCACGCTCGTACGTAGCGATCAGGTGTGTCCTGATGTAATCCGGTATTGCACTCGTTTGCTGGTTCGTCAGCATCGTAATGGCACTGGATGCTTTTAAGGGCATATGGCAGTCGATGCAGTTGGTTTGAATGGCATTTTCCAATACTTCGCTCTTTCCTGTAAAGCTGTGCGCAACCTGTTGATGGCAATTCATGCAGCGTTGCGAGAAGATTGCCATATCATCTCTTTCCCGGGTGTGCACATTGTGACAGGACGTACAGGTTAGCTCATTGCTCTGCTGAAAACATTTACTGGCCATCATAAGCTGCGTTTGGTTTCCATGCACGTCCATGTTAGCGGTATCCAGCCTGCCGAAATCCGGGATATAAAAATTATTGAGGTCGTCGCCGGGCTTGAACTTAAATAAAGACTGTTGCACGTCCCGGAATCCTGAATGACACAGTGCGCAGAGATCGTTCTTCTGCACGCGGTTAAGGCCGCGGATGCTGGTAATGAACTTAGCCTGCCTTTCATTGGGGCGATTGGTAAAATACTCCACGTGCGCAAACGCCGGCCCATGGCAACGTTCGCAATCGATGCCATAAATAATCTTTCCCTTTTCAAATTCTTCCTGCATCACTACGCCCTTGTACGTTTGATTCACTGAAACATAAGAGCTGTGGCAGGCCAAGCAATATGAAGGAATGTTGCGGTCAAACTTTGCCTCTGCCGGTGGAAATCCCGGGCTGTTGGCCCATGCGTGCTCCGCCATGAAATAAGAAATGGGAAGCTGCGAAATCTTCTTCTTATCATTATAATATAAATAAGTTTGCGCCTTCCTGCCCGACCCTATCACAATGTCGAATGGATGCGACAATAATTTCCGGCCGCTACGATAATAGGATTGATAATACCGCCCATCGACATGCTCCATCACCACCTCGGTGCTATCGTTGAACCTGAATACATTTTTTCCTGCCCCGAAAGCCGTTAGCACCGAAACAGGCAACGAATCGCCGCTGGTATTGAAATGCGCGGTTTGCACATAACTGTCGTACACCTGCCGGTGGCATTTCCTGCAGGTGTGCGAGCCTGCGTATAGCTCGCCGCGCAGGTCGGCCTGGCTTGCACCTGAAATGCAATTGGAAAGAATGATGATGCAAAGCAGTATCACGACAGTAACGAAGAGTTTCTTATGCCCTGCTAAAAAAGAAGATATTGTTCCGATGATCAGCATCAATGGCCGTTTTTACTGATGCGCACTTCCGAATGAAAATTGAGAAGGAAATTAAACAGGTTCACGTTGGGATCAATGCCTAATTTTTTCCGAAGCCGGTGCCTGCCGAGCTCCACGCTCTTGATGGTAATGTTCATGATCTGCGCGATCTCCTTGCTGGAAAGGCTTAGGCGTAAATATGCGCACAGCTTCAACTCGCTCGGCGTAAGGTTCGGGTATGCTTCCTTGATAGACACCAGGAAATCGCTGTGCACCTTGTCGAAATGCACGGCAAACTGTTCCCAGTTCTTTTTCATTTTATCATCACCCAGCATTTTCAAAATCTTCTTATAATCGTCGGAATCCTTGTCCACATCGCTCACGCGCTTCATTCTTTCAAACTCTTCCTTCACCTTCACCAGCATTTCGCCCTTTTGGATAAGGTTCAGCGTGGTGGACGCCAGTTGCGTATTCTTCAATTCAATTTCAGACTCCAGCTTTTCATTTTGCAGGCGGATGATCTCTTTTTCGCTGCGCTCTATTTCCAGTTGGTGCAGGTACATCAACTGCTTTTGTTCTTCCTCGAACTTTTCTTTTTGCAGCTTGTTTAGGTACTCCAGCTTCTTGCGTTCTTCCTCGTGCTTCAATTGCTGCGCGATGAATTTTCGCTTTTGAAAACGGTGCGCTGCGTATACCATGGCCGCGGCCAGGAGTGCATACACCAAATACGCCCAGATGGTCTTGTACCAGGGTGGCAGGATAGTAAAGCGATAGGTGATCACAGCCGATTCTTCGCCTTCATGCGTCCTGGCCTTTGCCTTGAATATATAGTTGCCGGGAGGCAAATAGGCGTAATCTTTTTCCGTCTTCTTGGACCAGGGCATCCAGTTCTTGTCGAACCCTTCCAGCATGCAGGAATATTCTATGCTCGACTGCTTTCCGTACAACGGAGATGAATACTCGAAATGTATGGTATTCCAACCGTAGTCGATCTCGGGTGTTTCTATTGCAACGGCATGATTCGCCCCCACGCCTGCGTGCCCACCAAGGATGGTGCTGTCGCGTTTGTGGTTGATCCTTACCCCCGCCAACAGCATGGGGATCTTGTTCTTTACCGTGTGGTATTGTTCGTAATTGATATGATAAAATCCTTCCTCTGCCGCAACGAAAATGTTATTAGCGTCGTATGGGTACACAAATTCAAATCCGCCCGCCATGATCTTATTGTTCAGCTCAGGAAAACGGATGATCTGCGGGCTTCCCTTCGAAAAATCTACCACGCCCAGGCGCTTGTTCTCTACGAACCATATCCTGCCATCGCCATCTTCTTTCAGGTATTCAACTGGCATGTTCCCGAAAATATTCCTAAGCAGCGTGCTGGGCACAAAATCATCGGTCTTGTCATCGTACTCGTACAATCCTTTAGGGCCTGTAAAGACGATCCTGCTTTTTATCTTGAAGATGTGGTTCTTGTTTTCTGCAAGAATGGTTTTGCGGTCCTGGTAAATGGCATACGTCAGTTGTACGCCATTGTTCAATTGAATCTTGTACAAACCCTTGTAAGGGTGCGCTACCCAGGCGACATTGTTATCTAACGCGATAAAGCGCGCCGATTCAAAATGCGTATGGATGTTCGGGTTTTTGAAAACACCGTTTTCATACGTATAAACATTCACGCCATTATACGTACCCGCCAGCAGCAAAGGCGATGGCAAAATATTGCTAAGGGGTAAAAATGTCCAAAAGCCCGTGTTGCCATCCACTACCTGCGGCACGTTGTTTTTAATAACAAAGAATCCATCGTTGTGGCCCATGAGCAGTTCTCCGTTCACTTCTGTAAGGGTCCATACCTGGCCCCTGGTGTTGGGCACTGCCTCGAAGCTGCTTTTTACATAGCTCAGGTCTTTTGCAGGCGCAATGGGCGCGTGGTATAATCCATTGGAGGTGCCGATATACAAAGTGTTGTTGTAAATAATGGCCGATTTGCCGCCGCTTTGCTCTTCGTAATCAGGATAAATATGCTTGATGGCATTATTGTAAGCAATGAAATCGATGCCACTGGCCAGCCCGAGCCAAAGATTCTTATCGCGGTCTACGAATACGCAGAGGATATCATTATTCTGCAGCCCGTCCTGCTTGGCGAGGCGCTGTATGATATGCCCCTGTTTGTTAATGATGAAGCAACCGGCAAGGCTTGTTACCACCGCTATGCGTTCATTGTCTATGAAAGATGCGCCGTAAGGATTTTGTGCGCTGATGGCCTGCACATCAGGGACCGTAAAGGGCAGCAGCCGATTGTTGTTGAGGATATACGTCCCGTGTTTTTTGGTGATCAGCAGCGAGCTGTCCTTGCCCAACGGGAGCAATGCTACTACCTGTGCTTTTTCTGCCAGCGTATCACCTTGTATGAACGGCACCCATCGCCCGTCTTGAAACTGCAGCAATCCCTTGCCGAAAGCCTTGCTGATCAGCCGGCCGTTGCTTGCGCCCAGGAAGCTCCAGGCAATGTCCCTGTAAACAGTGATCTTGTTATTCCTGTATTCAAACAGGCGTTTGAATGAGCGGAAGAAGATGGCCTCTCCATGCACTACCACATTCCAGACCTCGGTAAAATCTTTTTCAGTTTCCGGTATCAGATTATTGAGGGATGTATAGTGAAGGACCCCATTTTTACCGGGCTCGAAATAACCTATTTCCCCGGAGGAGCCTACATATACCCGGCCATCAGGTGCCAGCGCCAGGGAACGGATGGTACTCGCATTATGGGTGCTGTATTGTTTCCAGAAGCTGCCGTCGAAGGTCAGCAGGCCTTCGTCGTTGGCCACGTAAATGATGCCTTTTTTGTCTTGGGTGATGCTCCAGTTGGCCGGGCCCGCATTGTAAGCCTGCTTGGTATAGTTCACAATCTCAGGCAAGGCAACAGTATTCTGCGCCTGAACTTTTGCAAACACCAGCAGTAATATGAGCAATGAGCCTATCCGAAGCATAGCGGGTCAGGAAAGATAAGGAAAAGGACCGCAAATTCAGTGTAAAAATGAAGGGGATTGAAGGGGTTTTTGAGGGGGACTTTTGAGGGGCTTGATGGGTCAAAAAAATGCGTCGTGAATTAACGCGAAACGGAGCGTTTGCTTGTTGACGGGCTTCTCACTGATAAGATGTTTTGCAGATTTTGCCTGGCCCATTCATTGTCCCTGTCGATACTTAAAATCTGGTTGTAAACTTCCACGGCTTCATCGAGCCTTTGTTCGGAATGAAGGTCGGATGCCTTTTGCTGCAATTCGGATACTTCCAGCCGCCGCAGGTTTTCCTTTGCCCATTCATGCTCTTTGTCGAGATTTAGTATCTGGTTATAGACCTGGCGTGCCTCGCTGTATTTTTCCTGCGCGTGCAGGTCATAAGCCTTGTCTTGCAACAGTTCCATTTCAAGTTGCTTCAGGTTTACTTTTGCAAACTCGTTGTCCGGGTCAACTTTCAGGATCGCCCTATACACTGCCATGGCCTCCTCGTCCTGCCGGTTTACATGAAGTTCGTAGGCACGGTGCGAGAGATAGGCGGTTGAAAAGAACCCGTAAAAGATCAAAGCTGTCAATGAGGCCAGGTATACAATGCCGGCAGCCCAGGGCACGGGCCGGGCATACCTGGCGGTAAAGGCCAGCAAAGCCCCCCATAACAGCCCACCGATATGCGCCGCATTTCCAATGTTCCAGGCGCCTGTCTTCGTAAGAACAACACACAATGCCAGCCATCCTATGAACAAATAAATAGTATTTCTATCCAGGTAGTTCTTATATGCTTCGTCGGTTCTGCTTTTGACCACGATATATCCAAACAGCGCATACCCGATGCCGGAAAGCCCTATTCCGGTATTATCGGAAAAAGCGAGTTGTGCCAGCGAGCTTACCAATGCAGAAGATAAAATAAGCAGTATATAAAGGCCTTTACTGCTCTCCTGCTCGATCTTCCTTCCCAAAACCCAAAGCCAATACAGGTTAAAGGCAATGTGCCATATTTCCACGTGCAGGAAATTGGAAGTGATCAGTCCCCAGTAATCGCCGTTGAAAATATCGGTCAGTGACGGTGCGCCCCATTTCCTGTACGTATCCCAACTGTCCAACTGCTCCTCAAGATTGATACCAATGAATAGGGCAATGCTTGCCAAGCCGCATATGACGGTTACTATAGGAATGTACCGTTTGCTCCATTTTAATCGCATGGTACTAATAAAGATAATCGTTACAAACTATACGTCAAAGCCGATGCCCGGCAAAAAACCGGGTAAAGGACCCGCTACTGCAATCGTAATATTATCCGAAGCAGTGGTGGCATTTCTATCGGTATGCACTTAAAAATGGAATATGGTTCAATCGATGCCGCGGACACACGCCGTCAGGGCGTGCGATAGTGCATGCAATGTATACATCAGCACATTCGCCGAAAGAAAAGCAAGGTCGGCTTCATGGCAGGCGTTTTACTTCAATTGTTTCCCTTATCCTGATGTCTTTGGATGAGCTTCCGATCATTGCCCTGAAAACGCCCGGCTCTACCACCCATTGCATTTTTTCGTTGAGCATGCTGAGCATGGATGGTGTAATGCTGAATGAAATGGTCTTTTCTTCACCTGCTTTAAGGCTGACCCGCTGAAAGGCTTTCAATTCTTTCACCGGCCGCACAACCGAAGCAATTTCATCGCGGAGGTATAATTGAACCAATTCGTCCCCGTCATGCGTACCGGTATTTTTTATATCGAAAGTGATGGTGGCTGAACCATCCGCAGAAACGCGATTGCCGACCTGGCTGTTGGAATATTGAAAACTGGTATAGCTCAATCCATAGCCAAATGGAAACAAGGGCTGCCCGGTACCGTCGAGATAATCATCGCCACGGCCCGTGGGTTTATGATTGTAGGTCAAGGGCAATTGTCCTTCGTGAATGGGGAAAGTGATTGGTAATTTGCCCGAAGGATTGGCGCTGCCAGATAAGATAGCTGCAATTGCTTCACCGCCCGCCTCGCCGGGATACCAGGCATACAATACCGCGTTTACTTTATCGATCCAATTGCTCATGGTAATGGCGCTGCCGCCGAACAAAACCACTACCACAGGTTTACCGGTTGCAGCAAGGCGAAGTATCATTTCTTCCTGCCTGCCTGGTAAACTCAGTTTGCTGCGGTCGCGGAACTCGCCTTCTTCGATGCCGGCCGCTACTATTATCACGTCGCTTGTTTTGGCCAATTGCACGGCTTCAGCTATCCGGCGCTCCGCATTATTTACAACATCTGCATTCCATATTAACCTGAACCATGCATTTCCCGAAGGCTCTTTGTATTCAATTCGCAAAATATATTCCTTGCCTTTTTCAAAATAAAAGTCCGCAAGCGTGGTGGAATAAGATTGCTTTTCCCATGTATCGATCAATAGCTTGTTATTGATGTAGAGCTTATATCCGTCATTCCCATCGATACCGATCTTGAAACTGCCGGTTGCAGGCGATCGGATGGCGCCCGTCCAGCGCACTGAAAAAAAATCATAATTCACGGATGGATCAGGTGAAAACAGGGTCCATTGAAAATTGATCGCAGCATCGATGCGCGTCAACACCGGGTTGCCCTGCAGGCTTACGTTGTTAAAATACTCAGCATGCAGGCCCTGTACCCGCTTTCCGTTGTTGGTAGTGGCCAGGTAGCCTGTCTTTACAATATTCCATTCTTCATTCGTTCTGCCGCATCCCGCCGAATACCGTACTGTTGCCTTTGTGCCGGCCATTTTTTTCATGGCATCCAGCATGTTTATTTTATTGTTGCCGGGGCCGCTGTATCCACCCAGTCTTGCCTCTACCGCATCAGGGCCAATGATGGCAATTTTCTTTATGCTGCTTTTCAATGGAAGTATGTGTTGTGCATCGTTCTTCAACAGGACTATGGATTTTGCCGCAGCTTCTTTTGCCAGCCGCCGGTGCTGTTGCAGGTAATTGGTATCAGCTGCCGATGGCAGGTCTGTATATGGATGCTCGAAAAGGCCCAACTCAAATTTTATGCGAAGCACCCTTGCCACAGCGCTGTCAAGCTTTGACCTGTCAACATCGCCTTGTAAAAATGGTTTATTAAAAAGTGTCGCATGATCAATGTCTGTTTGAAAAATAACGTCCAGCCCATTTTCAATGGATTGCTTACCTGCGTCTTCGTATCCTGTCGCCGTAAAATGCAGCACGTTGGCCCCTCCCACTGCGCCTGCATCGGAGATCACGAATCCCCGGAAACCCCATTTATTTTTTAATGTTTGATTCAGAAGCCAGTCGTTGGCAGTACAAGGCCTTCCGTTCAAAGAGTTGTATGCTGTCATGATGCTTCGTGCGCCACCTTTCTGTATGCAAGCCTTGAATGGAACGAAATAGGTTTCTTCCAACAATCGCTCATTGTAATCGACAGGATAGCTATCGCGGCCGCCCTCGCCATGGTTTACGATAAAATGCTTGGGTGTGGCAACAATGCCCATGCGCTCGAATGCATTGACGAATGAAACGCCCATTGCCGCAGACAACACAGGATCTTCGCCATAGGTTTCTTCCACGCGGCCCCACCGCACATCGGTTGCGAGATTTACCACCGGCGACAATATCTGCCGGATACCGCGCAGCCTGCATTCCCTTGCAATGGCATTTGCCACATTGTGCATCAGCAGCGTGTCCCACGTGGCGGCCAGCGCAATGGACTGCGGAAATGCGGTGGCGCCCGAACGTACCAGTCCGTGCAGTGCTTCATCAAAGGCAATGACGGGTATCCCCAGCCGCGATTGCTCTATAAAGTACTTTTGGATATCGTTGATCTTTGTGGCGGTTTGAAAAGCACTGGGGCCCGCGCCGTATTGCAACATTTGCCCGCTTGCATTGCCGGGCGCTGATACAGTATTTACCTGGAAACCGAAAAGGCCTTGTTTGAATTGAGATGGATTGCTACCGAGGTCGCCGGGTACCATGAACAGCTGCCGGAATTTTTCCTCGGGCGTCATCCGCTGCAGCAGGTCAATCACCCTTGTTTCGATGGGCAGCGCTGCATTTTTATACGGTGGGATTTCCTGCGCGTGCACGATGGTTTGCAGCAAGCAAAACAAGAAAATGATAACGGGATTGCACATGCGCATACTAATTGCAAAGTTGAAATGATCTTTATCGAATCAGGAATGTTCTTTTATAAATTCCCTTTTTCTTCTCGACAGTATCTGTTAAAATGTCTTTATCGAATACCCGTTCGAGATTATTGCCTGCAAGGTCTTCTAGTCTTGGCTCAACCAGCAAGGTGTATTTACCGGATGCCCATGGCTGATCTTTTAAAAAATACAGTGCGCGCTCCCCCTTCAGCGTGGCTATAGTTCCCTTAAGTACATTCCCCTTACTGTCTGCTATTGCAATGGCATGTATCATTACCTCATGATCCAGCGGCTCGTGTAATTCAATGATCACCGGCGTACGCGTACCGGGTTTGGGAGTGAAGATCGTCCACTTACCGGGATCAGGAGATGCTTCATCCCGTTTTACCGCAACAAATTCTTTCCGGAATGGCTTAACGATTGCAGTGCCTTCGGCATCTGTCCAACCCGGTTGAATCAGCACCTCGTAGTGATTGCCATTTTGCAATGGAGGGCCCAACGCTTTGTTGGGCTGCAACTCGCGCTTAATGCGGCCGGGATCGACCCAGACAGTGAGCGTGGTCCGCTCTTTGTTCCATAGTTCCGGATCGAGATCGAGGAACACAGATGAAATAGTATCTTTCCGGTTTCTGACCACCGTTATATACTTCATAGCCTGCCCCTCTTGCATGGGTTTGGTGAAATGGACGTACAGCTTGAGCAGGTTTTCCGGCAGTGAATCACCTGATGGATAGATGAAGTTCACTTCAGGATTTGCAAAATTCCCTACTTTGGGCATCTCGATTTGTGCCAACGGCTGCCCGCGCCATACCAATTCATATGTAAGGCCATGCGTAAGGGCCATCATTGGCTTGAACACAACAGAATCTTCGCTCACGGTATATTCGCCCAACATGTCCAACTGGATTTTTGCGAGCCTTACTTTCAGCAAATCTTCCACGGAATCTTTTGAAAAATCAGTGAGCAAACTGCGTGGCACGGAAAAGCCCGTCGCTTGCTTGCCATCCCAGTAAATGGTGATAAAGCCCTTATCATTTTTATGCTCGGCGCAGCCTGCAAACAGCAACAAGGCCAGGCCCCATATTACCAGGGACCTGGCCTTGTTGAATATGTTTGTATCGTCCACGCAGTGCTGTGCGGGCTTGCATGAATTCATCGGCAATGAACTTGTTTAGGGATCATATCCACCGGTCTGCCCTGCCTATCCACAGGTCGAGGTCTCCGTTGGTACGGCGTTGCAATACCACCACCTGCGTATCGTCGAGCTTGTCCATTTGCAACACATTCACCACAGGCAATGATATAAAATTTACGCCGGCGGTAGCATAACTTTCTTTGATCGGTTCTGTGAGTGCGCCCTGGTACGATTCGATGTTCCTGAAACTAACGCGCATCACCGGCCTGTTGGAATTGGCCATGAACAAATAAGAATTCCCATCTTTCTTCAGGGTCACCATGTCGATAGGGGAATTGCCAGCCCCAAATTCACCAACCGTCCTTCCTTTGACGTGTTTGCCGGGTTGCAATTCATCTAATGGAAACAATACCAGTGGCGTGCAGGTATAGCTGGCCACGAGGTATTTTTTACCGTTCAGCTCGGCAGTGGTAAAGGTGCGTATGGGCGCATTGGTTTCGTAGCGTCCATGGGCCGCATGGAAAATTTCCAATGAAGATTGTTCCTGCTTATCGCCAAATGGAAATGGTATTTTCCTGAAAGTTGAAGCAAACTCCTGGTTAGATATGCCGCTTAGCATCACACTGCCATCGGAATAGCTGAGGTCTGAAATGGCCTGGTCGCGCACCGGGCGCCCGTTCCTGTCTTTCACTTCTTCGCCGGGCACATTGGTGATGGATACCTGGCTAAAGAGTATGTCTTTGGTATCGACGGCTTGTATTTTATCGCCTTCCAGCGACAGCAGCACCGGAGTGCCATTGCTGGCCTGTACCGCGCAATAGATCTTTTTGGAAACCGGGTTAACGGCAATGTCCTGTATGCGAATGTTCTTTGCCTCGGTGCCCAGGACAGCGGCTATTTTTTGATCGATGTTTTTGATTTCCGCGGTAGAGGCTTTCTCTACCATTGTTTTGTCTTTGGTATCGATGGCAAACACCGCTCCCGATTTAGAATCGCCAACGAACAATATGCCGTCAGGTCCAAAGGCGATGGCGCTGATGGATTGAATGGAGGGAGTACCCATTTTTAATCCATACGGGTTGTTGCCGGAGCGGGTAGCCGATACCAGCACGCCCAACGCTATTAAAGTGGCCGCGAAGAAAAACAGCTTTTTCATAACCAGGAAGTTTAAAGATGATAAGAAGCTAGGGTATGTAATTTAAGAAATTCGGGCGATATTTCATTTCATCCATGTCAACCGCTCCCGCCTTCTTACCGTTAGCAGGCAAACCACCAATCTAACCGACGCATATAAAAAGGGCACTCCCAACAAAAGCGAAAAGCTATCGAGGCTTGACGCCCGGAAATCAATAATTAAATAAATAAAGGAAAACAATAAAATAGCCAACCCGGTATACACCAATCCTGTTTTAACCGCGCCGCGCCAAAAGCATGCGCCGAGCAGGACCAACTGGCCAAACAGGGCTGCAACCGCGCAAACCGGCAACCTGTCCGCATAGCTCCCTGAAAAATTGAAAACACGCTCACCGCTGAGAAATTCTCCCAGGTACATAAATTCAACTATGCCAAGCGGCCCGGCTCCGTGTCCTACCCCCACAATAATGCACAGGTTGCAGAGTATCGTAAGTAATATCAGTTTGTTGATTATCGCCATACGCCCGATAAATATTTTGGGAGCCCGTCGAACTCTTTGGCGGCAGGATTAAATGTCTCGCCTGTTCGCGGATCATAAACAAAATACCCGGCGGTTTTGTGAATGATATCTAAGTACAAGCGCAATTTATTAAAAGCCTTTTCAGCCGCTGTGCCGCGGTATATGTACGGAATTGCAAGGGCCACATGATAGTCGTAAATTTCAATAGCTATTTCAGGTCCATAGCCTGAGCTGTTCAGCGACATTATCCCCCACTTCAAGCCACTTCGTTTTCAATACAAGCTTTTGTTTCAAAAGTGTTTTTTGATAGTCTATATCATTGGGAAGCGCCATTGAGGAATTTATGTGATTGCTCTTTATTACTTTGTTAAATCAAACCCATACATAAACCTGTTCAACATACCCTCGGAACTTTCCAGGCCAACGATTTGCATCAGTTCTTCAAAGTAATGACAAACTCTTTCACGGTCCTCTGTATCGAACCGGACATTCGTATCATTAAACCGTTTAAGGCCTATTCTCATCTTTTCCAGATAGTGTTCCTTTTGAGGATTACTTGACAATGAAACAGCTCTAAAGTCTTCTGCCGCCTGGTTAATCTTCTCAGTCAACATGGGTCGTAACTCAGGATCAGATATCCCGGGATAAAAGATTGCACTATTCTCAACAAACTTCTCCTTTTTAATGAAAGCATCAAACTTGTCCATAATATCATTCCTGGAATTGTCGGTAACTGCGTCTTTCCGATCATTACTATCCGGGCTCTCACACGCCGGTACGGCAAGACATGTAAACAACAAACACGTTATCAAGTGCCGCACCCCCCATAACAACAGATTGAATACAATGATAAAGGCGGTAATAAATATAATTAAAATGTTTGTTCGTTTTGTTTTTAGTTGAAACGCCACAAAAAACGATATAACTGCTGCAAGTAAAGACACTCCTATCGACGCTATCAGAAAGTATTTTACCCGCTCCGCAAGAGAAATGCCTGTTAACATGGAGACCCTGATAATTTGAAATAACGATTCAGCAACCAGGCTTGTGATAATTCCAGCCAAGGTTAGTTTCCAAATACTTATTGACTTATCCCGCTTTAAAATGCTGCTATGAAGAGATATAAATACCCCGATAAATAAAGCTATGAGAAATAGTCCGGTAATATTCAGGTTTGTGCCTGGAACATGTTCGGGAATGTTGAAAACAGACAAGTAAGGGATCCACCAGGCAAGTACGATCGCTATAAATGTGAATAAAGAATGCTTAAATATGGCGGCTTTCAAAGCGGTGGTTTATGCTTCTAAAGATAATTAGCTATTTTTAATCAGAAACCTGTGCACCATGAAAAAGAACTTGCTTCTCCTTTGCCTGTTGGCGGGCCTGTCCATACATCCAGCGATATCGCAAACCACCAAAAAGGTTACCGCATCCACGGCCGCATTCTCAAATCCTCTTCAGGTAAAGCTGGGCGATCCGTACGTTCTGTTTACCAACGGTACTTATTATATGTATGGGACCGGGGGTGCAGACAAAGGATTTGCTGCCTATTCATCGAAAGACCTCGTAAACTGGAAAGCCGAAGGACAGGTATATTTCCACGATAACAAAAACGGCTGGAGCGATCCCAAAGCCGCCTGGGACGGCGCATACTGGGCCCCCGAAGTATACGAAGTAAAAGGAAGGTTTTACATGTTTTACAGTGCACAGTGGAAGGTAAACCCCACGAATGAACTGGAGAATTTTCGCATAGGCGTTGCTGTTGCCGATAAACCCACCGGGCCTTTTATCGATATGGATAGCAAACCAATCTTCGATCCGGGGTACCCCATCATCGATGCCAATGTATTTTTCGATACCAATGGAAGGACCTATCTATATTATTCCCGCTGCTGTTACAAACATCCCGTGGAGAGCGAAATAGCCGACATGGCACGGAAGAACGGATGGTTCAAGGAAATTGAAGAAAGTTGGGTATATGGTATTGAATTGAAACCTGATTTTTCCGGCGTTATCGGAGAGCCGGTTTTATTGCTTCGCCCGCCGGTTCGTCTCAATGACAAGCAAGCAGCCTGGGAAAGCCGCTCAGTAACTGCCCGTGAAGTGAACCGCCGGTGGACGGAGGGCTCTGTAACTTTCAAAAAAGATAATACATACTACATCATGTATTCCGCCAATCATTTTGGCGGGCAGCATTATGCTATTGGTTATGCAACGGGCGCTTCTCCATTGGGCCCGTTTAAGAAAGCGGCCAATAATCCTATACTGCAGAAAAACACAGGAAAAGGAGGCTCCGTTAGCGGCACAGGCCACAACAGCATAGCCTATTCGCCTGACGGCAAAGAAATGTTCTGCGTGTATCACGGAAGAACTGCTAAAACAGGGGATGAAAGAGTGGTTTTTATCGATCGCATGCAGGTAAAGAATGGAAAGATCACCATCCAGGGCCCGACTACTACGCCGCAGAAATTGCCTTCGGGCGTAAAGACTGCTGCGAGGTATTGAACTATCTCCAGTGATGTTGCCTGTTAAGTATGAGCAGGAGCTTTTTTATTACATCCACCGTGCATTGTTTTCTCTTACATCCCTGGCGCGGTAAGCTGCTATTTTACGAATAAGCGCTTTGGGAAGTGGCTTGTCATAGGGGAATTGTATCGTGTCTTTACCGGTAGTAAAGTCTGATAACTCATCTTTGAACGGTTTCAAAGATGAGCCGGTAGGCATAAAATTAATATGATTCTTGTACGCTGCGTATGCAAACAGGATGCGCTTTTCTTCAAACGCGGGATTGCCCCATTTTAAGCCCTCCGTGGCATTCGGCGCCACTTTTTTCAAAATAGCACGCAGCTCACGCAGTTTCTTTTGCGCTTCCTTTGGAGCGGCTTCTATGTAAGCATCCACAGTATCTGGTTTGAGCTTTGACATATTGCTACACTACCCCAAATTTAACCCCTTTATTTTTCGTGATTGGTTGTCACATTTTATAACTGCAATCATTGAACATTGATGTTCAAATTCCCAAACAAAAAGCGGCTATAACCTTCGTCATAGCCGCCTATTAAAAATAATTGTAGAATATCAAAACCCTCTCTTCTCTCCCGACTTCAGCGGCGGGAGCTTCAGGTCATCCAGCGCGCTTTGCCGTGCGATCATTTTTTCTATTTCTTCAATCTTACGGGGAGCCATAACCGAAAGTAGCTCATAGCCATTTTCCGTAATGAGCGCATCGTCTTCTATGCGCACGGCAATGCCCCACCATTTCTTGTCGCAATTGCTGCCAGAAGGAATATAAATGCCGGGCTCGATGGTGATCACCATTCCCTTCCTCAATTCTCCGTACGATCCACGGTCATGTACATCCATACCGATATGATGGCCAAGGCCATGAGGATAGTATTTATTGGCCTCTTCCACATTTTTGGCTACGCCGAGTTTGATCAAACCGGTTGTGATCGTTTCGCGGGCGGCACTGTTGATCTCAGACCACTTGCAACCATCTTTCAGCAACCTGAAGGCAGCTTCCTGCGCATCGTATACCAATTGATAAATGGCTTTTTCAGTATCGGAGAACTTTCCGCTGGCGGGTATGGTCCGGGTTACGTCGGCGGTATATCCATGATATTCGGCGCCTACATCCATCAATACCAGCGAATTGCCGATTTTAGTTTTATTGTTTATTTCATAATGCAGCGTACAACCGTTCTCGCCGGAACCTATAATCGATCCATAACCCACGTGCTCCGCGCCGTATTTCTTATGAATGAATTCCTGCAAGCCCTGTATTTCTAATTCAGACATATTGGGATGAACGGCCTTCATCACTTCATTATGTCCCTGGCAGGATATCTCCACAGCCTTGCGGAGCAGTACCATCTCTTCGTCGGTTTTTATTTCGCGCAATTTGCCGGTCAGCGTCCGGAATGCCCTCTGATCGAACCTTTTTTCTTTTGAAATATCCTCTGGAATGGCCGCTTTTTCTTTGAAGGTTCTAATAAGGTCGTACAGGTCTGCATTATCCATTCTGTTATTCGGCACGTCGATAGGGAATGCATCGAAAATGACCTTGTCGAATTTCGAAAAATCGATATTGAAGCTTTGGAACGCTGCGGCGTTCAGCGACATGCGGATGCCCAATTTTTGCTGAGCCCCTTCTGCACCCAGGCGCTTGCCGGTCCATTGCTCTGCCCGGGGGTCCTTTCGTTGTACAAACAACAGCTCGGTGAACTTTCCTCCGGCAGAATCGGTCTGCTCATCTTTAAATATCAGCAGCATGGAATGCGGTTCTTTATAGCCGCTGAAATAATACATGTCGGGATTCTGGTGAAACAGGTATTCCACATCATTAGAAAAAGTACGGGTAGGATATGCAAATACCACCACCACGGAATTGTCAGGCATTATTTCCCGAAGGGCGGCACGGCGGCCGGCATGAAACGATGCAGGCAGGTAATCTTTCGGCAGGTGCTCTTCGTCTGCCGGAACAGCGGGCTGCGCGATCAACGTCACTGGAAATAATACGACCAGGATGGCTTGTAAAAATCTATGTCTCATAAGCGGGGGAGTTGGCGACTAATATACTGATTAAAGACACTCCCCCTGAGAAATTATGTGAGCGGCTGCCTGTATATATCAGAACTTCTTATACCAGTTATACGGTGCGGAAGTCGGCACTGTAATACGTATGGAGGGAGGATTGGACGTACCCACATACACATACCCGCGCTTGCCTGCAATTATGGGATCATTCAACTCATTACCGGTAAGCGCCCTATCATAGTTCTTGCTGGGATGCTGCGTGTGATAGAACCGCTTGCGTCCTTTAGTAGGGTAAAAAGTAAAGGTTCCATCGCCGTTGAAAGTTACCGTGCCCGTGCAATCGATGAGCTTTTCATAAAAATTGAAGAGAAACTCGTACCTGTAAAACTTCGCGTCTCCATTTTTGTTGAAGATCATGGCTTCCCGGGTAGGAACGGCATTGCGGCCGGCCCAGGTCCCTTCACGGTAGTTTTCCCAAAACGTAAAATCGATGGTGCCGTGTTCCCAGGCGCCTACCAGTTCGTCAGGCACTTCTGTTCTCGGTGGATTAGGATTGCCGCCGCCGCCATTATCATCTTTACTGCAACTTACTGTTCCTACAACAGTGATCATGCTTAATAAGAAAATCAGCTTTTTCATGGTTGTCCCTTTTTTTATACAAAATGAGACGCATGAAAATCTATGTTGTGACATTGACCGAAGGAATCCGTGCTGCGTCGATACAACGATCAATTCTCCGGCGATGCATACCATGCCCTGTAAGTAGAATGGAAATACGTTGCCACCAATATCAGCAACAACAATATTCCACCCACCTCAGCCAACACAAAGTGCTTTTCCATAAGCGAATAATCATAATTCACCCTGTTCTCGAAGTCTTCCCTTTTCCTCAAGCTTGCATAATACCATCCTACCATGCATATGGGAATGAAGGGAAGAAGCCACATGAAAAGGTTGGTGGCAATGCCGCTTACCGCTCTTCTTTTCTTTGAACTGAAAGCCGCTACCGAAAGGCCAAACGACAAAACGAAATAAAACAATAAGCTCCCGAAAATGGTTTCCTCTTCGTAAGAGGAGAACGCAACTATCAACGACGTCAATACAATAAGAATGACCGCTGCAAGGAGCGTAAGAAAGAAGGTCCTTGCCGTTGTATGCCTGAAGGCAAACACCAACATCGACAAAATCAGCGTGGTGTAAACAAAAAAGCGGATCCAAACCTCCAGGTTCTCTCCCATCCAACGTTCCTTTCTGTCCACGATATTGTACATACTATCGCTAATCTCCGAAACTGCATACCGGCGTCTTAACCTTTCTTCCCGGGCCGGCCGTACATCATAGTAGTCGGTGCGTTCCTCGTACCACTGGTATTTTTCTTTTATGGCCGCCAGCTCATCCCGGATTTGCTGCCTGTTGGAAGGTGGTGTGTAATTGACGACTTCCTGCCGGTAGAGTTGTATCGAGCTCAGTACTTCAACAGAATCCGTGGTCGGCGGGTAAGTATACAGATGCACATAATCCGGGCATTGAAAAAAAACATATAGCGAGTCATTAATTTTTTGCACGCTGTCTGCCGACTGCAACCTGTATCCTAAAGCTTCCCGGGTTATTAGCTCTTTATGCGAAACCTCAACCGCCGCATAGTCCACAGTATCGGGAATTGTATAATCCACAGCTTCTTCATATTCTTCCATTGCCCGGTCGGTTACTAACACTGTATCCTTGTCCCAGCGATGGTCCAGTGAATCATATTCCAACCGCACAATGCCGACATTCACCGTATTAATATCCCGCACAATTTCTTCACTTGTATAAGCAGCATTCGCACGAACCGTTTCCACGTAAGGCTCCACATAACAAAACAGTACAAAAATCCCGATCGATATACTGTAGAGAATGAACGTGATCAGCCTGTTGCGGCGACTTATCAATCCATACCTTTTAAATACATTGAAGCGCAGGAGGTAAATAAGCCAACCCACCAGGGCCACCAGGGATATGAGGGAAACGAAGCTTATCCAATATGGTGAGGGCGATCGCTTTCTCGGATCATCCGGCACTATAAACGCAATTGCAGTAAGAATGGCGATGAATATAATACCATAATACAGCACCAGGTGTGCCCTGGTGCTCCATATTTCGGGTTTGTGCAGCAGGAGGTATCTATCGAGCCTGTTGATGAAAGGCAGTGCGAAGGGTCTCTTTGTTTGCATGAGGTTCCGTGTTGAAATGTTTAAGGGGGTTGATCAAAAAAATCGCTTGGTCGAGTGCGTTATATCGCGGAAATACGTAAGCTGCACGCCTCCACTTACCATTTTATACACCATTTCGTTAACCGATAGGTTAGTTGATGTAATGGTATAGTATCCGCCATTGAAGTGCACGTGCACTGTCTCGGGGCCGAGTATTTCCAGCAAACGCTCCCGGCCTTCGGCTGTTTCCACTTCCAGCACCGCCCGTTGCACCGCTTCTGTTTCGCCGGTACGGTACAGGCACTTGCCCGATCGTATGAACAGTACTGTATCTGCTATTTTCTCCACTTCATGCAATTGCTGCGAGCTTAGCATAATACCCATGGGATGGTATACTGATTTCGCCAGATATCGCAGGTCGGTAAGTATTGTTTGCTGCGCTTTGATATCGAGGTTGGCCAATGGTTCATCCAATATCAACAAGCTTGGTTTCTGCAGCAGCACGCGGGCTATTTCGAAGCGGGTGCGGTAGCCGCTGCTGATCTGGTTCCACGTAAGGTTGGCATAAGGTGAAAGGTTGAGCCGCTCCAGCATAAAATCCACCATCAATTCGTTTTGCCTGCCCCTGATGCCCGATAGCGAAGCAGAGAAGTGCAGGTTATCCTTCAACAATCCATACCAGCGTGGGATCCTTTGCGGAATAAATGCCAGGTGATGCTTGATGGCATAATGGTCTGGCTGCTGCAATTGTGGATAAGCAATATGACCTGCGTTCAATGCAAGCTGTCCCGAAAGGCAGCGAAGCAAAGTGGTTTTACCATTGCCGTTCTCTCCTACAACGCCGATGATATCGCCGGTGCTTAAAGAAACTGAAATGGGTTGCAGGCTGAAATTACCCTTTGAATAAGTTTTGCTGACGTTGTTCGCTTGCAGCAGCGACTCCCTGCGGTGCCCGAAATCTCCCTGCGTCAGCGACAGCTGGTCCAGCAACAAGTTTGCTTCGGCATAAAACGGATCAGGCAGGTTTTCCTGCTCCTGCTCTTTCATTTGTTGCCTGTACTTTTTGCTCCAGGCAATGCTTTGGCGGATGAGGTCCTCGTTGGCGGTATCCAGGGCAAGGTCCAGCATTCGCCGGATGGCCAGGGAAACGTCGCCGTGAGACAGGAAGGACCTGATCTCGGCTGTACGGTTCTGTATCATGGTGTAGGGGTTTGTTCATCTGAGAGGCGGTCTCTTATTGAATGATGATGTCCTCGAACTTATAGTTCTTCGGAAGATGATCGAATTTATCTTTCGTGATCTTAATGCTTGCACTCCTGTCGGCGATATGGAAATAGTAAACCGAGTAAGCATACAGGAATTCCTTTTGCTGGCCATTGATCACCAGGCCGCTGTAATTCGTGGTTACGTTAGAATTGGATCCGCTGACTCCCTCGATGGAATAGCTGTCTTTGAATTTTACAATATTGGTATGCGCTGCTTCCGTTGAAATGGAAACCGAACTTTCTGTTGGATGGGAGGTTACGGCCTTGGCAGGGATCCGCTGTTCAATAATAATGCAGAATGTGCTGTCGCTTGTCATTACCTTTCTGAACCATAGTCCTATATCCGTGTTGGGCAACGCGTCAATAACTTCGTAAACAACCTTATTGGTAGTGTATTTTGTTTTGTTGAGATAAAATTCCAAAGGACCGATTGTTTGTTTTCCTTTCCCAAGTGCATTAACGCTCATAGTCAATTGCCCGTCTTCCCGGCCCTGTAAATTCTCTGCCAACCGCACTTTTCCAACCAGGGACTTAAAAATATTGGCCCGCAGGTGATTCATATCGATCGCTATTTGAAACGATTCGTTTAGCCTTGGTTGCGGACTTGAAATCGTTAGCTCTATCACCTGCGGTTCTGCCAGCAAGGAATCGATGTTTTGCGTCCATCCGCGGAAGGCCGCAAGAAAAAATAAGAGTACAATAATTGTCCTTTTCATAAATCAAGGGGTTCTATCTGCTTATTGATGCGTGTTGATCGAAATCACAATCTTTCCTTTATGCGCCGCTTTTTCAAAAAGCCTGAACGCTTCGGCGGTGTCTTCCAGCTTGTATGGTCCGTCTATCACTGGTTTTAGTTTGCCCGCCTCAAAAAGCTCGTTCATGTAAGGCAGGTCCTTGTTGGGTTTGAGCATAACGATGCGCACCCGCTTTTTAGTGAATAGGGCGATCAACGGCGATAATATAAATGCCTGGAAGAGCCGGCCCAGGGAACCGCCCACCGTAACATATACTCCATTCGGTTTTAATGCGCGCAGGTAACGAAAAATTGGGCGGTTTGTTTTTGTGTCCAGCACCAGGTCATAGGTTTGCCCATTGTTGGTGAAGTCTTCTTTCCGATAGTCGATGACATGATTTGCACCGAGTGTGCGCAGCATGTCTAATTTTTCCGCGGAGTCTACAGCGGTCACCTCCACTCCGTCCGGCCGCACTATTTGTATTCCGAAAGTACCAACGCCCCCGCCGGCGCCGTTGATCAGGAGTTTTTGTCCGGGCCGTACCTGGCCTTTATCGCGCAAGCCCTGCACGGCCAGCATCGCGGCCTGGGGAATGGAGGCCGCGTCTTCGAACGACATGGCGGGCGGTTTCAACCATAATTTGTTTTCGGTGGTACAAACATATTCCGCGAAGCCGCCCCATTGCCCACTTAGATCTCCATACACTTCATCTCCTACCCGGAATTTTTGCACGTCCTTGCCAACTGCCTCGATACGCCCGGCAATGTCCGAACCAAGGATCGGGTGTTTTGGTTTTCCAAAACCTACCATCAATTTTTCAAGAAACGTTTCGGGGTTTAATAATCCCCAATCCCAATCATTGACCGATGCGGCAAACAATTTTACCAATACTTCATTGTCTTTGGGCGAAGGCTTTTCAATCTCCTTTACCTCGAGTACTTCGGGACCTCCATATTTTGAATAGACGACGGCTTTCAATTGGCGAAGGCTTTATTGCTAAAGATAAACAGAACGCATGTATATACACCTACTTGTCTAAATTGTAGCATCTTATAATATGACCGCTAACATTTATTGATTTTCTTTTTATATTTATTGTTTTTCGATAAATATTTATCTATATTTGCGGGCATGAACAAAAATAAACTGCAATGAAAACAAGAACAGAGCGAATTTTGACAGCCATGCGCATACTGGCATGGGTTATATTCATTGGTTTGTGCATCAGGACCGGCGTGTTGTTATATTCCTGTTTCATAAGTCTTTTCGTAAACCCCGCCGGTGCAAAAGATTTGTACATGGAGCTTGACCTATCGAGCCTGTACAACTACAGCCTTCAGCATTATGTAATAGTGGTATCGATGGTCACTTTGATATCGGCCTTGAAAGCCCTCATCTTTTACCTGGTCATTAAGATATTTTTAAAGATCAACTTTGTCCATCCTTTCAATACAAGCATGGTATCATTGATATTTGGCATCAGTTACACTGCCCTGGGCCTGGGAACACTGGCATTGGTTGGAACCAGTTACTGCCGTTGGCTCGCGGAAAAAGGAGTCGACTTTCCTCCCATGGACCAGTACGTGGGAGGCGGCGCCGAATTCCTGTTTTTTGCGGCAGTAATCTTTTTTATCGCACAGGTTTTCAAGCGCGGGATCGAAATCCAAACCGAAAACGAACTAATTGTATAAGCTATGCCGATCATTGTAAATCTCGACGTGATGATGGCCAAACGCAAAATGTCGTTGAATGAATTGTCGGCAAAAGTGAACCTTACACTGGCCAATCTCTCGATACTCAAGACCGGCAAAGCAAAAGCAATCCGTTTCAGTACGTTGGAAGCTATTTGCAAGGCATTGGACTGTCAGCCGGGCGATATATTGGAGTATTCCAAAGAATAGCGCTATAGCTTACCGATCTTATTGCGGTAAAGGCTGTGCACGCGGAAGCTTTTGACCTGTCCGTTCCCATCTCTTTCAAATACCAATTCCTCTCCCAATGATCCATCGTCCGGCCTTATTCTCCTGAACGTATCTTTTTTGATATACCGGTATTCGCTGATGGCGTCCGCGGGCGAACCAGATGGAAGGTTCATCGTGAGCAGCTTTCCTTTCACGGCAATCACCGCTACTTCGCCTGACCAGGTATAACTGTCGTACCTGCCTTCGTATACGGAGAGGTCCACGTTCCTTGCGGCGGTGTCAACTGTAATGTTTTTATTCAATAGATTAAAAAGCTGGTTGCTGTAGCTATATACATCAACACCCTGTGCGTTGATCATTACGGTAATGCCCAGCTTCTTTTTCGGCTCGATGGCCACTACGCTGACATATCCGGGGCAGGAACCATCGTGACCGATGCGCGCAACGTTGCTGGGATCATAATTGATTAAAAAACCAAGTCCCCATGTTACGCGCTTGTCAGGGCTGGCCCAGTGGATCCGCTGCATCTCCTTCAAAGTAGATGGACGCAATACCTCAGGTTTATCTGCCGACAACAAACGCAATTGCCATGATGCGAACCTGGCAAGGTCGAGCACATTGGATGAGAAGCCCGCTGCCGGTGTAATGGCATTTGTCTTAAAGAGCGGCTGCATTTTCCTGTTGCCCTCACGGGTAAGCGCGCTATACCCGGTGGCCATTTCGGTCCTCCATAATTTCTCGGGCAGGTAAGGATGCGTATTGCTCAACTGCAGCGGCCGCAATATGTTTTCTTCTATATAATCATTATAAGCCTTGCCCGACTTGCGTTGCACAATTTCGCCCAACAGGCTCATGCCCACGTTCGAATACTGGAAGTAAGTAGAAGCAGGATACAATGTTTCCTCGGTGATCAGCGACTTTTTCAGCTCATCGGTGGTAAGAAAATAAAAGTTTGGCGGGTTCCACGATGAATCGGCATCTCTTATCAACCCTGAAGAATGCGTAAGTAATGATTGAACGGTAATAGGCACGGTTTGCGCATACCGTTGCCTGATCATGTAATCAGGCAATAAGGCCTGCAAAGAATCATCCAGCCGCAGCTTGCCTTGTTCCCACAACTGCATGATCGCAATGGAAGTAAATAATTTCGAGATGGAACAAATGGAGAAAAGGGTCTCTGGTTTCATAGGGACCTTTCGCTCAACGTCTGCAAATCCGTAGCCTTTTTTGAAAATAATATCCTGGTTTTGTACGATCGCAACCGAAATGCCCGGCACCCTGGCGAAATCTTTCTGCGCGTCCAGCCAGACATCTATCAGGCGCAAGGCATCTGAATAGTCGGGTCTCGTTGTTTGTGCTGTTGCGTTAAGAGAAAATATAACAAACAGGACAAATGCAAATATTCTGCTCATAAAATTTATTTCTTTTGTTGCTGCGCATACTGGTCTTTGATCATTTCCGCCGCGGCGAGTGATTGCATCATAATGACAGGAAATTCTGCTGCCATTTTTTGCCCGGCGGATGTTTTGTAAAATTTCACCAGTTGTTTAAGCTCATCGTAAGTAAAATGGCGTCTGTAGATCCATACAACGGCATTGTCCAGCCATTTTCTTCCATTGCCTGTTTTAAAGAAAGTTGAGAGCTTGTCTAACTCGGCTGATGGCAGTTCACCTTTTTGGCGGTCTTCTGCAATCTTAAAGTCTATTGCTTCATTGATGTTGAAGCCGCCTTTTAAATTTCTTAGCTCGATTATCTTCTTTGTTATTTTATCGTCCGGTGGCGCGGTGGTGTCTGGTTTAAAATCCTTTATGGCGCTGGTAATTCTCTTAAAAATATCCGCGGCAGCTGTATTGGTGGCTGTATCGGTCTGTGCGTATCCAATTGCTGTAACAAAGCAAAAGATGAGCATTAGCTTAACGGATCTGGTCATTGTATTGTTAGTATTGCTATGGAGCTTCTAAAGATACTTATTCCCCTTATTGTTCTGGTTTGGTTGTATAAGGTCCCAAAGATTGCCATATAAATCCTGGAATACTGCCACGGTTCCATACTCCTCCTCTTTCGGCGGCCGTATGAATGTAATATTTCTGCCGGTCATTTTATGATAGTCCCTCCAAAAATCATCGGTAAACAGGAACAGAAAGACCCTGCCCCCGGTCTGATTGCCGATGCTTGCCAGTTGTTGTTCATTGGCAGCTCTGGCCAGTAAAAGAGCGCATTCGTTTGAGCCCGGTGGCGCTACCAACACCCATCGTTTCTCTTCGGTTAATGCAGTATCCTCCAGCAGTGTAAAGTCTAATTGCTTCGTATAAAATTCGATAGCCTCATCGTAGTCTTTTACAACCAGGGCTATGTGGGCAATGTGTTGTTTCATTTCGGGTGGTCCGCTATAAAATCGATGGTAGTATATATTTAATCATCATTTCATCCACTTGCGGATGTGCATACCGTTGGTTGTAAGCGCTGGCCGTTACCACGATTACTGTTGCAAGGTCTTTGAAGACAAATATCTTGTTACCCCCATTCCCTGAACAGTAAGATGTGTTATAGGCCTTGTTCCTGACAGTGTAGTTCTTATTCCACCATAGGTATCCATAACCGTTATCATTATTTGCCTGGTAATGCCGGGCCAGCGAAGAATCAACCCATTTTTCAGGTAATATTTGTTGGCCATTCCATTTACCCCTTGACAAATACAACTGCCCGAATTTTGCAAAGTCGAGCGGAATTAACTGAATTCCGCCTGCGGTGTTCGCAACATTCTGAGGCGTGCGTTGCCATCGATAATTGACAATGCCGAGCGGCTTGAATAACTTTTCATGAGCATAGCTTTCCAATCCGCCCGGGACAGATTTGTGTATGATGTCGCCGAGGACCACAACGCCGCCGGTGAAATAAGTAAATTTCTCACCCGGCTCCCGGTCCGTGGCCATTGGCAGGTCCAATGCCCATTTCACCCAATTTGATTGGGGGTACATGTTTTCTTCGTTACCAATAGAGCGCGGGTCGCTATCGTTGGCATCAAAAGCTGACGACATGGTTAGCAAATGCTTTAACATTACACTCGCCTTCCTGCCTGAATAATTTTGAAATTCCCGGAGGTTATAAAATTCACCCAGCTGTTGATACTCGTTCTTTATATGTCCCTCTTTTATGGCTATGCCAAGCGCCGCGGAGGCGAACGTCTTCCCCACGGACCGGGGGTTATGCCTTTGATTTCTTTCAGCTCCATTGAAATATTCCTCGATCAATAATTTTCCGTTCCTGATGACGATGATACTGTTTATCTGCTTATAGGTGTCTTTGCCAATTTCGGTTTTAAGGGCTCGAATGAGTGCAGTATCATATCGCTCCTTACTTACTTCCCAGCCATGTACGAGCTTTCCCGGTGGTTGTCCGCTAGTGAAACCACAGAAGAGTAGGGCAATCCAGGTAAACAGGAAATTAGTTTTCATTTTTGTGTTGTATTTAAATGGTACCAGGGTGCCTGCTTCACCGTATTTTTCAAGATGCTTACTGCTTTCGAATGGTCCTGTAATTTAATGATATTTTAAACCAGGCACCCCAATGCTCTACCGTGAAAACACGGGTTGGCAAAGGCATAAATTGACCGATTTTAGTGGCCGGTGAATAAAAACATCATCTATGCCCGGCACTACTTCGATCGCGTTAATTGATGATCATGTTTTGATAAGAGATGGGCTTGCTTCGCTGGTAAGCTCTTTTCCTGGATACCAGGCGCTTTTTGGCGCGGATAACGGTAAGGATTTTATCGGGAAGCTACAACTGCACCAAACTCCTGACATTGTGTTATTGGATATTTCGATGCCGATAATGAATGGATTTGAAACTGCAAAATGGATTCATCGTAATTTGCCTGAAACGAAAGTGCTGGTCCTTACCGTGATGGATACGGAGACTGCAATTATCCAGATGCTCAAATCCGGCGCCAAAGGATATATTGTAAAGACAGTGAAGCACCGGAATTTAAAGCAGCACTCAATAGCTTGCGCGATCACGGTGTCCACTTCAACGAATTGGTAAGCAACAAGGTGCTTCATTATATCAATAACAAAAAAGAAGGCAAAGACAGCCAGGCCTTATGCTTTACCGAAAAAGAAATGACATTCTTAAAATTCGTATGTACTGAAAAGACATATAAGGAAATTGCAGCAGAAATGAAAGTAAGTCCGCGAACAGTTGATAGCTACCGCGACTCATTGTTTGAGAAAATTGGGGTGACGTCAAGAACCGGGCTAGTACTTTTCGCGATTAAGACCGGAATTGTAAAAATTTGAGAAAGAGAACGCCAGGAAGTACTACACTCCATCAAATACCTTACTTAGGGGAATTTCTTTTTGACTGTCGTAATATTTTTCCTTCTTTATGAATAAGACTTTAAGCTTTTCAATAAAATTCAGTTTTCCAAGACTTACAATCGTACCATAATTGTTCTCTTCATTGGTACCATAATATTGAAATATATGAGATTCAATAATGCGCCCGTTTTTAAAAAACTGAACCTCCTTGCCTTTAAGCCCTTCCTTTAAAAACTTATTGAAGTGAGCTACGTTATGTTCATTGAACTCAACCCCGGGTTCGTCCTGTGAACTGTCAGTATAAAAATCCAGCTTGTAGAAGTATTCAAGTTCTTGCTGCCTGGCAAATCCGGGAGTTTGGGGATTAATGAACTCAAGGGTTATTAAGTCCCCATTCTCCAAAATGCCAACCTTAATTACCGTTTCATTCGATGCATCGGATGGCTTGAAAGTAATAAGATCCGTTGTTCCTCTTTTAAATTCTTCGTGGAAAAAGAATTTTCCGCCAGCAGAAAATTTTTGTTTGAAGTATTGCCGCCAGTTGTTCATAATAAATAGGCCCGAACATTACCTGGTCATTTCGACCAGATTTCCCCGGCAAAGCTAGTGTTAATGTAAAATGCTTTTGACAAAAACGAATCGTTGAACTTTTGAGAAGCTATAAACTCATTGAGCTCTTTAAACACTATATTCTTTGTTTGTTCTTGCGACAAGTTCTTATACACGTCCTTAGGCAAAGCGAAAAACGGGTGTTTGGCCGGTACAAAATCAATCCGCGATACAGGCATGCCTTCCTCGACAGTGTGGTTATAGCCGGTTAGTGATAGCATATTGTCGCCGGGGGCTTCGTAAAGATCAAACCGGTATTCCTCAATAGATTTCTGGGGTTGATCATTATCGCAGATGTAAGCCAGCCACTGTTCCACCGAATTAAAAGGCGATGTAAACCCAGGTGGCGGTGGCGTGAGTGCTTCAGCGCTGGATGCGACTGACTCATTCTGAGACATGCGTTTCTTATTGTTGCCCTCATTCATCAAATATTACTATTATTCTTCAATAATATTTTTCATGTCTATTAAATGCTTACTTACGAAAGCCAGATCGGGAAACTTCTCAGCGTTTTTACTTTTCTCAATCCTGATAGGCAACTCTTCCAAATAAACAGCAAGCAATTCATCTAAGTTGTCCAGATATGTGTAACCGTCCTTTACTATTGTCGGGATAAGGCATACTGAACCTATCTTTTCGATATCAGCGTTAGTGTCAATATACATACAGACCATCATTCTTACGTTTACAGCATAGGTTAAATCTTCCCATGACCCAAACCGCGTCCCAAAAAACTTTCCCATTATAAAATCATCAAATTCTGGTTTCGCGTCACGGTAGTACTCCAAAAGCGTTAAGTCATAATATTTGTTGAACTTGTTTGAAATAATAGCAGCCAGGTATTTCCCATTGCAGGCGATGCTTAAACAATCCCCTTGCCGGTTCTTAACTAATTTGCCGTGGACTTTGTCAGGTGATGTCTCTCTGATTTTATTCATACAAGTTCCTTTTAACCACCTAAGCTTTGCGCCTTTTAGTGCCTGTATTGTTGTACACAGTAAGTCTTACAAAAGCTCATATTGCTCATCAATATCACAGCATAAAGCCTGATGCCCGGACTTCGACTTGTCGTATAGAAATTTCCTGTATTTAATAGTGCTTCCGATGATCTCCAACTCCCTTAGCAACCCCATGATCCTATCACTTTGTTTCACATTTCCGGTGTCCGTGTCAATAATAAAAAAACTAAAACCAGGATCATTTCTTTCAAAGTTCCATCTCACAAGAACCAACTTTATAGAATCACCAGACCAAGCATATTTATCCTGCCAGTTCCCTTTAGGAAGTTCTATCTCATCCAATCCCTCCAGTTCGATCCCGCATAAATTAAAAGGAGATCCCATGCGGATCTCTTGGGGATTTATGATCTTTACTCTAACTGGTCTTTTCATGTTATAGTATTATCTATCGCGCGTCCTTATTCTTGAAAACTCGTCTTCTTATTCAGCATCGCGTTCTGCCATCCGCCAGGAAAAATCGCATGATCGTCTTCCTCCATTAACATCATCTTTTGCTTAATGGCTGCCTGCAGCGATGAGGGCAGCTGGTAGAAGGCTTTGTCTACCAGTGTTTCCCTTTCAAAATCAAGATCACCGTTTTGATGCCGTATAGCTACTTTTCGGCCCTTATAATATATGATAAATTTTATCCGGCCATTGCCATAGCCATTAATGCCCCACGTTCCATAAATGATGACCGGCTCCACCAGACTGTCTCCATCATAATCGTCAAAGTCGATATACTTTGTCCAAAACCAAATAGAGGTTTCATCATTATCGTTCCTGACAATATGGTCACTGATCTCCCACAGTTTAATAAATGAGCCATTATTTATCCTCACGTTCACCGCTTTAATGCTATGACTAAACGTATCTTTGTCTGCTGTTACTTCATTTTGACTTTCCGATAATATGCAATAGTATTTCCCCGCGTTGTCGGCGTATGCATACACTCTGAATATTGGAAAGACAATACCCAGTCTTTTACAAACCGTATCGGGGAATAGTGCCTTTACCTGCTGATATGTAAGAATATCGGAAACGACTTTTGTCTTTTGAGAAAAAGCCTTTGTCAGGCAAACAACAGCAATACAAACAATAATAATGCGTCGCATAGTATATCGCTAAAGATACAAAGTTCAATGCTGCCTGGCAGTTTCAGGTACGCATCATTTTCTCTACAGCTTCCCTGAACGAACGCCCCATCGGAATACAATAAGTTTTAATATAGATCTGGTCATCCTTTATTTTGTCAATCTTTTCAACGTTTACTACATATGATTTGTGCACCTTAAAAAATCTCCCCGCCGGCAATATCGACAGCCAGTGCTTTAATGTCTGCGCTACAAAGTATTTCTGGGCTTCGCAGACAATCCTCACAAAATCCCCCTGGGATTGTAAATATAGAATTTCGCTTATTTCAACCTTATGGATCGCTTTGTCGCTCCGCACAAAAACATGCTTCAATTCATCTGTTGGAGCATGGCGGGTAACGTGCCGGGACCCGGGAAGTAAAACTTTGTTTACTGCCTGCATAAAACGCTCAAAAGAAAATGGCTTTAGCAGGTAATCGATCACATTCAATTCATATCCCTGCATTGCAAATTCGGAATAAGCAGTGGTAACGATCACCATTGGTGGATGCTTCACCGTTTTTAAGAAGTCGAGGCCCGACATTAACGGCAAATGGATGTCAAGGAAAATAAGATCGATAGCATGATTTCTTAGGTAAGCGGTAGCCTCTATTGCATTCGTGCAAACTCCTGCCAGCTCAATTTCCGGAATATCTTCAAGGTATTTTGTAATTACCCTTTGAGCCGGCACCTGATCTTCTATTACAAGGGCTTTAATATTCATACCAGGTTAATGGTAAGTTCCAATTTATACAATTTATCCAGAACTTCGGTACGCAAGGTATACTTCGAAGGGTATAATAGTTCTAATCTTCTTCTTGCATTTTGCAGCCCCACCCCACCCAAGCCGGGAGGTTCATTTTTAGCAGGAGAAAAAGTATTTTCCGTCCTGAACGTAAACGCTCCGTCCTGTACCTCGCTGTATATATTTATTTCAATGTTATTGATCTGTGAGTCCATGCTATGCTTAAAGCAATTCTCCACGAACGATAGCAATATCAGCGGCGCGATGAAATAACCATCGGCAACCCCTTTTTGGACAAATCTTACGCTGCCCCTTTGTTCCATAGCCAATTCCTGCAGGTATACATAGTCCTTCAATACTTGCAATTCCTTGCTTAAGCTCACCAGTTCGTCCGCAGATTCATACAGCAAATACCGCATAATGTCTGAAAGCTTTAAGATCATCTCGGGGGTCTTAGGGGAACTGTGCAGCGCGAAGGAATAAATACTATTCAGGCTGTTGAACAACATATGGGGACTGACCTGGAACTTCAGGAATTTAAGCTCCGCTTCTAATTTTTCTTTTTTGACAAGCTCATAAGCTTTTTGTCTTTCAAGGGCATCCCATGCGATCTTAAAGCCCACACCCAGGAAAATATAAAGGAAAAAATCCCCGATTTCCCGCAACGTACCCATGAAACTTGGGGGACCACAACCACAGGTAGCAGGGAATACAATGTTCTCCAACACATTTTCCTCAATGAACGAGGTGGCAAAAAAAGCCAGGAAGGTGAACAGAAAGAACTGTAAATGCTTTCGCTTATAAAAAAATTTCGGGAGTAGAAAATAGTTGATAAACGCAATCAGCACTACATAGTTCAGGGTAAATACAAAATGGACCCACAGCTTCCAGGTATCGAAATGGTGCTTATAAAAATAATCGGCCAGGTAAACGATCCAGAAAAGCAGGAGAATGAACTTCTCATTTAATATGGCCTTGCGGTAACCGGCGGCTGACATCCATCAAAAATAACAACAATTGGGTTGTTTGTTCAGTTAACCGGTGAACAGCATTCCTGGCCGGTCAACCTGCCTATTTAGAGCGATAATATGGTCAACCTTCAAACCATGCGGGTTACCGGCGCAGGACTGCAGGTCATCGATTTTGTATCCTTATACGGCAAACTTTTCATTGTTTAACAGCATAATTCACACTGCATGAATGAATACAGTATGATGAAACCTTTATTGCACGTTCTGATCATCTTATTATTCGTGTTTCCTGTTAATCTGAAAGCCCAGTCGCTGATACCGGTAACCTCCAAAGATCCTGAGGCCATCGCTTTGTTCAGGAAGGCCTTTCATGCTGCCGACGAAAGCGAAACAAAGGAAGCAGAAAAGCTGTATCTGCAGGCGCTCGAGAAAGATACAGGCTTTGCGTTGGCATACATGCAGCTCGCCCTGTTACAGGGAGAGTTTTCAAAACGAACGGCTTACATGACCAGGGCAATGCAACATATAAATTCGGTGTCGGAGGGAGAACGCCTATGGATACTGGGACGGAATGCTTTTTATGGAAACGGCAAACGCGAAGACGAGTTCGGCTATTTTGAAAAACTGGTGGCATTGCATCCCGAAGATGCCATTGCGCAATATTTGTATGGGTACATGAACCATCACCATGGGCGGAAAAATTATGCAAAGGCCATCGAGCACCTCGAAAAGTCGGTTCAGCTCAAACCAACCTATCTTACCGCACTGGATGATCTTGCCTTCGCTTACATGGAAATACAGGACTTCGCAAATGCGGAACGGGTCCTTTTACGGCTGATCAGTTTACAACCGCGCAAGGTCAACCCGAGGGATGCCTACGGAGAAATGCTGCTTCGGAGCGGCCGGTTCCATGAATCGATAGAAGCCTACAGGAAGGCGCTTGACATCGATCCAGGCTACGCATGGTCCATCTTCGGGGTAGCAACCAATCTCAATTTTATAGACCGCCACGCTGAGGCGAGGGCATTCCTGGCCCCGCTGTTAACCACGCCCTTACCAGAACGCGAATCGTATCATCTCATGCATGCCTATCAATGCTCTTATCTCGACGAAGGGAAAGTGGATTCAGCGATCTTAATTTTAAAGCAACACGGAGCTGCGGCAAAACAAAAGAACCGTTTTACACAGCGTTTTCTAGCGCTAAGCAATGCAACGAGAATATTATTCGAGCATGGGGATACTATCAGGGGAAAAGAAGCGTACCAGGAACTGAATGCATTCGTCCAAAATGAAACACAAAACGAGGGATTAAAAAAACAAACAGCCGCCTTGAAACTATATTATGATGCTTACGCATTGTATATCGGCGGGCATACTGCAGAGGCCAGGCGAGCATTGGAAGCCTACGTTGCAGCAAAAGGGAATGCCGATGACCAATCAAAAATATTACTGACAAAGCTCCATTTACGGGAAAAGGATGTTGCCGGCGCCGAAGCGTTCCTGAAACAATGCGATGCCGGCAATCCTTATGTTCAATTCTGGCTTGCGAAAACATATTTGCTTTCTAAAAGAAGTAATGAAGCAAGGACATTGCTGAAAAAAGTTGCAGAACTGAACCAGATGCATGAATTGGATTACCAATTGGTCAGAAGGCCGGCTATTGAATTATTGCGTGGGTTGCGTTAGCACTGCATCAATTCTCATCCCCAATTCGCTCCTGCTCTTCATTCGCGCTTCCCACCGTCCTTTTCACAGGCGTAATCTTTTTACCCTTGCTGAACCTGTATGTAAACCCAACAGACAGTACGCGGCTATCATTGGCCTCCTGGAAGTTAAAGTCTACATTTCCGTACCTGCTCTTGCCCCTGAACTTCTGAGTATAGAATATATCCCGTACCAATACCCGAAGCGTGCCTTTTCCTTTCAGCATCTGCTGGCTGATACCTGCGCCAACAAATCCCACGGGCCTTGCCCTCACCACTCCTTCGAACCAGCCATTGCGGTACCGGCCATTGATTTCGGCGGTGAGCGTTTTATTGAGCTTAAACTGCTGCACCGTATTTACAATAAAGCTCGTTGCTCCCAACGAAACAGTCGTATTGTTCACCGGGCCTTCATATTTATTATTGAATAGATTGATGTTGATGTTGCTCGTCCACCATTTGGTAACCGGCGTATTGGCACTTACCGCAAGACCATATTGGCGCAGTGATGCGATGTTCACAGGAGTTGAATACGCCTCCTGTCCTTTTTGTTCAATAACATTATCAAAAATATCCGCGGTGAAAGAATAGTTGACAGTAGTAGTGATCATATTACGCCACGAATGAGACAATTCTATATTATCGCTTACCTGGGGCGCCAGGTTGGGATTACCCTTGCTGTATGTGTACCGGTCGATGAACCTGATAAAAGGATTCAGGCTCTGGTAACCAGGCCGGCGCACCCTTCTCCCATAATTCACGAGAATGGTGTTCTTAGCATCCAGTTTGTACTGGAGGTAAGCAGTTGGGAACAATTGCGTATAGTTCCTGGTAAATTGCTCGCCGGTGGTCAGTTGACGTCCTTTAGCGTTTGTATTCTCCAGCCGCAGTCCAAGCTGTGCGCTTAATTTCTTAGACAGCGAGGTGCTCAGGTTAGCATACGCCGCATTTATATTCTCTTCGTACACGAAGTGGTTGCTGCGGCCCTGATCCCGGATGATATTCCCGTTTTCTATGCTGTCGTATACCGCATCATTGTCTGTTCTTACGATGCTGCTTTTAATACCGGCCTCAAACCGGGCCCCTTTCTGCAGCGGGTGCAAATAATCTACCCGGCCGCTGTAAACTTTGATCTCCTGCGGAAGGTTGCCCAATAACGTATCTGCCTTTTGAAGCGCATTGCCCGCCTCATCGAAATAGGAATTGACCATGAATTGATTGGTACGCGAGTCGTAGATGGTGAAATCAAAGTCAGACGTGAGCTCCTTTCCTTCCTTATCCAACACTGTTCGGAAATTAAGATTGCCATTGAATAATTTCGAACGATGGTCGTTATTAACAATGGCATTCGTCACCTGCTCCAACTCTTTTCCCGGTGAATAAATGCTTGTAACGTTTGTATTGTGTGCTTCGGGATTGCTGGCCGATCCATTGAGCACGAATCCAAAAGTGGTTCGTTTGCTTGCAAAAAAATCCAGCCCCAGTTTGCCGTTGAAGCCATTGCCATCCATCATCCTGTCGCCAACCTGGTCGAAATAATTCTCCAGCGCGCCGGTATTGGCGCTAAGAATGTTGCGTTGAATCAGCATCTTTCCAAAACCACTGCGGTATCCATGACTTAAGTTCGTAAACAGGTTTAGCTTGTTGCTCCTCCTGTTGAAGTTGAAAGACTCGGTTGCCTTTGGATATTTACCTTGCATGTACGTTACAGTTGCCGAGCCATTGGATCCCGCGGTAACGGTCTTTTTTGTTTTGATATTGATGATGCCGGCCGTTCCCGATGCATCGTACCGGGCAGGCGGGTTGGTCATGATCTCCACCTGGTCCAGTTGATTGGCGTTCATATTGCGAAGCATATTGGCCAGGTCCGTACCACTTAACTGCGATGGACGCCCATCGATTAGTACCTGCACGCCGTCCTTTCCCTTTAAACTGATATTTCCTTCCTTGTCAACCGTAACGCCCGGCGCATTTTCCAACACCTCCAACGCAGACGCGCCGGTATTGGTCACCATTGCCTCTACATTCACAATGGTCCGGTCGATCTTTTGTTCAATCAATGGGCGTTTGCCCGTAACAGTTACACGGGCCAATTCTTTATTCACCGGTATCAGGGGCAGCGGCGGAACCGTTACCGACTGCTGCCCTTGCTGCAACTCGACCACTTTGGAAAAGCTCCGCTGGTGGCCGGCCGCCGTTACGCCGATGATGTATTTCCCATGGGCTATACTTTCGAATTTGTATTGACCGTCTTTACCGGCCATTGTTCTCTTGACCGGAACGGAATCATTGGCACGCAATAACACTACAGTAGCGCCTTCCGCGGAACCGGAAGTCTTGCTGACAACGCTGCCTGTTAGCGTACCGGTATCCTGCGCCACAGCGCTGGCAATCAAAAACAGGAAAAAAGTGAAAGCGGTAAACGACTTCATACGATTTGTTTCATAATGATTAAATCGGAGCAAGGTTAATCAACAAAAACCGGGGCATGGAATGTATGTGTCGAATGCCCGCAACCATGTGACAGAATCCTTTTGCAAGCCTGTGGAATGCAACAAAAAAACTTTATCGGCATTGCATCGGGAGAATCGGGGAATTCAACACATTTTTTGGCGCTTTCGTCACTTAAACTGGCAGCCCGGGCGGTTGCAGCGTATTTTGCCGGCTATTAGGGATGCATAATGCTAAACTTTCTAAAAAATGTGGGAGGTTTTGCCAGGATTGAATTCTGGGCTTCTACTACATTGTTTGTTTTTTTCTTGTTCTTTTTCGTAACCGAAGCACGGGATGCGAGCGCAATGGCAACTGTTCCGAACAAAGTTGAATTTGAAAAGGTGAACGTTCCCTTTTCATTTTACCGGAACTATTTTTTTCCAGTGGTGTCTTTGTACCTGTGCATGTATGCCGCCTTCATGTTCCTGAATTTTATAGTCATCCCAAGAGTCATGAAGCGCGAGGCTATCATCAGCAACCTCCTCTTACTGGCGCTGACCGTCCTGGCTTTGGGAGCCGCCTTCTTTATTGGAAATACTTATCTAAAGGCTTACGCGTACGCTGGTGCAAACAGTGCTAAAGTAAACCTGAAATTATTCCATGATGGATTTTCATTTACATTCAAACTACTCCTGCTTTTTTTTATTTATACGGCGATAAAATATACCGGTATGTATGTGATGTCTAAAATGGATGCGATCCACCGCCGCTATCCATTCTTCCGGCGCGAGGCTGTTGCCGCCGCCATGATATGGTTGGTGACTGTTTTACTGCTTCGGATAGCCGGTACCGATATGGAATTCCTGTTGGCGTGGATGGTCATGATCCCCTATTCGATCTTGTTTTATTCGTTCGCTTTTCATAAAGTAATTCCAGCAGCTTTCGGCAGGAAACGGCCTTTGCTTACGTACCTGCTATGGTCTGCCCTGATCATCGCCCTGGCATTTTTTCCATTGTTCCTGTTGGTGCTATTCATATTGGTGGAGTGGAAAGGAGGCGAAAACATGGCTTTCAACATCAGTGCTTTCAATACGATGTTCCAGGCTTTTGTTACCGTGCCGGTGACCTGGCTACTGTACAAGCGGCAGCAAAAAGGAGACGAGGAAGTAACGGTCCTGAAAAAAGAATTAAGGCAATCAACCGCCAGCATAGAGTTCCTGCGTTCGCAGATCAACCCCCATTTTTTGTTCAACGCTTTAAATACCCTATATGGGACGGCTATCCAGGAAAACGCCGACCGCACCAGCGAAGGAATTCAAAAGCTTGGCGACATGATGCGGTTTATGTTGCAGGAGAACATGCAGGAAAAGATCCCGCTTTCCCGTGAAATAGATTACCTGGAAAATTACATCGCGCTTCAAAGATTGCGTACAGACAGCAATCCAAATGTAGCGATCCAAACAAGCATCGATTCCCGCGAAAACATGTTGCAGATAGCGCCGATGTTACTGATCCCTTTCGTGGAAAACGCATTCAAGCACGGCATCAGCTTCAGGGAACCTACTCACATAAAGGTTAAGCTGGAAATCAAGGACAAGACACTTTACTTCGGCGTGTTCAACAGCAAGCACATCAGGCATCACACCGATCCTGAAAAAGACAAGAGCGGGATTGGATTGGAGAATGTTAGCCAGCGGCTGAAGCTGTTGTATCCCAACCGCCATGAATTGATCATACGGGATACGCCCAGCGAGTTTTTTATTCATCTTACAATTCAATTGGCATAATTTTACAACCCTTCATGAAAGCTATCGCCATAGACGACGAACCGATTGCGTTGGACATTATCAGGTCGCACGCCGCAAAAGTTCCTTTTCTCGATCTAAAGGCCACCTTCACCGATGCTTTTCAGGCCCTGGAGTATTTGCAACGCGAGAACGTGGACCTGATATTCCTCGATATAAAAATGCCGGACATTTCAGGCATTGAATTTTTCAACAGCCTGCGCAATAAACCATTGGTAATTTTTACAACCGCATACTCCGAACATGCTGCAACCAGCTTTGAATTGGACGCAGTAGACTACCTGCTAAAACCCTTCTCTTTAGCACGTTTCATCAAAGGATGCAATAAAGCATTTGAATTATTTAACTTCCGCAACAATCCGCAAAAAGCAGATCATATTTACGTGAAGACCGGGTATGAGCAGGTAAAAGTGTTGTTCGACGACATACTATACCTGGAGGCCGCGGGAAATTATGTAAGCTTCGTACTGAAGGAAGGAACGGTTCTCTCGCGCAGCACTTTTAATGAAGCCATCAATTTATTGCCAGCCGAAAGATTTGTAAGGATCCACCGGTCTTTTGTAGTAGCCGCCAACAAGGTAGATAAATTAGAAAAGCACCAGGTAACGATTGGAAAGGTCAGGATCCCGGTGGGAGAAGCATATGGAGCGAACCTGGGTGGGATCGTGGGGAAATAATTACCTGGCTTCGGAAATATTCAAACAACCTTATTTTTTCTTTGGGCGTTTGTCTGATGATCGCATCACCTCGTTATAAGCCGAGAGCAGTGCTTCCAGCACCAGCTCTTTTTGTACGCGGTTCAGGTTGAAAGTTGTGGCTCCTTTTTCTCCCCATTTATTGGGAACAGGATAGATATTTTCGGGATCAGATTCGCAAAAGACCGCTTGTTCTTTGGGCGTCAGGAAAATATTTGCGGGATTGTCTTTATCGAAATAAGTAGTGAACATCCGCTTTCCATGTATCTTAAAACCGATTCTTTCAAAATGAGGCACCTGTTCGGCGCCATTGAAAGAAAGCGCCATTTTGATGAATGTTTCGCCTGTAATCATAAACCAGCTTTGCACCCTAATATAGTCTTTAATTGAATAAAGCGACACCCCAGGACTGTTCAGTCCCGGAATGTCGCGGAGAAGCAGTCGTAATCAATCTTTAACGCACCTGCACGACATTCCATACCCGCGGGGTACAGCACTGAAGAATACCTGGTAGTTGTCTGTGTCGTATGAGAAATAATGTGCTGTACCATTATTACCGGCCGTACTGGAGAAATAATTTCCACCGACAAAACCGAATACGGAGCCATTGAACGCATGCTTGTACCCTGCGGCAGGCAGCTTCAAATTAGACTGAAAGGCATCTGCTGCACTGGTGATGAATTCGGTATTCACCACGTTCTGCCAATCCGTAATAGTGGGTACCCTCCAACCGGCGCCCAAGGCCGCGCAGGGATTTTTTCCATTGGTGGCGGAAGCTGTATTTCCACTCCAGGTATCGGCAGATGATCCCGTGTTCCACCATGCGGTGCTGCTGGCAGTACCCGTTATGAAATTTGGATTACCCCCAGCAATATGCGAAGGATTTTGAAAGGTTGCACTACCGGTGATGGTTGGGCTATTGGGTAATTGATGCCCATCGTCCCAACGTCCCCATTGGAAGAAATGGCCAAAGGATGCCTGGTCATGAACCGACATGGCCACCTGCGGTGATCCAAGGTTTTGCCGAAGCCATATCTTGCCATCTGCAGCGCGGACGGTGGAATAAGTTACTGTTTGTCCCCGGTAAGTAAACGTAACGCAACCTGTGGAGCCAACGGTTGGGCCCGGGTCTCCGCCGCAGGTAGCCGGATCGGCAGGCGGGTTGAGCACAGTAATATTAAGCGCGCAAGGAATTATGCCGCCCACACCAACGGAAATTGCACAAAAACCGGGAGAAGCAGGCGTACCGGTTGCAGTAAATACAATGCTTCCGCTCCCGGTGTTCAGGGTGCCTGCCGGTGCGGTAATAGTGATGCCGTTGACCGTGCTGCTGGTAAAGGCGGGATAACTGCCACCCGGACTGTTTATATAGTTCAGCGTGAAAGTAATGTTCGCTGGTACCCCTGCGGTAAATGTGCCGGAAAAAACAGGATAGCTGCAATTGTTGAAATAAAAAGGCGGTGGTGGTGGAGGAGGAGGGTCCTTTTTTTTCCGCCCTGATATTTCTTCGTTGTTTGTCGCTGCCTCAGCAATCGGCTCTGTTTTTTTACAACTCTGAAAAATCACCAGCAGAAAAAAAACTACTAACAGTGGGAACTTTCTTCCTGGAAATGCGGTTGTTTGCATGGCGATGATTTTTATAGTTAACTTATATAGCTTGCATGCGGGCAATAGATCAGCATCAAAGCATATGATCACTTTGCTAATCCTGGATCAATCTGTAGGGGAGTTGCAGCAGTAATAAATGGCCTGGCTATTAAGAATATCCGTTCTTAAATTGACCGATGGGGCTTAATATCTGCAATAGGAACGTAATTGGATTTTTAAAGGTTGCTAGCCGAGGTATTTTTTAAACGAAATTGATGCCGGACATTTCTGTCTATATCGGATTATTCCTTGCGGCGCTGCTTGCCGCGACCATCATTCCGGCACAGTCGGAGGCAGTGCTGGTTGGGCTATTGATAGCCGGTAAATACAATCCCTGGCTATTGGTAGGCGTTGCGAGCCTCGGCAATGTGTTGGGATCTATTATAAATTGGTTGCTGGGCTACGGAATTCAGCAGCTTAAGCATAAGAAATGGTTCCCGATAAAGCCTGCAAGCCTTGAACGGGCCATTGCATGGTATCAGCGGTGGGGGCGTTGGTCCCTGCTCCTAAGTTGGGTGCCTATTATCGGAGACCCGTTGACCGTTGCCGCCGGAGTAATGCGCGAAAAGCTTTGGATCTTTATTGTACTGGTTACTATTGCAAAAGCGGGAAGGTATTGCGTGCTGGCTTTCATTTTTTCGTAGCCTAACCGTAAATGTCATTTATCCCTGGATATAATTCACCTTTTCCTGCTGGATTTTCTTTTCTCTTGGTTTTACGTCCTGGCCAAACTTATAATTGAAATTCAGGCGCACAAATCTTGTCCACTTGCCACGCTCACTGCCGGTTTGCACAATGTCTGGTGCCAGGAAATTGGTAGTTTGAAAGCGCATTTGGTTCAGGAGATCATGTCCGAATAAGCTGAAAACAATTTTATCGTTCCCCCTGGGTTTGAAATTGAGCTGAGCGGTCAGGTTAACAACAGGGTTCACTTCCTCGTAAATCGACCTGCTTACATTGACCAGACGAACGGCGTTTTCGAAGCTCCATTTAGGTGAAAACGTGGCCAGGTTCGTTATCGATCCTGATATGCTGTACGTATCAGCAAACCTTATCCATTGGTGTTCCTGTACAGCGTAATGATTGAAGCTGAAACTACTGTTGATCCTCGTGGAAAGCCATTTAAAAGAAGACAAATTAAGATTCCCGGAAAGGCCATAAGAACGACGTACGCTCAAATTTACAAACTGCTGGTTTCGCACTCCGCCTTCAAAAAATTGAATTCTTGCAAATGAATTACTGGTATGCGTGTAAAACCCGGAAAATGTGCAGGCGTTTTTGTTCTTTCTTGCAGTAACATCCAATTGGACCCGGGACATTATTGCAGGAACAAGCAATGAATTGCCATTCCACAGATCAAAATCATCTGCCTGGTTGGGCGAATTGAAAACAAAATGTACTTCGGGATAAACAACCTTCCTGCTAAAGGAGAAGTTCATGCTCACGCGATCGCCCAAAGCGCGTTTATAAAATATAGACGGGTATAGCGAAAGCAACCTGAAACTGGTATCTTTCGAGATATCCCTCCTTTCACGGGATTGCAGGCTTAGTTGCTCAGCCCTTAATCCAAGGCTTAAAGAGCCTTTACCAATACCGAAAGTAGTTGAAGCGTACACTCCAATGGCGTCCACGTAATTCTGAACATCCAGTACGGAATAGGATGTGGCGCTATATGTTTTGAGTTGATTGTTGATGCTGACCCTGCGGTAAGCCGCGCCTGCCTGGTATTGTAGCCTGGGCGTCTTGTCGATACGGATCTCAGCATTGAAATTGACATTATAGCTTTTAAAAATGGATGCCACATTCGTGGAAGCAAGCGGGGATGTCCTGTTATTGGTTTGATTATAGATGGAATAATAAAGCTCTGTTTCAAGAAAGCTTTTGCGTGTCAGCTTTCGTTGGTAGTTGGCGGATAGATTATTTTCTATCTCTTTTGGATTGGTGCGCACACTGTTGGCAAACCCTTCAGCTTTGTCCAGGATTGTATCATAGGATATATAGGCAGAATTGCCTGTGAATTTATCCCAATGGAGATTAAGGCCGTATTCAATTGAGAGTACACTTGCGCTGTCCAGGTATTGGTCGGTGCCTATAATAACATTACCCATTCCATGCTTCATGCTGTTATAGCCATCCATTGCAAAGAATGTACGGTTGCTGGTGAGTCGTTCGCGGTCATACCATTTAAGATGAGGCATCTGGTTATAACCGTAGCTAAACCGGGTATAATATCCTGATTTCCCCTGTGAACTGTTATACATGAACATGGAATTGGCCATTGTGTTGCTGGCCGCAGATGCAGATAATGAGCCTGCCTTTCGCTTCCCGGATTGTTTTACTGTAATAATGTTCAGTATGTATTCCGCACCGCTGGCAGCGTATTTCGGACTGGCGCCCTGGATCAGTTCAATCCTTTCAATGGCGGCAGCGGGTAGCTGTCTTAGCACATCATTGTAATTCATGCGGCTTATCTTGTTATTGATCATCACGATGATCTCGGATGTGCCATTTACGCTGATGTTGCCTGACGAATTCACGCTTACTCCCGGTAAATTCTCCAGTATTTCATTCACCTGCTTTCCTGTTGCCAGGGGATCGCTTTGAACATTGTATATGCTTTTGCCGGCCTGCAATTCCATGACAGGTTTCTTTCCAACTACAACCACCTGTCGATGGGTATTTGCTTCCCTTATTAATGCGATAGCCCCTACATCGAGGACCGTGCTTTCATGAAAAACTAATGACTTCAGTATATACTTTTTATATCCTATATGGCTCACTTCAAGGGTATAATTTCCCGATTTACCCACTCCTACCTCAAACGCTCCTGTTCCCTTTGCAACGGCTGTCCATTTTCTATCGGCAGCGGAAACTGTAATTGTAGCACCCGGCAATGCAGATCCCGCACTGTCTGTTATGCTGCCCTTTATCAAATATTGCTGATCTTGCGCAACAAGCAATGTGCTGCACAGCATGTAAAAGCACCCAGCAACAACAGTCAATATAAGTTTAGACATGAAATATAGTTTCCTGCAAGAAACCTGCATTCCGCGCAAACTAAAAACATGATATACCAATGATGTCAATCCCTCTTCCAAACTGCCTGCTGTGCCGGGGCTGTCATTGGCAGTGTATACCCGCAGGTTGGCAGATCAAAAACCGCGTTTTGTAGATAAAAGTCAAAGTTTCGGATTACAACCTGTATCGTTGTATGATTTTCCTATTTCAATCGAATATGGCTGTCGCTACACACAAAGCAATATGGGTTTTTATTGTCGCCTATCTCCTGTACATGGTCGGCACCGACTACCTGTTGGCCCTGCACAATCACAGGTCATTGATCTTTGTCATGGAGGTGGCCTTGGTGGTCAGCAGCCTGCTCCTCACCCATTTTATCCTGATCAGGCGGTTACTTGCAACCGGCAAATTGGTTTTATTCCTCTCAGCTTTATTGCTCAAATTGTTGTTATTCGCGCTGGCATTTTGTATCGTTCACAAGCAAGTTACCGCGTGCAATTGTAATATCGTATCCTGCACTTTTGGGAATGCGGCTAAATTTGTACTTCCAAATGCGCTGCTGATCGGCATTTACCTGTACGGCAGGAGCAGGAAAAAAGACATGGAGCTGCAACAGGCCTCCAAAGCCAGGGTGGAACTTGAATTGCAGCTGTTAAAATCGCAGATAAGTCCTCATCACCTGTTCAATTGCTTAAATACGGTGTATTCCTACTCTCTGCAGAAGAACGCTGCCGTTTCAGACATGATCCTGAAACTTTCTGACAACCTCAGGTATGTGCTGTATGAAAGCAAAGATGAATTCGTTCCCTTGCAAAAAGAAATGGATTGCATCAGCAATTTCATTGATTTCCAGCGCCTGCGGATATCCAATACCGCTACTATCGATTATGTGACGACCGGTAATTTTAAAAGTGCTTTTATTGCGCCTATGATACTGGTGCCCCTGGTTGAAAATGTTTTCAAACACGCGTCCGGATCAGAAACCAATAAAGCGCGCATTGAGATAGAAATAGCATATAATGACAACACACAGCTATTGGAATTCCGCTCGCTAAACTCGTTTGATCCTGAAAAAACTACTTCCGCCGACGGTGGTATCGGCTTAACGAACCTGAAGAAAAGGATCCAGATTTTATACGGAGATAAAACCAGGCTTTCAACATCCATTGAAAATGGTTATTTTAAATATCATTTATCCATCAATTTAGGGGAAGATGCAACTAAAATGTATCATAATTGAAGATGAGTTGCCCGCACAAAACATTTTAATCAATTACATAAGCCGCGTACCAGAGCTTAGTCTTATTGGGATCTTCTCGGACCCTTTACTCGCCGGAAAAAAGATCTATAGCAAAGAAACGGACCTCATATTCCTGGACATCAATCTTCCCCAGATATCCGGCATAAACTTCATTAAATCAGCATCCAATCTTCCATATGTAATTTTAACCACCGCACATATTGAATTTGCAATCGAAGCATATGAGCTGGATGTGATGGACTATCTAGTTAAACCATTTTCATTTGATCGGTTCCTTAAAGCTGTGAACAAGGTGATTACCCTCACCGGCAAATTGAATGACACCTATGTGGCAAGCACGCCGTTAAAAGACGAATCTTCGGCAGGCAATAATTTTGTTTTTATAACCGAGAACAAGTTCACCTATAAAGTAGATATCAAAGACATCCTGTTCATCGAAGGAAAAAAAGACTACATCATCATTCATACGCCGGAAAAGAAGTACATGTTCCTCGACTCGCTTTCAAAATGGGAGGAAAAGCTGAAGCGGTTCAACTTTTTAAGGGTGCACAAGAGCTTTATCATTTCACTGGATCACATCCAGAAATACTTTGGAAACACGCTGTATGTAAATGGCGCGGAAATCCCGATAGGCCCTAATTATAAAAAAAGCTTTGCGGATGCGATTCAAAAAAACAATTCACTGTAATTAGTTTCTTTTGGTAATGCCATACTTTCGCATTACCTATAATGATCACACAATGGCCAACCTGATACGCTTGTTGCTGATTTTGCTGATTTCAGTAAAAGCTTTTTCGCAGGACATACAGTTTGAAACGAAGTTTTCCAAGTCGCTTGCTGTGTATCAATTTCTCTCCAGTTTATCATCAAGAGCGCCTGACAATCCTTACAAAAAGTTGTTCAATCTTTCTTCCTTCAACACCAAAAAGTACAGTGACCTTATCCATGAATTTGAATTGCTGAAGCTGAATTTTGAGTATGAATTTGATGCTTACCCTATAGATCAAAAGATAGGAGGTTATTCTGAGTCCTTCCTCAAACGAAACCTTGGTCTTTCCAATGATTTACAGGAATTCAAGCTCCGGTCCCTCGGGCTTGTTCCGAATGCTGATCTACTGAAGCTTTGTGATTTGCTAATGGCGTTTACTCCCGTGTACGAAACGGTGATATATCAACCAAGTAAACAACATTTTCAACAGCAGTTAAATGGCATTACCAACCTGATCAAGTCCACCAACCTCAATAACCATTTTACGATTGCTTCAAAATTCTTTAACTCGAGCTGGGACCCGTCCATTCCCTTTGTTTTTTGCTTTTATCCTTTACCCAATTCCAGGAGGTTTACGGCTACCGCGGTCAACGATGTGTCCATAAGCGCTATTCCCGACACTTTAGATAGCTATAATGGCTTGCTTTCCGTTATGCTTCATGAAATGTCGCATATACTATTTGATGAAAAACCATTGGAAACATGGAAACAAATCGATGAATGGTTTACTTCCAACCCATCTCGGGTAAGCCGTTATGCGTACAATCTTTTTAATGAAGTATTGGCAACAGCGGTAGCGAATGGATATTTGTATGCCCAGTTAAATGGCAAGGAAAACCCGGGTGGATGGTATGGCGTAAAATACATAAACCTGATGGCCAAACAGGTATACCCGGTGGTGAAAGAATACCTTGCTAATCAAAAATCAATTGATCAAAATTTTGTAAACAGCTATATCAGTTTGTTTGAGCAGCATTTTTCAGGTTGGCTTATAGAAATGGACCACCTGATGATGGGCCGCCGGGTATTGAGCGAAAACGCTGCAGACTTCAGTTCCATTAACCGCAAGTTCCGTTCAGCAAGCCAAAATGGCAATGAAATCAGTACCGCTGCAATTGTGGAAATGAAAAAACATCCAACCACAAAAATGATCATAGTAAATAAAAACAACGCGGAAAAGCTTGAGCTGATCAAAAACAACTTCAACGAGCTAAAGGATTGGCAGTTTGACCCAAAGAGAGATTTTGTATACAGTGCATTTTTACAGGACAAGACCTGGCTGATCGTACTGAACAATGTAAATGGCACTATAGAGGAAAAATTGCAGAATGCAGTGATTACGCCGCCCAAATAATTACCGACTATGGCCGGGAAGCTTACTTTTTCTTTGCCGTTGTGTTGATCATTTCGTCCAAAATCTTTAGGTCCACATCTTCCAATTTGTTAATGTAAAGACAACCACCGCCTACCTTGTGCTTACCAAGTTTTTTTAGCGAAGCAGCGTGCGCCTGAAGATCCCCAACGAAATACAAGGATAAATTCGCTTTTCGCGGAGAAAACCCGATCTTGAACCAATCCACTTCTCTTCCTGTTGCGGGGCTTTTATACCTCACATTGCCAAAGCCCACGATTGAACTGCCCCACATTTTGGCTGTTTCTTTTGTGGCTTTTTCCATTAATCCCACAAGAACCAGGCAGTCTTTGCGCTTTTGCTCATCTGGAATATTGTTGATGAACTCCTGCACACTGGATTCAGTTTCCTTTGTTTTTATTTCTACCAATTTGCTTTTGGCCATAGAGAATGTTTTAGGAACACTGCTGAAGTTAATTCAAATTTTATTGACCATCACTTCGTTGCCGGTTGGCTTGCTTGTTCTACGATCTTCCAATAGGAATCCTTGCGGGTAACTTTGCCGTTCCGGAACTCCCAAAGGTCGCAGCCACGGACTTTTAATTTTATCCCCGAAGTGGTTGTTCCGGTGAGCGTCCATTCTGACACGCCTTTGTTCCCGTTGGCGGATATCCAATGACTGTCTTCGCCATAGTGAACGTCAGGAATGCCTTTGAACCGTCCGGCCAGTCCTTCGCGCACTTGTGCTTTTCCGGTAAAGCGCTGGCCCCAGGGCTCGGGTCCCCTTGGGAAATCAAACGTGCAGTCGTCAGCAAAGAACTCCATGATAGCATCGAGGTCGTGGCGGTTAAATGCGTCAGCGATTTGTTGTAAGGTATTTACTGTGACGGTCATTGCTGGTGTGTTGACACTATGATTGGATTATTAACCGTAATTGCCCGAAGGCGGCTTATGTTCGTTTTGGTATGTCATCCTTTGAATAAAAGATCGTTTTACCCTTTAACTCACCGGTTTTTACCATTTCATCGGCGCCGGCAGAAGCGCCGCCGATCCTTAACACCGCATCACAATGGCTGATTAGATCCACCGCCACCGGGTGAAAGATCTCGTTGAAGATCTCGTCGCCTATTCTTGTGGAACCGGCAGCCTGTATCAGCGGCAAAGCAAACCATTCTCCAAGCACCGGCAAATGTCCCATGCGATAAATTTCCAGCGCAGTGTCTGTCATTGCCTGTACGTTCTTCTCTATAAGTTCGGGATCATCATTTGTGCCTGACCGGTATGGTCCGGCTACCAATATCATTAATTGTTTCATTTGGGCATTATGCCGCAAGGTAGCAGTTTTACGGCGGAGCTTGTACCCATTGTTTGCAACTTAATAGTATGAAGGTTAGATTTTTGTAGCAGTTAAGGTCAAACCCGGTTCCTGTAAGGTAAGGGAGATCACGCGGTCATTCCGGACCAGGAACTTTACAACAACAGAAGGCGCACCCTGGTAAGTGAATTCATTTTCCCCGATCCGCAATAATGCTCCCCCTGATTTTCCAAGCTTACCCAAAGCAAGTAATTTCCTCATATTTAATTTGATGGTGAACCCATCGTCCTTTCCCTCTCCATATTTATAGTCACCCAGGTATTTAGCTTTTTCTTTTTCTTCCAGGCTTAAATACTGCCTGCCATCAGCATCTCCTAAAGCCCGGAGGTAATCAACAAGCCGTTGCGACTTTACTTTATCTACGCCTTCTGTTTGCGATCCTGTTCTTGCATGCTGTAATAACGTGATGCCGTGCGGCCCGAAATTTCTCTGAATTCCAGGATGAGCATCAATCATCGCTTTCACAATTTCGTATTCACCCAGCATGGCATAAGTAAAAATGGTGGGGACTGCGCCTTTTTTGATTAAATAGTCCACGATATCCTTCCGGCCCACGTGCGAGGCAGCGCCAATAGCCGATTCCCAGTCTCCAAAACCCCAATCCCATTCTGCTTTCGCCAGTTCAGGCCTGGGGTCAACCAACTCTTTAAGCCGGTCTAAATTAAAGTGAGAGACGCCTACAACTTCGGACGCGATTTCTAATTTAATCGCGGGATACCTGTCATGTTGAGATTCATCTGAAATACCATTATTAGAAGCTACCGGCGAAGAATTTTTTGCATAAACAATATTTGGCACAGCTGCAACCAAAAACCCGGCAATGGTGCTTCTTACGAGCATCCTTCTGGAAATGGCGTGTTCTTTTTTCATTTTATTAAGTTATGCTTAATGCAATCAGAAAAAAGGAATATTACGGGGCGGGATAAACACTGCGGATGAACGGTATAATCCTGCTATCATCGTTTAACAAATAAAGGCAGAATGCATCTTCTCCGCAGATACATGCAAAGAAGTTTGAATATTTTATTTTTAACAAGTATAGTTTCACCAATAACTAATGCTACTTTGCCGATATGTTAAGCAGGTTTCTTTATGCCTGCAATATTAAATGCATCGCCCGCTATAATAACAGATTCAAATTATTAAAACACAGTATGCACACCCCGCGTTTAAGGTACTTCTCAAAACCGATTGCCATCCTGGGATTATTAATGCTTCCTTTTATCTCCAAATCTCAAAGCACGCATATTGAGGAAAAAGGCTTTATTAAAATCAATGGTATAGAACAATGGATCACGATAACAGGCGAACGCTCCAAACCAGTCATCTTCTTTCTTCATGGGGGACCGGGCAGCCCTTTAAGTCCGTATGCCGATGCCTTGTTCAGCGGTTGGGAAAAAGATTTTATCCTCGTTCAGTGGGACCAACGCGGCGCGGGAAGAACGTTTGGCCGCACGGCGCCCGAGGAACTGACACCTGCTTATCTAAAGTCGCATCCCCTGCCACTGGAGACAATGACAGAAGATGCAATTAAAGTGGCAGAATACCTCGCCAGGCATTTGGGTAAATCAAAGATCATTGTGTTTGGAACATCCTGGGGTTCGGTGTTGGGTATCCAGCTAGCGGAGAAAAGGCCGGATCTTTTTTCGGCATATATAGGGCACTCGCAGGTAGTCTATCCTTCTGACAATTTAAAATCGGCCTTCCCGAAAGTTTCTAAAATGGCAATAGCAGCCAATGATGAAAACGCGTTGAAGATACTCGCATCCATTGGCGAACCTCCTTACGACACTGCAAAACATGCCGGTCAATTGCTGCGCATTATTAAAAAGTATGAACGTCTTCATTCAAAGCAGGGACCCGATGCCTTGTTAAATATATCAGCCGAATACGACAACGAAAAAGACAGCCAGCATCGCTCCGATGGCGATGATTATTCCTTTGTGAACTTTGTGGGAGATAAACGTTTTGGAGTTACGCCAATGAGCCAGCCGGCAAGTGGTTTAATTTTTCAGATCCCAATATATTTCATCCAGGGCAACGAAGACATATTAACGCCTAAAGAAGTCTCAAAACCATACTTTGAAAGCATTACAGCGCCGAAAAAAGAATACATCCTCCTCCCCGAGACCGCTCATGGCTTCAATCCTGCTGTGATAGAGGCACTGTTGCAGATATGCCGGAAGATAAAATAATAAATCACCGGGATGTATATCCTCCGGTTTCAGAATTTATTGACAGGCGCTACGGTAAGAATTACTTTATCTACAGTTCAGCCCGTTCGTCTTGTGCTTATTACCAACGGCGGATGGGCGATTTCTTAGCGCAAGTCAAATCCGTTGTAACCTTTCTGCCTTAAACCGTCTCTATCCGGTAGGAGAGAATTTTTTATGAGACGCAAAAATCAATTGCTCGTAATGCTGGTATTGGTATCAGTTGTGGTAGTATTGTCGCGGTGCAAAAAAGATAAAGGCAATGATAACGATGATAATCCGGCACTGATCGCCGAAGGGAAAAACATTTTCAGGTACGATAGCTTTGGCGATGAAGAATTTTGGAGCGGCCTGTTGCATTTGGATAAGGCAATTGCCGGAGCTAACAATGGCGGGTTTGGTCCTGGTGTAAGTCCAAAAACAGCGCTTGCAGTTGGATTAAAGGTTGATGTGGAGGCATTACCCCCAAATGTAATTGCAGGGATCACCAATGGCTCTATTAACCTGGATGACCCCGCCACCACGCTCGAATTGCTCAAGTTGAATGCTGTATTAGGCATCAAGGGCAACTTTAGTGCATCGGGAGGCCTGCAATCCATTGGCATTACCTGTGCTTCCTGTCATTCTACCGTAGACAATTCATTTGCCCCCGGAATTGGGAAACGCCTGGATGGATGGCCAAACAGGGACTTGAATGTGGGAGCGATCATTTCACTAACCGACAATGCACAGCCTATTGCCGATATGTTGCACGTGAGCGAACCTACGTTAAGGACGGTCCTGGCAGGATGGGGGCCGGGGAAGTTTCCGGCAATTTTGTTTATGGACGGCAAGGCGCTTAAACCTGATGGAACAGTTGCCGCTAACCTGATCCCCGCTGCATTTGGATTAAAGGGCGTAGACCTTACAACGTATACAGGTTGGGGCGATATCAGCTATTGGAATTTATTTGTAGGCACATTGGAAATGCATGGAAAAGGTACGTTCAGAGACCCGCGCCTCAATGATCCGGCAAAATATCCTATTGCAGTAGAGAACCGGTTTTACGATGTGGTTAATAATCCCGATCTGATCACGTCAAAATTACCAGCCCTTCGCGCCTACCAGCATTCCATCAAAGCGCCGAAGCCCCCGGCAGGCAGCTTTGATCCTGGCGCGGCTGGCAGAGGAAGAGCTTTATTCATGACCAAGGCTAAATGCGGCACCTGTCATTCAGGTGGCTTGTTAACAGACAACAGCCTTCGTTCCGCTGCTGAAATTGGTATCGATGATTTTGAAGCGAAAAGATCTCCCACCGGTAAATATCGTACGCCACCATTGGGTGGATTGTTTGCAAGAGCAAAGGGAGGCTTTTATCATGATGGAAGATTTGCCGGCTACCTGGAGGTAGTCAATCATTACAACAACCACATGTCTTTAAATTTGACTGCGTCGGAGAAGCAGGAATTGGTTGAATATCTAAAATCGCTCTAAGAGCGTCCATTTAAAGCGATATGGATAGCATGTGCTGTCCATATCGCATGCCTTTATTCGGATCACGTAACCATTTTCATCAGTTCATTTTCAAGCCGGTCAAAATTCTCTTCGTTTTTGTCGACAGCGAATATCTTAACCTTCCTGCACTCTTCGGCCGAATTAAAAATCATTTTAAAAATGATTTTTGTTTTGTCGCCTGATATTTCCTCAAAAGTTGCAAGCACCTGGAACAATGGTTTGGAAATGCGCTGCCAGAGGATCAATGATGGTTTGTCTATTTTTATGAATTCAACTTCGTTGGGATAATTTCCTTTTTCCGGCCCATGCATTATGAACTTCCACCTGCCGCCAGGACGCAGGTCGAACTCGAGGAAGGTATTGGTAAATCCCGCAGGTCCCCACCAGTTCTTTAAATGGTTCGGGTCAGTCCAGGCCGCATACACAAGTTCCCGCGGCGCATTAAAAATTCTTGAGCTTACGATTTCGCGGTCCGACATAGTTTATACTTTAAACACCAGTTGGGATTTTTTGAATCCAACACCCTTAACCAGTAACCAGATGTAAAAAATGTCAACATGAGTTCAACTTTTTTTACCTGCCTACCACCTAGCCTTATTTATTATTCCAAATTCCAAGTTTGTTTGTTTTGGCATAATCTTCCGCTGCTCTTATCTGATCCAGGAATTTATTGTACGATGTACCGTCAATATGCACAGTCACATTAAAGTCCAGCTCTAAAGTCTCCTTTCCCCCATTCGATTTCTTTGGCCCTAACATTGTCCCGCCTGGAAAACAGCCGTTACGGACAAGGTAGTTGTTTAGGGTGTCTTTCCCATCTACAAGCCAGCAATACGTCATTTTAGAACCCGGGTAGCTTGAAAGAGTAGAAACAGGAATGACATCCGCATTTGGATGTTTAATTAGCCAGTCCATTACAAGGCTGTCGGCGTTATCAGACCTCGGTGTGCGGAAATAGCCAGATCCCAGTAAACAATACATATGCAGGCTGTCGGTCCTGCTGTTAGCGAATATAGAATTAAAGCTTAAATCGCTGAGCCGTATTGATTGTTGAGTCTTTTGCCCGCAACTTTGAAATGCTGCAAAAAAAACCAAGGTATAATATAGTGCATGCTTCATAAATATAGCAGTTGGGCGTTGGCAACATTCAGCGCCTCGTATGAGCCGGACCAATTTAAAAGAAAAAGTCCGAGGGATCAACTCGGACTTTCGCTACGCTATGATTTATTATTGCCGTTGCCTTCCCGCAAACATGATCCTGTCCCGGCTTACGTGTGCGGGAACAGCTACGTGCGTTGCAGGGTCAAATTCCTTGCCTGCACCGGGAGCACCCTGCGGCACCCAGATCTGTACCAGCAATGTTCTTGCGTCCACTGGTTTGTATCTAACGAAATAGCCATCGGGGTGAGTGCTCCAGCGACCTTCAGGAACAGGTGTAGTGATCCTGAACGCAGTAGTGGTATCGGTCAATACGGGCAATGGAGTATTCAATGCATCCTGTTGCCTCGCCGTTAGTAATTTGGCTGCAACGGCCCTTGCCGTTGGCGTAAATTCAGCAGGTGTCAGTCCCCTGACGAGCGCATCGATCAACTCCTGTATTTGGGCCTGGGGTATTTCGGGGCGGTTTACTGAATTGCGCAGTACTGTCATTACCGCATCTTCTCTTGGTCCTTTGGGCGGTGCATATAAATAACCTGCGCCTCCCGGCGATGCCACTTGCCGGCCCGCTTTGATGGGAAAGCTCTGTGCGGCAAATTCATAATATCCGTGTTCTAACACGAAGCCACCGTTAGGCGTTCTTTGCAAGGTAAGCATTGAACGTACCGCTTCCCTCGGAACAAAATTATCTTTGGCCGGGTCTCCCCATTTTGCATTGGGCAAAGAGGTCGTGATCGCTTCGGCCAAGGTTGCCGGTGGCACCGGAGTTTGAGTGGAGCCGTCGGAATAGCCCCTGGCCGACATCAGCAATCGCTGCCTGCCTGTTAATGCCGGCGCGGCAATATGCATGGCAGGGTCAAACTCTTTTCCCACTGCGGCCGAGCCGTTTGGAACATATACCTCCACCCTGGTTTGATAATATACCACCGGAAAGAAGCGGATGTAGTAACCGGTAGGATGCCATGTCCAGGTGCCCGGCTTTGTTTCTTCATTTCCAAGAACATTATCTGCGGCCAACACGGCTACTCTTTCCATGTCGGCATAGCTGCTGGTGGCGCTCGTGAGCATCTGCCTCAACTGGTTTTCTGCGTCCAGGATCATTTTAACTTCTTTCGGCACGGAAGCTTTTGCTTTGGCCAATGTTTGTTCAGGAACGAAGTCGAGTGCGGTGCGGTTGAGCTGCGCCAATTGCGCAGGCGTTAATAATTGAGCGGCTGTCGCTTTTACTTTTGGCTGAAGGTCTTCGAATTTGGCATGTGCTATGATCGCCCATAATAATAGCTGGATGTCTTTCTGAGGTATCTCGGGCCGGTTGACGGAATTTCTAACGATGCTCAGCACCTGCTCTTCCGCCAGCCCCTTTGTTGGTGCATACATATAACCAAAGCCTTTGCTCGGGCCCTGGGTGCCCGCTTTAAGACAATAGCTTTGGGCCTGGTAATAATAAAAGCCTTCTTTGAGGATATAACCGCCGTTGGGAGTGCGTTGCAATTGATTCATATTTGGCTGCGATGGAAAGTTCGTCTTAATACCGTCAGGTCCCAGGGAATTGGTATGGTTCACATCTTTAAAAGATGTGGTAATAGCATCGGGAGTCTTTAACAATGAACTGAAGGACACTGTTGTTGCTTTATCCAACAGCTTTTTACCCAACCCTTGCAGTTGGCCAAATGATCCCATACAAGCAAGGACGAATGCAAGTACGAGGATGGCAGACTTTTTCATGGCAGTTTCTCAAAAAGACGCGTGGGATGCGGATGCTGTGACAGGTTGGTGCAAAGGCTATTTCGCGGTATGTCAGGACATGGAAGGAGTTATTCTTGTACGGAACTGAAGGGGTGATGCTCCCATGTTTTCTTTAAAAACGCGGCTGAAATGAGTTTGGTTTTCAAATCCGCATTCGAAGCATATTTCGTTTATACTCATGTCGGTATTTTGCAGTAACTGTGTGGCGAGCTTTAATCGCTTTTTCAATACCCATCGGGCAGGGGTGTCATGGAATAGCTTTTTGAAGTCGCGCTTGAAAGTGGGGACACTTCTGCAAGCCAACTTTGCAAATTCCGCAAGACCAAGGTTGAAAGTATAGTTGTTGAGCATTACCTCCTCCAAGGACGGATGCTCTCCGTTGCTAAGATTATGAAGGTAGGAAAGCAGCCTGCTATTATTTTTATTAGATAGCAAAGACAAAACGAGTTCCTTGAACTTAAGTTCCAATAGATTTTCCGGTGGAGGCGGCGATTGCGAAAAATAAGGAAGCATTGAAATGAAAAATGACTTACTGATGTCATTTACATCCAGCGGCACCACGTGGTCAGCGTCCACCGCGGGCAGGTTTCTCATGGGCAGGCTGTTCCTGTTTTCCCGGATAAGTTGTTTCAGGAAATCATCCGGCATGAAGAACACCATAACGCACCAGCCTTCGTTGTCCGGCCGTTCAGAAATGTGCGCCCCTTTTTTTACAAACACGCAAGCACCCTCTTTCAGATCCCATACGCATCCATTTTTGTGGAAGATGCGCCGCCCACTGATAACATACGCTATGAGGTTATATTCAACAAAAAAACGCTCTTTCCTGATGGTTTGCGGACAATCGTAATTAGTAAAAAGTAAGCCCTTGCAATTGAGTTGCTTTGAAAAATCGGGAAAGGTTTTTAATGCTTCATAAATATTAACCATAACATCAGGACTAGTGGTAACGGGGCAACACTAATTTATGAAATAAGTGCCCAATTACCACTAGCCCCCGGGGATTAAAATTGTGCTGACGCGGCTGACAAACCTATCTTTCCGCTCCATCTTTTTTTGCCCATTCTTCAATAATATAGTTTGCTAGTTTTCTTCCCATCTCAAGTCCAACACTGTTATCAGTTTGAAAATGAATGCCTGCATAAAACCTGGAGTTCGCACATTCGCGTGCGGTTTGTTCAAAGAATCGGGAATCTTCGGGAAAAAAATGAGACAGGATGGTAGCCGCGCATGAGGAAGCTGTTGCATGTCCGGAAGGATAACCCGGGAAGGGTGGCGTGGATCCTATCAACGGGGTAAATCCGGACTCCAGTTGGAAAGGCCGGATGCCGAAATATGCATATTTGGCATCCATTATCGCGATGGCGCAGTCATACAAACTAACATGTAGAATAGCATAAATGCGGGCACATGCAGGCGCATCTTTATCAAGACGCCGCTCTAATATTCGCAGGCTGGCAAAATCGGTCCATATATCGAGGCCGCTTGATGAAGCCCATCGGTACGCTTGGTAAACTGTATAAAAATTTTGCTTGAAGTTTTTCATTTCCTCCATTTCTTTCTTAAAATCAGGAGGTGCCGGTGGCCTGAATTGATTGCCTGTTCTTAAAACAATTGGCTGGAGGGCAGTAGTAACAGCTCCCACGGCGAATTCACCGCGCCACCGGTTAGCATCATTAGGGATGCTGCCTTTCCAGGTACGCCCGGAGATATGTGCTTTAGCTGCTTCAATTACTTTTTCTGCCACCTTTTTGCCCAAATCCCATCCCGCCGCAACGCTGCCTGGGAATTGCACTCCCGCATACACCCTGGAATACATAGCTTTCTTTCCGAGTTCAATGAGTGAGTCACTAACTTCAGGAAAAAAATGGGCGAGCACAGTTGCAGCTGCTGCGGCGGTTACGGAATATTCGCAGGGATAGGAAGGAACCTGAGGTAATGCAATAACCGGTTTAATGGAAGCATCCATTTGGGATGGATACTGGCCTTGATAACTGTATTTCAATTTCCAGGCGGCGATAGTTGCATCATAAATCGCCATGTTCATCCACGCCATGGGGCCATACCAGAAAACGCCTCCATCCTTCTTAGAGAAAAGTTCAGGTCCCACCAATCTATAACCAATCTCATTCCACCTGTAGGAAGGCGGTCCCGCATCCCAATACCGTATCTGTTGCATAATTGACTCGTCACGCTCCTGCATCATTGCCTTTACTTTCGATAGTTCTTTTTGCATTTGCGCCTGCGTTGGTGCTGCAGGCACAGTTAACGCATCAGTATTTATCACCCAGGTCTTCCAGGTGTGTGCGTCGGCAAATGTTGAAGTGCGATTGCGGGCAGTGGATTGACCGTTAGCGCTGAAAAAGCAAGGCCAGGCCACCATAGCAGTAATTACAGGCAACAACCTGAGCAGCAAATATCCTCGTGTACGCATACAAATTGATTTTAAACAGTGATAAATAAAAGGTGAACGCCATTTTTCATTGACACCTAAAATTATTGCTGCTATACTGCGTATACATTGCTGTATGGATCAAAATATTTGCTATGCGGTTCAAAAAGAATATCAAGCGCATTACAAATGATAAATAAACAAAGGGGCCGCTGCGGGCCCCTTTCCAATATTTGCTATACGTCAAAAAAATGCTATTAAAACTTATACGCCAAACTTGCTATCACCTGCCTGGGCGGGATAGGGTTCACGCTGTAATTTTCATGAACATAATAACTATAAGTATTGGTAAGGTTAGATAGTTTTACCAGCAACGACAGCTTCCTGAACGTATAACCCGCGGTAACATCAATGGTAGAAAATTCATCGACAGGAATGCGGCGGTCATACTGTTGTGCCTGTCCTATGGTATTGTTCCAACCTCCTACGCGGTCTCCAACGTAGCTGTAAGTAGCGCCAAACCTGAATGCTTTGATCGTGTAAAACACGGTGGCATTGGCAGTATGCGCCGGACTGTTTACAAGGCGTTCTCCCTCTACAAAATTGCCCTTTGCATCGGGTGTTTTAGTGTATCGCATGTAATTGTAGCTGTAGCCTGCTCGTACATCCAGGCCTTTGGCCGGCCGGCCGGCGATATCCAGCTCGATACCATCGCTGGTGGTTTCTCCCGTTAATTCTTTCAGCGCCGTATTATTGTTGGGTGTAACTCCATCGGCGGCAAACTGTGCTGTTTGTGCAAGATTGTTGTTGATGATGCGGTACGCAGTGAGGTTCACTGACAGATCACCTTTAAAGAAATCGTTCTTTACACCGATTTCATATTGGTCGATCATGGAAGGGGGAAGCGCCTTGCCGAAAACATCCGTTCCGTTGTTTATAGAAAAGCTATTTGCGTAGCTGGCAAACAAAGATGTGCTGGTTACCGGCCTGTACACAATTCCTATCCGGGGTGTAAATGCTTTATTGGTTTTGATACCTCCGCCGGTATTCTTGTTGCCGCTAGCCAGGAAAACGGTATCGATGGGTCTTGATTCCTGCAATGACCAGCGTACGCCTGCCAGCAATTTGATTTTTTCTGAAATGCTGACAAGGTCCTGAACATAGGCGCCTATCCGTACCACTGGGGTTTGCGTATAACGCAGGGCGGTAGATGCGGGCATATCGGTGCGCGGCGTATATTTTTTTGGATCGAGTAAGTTGATGATATCGTAGGTGGCAGGAAAGCTGTATGCGTAGGCGGTGGTCAGGTATCGTTCCGCATCCATGCCAGCCAGTAACGTGTGCGCCATTTTGCCGGTATTGAATTTACCATTGAGGTCGGCCTGTGCTATGTAATAGTTCTCTCCTGTATTGGTTCTTCCGAGCGGCCTGGTCCAATCGCCATTTGCGGCGGCCTGTATGCGTTCGGTAGAAAAATAATCGCGTTGATAGTTTTGGTAACTGCCGGTAAGTTGGATGTTCCAGTCAGTATTCAGCTCATGCCTGAGTGCAAACCCTGCGGTAGACTGATTGGTTTTTGCATACTGCCAGGGAGCGCCAAAGAAAGTATTCCTGGATACCGGCGTGATAATAGTATTGTTCAATGATCCTATGCCAAAATCGGGGGTGAACTGATGGCGCAGATGATCACCCTGCACCAGCAAGTCTGTTTTTCTCCCGATCTTGAACAGTAAAGAAGGGTTGATATAAAATCTTTCGCTGCTCACCACGTCACGGAAACTTTCGGCAGATTCATAAGTTCCATTGATGCGAAAAGCGATGTTGCCGGTAATGGGTCCATATACATCGATGGCCGGTTTGTACAGTCCATAGCTGCCTGCGCGCATGGAGATCTCTCCTCCCCAATTGAACTTAGGTTGCTTTGTTACAAGGTTGATGATGCCGCCCGGAGCCACGTTCCCATACAGGATTGCGGCGCTGCCTTTTAATACTTCCACTTTTTCCAGCGAGCTCACTTCGGGCATAGCACCTGTGTTGATGCGCGTGCCATTTTTAAAAAGGTTGCCGCTGCCCATGTTGTATCCGCGGGCATAAAATGTTTCCTGCGTGCTGGCCCTCGCGCCGGCAAGGTAAACGCCGTTCACGTTTTTGATGACGTCGCTTAATCTCTGTGACTGCTGGTGGCGGATCAGGGGAGCGTTTACCACCGAGATGCTTTGCGGAAGGTCCATGGGATCGATGGCTATTTTGCTAACCGCTGCCGGCCTTGCATTGAGGCCGCGTCGGCCATTGACGATTACCTGTTCCAATTGACCAGAGGTTTCCGTTAATTCAATACCCACCGATGCATTCGCATTGGCAGAAACATTAACGGAATATTCCCTTGTGGCCAGGCCTATATGAGAAGCCGCGATGGTGTAGCTACCGGGTTTAAGGTGCGCGATCCTGAATATGCCCTCATCATCTGTAAGGGTTGCGGTTTGTAATTCTTTGACCGTGATGGTTACATAAGCGGCGGGCTGTCCGTCGGCAGTAACAACTTTTCCAGTGATGGTGCCGGTTTGCGCCATGGCAACCACCGATGCCGCTATCGCGAGTCCTGTCAGGTATATTTTTCTCATCCTGGTGATTTTGAATGCAAAAAAAGATCACGGCGAAAAAGAAAAAATGCCGCATTGGAAAAATTGGGTTTCGCGATGCGGAAATCCGGCATATCAGCGCATTAGAATTATTTTTTTCCGATTTAGTAAGTGCTTTTCCGCATTCGTAAATCCGAAACAGCTATAAAGCAGGATTTTTGGAACCTTATGCAAGCCCTATTGAATTGGCCCCGTGTTCGTAAGTTTTTTATGACTGTCCATTTATGGCTGGGACTATCCAGCGGATTGGTGGTTATTGCCATCTGCCTGAGTGGGACGATATATGTATGGAACACCGAGCTTACTGAATGGTCTGCTCCTCAATTATATACGGTGAATGTACCTGCCGGTGCGCCGCGCATTCCTGCTGACTCCCTTAAGCAAAAGGTGAGTAGCACTACCGGGGGAATGGTTACCGCTGTTACAATACCTGCCAGTGACGCACGTACTTACCAGTTCCAGGTGAAAAAGAAGGGCGACAGCACCCGCGGCGTCACTTATTACGTGAACCCTTATACCGGTGAGATAACGGGCAACTCGCTTCAAAAAACACGCACCCAAAAATTCATGTCCACCATGTTCAGCCTGCACCGCTGGCTGCTGCTGGACAAATTAGGCAATCGCGAGCTGGGCAGCGCTATTACCGGCTCGGCAACTATCATTTTCACCCTCGGATGTATTACCGGTTTGATTATCTGGTTCCCGCGCAAACTGAGAAATTGGAAGCAGGGATTGAAGATCAAGTTCAATTCAAACTGGAAACGGCTTAATCACGACCTGCACAATACGCTGGCGTTTTATGCCTTGTTCTTTTTATTGTTGATGGGATTAACCGGCCCGCAATGGTCTTTTCCCTGGTACCGCGAAGGCTTGCAAAAGACCCTGGGCACTTATAAACCTCCTGCCCCTAAAGGCGGCGACAAAAAAGAAAAAAAGAAAGACAAAGCCGAAGTGGCATTGTTATCCATCGGTGAATATAAAACCGTTGCTGATGGTGTGTTGTCTTATAATGGCGATTATGTTATTACCTTCCCTTCTGAAAACTCATCATCGGTTATGGTGAGCAAGTATAAGCTTGGCTTTTTTGCACCCGCTGCCGCGGATCGCTTAACATTGGATGCGGCAACCGCAAGTGTTCAGAAGACAGATATTTTCTGGAACAAGCCTTTTAATGAAAGGGTAGCTGGTTCCATTAAGGCGATTCACGTGGGAAATGTGTACGGCACGTTTACGAAGATCATTTATTTTGTTGCATGTCTGATTGCGACTACGTTGCCAATAACCGGTACAATGATTTGGCTGAATAAGTTAAAACAGCGAAGGAGGAAGAAGGTTGTTGATAGGAAGGAAGTGGAGTTGGTGAGTGCGTAGTCCCCGGTAAAATCGCCAGCCCGGATTTCGGTAACCCATATATATATTGCCCATTTTTCTCCCACCGGATAGTTCCCCGGCTATCGTATTGCTTTGTAGGCCCAAATCCCGGCAATAATATCATCGCACTTATGGTCTCTTATGACACGGTTATAAGCCTAAACGGCACAACTAAATAAAAAATCTTTATCGGCCATCAATTTTATCTAAATTGTCGGCTCCGGAAATCTTCGAAACCTCCTCCTTAAAATCCCTTTGTTCGGCAGCTCCGGCCTAATGATGCTGTGGGTCATGGAACTCAGTGTTTTTGAAGCAATCGAGGCAACGCATAATAATTCTCACAATATGAAATCAATAATTCTACTCTTAGGTATCTCGCTTTATTCAGCCCTCGCATTTTCGCAAGATTGTGCGCCGGTAACCATAACGGGAGGCAATGGCCAGATAAGTATTACGGGCCTCTCCGGTGCACCCATTGCGGGTGTGCAAGTGTTCAACAGCAGTTGGTCAAGCGTATTTAATCAAACTTATACAAATCCTAACAACGTCACCGTATCACCGTTGGCGCCAGGACAATACTTTGTAAATGTCCGACTTTACAATAGTAACTGGTCAACCATCTGCGAGAAGGGAGCCAACGCCACCGTCACAGATGACCCGCCGCCTACAGGCGAATGCGGCCCCACTTTCCAGAAAAATTTTGGCACATCCCAGGGGAACGAAGAGGCCTTTGAAATCATAAAATCTGCGGATGGCGCCTATATAACAGTTGGGCAAGCATCTGTAGATGGAACAACCAATCACAATGCATCGGTAATGAAGTTCGATAGCAAAGGAGACTTGCTATGGAGTAAAACATTAGGAAACGGACAAGAGGAGTACCTGGAGCATATTGTTGGCACTCCTGATGGTGGTTTTGTTGCCGGTGGATCTATAAACTCAAGCGGTGTTGCAACGCATACCGGAGATTGCTGGCTTACAAGATTCGATGCCAGTGGAAATATAATCTGGCAGAAAAGGTTTTTTGTTACCGGAAATGCCGGGCATATATCATTTATTACTCAAACCAGCGATGGCGGTTTTGCCTTTGCAGGAACATTTCCCTACACCCCGGGATTGTCGGATGTAATGGTAGTGAAGGTTGATGCAAACGGCAATATTCAATGGGTGAAAAGACTCGGTAGTGGCAATAGCGATTCTGGTATCGGCATGATCGAAGACGACCATGGAGGAGCAGGGTTGATTGTTACTGCTATCCTTTACAGCGGTTCCTGGTATGATGCAGTTATTACAAAGCTGGACCTCGCCGCCGGCAATGTTCTTTGGACGAAAGCTTACGACTTCGATTCAAGGGCCAATTGGGTCCGAAAAATATTCAAAGTATCAGATGGTCTCATTTACAACGTTATAAACGCCAATGGATTTGGGACAGACAATGCAAAACCCGGGATCCTTAAAACCGATTTTAATGGCAATATCCTGTGGATGAAAGAATTCACGATACCCAATTGCCGCGAAGGAAAAATGACGGTATTGCCCGATGGCGGCTTTATGATGGTGCAGGTTGAGCTTCCCGTTGACAATGCATCCAATCTTCACCTGATGCGGATCGATGCCGCAGGAAATATTATGTGGGCAAAGAAATATCCCTATTCCGGCGCACAGTGGCTCAATGGCCTGGTAAGCGATGGCAATTTTGTGGTTGGAGCGGGTTTCTCAACCGTAGGTTCGTACAAGGATCTGTTGCTGCTGAAGGTTGACCTGGATGGCAAAATAGGCATTTGCAACTCGGAAAACGTTACCGCAACTACCAGGAATTGCGTTGTGACCAATCTGAACTTCACCTGGCCTACCAATACAACGATTGCGCTGACAACTGAAAACACAACGTTTCCTTTGGTATCGAACACTCCCGTTGAAACAGTTTTTTGTACAGACGATTGCGCCCCCCAGGTTACTATCAGTAATGTAACCGTCAGCGAAAGCGCGGGCAATGCCGTGTTGCAGGTTTGCCTTGCTGCTCCCGCAGCCGGTATGCTGGTTTATCCTTACACTACCGGGAATGGATCCGCTACTTCCGGTTCAGACTATACCGGCGGATCAGGCACCGTAACCATTCCTGCAGGACAAACCTGCGGCACCATCACCATTCCAATTGTCAACGATGGAACTGTTGAATCAACCGAAAACTTTACTGTTTCGATAGGCTCCTCTACCGGCACCGTTACCATTAATGATGATGATCAGGCACAAAACAATTGCAGTGCTGTTACATTCACGCCCGGCAATAACCAGATCAGCATTTCAGGCATCACGGCCCCTGTTGCAACCGTGCAGGTATTCAACAGCAGTTGGGCTACGGTGTTCAATCAAACCTATACCAATTCGCCGGGCGCCGTTAATGTTCCGATTGCACCGGGCACTTACCTCGTGAAAGTTACCTTCTACACCAGCAACTGGGCATATGTTTGCGATAAGAGCGAGAACGTAACAGTGGTCAATAATTGTC